>Ga0182743_1000007_pt1 | contig 526613 bp, 399 predicted proteins | sample eDN3rd30CKraftOP_FD_128522 | JGI IMG/M metagenome (GOLD analysis project Ga0182743, IMG submission 128522) | Enriched Organic Plus compost microbial communities from Emeryville, California, USA - eDNA 3rd pass 30_C Kraft OP (version 2) (version 2) ... | reverse complement strand
GCGTCGTTCAGAGCATCTATCGTCACTCAGCGACGACTTGACCTGAGGAGCCGGATGCGGGAGTTCCGCACGTCCGGATCTGTGGGAGCCCCGGCGGTGCAAGCCCCGGGGCGACCCGACCGTTGCCGGCGAAGTGCTCATCGACGGCAGCAGCCGCAAAGCCGGCATCGGGCATGTCCTCCGACCGATACCCGCACGCCGGCACGGCGCGCCCGTCCGGCCTGCGGAAAAACCAGCGCCCTGCGTAGTCCTTCTCGATTGCGAAGCCGCCCTCGTGCACAGCGGTGTGGTGCGCCGAGCAAAGAAGAAGCAAATTGTCGAGGCTGTGCTCCCCGCCGTCCGCCCAGTGCTTGATGTGATGCGGCTCGACGAAACGCTTGCGGCCGCAGCCCGGAAACCGGCAGCCGCGATCACGCGCCCATAGCGCGCGGCGCAGCGCGGTCGGCACGGCGCGCGTCTTGCGCCCGACCCTGAGCGGCTCGCCGTGTGCATCCTCGACGACCACGACGAGATCGCTGTCACACGCGAGCCGCCGCACCGTCTCGATCGGCAAACCCGCGCGTCCCGCGCTTCCGCGGAGGGCCGACTCGTCGACGTGCACCATGACCTGATAAGGACTCCGCCCGCCCGATGCATTGTCTTGCTGACCGCTCAGGTAAGCCTTCGCGAGCGCGATGAGCGCATCCGCGCGCAGCGCCGACCAGCTCTCGCTCGCGAGCTCGGGCCCCGCTTTCGCCGAGCCGTCGGCCTCGAGCGCCCGATCGAGCGCTTTATCGACCAGCTCACCGGCCTCGATCGGCAGCTCGACGGTGATCACGACCGTTCCTCGATGCGGAACGTGCCGCAGGCTCAGCGCGCGGCGCGCGTGCGCCCGCAGCGCCTGCTCCGTCGAGTCGGGACTCCCGTTGCGCAGCTCCCGGCAGCGCTCCTCGACGTGCGCCGCCGTCGTCGACAGCGCAAAGGTCACGAGCTCATCCTCATTGTGCGGGTTTGCGACCCGCGTCAGCGCCCGCACCTTCGAATACGACAGCCTGCCTTCGGCGAACGCGCGGCCGATCGACGGCAGCGTCTTCAGCGCTTGCGCGACGCGCACTTTCTCGCGCGCGGCGCTGCGCGAGATATCGCACCGGTAGTGCAGCCATTCCGCGCAATTCTCGAAGCCCCACGCGAGCCAGCCGACGCGCTCGTCGAAGCGGCGAATCAGGACCAGCAGGTCATAGGTCGCGGCGTTGATGCGCCCGGCCAGCGTGACGATCGCGCGGTCGAGCTCGTCGATAGAGGCGGTGCGGGCAGGGCGTGCGGCGGGGAAATCGCTGGTCATCGATGCGCCCTCAGACGGAAACTGGATACTGATATTATACCCAGCTATCGGCCGGTCAGAGGCGCAGAGAATCGAGCGAAAACACCGAGATATTCATTATTCGCCCGCACGCGGTGATCCAGGCCGGCGGCGCGCCCCGCACTGAGGGCGCACCGCCGGCCTCGCCGGCCGCATTGACCTACGCAACGAATGCCTTCGAGTCCCGGTGCTCGGCTTCCGCCGGCTCGAGCGCGACGTCGAGCGCATCCTCGACCTTCTCGAGCCACACGAACTCGATCTGCTCGCGGGCCTGCTCCGGGATGTCCTCGAAGTCCTTCCTGTTCCGCGCGGGCAGCATCACGGTCTTGATGCCGGCGCGCAGCGCCGCGAGCACCTTCTCCTTGATGCCGCCGACCGGCAGCACGAGACCGCGCAGGCTGATCTCGCCGGTCATCGCGACGTCGTCGCGGACCTTTCGTCCCGACAGCAGCGACGCCACCGACACGAACATCGCGACGCCTGCGCTCGGGCCGTCCTTCGGAATCGCGCCTGCCGGCACATGGATGTGCAGGTCGTTCTCCTCGAGCACCGACTTCGACGCGCCGAGCTGCTGCAGCCGGTTCTTCGCGAGCGTTACGGCCGCCTGCGCGCTCTCCTTCATCACGTCGCCGAGCTGGCCGGTCAGGATCAGCTGACCCTTCCCAGGCACCTGGCTCGTCTCGATGAACAGGATGTCGCCGCCGACCGGTGTCCACGCGAGCCCCGTCGCGACGCCCGGCACGCTCGTCCGGAGCTTCGTCTCGGCCTCGAAGCGCGGCGCGCCGAGGATCGACGAGACGTCGTCCGCGCCGATGTGGATCGGCGTTTCCGCACCCTCGGTGATCCGCATCGCGACGTTACGCAGCACGCTGCCGATCTCGCGCTCGAGATTGCGCACGCCCGACTCGCGGGTGTAGCCCTCGATGATCGTTCGCAGCGCGTCCTCGCTGATCGACACCTGCTCGGCCGTCAAGCCGTTCGCCTTGAGCTGGCGATCGACGAGATAGCGCTTCGCGATCTCGAGCTTCTCATCGGGGGTATAGCCCGCGAGCTCGATGATCTCCATGCGGTCGCGCAGCGGCCGCGGGATGTTGTCGAGCACGTTAGCCGTGCCGATGAAAAACACCTTGCTGAGATCGAACGCGACGTCGAGATAGTGATCGCGGAACGTCGAGTTCTGCTCCGGATCGAGCACCTCGAGCAGCGCAGACGACGGGTCGCCGTGAAAGCCCACTCCGAGCTTGTCCATCTCGTCGAGCATCATCACCGGGTTGCGTGTCCCCGCCTTGCGGATGCTCTGGATGATCGTGCCCGGCAGCGAGCCGATGTACGTCCGCCGGTGACCGCGGATCTCCGCCTCGTCGTGCACGCCGCCCAAGCTCGCGCGAACGAACTTCAAGCCGATCGCGCGCGCGATGCTCTGCCCGAGCGACGTCTTGCCGACGCCGGGCGGGCCGACGAAGCACAGGATCGGGCTCCGGCCTTCCGGATTCAGCTTTCGAACCGCCAGGTATTCGAGGATGCGCCGCTTGATCTTCTCGAGCCCGTAATGGTCCTCGTCGAGGATCTGACGCGCCTTCGCAATGTCGATCTCCTCGGTATCGAGCTTCGACCACGGCAACGCGACGAGCCAGTCGAGATACGTGCGGATCATCGAACGCTCGGCGGCCGCCTCGGGCATCATCTCGAGCCGGCGCAGCTCCTTCGTCGCCTGCTCGTGCGCCTCCTCGGGCATCTCGGCCTTCTCGATCGCCTCGCGCAGCTCCTCGATCTCCGCGTGCTCCTGGTCCTCGCCGAGCTCGCGCTTGATCGTGCGCATCTGCTCGCGAAGCAAGTACTCGCGCTGACGCTCCTCGAGCTTCTCCTGCGTCTGCTCGCCGATCTCGCGCGACAGACGGAGCACCTCGACGCGATGCGCGAGGTAGTCCGTAACCTTTTTCAGGCGCTCGTCGACGTCGAACGTCTCGAGAATTTCCTGCTTCTCGGACGGCTTGATGTCGATCAGGCCAGCGATCAGGTCCGCGAGCTGCGACGGCGAGTCGACGCCCTGCAGCGCGGCTGCGAGCTCGGGCGGCACCTGCGGCAGCAGCTCGATCGCCTCGGCGGCTTTCTGCTTCAAGTAGGTCGCACGCGCCTCGACAGCGGGATCGCGCGAGTCGCGCTCGGGAATCAAATCGAAGCGAGCCGCCAGGAACGGCAGGCCCGAAAGGTAGTCGAGCGCACGAAAACGCTGCTCACCCTGACATATCAGGTGATGCATGCCGTTCGGCGCCTTCAGGTAGCGGATGACGCTAACTGTCGTGCCGATCTGATACAGATCGCTCGGCTCCGGGTCGTCGACGTTCGGATCTCGCTGCAAGATGATGCCGAGCTTGTGACCGTCATTGACGACCTCGCGCGCGGCATTGATCGACATCTCGCGGCCGAGCGAAATCTGCGTGACGGCGCCCGGGAACATCACGATATTGCGGACGGGCACGATCAGCAGCACGTCCTCGGGGATTTGTGCGCGCAGCCGCTCCGCCGAGGAACGGTCGTCGCGCGGGGTCTGATTCTCTTGGTCCATCGGCATTTCGGCTTCGTCCGTTAGGGGTTGTTTGCTAAGTGGGGGTCCGGTTGCCGCATTTCAATGCAGCGGAGGCGGGCTGCCGTGCAAGTTCCGAGCCGCTGTCTCTTGGGACATCGACGCGAGTACGGGCTTGCGCGGCCCGATCAGTCGCAGAGATGGGGCCGGATGCGGCTTTTTCGAGGGTGCGTCGGTAGTGTCCCGCAGAGACCCGCCGCGCTTGCGCCATACAATGACTTAGCGACGCTCGGTAGGTCGGGAAGGGACGCCCACTGTGTTCGGAGTTGAATGATGCAGCTCGAAGTGAACCCCGATACGGTCCGTTTCATCATCAACGGGATACGCCAGTTCCAGGCCAAAGAGGGCGTCACTTTCCCGGATCCGGGAGACGATTGGCCGGGCCAGATCCTCGCGGACTACGCCGACGATCCGGTGCTCGCCGAGGTACGCAGCGCGATCGACGATCTCGATCCGGATCAGCAGGTCGACCTCGTCGCGCTGACCTGGGTTGGGCGAGGCGATTTCGGCGCCGACGAGTGGGAGGCGGCGCGCGCGCAGGCGCGCGAGAGCTGGAACGAACGTACCGCCGATTACCTGATCGGCACGCCGCTCGCGGCCGACTTCCTCGAGGAGGGGCTCGATCAGATCGGATTCGGCGACGACGGGTACGAAGGGACCGGGGACGACGACGAGGCGGAATGACGCGTCATTCGCGCCTGCGCCGTCGACCCGTAGCGAAAGCGGCGCGATCTACTCCGGCTCGCCGCCGATCTTAGCGAGCAACTCCTCGGTCTTGCGCCTCATCAGATCGGCGTCGCCGCGGCTCTCGACGTTCAGGCGGAGCAGGGGCTCGGTGTTCGACGCGCGCAGGTTGAAGCGCCAGTCGTCGAACTCGATGCTGACGCCGTCGACGTGGTCGACCGCGCGCGCGCCCTTCGCGTACTCGTCCTCGATTCGCCGCATCGTCGCGGCCGCGTCGTCGACCCGTCGATTGATCTCTCCGCTCGCCGGAAACTTCGCCATGCGCTCCTCGACGAGCTCGGAAAGCTTAGCGCCCCGCCGGCACATGATCTCGGTCAACAGCAGCCACGGAATCATGCCGCTGTCGGCATAAGAGAAGCGTTTGAAATAATGGTGCGCGCTCATCTCGCCGCCGTACACGGCGTCGACCTCGCGCATCGTCTGCTTGATGAACGCGTGCCCGGACTTGCTCTGCACGGCCTTGCCGCCGGCCTGCTCGACGAGATCGATCGTGCTCCACGTGAGGCGCGGGTCGTGCACGATCGTCGCGCCGGGATGCTTCTCGAGAAAGCTCATCGCGAGGAGCCCGACGATGTAGTAGCCCTCGATGAAGACGCCGTTCTCATCGAAGAAGAAGCAGCGGTCGAAATCGCCGTCCCACGCGAGGCCGAGATCCGCGTTCGTCTCGCGGATCTTGTCGATCGTCACCGCGCGGTTGCGCTCGATCATCGGGTTCGGCACGCCGTTCGGAAACGTGCCGTCCGGCTCGTGGTGCAGCTTCACGAATTCGAACGGCAGATGCGGCTCGAGCAGGTCGATTATCGGCCCGGCGCCGCCGTTGCCGGCGTTCACGACGATCTTCAGCGGCTTCAGCTCCGAGCGCTCGACGTAGCCGAGCAGGTGCTCGATGTACGCGGGGCGCACGTCGAGACTCGTCACATTGCCTTTACGCTCGGGGGCACGGAACGCCTCGCGCTCCGCGATCGCTTTGATGTCCTTGAGCCCGGTATCGGCGCTCAGCGGGCGCGACTCCTCGCGCACCATCTTCATGCCGTTGTAGTCCGGCGGGTTGTGGCTCGCCGTGACCATGATTCCGCCGTCGAGCTTTTCGTGGAACGTCGCGAAGTAGACGATCTCGGTACCGACGACGCCGATGTCGAGCACGTCGACGCCCGAATCGTTGAGCCCGCGGATCAGCGCCTCCGCGAGGCTCGGGCTCGATAGACGAATGTCGCGTCCGACGGCTACGCGGCGAGCGTTCACGAACTCGGCGTAGCCGCGACCGACACGGTACGCGACGTCCTCGTTCAGCTCGCCGGGCACGCGGCCGCGCACGTCGTAGGCCTTGAAGCTGGTGATTTCCTTCATGCGTCGTCGTTCTCTCGATCGTTCCAGGATCCGTGGAGTATACGGCCGGGAAAGCGAGGTTGGGGACGGCGCGCCTACCGTGGCGCGGAGGAGCGTCCGCTATACTTGGGTGCCCCGCCACCGACACTGCACCTCGCGCCGTGCCCGATTCACCCGTGCCCGATTCACCCGTGCCCGATCCATCCGTGCTCGACCCGATCACGACCGATCGCCTCGTGCTCGTGCCGATGACGCCAGTCTTCCTGCGAGCGTCGCTCGCCGGCGACCTCGACGAAGCCGAGGCGGCGCTCGGCTTGTCGCTTCCGCCGGGCTGGCCGTACGCGCGCGAGATTCTGTCGCTGAGGCTATGGCAGCTCGAGGCGAACCCGGCGCTGCAGCCGTGGCTGCTGCGTGCGATCGGTCGATCGAGCACCGGCGAGATGGTCGGTCAGATCGGTTTTCATGACGCGCCGGGCGCGCAGTACCTCGATGAATGGTGCCCCGGCGGCGTCGAGTTCGGGTTCAACGTGTTTCCGGAGCATCGGCGCAACGGCTATGCGCGCGAGGCCTCGCTCGGCCTGATGGACTGGGCGCGCCGGACACATGGCGTCACGGGTTTCGTGCTGAGCGTCGCGCCGGACAACGTGCCTTCGCGATCGCTGACGCGCAGCCTCGGGTTCGTCAGGGTCGGCACCGTCATCGACGAGATCGACGGTCCCGAGGACGTCTTCGTGCGGATCGAGAAGCCGCGGATAGCGTGATCGCTCGACGGCGGCTCAGTCGAGCCGGCCGAGCAGGTGCAGCTCGAAGAAGCGCAGGATCTGCCGGATCGCCGCGCGCGACGCGTCGGTGTCGTCGAGTATGTCGAACGCGTGCTGGCCTTCGGGGAAATTCAGCACGCCGATGTCGGCGTTCGCGTCGAGCGCGGCCGAGACGAAACGGTCGATCGAGCGATTCAGTCCCGGCATCTCGTCGCGGCCCGCGCGGACGACGAGCAGCGGGATGTCGCGCAGCGCGTCGAGCGATGCGGTCCGCGCGGGATACGCGAAGCCGAACTGCTGCGCGGCTTTCGCGACGTCGTCCGTGCCGTGCCGATCGAGCATGTACCCGTAGCACAGGGCCGCGCACGCAATGCCGCCGCGTTCCGCAAGCACTGCAAGCGCGTTCGGGACGTTGCCGGATGCCGACCATATTCCGATGCGGGAAGCATCGATGCCGAGCGCGGCCGCATTCGCGTCGACGTGAGCGAGCAGCGCCCGCGCGTCGCGGATCGGCTCTTCGGTCTCGTACGTGACCGCAATCATGCCGCGCGCGGCGACGAGCCTCGCCCAGCCGATATACGCGGCCATCTCCTTCAAGCTGCAGCCGAGCATCTGCCGGCCGCCGACGTCGGAGTATCCGGTGACGAAAACGACGGCCGGCAGCGGCCCCGGCGCCGAGGCGGACGGGCGGTAAACGTCCATCAGCTGCCGGGAGCCGTCGTCGCCGGCATAGCGCAGGCCGCTTTGCACGCTGACGGCGTCCATGCCCGGCAGGCGCAGGACGACCTCGCGCAATGTCATCGGATGTCTCGTCATTGGGGGCGCCCAAAAAAAATCGTGCCTGGCACGATTTTCCGCGAAAAGCGTGCCCGGCACGATTTTTTTCTACCATTCGGGTCATGGCGATCGAGAACGACAGGCGGCCCGCGCTGTGGCTGCCGTACACGCAGATGAAGACGGCGAGGCCGTTCGCGGCCGAGCGGACGGACGGATGCCGGATCTTCCTTGCCGACGGGCGCGTGCTCGTCGACGGCACGTCGTCGTGGTGGACGGCCTGCCACGGTTACAACCACCCGCACATCCGCCGCGCGGTCGAAGCGCAGCTCGAGCGGATGCCGCATGTGATGCTCGGCGGGCTCGTGCACGAGCCGGCGGTCACGCTCGCCCAGCGGCTCGCGGCGATCGCGCCAGGCGATCTCGCACACGTGTTCTTCTCGGAGTCGGGCTCGGTGTCCGTCGAGATCGCGATGAAGATCGCGATCCAGCACGGGTTGAATCACGGGCGGCGGCGCACCCGCTTCGTGAGCTTCACGCACGCGTATCACGGCGACACGTTCGCAGCGATGTCCGTCTGCGATCCGGACGAGGGCATGCACGCGCACTTCGCGGGCGCGCTCGCCGAGCAGATCGTCGTGCCGTTGCCGGTCGGACGGGACGCGCTCGCGTCGTTCGAGCGCGTGCTCGAGCGGCATGCGGACGAGGTCGCGGCCGTGCTGCTCGAGCCGCTCGTGCAGGCCGCCGGCGGGATGAAGTTTCACGACCCGGAAACGCTCGCGGGGATCGCGGACGCGGCGCAGCGCCGCGACGTGCTGCTGATCCTCGACGAGATCGCGGTCGGCTTCGGGCGGACCGGAACCTTGTTCGCGTGCGAGCAGGCGGGCGTCGTGCCGGATCTGATGACCCTGTCGAAATCGCTGACCGGCGGAACCTTGCCGCTGGCGGCGACCCTCGCGCGGCGGCATGTCTTCGACGCGTTCTGGTCGGACGACGCGGCGCATGCGCTGATGCACGGCCCGACGTTCACCGGCAATCCGCTCGGCTGCGCGGCGGCGCACGCATCGCTAGATCTGTTCGAACGCGAGCCGCGGCTCGAGCAGGTCGCACGCATCGAGGCGGCGCTCCGCGACGGGCTCGCGCCGTGCCGCGGGCTGTCCGGCGTTCGCGACGTGCGTGTGAAGGGCGCGATCGGGGTCGTGCAGCTCGAACGCACGCCGAGCGCGGCGGAGCTCGACGTGCTGCGCCGGCGTTTCGTCGACGAAGGCGTATGGGTACGGCCGTTCGGCGACGTCATTTATCTAATGCCGCCGTTCACGATCGCGGACGACGAGCTCGAAACGCTGCTGCGTGCGGTGCGGACGGTGCTCGGCCGGCGCTAAAAAATCGTGCCAGGCACGAATTTCGGCGAAATCCGTGCCTGGCACGATTTTTCGGGCTCAGAACATCTCGGACGCGTCGGGCTCCGTGCCCGAGCCCGCCCCGTTGTAGCGGTTCGGGATGAACTCGCCCGTGACCATCTCGTGGTACGACAGGCCGGGGCCGACCATCGGATAGACGCCCGCCTCGGGATCGATGATGACCTCGAGGAACGCGGGCCCGTCGAAAGCGAGGAACTCCTCGAGCACACGCTCGACGTCGCGCTTGTCGTCGAGGCGCTTGACCCACGGGAACCCGTCCGCCTGCGCGGCTTTCACGAAGTCTTTCTTGCGCAGGGACTTGTCGCTCGCCGACAGCCGCCCTTTGAAGAACAGCCGCTGCCACTGCATGACCATGCCGTCGCCGAAGTTGTTCAGCACGACGACCTTGATCGGCAGCCCATACGTCGTGACCGTCTCGAGCTCGCCGAGATTCATCCGGATGCTCGCGTCGCCGTCGACGTCGATCACGAGCTTGTCGGGCCGCGCGAACGCCGCGCCGATCGCGGCCGGCAGCCCGAAGCCCATCGTGCCCATGCTGCCCGACGTGAGCCAGAGCCGCGGCTCGCGGAAATCGCAGTATTGCGCGGCCCACATCTGATGCTGGCCGACGCCGGTCGAGATGATCGCCTCGCCCTTCGTGATCCGATTCATCGTCTCGATCACGTATTGCGGCTGAATCAGCGTGCTGTTGCGGTCGTAGTTCAGGCAGTACGTCGACTTCAGCCGCGCGATCTCGGCGTGCCACTCGGAGAAATCGGCCGAGAAGCGCGTGCGCCGGCCGTACGCGACGAGCGCGTCGAGCGCTTCCTTCAGCACGCCGACGTGATACCAGTCGGCCGTCTTGACCTTGTGGATCTCGGACGGATCGACGTCGAAGTGAATGATCCGCTTCGCGTTCGACGCGAACTTGGCCGGATTGCCGGCGACTCGATCGTCGAAGCGCGCGCCGAGCGTGATCAGCAGGTCGCAGTCGTCGACCGCGTAGTTCGCGCTCGCGAGACCGTGCATGCCGATCAGGTGCAGCGCGAGCGGGTGCGTCGAGTCGAACGAGCCGAGGCCCATCAACGTCGTCGCGACCGGAATCTGGAACGACAGCGCGAGCGCGCGCAGCGCGTCCGACGCGTTGCCATTGATGACGCCGCCGCCGGCGTAGATCAGCGGCCGCTTGCTGTCGGCGAGCATCGAGAAGAAATCCGCGCAGCGCTCGTCCGTCAGCCCGTTGCGCTCGATCTCCGCGAGCCGCTGTCGATAGCCGGGGATCGGCAACGTGCCTTCGCCGCGGAACGGGCCTTGCCAGTTCTGCACGTCTTTCGGCACGTCGATCACGACCGGGCCCGGACGGCCCGTGCGGGCGATCTCGAACGCGGTGCGCACCGTCGCCTCGAGGCGCGCCGGATCCGTGACCAGGAACACGTGCTTCGCGACAGCGCCCATGATCGCGCTGACCGGCGCCTCCTGGAACGCGTCCGTGCCGATCGCGGACGTCGGCACCTGACCGCAGATCACGACGATCGGCACCGAGTCGGCCATGCAATCGCGGACCGGCGTCACGCAGTTCGTCGCGCCCGGGCCCGACGTGACCATCACGACGCCGACTCGCCCGCTCGCGCGCGCATAGCCGGCGGCCATGAAGCCGGCGCCCTGCTCGTTCGCGGGCACGACGAGCGGCATCGGATCGACGCCGTCGTGCTTGTTGGTCTCGTTGTAGCGGAACACGGCGTCGTACGTCGGCAAAATCGCCCCACCGCTGTAGCCGAAGATGGTGTCGACGCCCTCGTCGGCCAGCACCTGGACGATGATGTCGGCGCCGCTCATCGTCGTGCCCGCAAGGGGATGGGCGCTCGTCGCGCGAGCGCGCTCGCTCGAGATGTCGGTCGCGGCTGGCATGGAAAAAACCGGTGTAATCGCTTGAAGAGGCTTGAGCGAACGAGTGTTGTCGAAATGGCCGCGCATTGCAATACCGAGGCTTCTACGCCAACATTGTCCGATTTCGGGCAGCCCGCCCGAATCAGCCATATCGACACCGGCGATGCGACACATCATCACGATCGTTCTACAGAACGAGGCCGGCGCGCTGTCCCGCGTCGCGAACCTGTTTTCGTCCCGCGGCTACAACATCGAAAGCCTGAACGTCGCGCCGACCGCCGATGAGACCGTATCGCGCCTCACGCTCGTCACGACCGGCTCGGACGAGGTGATCGATCAGATCACGAAGCAGCTCGGCAAGCTCATCGACGTCGTGCATATCGTGGATATGACGAGGACGGACCACATCGAGCGCGAGCTCGCGTTGCTGAAGCTCGCGCTCGACGGCGACTCGAGCGCGCTGAAGGGCGTTCTCGAGCAGTTCGACGTGCGCGTGCTCGACGACAAGGGCGCGCAGATCACGGTCGAGCTCGTCGGCGGCGGGCAGGACATCGACCGGTTCATTGCGCGCGTCGGGCGCACCGCACGGATCGTCTCCGTCGTGCGCAGCGGCGCGATGGCCATCTCGCGCGGCGTCGGGCAAGTCGCGCGCGATTGATCGCAGCATTCCGTTCAACCCGACGACCGGCGCTCCGATGACGGCGGTACCCGCAGCGAATTCGAACGCGGAACGGCTGCTCGCCGCGCGCCGCATCGTCGTGAAGATCGGTTCGGCGCTGTTCGTCGAGCAGCAGACCGGCACGCTCGATCGTGCGTGGCTCGACGCGCTCTGCGAGGACGTCGCGAACCTCGTCCGTTCCGGCAAGGAGGTCGTGATCGTATCGTCCGGCGCGGTCGCGCTCGGCGCGCGCGAGCTCGGGCTCGACGTGAAGCGCGCGCGGCTCGAGGACAGCCAGGCGGCCGCGGCGACCGGGCAAATCCTGCTCGCGCACGCGTATCAGGAGATGCTGCGCCGCTTCGGCATCAAGACCGCGCAGGTGCTCCTGACGCTCGACGATAGCGAAAGCCGCAAGCGCTACCTGAACGCGACCCGCACCTTGTTGACCCTGATCCGGCACGGCGTCGTCCCGGTCGTGAACGAGAACGACACCGTCGCGACGCAGGAGCTGCGCTACGGCGACAACGACCGCCTCGCCGCGCGCGTCGCGCAGATGGTGAGCGCGGAGTGTCTCGTGATCCTGTCCGACGTCGACGGGCTGTACACGGCGAACCCGCAAGCGGACGACAGCGCCGAGCATATCCCGGAGGTCACGCGTCTGACCGCGTCGATGTTCGAGGCCGCCGGCGGCCCCGGGTCGAGCCACGGCTCGGGCGGCATGCGCACGAAGCTCGATGCGGCGCGGATCGCAATGGGCGCCGGCTGCCGAATGGCGATCGCGAGCGGCCGCGTGCTGCGCCCGCTCGACGCGCTCGCGCGCGGCGCCCTCGCGACGTGGTTCCTGCCGAGCGCGACGCCGTCCGCGGCCCGCAAGCAGTGGATCGCCGGTACGTTGAAGCCGAAAGGATTCATCCGTGTCGACGCGGGCGCGGAGCGCGCGCTCCGCGCGGGCCGAAGCCTGCTGCCCGCCGGTGTCGTCGAGGTCGGCGGCGAGTTCGAGCGCGGCGATGCGGTCCGCGTGCTCGGTCCCGACCGCGCCGAGCTCGCGCGCGGGATCGTCGGTTACTCGGCGGACGAGAGCCGCGCGATCGCGGGCCGCCGCTCGAACGACATCGAGGCGATCTTGGGATATCGCGGCCGGGATGAGATGATCCACAGGGACGACCTGGTACTGATTTTCGAGAGAGAAGTGTGATGCGCACGGCAGAGCGGGAAATCGGCGAAGGACTCGCGATCCGGATGCAGGAGCTCGGACGCGCGGCGCGTGCCGCGGCCGATGCGCTCGGACGCGTGCCGAGCGAGACGAAGACTGCCGCGCTGCGCGACGCGGCCGCGATGCTGCGCGCGGGCCGCGACGACATTCTCGACGCGAACCGCAAGGATTGCGCGGACGGGGAGCGGCGCGGCCTGTCCGCCGCGATGCTCGATCGGCTCGCGCTCGACGAGAAGCGTATCGATGCGATGGCCGCCGGCGTCGAGGCGATCGCCGAGCTGCCCGATCCGGTCGGCCGCGTGATCGCGGAGTGGCAGCGGCCGAACGGTCTGACGATCCAGCGCGTGAAGGTGCCGCTCGGCGTGATCGGCATCATCTACGAAAGCCGGCCGAACGTGACGGCGGATGCTGCCGCGCTGTGCCTGAAGAGCGGCAATGCGGTGATCCTGCGCGGCGGCAGCGAAGCCGCGCGCTCGAACGCCGCGATCCACGCGTGCCTCGTACGTGCGCTCGCGGCGCACGGGCTGCCCGAAGCCGCGGTGCAGCGCGTGCCGACGCAGGACCGCGAGGCGGTCGGCATCCTGCTGCGCGACATGACGGAGTACCTCGATGTCGTCGTGCCGCGCGGCGGCAAGAATCTGATCGCGCGCGTGCAGCAGGATGCGCGCGTGCCGGTGATCGGCCATCTCGAAGGCATCTGCCACACCTACGTGCACCGCGGCGCCGATCTCGAGATGGCGCGGCGGGTCGTGCTGAACGCGAAGATGCGCCGCACGGGCATCTGCGGCGCGACCGAGTCGCTGCTGATCGATCGTGACTGCGTCGCGACCCATCTGCCTGCGATCGTCGCGGACCTGATCGCTGCGGGCTGCGAAGTGCGCGCGGATGCGGAGGCAGCGCGGCATGCGGACGGCACCGTGCCGGCTTCGCCGGACGACTTCGGCAAGGAGTTTCTCGACGCGATCATCGCGATCAAGGTCGTCGCCGGTCTCGACGAGGCGCTCGAGCACATCCGCCGCTACGGTTCCGGCCACACGGAGGCGATCGTGACCGACGATGCCGCGGCCGCCGAGCGCTTCCTGCGCGAGCTCGACAGCGCGATTCTGCTGCACAACGCGTCGACGCAGTTCGCGGACGGCGGCGAGTTCGGCATGGGCGCGGAGATCGGGATCGCGACGGGCCGCGTGCATGCGCGCGGGCCGGTCGGCGCCGAGGAGCTGACGAGCTACAAATACGTCGTCCGCGGCAGCGGCCAGACTCGCCCTTGAGCGAACGCCCGGAAATTCGTGTCGGACACCGGCCTCGCGACGCGCGTGTCTGACCCGAATTCTCGCCGCACGACGTACGACCTGATCGTCATCGGCGCCGGCATCAACGGCGCCGGCATCGCCCGGCACGCGGCCCGTGCCGGCCTCGACGTGCTCGTCCTCGAGCAGAACGACGTCTCGAGCGGCACGACGAGCGCTTCCACGCGGCTGATCCACGGCGGGCTTCGCTATCTCGAGCACGGCGAGCTCGGCCTCGTCCGCGAATCGCTGCGCGAGCGCGAGGCGCTGCTCCGGCTCGCGCCGCATCTCGTCGAGCCGCTGCGCCTGTACCTGCCGATTTACCGCGGTGCGCGCAGACCGCGCTGGCAGATTCGCATCGGGCTCGCGTTATACGACCTGTTGTCGCGCGGCAAGTCGCTGCCGCGCCACCGCATGCTGTCGCGCGACGAGCTGCTTGCGCACGTGCCGGGCCTGGCGCCGCACGACCTCGTCGGCGGCGCGAGCTACTCCGACGCGCAGGTCGCGTTTCCGGAGCGGCTCGTCGTCGAGAATCTGCTCGACGCGGCCGCGCACGGCGCGACCGTGATGAACCATACGGCCGCCGCTGCGATTCGTGTCGATGCCGGCGTCGTACGCGAGGTCGAATGGCGGCGGGCGGACGGCACCCGCGGCAGCGCCGAGGCACGGTGCGTCGTGAACGCGGCGGGGCCGTGGCTCGATCATGTCGCGAAGAGCGTGACGGGCGCGCCGTCGCCGCCTGTGCTCGTCGACGGGACGAAGGGGAGCCACCTCGTCGTCGCGCCGTTTCCCGGCGCGCCGGATGCGGCGATCTATGCCGAGGCGGCGAGCGACGGCCGTCCGTTCTTCATCGTGCCGTGGAACGGCCTGTATCTCGTCGGCACGACGGACGTGCGCTTCAGCGGCGATCCCGCCCGCGCCGCGATCGACGACGCGGAGCTCGACTACCTCGTCCGCGAGACGGAGCGGCTCTTTCCGGAGGCGGGCAATATCCGCACGCGGGTGCTGTACACGATGGCCGGAATACGGGCGCTGCCGTACTCGCCGGACAGGATCGAAGGCGCGATCACGCGCAGACATCTGATCCATGCGCATCGCGGTGCGCAGGGACTCTACTCGATCGTCGGCGGCAAGCTGACGACGTATCGCGCGCTCGCGGACGAGGTGATCGAGCGCTTGCGCCGCGACGGGGTCGTGCGATCCGACTCGGCGCGGCGCGAAACGGCGGAAGCGGACGCAGCGCACCTCGCAGTCCGCGGCGACGAGCGTTTGCCCGGCGCGATCGACGGCGCGGACGAGTCAGCGCTCGCGGCGGAGCTCGCGAGCGTCTTCGGCGAGCGAAGCGCGAGCCGGCTGCTCGGCACGTACGGGCGGCTCGCGGAGCGGCTGCTCGCGCTCACGTCCACCGAACGTCGGCTTGCGGAGCGCGCCGGGCCCGGCGCGGAGCTTCTGCGCGCGGAGATCGTGCACGCGTTCGAGTCCGAGTGGGCGACCTCGCTCGTCGATCTGCTGCAGCGCCGGACGATGCTCGGCCTCGGCGCGGATTTCGGCTCGAGCGAGGCGCCCGTTGCCGCGGCGGCGCTCGTCGATCTCGGAATCTGGGACGAAGCGCGCGCCGCCGACGAGCTCGCCGCGTACCGCCGATTCGCAAGGCTGCATCGCGCCGTGAGCGACGCCGAGAACACCGGAGAGCGCAGGCGAACGTACGGAGCCGGACAAGCGCCGACGTGAGCGGCAAGCGCCGACGTGAGCGGCCGGCGCCTACGGATCGATCGGCTCGAAGCGCAACGTCGGCCGGTCGCCCTTACGGGAGTACAGGTGCTCGCTCGCCATGTCGCGCAGCGCGCGGTCGCGCTCCTCGGCGGTCGGGTACCAGTGCACGCGTTCCCAATCGGTGCCGAGCACGGCCGCGAACGAATCCTGCGGCGACAAAGTGACGCGAATGCCGTACGGGCGGGGCGCTTTCAGGTCCCGAAGCAGGTTGTGCTCGTGGCAGATTTCCATTCTTGCAGCTCTGGGCATGTCGATTGCGGCGGGATGATACCTCAGAGGGTATCGCGGCGTTCCTCGGGCCCGGTCCGTTCGGGCCAGCCGAGGAGCGTGCGCGTGACGAATCGGTACGGCGGCTTCACGAGCCGCGCCCACGCGGCCGATAGCGCTCCGGGACGCGCCAGCAGCGCGCGCTCGCGCGCGCTGAGCCGCTCGGGGACGTACGTGCGCTTGTGCTTCAGCAGGTGCCGCAGATCCTCGCGCGCGAGTGCGCGGAACAGCCGTCCGCGCCGCCGACTGATCACGGCGATCTGAAAGTCGACGATCGCGGGCCGCCCGTCGGGCGTGCAGAGCCAGTTCGCCTCCTTCGCGAGATCGTTGTGCGCGATGCCGCGCCGGTGCAGCGCGGCGAGCAGCTTGCGGGCTGCGGCGAAGTATTCCGACGACGCGGGGCGCGCCTCGTGCATCGGCCGCCCGTCGATATAGCCGCGGAGGACGGATCGGCCGTCGTACGCGATCAGTTGCGGCACGCCGTCGATTCCGGACGCGGCGGCGAGCGCTGCGGCCTCGCGGCGCACGAGCCGGCGGGCGATCGGCTGCAACCAGCGCTTCGCGTCCGCCGTGTCGCGCCGAACATACAGAGCGTTGGCGGCCGCGGACTGCGCATGTCGCACGATTCGCACCGCGCCGAGCGCGTCTTTTTTTAGTAGCGAAATCAATTGGATAAGCGTTTCCTGCCCGCGTTGCCGACGGGGTGGCGGGCCCCTACAATCGGCGCCACTGTGCCGAAAGCAGCCCAGCCCGGAGATTATTTCGTCGTCGGCGGGCCGGTCCAACCGGATCGGGCATGCTACGTCGAACGCTTTGCGGACGCCGAGCTGCTGCGCGGCATCCGCGAGCAGCGGTTCTGCTACGTGCTCGCGGCGCGCTCGACCGGCAAGTCGAGCCTGATGGCCCGCGCGATCCGCGCGCTGCGGCGCGACGGGGAGCTTGCCGCGGTCGTCGATCTCAGCCAGATCCCGGCGCAGAGCGAGACGGGTGCGGCCGCGCGCTGGTACTACGCGATCGCTTATCGCGTGCTGCGCGAGCTGCGGCTGAAGTTCGACCTGCAAAGCTGGTGGCAGGAGAAGAGCGCGCTCGGCAATCAGCAACGGCTCGCCGAGTTCTTCTTCGAGGTCGTGCTGACGCACACCTCCGTGCCGGTAACCGTGTTCATCGACGAGATCGAGCGCACGCTCGCGCTGCCGTTCGGGCAGGATCTTTTCGCGACGCTCTATTCCTGTCATGCGCGCCGCGTCAGCGATCAGGACTACGCGCGGCTGAACTTCGTCGTGCTCGGCGTCGCGTCGCCGGCGGCGCTTTGCCCGGATACGAACATCTCGCCGTTCATCGACGGGCTCGCGATCGAGCCTGCCGATTTCACGCTCGAGCAGACCTTGTCCCTCGCGCCCGGCTTCGAAGGCTCGACCGCGGACGGGCACGCGCTGCTCGCGCGCATCTTCGAATGGTCCGGCGGACAGCCTTATCTCACGCAGCGGATCGCTCGCGGCGTCGCGCGTAAAGGCGGGCGGCTCGACGACGTCGATCGCGTCGTCCGCGAGCAGTTCCTCGCGCCCGGCGCTGCAGAGAAAGATCCGTACCTGAACCGCATTCGCCTGCTGCTGACGCGTCGCGGTGCGACGCAGCGCAACGCGCTCGCGCTGCTCGGCAAGCTCGCGCGCAACGTTCCGGTCGACGAGCTTCCGCCGACGCCGGCGAAGGAGCTGCTTTGGCTCGGCGGCGTCACCGCGGTCGCAGCCGACGGAAGGCTCGGCTATCGGAATCGGCTGCTGCGCGCAGTCTTCGACGACCGCTGGCTCGCGGCGACCCGTCCGTTCGACTGGCGTCGTGCCGGCGCCGTCGCCGCGCTCGCGGCCGCCGTAATCGCCGTGCCGCTGTGGTACACGCAGCTCCTGCCGCAGCCGTACATCCGCACCCTGTCCGTCGTCACGCAGGATTTCGCGCTGGCTGCGGACGCGCACGCGAAGCTGCGCCGTTTGCCGGGCTTTGCGGCGACGGCCGATCGTCTGCTCGCCGACGCGATGGCGCGGCAGAGCCGCGCAGCGGAGCGCCTCGCCGAGATGATGGCCGCGGACCGTGTGCTGCGGAGCCTGCCGAATCAGGATGCTCTCGCGGACCAGCTCGCCGCCGAGTACTGGTTGCGACGCGCGAACGACGCGATGCACGCGGAGCGTCGCGACGAGGCGCTCGTGCTCGCGCTCGAGGCGCTGCCGGCGGGCGGCGACGCCGCGCGCCGGACGCTCGTCGAGCTGATCGGCGGCGACCTCGCGCAGCTGCGCGAAACGTTCCGGTTTGCGAGCGCGCCGGCGGCTTGGTCGGTCGACTGGGACGCAGGCGAGCTCTCGGTCGTCGACGGCACGGCCCGCGCACGACGCCTCGCATTCGCGGACGGCGCCCCGAAAGCGGCCGCGCCGCCGCTGCGGCTCAGCGCGCTGCAGCATGTGCCGATCCAGAGGGAGATCGGCGTCGACGAGCCGGGTCTTGCCGGCGCATTCCGACTCGATGCGCGCATCGAGCACGAGCGCCTCGAAGATCTTCTGCTCGTGCTGACGGCGCCGGGCGGCGCCGAGGCGCGATTGACGTTCGACGGCCGGGACGAGGCGCTGCACTCGCACTCGTTCCGCGCGACCGACGGTTCGCCGCTCGCGTCGCTCGGCAGCGCGGAGCGGCGCGGCGTCTGGCGGCTCACGATCGTCGACCGCCGAGCCGGCGCGACCGGCACGCTCGTCGACTGGAGCCTGTCGTTCTCCGGCACGCCGTGGGCGTGGCGCGACGCGCCGACTCAAGGTCTCGAGATCCCGGATCCGCGTCGGACAGAGCAGGTCGAGGTCGCGATCAGCGACGACGGGCGGTTCGCCGCAACGCGCTCCGGGCGGCGCGGCCCGATCGGCTCGCTCGCGCTATGGGATCTCGACGAGGGCCGCCTCCTGCATGACCTCGAAGTCGCGGAGTCGCCGGATCTCGTCGGCTTCTCCGCCGACTCGACCCGGCTCCTCGTCCGAGCCGGCGACGCGCTGTCGATCTGGAGCGTGGCCGAAGGCGCGCTGGTCGCACGCGTCGACGCGCGAGGCGGTTTCGCGCTGCCCCCGGCGGCGAGCGTCGACGGCGAGTTCGTTGCGCTCGCCGCGCGCGGCCGGTCGGCTCCGCCGCGGATCGAGCTCGTTCGGATCGAGGACGGCAGACGCGTCGCGTCGGCGGCTGCGGTCGGCAGCGCGCGAGCGTGGGTGCTCGGGCCGGCCGGCCGCTACGCAGCGATCGTCGAGAGCGGCGGGCGGACGGTGCGCGTCGTCGATCCGAGGCGCGCCGGCGCGGAGCGGCGGCTGCAACACGAGCGCGACGTGCAGAAGCTGATCGCGGCGCCGGCCGGCGACTGGCTCCTGACCGTCGACGACCTCGGCGACGTGCGTGCGTGGCGCATCCCGATCAATCTGTCCGGTCCCGGCGCGGTCGATGCGTTCAGGCTCGGCACGACTAGCGATCCCGATAGCGTCAGTATCTCGGCCGGCGGCGACGTCGTCGCATTTGCGGCGCCGCAGGGACACGTCGTCGTTCGCGACGTTGCCGACGAGAGCGCGGCCGTGCATCTGCGGGTCGCGTCCGCCGGAGGGCGGATCGAGACGCGACTCGGTCCGGATGGACGCATGCTCGCGACCTTGCAGGCCGGCGCGCTCCGCTTCTGGGACATCGAGTCCGGCGACGCGCTACCGGCGGCGGATCCGAACTTGACCGCGCTCGCGATCGATCGCGCCGGCGCCGTGGCCGCGCTCGGGTTCCGCGGCGGGCACGTTCGAGTGCGCAGCGGGACCGAGCTCACGCGTGCTGATCCGAGTCCGGATACGATCGATTACATCGGGCACCGCGGCCGCGTGACGAGCGTCGCTTTGAATGCGGCGCGCGCGCTGATCGCGAGCGGCGGTGCGAACGGTCTCGTCAGGGTCTGGGATCTCGCGAGCGTCGCGCCGACGAAGCACTTCATGCGCCATCCGGCCGGACCGGTCGAGGCCGTCGCGCTGAGCCCGGACGGACGTTGGGTCGCAAGCGCGGCCGATTACTTCGGGCGCCTTTGGAGCACCCGCGACGGCAGCCTTGCGGGCGAGGTGACCGTGAATGGCACCGCGCTTGCGGTCGCGTTCGCGCCGGACTCGACCCGCTGGGCCGTCGGCGACAGCGCGGGCAACGTGTTCTTCGCGGTCAACGGCGAGCGGGGCTTCGCGGGCTCGGTGCGGGCGCAGGGGGCGGTTCGCGCGATTGCGTTCGCGCCGGACGGGCGGACGTTCGCGAGCGGCGACGAGACCGGGCACGTCGAGCTGTGGGACGCGGCAACGTTTGCGCCGCTCGGCGAGCGGCGCACGTTCGCGCACGCGGTTCGCTGGCTCGGCTTCGCGGGCGACGAGACGCTGCTGATCCAGACCGAGCGCTTCCTGCACCGCGCCGCGGTCGAGAACGGCCGCATCCGAGTGCTTGCGAGCCGCTTGCTGCCGGCGGGCGTTGCGGCAGGCGCCGCGCTCGCGACGACCGACGGGCACGACGTGCGCGTCGTTGGCGGTCTCGGCGTCGGCGCCGTCGCATTCCACGACGTCTCGTTCCGCGACGCGGCCGTCGAGCCGCTGCCCGAGGATTCCCCGCTGCTTGCGCGAGACTGGCGGCGCGTCCTCGGCCTCGAGATCTCCGCCGCCGGCACCGTCACGCCGATTCTGCGCTGAGCGCGGAAAATCGTGCCTGGCACGATTTTCCGGAGCGCCGAAAACTGTGAACTCGCGTCGCGGCTCGCACGCGCGATCGGGTTAAGGTTCGGCCATCGCTTTCCTCGCGGCCTCGTGGCCTAACCTGATGAAGCATCACACGATAGCGCTCGCTCGATTCGCTCGCGTCGGGCTCGCCGCCGCGGTCGCGGCGGCCGCGGTTGCGAGCACCGCCTGCTCGCCGCCGGCGCCGCGCAGCTACGACTTCTTCCTGCTCGACAGCATCGCGCGCGACGGCACGCTCGCGCGCTGCGACCGCGATCCGATCGCTGCGCAGAGCGACATCGAGTGCGCGAACGCGCGTCGTGCGGCGCTCGCGATCCAGCTCGAGGAGGAGCGTGAGCGGCGCGCCGCGCTCGAGCGCGAGTCCGAGGCGAAGATCGAGGCGTTGCGCCGCGAGTTCGAAGCGCGACGCGCCCGCGAGGCCGCCGCGGCGGCCGAGGCCGCAGCGCTTGCTGAGCTGGCTTTATTCGGCGGCTCGCCGCCGGGTGAGCCCGGCGCGTCGGCGGACGATGCGCACGCCGAGCCGTCCGTCGAGTCGACGGGGCAGAATGCGCCCGCCGGCGGCACATCCGCGGACGCACCTGGCGGATCCGCGGCGGGCGGCTAGCGGCGCGGCGGAATTCCTTCCTTCGGCGCTTCGCGCTGGCGTGTGATCCTGGTCAGCGCTCGAGCGGGAACGTGCGCGTTCCTTCTTCCGTCTCGTCCGCCGGGGCCGACCCCGGCGCCTGCCGCCTGCCGGGCGGTCGCGCCGAGCCGCCGACCCGATCGAGCGTCGTGAGGAACGCTCTTGCCGGCGCCGGCGTCGCGTCGCTCGGCGGGCCGAACGCGCGCGCGCTCGAGTTCGCCGCGTAGTAAAAGAGCGCCGTCGCTTCCTCGTCGACGTCGAGGCGCGCGCCCTCGAGCGCCGCGCCGGCGTACAGCCCGCGGCTTCGAACGTACATGTAGATTTCGGCGTTGCCAGTCACGGCGACCGTGTTGTGGCGTCCCGAAGGGCCGGCGACCGCAGTCGCGTCGCCGCCGAGCGTGAACTTCCCGGATGCGATGTTGCGAACGGAGCGCTCGTTCGCGAAGACGAGCACGACGTCCGCAGCCGCTACGCCGATCTGCCCGCCGATGCTGCCGCCGGTCAGCGTGATCAGCACCGGGTTCGAGAAGCGCCCGTCGCTGCCGCGCACGGTCAGCACGCCGCGCCCGCGCCGGCCGCCGACGAGAAAGCCGCCGCGGATCACGTTCGGGATGACCGCAATGCCGTGCGCGCGCGCGAGCAGGTCGATCGGGATGCCGGTCGTCTCGTCTTGCGTGAACGCCGTCAGAACCTCGATCGCGTCGGCAAAGCGCTTGTCGTGCGGGCCGTCGGCCGCCGACGCCGGATTCGATAGCGTTGTAAACGTGAGGAACGACAAAGCCGCGATCGACAGCGCAGCCATCGATCCGGAGCGAACGGCGAAGAACGACAGTGCAAGTCTACGCATCGAGCTCCTCCGAGCCGCAGTTGCCGCGATGGTAGCAGGTAAATCGCGTCAGTCGGCGATTCGCACGTGACGGGCGCCAGGAACGTCGCTGACGCTCGCGTCGTGCGGGTGTTCGCGCACGCCGATGTCCCACGGAACCGGGCAGCCGAGCGTCGCGGCGATCGCGCGGAACAGCTCGAGCTCCTCGTTGCCGATGCGGTGGTCGTGGCGAATCGTCGCGAGCACCGCTTCGAGCACTCGCCGCTTCGCGCGCGGCGCGAGCCGCTCGAGCCGCTCGAGCGCAGCGTCGAGCCGCAGCAGATCGCGCATCGAGTCGAGCGGCGGCGGGTCACGCGGCTCTGCCCCGAGCGCGGCCCAGCCTGCCCGATACGCGGCGAGCCCGGTCTCCGCATCGTCGTGCCCGTACGCCGCGACGACGCGGAGCAACGTTTCGCACGCGTCTCGGATCGACATCTTCGCGCGGCGTATCGCGCCGGAGCCGATGCCCGCCGCGGACGCAGGTGCGGCATACGCGGCGAGCATGCGCAGCAGCGTGTAGTCGAAGAGCCGCTGCTCGCCGCCGCACGCGGTCAGCTTCGCGGCAAGCCCGAACAGGTAATCGAGCTGCTCGGCGGGGCGCTGCTTCAACGCGGGCACGGCAAGCTCGAGGATCGGAATACGCAATGCCGGGTCGAGGCGATCGAGCTCCGCGCGCAGCGCTTCGCAGCGCTTCGCGCGGCGCGGGCCGAGCTGCGCGTTCAGCATCGTGCGCTGCGTCGCGCGCGTGCGGGGGTCGGGTGCGAGCGCCAGGGCGAGCACCAGCAAGAGGCTCCCGTCCCGCGAATGAGCGGCATCGTAGATCTCCGCGGGCAGTGCCGCGCGAAGCTCGGCGCCGAGCGACAGCGAGCCGAGCTCGCCGGCGCGATCGAGCGGCGACGCCGGGGCATCGTACGATGCACTGGCGGTACTCGCAGCACGCTCCGTCCCGCCGAGCTCCGGCGCACCGCCGGCCGCGCTTGTCGGCATCGGCGCCCCTGTGCCGCGGGATTGGCCGAATCCGTGGACCGCGCTCGCGAGCGGTTCGTCGTCCGCGACGTCGGCAGCGCTTGCAGCCATCGGCTCTAGCGGGCGGAGGCCGCGCGGATCGAACTGCGGATCGAGCGCGCGGATGCGCTCGAGCAGCGGCGGATGCGTCGCGAACCAGCCGCGAAACGCATTGCCGTGATGCTCGAACAGCATGTGCGCGACCTCCTCGGTTTCGGTAGCCGTGAGCCGGCCGCCGTAGCCGGCGATCTTCTTCAGCGCCGACGCGAGACCCGCGGCGTCGCGAGTGAACTGGACGGCGGACGCGTCCGCGAGCCGCTCCCGCTCGCGCGAGACGCCCGCCTTGATCAGACGGCTCGCGAAGAGGCCGATCGAGCCGATCAGGGCGAAGCCGACGCCGAGCGCGACGGCGGCCGCCGCGCCGCTCGAGCGCCCGCGCCGGCCGAATCGCCCCGCGCGCAGCATCGAGCGGCCGATCAGCGACAGCACGAGGATTCCGAACGAGAAGCCGATCAGTTGCTGGTTGAGCCGCATGTCGCCGTTGACGATGTGGCTGAACTCGTGCGCGATCACGCCTTGCAGCTCGGCGCGGTCGAGCCGCTCGAGCGCGCCGCGCGTGACGGCGACGGCCGCGTCGGCCGGAGTCTTGCCGGCGGCGAACGCGTTGATGCCCGCCTCGCGCTCGAGCACGTAGACCTCGGGCATCGGCAGCCCCGATGCGATCGCCATTTCCTCGACGACGTTCAGGAGGCGCTTGCGCGCGAGATCCGTCGCGTCGCTCGGCACCTCGCTGCCGCCGAGCATGCGCGCGACCTGACCGCCGCCGCCGGCGAGCGAGGCCGCGCGGTATACGCTCGCGAGCAGCATCAGACCGAGCGTCGCGAGCGCGACGATGCCGAGCAGGGACGGATGCCCGAGCGCCCAGTCGGCGAAGCTCGAGCTCGCCGCGAGCGGCATCACACGGCCGGTGTAGAGAAAGACGACGAATGCGACGAGAGCCGTCGTCGCGGCTGCGACGGCTGCAAACGACAGCGCGAACGCGGCGACGAGCATCCGGCTCGTGCGGCGCGCCCGGTCTTGTCGCTCGAAGAAGTCCAATGCGCGGGTGCCCGAAGCGATCCTGCTCTGAGGCTACCGTATGTCCTGCGCGCGGAGCAGCCGGCGCTTCGGTCTCAGCTGAACGAGACGACCGGCACGGCGCGCTTCTGCTCGTCCTCGATCTCGAGGAACTCGGCGGTCTTGAAGTCGAAGCGCCGCGCGACGATGTTGCTCGGGAAGCTTTCGCAGGCCGTGTTGTACGTCATCACGGAGTCGTTGAAGGCCTGCCGCGCGAATGCGACCTTGTTCTCGGTCGACGCGAGCTCTTCCTGCAGGTGCAGCATGTTCTGGTTGGCCTTCAGGTCCGGATAGGCCTCGACGAGCGCGAACAGCCGACCGAGCGTGCCGGCAAGGGTCGTCTCGGCCGCGGACAGCGCTCTGATCGCCTCCGGGTCGGAAGGATCCGCCGCGGCGTGCTTCAGCTCCTTCGATGCCGCGTTGCGCGCGCTGATCACGGCCTCGAGCGTGCCCCGCTCGTGGCTCATGTAGCCCTTCACCGCCTCGACGAGATTCGGGATCAGGTCGTAGCGGCGCGTGAGCTGCACGTCGATCTGCGAGAAAGCGTTACGCACTCGGTTGCGCAGGCCGACGAGCCTGTTGTAAATGGCGATGGCCCACAGCACGGCGGCCGCCAGGATGACGACGACGATCAGAAGTCCCATCAGAGTGCTCCTCGCGCGATCGACGCGAGCGAGCATACGGAACAATCCCGCGTCAGGACAACGAACGCGTTCACGCGGGCATCGGGCGCGCGCGGCCGAGCGGGGCGGGGAGGCGCCGCCGGCGCGCCTCCGCCTCCGTCTCGCCGCGGCGAAGCGCGGGCCGGCGCTCACGGCGGCGGCGCTGCTCGCGTTGCCAGCGGCCGCGTTCGCCGAGTGGATCGGCGAAGCGATCGACCTGATGGGCACGCGGGTTTCGGTCGAGCTGTGGCACGAGGATCCGGCCGTCGGCCGCGAGCTCGTCGACATGGTGCTCGACGATTACCGGCGCATCGACCGCGAGATGAGTACGTATCGCCCCGACAGCCAGATCTCGCGGGTCAATGCGGAGGCGGCCGAGCGGCCGGTCGTGGTCGACCGCGAGCTGCTGTCGATCGTCGGCCGCGCGCTCGAGCTCTCCGCAGCGAGCGACGGCGCGTTCGACATCACTTACGAGAGCGTGGGTTATCTATACGACTTTCGTGCGCGACTGCGGCCGAGCGACGACGACATCGCCGCGCGGCTCGACGCGATCGATTACCGGCACGTCGAGCTCGACGCGCGCGCATCGACGATCCGCTTCAAAGCGCCGGGCGTGCGGATCAACCTCGGCGGCATCGCGAAAGGCTATGCGGTCGAGCGGGCCGCGGCGCTGCTGCGTGAGCGCGGCGTCCGGCACGCGGTGCTGAACGCGGGCGGCGATTCGCGCGTGCTCGGTGACCGCCGCGGCCGGCCGTGGATCATCGGCATCCGCCATCCGCGCGTCGACGGCGAGGTCGTCACGCGCCTGCCGCTCGTCGACGAGGCGGTATCGACGTCGGGCGATTACGAGCGGTACTTCGAGGACGACGGCCGCCGCTACCACCATATCCTGAATCCGCGTACCGGCGAGCCGACCGAAGGCGTCGTCAGCGTGACGGTAATCGGTCCGGACGCGACGACGACTGACGGATTGTCGACCAGCGTCTTCGTTCTCGGCCCGGCGGCCGGGCTCGAGCTGATCGAGCGCTTCCCGGGCTACGAGGCGGTGATCGTCGACGCCGAAGGGCGGCTGTCGTACTCGAGCGGGCTGGCGCCGCCTGCGGACTGAATACCCGGCCGTCTCTACCCCGTACGCCGATGGACGGCAGCGGGAGGTCGGGGTATCGTCGACTGACCGTCTCGTGGAGGAGATATCCCATGAATCGGTTCGGTCTTTGCGCGGGATTGGCGACGGCTTGGCTCGCGGGCTGCGCATCGGCGCCGCTGGCCGAGGGTCCGCAGGCGCAGCTCGGCTTCACGACGGCCGCCGGCGACGAGTCGGCGATTTCCGCGGCAGCGTCCGAGCGCGGCGGCGACGAGGTCGTGATCCAGGGCGAGGTGGACGCGCAGAACGTCCACCCCGGCAGCCAGGTCGTTTGCAAGGATATGCTTCAGCACGCGTCGAACGTCATCAGAACCCGCTGCATGACCGTCGACGCATGGAAGCGCTACGAGACGGCCGAGGCGCAGCGAGCGCAGGCGATTCTGCGCGCGTGGCAGGGCAGCCCGTACGCGGGGTTCTAGCGCCCGAACGGGTGTTCGAGCGCTTTTCGCGGCCGGCTACGCTAGCCGCTTGTAGCGGATGCGGTGCGGCTGCGCCGCGTCCTCGCCCTTGCGCCGCTTCAAGTCCTCGGCGTAGTCGGCATAGTTCCCCTGGAAGAAGACGACCTCGCTGTCGCCTTCGAACGCGAGGATGTGCGTCGCGATCCGGTCGAGGAACCAGCGATCGTGCGAGATCACGACCGCGCAGCCCGGGAAGTTCAGCAGCGCTTCCTCGAGCGCGCGCAAGGTCTCGACGTCGAGATCGTTGGTCGGCTCGTCGAGCAGCAGCACGTTGCCGCCCGAGCGCAGCAGCTTCGCGAGATGCACGCGGTTGCGCTCGCCGCCGGATAAAAGGCCCACCTTCTTCTGCTGATCGGTGCCCTTGAAGTTGAACCGGCCGACGTATGCGCGAGACGGCGTCTCGTAGTTGCCGACGCGCAGGATGTCCTGGCCGTCGCTGATCTCTTCCCAGACCGTCTTGTCGTCGTCGAGCGCGTCGCGCGACTGGTCGACGTACGCGAGCTCGACGCTGTCGCCGATCCGCAGCGCGCCGGAGTCCGGCTTCTCCTGACCGGTCATGATCTTGAACAACGTCGACTTGCCGGCGCCGTTCGGCCCGATCACGCCGACGATGCCGCCGGGCGGCAGGCTGAACGACAGATTCTCGAACAGCACGCGATCGCCGAACGCCTTCGACAGGTTCTCCGCCTCGATCACGAGATCGCCGAGACGGGGGCCCGGCGGGATGTAAATCTCGTTCGTCTCGTTGCGGGCCTGAAACTCCTTCGACGTCAGCTCCTCGAAGCGCGCGAGGCGGGCCTTCGCCTTCGCCTGCCGCGCCTTCGGATTCGAGCGCACCCACTCGAGCTCCTGCTTGATCGCGCGCTGGCGCGCCTGCTCCTGCTTCTCCTCGAGCTTGAGGCGCTGCTCCTTCTGCTCGAGCCACGAGCTGTAGTTGCCCTGCCACGGTATGCCGTGGCCGCGATCGAGCTCGAGGATCCAGCCCGCCGCGTTGTCGAGGAAGTAGCGGTCGTGCGTGACGGCCATGACGGTGCCGGGATACTCCGCGAGGAACCGCTCGAGCCACGCGACCGATTCCGCATCGAGATGGTTCGTCGGCTCGTCGAGCAGCAGCATGTCGGGCCGCGACAAGAGCAGCCGACAGAGCGCTACGCGGCGCCGCTCGCCGCCCGACAGATGCTTCACTACGGCGTCCCACGGCGGCAGGCGCAGCGCGTCGGCAGCGATCTCGAGCTGACGCTCGATCTCCCAGCCGTTCACCGCGTCGATCTTGTCCTGCAGCTTGCCCTGCTCCTCGAGCAACGCGTTCATCTCGTCGTCGCTCATCGGCTCGGCGAACTTGTCGCTGATCTCGTTGAAGCGCTTGATCAGATCCAACGTGCCCGCGACGCCTTCCTCGACGGTCTCGCGAACGGTCTTCTCGGGGTCGAGCTCCGGCTCCTGCGCGAGGTAGCCGATGTTGATGCCGGGCTGCGGACGCGCCTCGCCGTCGAAGTCCTTGTCGACGCCGGCCATGATCCGCAGCAGCGTCGACTTGCCGGCGCCGTTCAGGCCGAGCACGCCGATCTTCGCACCGGGATAAAAGCTCAGGCTGATGTCGCGCAGGATGTACCGCTTCGGCGGCACGACCTTCGCGAGACGGTTCGTGGTATAGATGTACTGTGCCATGTAATTCCTGCGAAAAAGCGGAGGCCAGCCGGTCGGGGGCTGCGATTATGGGCAAACGCGGTATAAACGCAAACCAGGTAAACGCAAACCAGCGTGCCGCCGCCCACGGCGACGAAACCCGCTTGCCCGCCGGCCACGAGAATGGTGTCAGAGCCCAAATTCGCGCAGACGTTCCCTGCGGCCGCTCGGCGCGGCTTTATGCGCCGGCGATCTCCGTGAGCGCGGCCCTGTAATGATCGTCATCACCGGGCCCGAGATCGCGGCGTACGGTTTTCCGAACGGTCATCCGTTCGGCCCCGACCGGCACGATGCGTTCATCGCAGAGCTCGACCGCTCCGCGGCCGCGCCGCGCATCGAGCGGCGGCGCGCGCGCGAAGCGTCACGCGCCGAGATCGAATACTTCCATACCCCGGAGTACGTCGACCTCGTGATCGAGCTTTCGGAGCGCGGCGGCGGATATCTCGATGCGGGCGATACGCCGGCGTATCCGGGCGTCTACGAGGCGGCGGCGAACGTCGTCGGCGGCACGCTGGACGCGCTCGCCGCGGTGATCGAAGAGGGCCGCCCCGCATTCATTCCGATCGGCGGGCTGCACCATGCGCGGCGCGACGGCGCTGCGGGTTTTTGCGTGTTCAACGACTGCGGCATCGCGATCGAGGCCGCGCGGCGCGTGCACGGCATTCGCCGAGTCGCGTACGTCGACATCGATGCGCACCACGGCGACGGCGTGTTCTACGCATTCGAGCGGGATCCGGACGCGCTTTTCGCGGATCTGCACGAGGATGGCCGCTTCCTCTATCCCGGCACGGGCGGCCGCTCCGAGACGGGGCGGGGCGCGGCGGAGGGCACGAAGCTGAACGTGCCGATGCCGCCCGGCGCCGGCGACGAAGAGTTTTTCGAGGCGTGGGCGGAGGTCGAGGCGTATCTCGAGCGCGCTCGGCCGGAGCTCGTTCTATTTCAGTGCGGTGCGGACTCCCTCGACGGCGATCCGATCACCCATCTTAGATACACGGAGGAGGCGCACGCGCACGCGGCCAGAAGCCTCGTCTCGATCGCCGCGCGCCACGCGAACGGGCGCGTGCTCGCGATGGGCGGCGGCGGGTACAACCGGCGTAATCTCGCCCGCGCGTGGACGCGGGTCGTCGAGGCGCTCGCGGCCGGCGACGACGGCGCCGCGTGACCGAGCGGATCCGCGGCCGGACGTCCGTGCCGCGCGTTGCAGCGAAGCGATGACGAACGAAACCTTTTTCCATTCGCCTGACGCGCCGCGGCGCGCGTCCGAAGCCGTGCGCGCCGGGCTCGACGATCCCGCGCTGTTCGCCGCGATCGACGCGGAAGGCCGGCGTCAGGAAGACCATATCGAGCTGATCGCGTCCGAGAACTACGTGAGCCGCGCGGTGCTCGCGGCGCAGGGCTCGGTGCTGACGAACAAGTATGCGGACGGCTATCCGGGCCGGCGCACGTATCGCGGCTGCGAGCACGTCGACACGGTCGAGGCGCTCGCGATCGAGCGGGCGAAGCGGCTGTTCGGCGCCGGGTACGCGAACGTGCAACCGTACTCGGGCTCGCAGGCGAATATGGCCGCCTATCTCGCGCTGCTCGAGCCCGGCGACCGCGTGCTCGCGATGCGGCCGGATCACGGCGGTCATCGCACGCACGGCGATACGGCGAACTTCTCGGGCAAGCTGTACGACGTCGCGCATTACGGCGTCGATCCCGCGACCGGGCTGATCGACTACGACGCGGTGCGCGACGCCGCGCTGCGCGTGCGCCCGAAGCTGATCGTCGCCGGCTTCTCCGCATACTCGAGATCGATCGACTGGCTCGCGTTCCGGCGGATCGCGGACGAGGTCGGCGCGCGCCTCCTCGCGGACATCGCGCACGTAGCGGGCTTCGTCGCGGCGGGCCTCTTGCCGAGCCCGGTCGGCATCGCGGACGTCGTCACGACGACGACGCATAAGACGTTACGCGGGCCGCGCGGCGGAATGATCCTCGCGAATGACGATGCCGGGCTCGCCCGCCGCCTCGATACTGCGGTATTTCCGGGCGTGCAGGGCGGGCCGTTGATGCACGTGATCGCCGGCAAGGCCGTCGCGTTCCACGAGGCGGCGCAGCCCGAGTTCCGCGCGTACCAGACGGCCGTGCTCGAGAATGCGCGGCGTCTCGGCGAGCGGCTCGCCGAGCGCGGGCTCGCGCTCGCGGCGGGCGGCACGGACAATCACATGCTGCTCGTCGCGCTCGACGACGGGGCCGACGGCGCCGCGATCGAACGCGCGCTCGAGCGCGCGCATATCGCGGTAAACGGCGTCAGCGTGCCGGCGCCGAGCGGCCCGCGTCCGGCGCTCCGCGTCGGCACGCCGGCCGTGACGACCCGCGGCTTCGGGCCGGCCGAGATCACTGCGGTCGCCGACTGGCTCGCGGACGTCGTCGAGCGGCCGCAGGACGACGACGTCGCCGCGCGTGTGCGCGCAGGCGCGCGCGAGCTGCTCGCGCGTTTCCCCGTCTACGGCGCCTAGAGGGAAAATCGTGCCAGGCACACTTTTCCGCTGACCGCGTTCTCGAGTCGTTCCGGATGCACTGTCCGTTCTGCAATCACACCGACACGAAGGTCATCGACTCGCGGCTCGCAGGCGAGGGCCGGCAGGTGCGCCGCCGCCGCGAGTGCCTGAAATGCGAGGAGCGGTTCACGACGTTCGAGTCGCCCGAGCTCGTGATGCCGCACGTCGTCAAGCGCGACGACCGCCGCGAGCCGTTCGACGAGAACAAGCTCCGTAACGGCATGCTGGCCGCGCTGCAGAAGCGGCCGGTGAAGACCGAGGACGTCGAGGCGAGCATCGAGCGGATCATCCATCGCCTGCAAACGATCGGCGAGCGCGACGTGCCGAGCCGGCTGATCGGCGACATGGTGATGGAGGAGCTGCGCCGGCTCGACGAGGTCGCGTACGTGCGCTTCGCGTCGATCTATCGCAGCTTCCAGGACGTCACCGAGTTTCAGGAAGAGATCCAGCGGCTCAGAACGTCGACGGCCTACTCGAGCCGCGAGCAGATGTCGCTGCTGCCGGAAGAAGAAGACGAAAAGCCGTGAGCCGCGCGGACGACCATCTCTACATGGCCCGGGCGCTGCGGCTTGCCGAGCGCGCGGTCGGCTCGACGGCGCCGAACCCGGCCGTCGGCTGCGTGCTCGTCCGCGACGGCCGCATCGTCGGCGAGGGCTACACGCGCCCACCGGGCGGACCGCATGCGGAGGTCGTCGCGCTCGCCGCGGCAGGCGCCGACGCGCGCGGCGCGACCGCGTACGTGACCCTCGAGCCGTGCGACCACACGGGCCGCACCGGCCCGTGCAGCCGCGCGCTGATCGATGCGGGCGTCGCGCGCGTGGTCTGCGCCGTGCTCGACCCGAATCCGGTCGCGGGCTCCGGCGTCGAGCGGCTGCGCGCGGCCGGGATCGACGTCGACGTCGGCGTGCTCGAAGCGCAAGCGCGGGCCGTGAATCGCGGATTCTTCGCGCGGATGACGCGGCGCCGGCCGTGGCTGCGCAGCAAGCTCGCGGCGAGCCTCGACGGGCGGACGGCGCTCGCGAACGGCGAGAGCCAGTGGATCACAGGCCCGGACGCACGCCGCGACGTGCATCGCTATCGCGCGAACGCGGGCGCGATCCTGACCGGGATCGGCACCGTGCTCGCGGACGATCCGCAGCTTACCGCGCGGCCGGACGAGCCGCAGACGGATCCCGCCGCGCAGTCCCCGCGCGGCCCGCTGCGCGCGATCGTCGACGCGAAGCTCGAGACACCGCCGGCCGCGCGGGTGCTGCGCGCGCCGGGCGCCGTCGTGCTGTTCACGACCGCGCCCGAGGCCGAGATCGCCGAGTGCCGACAACGGATCCGGGACGCGGCGCGGGACCTCGCCGATGCGCCGGACGTGCGGATCGAGCGGGTTGCCGGCCGCGAGCGCTGCGATCTCGTCGACGTCGTCGAGCGGCTCGCGGCCCTCGAGGTCAACGACGTCTGGGTCGAGGCGGGGCCCGTGCTGAACGGCGCACTGCTCGAGCGCGGGCTGATCGACGAGCTCGTGCTGTACCTCGCGCCGCATCTGCTCGGGGACCGCGCGCGCGGCCTCTTCTCGCTCGCGCCGCTCGAGTCGCTCGACGAGCGCGTACGCCTCACGATCGACGACGTTCGGCGGATCGGCGACGATTTACGTATTATCGCCCGGCCCGAGGCGCAAGGAGGCGGATGAGAACCTCGAGCTTCGCCGTCGCCGGCACGCAGTCTTTTGAACGGAGTCGCTCGATGTTCTCGGGTATCGTCAAAGGTATCGGTGAGGTGCTCGCGGTCGACGAGCGCGGCGGGGACCGCCGCCTCGTAATCGGCATCGCGCGAACGGGGCTTCGCCCGCCGGCGCTCGGCGCGAGCATCGCCGTGAACGGCGCCTGCCTCACCGCGGCCGCGGTCGGCGCCGATCGCTTCGAGGCCGACGTGTCGCGCGAGACGCTCGCCGTCACGACGCTCGGCCTGCTCGCGCCCGGCGCTCCAGTGAACCTCGAGCCGTCGCTTGCGCTCGGCGATCCGCTCGACGGCCATCTCGTCAGCGGCCACGTCGACGGCGTCGCGCGCGTCGCGCTCGTCGAGCCGGCCGCGCGCTCGCTCGTCGTCGCGATCGATCTGCCGCCAGGCCTTGCGCGCTACGTGGCCCGCAAAGGATCGATCGCGGTCGACGGCGTGAGCCTTACCGTCAACGACGTCGCCGGCGACCGGTTCAACGTCAACATCGTGCCGCATACGCGCGACGCGACGATCATCGCGCAGTATCGGCCCGGCACGCCGGTGAACGTCGAGATCGACATGCTCGCGCGCTACGTCGAGCGGATGCTGGGTTCGGACCCCGACGCGGGCGCCGTCCGCTGAACGGCCGCTCGTGACCGTCGCGCTGCTGTTCGCCGGCTTCGCGCTGCTCGTCATCGGCGGCGAGCTGCTCGTGCGCGGGTCCGTGCGCACGGCCGAGTGTTTCAACGTATCGCCGCTCCTGATCGGCATCACGCTCGTCGGCTTCGGCACGTCGACGCCCGAGCTCGTGACGAGCGTGCAGGCCGCTTTGATCGGCTCGCCGGGCATCGCGGTCGGCAACATCGTCGGCTCGAATCTCGCGAATATGCTGCTGATCCTCGGAACCGCTGCGCTGATCATGCCGATCGCGGTCGAGAGCCGGACCCTGAAGCGGGACGGCGGGTTCGTGCTCGGGGTGACCGTGCTGTTCGCGCTCGTCGCATACACGATCGGCCTTCAGCGCGTCGTCGGCGTCGTGTTCGTTGCGCTGCTGGTTGCTTATCTCGTCTACGCGTATCGCCAGGAGCGCACGCAGACGTTCGAGCATACGGCCGCGTTCAAGCGCGTGGAGGCCGTCGGCAGCGTGGATCCCGCGCTGCAGCCCGGCAGTCGGCCGCGGCGGGCGCGCCTCGCCGTCGTCGGGCCGCTCGCGATCGCGGTCGTCGGGCTCGTCGTCGTCGTGCTCGGCGGGCGCGTGCTCGTCAATGCGGCCGTCGATCTTGCGCGGCTCGCGGGCATCTCGGAGGAGGTCATCGGCCTCACGATCGTGGCCGTCGGCACGTCGGCGCCCGAGCTCGTGACGTCGCTCGTCGCGGCCGTGCGCCGGCAGGCGGACGTCGCGATCGGCAACGTCCTCGGGTCGAACATCTACAACCTGATGGGGATCGGCGGGCTGACCGCGCTGATTGCGCCGACCCCGGTTCCCGAGCAGATCGCGCGGGTCGACGTGCCGTTCATGCTCGGGGTCAGTGTGCTGATGGTGTGGTTCGCGTGGACGTCGAAGTCGGTGAGCCGGGCCGAGGGGGCCGTTTTCCTGGCGTTTTACGCGGGATACATAGGGTATCTGATCGCGTCGTGAGGCTCGTCGGCGCGGTCGGGCGCTGCGTGACAGGGGCGTCGTGCGGAGCGTGCGCGCCATGGATGGCGCGCCCCGCAGCCTTCCATGGAAGGATTCACGGCGGTCCCCACGACGCCCCGGTCACGCCGCGCCCGACCACGCCTACGCCCAGGTCTGCCGGGTCAGTCGAGCGTCGCGCGCCGTTTCGCGGTAGGCTTTCCGTTTTCGACCCACCGACCCACGAATCATGATCACACGCGCACCGGCCGATTCATTGCGGTCCGATTTCGACAGCGTCGAGGACATCATCAGCGCCATCCGCAACGGTGAGATGGTCGTGATCCTCGACGACGAGGATCGCGAGAACGAGGGCGACCTCGTGATGGCGGCGACCAAGGTGCGGCCCGAGCACATCAATTTCATGGCCCGCTACGCGCGCGGGCTGATTTGTCTCACGTTGACCCGCGCGCGCTGCGAGCAGCTTCGGCTGCCGTTGATGGTCGGCACGACGAACGAGCGGCGCAGCACGAACTTCACGGTATCGATCGAGGCGGCCGAGGGCGTCACGACGGGCATCTCGGCGCATGACCGCGCGCGCACGATCCGGGCGGCGGTCGCGCCGGACGCGCGTCCGGAGGACCTGGTCCAGCCCGGGCACATCTTCCCGCTGATGGCGCAGCCCGGCGGCGTGCTGACTCGCGCCGGGCATACCGAGGCGGGCTGCGACCTAACTCGGCTTGCCGGTCTCGAGCCCGCGGCCGTGATCGTCGAAATCCTGAACGACGACGGCACGATGGCGCGCCGGGACGAGCTGCTCGCGTTCGCGCGCCGGCACGGGCTTCGCATCGGCACGATCGCCGATCTGATCAAGTACAGGCTCGAGAAGGAAGAGTCGGTCGAGGCGATCAGCGAGCTCGAGATCAGCACGGACTTCGGTCCGTTCAGGCTCGTATGCTTCGAGGATCACGTTTACCGGACCGTGCACCTCGCGCTCGTGCGCGGGCGCATCGATCCCGAGACGCCGACGCTCGTGCGCGTGCATCGGCAGGAGACGCTCGCCGACGTGATCGGCGTCAAGGACGAGCGGCTCGGCTGGCCGCTGCGCGACGCGATGCGGCGGGTCGCCGAGAACGGCCACGGCGTCGTCGTCGTGCTGCGGCAGGAAGAGTCGGCTCGCGACCTGATGCGCGTCGTGAAAGGGCTCGGCGCCCAGGCTGACGATGTCGCTGCGCGCCGCGAGCGGATCATGGATTTACGGACCATCGGCACCGGCGCGCAGGTGCTGCGCGCGCTCGGCGTCCGCCGCATGCGCGTGCTGTCCGCGCCGAAGAATATGCATGGGCTGTCGGGCTTCGGTCTCGAAGTCGTCGAATACGTGAGCGAGAGCAAGGAACGGAACGAGAGCGTGGAACGAGGCGAGCGGCATGGATGAGCGGGTCAAGGTCGTCGAGGGCACCTTCAGCGCGCGGGGGTTGCGCTTCGGCATCGTCGCCGCGCGCTTCAACGAGTTCATCGTAGAGCGTCTCGTCGACGGTGCAGTGGCAACGCTCGTCAAGCACGGCGCGGAGCCGGGGGACATCGAGGTGCTGCGCGTGCCGGGCGCGTTCGAGATCCCGCTCGCGCTGAAGAAGCTCGCCGCGAGCCGGCGCTGCGACGCATTGATCGCGCTCGGCTGCGTGATCCGCGGCGCGACCCCGCATTTCGACTACGTCGCCGGCGAGGCTGCGAGCGGCATCGCGCGCGTGTCGCTCGAGCACGAGATTCCGATCGGGTTCGGCCTGCTGACCGTTGATACGATCGAGCAGGCTGTCGAGCGCGCGGGCACGAAGGCGGGCAACAAGGGCGTGGACGCGGCGTTGACCGCGATCGAGATGGCGACCCTTGCGCGCAAGCTGGAGCAATAGCCGATCGTGAGTCGTAACGCAGGCCGGCGCAGCGGAGGCGCCGCGCGGGGACGTCAACAGGCGCGCGAGCTCCTCGTCAAGGCCCTGTATCAGTGGCAGATCGCGGGGCACGACGTGGTCGAGCTCGAGCGGCAGTTCTCGCAGGCCCCGGAATTCACGAAGGTGGACCGGCTCTATTTTCGCGCGCTGCTCGAGCTTGCCGTCGACGAGGCGCCGGTGCTCGATCGCGCGATCGCCCGATTTGCATCGCGCTCGCTCGAGCAGCTCGACGCCGTCGGCCGATCGATCCTGCTCGTCGCGCTCACGGAGCTGAAGCACAGGCCGGACGTGCCGACCAAGGTCGTGATCAACGAGGCCGTCGAGCTCGCGAAACGCTACGGCGCGGCCGAGAGCTTTCGCTTCATTAACGCGGTGCTCGACAAGGCGGCAAAGTCTGAGGGTTTCCGCGGCGCGTGACGGCCGCCGAAATCGCGCTCGGCACGATTTTCCGATGCTGCATTCGGAATGAACGAATTCGACATCATCCGCCGCTACTTCGAGCGGCCGCCGCGCGATCCCGACGTCGTCGTCGGCGTCGGGGACGATGCAGCCGTGCTGTCCGTGCGCGGACGAATCGCCGTGACCGTCGACACGCTGCTCGAGGGCGTGCACTTTTTGCCGACGGCGCCGCCGGACTCGATCGGTCACCGCGCGCTCGCGGTGAGCCTGAGCGACATCGCCGCGATGGGCGCGCGTCCGCGCTGGGCCACGCTCGCGCTGACCCTGCGCGACGCCGAGCCGGCATGGCTCGAGTCGTTCGCTGCGGGCTTCTTCGCGCTCGCCGACCGCTATGGGCTGACGTTGATCGGCGGCAACCTCACGCGCGGACCGCTGTCGATCACCGTCGAGGTCACCGGCGATTTCGCGGACGACGAAGCGCCGCTGACCCGCGCGGGCGCGCGCAGCGGCGACGACGTCTACGTGACGGGCACGCTCGGCGATGCGGCGGGCGGGCTCGCTCGGCTGTCCGCCGCAGGCCGCGCCGAGAGCGCATCGTCCGTCGCGGAGCGAGGGGCCGAGCACGCGCTCGTCGAGCGCTATCTTCGGCCGCAGCCGCGCGTCGACGCGGGGCGTGCGCTCGTCGGCCTTGCGACCGCCGCAATCGACCTCTCCGACGGGCTCGCGTCGGACCTCGCGCACATCACGAAGGCGAGCGCGTGCGGCGCTGTCGTCGACATCGAGTCGCTGCCGCTGTCGCCCGCGCTCGAGTCGCTGTTCGGCGCCGAGGAGTCGCAGAGGCTCGCGCTGTCAGGCGGCGACGACTACGAGCTTTGCTTCACCGCTCCCGCGGACGCCGGCGAGCGCATAGCGCGGGCGCTGTCGCGCTGCGGGGTCGACGCACGGCGTATCGGCCGCATCACGGACGGCGGCGGAATCGTTTATCGGCGCGGCGGCGAGCGTATCGAGCCGCACGCCGGGTATATGCACTTCGCATGACCGGTAAGACGAGCGAGCTGCGGGTGCGGCCTTCGCTGCGTGATCCGGTGCAGTGGCTCGCGACCGGCTTCGGCGCCGGGCTTGCTCCGCGCGGGCCCGGCACGGCCGGCACGGTCGTCGCGCTCGTGCCGGCGTGGCTGCTGCTCGATGCGCCGCTTGCGCTGCGGATCGGCATCGTCGCCGCGCTGTTCGTCGCAGGCATCTTCGTGTGCGGGGCGAGCGCCCGGCGGGTCGCGACGCACGATCATCCCGCGATCGTGTTCGACGAGATCGTCGGATTTCTCGCTGCAACGCTCGTGCTTTCCGGCGATCCGCTGTGGCTGGCGCCCGCGTTCGTGCTTTTCCGCCTGTTCGATATCTGGAAGCCCTGGCCCATACGGGATCTGGATCACAGACTCGCCGGCGGCCTCGGAATTATGCTCGATGACCTGATGGCAGGCGTGTATGCAGCGGTGTGTCTCGAGGCGCTGCGCCTCCTGCTGATGCAGTGACGACGCTCCGCAGCTATCGGTTCACTCGAGTACATGGCGCAGCCAAATACCGTCTCCGGCGCAGGGAAGCGCCACGCTCCGCGTGTGCCGGAGCGAATCGGCAAATACCTCGTGATCAACGAGGTCGGGCAGGGCAGCACGGGCCGCGTCTTCCTGTCGCACGATCCGTATTACGGGCGCGACGTCGCGATCAAGCTTTATAACCTCGAGGGCGAGGAGGACGAGCAGCGCGCGCGCGTCACGCGCAAGATGTTCTTCAACGAAGCGCAGATGGTCGGGCGCCTGCAGCACCCGAACATCCTGCCGATCTACGACGCGGGCGAGGAGAACGGCAGCTACTACGTCGTGACCGAGCACGTGCACGGCGCGCGCACGCTCGCCGCGTACTGCAAGCCCGACAACCTGCTCCGCATCGACGACGTCGTCGAGATCATCTTCAAGTGCGCGAAGGCTCTGCACTACGCGCACAGCCGCGGCGTGATCCATCGCGACATCAAGCCGAGCAACATCATGCTGACGCTCGACAACGACGTCAGGATCATCGATTTCGGCATCGCGATCGTGAAGGATTCGACGGTCTCGCGGATCGAGGGCATCGCGGGCTCGCCGAGCTACATGTCCCCGGAGCAGGTGCAGTCGGCCGAGATTACGCCGAGCTCGGACATCTACTCGCTCGGAGCCGTGATGTACGAGCTCCTGACCGGCTACCGCCCGTTCCGCGCCAGCAATCTGAGCAAGCTGCTGCACCAGATCGTCTACGCGACGCCGGCGCCGCTGCACACGCTGCGCGACGAGATCTCCGAGGAGGTCGAGGACGTCGTGTCGACCGCGCTGCGCAAGGAGCCCGAGCAGCGCTTCGCGAACGGCCTCGAGTTCGCCGCGGCGCTGACGCGCATCTTCCAGACGCTGCGTTCGGAGTCCGACCGGATCGACAAGCAGGCGCAGTTCGAGCAGCTGCGCAAGCTCCGCTTCTTCCACGAGTTCTCGCACGCGGAGATCTGGGAGGTGCTGCGCGCGAGTGAGTGGCGGGATTTCCGCGACGGCGACGAGATCATCCGCGAGGGCGACCTCGACGATCGGTTTTACATCATCGTCTCGGGCGAGGTGTCCGTGCGCTCGGGACGGCGCGTCGTCGGCGTGCTCGGCGACGGCGATTGCTTCGGCGAGACGAGCTATGTCCGCGGCGCGCGGCGCACGGCGACGATCAGCGCGATCGGCCCGGTGACGTTGATGACCGTGAGCTCGACGTTGCTCGAGCAGGCGTCGACCTCGTGTCAGCTGCGCTTCAACAAGGTGTTCCTGAGGTCGCTGATCGAGCGCCTGCAGGGCGTGCAGAGCGCGACGTAGCCTAGCGCAAAGCAGCGAGCCGGACCGCGACGTTCGGCGCGAGCGGCGGGTCTACTCGCCCGGCGGCTCAAACGGCACCGGCTCCGCGTCCTCGGTCCGTTTCAGCAGGATCTCGACCTTCTGCTCGGCGTCCTTCAGCGCGGCCTGGCATTCGCGGGTGAGCTTGATGCCGCGCTCGAACTCCTTGAGCGCATCCTCGAGCGACAAATCACCGCTCTCGAGCCGCTCGACGAGCGACTCGAGCTCCTCGAGCGACTTCTCGAGGCTGCCGAGATTCTTTTCCGTTTGACTCATGTACCATCGATCGCTTCCGCGGTCCGCGCACGGTACAGGACGCTCGACTCGGGGGTCAAACCGAACGCCGAAAATTCGTGCCTGGCACCCTTTTTCAGAAAAAGCGTGCCTGGCACGAATTTTCGCGAAAAGCGTGCCTGGCACGATTAATCGCCGAAGCGCAAGTTGTTGACAGTGCGGAACCGCAGGACTAACGTATCCCGAAATCTAGACTAAGTCTAAATCGTGCCGGCGACTGAGAGGCTAGCCGCCGGCCGGCTACTCGTCGCTAGTCATTCACGGACAGGAGGGTTTCCGAGATGCAACTGAAGGGCAGCAAGACCGAGCAGAACCTGAAGGACGCGTTTGCGGGCGAGTCCCAGGCGAACCGCCGCTACCTCTACTTCGCCGCGAAGGCGGACGTCGAGGGCTATAACGACGTCGCGGCCGTATTCCGCTCGACGGCCGAAGGTGAGACGGGTCATGCGCACGGCCATCTCGAGTACCTCGAGGCGGTCGGCGATCCGGCCACGGGCTTGCCGATCGGCGCAACCGCCGAGAACCTCAAGGCGGCGATCGCCGGCGAGACGCACGAGTACACCGACATGTACCCGGGCATGGCCAAGACGGCTCGCGACGAAGGCTTCGACGAGATCGCCGACTGGTTCGAGACGCTCGCGAAGGCGGAGCGCTCGCACGCGAACCGCTTCCAGAAGGCGCTCGACAACCTCGACGCCTAGGCGCGTCGATCCCGACGGCGGCGCGTGTTCCCGGCGCCGCCGTGTCCTGACACGATTTCGCAGCAGCACGTCCTTTTCGAGGTCCGCCCCCGGGCCGGGAGCGCGGACGGGGAGGCATATCGTCGATGAGCGAAGTGAACCCGCCGGCCGGCGAGAGCTTGAGAACGGGCGCGCCCGCCGAGGGGCGCAGGGAAGGCAGCCTCGAAGCGCCGACGCGCCACCCGCTCGACTGGCGCTCGCCGCAGTTCACCGCCGACGAGCCGCTCTACGCGGAGCTCGAGCGGGTCTTCGATATCTGTCACGGTTGCCGCCGCTGCTTCAACCTGTGTAATTCGTTCCCGACGTTGTTCGATGCCGTCGACGAGTCGGAAACCGGCGAGGTCGATTCCGTACCGCGCGAGGTGTACTGGAAGGTCGTCGACCACTGCTACTTGTGCGACATGTGCTACATGACCAAGTGCCCGTACGTGCCGCCGCACGAGTGGAACGTCGACTTCCCGCATCTGATGCTCCGCGCGAAGTACAAGCGCTTCAAGGACGGCGCGCCGATCTCGTTCCGCGACCGTTTCCTGAGCTCGACCGATCTCGTCGGCAGCCTTGCAGGCGTGCCGGTCGTCGCCGAGACGGTCAACGCCGTGAACTCGACGAAATGGGGCCGGCGGATGCTCGAATCGACGCTCGGCATCGACGCCGAGGCGCCGGTGCCGAAGTATGCGTCGAAGAGCGCGCGCAGCCGACTCAAGGACAAAGTGGGCCGCAAGGACGTGACGGCCGAGCCCGCCGGCGATACCCGCGGCAAGGTGCTCGTGTTCTCGACGTGCTACGGCAATCACAACAAGCCGAAGCTCGTCGAGGATCTCGTCGCGGTGTTCGAGCACAACGGCATTCCGACCGCGCTGCCGACGAAGGAGCGCTGCTGCGGCATGCCGAAGTTCGAGATGGGCGATCTCGAGTCCGTCGAGAAGCTGAAGGAGCAGAACATCCCGGAGCTCTATCGGTGGGTGCAGGAGGGCTGGGATCTCACGTCCGTGATTCCGTCCTGCGTGCTGATGTTCAAGCAGGAGCTCCCGCTGATGTACCCGGACGACGAGCAGGTCATCGCGGTGCGCGATGCGTTCTTCGATCCGTTCGAATATCTGATGATCCGGCATCGGCACGGGAAGCTGCGCACGGATTTCAAGCACTCGCTCGGCAAGATCGCCTACCAGGTGCCGTGCCACCAGCGCGTGCAGAACATCGGTCTGAAAACTCGCGACGTGCTGCAGCTCGTGCCGGAGACCGAGGTGAAGGCGATCGAGCGCTGCTCGGGCCACGACGGCACCTACGCGGTCAAGAAGGAGTACGGCCCGATCTCACGCAAGATCGGCCGGCCGGTCGCGCGTCAGGTCGACAGCGCGCAGGCGGATCATTTCATCAGCGACTGTCCGATGGCTGCCGAGCAGATTGCCGCCCTTGCCGAGTCGGCGAAGGCGACCGACCCGCTCGAGCTGCTGCGGAGAGCGTACGGCATCTAAGCAAACGGGAGATCGGCCGGACACCTTCTGCCGGAAATAGTGTCAGACACTTTTTGCGGGCCGCGCGCCCTACGTTCACAGCAGAGGTCAAGACATGGAAGCTTTGAAAGTCAGCGATCTCTACAGCCTCGAGCAGTACCACAAGCTGCGCAATGAGTTTCGCGCGAAGGTCCTCGAGCACAAGAAGCACCGTCAGGTCGCGCTCGGCCCGAACGCGACGCTCTACTTCGAGGATCGGCTGACGATGCAGTATCAGGTTCAGGAGATGCTGCGTATCGAGCGAATCTTCGAGACCGAGGCGATCGAAGAGGAGCTCGCCGCGTACAATCCGCTGATCCCGGACGGCAGCAACTTCAAAGCGACGTTCATGATCGAGTTCCCGGACGTCGAGGAGCGGCGCAAGGCCCTCGTGCGATTCGCGGGAATCGAGGACGACCTCTACCTCGAGGTCGACGGCGTCGGGCGCGTCGCGGGGATCGCGGACGAGGATCTCGAGCGCAGCGACGACGAGAAGACTTCCGCCGTGCACTTCGTCCGGTTCGAGCTGTCGCCCGAGATGAAGGACGCGATCAAGCGCGGGGCATCGTTCAAGTTCGGCTCCGAGCATCCCGAGTACCGCTACGAGACGGTCGTGACGGGCGAAACGGCGCAGTCGCTGATTCGCGATCTCGATTGATCGCGGCCGCAGCTCGCCGATGGGGCGAGCTGCTCTTGGGGCCGCCGGCCCGCCGCGCGTTTTCCGACGGAAACCGAATACAATGCCTTCCGGCACTACAGCCTGAAGGAATACTGTCGATGCGTGCGATCAATCGTCTGTTGCCTCTCGCCCTGTTCGGTCTCGTCGGTACGGCGGCGCTTGCGGAAGGTCCGTCGCCGGTAAGGCTCGACCCCGACAAGCTGTCCGGGCTGAATCTCACGTCCGTGCCGGGCACGGCCTACGAGGACATCCGCGTCGAAGGCGAGCTCAAGTTCCGCGTCGCGACCTTGTTCGAAGGCGAGGAGCTTCGGGTGTCGATCTTCGAATCGACGCCGGCGAAGACGGATCACCGCACGCGTCCGCTCGACGTGGACGAGTTCGTCTACGTGCTGAGCGGCAAGCTGATCCTGACGGAGCAGAACGGCACCGTCCACGAGTTCACCCAGGGTCAATCGGTCGTGCTGCCGCGCGGCTATGACGGCACGTGGGAGATGCAGGGTAACTATCGCGAGATCGCGATCGTCATCTCGAAGTAGCGCCGTCGAAGCAGCCGGTCGCCGCCGCCCGACACCCACGGGCCCGGCGGCGGCCGTCGGCGCACGCGATCAGCGCTCGCGATCCCTGGACTGCTTCGCTGTAACCAACGCCTCGATTGCACGCGCCGCGAGCCCGGCGCAAGATCTTTGCTCGCCGCAAATGGTCGAAACGAGCGCGAGCGGCGCATTTTCGCCGCGTGATCGGCGGCGCCGATCCAAGCTACAATCCGCCGCGCGCAAACACTGACCCAGCGCCGGCCGCCGTTGGCCGGAACGGATTTCAATGAGCAAGAGTTATCTCGCTGCCGACATCGAAGTGTTGAGCGGCCTGGAGCCCGTGCGGCGCCGGCCCGGCATGTATACGGACACGCAGCGTCCGAACCACCTCGCGCACGAAGTCATCGACAACAGCGTCGACGAAGCGATCGCCGGGCACGCGAAGCGCATCGAGGTCAACGTCTACCAGGACGGCTCGCTCGAGGTCATCGACGACGGCCGCGGCATGCCGGTGGATATCCATCCGCAGGAAAAAATTCCGGGCGTCGAGCTGATCCTCACGAAGCTGCACGCCGGCGGCAAGTTCTCGAACAAGAACTACCGCTTCTCGGGCGGGCTGCACGGCGTCGGCGTCTCGGTCGTCAATGCGCTGTCGAAGCACCTCGAGGTGTGGATCCGCCGCGACGGCAAGGAATACAACATGAGCTTCGCGAACGGCAAACGCCGCGGGAAGCTCGAGGTCGTCGGCAAGGTTCCGAAGAATCAAACCGGAACGACGCTGCGCTTCTGGCCCGATCCGTCGTATTTCGATAACCCGACGTTCTCGATCACGCGGCTGAAGCAGGTTTTGCGCGCGAAGGCCGTGCTCTGCCCGGGGCTCGAGGTCGTGCTGAACGTCGAGAAGCCGGAAGAGCACCATCGCTGGCAGTACAGCGCGGGCCTCGAGCAGTACCTGAAGGAGTGCCTCGAGGGCGCCGAGTGGCTGCCGGCGGAACCGTTCTCCGGCAGCCTCGAGGGCAAGCGCGAAGCCGTCGAGTGGGCCGTCGTCTGGCGGACGGACGGCGAGACGCCCGTCCACGAAAGCTACGTGAACCTCGTGCCGACGATGCAAGGCGGCACGCACGTGAACGGGCTTCGCGGCGGCCTTACCGAAGCGCTGCGCGAGCACTGCGAGTTCCGCAATCTGCTGCCGCGCGGCGTGCGTCTGACGCCCGAGGACGTCTGGGAAGGCGTGAGCTTCGTGCTGTCGGTCAAGATGGAGGACCCGCAGTTCGCCGGCCAGACGAAAGAACGGCTCGGCTCGCGCGAGATCGCAGGGTTCGTCGCCGGCGTCATCAAGGACAGCTTCTCGCTGTGGCTGAACCAGCATCCCGAGACCGGCGACGAGATCGCGCAGCTCGCGATCTCGAACGCACAGCATCGGCTGAAAACCGCGAAGAAGGTCGTCCGCAAGCGGATCGTCTCCGGGCCTGCGCTGCCCGGCAAGCTCGCGGATTGCACGTCACAGGAGCCGCACCGCGCCGAGCTCTTCCTCGTCGAGGGCGACTCGGCCGGCGGCTCCGCGAAGCAGGCGCGCGATCGCGAGACGCAGGCCGTGATGCCGCTGCGCGGCAAGATCCTGAACACATGGGAAGTCGACGTCGCGGAGCTCCTCGCATCGCAGGAGGTGCATAACATCGCGATCGCGCTCGGCGTCGATCCCGGCTCCGACAAGCTCGACGGGCTGCGCTACCACAAGGTCTGCATCCTCGCGGACGCGGACTCGGACGGGCTGCACATCGCAACGTTGCTGTGCGCGCTTTTCCTGAAGCATTTCCGCCCGCTCGTCGAGGCGGGGCACGTGTTCGTCGCGATGCCGCCGCTTTACCGGATCGACGTCGGCAAGGACGTCTACTACGCGCTCGACGACGCGGAGCGCGATCTGCTGCTCGATCGGATCGAGGCGGAGCACAAGAAGGGCAAGGTCTCGGTCACGCGCTTCAAGGGGCTCGGCGAGATGGATCCGGCGCAGCTGCGCGAGACGACGATGGCGCCCGATACGCGGCGGCTCGTGCAGCTGACGGTGGACAGTAACGACGGGGCGGATCAGATCCTCGACATGCTGCTCGCGAAGAAGCGGGCGGCGGACAGGCGCGAGTGGCTGCAGCAGAAGGGCAATCTCGCGGATGTCGTCGTTTGACGGTCCTTGTCCGTCGTTCATCGGCGGCGTCGGTGAGGGCATCGCTATGGAACGCGCCGGCGCATTGCGTTCCTCGAGACACGCCGGAAGAGCATCCGTGCGGCTCGGTCGCGGCCATCCATGGCCGCTCACGGTCTCGAGGAACGCAATGCGCCGACGCGTTCCCCCACCGTCAGCAGCTCCGTTGACGCACCCGGCCCGTCGCTCTTCGCGTATCTCGGCGCGAGCGCCGAGGACCGGTCCTGCTCGATCCGACAGGTCGGCGAGCAACCGTGCGCAAGCCTGGACGACCCTTGCCCTCCACGCAGCGCGGACGGTTGGCGGAACGTGTCGGCGTATGGCCTTCCTCGAGACCGTGAGCGGCCATGGATGGCCGCGACCGAGCCGCACGGATGCTCTTCCGGCGTGTCTCGAGGAAGGCCATACGCCGGCACGTTCCGCGCGACGCCCGCAACGAACGGATATCTCAGCGATGCCTCAACGATCGCACCCGACAGCATCGCCGAACGGCGAACGCTGACAACGGAACCTACACGGAACCGACATGAGAGAACAGGAACTGAACTTCGACGGCACCGAGCGCCTCCCGCTCGCCGTCTTCACCGAGAAGGCGTACCTCGACTACTCGATGTACGTGATCCTCGACCGCGCGCTGCCGCATCTCGGCGACGGCCTGAAGCCCGTACAGCGCCGCATCGTCTATGCGATGAGCGACCTCGGCCTCTCGGCGAGCTCGAAGCCGAAGAAGGCCGCGCGCACCGTCGGCGACGTGCTCGGCAAGTTCCACCCGCACGGCGACTCGGCGTGCTACGAGGCGATGGTCCATATGGCCCAGCCGTTCTCGTACCGCTATCCGATCATCGACGGGCACGGCAACTGGGGCTCGCAGGACGATCCGAAGTCGTTCGCCGCGATGCGCTACACCGAGGCGCGGCTCACGAAGTACGCGCAGGTGCTGCTCGCGGAGCTCGAGCAGGGCACGGTCGACTGGGTGCCGAACTTCGACGGCACGCTCGAGGAGCCGTCGATCCTGCCGGCGCAGCTGCCGAACCTGCTGCTGAACGGCTCGAGCGGCATCGCGGTCGGCATGTCGACGGATATTCCGCCGCACAACCTGCGCGAGGTCGCGAAGGCGCTGATCCATCTGCTCGACGAGCCGGACGCAACGCTCGGGCAGCTCATGCGGCACATCAAGGGCCCGGATTTTCCGACCGGCGGTGAGCTCGTGTCCGCGCGCGAGGAGCTCGTGCAGGTCTACAAGACCGGCAACGGCACGCTGCGGCTGCGCGCGAAGTACGAGGTCGAGAACGGCGACATCGTGATCCGCGAGCTGCCGTTCCAGACGTCCGGCGCAAAAGTGCTCGAGCAGATCGCCGCGCAGATGCGCGCGAAGAAGCTGCCGATGATGGAGGACCTGCGCGACGAGTCCGACCACGAGAGCCCGACGCGCCTCGTGCTGACGCCGCGCGGCAAGAACGTCGACATCGAAGCGCTGATGAATCACCTGTTCGCGACGACCGATCTCGAGCGCACGATCCGCGTGAACCTGAACGTAATCGGCCTCGACGGGCGGCCGCGTGTGTACGACCTGAAGTCGCTGCTCACGGAGTGGCTGACGTTCCGCACCGAGACCGTCAAACGCCGGCTGAATTACCGGCTCGAGCGGGTCACGCGGCGCCTGCACATCCTCGACGGCCTTCTGATCGCGTATCTGAACATCGACGAGGTCATACGGATCATCCGCACCGAAGACGAGCCGAAGCCGGTGCTGATGAAGCGCTTCAAGCTGACCGACGTGCAGGCGGAGGCGATCCTCGAGCTGAAGCTGCGCCACCTCGCGAAGCTCGAGGAGATGAAGATCCGCGGCGAGCAGAAGGAGCTCGCCGCCGAGAAGGCGGATCTCGAGGCGACGCTGAAGTCGAAGGCGAAGCTCACGAAGCTGATGAAGAGCGAGCTCGAGAATCTCGCCGAGACGCACGGCGACGCGCGCCGCACGAAGATCGTCGAGCGTGCGGCGGCGCAGGCCATGTCGGAGGCGGAGCTCGTGCCGAGCGAGCCGGTCACGGTGATTCTGTCGGAGCGCGGCTGGGCGCGGGCAGCGAAAGGGCACGAGGTCGATCCCGAGACGATGTCGTACCGTTCCGGCGACCGGTTCCTCGCGTCGGCGCTCGGGCGCAGCAACCAGCTCGCGGTGTTCGTCGACAGCACGGGGCGCGCGTACAGCGTGAGCGCGCATCAGCTGCCGTCGGCGCGCGGCCAGGGGGAGCCGCTATCCGGCTATTTCAATCCGCCGGACGGCTCGAGCTGGCGCGCGGTGCTGACCGGGGCGCCGGAGGACAAGTGGGTCGTCGCATCGTCCGCCGGCTACGGCTTCGTCGTGAAGCTCGAGGATCTTTACTCGCGGAACAAGGCCGGCAAGGCCGTGCTGAAGGTGCCGCAGGGGGCGTCGGTCGTGCCGGCCGCGCCCGTCGTCGTCGATGCGGAGTGGATTGCGGCGGCGTCGACCGACGGTCGGCTGTTGATCTTCCCGCTCGAGGAGCTGCCGGAGCTGCCGCGCGGCAAGGGCGTGAAGATCCTGAGCCTGCCGAGCAAGGAGCCGGTCGAGCTCGCGGCGATCTGTGCGTTCGCGGAGGGGCAGAACCTCAAGATCAAGAGCGGCGACCGCGTGATGACGCTGAAGCCGGACGATCAGAATCACTACGTCGGCGAGCGTGGCCGGCGCGGCGTTGCGTTGCCGCGGAATTGGCGGAAGGTCGTGCGGATCAGCGTCGAGTGACTTCGCTGAGCGCCGCCTACTGCTCCTGCAGGACGACCTCCGCTTCCTGCAGATAGTGCCCTTGCATGTAGCCGGCGCCGATCTGGAACAGCACGGCCATCGTGTTCGCGTCCTCGACGCGCTCGGCGATGGTCGCGATCTTGCGCTTCTCGGCCGCTTTGACGAAGCCGCGCACCTTCTCCTGCAGCGCCGAGTTCGTCGCGAGGCCCTGCATCAGCGAGCCGTCGATCTTCAGATACTGCATCGGCGTCTGCTGCAGCACGCGCATCGGATCGCGGCCGATGCCGAAGTGCTCGATCGCGAACGCGAAGCCGTTCGCCTTGAGCTGCTCCGACAGCGCGCGTGACTGCTTCAGATACTGCGTGACGTCGTCCTCGCTGACCTCGAAGCAGAGCGAGCCCGGGGAAATACCGGTGGACTGCACGAGCTTCACGAGCCAGTCGACGAGGGTCTGGTCGAGGATCGACTCGTGCGACAGCTTCACGAACACGCAGTCCGGATTCTGGCGCCGGCAGAAGTCGACGGATGCGGCGATCACCCAGCGGTCGATCGCGCGCAGCAGCTTGTTGCGGCGTGCGGCAGGGATGAAGTCCGCTGCCGTCACGTCGTCTCCCTGCTGATCGACCATTCTGAGCACCGTGTCGTACATCGTCTTGCGCTCGCCGGACAAGCTCACGATCGGCAGGTGTGCGAGCTTGAAGCGGTTCTCGACGAGCGCCGATTTGATCTGGCTGACCCAAAGCTCGTCGAAGCGCTGGATGCGCGTGCTCTCGTCCGATGTTTCCTCGAGCACGACCTGATTGCCGCCGCGCTGGCGTCCGCGCTGATTCGCTTTCTCTGCGTCCGCGATCAGCGTCTCGAGCCGCTCGGTCATCGGGCCGGCCTCTGCGATACCGATCGTGCATGTCGCCGACAGCGTGCGATTCGCGATCTCGAAGATGTGCTCGGCGATCCGCGCGACCGCGTGCTCGGCCCAGGCCTCGATGTCGCGCAACGTGCCGCGCTCGAGCAGGACGGCGAACACATTTCCGCCGAAGCGGCCGCACAGATCCTTCGCGTTCACCGTGCTGCGCAGGATCTCGGCGATGCCGACGAGCAGCTCCTCGCTCGCGAGCGGGCCGATCTCCTCCTCGATCTCTCCGAACTTGTCGGGCCGGATGTACGCGAGTGCGCGCACGCCGCCGCGCGGGCTCGTCTCGAGCCGCTTCGACAGCACCTCGATGAAGCGCCGGCGGTGGAACAGACCGGTCATCGGATCCTTGTGCACCGTCGCTTCGACGAGCTCCTCCGGCGCCGCGCCGTCCGCCGTCTCGCGCGGGACGCTGAGCTTGATCGCGGGCTCGCCGTCGTACGCAGTCTGCTCGAACAGCAGCGAGAGCTCCGACGACGAGCCGTCGCCGTGCGTGCCGACGACGCTGAGCGCCTCGCCGGACCACTGACCTTTCGCGCAGGCGACGATCGCGCCTTTGAGGGCCGCATGGCTGCCCGCGTCGAAGAAATCCATCAGCGGCGTGTGCACCGCGTCGTCGATGCCGCGGCCGAAGAGCTCCGCCCACGCCTGATTCGCTTCGACGACGATGCCTTCCTGCACATAGGCGATCGCGTCGACGGCGCCGGCGAGGAAGGTCTTGAACTGATGCTTATACTGCGTCGCCGACAGCAAGGTCCGGTTCAGCGAGCGCTCGAGCCGGAACGCGCGCAGCTCGCGCGTCGCGACCGCGGCGAGCCGCTCGCGGCAGCCGATCGACACGAGATCCTGCGCACCGGCCGCGAGCACCTCGGCGATCGCGGTCTCGTCCGCGTGCGGGCGCATCACGAGCAGCGGCACCGCGCCGTCGGGCTGCTGGCGCAGCTTCGCGATCTCGACGACCGGCGTCTGGAATCGCTCCGCGTAATAAACGAGCAGCTCGGGGCGAATCGAGCGAATCGAATCCTGCAGCACGTCGAGCCGCTTGACCCAGTGGCAGTGGGCCGGATGTCCCGCGTCCCTCAAGGTCTTATTGATCAGCTCCACCTCGTCCTCTGCGGTCGTTACGACGATGAGCGGAACCGGGGATGGGGACATGAGCTTGAGCGGCCTCCCTGTGGGTAACGAAATCACCGGCATCTCGTCCGGGAGGGCGGCATTCTAGCATTCGGGTCCGAATCGGCCCGTACGCAGGTCACAGCCCGAGGCCGACGGGCGTTTTGCTGGCCTGCCCCGGAATTTCCCGCACGAGCCGCGGCACCAGGTAGCCCGGCAGGCGCGCGAGCAGCTCCCGGTAAATGGCTTCGGCGCGGGCTTCGTCGACGTCGAAATGCGCGGCGCCCGCGACCGGGTCGAGCAAATGCAGGTAATACGGCAACACGCCGCAGCCGAAAAGCCGCTCGCTGAGCACCGCGAGCGCCTCCGCGTCGTCGTTGATGCCGCGAAGCAGTACGGCCTGGTTCAGCAAGGTCGCGCCGGCATCGCGCAGCGCGGCGAGCCCGCGGGCTACGCCGTCGTCGATTTCGCGCGGATGATTCGCGTGCAGCACGACGACGACGGCGAGCCTCGTCGCGGCGATGAGCGCCGCGAGCCCGCTATCTACGCGGTCCGGCAGCACGATCGGGAAGCGCGTATGCAGGCGCACCCGCTTGACGGTCGGCAGCGCGGCGAGACGCTCGAGCAAGGCCTCGAGCCGTGCGTTGCCGAGGCTCAGCGGATCGCCGCCCGACAAGATGACCTCGCTCGTGCCGTCCTCCGCGAGACGCGCGAGCGCTTCGGTGAAGTCGTTGCGCGCGGCGAGCTGCGCCGAGTACGGGAATGCGCGGCGGAAGCAGTACCTGCAATGCACCGGGCACGCGCCGGTCGTGATCAGCAGCGACCTGCCGCGATACTTGCGCACGACGCCGCCTTGCGCAAACTCGCTCTCGGCGAGCGGATCGGCGCTGTAGCCCGGGACGTCGAGCGTTTCGAGCGCGGTCGGCAATACCTGCAGCAGCAGCGGATCACGCGGATCGCGCTTGCGCATCCGCGCGACGTACGCGCGAGGCACGAGCAGCGGGAAGTCGGACGGCGTGCGCTCGGGCACGAGCGTGTCGACGGGCAGCTCGAGCAGCGCGGCGAGCTCGGCGATATCGCGGACGGCCTCCCGGAGCTGGCGCTGCCAGGATGTGCGCGGCGGCACGGCGATCAGGGCGGGGTCGTGGGTCATGCTATTCGTTCAGAGGGGCGAGGCGGTATCATTCGCCGTCGCCATTACCGGGCGCGGCCGACGAGGGCCGCGGCGGAGCGGCGAAGCCGGCTCGCGCGCCGGCATGTGCGCTCCGCGGACGGGCGTCGAGGCGGCGACGCCGCGCGTGCCGGCACATCTTTCGCGCACCGTCGACCTTCAAATCAACGCAAATCGAGCAAGAGCTTCAATGGCAAGTTATAGCACCAACGAGTTTCGTTCGGGCCTGAAAATCCTGATCGACAATGATCCGTGCGTGATCGTCGAGAACGAGTTCGTCAAGCCCGGTAAAGGCCAGGCCTTCAATCGGGTCAGGATCCGCAACCTGAAGACCGGGCGCGTCGTCGATAAGACGTTCAAGTCGGGCGATTCCGTCGAAGCGGCCGACGTCGTCGACCAGGACATGCAGTACCTCTACACCGACGGCGAATTCTGGCATTTCATGGTGCCCGACACCTACGAGCAGTTCGCCGCCGGGAAGGATGCGGTCCGCGACGCCGCGCAGTGGCTGAAGGAGCAGGATACCTGCCAGGTCACGCTATGGAACGGCCAGCCCCTCCTCGTGTCGCCGCCGAATCACGTCGAGCTCAAGATCGTCGAGACGGATCCGGGCGTGCGCGGCGATACCGCGCAGGGCGGCGTGAAGCCCGCGAAGCTCGAGACGGGGGCCGTCGTACGCGTGCCGCTGTTCCTCGAGGAAGGCGAAACCATTCGGGTCGATACGCGCACCGGCGAGTACGTTTCGCGGGTCAAGGACTGACGTAATTCGTGCCAGGCACCGTTTTCCGATTAATTCGTGCCAGGCACGAATTACGACGAAGCTGTTGCTCGGCAAGCGCTATCGAAAAAGTGTGCCTGGCACGAATTAATCGGAAAACGGTGCCTGGCACGAATTTTCAGGCGCGGTGGGCAAGGGCGAGCGTCGCGCTGATCGTCGGCAGCCCGGCGGCGACCGCGACGAGCCGGTCGAAGCCAAGCGCGACGCCGGCGCATTCCGGCAGGCCCCGCTCGAGCGCCGCGAGGAACGCGTCGTCGATCGGCCGCAGCGGCAGGCCCCTCCGGCGACGCACGGCCTGATCGGCGTCGAACCGACGCCTCTGCTCGACAGGGTCGGTGAGCTCGGCCCAGCCGTTCGCGAGCTCGATCCCTTCGGCGAAGAGCTCGAAGCGGGCCGCGACCGGCGTGCCGGGCTTCAGCCTCGCGAGCGCCGCCTGGCTCGCCGGGTAGTCGTGGATGAAGATCCACGTCTTGCGCGGCAGCGCCGGCATCACGACGGCTGCAAACGCGAGGTCGAGCACACCGTCGGTGTCGAGCCCCGGCGGCACGTCGATGCCGCGTTCACGCAGCCGCGCGTCCACGTCGTCGGCGCGTTCGAGCGGATCGACGCCGAGCGCGTCCTCGAACGCTTCGCGGTACGTGATGCGCCGCGCCGGCCAGCCGCTTGCGTCGCCGCTCGCGGCGTCCCGGACGAGCGCTTCGACCTCGTCCATCAGCCGCACGTCGTCGAAGCCGAGCCGATACCACTCGAGCATCGTGAACTCGGGCTGGTGCCAGCGGCCGATCTCACCGTCGCGGAACACTCGGCACACCTGATAGATGTCGCCGATGCCGTCGGCGAGCAGGCGCTTCATCGCGAACTCGGGCGACGTGTGCAGGTAGCGTGCGCCGCCGAGGCGCGCGACGTCCGCCGCGATGCTCTCGAGCGCGGGGTCCGTCGGCGCCGCCGGCGACAGCGCCGGCGTGTCGACCTCGAGCACGCCGCGCGCCGCGAAGAACGCGCGGATCCGCGCAAGCATCGCGGCCCGGAACCGCAGCGTCTCGATCGTCGCGCCGCGCTCGAGGCTCACGGGGCGGCGCGCTGCCGGCCGATCGCCTCGCCGAGCCGAAGCTTGCGCCCGGACTCGAGCCCATCGGCCCACTCGACGCTCTGCTCGGGGAACAGCAGGATCACGGTCGAGCCGAGGTTGAAGCGCGCGATCTCCGCGCCTTTCGGATAATGCGTTCCGTCCTCGGGCCAGTACCGAGCTTCGCCGCTCGGTATCTCGCCCCGATTCGCCGTGCTGATGCTCGACACGTTCAGCGCGCCGACGAGCACGAGCGCCATCGGCCCGTTCGCGGTGTCGAACCAGCACACGACGCGCTCGTTGCGGCAGAACAGGTTCTTCAGCCCGCACGTCGTCGCCGCGTTTACGCTGAAACGCCGCCCGGGGATGTAACGCGTCGCGGTGAGCTTCCCGGCAAGCGGCATGTGCACGCGATGGTAATCGTTCGGCGCGAGATAGATCGTCGCGTACGCGCCGCGCGAGAAGAGGCGGGCGTCCGCCGGGCCTTCGCCGGTCAGCTCTGCGAGCGCGTACTCGAAGCCCTTGGCTTGCAGCAGTTGCCCGTCGCGCGCATGGCCGAACTCGGTCAGCCGCCCGTCGACCGGCGAGACGACGGTGCTCTCGTCGCCCGCGATCGGGCGTGCGCCTTCCTTCAGCGCACGCGTGAAGAACGCATTGAAGCTCGCGTACCGATCGAGGTCCTGCTCTACGGCCTCCGTGAGGTCGATACCGTAAGTCTTTGCGAACCAACGGATCAGCGGCCGCTTGAGCCAGTCCGCCTCGGTCCGCGCCGCTCGGTAGACGACACGGCCGATCAACGCCTGCGGCAGCACGTGCTGCGCGAGAACGAACGGGTGCGGCATGCTCAGTTCGCGATGTCCGGCGGCCGCCGCAGGTAGCCTTCGCGAATTTTCACGAAGTCCGACGCGATCGTTTCCGGCACGTGCGGCGCGCTCGACAGCGCGATCCACTCGGCGCGGGGGCCGATCACGTAGACGACACCCGAATGCACGACGTTGTAGTGCTCGCCGTGGTGCTCGTGCTTCTCGACGCCGACGCCGAGCTTCGTCACGAGGGGCTCGAGCCGCTCGTCGGGCCCGGTCACGCCGATGAACCCCGGATCGAAGCCCCGCAGGTAGGCCCTGATCCGGTCCGGCGTATCCCGAAACGGATCGACGCTGACGAAAACGACGTCCGGCACTTTCTCCGGTGCGTCTTCACGGAGCCGCTCGATCGTCGACGCGAGCACCTGCAGCGTGATCGGGCAAACGTCCGGGCAGTTCGTGAAGCCGAAGAACATCAGCGTAAACCGGCCCTCGAGCGACGCATTCGTGAACGGCTCGCCATCGACGTCGGCGAGCGTGAACTCCGGCAGCGCCATCGCGCTCGGCAGCACGGTCGCGTTGTCGGTCTCGATCGGCGGTAGCGGGCGCGGCATCGCGAACATGATCGCGACGAGCAGCACGAGGCCGACAATGAGTATCCTGAGTAGCGGTCCCAGCATGTCGTGGCGGATTATCTCACAACGGTTATCATGCGCGGCCCATGACTCCCGACGCGTTACGACAGGCGCTCGCCGCCGCGGCCGACCACGAGGCGTGGATCGATGCGCTGGCGGACTATTTCCGTGCAGGCGACGCGTTCTTCGGCCACGGCACCGACAACGCCGAGGACGAGGCGTTTTGGCTGATCCGTCACCTGCAAGGCTGGCGGGAAGGCGCGTTCGAGGAGCCGCCCGACCCGGCGCTCGTCGAGGACGCCGTGCGGATCGCGGAGCGACGCGTCGTCGAGCGCAAGCCGCTCGCGTACCTGCTCGGCGAAGCGTGGTTCGCCGGGCTCCCGTTCGAGGTCAGCGAGGATGTGCTGATCCCCCGCTCGCCGCTCGCGGAGGTCATCGAGCAGTGCTTCGCGCCGTGGACGACGCTGCGGCCCGGCGACCGGGTGCTCGACGTCGGCACGGGCAGCGGCTGCCTTGCCGTCGCCGCGGCCGTCTACTGCCGCGATGTGCAGGTCGACGCGACCGACGTCTCGAAGGCCGCGCTCGCGATCGCAGCGCGGAATGCGGCCCGCCACGGCGTCGCGGACCGCGTGCGCTTCATCGAGGCCGACCTTTTCCCCGCTACGCCCGACCGCTACCGCGTTATCATGTCGAACCCTCCGTACGTGCCGCGGCAAGTCCTCGACTCGCTGCCGCCCGAGTACGGCCACGAGCCGGCGCTGGCGCTGCTCGGCGGCGAGACGGGCCTCGAGCCGACCGAGCGGCTCCTTCGCGAAGCAGGCGCTCGGCTCGTGCCGGGCGGCGTGCTGATCGTCGAGGTCGGCGCCGAGGCGGAAGCGCTGATCGAGCGCCATCCGCGCCTGCCGCTCACATGGCTCGAGTTCGAGCGGGGCGGCGAGGGCGTGTTCGTCGTGACGGCGGAGCAGCTCGTCCAGCACTACGGCGGGTCAACGGGGGAAGCGTAAAAGCATGGCCGGCGACACGTTCGGGCAACTCTTTACCGTCACGACCTTCGGCGAAAGCCACGGGCCTGCGCTCGGCTGCATCGTCGACGGCTGCCCGCCCGGGCTCGCGCTGTCCGAGGAGGACATTCAGAAAGATCTGGACCGCCGCCGCCCCGGCAAGTCCCGTTTCGTCACGCAGCGCCGCGAGCCGGACACCGTGAAGATTCTTTCGGGCGTCTTCGAGGGTGTGACGACCGGCACCGCGATCGGTCTGCTGATCGAGAATGTCGATCAGCGGACTCGCGACTATGACAAGATCAAGGACCGTTTCCGGCCCGGGCACGCCGACTACACGTATCACAAGAAGTACGGGATTCGTGATTATCGCGGCGGCGGCCGCTCGTCCGCGCGTGAGACCGCAATGCGCGTCGCCGCCGGTGCGATCGCCCGCAAATATCTGCGCGAGCAGCTGGGCCTCGAGATCAAGGGCTATCTCGCGGCGCTCGGCCCGATCGAGCTCGAGCCCGTCGATCTCGACACTGTCGACGACAACCCGTTCTTCTGCCCGGACCCGTCCAAAGTCGAGGAGCTCGAGGCGTACATGATCCAGCTGCGCCGCGACGGCGACTCCATCGGCGCACGGGTGAACGTGATCGCGACCGGTGTGCCGCCGGGGCTCGGCGAGCCCGTCTTCGACAAGCTCGACGCGACGATCGCGCACGCGATGATGAGCATCAATGCGGTGAAAGGTGTCGAGATCGGCGACGGCTTCAAGGCCGTGACCCAGCGCGGCAGCGAGCATCGGGACGAGATCACGCCGGAGGGCTTCACGAAGAACTCGGCAGGGGGGATCCTCGGCGGCATCTCGAGCGGCCAGGACATTTTGGTCAGTCTTGCGCTGAAACCGACGTCGAGCATCCAGATTCCGGGACGTACCATCGACATCGAAGGTCGCGCAACGGAGATCGTGACGACGGGGCGTCACGACCCGTGCGTCGGGCTCCGCGCGACGCCGATCGCCGAGGCGATGCTCGCGCTCACGCTGATGGATCACTACCTGCGGCACAAAGCGCAGAACGGATAGGAAAAGAACGCGCGCCGATCCGTCGAACTCGAACGGAAGTCACAGTCACCGGCTGCGCCAAATTGTTAAATTCCGCAGCCGATGGGGTCGCAAGCGAGGCCGCACCGCATTCTCGCGGTCCGGCAGAGGGCTCGCGGCGTTCCCAAAAAGAAGGTGAGTCGTGCGGGGCACTCGACGAGGAGGCTCGCCAGTTGAGCGCGCAGCCGCCCAGGGCTTGGGTGAAACGCGTTATGTCATGTATCTTCCGACCGCGGGGTCCGAGGGGGCTTCGACGCGCGGCGCGACGCCGGTGGTCGGAGGACGGAGGCAGCTAGGAGTTTCCATGAAATCACTGCCACAGTGGAGCGCGACGTTTCTGCTGACCGCGCCTGTCGGGGCCTGGGCACTCGGACTCGGCGACATCGAGCTGCAATCGGCGTTGAACCAGCCGCTGCGAGCCGAGATCGAGCTGCTGTCGGTGACGCCAGAGGATCTCGACGGCCTCCGGGTCTCGCTCGCGAGCCGAGCGACGTTCGAGCGCTACGAGCTCGAGCTGACATCCGAGCTGTCCGGCCTCAATTTCAACGTCGGCCGCAACGCTGCCGGCCGCTACGTCGTGACGGTCACGTCGCGCCAGCCGATGGCGAATCCGTTCCTGACCTTCCTCGTCGAGGCCACGTGGCCGCGCGGGCGGCTGCTCCGTGAGTACACGGTGCTGCTCGATCCGCCGATTTTCACACCCGCGATCGGCGCCGAGCCGCCGATCCGGCAGGCTGCGGCCGGCGCGCCGTCCAACGCCCAGGGCGCGTTCGCACGCGCGCCGGAGCCGGCGCCCGAGCCTTCCCAGCCCGCGCCGCGCTCGACGGTGCCCGCCGCAACGACGCCGCCGCGCGCAGCCGACGCGCCGCGCGCACAGGCCGCGCTTGCTTCCGGCACGTATGGGCCGGTGCAATCGTCCGAGACGTTGTGGAGCATCGCATCGCAGCTGCGTCCGTCCGGCGTCAGCGTCAATCAGATGATGGTCGCGCTGTTCGACGCGAATCCGAGCGCGTTCGACGGCAACATGAACATGCTGCTGCGCGGCGCGACGCTGACGATCCCCGATCAGGACGCGCTGACCGCGCGCACCGCGGCGGAAGCTACTGCGATCGTCAGCCGCGCGGAAGCCTCTTGGCGCGGCGGCGACACCGGTCAGCCGAGCGTCGCATCCGCGGGATCATCTCCTGCACCGGCCGCGGCCGAGCCGCGGACCGACGAGCCGCGGCTGCGCCTCGTGCCGCCTTCGACGGATAGCGTGATCGCGGCCTCGGCCGGCACTTCATCGTCCAGCGCGTCGCGAGGCGCTGCGAGCGGCGCAGACGGAGACGGAAACGCGTCCGCGGAGGTCGCGCGGCTCGAGAGCGAGGTCGCGGCGCTGCGCGCCGAGCTCGAGGAGAGCCGAAGACTGCTGCAGCTTCGGGACGAGACGCTCGAGGCGCTCCAGGCCCGGCTCGCCGCCGGCGACGCGCTTCCGGCGCCCGTCGCAGCCCCGGCAACGGGGACGAGCGCGCCCGGCGTCGATCTCGAGGCGCCGCTCGACGAGCAGCTTTTTGCGGACGAGCTCGGCTTCGAGGAAGCTCCGGCCGACGAGACGAGTGCAGAGGTCGAAGCCGAGACCGCCGCCGTGGAAGCGGCTCCGGTCGCGGCATCCGCGGCCGCACCTGCCCCTGCCCCTGCATCCACCGCGACCCGCCCGGCGGTCGAGCCCGAGCCGTCGCTCCTGGCGCGCGTGCTCGGCGCGATCCAGCAGCCGTTCGTGCTGATCGGGCTCGGCATCGGTGCGATGCTGCTCGCCGCGGTCTGGTACCTGCGCAATCGGCGCGAGGATGCCGACGATGTGACCGGCCGTTGGGACGCGCTCGAGGCGGACGACGATACGGTCGTCGATGCGCCGGCAGAGCCGACCCGCCGGCTGCGCGCGGTCGACAGCTCGAGCGTGATCGTCGACGAGCAGGCGATGAGCCGCGAGAGCGCCGCGGCGGCGCTCGCGTCCGCGCGGCCGAAGACGGACTCCGAGGAGATCGAGGACACCCTGTCGAACCACACGGTGATCAACCTCGATCAGGGCGACGTGCTGGCCGAGGCCGATTTCCACATGGCGTACGGCTTGTACGACCAGGCCGCGGAGCTCGTGCAGAAGGCGCTCGAGAGCGAGCCCGGTCGCCGCGACCTGAAGCTCAAGCTGCTCGAGGTCTTCTTCGTCTGGGGCAACAAGGATGCGTTCCGAGAGACCGCGCGCGAGCTGAAGGCCGAGATCGGCGGCGCCGATTCGGATTGGGACAAGGTCCTGATCATGGGCAAGCAGCTGTGCCAGGACGACGCGCTTTTCGCCGAGGCGACCGCGCGCGGTGCCGGAGAGGTCGACCTCGACCTCGAAGGGACCGGCGGTTCGACCGCGATCGATTTCCCGTTCGACGAGAAGACTCAGATCGCGGACGTCGACTCGCTCGATTTCGAGCTCGCCGCGACCGGCGAGCGGCTCGCCGGCTTCGACGATGAGTCGTTCGACGCGGACGACGAATCGGGCGTCGGCGCCGTCGGGCGCGACGATACCGGCGTCGAGGACATGCTCGACATCGGCGCGCAGACGGCTGCGGGCCTCGAAGCCGCGCTCCTGTCCGACGACGAGGACGAAGAGACCGGCCGGGCGTTCGCGGAGATCGATGGCGACAGCGATACGGCCCGCGCGGCGGCGGAGATCACGGACGAGGACGACACCGGCCGGCGTCAGGAGCCCGAGTTCGACCTCAGCGAGTTCGTCGGCGACGACGACCTCGAGAGTCTCGCGGCGACGCAGGAGTCGCCGACCGTCGAGTCCGCGACGCAAGGGTTCGGCAACGATTGGCGTGCCGCGCTCGGCATCGACGACGGCGACGGCGGCACGGACCTCGATCTCGAAGCGCTCGTCGAGGACGATACGCAGGCGCCGACGATGCTCGCGACCGGGTCGGTCCCGGCTCCGACCAGCGACACGTCGACGTTCGGCGCCCTCTCGGACGAGTGGAGCGGCGCGGCCGAAGAGTCGCCGGCGATCGATTCGGACGCGCCGACGATGGAGACGCCGTGGGCCGCCGCCGAGGACGGCCACTACGACTCCGATTCGCCGACGATGGAGTCGCCGTGGGGCGCGCCCGGCGCCGGCGGATCGACCGTCGAGACGCCGACGATCGAAGCCGCGGGCTCCGAAGCGCCGACGATCGAGACGCCGACGATCGAGACGCAGCACTCGCACACGGCGGTCCTGCGGATCGCGACCGGAGAGACGGGCGAGCTGCGGACCGGCGATGCACCGGCGTCCGGCGGCGATCTCACCGAGGAAATCCATCTCGACGATCTCGGCCTCAGCGTCGACGATCTGTCAGGGCTGCCGGACGATATCGGCTCGCTGCCCGGCTTCGATACCGGCAGCACGCGCGAGCAGCCGGCGCTCGATGTGGACGAGGATCTGTTGTCGGCGACCGGCGTGACGAGAATCGCCGACGCGTCGGCCGACGTGTCGGACGTCGACGAGCTCGAGTCGATGGCGACCGCGCTTCTCGACGATAACGAAGAGACTTTGCTCGCCCGCGACGCGGTCGGCACGCAAGTGCTCGGCGGTCGGTCCGGCGCCGGCGCATCCGTGTCGCTGCACGCGGTCGGCGGCACGCAGGCTCGTGCGCCTGCGGTCTCCGACAGCGGTCTCGACCTCGATCTCGACGATCTCGCGTCCGCGTTCTCGAGCGGCGATACCGTCGAGCAGCCGCGTACGGCGTCGTTCGAGACGGAGATCTTCGGCCCCGACGAGCCGGCCGCCGCTGTCGATCTCGATCTCGACGTCGGCGTCGACGAGAGCCCGCTCGTCGAAGCGACCGCGGAAGCCGGCTCGCTCGATCCGCATACGATGACCGAGATCGGCACGAAGCTCGACCTCGCCCGGGCGTACATCGACATGGGCGATCCCGAGGGCGCGCGCAGCATCCTCGAGGAGGTGCTCGATGAGGGCGATGCCGGGCAGCGGCGCGAGGCTCAGGGGCTGATCGACGCGCTCGCCGGATAAGCGTCCGGCGAGCACCGATAAGGAGACCGACGGGGCGCGCGCGCCCCCGATTTGCGAATGCCGAGGATCGCGCTCGGGATCGAGTACGACGGCAGCGAGTTCTTCGGCTGGCAGGCGCAGCGCGGTCAGCGCAGCGTCCAGGCGGAGCTCGCAGCGGCGGTCGCGAAGGTCGCCGACGAGCGCGTCGTCGTGCACGGCGCGGGCCGCACCGACACCGGCGTCCATGCGCTGCAGCAGGTCGTCCACTTCTCGACGTCCGCTGCGCGCTCGCCGCGTCAATGGGTGCTCGGCGTGAACGCGAATCTGCCGGGTGACGTTCGCGTGCAGTGGGCGACCCCCGTTGCGGAGGATTTCGACGCCCGGCGCTCTGCGCTCTTCCGCCGTTACCGCTATCTGCTCCTCGAGGCGAACGTCGATTCGCCGCTGCTCCGGCGCCGCGTGTGGCGCGTGCGCGATCCGCTGCACGTGCCTTCGATGAGCGCGGCCGCCGTCGCGTGGCTCGGGGAGAACGATTTTTCCTCGTTCAGGGCTGCGGGCTGCCAGTCGCGCACGCCGATGCGGCGGCTGATCGCCGTGTCCGTCGCGCGCCGGGGCCGGCTCGTTGCGATCGAGTTCACGGCGAACGCGTTCCTGCATCACATGGTCAGAAATTTCGTCGGCGCGCTCGTCGCGATCGGCACCGGCCGCGCGAGCGTGGCCTGGGCCGGCGAGCTGCTCGCCGCGCGGGACCGGCGGCTCGGCGCGCAGACCGCGCCGGCGCAGGGCCTGACGTTGATCGACGTCGGCTATCCCGAGCGATACGCAATCCCGCCCGCGGAACCCCGCGACGCATGGCGGCTCGAATAATTCGTGCCAGGCACGCTTTTTCCGGAAATTCGTGCCTGGCACGATTTTTCGTGGCCGCAGCGTGCGCGGGCGAGATTAGGTATGATGAGCCGCGCGTAGGAGCGCGTTTTCACGAGCTTTAGGAATGAGCTGGTTCGACAAGCTGATGCCTTCCCGCATCAACACCGAGAAGCGACGCCGCTCGGTGCCGGAAGGCCTATGGGTCAAGTGCACCGGCTGCGCCGGCCAGCTCTATCGCGCCGAGCTCAAGCGTAACCTCTACGTGTGCCCGAAGTGCAATCATCACCTTCGCATCGGCGCGCGCGAGCGGCTCGAGTGGTTCCTCGACCCCGAGTCGACCGAGGAGATCGGCGCCAAGCTCGAGCCGCAGGATCCGCTGAAGTTCAAGGATTCGAAGCGCTACCGCGATCGACTCGCGCAGGCGCAGAAGGATACGAACGAGCGCGATGCGCTGATCGTGATGGCCGGCACGCTGAAGGCGATTCCGGTCGTCGCCGGCGCGTTCGAGTTCCGTTTCATGGGCGGCTCGATGGGATCGGTCGTCGGTGAGCGGTTCGTCCGCGGCATCCATTACTGCATCGAGCACAAGCGGCCGATGATCTGCTTCTCCGCGTCCGGCGGCGCGCGCATGCAGGAGGCGCTTTTTTCGCTGCTGCAAATGGCGAAGACGAGCGCGGCCCTCGCAGCGCTTGCCGAGGCGCGCCTGCCGTATATCTCGGTCATGACGGATCCGACGATGGGCGGCGTGTCCGCCAGCATCGCGCTCCTCGGCGACGTCAACATCGCCGAGCCCGGCTCGTTGATCGGTTTCGCAGGCCCGCGCGTGATCGAGCAAACCGTGAAGGAGACGCTGCCCGTCGGCTTCCAGCGCGCCGAGTTCCTGCTCGAGAAGGGCGCGCTCGACATGATCGTCGACCGGCGCCACGCGCGCGACGAGATCGCGTCCTTGCTTGCAAAGCTGATGCAGCTGCCCGAGCCCGAGCCGAGCACGGAAGCTGCCGCCTGATCCAACGCCTGACCTAACCCGAGCGCATTCGAGTGCCGCAACGTTTCACGTCCCTCGCGGAGTGGCTCGCGTGGTTCGAGACACTTCACCCGAAAAAGATCGACATGAGCCTCGATCGGATCCGGGTGATTCTCGACGCGCTCGGCCTCGTTCCGCCGCGCTACACGGTAATCACGGTCGGCGGCACGAACGGCAAGGGCTCGTGCGTCGCGATCCTCGAGAGCATCTACCGGGCTGCGGGCTATCGGGTCGGCACGTTCACGTCGCCGCATCTCGTGCGCTTCAACGAGCGCGTCCGCTTCGACGGCCGCGACGCGACCGATGACGAGCTGATCGAGCTTTTCGAGTCGATCGAAGCGAGCCTCGGCAGCGTCACGTTGTCGTACTTCGAGGCGTCGGCCGTCGCGGCGCTGCTCCACTTCCAGCGTCGCAACGCCGACGTCGCCGTGCTCGAGGTCGGCATGGGCGGGCGGCTCGATGCGGTCAACGCGCTCGACGCCGATGCCGCGCTAATCGCGAGCATCGATCTCGACCACACCGCATGGCTCGGTCCGGACCGCGAAGCGATCGGACACGAGAAGGCGGGCATCATGCGGCCGGGCCGGCCGGTGATCGTCGGCGACCCGGATCCGCCTGCGAGCCTCGCCGCGCACGCCGACGCAATCGGCGCGCGGATGCTCGCGATCGGCCGCGACTTCCGTCCGGTGCCGGACTCGGGCAATTGGCGCTTCGAGGGGCCGGACGGGCCGGCGCGCGACGCGCTGCCCGTCGTGTCGTTCGGCGGTGCCGTGCAGCTTGCGAACATGGCGGCATGCGTCGCGCTCGTCGACGCATTGCAGGCGAAGGTGCCGGTGCCGGCCGACGCGGTGCACACGGGCCTTGCGCGCGCGGGCCTGCGCGGCCGGACCGAGCGGCACGTCCGCGACGGTGTCGAGTGGATCTTCGACGTCGCGCACAACCCGTCGGCCGCGCGCGTGCTGCGCGATGCGCTCGACGGCCGGTCGGCGAGCCGCACGCTCGCGGTGTTCGCGGCGATGGAGGACAAGGATCTCGACGGCGTGCTCGAGCCGTTAGCCGCTGCGGTGGATCGCTGGCACGTGTCACGGCCGGAGAGCGAGCGCGGCGCGCCGATCGAGTCGGTCGTCCGAGCGTTGCGGGCGCTCGGCGCGAGCGAGCCGGTCGTGCACGCCGATGTGCCAGCCGCGTGCGCGGCGGCGGCCGCCGAGGCGCGGCCCGGAGAGCGCGTCGTCGTATTCGGCTCCTTCTACACCGTCGGTCCCGCGCTCGAGGCGCTTGGGCTATACTCCACGCCTCCCGCAGTCGGCGACTGACCCGCGATGGATCAGGGCTTGAAGGAACGACTCATCGGCGCGGCGGTTCTCGCAGCGCTCGCCGTGTGGCTGATCCCTTGGCTGCTCGACGGCCCCGATGAACCGATCATCGACGAGCGCGGTGCGCTCGAGCTGCCGGTTCCGAGCGGTCACGTCGGCGAGCTACGCACCGAGGTCATCGACCTTTCCCCGCGCCGCGACGCTGCAGGAGCGTCCGCTCGAAGCGACGAACGCGAAGAGCAGGCTGCCCGTCCGGCCGCTTCTGCGCGCGAGGCCGGCACGGCCGGATCCTCCACCGCCGCAACGTCGTCCGCGCCGAGCGCATCGGCCGAGCCGTCCGCGGCATCGAGCCCGGCTGCCGAGACCCCTGCCGAGCCGTCGGCCGGAACGGCCTCCGCCGCGGCGCGCGGCGCCGCGCCGTCTCCGTCCGGCGACGATGCCCGCACGGGCGCGGCTACGGGGAGCGCCGCAACGCAAGCGCGCACGAGCCCGGATCCTGCGCCGACGCCGTCCGCGCCGGCATCCGCGTCGTCGACGCCCGCACGGGCTTCCGCGGCATCGACTTCCGCCGGCAGCACGACCGCGCGTGCTCCGGCGAACGAATCCGGCGACTGGGCGGTCCAAGTGGGTAGTTTCGGCGAAGAGGAGAACGCGCGAAGGCTCGCCGATCGGGTGTCGACGTTCGGGTATTCGCCGAAAATCTCGACGTTCAGGGCCGGCGGGCGCGTGATGTATCGCGTTCGGGTCGGGCCGCACGAGACGCGGGCGGCGGCCGAGGCCGCGGCGTCGGCGCTCGCGGCGCACGGCTTCGTCGCGCAAGTCGTGACGACACAGTAGGCCGCGCGCTCGAGCCCGTATGCTGGCGACCTGGGCCGACTACGCGATCGTGATTACGTGCGTCGCGTCCGCCGTGTTCGGGCTGTGGCGCGGTTTCGTCAAGGAGGCGTTCTCGCTCGTCACGTGGCTCGCGGCGATCTTCATCGCGTGGAAGTTCGCGTGGGTACTCGAGCCGATGCTCGGCGAGTGGATCGCGGAGCCGGGTTTGAAGCTGTGGGCGTCGCGAGCGGCGATTCTCGTGCTCGTGCTGATCGCCGGCGGGCTGCTCGGGTGGCTCGTGCGGGCGCTCGTGCACACGACCGGGCTCGGCGGCATGGACAGGTTGCTCGGCGGCGTCTTCGGGTTCGCCCGAGGCGTGCTGATCGTCGGGCTCGCGGTCATCGGCTTGGAGCTTGCAGGGCTCGATCAGGATCCATGGTGGCAATCCTCGGGGCTTCGACCGTGGTCGACTCGGGTCGCGGAAGGCATTCGATATTACGGCTCGCTCGGCAGCGCCTACTTGCGAGAGCAAGAGATCGTTTGAGCGGTCGCATCAAGGCAAAGGGACGAGCATGTGCGGAATAGTCGGAATCGTCGGCCATGAGCCGGTCAACCAATCCCTTTACGATGCGCTGACCGTCCTTCAGCACCGCGGCCAGGACGCCGCAGGCATCGTCACCGAAGAGCGGGGGCGGCTGCACACGCGCAAGGGCAACGGGCTCGTCCGCGACGTGTTCGAGCAGCGCCACATGCTGCGCTTGCGCGGCAACATCGGGATCGGGCACGTGCGCTATCCGACCGCGGGCAGCGCTAGCCTTTCCGAGGCGCAGCCGTTCTACGTGAACTCGCCGTTCGGCATCTGCCTCGCGCACAACGGCAATCTCGTGAACGCCGACGAGCTGAAGCGGCTCGTCGTGCAGCAGGATCGCCGGCACCTCAATACGACGTCCGACTCCGAAATCCTGTTGAACGTGTTCGCGCACGAGCTCGGACGCTACGGGCCGGCGCAGCTCGAGCCGGATCAAATCCTCGATGCCGTCGAAGCGGTGCATCGGCGCTGCTCGGGCGGCTACGCCGTCGTCGCGCTGATCGTCGGCTTCGGGCTCGTCGCGTTCCGCGATCCGCACGGGATCCGTCCCGCAGTGCTCGGCGTGCGCGAGACGAGCCGCGGCACCGAGCGGATGGTCGCGTCGGAGAGCGTCGCGCTCGATGCGCTCGGCTTCGAGCTCGAGCGGGATCTGCTGCCGGGCGAGGCGGTGTACATCGACCGCACCGGCAAGCTCTACAGCCGTATCTCGTCGAAACGGGCCGGTTACTCGCCTTGCATCTTCGAGTTCGTGTATTTCGCGCGGCCGGACTCGATCATCGACAAGCTGTCCGTCTATAAGGCGCGTCTGCGAATGGGCGAGGCGCTCGCCGAGAAGATCAAACGCATTCGCCCCGATCACGACATCGACGTTGTGATCCCGATCCCGGATACGTCCCGCACCGCGGCGATGCAGGTCGCGCTGCGCCTCGGTGTGAAATACCGCGAAGGGTTCATCAAGAACCGCTACATCGGGCGCACGTTCATCATGCCGGAGCAGTCCGTCCGGCGCGCGTCGGTGCGCCGTAAGCTGAACGCGATCGACCTCGAGTTCCGCGGCAAGAACGTGCTGCTCGTCGACGATTCGATCGTGCGCGGGACGACGTCGCAGCAGATCATCGAGATGGCGCGTGAGGCGGGCGCGCGTAAGGTTTACTTCGCATCGGCCGCGCCGCCGGTGCGCTACCCGAACGTCTACGGCATCGACATGCCGGCCGCGAAAGAGCTCGTGGCCGCCGGACGTACCGTCGAGCAGGTCGAGAAGCTGATCGGCGCCGACTGGCTGATCTATCAGGACCTCGACGATCTCGTTCGCGCCGTGCATCACGAGAACGCGAACATCGAATCGTTCGACACGTCGTGCTTCTCGGGCTGCTACGTCACCGGCGACGTCAGCCGCTCGTATCTCGACGAGCTGGAGCTCGCGCGCTCGAACTCGGCGAAGGCGCTCCGCGACGCGGAGGTGCGGCGCGATGAATTCGAGGAAGACGACGAGGTTCAAGCCGCGAGCGGCCTCTGACCGCAGGGATCGGCGCAGATTTGGGGTCGGCGCGCGCTTCGGACAAAATGGTCGCAAACTCCTACGCAAAGCGCTGACCGATCCTTGCACCTGCTGATCATCGACGACGATGCGGAATTCCGCAGAACGTTGCGCTACCACATCGAAGTGGAGTGGCCGCACGCGGTCGTCGTCGACCACCAGCCGAGCTCGACGGGCCGCGGGCCGCGCGACGTCCCCGTCGCAGGCTACGATGCGGTGCTGCTCGGGCATCCGATCGGCGACGAGCAAGGCTTCGCGTGGCTCGACGGCCTCGCGGAGCGCGCCGACTGTCCGCCGGTGCTGCTGTTCGCGGATCCGAGCGACGAGTGGCTCGCGGTCGATGCGTTGAAGGCCGGCGCCGCGAGCTATTTCCCGAAGCGTAAGTTGTTACATCGACGGCTGATCGCGGCGCTCCGCGAGGCCGTCGAGCGCGGCGCGGCGCCTGCGCGGATCCGCGAGCGCTCGGCCCCCGCGCGAGCTGCGGGCGCCGCAGCCGCCCCAGCCGCGCCTGACGGCGATGCGCCGGCGGCGTTTCCGTCGAGCCTCGGCAACCTGCTCGCCGGGCGCCGGCATCGCTTCGTCGCGCGATTGCACGCATCGGATCTCTCGACCGTGTATCTCGCCGAGGACGAAGAGACGGCCGAGCGGGTCGTCTGCAAGGTCGTGCAGAATCGTCCGGGGACCGCCGGCGGCCGGCTGTTCGAGCGCTTCCTGCTCGAGTACGAGCTAATTGCCGCGATGCGTCACCCGCACGTCGTCGAGATCCTCGATCTCGGCGTTGCAGACGATCACGCGTACATCGTGATGGAGTACTTCGAGGCCGGAAGCCTCGCGGACCGGATCGCGCGCGGCCCGATCGAGCTTCCGGCCGCGCTCGACTATGCGCACCAGATTGCCGCCGCGCTCGCCGCGATCCACTCGGCCGGGATCCTGCATCGGGACTTGAAGCCCGGCAACGTGATGTTCCGTCCGGACGGCACGCTCGCGCTGATCGACTTCGGCCTCGCGAAGCGGCTGAGGCTCGAGGCTTCGTTGACCGGCACCGGACAGATCTTCGGCACGCCGCACTACATGAGCCCCGAGCAGGGCCACGCGGATCCGACGGACGAGCGGTCCGATCTCTACAGTCTCGGCTGCATCCTGTTCGAGATGCTGACCGGCGAGAAGCCGTTCACGGCGAGCACCGCGATGGGTGTGATCTACAAGCACTCGCACTCGCCGCGGCCGCAGCTGCCGCCGGCGCACGCGGCGCTGCAGCCGCTGCTCGACCGGCTTCTTGCGATCGACCCCGCAGAGCGCTTTCAGCGCGCATCCGATCTGGTGCGCGCGCTAGCGGATCAGATCAGCTCGACTCGGTAGCCGCTCTCGTCCCAGTGAAGCACGTAGCCGTGCTCGTGCCAGGCGCCGAGCACGATACGCTCCGCGCGCTCGCCGTCGATCTCGAGCTCGTGCACTGCGGGACGGTGCGTGTGGCCGTGCACGAGCCGGCGCACCCCATGCTCGCGCATCGTTTTCTCGACGGCCGACGCGTTCACGTCCATGATCGCCTCGTCCTTCATCGCGGACTCGCCGAGGCTCGCGCTGCGGATCCGGCTTGCGATCGCTCTGCGCTCGTCGAGCGGCTTCGCGAGGAAGTCGCGCTGCCATGCGGGGTTGCGCACCATCGCCCGCAGCTCGAGGTAGCGCGTATCGTCCGTGCAGAGCAGGTCGCCGTGCGTCAGCAGGACGCGCTCGCCGTAGAGATCGACCGTCTCGTAATCGCCGAGCACGGTGCAGCCCGTCGCGAGCGCGAATCGCCGGCCGATCAGGAAGTCGTGATTTCCGTGCATGATCCGGCACGGCACGCGTGCCCGGGCGAGCGCCGCGAGGGCGTCGATCACGGGTTTCATCGCAGGATCCGTGTCGTCGTCGCCGATCCAAGCCTCGAAGAGGTCGCCGAGGATATAAACCGCGTCCGCCGCGCGTCCCTGATCGTAGATCAGCTTCTCGAACCGCGCGATCGTGTCCGGCCTGCTGCCCTCTAGATGCAGATCGGAGATGATGATCGTGCCGGCCACCGGTCGCTCACTCTTCGACGATCTCCGCGTTCCTTATCACGATCGGCTCGATCGGCACGTCCCGCTGGAACGGTCCGCCGGAGCCGGTCGGCCGGTGTCCGATCTCGTCGACGACATCCATGCCTTCGATCACGGTGGCGAACACCGCGTAGCCCCAGCGCGTCGGCCGCGGGTTCAGGTCGAGGTTGTCGGCCAGGTTGATATAGAACTGGCTCGTTGCGGAGTGCGGCTGATTCGTGCGCGCCATGCCGACGGTGCCGCGCAGGTTGCTCAAGCCGTTCCCCGACTCGTTGAACAGAGTGCGCGGGGCCGGCTTTTCCTCGAGGTCCTCGGTGTAGCCGCCGCCCTGGGCGACGAATCCATGCACGACCCGGTGGAAGATCGTGCCGTTGTAGTGGCCCTCGTTCAGGTAGCTCAGGAAATGCTCGACCGTCAGCGGCGCCCGGTCGGGATGCAGCTCGATGACGAAGTCGCCGAGCGTCGTCTCGAAGCGGACTTTTTGTGCCGCGGCGTCGACCGCGAAGAGACTCGAGGCCGCAAGCGTCGACGCGAGGATCATCAGGCGGAGGAGAGTGCGCATCGTTCCCGTCCAGTTCTTCGTGTCGATGGGGGGCCGTCAATCATACCGCCGTCCGAAAAAAATTCGTGCCAGGCACCATTTTTCGGGAAAACGGTGCCTGGCACGAATTTTCGGCGGCGTCGCGGCCGTCAGCCTCCGGCGGTCCGCAGCAGGTTCGCCGACAACGTGTTCTGCATCAGCGTCGCGACCGTCATCGGCCCGACGCCGCCCGGCACCGGCGTAATCAGCCCGGCCCTTTCCTTCGCGGCGTCGAACTCGACGTCGCCGACGATCCGGCCGTCCGGCAGGCGGTTGATGCCGACGTCGATGACGACCGTGCCCGGCTTGATCCATTCGCCCTTCACGAGGTGCGGCTTGCCGGCGGCGACGATCAGCACGTCCGCGACGCGCACGTGCGATTCGAGGTCCCGCGTGAAACGGTGCGTCACCGTGACGGTCGCGCCGAGCAGCAGCATCTCGAGCGCGAGCGGCCGGCCGACGTGGTTCGACGCGCCGACGATCACGACGTGCTGCCCCTTGACCTTGACCCCCGAGCGCTCGAGCAGGATCACGACGCCGTGCGGCGTGCACGGGCGCAAAATCGGGATCCGCTGCGCGAGGCGGCCGACGGTATACGGATGAAAGCCGTCCACGTCCTTCGCCGCGGAGATCCGCTCGATGATCTCGGTCTCGTCGATATGCTCGGGCAGCGGAAACTGGACGAGGATGCCGTCGACGTCGTCCTTCGCGTTCAGCTCGTCGATCAGCTCGAACAGCTGCTGCTTCGTCGTCGATTCCGGCAGATCGTACGAGTACGAGCGGATTCCGACGTCCTCACACGCTTTTCGCTTGTTGCGGACGTAGATTTCCGACGCGCTGTCGTTGCCGACCAGCACGACTGCGAGGCCGGGCGGCCGCAGGCCCTTATCCGTTCGCTCCTTGATTTTCGCGGCGACTTCCGCGCGCAGCGCGCGCGCGATCGCCTTGCCGTCGATGAGTTCCGCGGCCATTCCGTGCTCCGCTCGAGGGGAAGGACGCGGATTCTCGCATGGCCTTCGAAGGTGTCTCAAGGCCGCGCGGCGAAACGCCGGGCCCATGACGCGGTCGAAGCATGTGGCGCCGCGCGGCTTTCGGCCCGATTGCGGCGGCCCGGATGCGGGTTTGACGCTTGCGGGGCTCGGCCCCTAACATCCGATTTCCGCTGTTCGGGTCCAGTCGGCGGGCACTTTCGGTCGGGGCATGGCGCAGTCTGGTAGCGCATCTGCTTTGGGAGCAGAGGGTCGGGGGTTCAAATCCCTCTGCCCCGACCACGTCGAGCCGCCGGCGCGGGCCGTGCTCGGGACCCGGGACGGCAAGCGTTGCGCCCGTAGCTCAACCGGATAGAGCATCGGCCTTCGATCGAGGAGCCTTCGGCGGGAAAACGGAACCGCCGAAGTGGACCGCACTGTAACGGGGGAACCTTAACGGGTCGCGCCGATGGCAATCCCGTGGAAACCCGCTACCCGAGCGCGTCACATGCCAGTAGAATGTGGCGCCCCGGCGGCAGGGATCCGTAGAGACTATACGTGCGGCACCTGAGAGGGTGAAGATATAGTCCAGACCACGAACTCCGCTCGAGAGCGGAGGCTGCGAAAGCAGTGGTGGTAAGCTAAGCCGAGGGTTGCAGGTTCGAGTCCTGCCGGGCGCGCCACTCCACGCCAGGGTGGGGGCGCGAGCAGTCGAGATCTGGTGGACGTAGCTCAGTTGGTAGAGCCCCGGATTGTGGATCCGGCCGTCGTGGGTTCGAGTCCCATCGTCCACCCCAACCCCTTCCTTACAGCGGTGGTCTGAGCCGCAAGTACACCAGGCTCTTCAGCGTGAGGCCGGCCTAGAGCGCGGTCCTCGCTGCCGCCGAAGTCCCGGCGACTTGCGCAGTCATGGCAGGATTATTCCCTAAAAGGAATCAATGACAGTAATTCCTCACAAGGAATTAGTAGACAAGTATTCCTAATAATGACTATATTGCCTTTAGTCCTTATTAGGAATGTCTACTTGAACGAGTTTCACATACAAACTCCTCAACAGCTGGCCAGCCATCTGCGCTCGTTACGCAAGGCGGCAGGGTTGACGCAGGCTGAGCTCGGTCGGCGCCTCGGCGTCGAGCAAGCGCGCGTCGCGAAGATCGAGCGCAATCCCGGCAGCGTGAGTGTTCACCAGCTGCTCGAAGTGCTGAACGCCCTCGGAGCAAGTGTCTTTCTTCGGCGCAAAGCACCGGAGACCGACGCATCTAAGCGTCCGCCGGCGAGTTGGTGAGTCGATGCCTGCCCTTGCTGTCTGGATGAATGGGCAACGAGTCGGCACCTGGACACAGAGCCGAGGGGGCGTCTCCGAGTTCGAGTACGCCCAATCCTGGATCGAGTCCGAGCACTTTCGCGTGATTTCGCTGTCGCTCCCGCTCACGGCGGACCGCAAGGTACGAGGGTCTGCAGTCACACATTATTTCGACAACCTGCTGCCGGAGAATCCGGACGTTCGCAAGCGGATCAGTGCTCGGTTCGCCGTCCGTGCAGAAACGTTCGATCTGCTTACGGCGATCGGTCGTGACTGCGTCGGCGCCGTGCAGCTATTGCCGCCTGACACGCCACCTGCCGGTTGGGATCGGGTAGAGGGGACGGTTCTCGATGAAGCAGAGGTCGCGGCGCACCTGCGCCGCGTAACATCCCCTGCACGTCTTGGTGCGCCGGACGACGAGGACGAGTTTCGAATATCGATCGCCGGTGTCCAGGAGAAGACGGCGCTCCTGTCGATGAGTGGAGCGTGGTATCGGCCTGAAGGTGTCACACCGACGACGCACATCTTGAAGCTGCCGCTTGGAGTCATCGGAGGCGGGCTCGATTTCAACCATTCGGTGGAAAACGAATGGCTCTGCGCCCGATTTCTCAAGGCGCATGGCGTAAAGGTCGCAGAAGTCGAGATCGGGCAGTTCGAAGACCAGAAGGTGCTGATCGTCGAGCGCTTCGATCGTCGCTGGATCGGGGCGGAGGAAGCCGACGTTGCAAAAACGCGTTTCAAGCCGGGCAAAGGGGTATGGATCGCGCGGCTTCCGCAGGAGGACATGTGTCAGGCGCTAGCGTTGCCCCCGGAGAAGAAATACGAAAACCTGGGCGGGCCGTCGATGAGGAATATTCTGCAGCTCCTTGCCGGCAGCGAGACTGCGGCGACGGACATGGCCGAGTTCGTCCTCACGCAGCTCTTGTTCTGGCTGCTCGCGGCACCCGACGGGCATGCGAAGAACTTCTCGCTTCGGCTCGAAGCCGGCGGGCGCTATCGAGCCACACCAATCTATGACGTGCTATCGGCGTGGCCGATCATTGGTCGAGGCGCCAAGCAACGGCCGTACGAGAAAGTCAGTCTCGCAATGGCGCTGCGCGGCAAGAATGCCCATTACCGCCTGCACTCGATCAGGCCTCGGCATTGGCGCGATCTTGCGGTCTACGTCGGCATCGACGGCCTATGGGACCGGTTGATCGATCATGTGAACCGGGCTCCGCGCGTGATGCAGCTGCTGGAAGCAGAGCTGCCCCGCGACTTTCCCGGCTCGGTCTACGACAAGATCAGGAAAGGGGTCGAGCGCCATGCCAAGGCCTTTCTGCGCGATGTCCGCGACGTCTAGCCAGTCAACCCGAGCGCATCGAACACCGCCTCCGCGACGACATTGGACGCCGCACGCGGCGGCCGCCCCGCATTCACTGCGCTGCCGCTCAGATAAGTGAAGTAGTTCTTCGCGAAGCCGATCGCGAGCTTGCGCGCCGGATCGGCGTAGCCGAACGAGCCGCCGCCGCCGACATGCCCGAAGGCTTCGGGCGACGCCAACGGGCCCGTGTCGATGCCGCGCCGGTAGCCGAGCGCGCGGCGCGCGCGGATCCGGTAGATCTCGTCCCATTCGAAGCTTTGCAGCTCGATGCCGGCGCGAATTCGCGACTCCGGCAGCACGCGCACGCCGTCGAGCTCGCCCCATTCAGCCAGCATCGCGTAGTGGCGGGCGAGGCCGCGTGCGCTGAAGAATCCGCCGGAGCCCGGCACCGACGCTTGAATGACTTCGCGCCGGTTAAACACCTCGGCAACGCGCGAGCCGGCCGGCTCGCCGACCATTCGCGCGTCGTACTCCGGCGGCGCGGGCGGGCCGTCCGTCAGCACGGCGACCCGATCGAGCTCGCTGTCGGGCACGCCCAAGTAGGCGCCGTCGATTCCGAGCGGCTCGCAAATCTCATCCTGAAGGAAGTGCGCGATCGACCTGCCGTCGACCCGGCGCAGGATCTCGCCGACGATGTATCCGTAGTTCAAAGAGTGATACGCGGTGCGCTCGCCGATCGGGAACATCGGCGTCAGGTCCGCGATGCCGCGGCACATGCGGTCCCAGTCGGGCAGCCACTCGGGCGTATAACCGACCGGGGTTTGCGGTACGCCCGTCTGATGCGACAGCGCGTGACGCAACGTCGCCCGTTCCTTGCCGTGCGCGCCGAACTCCGGCCACACCTCGACGATCGGCATGTCGTAAGACAAGCCGTGCTTCTCGACGCAGACGTGCATGCAAGTGGCCGTCACGCCTTTCGTCGTCGACGACAGCATGAACAAGGTGTCGCCGTCGACCGGCTTGCCGTTGTCGGGATCGGCCATTCCGGCCCATGCGTCGATCACGAGCTCGCCGTCCACGTACGCCGCGACTTGCAGGCCGATCTCGGGCGTCTCGGCGACGAGCGACTCGAGCACTGCGCGCACCTGATCGTTCTCGGCGCTCGTCACCGCTCGCGCCGGCCGTCCGATTCCCGTGAAGCTCGCCGCGGCGGCGGTCAGTGCGAGTCCGCCGACGACCTCTCGGCGCGTAACGGTGCCGGGCGTCGAGCCCGCGATCGAGACTGCCTTGTTTTGGTGCATATCCCCCTCCCGAAGAAGACCTGCCGGACCGCTCGTTCGACGTCTGATAGTAACGCCGGCGCGACGCGCGCGCGCGACTGCGGTTAAGATGCGGCGGCCTCGGCGTGATCGATCGGATCGAGAAGAATGCTTAAGGATAAGCGCGCCTTGCTCGCGCGTCGCGACGTGTTTCGGAAGGCGGCGGCCGCGGTTGCGATCGCGCCGCTGCCGTTCGGCGTCGCAGCCCAGCCGTGCTCCGTCGGCGCCGCGGGCTGCGAGCCCGCGAGCCGAGCGGAGACGATTCGCGGCGGCGGCGACCTCGGCCCGAATGTGCACGTGTTCGACGCGAGCATGCCGATGCACGTCGTGCAAGCGCGCCTCGACGAGGTGTTCAACGCGCAGGAGTCGGACCAGTTCGGCCCGGGCCGCCACCAGTTTCTATTCAAGCCGGGCCGCTACGACGTGCACGCGCACGTCGGGTTCTACACTTCCGTGAGCGGGCTCGGGAAGGACCCGGCGGACGTCGTGATCGTCGGAGGCGTCTGGGCGGATGCGCAATGGTTCGGCGGCAACGCGACGCAGAATTTCTGGCGCTCGGTCGAGAACCTGACGATCGAGCCGCACACCGGCGAAGCACGCTGGGCAGTCGCGCAAGCGGCGCCGTTCCGACGGATCCACGTGAACGGCGATCTCAATCTCGCGCCGTCGAGCTACGGCTGGGCGAGCGGCGGATTCGTCGCGGACTCGCGCGTCACGGGCACGGTGCGCAGCTATTCGCAGCAGCAATGGCTGAGCCGCGACTCGCACTTCGGAGGCTGGGAGGGCTCCGTTTGGAACATGGTGTTCAGCGGAGTCGAAGGCGCGCCACCGGCGCACTTTCCGAACCCGTCGCACACGGTGCTCGAGCGGACGCCGCTCGTGCGCGAGAAGCCATACCTGTACTGGGATGCCGCGGCCGAAGACTTCGCCGTTTTCGCGCCGGCACTCGACGCGGACCGCCGCGGTCCGAGCTGGTCCGGCGGCCGGACGCCCGGTGTCTCGGTGGCGCTGCGCAAATTCTATGTCGCGCAGCCGGGCGTCGCTGCGGCGACGATTAATCGAGCGCTCGCGCAGGGGCTGCATCTGTTGCTCACGCCGGGCGTCTATCGAATAGACGAGCCGATCCGCGTGGATCGGCCCGGCACGATCGTGCTCGGCTTGGGGTTCGCGACGATCTTGAATGACGCCGGCACTGTGGCGATGCGCGTCGCAGATGTCGATGGGATCCGAATCGCGAGCGTCCTCTTCGATGCCGGCACGATCGAGGCGCCCGTGCTGCTCGAGATCGGCTCGGAGGCGTCGTCGGCCGACCACTCCGGCGATCCGATCTCGCTCCACGATGTGTTCCTGCGCGTCGGCGGTGCGCACGCGGGCAAGGTGCAAGACGCCCTCGTCGTCCACAGCGACGACGTCATCCTCGATCACGTCTGGTCATGGCGTGCCGATCACGGGGACGGCATCGGCTGGGATCTGAACACCGCGCGTCATGGCCTCGTCGTGAACGGTGACGACGTTACCGCGTACGGACTCTTCGTCGAGCACTTCCAGCGAGAGAACACGGTGTGGAACGGCGAGCGGGGCCGCGTCGTGTTTTACCAAAGCGAGCTTGCCTACGATCCGCCGAACCAAGCGGCATGGAGCGACGGCGATCGACTCGGGTTCGCGAGCTATTGGGTGGGCGACGCGGTGACGGAGCATCGCGCATGGGGCGTCGGCGTCTACTCCTACAACAACGTCGACCCGACGATCGTCACGCAGAGCGGGTTTCGCGCACCGGAAGCACCCGGCGTGCAGTTCCGGAACCTCGTCACGGTCTCGCTCGGCGGGCACGGTGTGATCCGTCACGTCATCAATGATCGCGGCGACGCGGCAAGCGGCATCGAAACGATTCCGAGCTATCTCTCCGCGTATCCATGACGGCGTAGTAGGGGTCTGCGCAGCCTACTAGCCGAGTTAATAGCATCGAAAGTCACCGCGAACATCGGAACCAATTCGGTGCATCACGTTGCGCCGATGGTGCATCGAAGAAAAGGTCAAAGGATCTCGTGCGGTACCTCACACATTTCCGGCTCCGGAGTTGCATCGGATGCGAAATAGTGCTCGACAGCGGAGCACGAAACCGCTAAAAAGCCGCGTCGCTGCTGTGCACACCTCTTGCATAGAAGCCGCTTGAGTTACCGGAGTGTAGCTTGCAACAAGAAGAACAAATGGCTCCGCGATGGCGTTTATCGTTTTCTAACCGCAAGCACGAACTCGAAGATCCCGCCAGCTCCCCGCGGTTCGCGGCTGGGGTCCTCGCGTTTCATGTCGCGAACGGGCACCTGCGCGGCGGCGCGAACGTGCAGCCTCGGTGCGCCGACGACGAGCAGCTCATCGAGCGCGAAGCACGACGGATCGGCCTCGACGAGGTGTCGTCGATCGGCTGGGTCGACGGCGAACGCGCACTGATTCTCGAGATCGACGTGCCGCGCAGCGAGGTGCGAAAACTTAGGATCAGCGGCCCGAGCGGACTCGCGTGGGCGCTGTTCGATCCGGGCACCGACGCAGACTGGCGGCCGCGCGCGAGCGCAAGCGCCGTAGGGTTCGCGGCCGGCACGAGCCAAGTGAAGCTTCGGCCGGGCGTCTGGGCGCTCGTGCTGTTTCACGATTCGGAAGAGGTGCGCGCAGGCTCTGCCGAGATCGTCTTCGAGACGGAAGATGCGAAGACCGTCCCGGCGTTTCTCGCGGACTCGCACGAGCTGCGCCGGTTCGTGGTCGGAACGCTTGCGATAGCGGTCGCCCTTTCGCTTGGCGAGGCGGGGCGCGTGTATCTGTTGACCGGAAACATCTGGTCAACGTGGGTGACGTGGCCGATCGGCGCGATGTTCCTGCTGTTCCCGGCGTCGTTTGCGGTCAACACGCTGTGGCACTGCTTCAAGAGCATGCCGATCCTGCGCGGCGAGCAGCCGTTCAGGTCGGCGAGCTTCGCGAACCGGCCGCTCGAGATGCACGGGACGACGTGGCCGAGCGTGACGATCCAGATCCCGGTGTTCCGCGAGCCGTTCGAAGCCGTGATTCGGCCGACGCTCGAGTCCGCGCGCAAGGCCGCACAGCGCTATCGCGAGCAGACGGGCGCGCGCTGCAACGTGCTCGTCTGCGACGACGGGTTGCTGTGCTTCGCGAACAATGGCTTCGAGGGTGCGCTCGCCGCCGCGCGCAGCACGCCGCCGCATGAGCGCACGACCGCACAGGCCGAGCTCGTTGCGCGTGTCGCCTATTACGAGAGCGCCGACGTAGCGTTCGTCGCACGCCCGTGGCCGCAACCGGGCGTGCCGGGGACGGAGCGAGCGGGGCGCTTCCGCAAGGCGAGCAACCTGAACTACTCGCTGCGGCTCGCGGATCGGCTCGAGCCGAGCGAGCCGCTGTCGGAGGCGCATGCGCGCTTCCGCGCCGCGCTGTCGGAGCGAGCTTATGCGCTCGGCGTCTCCGGCGGCGACATCCGTGTCGGCGAGATCATCGTGCAGCTCGACAAGGACAGCGTGATGCCGCCGGACGTGATCCAGGCGACGGTTCCGGAGTTTCTCGCTGACCCGACGCTCGCGTACACGCAGCACTCGACGTACCCGACGAACGAGGACCGCTACTTCTCGGCGATGATCGGCTGGTTCACGCGCCTGCTGTTCGATCTCGCGATCCCGTCGAAGTGCCTGATCGGCGGCGCGATGGTGCCGATGCTCGGCCACAACCTGTTCATCCGCCGCGCGGATCTGCTGCGCGCTGGCGGCTGGCACGAGCATTCGGTTTGCGAAGACCTCGAGATGATGATGCGTTTCCATGTGAATGGGCGCCATGGAAAGTACATCCGCTATCCGGGGCACGACTTCGGCGAAGCGGTGACGCGGATCTACAGCGAAGAGCTCGAGCGCTTTCGCCGCTACGCGTTCGGCGCCGCCGAAGCGGTGCTCAATCCGATCACAGAGTGGGAGCGGCGCGGCATCATCAAAGCGTCCTGGCGGCGCTTTTGCCGGTCCGAGTACGTGCGTTGGTACCAGGTGCTCGACCTGCTGCAATTCTTCTTCTCGCTGATCAACATCGCGAGCATCGTGCCGTTCGCCGTCATGACGGGTCTCGGCATCGTGCATCCGTACACGGCCCTCGCGATGGGCCTGATCTCGTTCGCGATTTTCAGTCTCGTGACAATCCCCGCGATCTATCTGCTGCGCCGACGCGGCGGACTCGCGGCGATGCCGGCGAACCGCATCTGGCGCACACGGTTTGGTGCGTGGAAGGCGGGATTCCTGCAGTTCTCGCTCGGAATCAGCTTCATTGGCTGCTCTCTCGCCGTGATGAGAGGCGCGCTGTCGTACCTGTTCAATCGGCCGCTCGTGTTCGCGGAGACGAGCGTCGACGAGCTCGGACAGTTGTCGCGTCTTGCGCATCTGCGCAGCGGCGCGCTGAAGAGCGCAGCGCGTGATGCGGCGCTGCTGCTCGGTATCGGAGCCGCGCTCGCGGCCTGGCAGGTTTACCTCAATTCATTGCCGCTGCCGCCGGATGCGGAGCCGCTCGACGGGCGCTACCACGCCGTATGGCTCTATCCGCTGATGTTGACCGCCGTTGCGCCGTTCGTTTTTCACCCGTACCTGATCGGCGGACCCGACTTGCCGCGCGGGCTCGCACGGCGCCGCCGGCGGGCCTCGAGTCACGCGCCGACAGCCGGGAAGCATCACACGCACGCGACATCGGCCCGCACGCATGCGGTTTCGCGGCGGCGGGAAGCGTCTTGATGTCCGGAATGACGGCGGGCCGCGCTCGTGTGGGCTCGGCTTCCGAAGACGTGCCGACGAACGGCGTCGGTGGCGAACGGGCCGGCCGCTGGCGCTTGCTGCTGCCGGCTGGGCACGCTGCGCCGGATTCCGGCGCGCGAGCGTCTTCGGACGTTCTCGCGTTCCACGTGGCGAACGGTCACTTCGCGTCGGACGCCATCGCAGGCGCTCGAAGCGACTGCGAGCTCCGCGACGAGCATGAAGCGCAGCGCCTCGGCCTCGACGAGACGCTGGCGACCGAGTGGCCCGAAGGCGCGCGCGCGCTGATCTTCGAGATCGACGTGCCGCGCAGCGACGTGCGGAACTTGCGCGTCAGCGGCCCGGACGGTCTCGCGTGGGCGCTGTTCGATCCGGGCACCGACGGCGGCTGGCGGTCGCGCGGGACCGCGCGCGCCGTAGGATTCGCAGACGGCACAAGCCAGGTGAAGCTCGAACCGGGCGTCTGGGCGCTCGTGCTATTCGACGATTCGGCCTCGCCGCCTGCCGGTCGCGTCGAAATCGCTTTCGAGACGGAGGATGCGAAGCCCGTCCCGGCATTTCTGGCGGATGCCCACAAGCTGCGGCGGATCATTCTGATCACGCTCGCGATCGCGTCGGCGCTCGCGATCGGCGAGGCGGGGCGCGTCTATCTATTGACCGGTAACGTCTGGACCACCTGGGGCGTGTTGCCGCTCGGGGTGCTGTTCCTGCTGTTTCCCGCGGCGTTCGCGGTGACCACGATGTGGCACTGCTGCTGCAACATGCGGATCCTGCGCGGCGAGCAGCCGTTCAGATCGGCGAGCTTCGCGAACCGGCCGCTCGAGATGCGCGTAACCTCGTGGCCGAGCGTCACGATTCAGATCCCGGTGTTTCGCGAGCCGTTCGAAGCCGTGATCCGCCCGACGCTCGAGTCCGCGCGCAAGGCCGCGCAGCGCTATCGCGAGCAGACGGGTGCGCGCTGCAACGTGCTCGTGTGCGACGACGGGCTGTTGTGCTTCGCGAATAACGATCTCGACGGTGCACTGGCGGTCGCGCGCAGCACGCCGCCGGCCGAGCGCAGCGTCGCACAGTCCGAGCTGCTCGTACGGACCGCGTACTACGACGACACCGACGTCGCATTCGTGGCGCGTCCGTGGCCGCAGCCCGGCGTGCCGGGGACGGAACGGGCGGGGCGCTTCCGCAAGGCGAGCAACCTGAACTATTCGCTGCGGCTCGCGGATCGGCTCGAGCCGAGCGAGCCGCTGTCCGAAGCTCACGCGCGTTTCCGCACGGCGTTGCCGGAGCAAGCCTACGCGCTCGGTGTGTCGCGAGGCGATTTACGTATCGGCGAAATCATCGTGCAGCTCGACAAGGACAGCGTGATGCCGCCCGACGTGATCCAGGCGACGGTTCCGGAGTTTCTCGCTGACCCGACGCTCGCGTACACGCAGCACTCGACGTACCCGACGAACGAGGACCGCTATTTCTCGGCGATGATCGGCTGGTTCACGCGCCTGCTGTTCGATCTCGCGATCCGCGGCAAATGCCTGATTGCCGGCTCGCTCGTGCCGCTGCTTGGCCATAACGTCTTCTTGCGCCGCGCGGATCTGCTGCGCGCTGGCGGCTGGCACGAGCATTCGGTTTGCGAAGACCTCGAGATGATGATGCGCTTCCATGAGATGGGCAGCCACGGGAAATACGTCTGCTATCCCGGCCAGGACTTCGGCGAAGCGGTGACGCGAATCTACAGCGAGGAGCTTGGGCGCTTCCGCCGCTACGCGTTCGGCGCCGCGGAAGCGGTGCTCAATCCGATCACCGAGTGGGAGCGGCGCGGCATCATCAAGGCGTCCTGGCGGCGCTTCTGCCGGTCCGAGCACGTGCGCTGGTATCAGGTCGTCGATCTGCTGCAGTTCTTCTTCTCGCTGATCAATATCGCGAGCATCGTGCCGTTCGCCGTCCTGGCGGGTCTCGGCATCGTGCATCCGTACACGGCTCTCGCGATGGGTCTGATCTCGTTCGCGATCTTCGGCATCTTGACGATTCCTGCGATCTATCTGCTGCGCCGACGCGGCGGATTTGCGGCGATGCCGGCGAACCGCATCTGGCGCACGCGGTTCGGTGCATGGAAGGCGGGGTTCTTCCAGTTCGCGCTCGGAGTCAGCTTCATCGGCTGCTCGCTCGCGGTGATGAAAGGGGCGCTGTCGTACCTGTTTAATCGGCCGCTCGTGTTCGCGGAGACGAGCGTCGACGAGCTCGGACAGTTGTCGCGTCTCGCGCATTTGCGCAGCGACGCGCTGAAGAGCGCCGCGCGCGATGCGGCGCTGCTGCTCGGTATCGGAGCCTTGCTCGCGATCTGGCAGGTTTACCTCAATTCGTTGCCACTGCCGCCGGATGCGGAGCCGCTCGATTGGCGCTATCACGCCGTATGGCTGAGTCCTTTGGTCTTGACCGCGGTTACGCCGTTCATCTTTCACCCGTACCTGATCGGCGGGCCCGACGTGCCGCGCCGCTTCGCGCGGCGCCGCGAGCGTTTTGCGAACGCTTCCCCGGCAGAACCGAATCTTCATGAACGAGACGCGGCATCGCGCCGCCAGGGAGTCTAGTCATGTCCGAGCTGAAAGACAGATTCGAGATCGACGACGTTCGCGGCGAGCCCGACGACGCCGAGTTCGACGAAGAAGCACTCTGGGCTCGGCGGCGTCAGTTTCTGCTCACCGCGGGCACGATTGCGATCCTAATTGGAGCGATTCTCGCGATTCCATGGCGGGCTGAGGTCGACGCGACCGGCCGAGTCGCTCCGCACCGCTGGGCTCGTGTGTACTCGGAAGCTCCCGGCGTCATTCGTGAAGTGACGCGCCGGAGCGGCGACCCGGTCGAGCCCGGCGAGGTGATCGCGGTTCTCGACTCCGACGAGCAGCGCGATGCGCTCGAGGCAGCGCGTCTCGTGCTTACGCGCGAGCGTCAAAAGCTCGCGGATCTCGAGCTGCGGCTGCGCGAGAACGCGATCCAGCGCGAGGGCGCCGAGGCCGTCGCGAAGATCGCGGCCGAGCGCGCGATCGCCGCGCAGCAGATCGACGAATCGCAAATCGCGGCACTCGATCCGATCGCAGACAAGGTACTCGACGGCGTGCGCCGTTTCACGACGCAGGTGCGCGCCGAGCTTTCGAGAAACCGCGCCGTTCAGGCCGAAAGCGTGCTGCCGGGCGAGGAGCTTTATCAGCGGGTTCGCGACACGATGGACCGCTACTTCGCGCAGGCCGCGAAGGTGGCCGAGCATCTCGTCAGCGTCGCCGGACCCGAGGCCGGCCGCCAGTTCAAGTTCGAGCTGGAGGATCTGCGCTTTGCGTACGTGCTCGCCGACCATTCGATGGAAGAGATTCTCGAGAAGCGCGGCCTCGTCGAGCAGGGACTGATTCCGGCCGCCGCGCTTCGTGAGCTCAACACCACGCTCGAGCGCGAGACGATCGAGCTCGCACAGGGCTTCCGCGTACTCTCCTCGAGCGTCAGGTCACTGCTCGGCTCGCGCGCCGAGCACGACGAACGCGTGCGCAGCGCCGAGGAGATCAGGCGGCTGCTCGCGAACGAAGCCGAGCGCCTCGAAGCCGAGCGCGCGAGCGTGTTGAGCGAGATTGCCGCGGCCGAGCTCGCCGTCCGTGCCGCGGAGCGACATCAGGGCAAGACGGCGATCCGCGCGCCGATTCGCGGTACGCTGACCGGGGAATCGCCGTCCAGGTTCGACGTCGTGAGCGCGAACGTGCCGGTTGCCGTGATCGAGGATGCGGACCGGCTCGTGCTGAAGCTGCGTGTGAACGAGTCGGACGTGCGACGAGTCGAGGTCGGTCAGCCGGTCGATGCTCGCACGTATGGCGGCCGGCGGCTTAAGGGTTTCGTGGCATGGTCGACCCCGCTCGCGGGACAAGAGGTTCGCGATCAGGAATGGAACGTGCTGATCGAGCTCGACGGCGAGCATGCCGGAGTCGAGCCCGGCGAGAAGGTCATGGCTTCGATCGACGTCGGCAGGCGCAGTCTGCTCGCGCGTTGGTTCGGGCCTTCCGAGCCGGCCGCGGCGGAGCCGCGTTTCGCGTTCGTCGAGGACCCGACGGAGCTGCGCGAGCCGACCGACACGCGGCCGCTGCTCGGCGCAACGATGCCGGAGCAGGTCGCTCCCGAGGGTATCGGTCTGCGCAGCAGGGGGAACGGGGACTGAATGTCGCGCGCTGAGCGGCTCACGCTCGTCGCGGCGCTCGCCGTTGCCGCGGCCGCGATGATCGTCGTCGGCCGCGGGGATGCGGGGTTCCGCCTCCCTCGCGGTTCGCTAGCGCAGGCCGCGCCGTCGGGCGAGGCCCTGCCGCCGGACCCGGCATTCGTCGCCGCGGAGCTGCGGCCGCCGTTCCCGACCAACCGCTGGTGGTCGTCGCTCGTAGCGCTGCCGTTCTCCGAGCGCCAATACCCGCATCCGCTCGCCGTCGCGGCGCGCGCCGAAGGCCTTCAGGTGCGCTACCCGGGGCCAGACATCCACGCGAACGACGCGTGCATCTGCGGCTGGATGGATTTCGATCCGCCGGCGGACCTGATCCTCGGCCACAGCGACGTTTCACGCTTCGACGCCGCACGGCTCGTCGGATGGAGTGATTGGTTCGTCCGCGCGCGCTTCGAGGCGGGCCGCGATTCGATGGAAGTGAGCTACGGTCACGGCTCGCCGATCGTGTTCGCCGCGTTCGAAGGCGGCGATCCGATCGTGCGTTTCCCGGCGCCGCCCGAAGTGTTTCATGACGCCGATGGTGTGCTCGGCGTGTGTCGCGACCGCCGCTGCTATTTGCTCGTCGGTCCGGCAGGCTCGCGCTGGTCCGGGGTCGGCGGCGCGGAGCTGCGTAACGCGCTCGGCGGATCGGGTCGGTTCGCGCTCGCCGTGCTTCCGGATGGGCAACGCGAGGAAGCGGTCGAGCGGTTCACGCGCGCTGCGCGCATGCCGGTCGAACGCACGGCGGTGACCTGGAACGTCGACGAAGCGCGATCGCGCGCGCGCGTCCGATTCTCGTACGACCTTGCCGCAGGATCGGGCGCTCGTGCGGCTACGCTCTTCGCGCTCTATCCGCACCAGCACGCAAGCCTCGTCGATCCGGCGGCGCTTCCCGAGGTCGGCTCATACACGACCGTGCGCGGCCGGATGTCGCTGCGCGAAGGCGACGGCTTCGAGGTCGAGCACGCGTTCCCCGGAGTGCTTCCCGCGCTTCCGGTTCTTCCCGGCACGGACGCGGATGCGCTGCGCGCGCTCGTGCAGCGCGACGCGGCTATCGACACCGATCCGCGCGACACCTATTGGGCCGGCAAGGAGCTCGGCCGAATTGCGACGCTCCACGCGCTCGCGCGCGAGCTCGGGCTCGACGCCGAAGCCGATGCGCTCGAAGCGCGGCTGCGCTCGCGGCTCGAGGCCTGGTTCGATGCTCGCTACGTTCCTGATGATCCTTCGACTGCGGGCACGTTCTATTACGATCCGCGCTGGGGAACGTTGATCGGCTACCCATCGAGCTACGGCTCGGCTGCGGCGCTCAACGACCACCATTTCCATTACGGCTACTTCCTGCGCGCGGCCGCGGAAGTCGGGCGGCGCGATCCCGATTGGCTCGGTCCGGACGCGTACGGGCCGTTCGTCGATCTGCTCATCCGGGACATCGCGAGCTCGCGACGCGACGACCCGGCCTTTCCGTTCCTGCGCCATTTCGATCCGTATGCCGGTCACTCGTGGGCGTCGGGCGACGGCATTTCCGGCGACGGCAACAACCAGGAGTCGTCTTCCGAAGCGCTCGCGGCGTGGACGGCGCTCGTGCTGCTCGGCGAAATCCGCGGCGATCGGGAGTTGCGGGATACGGGGATCTATCTCTACGCGAGCGAGCTCGCGGCCGTCGAGGCATACTGGTTCGACGTCGAACGCGAGAATTTTCCTGCCGGCTACCCGCATCCCATCGTGCCGTTGATCTGGGGCGGGAAGGGCGCCTATGCGACCTACTTCTCGGCCGAGCCCGAAGCGCTGTACGGGATCAACTGGTTGCCGTTCCACGGCGGATCGCTGTACCTCGGCCGGCATCCGGACGCCGCCGCGCGGATCTATGACGCGCTCGTCGCAGCGCGGGGCGGAACCGCGTGGAAGATGTGGGCGGATCTCGTCGTGATGTATCGCGCGCTGTCGGACCCTCTCGACGCGGAGCGCCAATGGAACGAGCTCGCACGATCGGTCGAGCCCGAGGCCGGAAACTCCCGGTCGAACGTCGCGCTCTGGCTCTCGACGTTCCGCCGCGCGGGTTACGTCGATCGGACGGTGAGCGCCGATGCGCCGCTTTACGCGGTCTTCCGCGACGGCGCGCGCCGGACCTACGTCGCGTACAACGCGAGCGCGATCCCGCGGACCGTGCGCTTCTCCGATGGCGCGAGCATCACCGTCGAACCGAGGGCTTTCGGTATTCTCGAGGCGCCATAGCGCGGCGTGAGCGCGGCGCGAGCGCGGCGCAGCCGAGTGTCGGCCAGAGCGGCCGCCGGTGCAAATTCGTCACAAAATCACTCAATTTTCCGTACACACTCCTTCAGCCCACTCGGCGCAGATTGTTGTACACTGCAACTATCTTCCGTCGAGACGGCGGAGCGCGGGGAAAGGGGCGTACGATTCGATGGCGCTCCGCGGGCCCTCCTCACCAGACACGGAGGTTCGACATGTCATCCATTCGAAACCGTCCTCGGATTCTCTCCACCGTCGCTGCCGCGGCGGCGGCGATCGGCCTGATGACCGCGACGCCGACCTCGGCTCAACAGGCGCCTGCATCGGCTTCGGCCAGCGGTATGCAAGCCGTGCTCGCGCCCGGCGGCTATCTGCGGTTTCCCGACGGCATGAAGTTGACGTTCGCCGGCGTGCTCGAGGATTCGCGCTGCCCGATGGACGCGTTGTGCACATGGCAGGGGCAGGCCGTCCTCGAGCTCGAGCTCGAGACGCCGACAGGTGCAGCTCGAGCTTTCGAGGTCGTCTATCAAGGCAAGCCGGTCACGTCGTCGATCGAGGGCACGCCGGTTACCGTTTCGGACCTTGCGCCGTACCCGCTCTCGAGCGCGCCGATCGAGCCGAACGACTACCGCGTGACGGTCGGCATCGGCGCGGTGATCATCACGACAGCCGAATTCGGCGGCACGGTGCACGTCGAGGAAGGTCAGACGGTGATCGTCGATCCCGACGACGACGTAGTCGACTACATCTGGACCGCAACGTCGAGCGACGAGTCGGTCCTTCAGCCGTTGCCGCAGATCTTGATCTTTCCGCCGCCGCCGCCGGCCTTTACGGCGCTGCAGCCCGGTGAGTCGACGCTGCGGATCGTTCGCGAAGATCCGTGTCGTCACGCAGACCCGCCGTGTCTCCTTCCCGAGCAGATCTTCGAGGTTCGAGTCATCGTGCATTGAGCCGAGCTGCCGGCGGGCACGGTCAGAACCTGAACGTGTAATTGACCTTTACCGTCGAATCGGAGAACTGCGAGTGGAAGCGGTTGTCGCCGTCGAAGTCCTGCAAGTTGTGGTTGATCACGAAGTACATTTCGCGGCCGGCTTCCGGAATCCAATGCAGCCGTGAGTTGATGCCAACGATCTCGCTGATGTTGTCGTACTGGATCAAATTCACCCACGAGAGCGTCGAGGAGAATACGACGTCGAGGCGCGTCGTGAGCAGCCGCGTGGCGAAGTCGCCCTGCGGCAGCTCGATCCAGTTCAAGTTGTAGCCGACGTTCGCGCGAAAGCGCGGCGACGGCTGCCACGTCATCGCGCCGAACAGCCGCTCGCGCCGGCCGCCGAAGAAATCGCCGTCGATGTACGCGATCCGGCCCGAGACCTTTCTGAAGCCCGAGCCGCGAAACTCGATGCCGAGGTCGTGGAACGAGTAGTGCCCCGCGGGAATCACGATGCCCGGATGGATCTCGAACGGCTGGTCGAGCACTTCCTTCTCGACGTTCGAGCGCACGAACACGACGTCGCCGGTGCGGTTCGTCAGCTCCACCGGCGTGATGCCGATCGACTGCGACTGGAGCCCGCCGTCGATGACTTCGATGCGCTGCCAGTCGATGCCTGCGTAGATCGACTGCCAGTAGCCCTGACGCGGGCGATGCGTGTAGGCGATGTGACCCGAGTGGTCGCGGACGTTGCGGCGGCTCAGGAAGCCGAGCGCCGGGTTGAAGTTGTTCTCGACCTGCCGGATCGAGAAGCCGCCGCGCAGGCCCGCGTTGCTCGGAATCGAAACGCCGGCGCCCATCGCGCTGTCGTCGCCGTCGAGCCCCTCGGTGTCGGACTTCTGATACCACGCGACGGCTTCGAGCGTACGGCCGCCGCGCAGGCGCGAGTTGCGGTAGAGAAAATCGGCGCCGACGACGGAATTGTCGACGTCAGAGCCCGGGTTTCCCTCGGTCGCGATGATGCCGACCGTCGATTCTCCGACGATGTTCGCCTTCGCCCGAATGACGGACAGGTTCTCCGCGCCCCCCGCGTCGAGCTCGTCCTGGCGCACGGACAGCGCACCGATCTCCCAACGGCCGACTCTGCCGCTGATCTTGCCGCCGACCTCGAGATCCACGACCTCGCCGCCCGGGCCGAGACCGATCCGGCGCGAAAAGAACGGGCGCGCGTTCTGCCGCTCGGCGCCGCTGATGGAGCCGTCCCCGTTCTGCGCTCCGATGCGGCCAAACTCGAAGATATCCGATTCACGCAGAAAGAACGCGCGCTTCTCCGGAAAGAACAGGTTGAAGCGGGTCAGATTGACTTGACGGTCGTCGACCTCGGTCGCGGAGAAGTCGGTGTTGATCGTCAACGCCGCGTTCAACGCCGGCGTCAGCTTGTAGAAGACGTCGAGCGAAGGCTCGAGGTCGGAGTCCGTCGCACTCGGAGAGAAATTCCGATCCTGCTTGTAGATCGCGGACGCGACGACGTCGAGCCCGAGCCCCTGCCGCAGATCTTCGAACCCGACCGCACGGCCGGCGACGCTCGGATCCCAGCGCCGATTGCGCGTGGACCACGCCATGTCCTCGTTCTTGCGCTTCACCGTGCGCGAAAAGTTCAGCCCCCACGTGTCCGTGTTCGGATCGAACGACAGCGTGCGGTACGGAATCTCGTACTCGGCGATCCAGCCTTCTTCGAAGCGGCTGGTTCGCACGTTCCAGATTCCCTCCCAATCGGAGTAGAACTCCGACACGTTCCGATACACCCCGTCGTAGCGCACGCCGTGCGGATTGGTGCCGAAAAAATAGCCGGCGCGGCCGGTATTGAACGGATCGAGCGTGACGAAAATCGTGTCGTCGTCGAGGATGCTCGAGCCCTGGCGCATCGAATTCGCGGTGATTCTCTCGGGCTCGCTGTCGTAGAGCTTGATGCCGATGTACAAAGCCTCGTCGTCGTAGAGCAAGTAGGCTTCCGTCCGTTCCGTCGGCGGCGCGTACTCGATCGGATTGACCTGATGAAGGTCATCGATGAGCGCGGCGTTCTGCCAGACCGGGTCGTCGAGCACCCCGTCGATAACGGGCGGCGCGTCCGTGCGCACCATTCTTGCGGACTTTTCAACGGGGACGCGTAGCTCGGGCGCCGCATCGGTCCTCGGCTGCGCCGAGGCTGCGGCGCAGACGAACCCCGCCATGACGAGTGCATGTTTCGCTCGCATAATCCTTGCTCTTGCCGGCGGGCACCGGATCGGACGCTGCGATGATAAGCGAAGGGCGTCGGAAACGCCCCCGTGCACGGCGAGGGGAAATCCGCGGTCGGCCGCGCGGCTATCGGGTGCCGGACTACCGCTCCTGCAGCACGTCGCGCGAATGCACGCTGCTCAACCCGACTCCGTCGAAACGGGCGCCAGCAGGTTCGCGTCCCGCGCGAGCAGCCATCTGCCGGCCTCCTTGCGCAGGATCGTCAGCGTGTGACCGGTGCGCACGACCGGTTTGCCGCCGCCGGGCGGCGTGACCGAGACCGTAAGGCTCGTCCTCATATAGGCCCAGTCGCCGAGGACTTCGATCTCCTCTATCTCGCTCGAGGCGTCGAATTGCGGCGCGCCTTCTGCGGCTTGGGAGCGCGCGGCCGCCGCGAAGTCGCTCTTTCGCATGGCGTGACCCGGCACCAGGAAGACCGCGTCGTCGGTCATCAGCGACAGCACCGTGTCGTTATCGCCCATCTTCGTTGCAGACATCCATGTCGCAACGAGCTCACGGATCTGCTGCTCGTCTCGTTCAACGCTCATCGAATCGACGCTCGGTCACGCGCGTAACGGCCACGAGCATGCTGGATACCGGAGCCGAGCGCAATTTCGTCCCAGCGGTGAGGCACTCGCGGGTTGACTCGACGACTCAGGGCCTTAACATGCCGGGTCCGAATATTCTCGATTGCATACTTAGTACATCTAGATAATGCTGGATGTGGGGAGGACGTGTGCCCGGAGAAACGCTAGGGATGAGCAAGAAGAAGCTGGCCTCACCGTTATCGTCTGCAATGTCGCGAGCGCTAGCGCAACATCGAGCAAGACGGCGTCTCTCGGCAAGTCACGTCATACTGACCGCAGCGGGGAGCGGTCTCTTCGCTTCGATGCTCGTTGCGCCGCCGGCTCTTTCGCAGGAGGCCGGAGTGGAAGAGGTCGTCGTGACGGGCTCGCGGATTCGCCGTCAGGACTTCGAGGCGAACAGCCCGATCGTGACCGTGAGCGAGGAGCTTTTCGAGGAAACGAGCACGGTCGGCGTCGAGACGATCCTCAATCAGTTGCCGCAGTTCGTGCCCGCCGTCACGCAATTCAACACGGGCAACGTGCAGAACACGGCGACGGATACGGTTGGCGCTTCGGTCGTCAGCCTGCGCGGCCTCGGTGCGAACCGCAATCTCGTGCTGATCAACGGCCGCCGCGGTCAGCCGGTGAATGCGGCGCTCGTCGTGGATACGAACTCCATTCCGTCGTCGATGGTTCAGAGGGTGGAGATCATCTCGGGCGGCGCGTCCGCGGTGTACGGCGCGGACGCGATCGGCGGCGTCGTGAACTTCATTTTGAAGGACGACTTCGAAGGCGCAACGATCGATGCAAGCTACGGGCTCACCGAGGACGGGCTGAACGAGGAGTACCGGATCTCCGGTCTGATCGGCGCAAATGTCGCGGACGGCCGAGGCAACGTAATGTTCGGCCTCGAATATGCGTCGAGAGAAGCGGTGCCGGCCACCGAGATCGATTGGCGCGTCGAGCAGCTCAATAATCCGAACGTTCCGGCCACCGACTTCTTCCTCCAGGAGACCTATTTCGAATCGGCGACTGCCGGCAATCTGCCGAGCCAGGATGCGATCGACCAGGTGTTTCCGGAGCTGCCGCCCGGCACGATCACCAATCTCTCGTCACGCGGCCGATATCTTTGGATCAATCCGTCACCGGACGGCACGGGATCGGTCTTCACGGGCGCCGGCGCACAGTCCTCGAACGATACGATTCCCGGCAACTACAAGTTCGAGGGCCCGTACGAGCACCCGAACTATCCGGGCGTCGCATGGCGTAAGAGGCTCGCCAACGGCTTGATCACGGAAAACGCACTCGACCAGTGGGTCTCGATTCCGCTCGAGCGTTATTCGTTCAGCGGCAACGCGTCGTTCGATTTCACGGACAATATCTCGTGGAACATGGAGGCGCGCTTCTCGAAGAATAAGAACAACACGATTCTCGGATTCTCGCCGTCGGCCTTGTCCGGGAACGCGGCCTTCATTCCGTTCGGCGATGAGATCTACCTCGATTCGCTGGCCAATCTCGATGCGCTGACCGGCTACGACGCGGACGGCAACCCGATCTTCGATCCGGCGCTGCTCGCGTCGACGCCGACGAAATCGGCGTATCTCCCCGGCGGCGCCTACGGTCTGAACTGCAATCCGACCGGCGGCTGCACGGAGTCGGATGCATTTCCGCTGCCGCCCGAGGTCGTGCTGCTGATGAACAGCCGCCCGAATCCGAATGACGACGTCCGCCTGAATCGTCCGCTCGATTTCATCGGGCCGCGCTCGACGCAGACCGATACTACGACCTACCAGATCGTGACCGGGATCGACGGGCAGCTCGACAACGGCTGGTTCTGGGACGCGTACTTCACGCACGGCGAAACGGAAACGCTGGTCAACTACAACGGTTTCGCTTCGCTCGATCGGTGGAGAGAAGTCGTGCAGTCGCCGAACTTCGGCGTGAACTTCCGAGGCCAAAACAACGAGGAGGCGGGCGGCCAATACTCCGGCGTCGCGACCTGCACGAGCGGGCTGCCGGTGATCCGCGAGTTCGAGGTTTCGCAGGATTGCATCGACGCGATAGAGGCCAATCTGCAGAACGCCACGAAGCTCGAGCAGAACACGATCGAGATCAATCTGACCGGTGATGCGGTCGAGCTGCCTGCGGGTCCGCTGCAGTTCTCGGTCGGCGTGGGTTATCGAGACGAGCACTACGAGTTCTATACGGACAATCTCACGACGTCGGAATCCTTCGTCGAGACGGCCCTCGGTCTCTATCCGACGAGTAACACGATCGGCGAGTTCGATACGACCGAGGTCTACGGCGAGCTGCTGATTCCGGTGCTCGCCGATGTGCCGGGCGTCCGCCAGCTGAACCTCGAGCTCGGCGCACGGTCCTCCGATTACAGCACTGTCGGAAGGGTCGAGACGTACAAAGCGCTGATCGACTGGAGCATCACGGATTGGGCGCGGCTGCGCGGCGGCTATCAGAGCGCGAACAGGGCGCCGAACATCGGCGAGCTGTTCCTCGCGCCGACGTATCAGCGAGGCGGCACCGACGCGATTTTCGGCGACCAGTGCTCGATGGACAGCGAGGGGCCGTTCAGCGCGAACCCCGAGTTCAACGAGAACGGTGCGTCCGGCGCAGCGTTCACGCGCGCGCTGTGCGAGCAGATGATGGGACCGATCGCCGCCGAGTACTACGCGGTGCCGCCGGCGGATCAGCCGACGGCGATCGGTCTGTCGCGCACCGTCGGCAACCCGAACATTCGATCGGAGGAGGCCGATACCTGGACGGCCGGCCTGGTCGTGAGGTCGCCGCTCGAAGGCACGTTCTGGGGCGGGCTTTCCGCATCGATCGACTGGTACCAGATCGAAATCACGGACATGATCGCGCTCGAATCCGGCGACTCCGTCTTCGAGCGCTGCTTGGATCCGGCGATCAACACGGACGCCGATCCGACGTCGCCGGCGTGCGAGGCGATCGGCCGCGATCCGCTGACCGGCCTCGTCTCGTACCTCAGCCTGTCATACACGAATCAGGGCAGAGCCCTCACCTCCGGCGTCGATCTGCAGCTCGATTGGACCGGCCAATTCGGGTTCGGCGGCATGAGCGTGAATGTTCTCGGCAATTACAACCTCGAGAACATCACTCAGGCGTCGCCCGAGGTCGACGAGGTCGATTGGGTCGGCACGACGGGTTGCGACCTCGGCCTTCAGTGCATGGGCTACGACTATCGGCTATTCACGACTTTGTCGTGGTTCAATGGCCCGTGGAGCGCGTCGCTTCGCTGGAGGTACTACCCCGACATCGACTCCGGCGCGAAGGCCCGCGATCCGAATACTCGGTTCAGGGGCGTGCATTCGTCTTATAGCTACTTCACGCTAACCGGCCGGTACCGGCTGAGCGACAGCGTGTCCTTCCAGCTCGGTATCGAGAACCTGTTCGATCGGCTCCCGCCGTGGCAAGGCGGCGAGCCGTGGCGTGAAGCGGAGGATCCGAACGACTACAACCGGGCGCCGACGCGAGCTGGCGGCGGCACGTACGATCCGCTCGGCAGGCGCATTTTCGTCAGCGCACGGGTCGACTTCTAACGAGCCGCGGTCGGCCTGTCGGGTGCGCAACGTTGCTCGACGGGGGGGAATCACTGCGTATGTTATAGGTAGTCATAACCTCGTGCCCGTTTGCTTCTCCGGTGGCCTCATGTGAATCTGCAGCGGCCGTCGCTCGACGCGATATTTCTCGGTCGCTCGGGCGCGGCACGCAACCATCGTTGATCAGCTCGACGGGACGTGTACGCAGCATGATGACCAGGACGATCTGCAAATCGATTGTGCGGCACTGTGCAGCCGCGCTGGTTGCGACGACCGCGCTCGTCACCGCGGCGGCTTCTCAGGAGCCCGAGGCCGGACAGCGCCCGAACATCCTGCTGATCATCTCCGACGATATCGGCACGGACGTCACGTCGAACATGTATCCGGGTCTGATCGATAGCCTCGTCGAGCAATATGGACCGTCGGGACACGGGCACCCCGATTACGCGCAAATCGACGGCAGGCCAGCGTCCACGCCGACTCTCGATGCGCTGGCTCGCGACGGAATGAGCTTCACGCACGCGTGGATGCAGCCCTTCTGTTCCCCGTCGCGCGCGTCCGTGCTGACCGGCTTGTTCGCGGCGAAGACGGGCGTCCTCGATTACACGCACTGGCTGTCCCAGACGCACCACTCGTTCGTGCAGGACCTGAAGGACGACGGCGGCTACAGCACGGCGGTCTTCGGCAAATGGCACATGGCCGGATTGGGGCGCTATCCCGGCATGAAGCCGAAAGAAGCCGGCTTCGATCTCTACAAGGGCAATCTGAACGGCGGCATCGCAACGTACTGGGATTACGATTACCACGTCCAGGACGACGATACTCCGCCGGACATGTGGCGCACCGAGCGGCCGCCCGAGAAAGCGCTGCCCGGCATCGCGCCGACGACTTTCGCTCCCGTGGTCAAGGCCGCGGACACGATCGAATGGATCACGGCGCAGGAAGAGCAGAATCCCGATAAGCCGTGGTTCGCCTGGCTGGCCTTCAACCTCTCGCATATTACCGGGCAGCAGCAACCGAACCCGATGGCGGTGCCGAACATCGACACGCTCGACGACGTCTCGCGGGCCGAGATGGAGGCTTGCGGCGGCGAGTTCGGCTCGGCGAACGTCGGCTCTTGCTCGGACAAGGCGCTGATGCGAGCGATGACGAACGCCCTCGATACCGTCGTCGGCAAGGTGCTCGAAGCGGTCGATGCCCTGGACCCGAATACGTACGTGATCTATATCGGCGACAACGGCACGTGGATGTTCGGCGAAGGGCGCGAGTTCATCGACAACATGTACATCACGCGAAGAGGCCGCAGCAAGGGCACGGCCTACGAAAGCGGCGTTCGCGTGCCGCTCGTGATTCGCGGGCCGAACATCGAAGCCGGGACACGCAGCGACGAGTTCGTGCACGGCGTGGATCTGTTCTCGACTATCCTGAACCTCGCTGGCCTCGATGCGCCCGAAACGGTGCCGAACAGACACGGCGACGGCGTCGTCGCGCTCGACTCCGTCTCTCTGACGCCGATCCTTTTCGACGGCGCGACGTCAGTACGGGATCCGAACGAGGACTACCTGCTCGCGGAGACCGTCAATCCGGTAAGAAACAATCTTCGTCACGTCGGCGCCCGGAACGGAACCTACAAGATCGTTTGCAGCGACAGCGCCGAGATCGGAAGCTGCGAGCTCTACGATCTCGTCAATGATCCTCTCGAGGAGTATCCGCTCGACAAGCCGGAAAGCTGTGACGGTTACGCCGAGGGTACGGCAGCAGCGGCGGATCCGCACTGGCACTTCTGTCGACTGTTTCGGGTCGTGAGCACGGAGTCGTTCCTGCAGCCCGGCTACGAAATGCCGGCAGCGCCGCCGCCTCGACCCCGGCCCAATCGCGCGGCGCGGACTTCCACGACGCCCGGCCGCTAACGCCGTGCGTTGACGGTCAGCGATCGCGTTCCGAAGAGCAGAACCGGCGCTCCCGCCGGACGAGCACCGCTGCTCGATGCCTTGATTCTCGCGTTCCGACGATCGATCGGAACGCTCGCCCCGGCGTAGCTGCGCGCGCTGCGCGGCAGTTCCGAATGGAGCTCGGAACGAACGTCGCCAGCCTCCCGCATACCTGCGGGTAGAGAAATTATTAGAGTCGACATAGTGGCGAGGTTGTATGTAGTTATCACCTCGCACTGCGTTGCTTGAGTTGCGCACGCAAGTAGCCTCCGCGATTAACGGCACCGAAAACAAGTAAGCCGCAAAAACGGGAGGAAATCATGGGCGCGACTTATCACTGCGAGGCGCGGCTGGCCGTGCTCGCGTCGGCCGTGTCGGCGGTCATGCTGGGCGGTCAGACCGTTCGAGCGCAGGAGAGTGAAGATATCGCGGACATGCTGGAGCAGGCCGCGGAAGCGGCGGCGGAGCAGGTCGAGGAAGTGGTCGTCACCGGAACGCGGATACGGCGCAACGATTTTACGTCTTCGAATCCGATAGCAACGCTGACCGCGGAGGACATGAGGGATCTCGGTATCGTCAGCGTCGGCGACATGCTCGGGCAAATCACGTCGAACGCCGCAAGTGCAACGCTCGATACCACGGACGGCCCATTCTTCGTCGGCGCGGTCCAGGCCGATTTGCGCGGGCTCAACACGGCGTTCGGAACGCGCACGCTGACTCTGGTCGACGGCCGGCGGGTTCCGTCGACGACGAACGGCGGGGGCGTCGATCTTTCGATGGTGCCGTCCGTTCTCGTCAGCCGGATGGAAACCGTTACCGGAGGGGCCGGTGCGACGTACGGTTCCGATGCGATGGCGGGTGTCGTCAACGTGATACTCGACCGCTCGATCGATAAGACACGCATCGACGCGGGCTACTACACCACCGCGGAAGGCGACGGCAAGCAGTACAACTTCAGCATTGCGAAGGGAACTCGCCTCTTCGACGGACGCGGCAGCGTCACGTTCGGATTCGAGCACCAGACCGTCGATCCGATCCTGAACTGTCAGACGGCGCGTGATTGGTGCGCTCGGAGCTGGAACTTCATCGACAATGCGGCCGGGAACGGGCTCGGACCGGTGCCGAACGACCCAAGGCTTTGGGAAACGCTTCCGCCGATCTCGAACCCTGCATTCCCCGGCCTCGACTGGCCGAGGTATCAGGTCCTCGACGATATGCGCTTCATTCACAGCAGCCCATTCGGCTCGCTGCATACCGACAATCGGAATCCTGCCGATGCATTCAACGGCGAGTTCCTCGAGTTCACTGCGGACGGATCGGACGTCGTGCCGTACAACACGGAAGCCGACGGCCTGACAGGCGCAATGCGCGAGTTCGCCTATCTTTACCCGAACCAGCGCGTGCAGGGCGGCGAAGGGAAGCTTCTTTCGCATGGCTATGCTCTGCGCAGCGGCTCGGTTCGCAACAATCTCTATACGCGCTTCGATTTCGAGTTTCCCCGCGGCATAGAAGTCAACGGCACTCTTTCGCTGAACCGGAACGACGGCGATAGGCTTCAGTCGAGGCCGGGCAATATGAGCGAGACGCACTGCATCCATCCGGATAACGCGTTCATCCAGCCGGGCTATATGAGCCAGTCCGGACGGGACGCGATCGCGGCGCGCGCTGCGCCGAACGGATGCACGACGGCGTTCGGCGCTTTGACCGCCCCCGGTACGAGTGTCTACAAGGATTGGAGCGAGCAGATCGAGCGCACGGTCGAGACGGAAACCGAGATGGGCAGGATCGTGCTCGGCGCGAACGGCGGCCTGTTCGGCGGCGACAACTGGACTTGGGACGCGTACGTTCAGCTCGGCAAGACAGAGCGGGTGCAGGTGCTCGAGAACAACAGGACAGCGGATCGCTACTCGATGGCGCTCGACTCCGTGATCGATGAGGTTACCGGCATGCCGGTTTGCCGTGTCAACTCTGCACAGGGCCAATCCGCGCGCGATGCATGGCGAAACTACTTCCAGGGCAGGGGCGGTCCCGATGCCGCCAATCAGCCGACCGCAGCCGAGGCGATGCGAAAGGTGGACACCCTGCGTGCGAGCTGCGTGCCGCTGAACCCTTTCGGGCTCGCTGCGTCGCCCGAAGCGCTCGCGTACGTATACGGGGATTTGATCGAGCTGACGTCGACCGAGCAGCGCATGGCTTCGGTAACCTTTTCCGGGGAAATCTGGGACGGCTTCGGCGCCGGACCGGTGAGCATGGCCGCCGGCATCGACTATCGGGAAGAGGATACGGAGAACGACAACGGCGGCGATCCGGATCCGATCTTGCGTACCGATTTCCAGAGTCAATACAGCGATCCGTGGGCCGGCGGCACCGAGGTAGCCGATCTTTTCGCGGAGATCGAGATCCCGCTTCTGCGCGAGAAGCCCGCCGCCGAGTACATGATGATCAACCTTGCAAACCGGCGCTCGCGTAACACGACGTTTCGCGAATACGCGAGCGACGGCGAGAGTCTCGAGGTCAAGCGTTATTCGGACTCGTACAAGGTGTCGTGGTCCTGGATGCCGGCGAGCTGGCTCGGAGTCCGCGCGACCCGGTCGGCGGATATCCGGCAGCCGACGGCACGGGAGCTCTTCTTCAGGCTCACGGCGCAGGGCGGCGGCGGCTTCGTCAACCAAGTGCCGAATCCGTGGCGCGAGACGAATCCGACGGGCGACACGTGGACGACGATACGAGGCTCGAACCCGAACTTGCGAAACGAAGAGTCGATCACCGAAACGTTCGGCCTCGTCTTCACGCCGGGCGGGCGGGCTAGGGGGCTTCAGCTCGCGATTGACTACGTCGAGCTAATGGTCAAAGGCGGAATCGCTTACGCGGGGGCCGGAGATGATCCGGAGAACGAGGACGGCCTGCCGTACACGGTGTGGCGCTGCTTCCAGTACGAGGACCCCTTCTACTGTAGCCTCATCGAGTTCGGACCGCCGGCGCCGAGCGAGCCCGACAACCCGAGAAGCGACATCATTTCCGTGATGTCGACCCAGGAGAACGGCCAACCTTACTGGACACGATCGATCGATTTCTCGGGACGCTACACCCGCCGCTTGCGCGGCGGCGCCAGCATCTCGGTGCGGTTGCTCGCGACGCGCAATCTCGAGCAGAGCATCTGCACCGAGCTCGAGCGGACGGCCGGCGGCGACACGAGCTGCCTCAGCCGGCAGGACGTCGTCGGCCAGACCGGCGGGCGATTCGGCGGCGGCATCCTCGCGAACTACTCGCCGCTTCCGTCCTGGTCGGGCAACCTGTTCGGCACGTACAGGAAGGGGCCGCTGTCGATCACGGCGCAGGCGCGCTATACCGGCGCCGCGCAGGCGTCGGTGTTCTGGGTCGGCCCGGATGATCCGAAGTACCAGCCGGAATCCTGGTTCACGCTGTCGCGTAACGAGCTGCCGAGCTGGACGACGTGGAACACGACGCTCCGCTACGACCTCGGTCTGATCGGGTTCGCGTCGGACCGGCTCGACGCGATCGAAGTGTCGTTCACGATCGACAACGTCTTCGACAGGCAGCCCGAGTTCTGGTCCGGCGGGAACATCGCGGGCGTCAACACGCGCTACTACAGCGGCATCGGGCGAAGCTACCGGCTCGGCCTTCAGATGGAGTTCTAGCCGCAGAGCGGCGCGAGGAACGATCGATGCCGATTATCGGGACGCTTAGCGAAGTCGGTTATCATCGACTGCAGTTGCATGATGGCCACCGAAGCGAAGCTAGCGCGCGATCGCGTCCTCGCGCATGCGCGGCCCGGCGCCGTACGAGCCCGCCTTTACCAAGGATGGGAGATGGCCGCCGTGGGATTTCTTTCGGTGGCGATCGTGTTCGGGATCACCGCGACGACGTTGCCGTTCGTCTACAGCGCCGTGATGGCGGAATTCGGGTGGTCGCTGACCGAGGCTACGCTGCTCTTCACATACAAGAATTTCGCATCGGCGGCCGCGGCACTGTTCCTGCTCGGTCCGGTTCTCCAACGCTTCGGTCTGCGCTGGCTGATGGTCGGGTCGTTCGTCTCGACCGGCCTCGGCTTCGCGGCCTTCCTGATCGTGGATTCGCTGCCATCGTATTATCTCGCCGGGATCGTGCTGGGATTCGGCGGTGCCGCGGCAACGATCGGCACGAACGTCTTCGTCTCACGGTGGTTCTATCGTAACCAAGGCTTCGCGGTCGGCTTGACGCTCACCGGCATCAGCGTCGGCGGTATGGTTTTCCCCGTGCTCACGGTCGCGCTGATCGAGTCCATCGGCTGGCGGGGCGCGATGGCGGGCCTTAGTTCGCTCATCTGGCTCGTGGCACTGCCGATCTATCTGTGGAGGGCGAAAGAAGAGCCGACAATGAGCGATCTCGGAGCGGAAGCTTACGGCACGTACACCGCCCGTGATCGGGCCTGCGTCGTTACGCGAACTGCTCCCGCCGACACCGGGCGCAGTCTCGGACCGCTGTGGCGCACGCCAGCGTTCTGGACGATCGCTGCGGCTCTGTTCATTGCCGCGGCGGCGGATGCCGCGATTTTCCAGCATACGCCGATGCTCCTCGCTGCCGCCGGAATCGATTCGAAGACCATCGCGTTCTGCTTGTCGACGATGTTCGCATTCGGAATCGTCGGCAAAATCGCGGCCGGCCGCCTGTACGATGCTTGGTCGGTCAACGGCATGGCGGTGTGGAACGTTCTTCTCGCCGTCTCGATCGCTCTCGCGCTGCTGGTCGCCGAGACAGCGGCCCTCGTCGTTTTCACCGCGGTCAGGGGATTGGCGCACGGCGGCTTGATCCCGAAGCCGGCCGTGCTGGCAACGCATTGCTACGGTACCGTGCTGATGAGCACCGTAATGCCGGTTCTGATGGGCGTATGGTTGCTCGGCGCGGGCGTAGGTCCGGTCGTGCTTGCGATACTCGTCGATGCGACGGGACGATATCACGAGGGCGCTCTGGTCCTCGTCGCGGTGTCGCTCGTCGCGGCCGTGCTGTTGAGCCGCACGCGCGGGAGAGCATGAGAACTGCGGGCGGGAGGCGGTCGGCTGCTATAGGCCGACCCGCCGGGATCAAGCCGCGAGCGCGTCGCGAAGAAATGCCTCGACGCGCTCTATCCGGCGGTCGAAGCGGCGAGGAGCGCGGAACAGCGTCCGATACATCATCGGCAGCTCCACGTCGAACTTGACGAGCTCGGTCTCGTCCTCGGGCTTCACCATCGTTTCGTACAGCGCGACGATTCCCACGCCCTGCTTGGCCAGATCTTTCGCGACGGCGATGAACTGCGCGCGCGCTGCGACGTTCCGACATACGATGCCCGCGTCGAGGAGCGCGCTGTGCACCATGGCCGACGCTTCCGAGCCTTCAGGCGGCAGGATGAACGGCAGGCCGCCGAGCTCGGCCGGAGAGGAATGCCTCGCGGCGGCGAGCTCGCCTCCGGCATAAAGTCCGAAACGGACCGGGCGAAGCACCTCCGAGTGAAGCTCGGAGTCGCTGGGCTTTCGAACGGTGAATACGAGCAGATCCTTCTTGCCGTCCTTGATCAGCTGTGCACCGCGGACGAGCGTGTCGACGTAGTCGCATTCGAGCTCGAAATCGCGGTGGGCGCTGTAGAAGCTCGATAGCCGCCTCTTGATGCAGTCGTCGAGCAGATGCCGGCCGGCGCACAGACGGATCGATGCGCGCGGCGGATCTTGACGGCTGCTCAACCCCTGAATCTTGCCTGCTTCCGCGAGGAGCGCTTTCGCTTCGCCAAGCAGCGCGAAACCGGAGCTCGAAAGCATCGGCTTCGTTCCGCGTCGTCGAACGAACAGACGCTTGCCGAGATGTTTCTCCAACGTGGCGATGTGCGTGGAGACGGCTGCCTGGGAGATACCGAGGCGGTTCGCGGTCCGGACGAAGTGGCAGTCCTCTGCCGCTTCGATGAAGATTTCGAGTTGACGCAACGTGCACGGAATCATCGCAGCTATGCCGCCGCGCAGCGGCCGTTACGGCCGACCGCGTTCAATGCGGCGATCTCCCCCAGCTCGCGTTCGGCGACCGACATGGGTTGCCGCGGCCGTTGTATAGCCGATACACCACAACTCGCTTCGAATGAAGCGCGGTGTCTAACGGATTGTAGTCGCGGTGGCTTCGAACGCAACAGTATGTTGCGAACGGCCGATGCTCGTCTCGCGGCGCGTCCAAACTAGATATCAGCAATGGGTTATATCTAAAGATAAGTGCCTAATCCGTCGCAATTAGTCCTTGCGTGCCTCGAAAATGAAACGCTCGGAGCAGAGGATGAGCTTCGAAGCTGGCGAGGCTACTGACGTGCTACAGGACAGAGTGCTACGGCGAATCGAATGCGCCGCGTGGATTTTCTTGGCTGCTGCCTTGCTGACGAGCCGCGCCGTGGCGGCGGAAGAGCCGGCCGACCGCGCCGATCGCCCGAACATCCTGCTGATCATCGCGGACGATATCGGCCTCGACGTGACATCGTCGATGTACCCGGGGCTGATCGAAGAGCTCGAAGAGATGTACGGGCCCAACGGGCTCGATCATCCTGAATACACGGCGATCCGGGGAAAGCCCGCGTCCACGCCCACGCTCGATCAGCTTGCCAATGAAGGCATCTCGTTCACGAACGTTTGGGCCCATCCATTCTGCTCGCCGACGCGGGCGTCGATACTCACTGGGCTGTTCGCAGCGAAGACTCGCGTCGCAACCTACGCGGATCCGCTGGCTCAGAGTCATACGAGCTTCGTTCAGCTCCTGCGGGACGAAGCCGAGTACCGTACTGCGATATTCGGCAAGTGGCACATGGCGGGGCTTCCGGGGGATCCGGTCAGCTACCCGGGGATGAAGCCGAAGGAAGCAGGTTTCGACGTCTTCAAAGGCAACCTGCACGCCGCGATCCGCACGTACTGGCAATACGACTATCACGTTCAGGATGCCGACACGCCTGCCGGCGAGTGGCGAACCGAGGATCCACCGGAGCGGTCGCTGCCCGGAATCGCGCCGACGACCTACGCGCCGGTGGTGAAGGCCGCGGACGCGATCGAGTGGATCGGCGAGCAGGAAGCGGCCGAGCCCGACCGTCCATGGTTCGTCTGGCTGGCGTTCAACCTCTCGCACGCGACGGCGCAGCGCGCGCCGAGCTCGATGGCCGTGCCGAACGCCGACACGCTCGATGAGGCGAGCTATGCGGAGATGCGTGAATGCGGAGGAAAGTTCGGCACTGCCGAGGCGGGATCGTGCACGGGTGAGCAGCTGATGAGGGCGATGACAAACTCGATGGATACGGTCATCGGCAAGGTGCTGGAGGCCGTGAACGAGCTCGATCCGAACACATATGTCATCTACATCGGAGATAACGGCACGCCGATGTACGGCCGGCCGAACCTCGACTTCATCGACAATATGTACATCACGAGGGACGGACGCGGGAAAGGAACGGCTTACGAGAGCGGGGCGCGCGTCCCGCTCGTGATTCGCGGGCCCGGTATCACCCCCGGTGCTCGAAGCGGCGAGTTCGCGCACGCCGCGGACCTGTTCCCGACGATTCTGGAGCTCGCCGGCCTCGACGTGCCGAAAATGGTTTCCGATCCCGCCGGGACCGGCACGGTTCCGCTCGACGCAGTCTCGCTGATGCCTCTGATCAACGGGGACGCGACGTCCGTTCGCGATGCGGACAGCGGCTATATCCTCACCGAGACGGAAAACCTGCTGCAGAACGGCATTCGGCAGGTCGGCGCAAGAAACGCGACATACAAGGTCATCTGCACGCAACAGGCACAGAGCGGGGAATGCGAGTTCTATAACCTGCAGGCAGATCCGTTGGAGGAGTTTCCGCTCGAGAAACCGGCGAGCTGCGACGGCTATCGGAGTGCAGCGCCCGCGGCCGCAGACGAGCGCTGGCACTACTGTCGGCTCGTAAACATCATCGAGACTCGGTCGATCCTGTAATTCCCGGAGTAGCGCATGCGCGCGCGCCGCGAAGGCGGGCGCGGCGGCACGGTCGTCGTCGGCTGAGTCGATCGCCCGAAAAACCTTGATGACGAGATCGGGGCAGGTACAGGTCCGTCCGTGCCCGTGTCTCGGATGTCAGTGCGGTCGTTCTCCCGCGTGCGTTGTCCGTTATCGATTCGATTCGTTCAAGAGAGGTGGGAAATGAAGACGCTCCGGAATGGAAGCCGGTCAATGCGTTCCGAGCGATCGGCTCTTGCGGTGCTTGCATCGGCCGTTACGGCGGCTGTCGGCGCCGGCGGACCGCGCGCGTCCTTCGGGCAGGACGTGTCGGGCGTGGAGGAAGTCGTGGTCACGGGCTCGCGCATCGTGCGCAGGGATCTCGAGGCCGCAAGCCCGATCGTGACCGTAGGGTCGGAGATGTTCGAGGAGTCGAGCACGTTGGCTGTCGAGAGCGTGCTGAATCAGTTGCCGCAGTTCGTGCCGGCTCAGACCCAGTTCAACACGTCGGACGTGTTTCCGAGCGCAACGAGTACTCCCGGAATATCGACCGTCAATCTTCGCGGACTCGGCCCGCAGCGTACATTGGTGCTGATCGACGGGCGACGCGGTCAGCCGATCAACTCGACTCTAGTCATCGACGTCAATTCGATTCCGGCTTCCGCCATCGAAAGCGTGGAGGTGATCTCCGGCGGCGCTTCGGCGGTTTACGGCGCAGATGCGCTCGGCGGCGTCACGAACTTCCGGCTGAAGGACAACTTCGAAGGTGCTGATCTGCAGGCCCGCACGACCGCGACCGAGCAGGGCGGCGGCCAGGAGACGAGCATCAGCCTGCTTCTCGGCAGTGGGCTCGGTGACGGCCGCGGTAATGCGATGCTGAGCGTCGAATGGTCCGAGCGCGACGAAGTGATGGCCTTCGATCGGCCGTTCATGCAGAAGACGCTAAAGGATTCGAACACGAACGCCGGGACGGCGGCGCAGATGCTCGGCTTCAGATATCAGCCGACGGCGATGAACCGCCCCTCGGAGGAGGCAGTAAGGGCGCTGTATCCGATGCTTCCGGACGGCATGGACATCACACCGCTTCTCGGTTCTGCCTTTCTGTTCAACGACGATAATACCCTCTACAAAGTCGAGCGGGGAGGGCTCGGTTTTGCCGGGGACGTGGACAACGATCCCGCGTACCGTATCGCGCCGAACGGTCAGCTCGTCAGAAACAACTTCGATCTCCGCTATTCGAGCCCGATGGAGCGCTACTCTGTTTTCGGGAAGGCGCACTTCGCGTTCACTGACTCGATCGAAGCTTTCTCTCAGGTCATGTTCGTGAACACCACGAACATGCAGGTGCTGCAGCCGACCGGCGCCGTCGGCGGCTTCGGAGCGTCGATACCGTACGGTGACGGAATCTACGCGCCATCGTTGGCCGAGGACGGAATCACGACTTTGCCCGAGTACCAGGCCGGAGGAGCATACGGACTCGACTGTCCTCCGACCGGTGGATGCACGAACTCGCAAGCGTTTCCCGTGCCTCCGGAGCTTGCCGCGTTGCTCGATTCCCGCGGGCCCGACGTGCAGAGCTCGACCGAGTTCGATCCGAACACGGGCCTGCCGCTGGTCATCGGCGGCGCGAACTCGCCATGGGACATCGGCGGCGTGTTCGATTTCATGCCGCCTCGGTCGATGAAGAACACGAGCAACGTCTACCAGGTGCTCGCCGGGCTCCGCGGCGACCTGCCGTTCGGCGATTGGACCTGGGAGAGCTACTTTTCGCACGGAGAGACACGGGTCGACCTCGACTATATCGGCTGGGCATCGACGGCACGCTGGAGAGAAATCGTGTCCGCTCCAAACTACGGTCGGGGCCTCGAGCTCGACGGAGCGGGATCGACGTCGCTCACATGCACGAGCGGGCTTCCTGTCTTCGAACGATTCGAAGTGAGTGCGGACTGTATCGCCGCACTTGCACCTTCCTACACGGATCGAACGAGGTTGAGCCAAGACATCATCGAAGCCACCGCTCAAGGCGCCGTCGCCGAGCTGCCGGCCGGCGAGCTTCGGGTGGCCGTCGGCGTGACGCATCGTCGTAACGACTTCGAGTACTTGCCGGATGCGACCCGGGAGCGAAACTCGATCATCGATATACCCGTCGGTACCTTCGGTCAGGCCAACGTCGTCGGCTCGACGGAAGTCGACGAGATTTTCGGCGAGCTACTGATCCCGGTGCTTCGCGACAAGCGATTCGCTCGCGAGCTCGATTTCGAGCTCGGCTATCGCTACTCGGACTACGGGGATACGGGCGGAGACGTGCCGACGTACAAAGCCTTGTTCAGTTGGCGTCCGTCCGAGCTGGTTCGATTCCGGGGCGGGTATCAGCTCGCGAACCGCGCGCCGAACATCAACGAGCTCTTTCTCGAGGCGAGCAGCCAGGCCGTGACATTGCGCAGCCCGGACTACTGCAGGGCGGATACCCGCGAGATCACGGGCAATCATCCGGACAACCCTGATCGGGAGGCCGCTCAGGCGCTTTGTGAAGCCTTGATCGGCAACCAGACGTCGGAGTTTTCTGCCGATCCAGACAACTACGTCGGCGGACGGGGTGACGGCATCACGCTGCAGATCAACAGCGGGAACCGCGACCTTCGCAGCGAGGAAGCGAAGACGTGGACGATCGGTGCGGTCCTCGAGTCTCCGTTCGTCCGGCCCGCATTGGAGAACATGACGCTGGCGCTCGACTGGTATCGAGTCGAGATCGAGGACGCGATTGCGACGGTTTCGGCGCAGATCGCTTACGACTTGTGCTTCAACCGCGACGGAAAGAGCAACCCGACGTACTCGCTCGACGATCCCAACGGCGTTTGCGCCAACATCGAGCGGGACGAGGTGACCGGTGCTGCACAGCTCGTGAACTCGCAGTTCCAGAACCTCGGGATCCTCGAAACGTCCGGGTTCGACGCGAACTTCAGCTGGAGCGCGGCGCTCTCCGATCTCGGCCTCGAGCGCGCTCCCGGAAGCCTGGCCCTGAACATGTCCTTCTCGAGGCTGTTCGAGTTCAAGGCGCAGGAGTACGCGACTGCGACACCGTTGGAGAATGCAGGCACTCTCGCGAGAGGCGGTCTGTTCGATTGGAGCCTGCTGACAACGTTGCGATACTCGTCGGGCGGCAACTGGAGCGCGGCGCTGACGTGGCGGCATCTGCCGGACGTCGAATCGGCTCAGTCCGTTACCGATCCGGAGACGCCGATCCAGGGCGCCGGCTCGTACGATGTCGTAAGGGTCACTGGGAACTGGAACGTTACGGACACGCTGTCCCTGAGCGCAGGTATCGATAACTTGTTCGATCGCGAGCCCGAACGCATCGGGGCCGGTCAAATACAGAACATCGCAGCGGTCAACGGCGGCGGCCAAACGGTCATCAACGGCTCGGGATCAACGTCGGCCGGGCATTACGACGTGCTGGGGCGCCGCTACTTCGTCAGCCTGAGAGCGCAGTTCTGAGCATGGCTGGGCGATACGCACAATACGCACGGAGAATGGAAAGCCCCCTGGGCGCGTCGTTGATCGTCGCGTTCATGCTGTCGAGCATGAATGGCGCGCTCGCTCAGCAGGAGGGAGCACGGCGGGAGGGCGCGTGGGTCCATCCCGTGACGCCGTGGGGCGACCCGGATCTGCGAGGCACTTGGCCTATCGGCCATCTGATCGCGGTCCCGTTCGAGCGTCCCGAGCAGTACGGCGAGCGGCGTTTGATGAGCGACGAGGAGCTCGAGGCCGTTCGGCGTCGCGTCGAAGCGCGGAACCGTCGTTACGACGACGACACCGAGGAAGGGCGGCTCGGGCAGGGACACTGGGCCGAGCCCACTCAGGCGTTGCGGCTCACGTCACTGATCGTCGATCCGCCGAACGGCCGAATGCCGGCGCTCACGGCGTCCGCGCTCGAGATGCGGAAGTCGCGCGGCAGCACGTGGCAGAACACGGTCTTCGACTCGATCGAGGACTTCGACTCGTGGGACCGATGTATTACGAGCGGGATGCCCGTAGCGATGCTTCCGCGCAACTACAACAACGGGATCGAGATTCTCCAGAGCCCCGGCTACGTCGTGCTGCGTCTCGAAATGTCCGGTACGCGGATCATCCCGCTGGACGGCCGAGCCCCGCTGCCGTCGGAGATCAGGCATTGGATGGGCGAGCCCCGCGGACGTTGGGAGGGCAATACGCTCGTCGTCGAGACGACGAACTTCACCGGCCTTCACGACATGACGAGAGTCGGCGTGACCGGCTCGCCTGCGGAGCTCGTTCCGACGTCGGATCAGCTGCGGACTGTCGAACGGTTCACCCGGGTCGACGACGATACGATCGAATACGAGCTCACGATCGACGATCCGATCGTGCTGACGGGCCCGTTCACGATCGCTTATCCGATGTGGCGAGACGATGACTATGTGCTCTATGAATATGCGTGCCACGAAGGCAACACGGCGATTCGCAACTACATCGAGACATCCCGTTACGAGCGCGGGCTCGCCCGTTAACTGAAAGACGGGCGCATCTGGAGCGTCTTAGCGATGACATCGGCTTCGAGCGAACGGGACGATTTGCGCCCATTGATAGAGCAGGCTGTCGGCCACACGGCGCGGCCGGCCGAGGACCGCGTGCGCGACGCGAGCAGCAAACCCGCCGAGGTCCTGGCATTCCTCGGCGCCGCACCGGGCATGACGGTGCTCGATTTGCATGCGGCCACGGGCTACTTCACGGAGTTGTTGGCCTATGTCGTCGGCGCGGACGGGCAGGTCATTGCGCACAATCATCCGGGCGCGCTCACTGTGTTGCCGCCCGATACATTCGAGCGGCGCTTCGGCGGCGGCCGTTTGCGGAACGTGGAGCAGCTCTTCGCCCGTCACGCGGAGATCAACCTGCCTTCCGGCCGCCTCGACGCCGCGTTGATGTCGTTGATCTACCACGACATCTACTGGTCAGCCCCCGACGTCGATTGGGGCCCGGTAGATCCGCAGGCGCTATTAGCCGGACTGTTCGACGCATTGAAGCCGGGCGGCGTCGTCGTGGTGCTCGACCACCATGCAGAAAGCGGCGCCGATCCGCACCGGTCCGCTGCGGCGACTCATCGGATCGATGCGGCCGTCGTGCGGCGCGACTTCGAGCGAGCGGGGTTCGCGCTCGATTGCGAAAGCGATCTCTTAAGGAACGTCGAAGACGACTATTCGGCCAGCGTCTTCGATCCTGCCGTGCTCGGTCGAACAGATCGATTCCTGATGCGTTTCCGACGGCCGGAGTGGCTTCGGGAGAAGCCAGACGTACAAGGCGACCGGTTCGACGCGAACGCGTGAGCTAGCCCACGACCGAGATGAGCGTCGGTACCCCTAACTCTTCTCGATACGAGTGGAGGATCTTCCCCGCTAATTTGTCTTACTAACTAAAGGGTGTTCGCTCTAGCACGCGAGCCCGTTATGAAGCGTCGAGTCACGTTCTCATCAGGGGGGGCATGAGTTCGATCACGTTGGGGCGCCCGCGCCGTCCGCTCGCGCTCGCCGTTTCGCTCGCCGTCGGTTCCGTCAGCGGGCTGCTTGCCGCGTCTGCATCTTCGCAGCAGGCTCCTATCGAAGAGGTCATGGTCACGGGCTCGCGAATAGAGCGAGCGACCGGATTCACGTCGCCGGTGCCTGTCACGGCCGTCACGGCCGACGAGCTGACGGAGTTTCAACCGGGCGGCACGATGACCGAAGCGCTGGATGCTTTGCCGCAGTTCTTCTCGACTGAAACCGCGCAGCGCGGCAGCGGTGCCCTGTTCGGTAACGCGGGCACGAGCACGTTGAACATGCGAGGCATGGGCGCTCAGCGGACACTCGTGCTGATCGACGGCGCGCGGACCGTACCGGCGGATAGAAACAGCCGGGTCAATACCGACAACATACCGAGCGCGCTGATCGAGCGCGTCGACGTCGTCACCGGCGGAGCGTCGGCGGCGTACGGCGCCGATGCGCTCGCCGGGGTGACCAACTTCATCTTGAATCGCGAGTTCGAGGGCCTCGACGTGCAGCTCCGGATGGGCCAGACGTCGGAGAGCGACGGCCGCAACTGGGACGTGTCCATCGCCGGCGGCCGAGCGTTCGGACAGGGCCGGCTCCACGTGATTTGGGGGCTCGAGTCGCAGAAGATCGATCAGATATCCCGGGACGCCGCCGACGGCAAGGCCGGCGACTACTTCAGGCGCTACGGGTTCGTGCACAACCCGGAGTGGTATCCGGGCGCCCCGGCAGGCGTTCCGCAACGGCTCGTGATGCCGTACGTGCACTCGACGTTGCATACCCCGGGAGGATTGATCAACGAGCCCGGTTTCTCGTTCGACCGGCACACGTTTCTCGAGGACGGACGAGGCACACGCCCATTCGAATTCGGCGATGTCGGCTGCTACCGGACTCCAGGATCGCAATGCTCGATCAACTCGACATCGGGCGGTCCCGAGTACGCGACGGCGAACGCAGCATTCAACGGCGGCCCGTACGGCGCGGAGGTCGAAAGAAGCAACGTGTTCTTCGGCTTCCAGCTCGACGTCGGGCCGAGGACGAGCGTCTTCGGCCATCTGCTCGCAGCCGAGACGCAGTCGAACCAGCGCGACCGACGCGGCAATCCGCATTTGATGGGGGTTTGGCACGGAACGTTGTTCAAGGAAAACCCGTATCTACCGACGCAGATCCGTGCGGCGATGGAAGCCGAAGGGTTCGATTCGATCCGCATCGACAAGCTCGGCCAGGTTCGCGGCCCCGGCATCCGCAACTTCAACGATTTCGAGGAGCAAAGAAACTCGTTCGAGACGTGGTCCGTCGCTGCCGGGTTCGAGCGGGACCTGTTCGACGGCGGGAACTGGCACCTGCGGGCGCAGCTTCAACGCGGGGAGACCGACAAGAGCACGGCCGTTCTCAACGAGCTTCGCGTGGACAGGATGTTCCTTGCTCTCGACGCCGTCGAGGTCTACTCGGACCGACGGGATGACGACGGCGACGGCGTTATCGACGTGGTCTCGGAAGCCGATCGAGGCACCGGGGAGATCATCTGTAACGTTCAGCGCTACAACCCGACCGAAGCTCAGCTCGCCGCGGCCGTTGCCGACGTCCGCGTGCCCGCTCCGATCGGCGACGACTCGCTCGGCGGGCCGAACGACCTCGTTCCGATTCCCGGGCCGGTCGGCTTCGATAATACGATCAGGGATTGTGTGCCGCTGAACGTCCTCGGGATCGGCCACGTGAGCCCCGAGGCGCAACGCTATCTGGTCGACGGCAAGGAGGGCGTCGGGGCTGTCGTGCAGGAGTTCGCAGAAATTCTGCTGACCGGCGAGATTGCCGAGGGCATCGGGGCCGGTCCGTTCTCGATGGCGACCGGCGCCACGTATCGGGCCGAATCGTTCTGGCAGCGCAGCCTGCCGCGCGAGCTGATGGCGTTCGGTCCGCCGACGAACGTGCCCGAGCTCGGCATCCGCGGGATTTCCGCGGGCTGGGCCGGCAACAGGAATCTGCATCAGTTCTCGGACGTGCCGGCACTCGCCGGCAAGTTCGACGTGAAGGAGATCTTCGCCGAGCTCGATTTCCCGCTGCTCGCGACGTCGCGCGGGCGGACGCTCGCGGCGAACGTCGCGTGGAGGCGCTCCGACTACTCGCTCAGCGGAGCGATCGACTCGGCGAAAATCGGATTGGACTTCGGCATCACCGATTCGCTGCGCTTCCGGACGACGCTTTCCCGCGACGTGCGAGAGCCGACTTTCTCCGAGCGCTTCGACTTCCAGGGCGGAGGCGGCAGCATCGAGGACCCGCTGTTCAACGGTCAGCAGTTTCAGACGACGAGCGTCAACGGCGGCAACCCCGCCTTGAGGCCCGAGGAAGCGGACACTTTCACGGCGGGCTTCGTATACCAGCCCGACGCCGCTCCCGGCTTGCAAGTCTCCTTGGATCACTACGACATCAAGCTCACCGACGCCGTGGATCAGCTCGGGCTGCAGGCGATTGTCGATCAGTGTCATGAGACCGGCACACTGTGCGATCAGGTCCTGCGTGATCCGGTCACGAACGTCGTAACGCTGGTCCGCAACGTATACCTGAACGTCGCGGATGCCCGAGTCCGCGGAGCGGATCTCGATCTGCTCTGGAGCGCGGACGTGAATCTTCTCCCGGGTCGGGACGAAAGGCTGAGCCTGCGCGTGCTCGCCGGCATTCAGTACGAGAACAGCGAGACTCCGGCGGGCGGACGAAAGATCGACCGGAGCGGCGGCCTCAACTTCCCGGAGTACACCGCCGTCGCAACACTGAATTATCGGATCGGAGACTACTCCATCAGGCTCCAGCAGCGCTACATTCCGGAAACGACCCTGAACATCGATTGGGTCGAGGGTATCGACGTCGACGACAACACCGTCGCGTCGCAGACATGGACGAACCTCAGCATCGGTTATCATCGCGAACTCGACAACGGGCGTGCGTGGGATGCATCCTTGATGGTCAACAACCTGCTCGACACGGATCCCCCGATCATCCCGTCGTACGGCGACCGAGGCGGAGCGCAGACGGTCAATAACGGCTACGACGTTTTCGGGCGCCGGTACTCGTTGAGCTTCAGTTACAGCTTTTAGTACAACAAGAACATTGCGGGGGCGGCACAGATGGCGGAGCCGGCAGAACGGAGCTCGATAAGGGACGGCGCACGAGATTCGTCGCGCCGTGATCTTTACCGGACCATCCATTCGAGCGACGACTTTCAGTCGCTGCGCCGGCGTTACCGGCGATTTGCATTTCCCGCGACCGCGGCCTTCCTCGCGTGGTACCTGCTCTACGTGCTCCTTTCGACCTGGGCGGCGGAGTTCATGAGCTTGCGTGTGATCGGGAACATCAATGTCGCGATCGTGCTCGGGCTGCTGCAGTTCGTCTCGACCTTCCTGATCGCGTGGCTCTACTCGCGGTACGCCGACAACCAACTCGATCCGCTCGCGTCCCGGCTCGAGCAGCGTTTCGACGAGGAGGCGGCCCGATGACGCCGCAGGTCCTGACCTTGTCCCTGTTCCTCATCGTCGTCGCACTCACCGTGGCGGTCACGATCTGGGCAAGCTCTCAGACCTCGGGCGCCACGGACTACTACGCGGGCGGCAGGTCGTTCAGCGCGTTCCAGAACGGTCTCGCGATCGGCGGCGACTACATGTCCGCCGCGTCGTTCCTCGGCATATCGGGCGCAATCGCGCTGTTCGGCTACGACGGCTTTCTGTACTCGGTCGGATTTCTCGTCGCGTGGCTCGTTGCGTTGCTGCTCGTGGCCGAGCCGGTGCGCAACTCCGGCCGATACACGATGGCGGATCAGCTTGCATACCGAATGGAGCAGCGGCCGGTGCGCACAGCGGCGGCGGTCTCGACGGTCGTCGTCTCGATCTTCTATCTGCTCGCGCAGATGGTCGGTGCAGGCTCGCTCGTCGTGCTGCTGCTCGGGATCGAAGGCGGCGGGCTACAGAACTTCGTGATCGTCTGCGTCGGCATGCTGATGATCTTCTACGTCGCCGTAGGCGGCATGAAAGGCACGACGTGGGTGCAGATCATCAAAGCGGTGATGCTGATGGTCGGAACCGTGCTGATCACCGTGCTCGTTCTTGCGAGATACAACTTCGACTTCTCGAGCCTCCTCGCCGAGGCCGCCGAGAATACCGGCAAAGGCGATGCGTTGCTGCAGCCCGGGCTTCGCTACGGCGGGTCGTTGACGAGCCAGCTCGATTTCCTGAGCTTGAGCCTCGGCCTCGTGCTCGGCACCGCCGGGCTTCCGCATATCCTGATTCGCTTCTACACGGTGCCGACCGGGCGCGACGCCCGCAAGTCCGTGATTTGGGCGATCGGCATCATCGGCTGCTTCTATCTGATGACGCTCGTGCTCGGTTTCGGCGCCGCCGCATTGCTCGATACCGGCGCCGGCAGCGCCGTCGCGGCGAGCGGCGGGAACCTCGCGTCGCCGTTGCTCGCCGAAGCAATCGGAGGCGGTGCCGGCTCGACCGGCGGGGCCGTGCTTCTGGCCGTGATCTCCGCGGTCGCGTTCGCGACGATACTCGCCGTGGTGGCCGGGCTTACGCTGACTTCCGCGTCGTCCGTCGCGCACGATCTGTACGGCAGCGTCATCAAGAAGGGCGCGGCGACCGAGCGGGCCGAGGTCTGGGCAGCCCGAATCGCGTCGTTCGTGATCGGAGGCGCGGCGATTGCGCTCGCGATCCCCGCGCAGCGGCTGAACATCGCGTTTCTCGTCGCGCTTGCTTTCGCTGTTGCGGCTTCGGCGAATCTACCGTCGATCGTCTACAACCTGTTCTGGCGGCGATTCAATACCCGAGGTGCGACATGGAGCATCTACGGTGGATTGACGACCTGCGTCGGTCTGGTCTTCTTCTCCCCGGTCGTTTCCGGAACGGAAAGTTCGCTCTTTCCGTCCGGCGACTGGGCTTGGTTCCCGCTCAGCAATCCGGGCATCGTCTCGATCCCGTGCGGCTTCTTGTTCGGGTATCTAGGCACGATCACCACCCGGGAGCCGAGCGTCGAGACGGCATTCGACGAGCTCGAGGTGCGCGCATTGAGCGGAGCCGGCGCCGAGCGAGGCCTTGGCGAAAGACCGAGCCCGAGGCCTGCGTCGGAACCGTTGCCGGCCCTCGAATAACAGACGAAGCACGTGGAGCACGTAAGCTGCGATTCGCTCCCTACTAAGTTCGAAGCCTAACGAAACGAAAGATTAGCCGCCCGAAGGACTTGAGAGGAGGCGCGTCTCCGACGATCATGGAGTGACAGTATTCGGCCGAACAGGGGGAGAGATGGCCGGAAAAGAGAGGGGCGACGCGCAGCCGCGGCTGTTGGCTGCATTTCTGAATTGTCACGAGCACCTTCGCCGCATGGTGCGCCGTTTGGCGCATCCCGAAGATGTCGACGACATCTTGCAGGAGACGTTCGTTCGTGCGTATGTCGCAGCGAAGACGACCGAAATTCGCAATCCAGGCGCCTTCATGCTGAAGACGGCTCGAAACGTCGCGTTGAACCACCGGTCGAGCGCAGAAAGCCAAAGGACGCTTTCCGTCGAGGATTCGCAGTTGCAGACCCTGCACGACCACGAAAGCACCGCGACATTGGAATCGCAGATGGAATCGATGGAGCGTTTCCTGTGCTTCTGCCGAGCGGTTCGGGCTTTGCCCGACCAGTGCCGACGCGTATTCGTGCTGAAGAAGATATCCGGCCTGAGTCAGCAAGAAATCGCGGAGTATTGCGGCATCAGCGAAAGCACCGTCGAGAAGCACGTTGCGAAGGGGCTGTTGCTGTGCGCGCGAATGATGCGGGAAGCCGGGCACAGCCTGAGTGTCGGCGACAGCGCTTCAGGCGGCGACAAGCCCCCTCGGCGCGAGGCGAGCGCGGGTGAGGACGGCCATGGCTAAAGTCGTGCGGCTTCGCACGCACGGCGATGCGGAAGAAGAGGCCGCTGCGTGGATCGCGCACATCGATAAGGGGTTGTCCAGCGAGGACGATGCGAGGTTCAGGGAGTGGCTCGCGGCAAGCCGGCGCAATGCGCGCGCGTTCGAGGACCTCGCTTCCCTGTGGCACGAAGCCGATGAGCTCGCGGAGCTCGCGAGGCTGTATCGGCTCGGTCGGGCCCGGCGCCGCCGCTTTGCTCGGCTCGGCCAGGTTGCGCTCGTCAGCATCCTGCTCGGTGTGATTGCTGCGGTCCTTCTCGTGACGTCGCGGGACGTGCTCCTCGGGCTCGATACGCGGGTCTTCGCGGCGAGCTTCGAGACGCCCGTCGGAGGACAGCAATCCGAGAAGCTCCCGGATGACTCGCTGGTCACGCTGAATACCGACACCGAGGTCGCCGTCGAATATTCCGCGGCGAGGCGTGCGATCTACCTCCGCCGCGGCGAGGCACACTTCGAGGTCGCAGCGGATTCGAGCCGCCCGTTCGAAGTGCACGCCGGCGAACGAATCGTCAGGGCGGTAGGAACGGCGTTCAACATGCGCCTCGGCGCATCGGGGCGCCTCGAGGTGCTCGTGACGAAGGGCGAGGTCCGGCTCTTGCCGGCGACGGCCGGCGGCGGCGGAGACGACGCGAAGCGCGCCGACGCCGCAGCCGGCACAGCGGCTGACACGAGCGTCGTAGCCGGGCAAGTGGCGATCGTCGATGCCGGCGCAGCCGGCGTCGACGACCCGGACCCCGAGGTGCGGAGCCTCGAGCCCATCGACGTCGATACGAAGCTCGCGTGGCAGCGCGGCATGCTGATCTTTCGCGGCGAGCCGCTCGACGAGATGCTGCAGGAGGTCGCGCGGTACACGACGACTCGCTTCGTGCTGGCCGATCCCGCGCTCGCGGAGCTCCGCGTCGGCGGCTACTTTCGTGCGGGCGACGTCGACGGGTTGCTGACGGCGCTGCGCGACAGTCTGGATATCGAGTTCGAAAGACTCGATGACGATGCAATCGCGCTTCGCGCCGCGGATTGAAATGACGCCTCCCGCATGAGCTCTGCGAGCGGTCGGGAAAGAACACCCAAGCGACCTGTGCGATCGCGCACCGGCATTTGACTCCAAAGCACAGGACGTCCCGGTCGTGAAGCGAGCGCATTATCTGCTCACCTTCGCCGTCGCGTTCCTCGCGCTGAGTCGCGACATTGCGGCCGCGGAGCGCGACGTGATCGAGTTCGACATCCCGGTGCAGCGCGCGGACATCGCGATAACGAGCTTCGCTCAGCAAGCCGGGCTCACCGTCCTGTTCCCGTTCGACATCGTCAGCCGGCGGATCACGAATCCGCTCGCAGGCGCGTACGAGTTGCGCGAGGCTCTCGATATCCTGCTCGAAGGCACGGGCCTCGTGGCTTCTCTCGACGAGCCCGGGCGCCTGATCGTGCGTGCCGCCGAAGAGGGTGATCTGGACGACGGCGACGGCGACGAGGCTGAACCGCACGTCGACCCGCCGGTCCCCGGATCGCGTCCTCGACGCGTCCGGCCTCCGGCATCGCGCGCGATCGATCCGATGGAGGAGGTGCTCGTCACAGGTTCTCGCATTCCGCGCCGCGACTTCGATGCGAACAGCCCGATCATGTCTGTCGGCGTCGAGACCCTCGACAGCACGAGCGCGATCAGCATCGAGCAGACATTGAATCGGCTGCCGCAGTTCGTGCCTGCGGTCACGCAATTCGCGGCGACGGACTACCAGGCGCAGGCGACGAACACGCCGGGCTCGATGACGCTGAGTCTTCGCGGGCTCGGCGCGAATCGCAATCTCGTGCTGCTCGACGGCAGGCGGGCGATGCCCGTCAACGCGTCGATGGCCGTGGATATCAATACGATTCCGCGCGCGGTCATCGAGAGGGTGGAGACGATCACCGGCGGCGCGTCGTCCGTTTACGGCGCGGATGCGATGGCCGGCGTCGTCAACTTCATTCTCAGGAAGGACTTCGAGGGCGTCGGGATCGACGCGCAGTACGGCGGCACGCAGCACGGCGGAGGCGAGGAGTATCGGGTCTCGACGCTCTTCGGGATGAGCAGCGCGAACGACGATGGAAACGTCTGGTTCGGCTTCGAGCGCGCGTCGCGGGAGAAAGTGCTCGAAGCCGACCGCGCGTTCTTCCGCGACGGCTGGGCCGATCCAACCGTCGACGGCACGGAGGATTTTCATACGGCGCCTGGGTTTCAGCCCGATCCGGCGAACCCCGTGAGCCAGGCCGCCGTCGACCGGATTTTCGCGGATGCGCCCGGAGCGGTCTCTCCGGCGAGCATCTTCAGCTTGAATGCGGACGGGACGTTGTACACGACGACGCCCGGCGGCGCGTACCGGTACAACGGCCCTACGATCGTGGACGGGCACGTTTGGCGCTTCACCGACGACAGCGGCGCGCTCGAGGAGAACATGCTCTATCGCCCCGCGTCTTTGCCGATGGATCGCTACTCACTGTTCGGGCGCGGACGCTACGACTTGAATGACCGGGCGAGCCTGTTCGCACAGGGCATGTACAGCCGCTCGAAGACGCATACGCAGGACGACTATTCGCCGATGCTCGGAGGCTGGCGGGCCCGCGTGCCCGGTGCCGGCAGCGCGCTGTACGTGCCGTCCGTCGACGAGAGCGGCAACACGCGGCCCGACTATCTGCCCGGCGGCCGCTTCGGCCTCGAATGTCCGCCGGTCGGCGGCTGCACGTACGCCGAGGCCTTCCCGGTGCCTGCGGAGCTCGACGAGCTGCTCGCGAGCCGGGCCGATCCGACGGCGCCGTGGGACGTCAGGCAGTCGACAACATGGGCCGATTCGCCTCGCAGCACGGACAACGTCGTCACGTGGCATCAGCTCGTGGTCGGCATGCAGGGGACGCTGCCGACGAACGACTGGAGCTGGGAGCTTCATGCATCGCATGGCGCAACGGCGGTGACGACGAGCTTCGGCGGCTTCATGTCGCTTGCGCGCTGGCGGCATCTCGTCGCGCAGCCGAACTACGGGCGGAACTTCTTCTACACCGGTAACGAGCTCGGCGACGGCTTCGGCGCCGGCACGGGGAGCTGCACCACGGGTCTTCCGGTCGTCGAAATCTTCGAGCCGTCTCAGGACTGCAAGGACGCCGTCGTTGCGCCGTTGAATAACGCTTCGGAGATGGTGCAGAACATCCTCGAGCTCAACCTGCAGGGCGAGCTCGCGGAAACGCGGGCCGGCGCGGTGCGCTTCGCCGTCGGTGCGTCCGCGCGGCGAAACCGCTACGAGTTTCGGACCGACGTGCTGTCGAGCCAACAGTCCTTTCAGGATCAGGCCGCGGGCCTTTTTCCAGCGAGCAACACAGCCGGGGAAACGCGAGTCCGCGAAGTTTACGGCGAGCTGCTCGTGCCTCTCGTCGGTGAGCGCGCATGGACCGAAAGCCTGAATCTCGAGCTCGGCTACAGGACGTCGCGGAACGATCCCGGCGACAGCGTCGGCACCCACAAGACGTTGATCGACTGGTCTCTTACGGATCGGATTCGAATTCGCGGCGGACGGCAGGTCGCCAATCGCGCGCCGAACGTCGGCGAGCTGTTCCTTTCGCGGACGCAGACCTGGGCGACCTCCGGGCTCGGCGACTTCTGCTCCGAGCGTAACCCGACGAATCCGCTGAGCGCGAATCCGGCCCTGAACCCGAACGCAGATAGAGTGCGGGCGATCTGCGAGAGCAGAATGGGCCCTGAAGGCGCGGCGAGCTACTACGATCCCGCGAACGCGCAACCCGACCTCGCATTCGCGTGGCGCTTCGCGAACACGGTCGGCAATCGCAACCTCCGCTCGGAGACGGCCAAGACGGCCACGCTCGGCGTCGTCACGAGCATCGGCGAACGCGGCGCGTTGACGGTGGATTGGTGGAAGATCGAGATCCGCGACATGATCGCGGCCCAGTCCGTCGATACGATCTACACGAACTGCATGAGCCCGGCGACGAACCCCGGTCTCGATCCGAGCCATCCGGCGTGCCAGCGCATCGTGCGCGATCCCGTCGACGGCGCTCAGTCCGCAGTCGATGTCACGTACACGAACGAGGGCGCAGTCAACGCTTCCGGGATCGACGTCCAGCTCGACTGGCAGCGCGACCTCGCTGCGGGTGCGCTCAGCTTGAGCTTCCTTGCGACGGTCCTCGAAACGATGGAGACGAGGATCGCGCCGATGCGCGAGTTCAACGACTGGAAAGGCACGCTGGGGCCGAACGACGTCTCCGGCATCGAGGGCGGCTCGTACGATTACAAGACCTATACGACGCTCGGCTATTTCCGCGGCTCGTGGAGCGTGATGCTGACGTGGCGGCACTTGCCGAGCATTGCGTCGGCGGCGTCGGTGCTGGATCCGAACGACACGAGCGCGCCGGCCGCGAGCTACGACATCTTCGATTTGGCGGGCAGCTATCGCCCGAGCGACCAGTGGGGGCTGCGTTACGGCATCGAGAACCTGCTCGATGCAGAGCCGGTCCGCACGTTTCCGGACCAGGCCAGCACTGGAGCGGGCATGACGACGCCCAAGTTCTACGACGTCCTCGGCCGCCGGGCATACGTCGGCTTCGAGCTGCGTCTTTAAAGTCAGTAGGGCGTTTCCCTACCGCGTCAGACTGCTTAGTACAAGCAATCTTTATCCGGGAATGGAGGATTTTCCTTCCTGGATTGTCTTTATTTTCTAGGACCGGAGCACTTGCCGAGATGCAAGCCCGGTAGAGAGCTGCAGCATTATCGGAGATCTGTGATGCGAAGCAAGTTCGCCGTTCTCGCGGCCGTCGCCGGCTTCGGCCTTTCGTGTAGCACGAGCTGGGGTCATCATTCCTTTGCCGCCGAATTCGACGTGGAAAAGCCGGTGCAACTGCAGGGGACGATTACGAAAGTCGAGTTCATCAACCCTCATTCATGGCTCCACATCGACGTCACGAACGAAGACGGCAGCGTCGAGAGCTGGATGATCGAAGGCGGAACGCCGAACACGTTGTTCCGAAGGGGCGTGAACCGCGAGACGCTCCCGCTCGGTGCCGAGGTCATCGTCGACGGCTATCAGGCGCGCGACGGAACGAACAAGGCAAGCGGTAGAGACGTCACGTTCCCCGATGGCCGCAAGCTGTTTCTCGACGGCTCTGCACCTCCGGGGGAGTAGCGATGACCGCGGCTTCGATCACGAGGGCGCGCTGGACGACGTCGTTGCTCGTTACGTGGCTCGTCACATCTTCCGTTTCTGCCCAATGGGCGCCGCACCCCGCGGGGAACGTGCCGCGCACCGAGAAGGGCGACGTCGATCTCGCCGCACCCGCCCCTCGGATGCCGGACGGCACTCCCGATCTTTCCGGAGTCTGGCAGCGTGCGTCGGATAGCGAGGACGCGTCGGAGAGCGACGATTCGGGTAACGACGGCGATCCTCCGCTTGCGACGTTCTTCGACCTCGGCGCGAACCTCGACGACGGGCTGCCGATGCGCGACTGGGCCCGCGAGCTCAGGGACCAGCGCGTCGCGGACGGCATGAAGGACAACCCCGACGCGCATTGTCTGCCGCTCGGCTTCATGCAGTTTCACCTGCATCCGCAGCCCCGGAAGATCGTTCAGACGCCGGAGCTCATCGTGATTCTGTACGAAGCCAACTACGGCGTGCGGCAAATCTTCACGGATGGGCGCTCGCTCCCGGGCGACGATGCGTTGCCATGGTGGTACGGATACTCGGTCGGCCGATGGGAAGGGGATACGTTGATCGTCGAGTCGACAGGTTTCCGGGACGGCGGCTGGCTCGACGTGCAGGGAAGTCCGCTGACGGACGAGGCGAAGATCGTGGAGCGCTTTCGCCGCCTCGACACCGGGCACATGCAGATAGACGTCACGATCGACGATCCGAAGGCGTACACCGAGCCTTTCACGGTTAGGGTCACGCACGAGCTCATGCCGGACGATGAGCTGATCGAGTTCATTTGCCTCGAGAACGAACAGTCCACGCTGCACTTCGACGAGTGAGCAAAGTGGATCGGACAACCAGGGGGTGGAGTAGCCGATGAGAAAGCGTTTTGCAGCGGCGACAGCCGTCTCACTGATGTGCTCGGCAGGCTCGCTGCCGGAAGCCGACGCGCACCACGCGTTCGCCGCGGAGTTCAGCCGCGACCTGCCGATAGAGGTCACGGGAACGGTATCCAAGGTCGAATGGATGAATCCCCACGCGCGCTTCTACATCGAGGCGACCGGCGAGGACGGAGAAACCGTGCTATGGAACTTCGAGCTGACGAGCCCGAACGTGCTGATGAGACGCGGCTGGAAGAGAGACTCGCTGAAGCCGGGCGACAAGGTGATCGTGTCCGGCTGGCGCGCTCGAAACGCTCCTCACGTCGGCAACGCAGGCAAAGTGATGCTCGAAGACGGGCGCGAGCTCTTCACCGGCACCGTGACGGATTGACCGAAGCTCGACGTGCGTAAGCGAGGCTTTCATCCGACGAGGATGGATCGACAGAGGAGACGGGATTGACCAAGCAAGCGTTGCTGACCGCTGCGTGCTGCGCGGCTTCGATGATCGCCGGCCCGGCTTTCGGGCAACACACCGCGACAGCGGCGGACCAGCCCGATCTGAGCGGAATCTGGCAGGCAATGAATACGGCGAACTGGGATCTCGAAGCACACGCGGCTGCGCCGGGGCCGATGTCCGAGCTCGGCGCTCTGCTCGCGATTCCTCCAGGTCCTGGCGTCGTCGTCGACGGAGCGATTCCGTACCTTCCGGAGGCTTTGCCGCAGCGCGAGGAGAATCGAGAGAACAGGTGGACGGCGGACCCCGAGCTGAAGTGCTACATGCCGGGCGTGCCGCGCGCGAACTACATGCCGTATCCGTTCCAGATCATTCAAGGCACGGACACGATCATGCTCTCGTATCAGTTCGCCGACGCGGTGCGGATCATCCATATGAACGATCCGGGGCCCGCGCCCGCGCCGAGCTGGATGGGCTGGAGCGTCGGACGATGGGAGGGCGACACGCTCGTCGTCGACGTCACGGGTCAGAACGACCAGACCTGGTTCGACCGCTCCGGCAACTATCACAGCGAAGAGCTGCACGTAGTCGAGCGTTACACGCTCGAGACGCCAAACATCCTCATGTACGAGGCGACGATCACGGATCCGAACGTGTTCTCACGGCCGTGGACCATCCGCATGCCGCTGTACCGCGACGTCGCGGAGAACGCGCAGGTGATGGAGTTCAACTGCATCCCGTTCGTCGAAGACGTCCTCTACGGAGACAGCGGGAAATAGCGCGACTCGCGCGCGGTTCTGGAGGAGATTCACATGCTCGATCGATCCTGCCGAAAGCGAACGGCGGCCGGAACCGGGGCGGCGAAGCTCTCGGCAATGGTAGCCGGGATGCTGTGCATCGCTCCGGCGCTCGCTCAGCCCGGCGGCGATGGCCCGGCGCCGAGCGCCGACGAATGGGAAGTGCCGCGTCTGCCGAACGGACGTCCCGACCTGCAAGGCATCTGGACGAACAAGACGATCACTCCATTCGAGAGGCCGCAGGAGCTCGGCGACCAGGCGTTCTTCACGCCGGAGGAAGCGGAGCAGTTCGTCGCCTCGATGCTCGAGCGAGGCAATCAGGACAATCGCACGGACGACGTTCGCGATGTGCTGAACGCGTACAACGCGTTCTGGTGGGATCGCGGCACCGAGCTCCTAGCGAACATGCGCACGTCGATCGTCACGGATCCGCCGAACGGCCGGATTCCTCCTCTCGTGCCGGAACGGCAGGCGGAGCTCGAGGCCGAGAGGAGGGCGATCACGGAGCGCTGCGAGCAACAGCCCGGGTGTGCGATCACGAACAGCGGCGAGATGGGGCCGGCATGGGACCCGAAGGTGCTCGATCTGATGACTCGCTGCATCTCGTTCGGGACCGTCGTGCCGATGCTGCCGACCGCCTACAACAACAATTACCAGATCGTGCAGAGCGCGGATACCGTCGCGATTCTCACGGAGATGGTGCATCAGGTCCGCCGCATCCCGACCGACGGCAGTCCTCATCTGCCGGAGCACGTGAGGCAGTGGTTCGGCGATTCGAAAGGGCGTTGGGAGGGCGACACGCTAGTCGTGGAAACGCGCAATTTCACGGGCGAGCTGCACGGCCGCCTGCGCGCTGCGGACGAGAACCTACGGGTCATCGAGCGTTTCACCCGAGTCGCGCCCGACGTGCTGCTCTACGAGTTCACGGTCGACGACCCGACGGTATGGACGCAGCCGTGGAGCGGCGAGATTCCGCTGACCAGAGCGGACGGCCTTCTCTACGAGTACGCGTGTCACGAAGGCAACCGCGGCATGGAGAACATCCTGAGCGCAGCGAGAGCCGAGATGCGTGCGGCCGGCGATACCGAAAAGCAGGAGTAACCGGGCACGGCATAGCGCAACGACAGAGCTCGCGGCTCCGAACGAGCCGGAACAACCGGGGACGAGTCATAAAGGGGGAGTTATGGCTGCCGATTTTCGCAAGCTGCCGCTGTGTATTGCCGTCGCGCTCGGTGCCGGTTCAGGCGCCGTGCTGCAACAAGCTGCGTTTTCGCAAGAAGTCGAAGAGGTTCTCGTGACCGGCTCGCGCATCCAGCGCGGTAGCGGTTTCACGACGCCGGTTCCGGTCACGACGATCAGCGGCGACGAGCTCGGCCAGTACGCGCCGGGCAACACGGTAGCCGAAGCTCTCGACAAGCTACCGCAGTTCTTCGCGACGGAGACCGCGCAACGCGGCGGCCATCCGCAGTTCAGCGGCGGCCGTAGCACGCTCGACATGCGCGGCATGGGTGCGCAGCGGACGCTCGTGCTGATCGACGGGGCGCGCACCGTTCCCGTCGACAGCAGCAGCCGCGTGAACATCGACTTCATCCCATCGGGGCTGATCGAGCGGGTAGACGTCGTCACCGGGGGTGCATCGGCCGCGTATGGCGCGGACGCGCTCGCGGGCGTGACGAACTTCATCCTGAATCGGCGCTTCGAAGGCTTTCGCGCGAGCGTGCAAGCGGGCCGCACGGCGGAAGGCGACGGAGACAACCTGCACGTCTCGCTCGTCGGCGGCCAGGCGCTAGGCGAGCGCGACAGGCTGCACCTGACCTGGGCCCTCGAGAGCCAGCGGATCGATCAGATCCTTCGCAACGCGGCCGACGGCGACGAGATGCCGGGCTGGAAGCGGAACTACGGCTTCGTCACGAACCCGGAGTGGTATCCGGGCGCACCTGCAAACGTTCCGCGGACGCTGATCATGCCGGACGTGCACGGCACGGGCAGCACGCCGACGGGCTTGATCAACGGTGCGTTCCGAAGAGCCGATCCGAACGATCCGCTCGCGGAGCCCGTCGCCGACTTTCCGTTCCTGAGACATACGTTCTCGGTCGACGGCAGCACGACTTCGCGATACAGGTTCGGCGACGCCGGATGCTATCCGGGCGATCCCGGCTCGCCCGCAGCGGGGGTTCAGTGCTCGTACTCGACGACGTCCGGCGGCCCCGAGCTCGCGATGCAGCAACGCGCGTTCGATGACGGCATCTTCGGCTCCGAGGTCAAGCGCGAGAGCGTGTTCGTCGGGCTGCAGCAGGAAATCGGCGAAAGGACGACCGCGTTCGGCCATCTGATCTACGGGCGGAGCGAATCGAATAGTCTCGACCGCCGCGGGCTTCCGACGCTCGTGTCGCCGTGGAGTGCGACGGTGTTCCGGGACAACGCCTATCTGCCGGAGCATCTGCGCGCAGCGATGGATGCGGCGGGTGCGACGGAGCTTCAGCTCGACAAGCACGGTCAGCTGCGCGGGCCGACGTTCACGAACTTCAACGATTATCAGGACAACGTCAATACATTCACGACTTGGTCGCTCGCGCTCGGTCTCGAGCGCGAGCTTTTCGAAACGGGAAACTGGAATCTGACGGTCTCGCTGCAGCGCGGCGAGTCGGACAAGGACGGCGGCATGCTCGGGGAAGCGCGCGTCGACCGGCTGTTCCTCGCAATGGACGCCGTCGAGGTGTATCCCGACCGCCGCGACGCGGACGGAGACGGCGTCGTCGATCTGATCGCGGACGCGGATCGCGGCACCGGCGAGATTATCTGCAACGTGCAGCGCTACAACCCGACCGAGGAGCAGCTGAGGCTCTCGGTGATCAGCCGCGAGGAAGGCGGAACCGGCAATCAGACGATCCTCGTGCCGGCCGCGCTCGGGGACGACTCCCTCTCGGCCTCGCCGGAGGAGCTCATCCGTATCCCCGGCCCGGTCGCGTTCATCGACAATACGATCCGCGACTGCGTGCCGATCAACATCATGGGCGCGGGCAACGTCAGCCCCGCGGCGCAGAAGTACCTCGTCGGCGACAAATACGACGTCGGCTCGAACGTGCAAGAGTTCGCCGAGGCCGTGATCAGCGGCGAGATCAGCCAAGGCATCGGCGCGGGTCCGTTCGCGCTTGCCGCCGGGGCGAGCTATCGCGCCGAAAGCTTCTGGCAGCGCAGCCTGCCGCGCGAGCTGATGGCGTTCGGTCCGCCGACCAACGCGCCGCACCTCGGGATCCGCGGCATCTCTGCGGGCTGGGCCGGTAATCGCAACGTGCATCTCTTCACGGACTTCCCGGCCGTCAGGGGCCGATTCAACGTGCGCGAGGTGTTCACGGAGCTCGACTTTCCGCTGCTCGACAACGGCAACGGACGCACGTTCTCGACGAACCTCGCATGGCGCAGGTCCGATTATTCGCTGAGCGGCGGCATTACGTCGGGCAAGCTCGGTCTCGACATCGGCATTACGCCTTCGCTCCGTTTCCGCACGACGGTATCCAGGGACGTTCGGGAGCCGACCTTCTCCGAGCGCTTCGACTACCTCGGCGGCGGCACGGTCGTGAACGACCCGGAGACCGGCCTGCAGGGCTTCTTTACGATCTCGGCGGAGCTCGGCAATCCGCAGCTGAGGCCCGAGAAGGCCGACACGATCACTGGAGGCTTCGTTTATCAGCCGAACGCCGTGCCGGGGCTTCAGGTCGCTGTCGACTACTACCAGATCGACCTCGACGATCAGGTGGATCTGCTGCCGTACAACACCGTCGTGCAGACGTGCTACGACACGCGGGACACGACGCGTACGTACTGCGATTTCATCACCCGCGATCCGGACACGAACCTGATCACGATCATTAACAACCGTTACGTGAACGTCGCGAGCGCGTTCGTCAGCGGCGTCGATCTCGAGCTGCTCTGGAATACGGACGTCGATTTCTTCGGAGCGGACGAAACGCTCAACCTTCGCCTGCTCGCCGGGCGTCTGAACGAGAACAGCCAGATGCCGTTCGGCGCAGTCCACAAGATCGAGCGAGCGGGAACGATGGCCTATCCGGACCTCAAGGCGGTCGCGAGCGTCGATTATCGGGCAGGGCCGTACCGCGTGAGCTTGTTTACGCGCTACATCCCGGAAACGGTCCTCAACATGGACTGGGAAACGCGTCCGCTCGAATCGTGCGGTGCGTCGAGCTGCGTCAGCGACAACTCGATCGAGTCGCAGATGGTCACGAATCTGACGCTCGGCTATCGGCACGATACGCCGAGCGGTGCGAGCTGGGACGTCTCGATGACCGTATCCAATCTGTTCGACAGCGACCCTCCGGTCGTTCCGACCTCCGTGTTCGGCGGCGGTATCGCTCAGACGGGGGCGCCCGCCGGCTATGAAATCTTCGGACGACAGTACCTGCTGCGCTTCGGGTACGAGTTCTGAGGGCCGCTGCGTCACGCAAGGTGCATAGAGGCGACGTTCGTGGGATTGCCCCGTCGGCGCCGCGCGAATGCTCGCCGTCGATATCTCGAGGCGGAGAACGTATAGCGAAGAGCTTATAAACGAAATAAGCCTCCCGCTCCGTTGCTTGGCCAATCGGCTCCGTGTGAGGCTCCCATCCCGCGTGTGAGAGCACACGCTGCCAAGCACAAGAACGATCAGGGAGGGAGCACGATGGGCGTGGAAAGACGCTCTACGCGAACGACGGCGCTTGCCTGGGCCGTTGCGACTGCGGCGCGCCGCGTCGCCCAACGACGAGCCCGAGATTGCGCCGCCGCGGCGCCTTTCCTTTCGTTCGCTTCGACCGTCATCGTGCTCGGGGGCGCGGCGATGCCGGTCTCCGCTCAAGAGACGCAATCGTCTGCCGAGGCCGATGCGCTCGAGGAGGTCACCGTAACCGGCTCCCGCATCCGCCGGCAGGATTTCAGCGCGAACAGCCCGATCGTGACGGTCGATCAGCAGCTGTTCGAGGACACCAGCACCGTCGGCCTCGAGACGATCATCAACCAGTTGCCGCAGTTCGTGCCGGCTGCGACCCAGTTCGACTCGGCCGTAATCCAGAATGCAGCGACATCCACCGTCGGCGCCTCGACAGTCAGCCTGCGCGGGCTAGGCGCGAACCGCAATCTGGTTCTCATCGACGGCCGGCGCGGGCAGCCCGTGAACGCGTCGCTCGCGATCGACACGAACTCGATCCCGACTGCGGCGATTCAGCGCATGGAGGTCATCTCGGGCGGCGCATCGGCGGTGTACGGCGCGGACGCGGTCGGCGGCGTCGTGAATCTGATTCTGAAGGACGACTTCGAGGGCGCGACGCTCGATGCGCGGTACGGCGGGACGATGGAGGGCGACAATCAGGAGGTCATGATCTCGGGCCTGCTCGGCGCGAGCTTCGGCGACGACCGCGGTAACGTGATGTTCGGCTTCGAGCATTCTCGGCGCGACGAAGTGCAGGCCACTGCACGCGGCTGGCGAGTCGAGGACCTGAACAACCCGAACGTCCCAGGCACGCACGCGTGGCTATCGGAAACGTTCGTCACGTCGCCGAGCGGCGGACCTATCGCGGTCGGCAACTATCCGAGCCAGGCAGCGATCGACGAGCTGTTCTCGGAGGCTCCGCCCGGCGCCGTGCCGCGAAATGCGCCGTGGTACATCAACCCGACGGCGGACGGCACCGGCACGGTATTTACCGGCGCGAGCACGACGCAAGGCGAGGCGAGCGCGGCCGGCGGCTACCGCTATGACGGCCCGCTTAATCTCGACACCCATCCCGATGTCGCGTGGAGGAAGATCCATCCGAACGGGCAGATCACGGAGAACTCGCTCGACTCGTGGAGCTCGATACCGCTCGAGCGATATTCGGCGTTCGGCCGCGGGCGCTACGCTCTGTCGGACAAGGTGACCGCGAAGGTTCAGGGCTACTTCTCGCGCAACTCGAACGAGACTCTGTTCGGTGGGTACGCTTCCGCCGTCGGCAACAACGGCGCGGTCGTGCCTCACGGCGACGAGATCTACGCGCCGTCCCTCGAGGAGGACGGCGTGACGACGAAGGCGGCCTACCGCCCGGGCGGGGTCTACGGCTTGAGCTGCCCGGCCACCGGCGGGTGCACCGAGTCGCAGGCCTTTCCGCTGCCTCCAGAGCTCGAGTTCCTGCTCGCGAGCCGTCCGGATCCGAACGAGGATATTCGCATCAATCGGCCGCTCGACTTCGTCGGACCGCGGACGACGTCGACGGACACGACGTCCTACCAGCTGCTGTTCGGCCTCGAAGGCGAGGTGTTTCGCGATTCGCTGTGGGAAGTCTACGTCTCGCACGGCACGACGCAAACCGTCGTGAATTACGGCGGCGTCGTCGGCCGCGAGCGCTGGCGCGAGCTCGTGCAGTCGCCGAACTTCGGCAAGGGGTTCACCGCGCAAGGCAACGAGGAGGGCGCGGGCTTCGCAGGCGGGTTTGCGTCTTGCACGACCGGGTTGCCGATCGTTCGAGAGTTCGACGTCTCCGACGATTGCATCGACGCGCTCACTGCATCCTTGCAGAACAACACCGATCTCGAGCAGAACATTCTCGAGGCGACGCTTACCGGCTCCTGGATGGACTTGCCTGCGGGCACCGTCGGTTACGCGGTCGGCGCAACCTATCGCGACGAGATCTACAGCTACAAGACCGACAGCTACACGACGAACGAGTCGTGGACCGCGACGGCGCTCGGCATGTTCCCGACGTCGAATACGAGCGGAGAGTTCGACGTCAGCGAGCTTTACGGCGAGCTGCTGATCCCGCTCGTCGCGGACAAGCCGGGCGCCCGACACCTGAACCTCGAGGTCGGCGGACGCGTGTCGGACTACAGCACCGTCGGATCGGTCGAGACGTACAAGGCGCTGCTCGACTGGGCTGTGAATCCGTGGGTCCGCGTCCGCGGCGGCATCAATCGGGCGATGCGCGCCCCGAACATCGGCGAGCTCTTCCTGTCGAGGACGCAGCAGTTTGGCGGCACCGGAACGATCCTCGGCGATCAGTGCTCCGAGAACAATCAGGACGGCCCGTACAGCGCCAATCCGGATGCGAACGTTTACGGCGCGGAGGGCGCAGCCCGGACGAAGGCGATCTGCGAAGCGATCATGGGGCCGCAGGGGGCTGCAGCGTACTACGGAAGGCCCGTCGAGGATCAGCCGACGACCGGAGGAACGGGTATTCCGAACTGGATCGGCAATCCCAATCTCGGGCCGGAGGAAGCGGATACGTTCACTCTCGGCGTCGTGATCGACTCTCCGTTCGAAGGCGACATCCTCGGCGGCTTCACGTTCACGATCGATTACTACGAGATCGAGATCACGGACATGATCGCCGTCGAGGACGGCGATGCCGTGTTCCAACGCTGTCTCGATCCGGCGTTCAATCCGGACGGCGATCCGAATGCACCCGCATGCCGTGCGATGCTCAGAGATCCGTTCAACGGCAACCCGGTGTCGATGGACTTGAGCTACACGAATCTCGGCAGGGCCGTAACGTCCGGCGTCGACGTTCAGGTGAACTGGGCGATGGAGCTCGCGACTCGCGGGCGTCTCAGCGTCAATGTTCTCGGCAACTACAACCTCGAGAACGTGACTCAGGCAGACCCCGACGTTGCCGAGATCGACTGGGTCGGCACGCGAGGATGTGCGCTCGGCCTGCAATGCATGGGCTACGATTACCGGCTGTTCAGCACGGCGACCTATTCCCGCGGACCGTTCTCGGTCTCGCTCCGATGGCAGCACTGGCCGTCCATCGAGTCCGGCAATGCGGCGACGAATCCGGACACACCGTTCCCCGGTGTGCCGTCGAGCTATGACCTATTCGACCTGACGGGCAGCTACCGGCTCGGCGACAAGTACCGGCTCCGGATGGGTATCCAGAATCTGTTCGACAAGGAGCCGCCTCTCGGCGGCGGGGATCCGACGAACGACGCATTTCCGCGTGACCCGACGCATGCGGGCGGCGCCGTGTACGACCCGTTCGGACGACGAGCCTTCGTGGGTCTGACGATGGACTTCTAGGAGAAAGACAGCGCTCATGCTCCGCTTCAGATCGCGAGCGCTTGCGTTGACCCGATCCGTCGCGCTCTTCACGCTGGCAGCGAGTCCCGCGGTGCTCGGCCAGAGCGCCGAGCCCGTTCTCGGCGAGGGTCCATGGATCTACGACACCTACGAGGACGACACGCGAATTCGGGTGTCGCTCGTCGCGCGCGGCTTGTCGCATCCTTGGAGCCTCGCGTTCCTTCCGAACGGCGACATGCTCGTGACTGAGCGGGCCGGCCGGCTTCGCCTCGTTCGTCAAGGCCGGCTGCTCGACGAGCCGGTCGCCGACATGCCGGAAGTCAGCCGCGCGCCGCTGGCCGGGCTAATGGATCTCGCGCTGCACCCGCGCTTCGAAGACAACGGCTTCGTCTACTTCACGTACTCGAAGCCGCTCGACTCGGATGTTGCGATTGCGCTCGGACGCGGGCGCTGGACCGGCGAGCGGCTCGTCGAGATCGAGGACGTGTTCGTTGCCGACAGCTTCGGCAGCCGCCGCGGCGGCGCATCGCGGATTTTGTTCGCGAACGACGGCACCTTGTTCATGACCGTCGGCGGCGCAGGCGAGGTCGGCGACACGCGAGCCCAGGATCTCGGCACGCACGTCGGTAAGCTGCTGCGTCTGACGGATGACGGCGGTGTGCCGGCGGACAATCCGTTCGTCGGACGCGACGACGCACGCCCGGAAATCTATTCGATCGGGCACCGCAATCAGCTCGGGCTCGCGCTGAATCCGAGCACCGGAGAGCTGTGGGCGAGCGAGCAGGGCCCGCAGGGCGGCGACGAGGTCAACGTCATCGAGCCGGGCGGCAACTACGGCTGGCCGAGCGTGACTTTCGGCAGGAACTACGACGGCACGAAAGCCTCGTCGCAGACGTCGAGCAGCGAGGTTCTCGAACCCGAGCTCTTCTGGGTGCCGTCGATCGCGCTGTCGGGAATGACGTTCTACACGGGCGACGCGTTTCCCGCCTGGCGCGGCAATCTCTTCGTCGGCGGGATGGTCGAGGGACGTATTCCGCAGTCCGGGCAGATTCAACGTGTCGTGTTCAACGAGAACGGCGAGATCCGCCGCGAAGCGCTGTTGCGCGATCTGCGCCAGCGCATTCGCGACGTGCGCGAAGGACCGGACGGATATTTGTTCTTACTGACCGATCAGGCAGACGGAGCGCTGCTGAAGGTCGAGCCCGCAGACTAGACGAAATTGCGAACGACGAGGGAATGGCGATGAGCAGTCGAAGAACGGTATCGATGACACTCTCCTGGATCGCCGGCATCTGCGCCTGTGCATACACGCATGCTGCGGCGGCGCAAGCTGACCGCGCGACGAGCCGGCCGAACATCCTGCTGATCATCGCCGACGACGTCGGCCTCGATGTCACGACGGACCTGTATCCGGGCCTGATCGACGAGCTCGCCGAGCAGTACGGGCCAGCCGGGCACGCGCACCCGGACCACGAGAAGATCGTCGGCAATCCCGCCTCGACGCCCGTCCTCGAGGATCTCGCGCGCGGAGGCATGGTTTTCTCGAACGCGTGGGCGGAGCCGTTCTGCTCGCCGACGCGCGCATCGATCCTTACGGGCCTGTTCGCGGCGCGAACCGACGTGCTGACGCCGGCGGATCCGCTCAGCCAGAACCATGTGTCCGTCGCGCAGCTCCTGAAGGACGACGGCGGCTACAGCACTGCCGTGTTCGGCAAATGGCACATGGCCGGCGTGCCGCGCGGCGACGTCGCGTATCCCGGCATGAAGCCTCTCGAAGCCGGCTTCGACGTCTTCAAAGGCAACCTCCATGCGGCGCTGCAGACGTTCTGGGAATACGACTACCACGTGCAGGACGAAGACACCGCGCCAGGCGAGTGGCGGACGGAAGCGCCGCCCGAGCGGTCGCTTCCCGGGATCGCACCCACGACCTATGCGCCGGTCGTGAAGGGCGCGGACACGATCGAGTGGATCACGCAGCGTGAAGAGGAGGACCCGGACAAGCCGTGGTTCGTATGGCTCGCGTTCAACCTGTCGCACGCGACGATATCGCGGACGCCGAGCCAGATGATCGTGCCGAACGAGGATACGTTGAACGACGCGGCGCGCGCCGAGATGGAGGCGTGCGGCGGCGAGTTCGGAAGCGCGAACCTCGGCTCCTGCAGCGGCGAGCAGGTCATGCGCGCGATGACGAGCTCGATGGATACCATAATCGGCAAGGTGCTCGAGGCGGTCGACGAGCTCGATCCGAACACCTACGTGATCTTCATCGGAGACAACGGCACGCCGATGTATGGCCGGCCGGGTCTCGATTTCATCGACAACATGTACATCACACGGAGCGGCCGCGGCAAATCGACGGTGTACGAAAGCGGCGCGCGCGTTCCGCTCGTCGTCAGGGGACCCGGCATCGAGGCCGGCTCTCGCTACGACGAGTTCGTGCATGCAACGGATCTGTTCGCGACGATCCTCGAGCTCGCGGACCTGCCGGTGCCGCAGGCCGTTCCGAGCCGGGATGGGGCGGCGACGGTCAGTGTCGACAGTGTCTCGCTCGCGCCGGTTCTATTCGGCGATGAGTCCGTCGCGCGCGATCCGAACGAGGGCTACCTGTTGACCGAGGTTCGCGGCAGACGATCCCAGGTCGGTGCGCGCAACGCCACCTACAAGGTCGTTTGCCGCGGCAGCGCGGAGACTGCCGACTGTGATCTTTACGATCTCGCCGCCGATCCTCTGGAGGAGTATCCGCTCGAGAAGCCGGACGACTGCGGTCCGTATCGCGACGGAACCTGGACACCGGATGACTCGGCGTGGCACTACTGCCGGCTGATGGAGATCGTCGCGACGGAGTCGTTCTTTCAGGGGTAGGACGAGGATCATATGCTGACGAGACGTTCGCTGATCCGCGGAATGGGGCTCGGCGCCGCCGCGGCGGGTTGGCCTCGCGTATTCAACGCGCAGGAGAACGACGGCGATCTCGTCGCGCGCCTGCACGCGGACCTCGAGCGGCACGCGAGCTTCGGCTTGAAGTTCTCGGCGGGCCCGGGCGACGCGGCGGCGGCCGACTGGGTCGCGGAACGGTTGCGGCGGATCGGCTACACGGTGGACGAATCCGAGTTCCCGGCGCCGTTCTTCATCGAGCGCGACGCCCGTCTCTCGGCCGGCTCCGCGAGCGTACGCGTATATCCGCAGGCGCCCGTCCTGCCCACGGAGCGTGCGGGCATCACGGCGCCGCTCGCGCTGGTCGAGGACGAGGTTCGTGACGTTCGCGGACGCATCGCGCTCTTCGTCGCACCGTTCGGCCGCCATGCCGCGCTCTTCCCGAGCCGCGGCATCGGTCAGACCGTGCGCGAGATCGCTGACGCCGGCGCCGTCGGCGTCGTGATCGTCACGACCGGCCCGACCGGCGAAGCGATCGCGCTGAACGCTCCAGCCGACGAGCCGTTCGTGCCGATACCGGCGGCGGTCCTGGCCCCGAACGATGCCGCGCCGTTCGTCGAAGCGGCGCGTGCCGGCGGCGCGGCGACGCTCGTGATCGATGGGGACGCTACGACGCGGCCGAGCAAGAACGTCGTCGCGCGTGTCGAGCGCGGCCGCGAGTGGATCGTGATCTCGACTCCGCGCTCGGGCTGGTATCACTGTGTCGGCGAGCGGGGCACCGGCACGGCGGCGTTTCTCGAGATGGCGGCCTGGGCTGTCGACCGATTCCCGGAGCTCTCCGTGTTCCTGATGAACACCGGCGGGCACGAATACTTCTTCGCGGGATCGCACCACGTGCTCGACGAAGCGCCTCGGCCCGAGAGCACGCTAGCCTGGGCGCATATCGGCGCCGCGATCGCGACCCGCGATGCCGTCGAGCGCGACGGCGAGTGGGTCATGCTCGACGAGGCCGATCCGCAGCGGTCGCTGATGGCGACCGAGGCCGCCCGCGAGGCCGCCGCGGAAGCGTTCGCGGGGCTGTCGGGCCTCGAGGAGCCGGCACCGGTGCGTGCGCAAGCGGGCGAGCTTTCGACGTTCACGGATCGGGGATATCGCGCCGCGTTCGCGGTGCTCGGCGTGCACCGCTGGATGCACACGCTCGGAGACACTTTGGAGCGCGTCGATGCCCGGCTCGTCGTGCCCGTGCTCCGCGCTCATCAACGGACCATCGAGCTGCTCGTCGCCACCCAGCAGCGCGGCTGAGCGTCGCGCCGCCATGCCGCCGCGCGGCAAACCCGGCGCCGCACGCGAGCGCAGTCAGATCGACGTGCTCGTTAACCGCTAAATGAGCGCGTTGCGGCGCGATCGGCCGCTTGAACGCTCGAGCGTCGGCGGAACCTGAGTTGCGCGCATGCGACACCTCCGATTTGCATGCGATCACTGGAACGGACTGTTTCTGGGCGCAAAGTTGTCCAGGCGCGTTCGTTTGATGCAAGATCGCATCCCGTTGCAGCACCCGGGACCCAGTCGCCAGAACCGTTCAGTACGGTCTGGCGACTCCTAGCGTGCTGTCTCGGGGATCGGCCGGCCAAGAACACGCAAGGCTTTGTCCGGCTCACTACTCACGGAGGAGAATCGAAAATGATTCGTTGTAAGCGACGCCGCGCTCCTTTCGCTATGCAGCGTACGTTGATCTCGGCATCCTGCCTGGCTGCGATCTCGGCGTTCGCCGGCAAAGCTTCCGCGCAGGATTCGGCGATCGAAGAAGTCGTCGTGACCGCGCAGATGCGCGAGCAGGGCGTTCAGGATGTTCCGCTCGCGATCGCCGCCGTCAGCGGCGACATGCTCGAAGCGCGCGGACAGACCAACCTCAGGGAGATTTCCGCGCAGATTCCGAACGTCTGGCTGCAGCAGAATCCCGCGGGCCAAGGCAACTCGATGCGCGCGTTCATCCGCGGCGTCGGTCAGTCGGATCAGAGCCCGTCCGTCGAGCCGGGCGTCGGCATTTACGTCGACGACATCTACTTCGGCACGGTCACCGCCTCGGCGTTCGACCTGCTCGATCTCGAGCGCGTCGAAGTCCTGCGCGGCCCTCAAGGTACGTTGTCCGGAATGAACTCGCAGGGCGGCTCGATCAAGCTGTACTCGCGCAAGCCGGGCACGGGGGCCGAAGGCGGGCACGTCGAGGCTACGCTCGGCAGCTTCGGCAGGCGTGATCTGAAGGCGAGCGCCGACTTTACGGTGGTGCCCGAGAAAGTTTTCGCCCGTGTAACCGGCGTCGCGCGCAATCGCGACGGTCACGTCACGACGTACAACTACGCGTGCGTGAATCCGGACGATCCGGATGTGATCTCCGGCGCGATTCCGTCGCTGATCCGTAACGGCGATTGCAAGACCGGGGAGCTCGGCAACCAGCAGATGTATGCGGTCCGCGGCGTGTTGCGGATCGTGCCGTCGAATGGACGGCTCGAGGTGAACCTCGTCGGCGACTACACGAAGGACACGTCGAACACGCAGGCGTCGGTCCTTCTCGCGAGCGCCGAATCGGCCAGCAAGGGGACGGCGAACCCGCAGGATCGTTCCGGGATCAGCACGCTGTATCAGGGCGTCGCCTACGACGATCGTTTCGTGACGTACGGGCAGTATCGCCGCCCGGACGCGAAGCTCAACGACTTCTATGCGAGCTATGCGAACTTCTACGATCCGGGCGTGACCTACAAGGCGATCGGGCTTGCGCCTCCGCCCGACCAGGCGATTCCGGGCCCGTCCAACGGCCCGTACTTCGCCGCGAACGCCGCGCAGGTCGAGGCGTGGGGCGTCTCGGCGACGATCGATTACGAGCTGAGCGATAACTTCAGCCTGAAGTCGATCACCGGATACCGCACGTACGACACGCTGAGCGGCATGGACAACGATGCGTCGCCGGTCGTGTTCATCCAGAGCACGGATTGGTTCGAGCACGAGCAGTTCAGCCAGGAGCTGCGGCTGACCGGCGATCTGGTCGACGGCACCGTGCATTTCACGGTCGGCGGTATCTACTACGAGGCCGAGACCCGTCCGCTGTCGCGCATCCATACGCCGTTCTCCGGCTTCGGTCCGCCGGGCCAGCCGACGTTCTCGTTCCTGAACGACGACACCGCGGACATGGACGTCGCCGCCGCTTTCGCGAATGCGGCGTGGGACATCACGGACGCTTTGACGCTCGAAGGCGGCATCCGGGTCACCGACGAGCAGAAGGACTACACGTTCGGACGGCTGAATCCGGACGGCTCGGGCGATTACCTGCCGCTCAGCAACCCGGACAATCCGCTGACCGGCTGGACGGGCACGTACAAGGACTCGGTGACCGACTATCGTGCAGCGCTGTCCTACCGGGTTACGCCGGATGCGATGATCTACGCGCAGTTCGCGACGGGACACAAAGCCGGGGGCATCTCGCCGAGGCCGTACAGCTACCACCAGATCCGCCCGTTCGGCCCCGAGGAGCTCGATTCGTACGAAGTCGGCTTCAAGCTGGATCTCCTCGACCGCGTGATCCGCTTGAACGGCACGGTCTTCCACATGGACTACCAGGGTTATCAGGGCATCCCGCAAGTCTGCGTCGGCGACGACGATCAGCCGCTGCCGCCCGATGCCGGCGGAGTCCCGGGCCTCTGTGGTCAGTACCTGAACCTGGCCGACGCGAAGGTCGACGGTTACGAGCTCGAAGCGGTCGTTCGCCCGGGGAACAGCCTCAGCATCGACGCTTCGCTCAGCTACTTCGACTTCGAGTTCGGCGCGCCGCGCTACCCGACGAACGACGTGCAGGAAGGCTCGAGCCGCCCCGGCATCGGCAAGCGGAAGTGGAGCCTCGGCCTGCAGTACGTGCTCGACGTCGGCCGGTTCGGCACGCTGACGCCGAGGATCGACGTGAGCCGCACGCCGGGATACTGCGGCAACTTCGCGTGCGACCCGAATGCGATCGTCGACGACTACACGCTCGTGAACGCCAGAATCATGTTCGATACGAACAGCGATGACTGGTCGATCGCGCTCGAGGCGACGAACCTGACCGACGAGAAGTACTACATCAACAAGTTCGGCAACGTGTGGTACACGACCGGCCAGCCCGGCCGGCCGAGGGAGGCCGCGATCAGCGTGCGTCGTCGGTTCTAGTCGGTTCTAACCGAGGCGCTCGGTAGCGACGCTACTTAGCGCAGCCTCGGGGGCCTTTCGTCTGCGGAGGAAGGGGGCGGCAACCCGCTTTCGACCGCAGCGAAAGGCCCTTTTGCGTTCCAGTGCTTCGCGCCCTGCAAGCATTCGTCGGGTCACGGGTCATGGCGCGGAGCCGGCCCGTTCCTTTTCATAGCGTCCAGCTCGACCCATACCGGCGCATGATCCGACACGTGCCGCCGTGCTTGCTCGTGCGTGAGCCCGAGCGCGGCGGGAAACTCGTAGATGCCGGCGCCCGCGATCGGCAGCTCGTGCTCGAGCGGCACCCAGATGTTGTCGTAAAGGTTCGCGAAGCGGCCATCGATCGTCGATAACGTCGTCGCACCGCTGGTGATCAACGGCTCGGCGTGCACTCGCAACGCGGCCCATGCGGCGTGCTGCGGCGCGAGGTTGAAGTCTCCCATCAGCACGATGCGCTCTGCGTCGTCCGGATAGACGTCACGCAGCCATTGCCAATACGCGGCCAGCGCGTCGATCTCCGGAGCGCGGTCCTTTACGCCTTTGCCGTAGAGGACATGCACCGTTGCCGCAACGAAGATCAGCCCGGAGTCGCGTGCGCGGAACCGCGCGGAATAGGGCTCCCGCGCGAAGCGGTCGGTGACGTCGAGGTAGACGACTGCGCCGTCGACGTACTCGATCGTCGCCGTATTCCACAAGAACGCGTACTTCTCCTTGTGAGAGCCGCGGCCGAGGTCGTGCGAGTACATGGCGTCCCATGGCACGCCGGTCGCGGTTTCGATCGCGGTTTCGAGGGCTTCGATCCCTTCGGCCGTCATCGCCTCCTGCACCGCGATCAGATCGAATCCGCCGTCGCGCACGATCGTGCCGAGCACGTCGTAGTGCTTCAGCTCGCCGTGGCCGAGATGACGGATGTTCCATGACGCGAGCGTCGCCGATCCGACCGGAAGCGCGACGAGAACGGTCAACGCCGCGAGAACGCAAAGGCACGCGCGCTGCAGCGACGCGCGCCGCGCAGTGGCGAATCGCTTCACATGTGCGGCGGCACTTCGCGCACGGCGCAGGGCTTCGGAAGGTATCGCCGGCAAGTCGTGCTCGCGGTCGGATATTACGAAGCGCGATATCGTGCGGGATCGAGAAAATGGTCGCAACCGCCGGATTCACAACTTGACCTCGATGGCGACCGGCGCCACGGCGAGGGCCGGAGCGCGCGGTTTCGTTCGCAGCCGCGACTGTTGTAGAGACGTGACAAGTCGTGCTCTGATAATCACCGGCTGCGCGGACAGCGCTCACCGCCGGAAAAAGAACGTTCGCCTGGGGAGGAGACCCGAATGACGCCTGGATTCGAGGCCGGACTGCGCGTTCCCGCCGAAGCCGTTCCGACGAGCGCACGCAATGTTCGCGCAGCGGCCCACCCCGCGCGGCGGGCGCGGCCGCGCCGAGTTTCGTTCGTGCGCGGTGCGGCAGCCGTCTTGATTGGCGCCGCGATCGTTACCGCCATGTCGGCCGCCCGCGCAGACGTGATGGCCGTTTTCGTCGACGGCACGGAACGCACGGTCGGCTCGCCGACGCGCGGCCAGGCCGGGCGCGCCGCGTGGACCGCGGCCGTCGTCGAGCGCGGCGGCGTGATTTCGACCGACGATTTCAACGGCGTGAACATCGACGTGCCGGTCGACAGCGTGACGTCCGTCGGCAACTTCAGCGTGTACTTCAGCCAGACCGGCGGATACTCGCCGCAAGCGGGCAACACGTCGCCCGATCCGCATCCGACAGGCATCTTCGTCGGCACGACCGGCACCGGCGGCGGCGCGAATGCCGAGACGATAGAGGGTCTCGAGCTGCGCTTCGACACGCAGGGTCCGGTCACCGAGCGTCTCGAGCTGCGCTTCGATCCGCCGATTCACGCTTGGGCCGCCGACGTCTACTCCGTCGACGGCGTCGGTTTCGGCGAGGACGGCAGCCCGACCAGCAACGACCACACGACCCTGCACGTGCTCGATCACTCGTTCGATCTGACCGAGATCCTGCCGTATGCGGGCAGCGGCTATATGGGCTTTTTCGGGATCGTGTCCGATGTGCCGTTCGACACGATCTCGATCACGGCCGAAGGCGACGGCGACCGGTTCAGGCTCGACAACGTGTCGATCGCTTCGGTCGCGGAGAACGCGCTTTCGCAGGAAGCCCCGATCTTCGAGGTCGACCCGTCATGGCCGAAACCGCTGCCTTACAACTGGACTTACGGGCACGTTCCGTCGATCGCGGTCGATTCGCGGGACCACGTGTTCATTCTGACGCGGCCGAATACGTTGCCCGAGGATGTTCGCGCGCGCGCGGCGCCGCCGGTCATCGAGCTCGATCCGGACGGCAACTTCGTCAACGCCTGGGGCGGGCCGAGTGACGAGTACGATTGGCCCGACAGCGAGCACGGCATTGCAATCGATTTCGAGGATAACGTGTGGATCGGCGGCAGCGCGCCGGTCGCGCCTTCGCTGCGCGAGCTGAACGACGACATGCTGCTGAAGTTCACGCGCGACGGCGAGTTCTTGCTGCAGATCGGCGGCCGGGACGCGAGTCCGACGTCGCGCCGCGAGGCCGGCGGGAACCGCGACGGCTCGAGCGTTCATCAGTCGGCCGACGCGGCGGTCTATCGGCCGACGAACGAGCTGTTCGTCGCGGACGGTTACGGGAACCGGCGCGTCGCGGTGTTCGATGCGACGACGGGCGCGTTCAAGAGGGCGTGGGGCGCATTCGGCAATGAGCCGATCGACGTGATTCCCGAGGCGCGCGTCGTCGGCGAGGCCGCTGCGCGCCCGGCCGGCGGCAACGCGGGTCGAGCGCGTCGGCTCGATACCGATGGTGATGGGCCGCCGCAGTTCGGTTCGCCCGTGCATGCGATCAAGGTGTCGAACGACGGTAAAGTCTACGTGGCCGACCGTTCGAACCGCCGTATACAAGTGTTCACGATCGACGGGGAATACGAGGCGCAGATGTTCCTGAACCGCGAGGGGCCTTCGACCGACTCCGCCGCGGGGCTCGCGTTCTCGCCCGATCCCGAGCAGCGGTTTCTCTACGTCGCCGACTACGGCAACTCGCGGATCGCGGTCGTCGATCGGCAGCGTCTCGAGGTGCTCTATCAGTTCGGAGAGCGCTCGCCAGAGCCGGGCGACTTTCAGGGGCTGCATCACCTCGCGGTCGATTCGCAAGGAAACATCTATACGGGCGAGGTTGCACCGGGTGCTCGAGTGCAGAAGTTTCGCTTCGTAGGGATGTCGAGAACCCTGCCTGCAGCGGCCGAAACCGGCCGCTAGGCACGGCGCTTCGCGCAATCGTCGGCGTCACGCGGTTCTCGTCAGCGAAAAGCGCGCCGCTTCGCTCGGTTCCGATCATTCGTAGATGCGATCGGAACTGTACATTCTTTGACAATCTTTTCCCGCGTGGAAAGACTTCCCGCCCAAAGCGCGCGGCCTCACGCCGCACGAAGCGCGCACAATAATCGCTTTGGGGGGATTCATGTCGTCGAAATCGTATTTCGGGGCTCGCTCGCGTCTGTGTGTTGCGGTCATCGCCGCGCTCGGCACCGGAGGCGCGGCCCTCGCGCAGCAGCCGCTCGAGGAAGTCACCGTCACCGGCACACGCGTGCGCCAGACGGACGGCATGGCCACGCCCGTTCCGGTCACGGTCGTCACGCCGAACGAGCTGTCGACGTTCGAGCCGGGCGGCACGATCGCCGAGCAGCTCGACGCGCTGCCGCAGTTCTTCCAGACGGCGACCGCCCAGCGCGGCACCGGCGGCAGTATCGTCGCCGGCACCAGCGGCGGCAGCTACCTCGACATGCGCGCGCTTGGCGCGCAACGCACGCTCGTGCTGCTCGACGGCTCGCGAATGATGCCGGCGGACAAGCGCGGCTCGACGAACATCGACGTGTTTCCGACGGCGCTGATACGCTCGGTCGAGGTCGTGACCGGCGGCGCGTCCGCGGCCTACGGCGCCGACGCGCTCGGCGGTGTCACGAACTTCATCCTCGACCGCGAGTTTCAGGGGCTGAAGATCGATGCAGGGACGGGCGTTACCGACTGGGGAGACGGCAAGCGTTGGAACGTGTCGATCGCGGGCGGCACGCAGATCGGCGAGCGTTTGAATCTGATCGGCTCTATCGAGTCGCGGCACATCGATCAGATCCAGCGCGATCCCGAGGAGCTCGTCGAGAAGACGAGCTGGTTCCGCCGCTGGGGGCACGTGACGAATCCGGAGTGGTATCCCGGCGCGCCGGCCGGTATCCCGCAGCGTCTGACGAGGCCGTGGATCGCGTCGACGGACTCGAGCCCGACCGGCATCATCTGGGCCAGACAGCAGAGCTCGCCGAATCCGACGCCGCTGATACCGTTCGCGTTCAACGGCTATACGTTCCTCGAGGACGGCTCTGCAGCGCGGCCGTTCATCAAGGGCGACTACTATGCTTCGCCGTACGACCCGGGCAGCACGTGGACGATGTCCGGCGGCCCGGAGGCGCGGGCGCATAACCTCGCGTTCGACGGCGGCCCTTCGGGGCGGGAGGTCGTCGGCCGGTCGACGTTCGTCGGCTTGAAGTATGCGCTGACGGACAACGTGTCGATCTTCGCGCAGTACCTCGAAGGGCGCTCCGAGTCGAACTTCGTGAACCAGCGCGGCACCGTCTATCTCGCGGACGGCAAGCACGCGACCGTGTTCCGCGACAACGCGTTCCTGCCGGAGGAGATCGGCCGCGCGATGGACGAGGCCGGGATCGATCACTTCCAGCTCAGCAAGCTCGGCTCGTTCTCGTGGAACAACGGCGTTGGCAAGGGTGCAAAGAACCGCGCCGCGTTCGTAACGGATTCCTGGAGCGTAGGTCTCGACGTCGCGTTCGCGAACGGCTGGGACCTGCGTGCATCGTGGCAATCGGGCGAGTCGGAGAAGACGACCGGCATCTACGACGAGGTGCGGATCGACCGCGTTTTCCTTGCGATGGACGCGGTACGCGACCCGGAGACCGGCGCGATCGTCTGCAACGTGCAGCTCTACAACCCGACCGAGGAGGAGCTCTTCGAGTCGATACGTCACCTCGGGCTCGAGTCCTCGCTCGGCGGCCCGCTAATGTCGCCGGTCGGGCTCGACAACACGATCCGCGACTGCGTGCCGTTCAACGTGATGGGCGACGGCAACATGAGCCGCGCCGCGATGGACTACATGACGACGCCGATTACCGGCGAAAGCATCGTCAAGCAGGACTTCGCGGAGGTGCTCGTGACCGGCGAAGTGTACGAAGGCTGGGGCGCGGGTCCCGTGTCGCTCGCCGGCGGTCTGACCTACCGGGAGCAGAGCTTCTCGGATCGATCGCTGCCGGTCGACGTCGACGCGCTCGGCCCGCCGCAGAATGCGCCCGAGATCGGCATCCGCGGCTTTCCGATTCGCTACTATGCGGCGCTGAATACCTTGCACCAGTTCTCGAGCATTCCGACGGCGAGCGGCAAGTATGACGTCTGGGAGTGGTTCGCCGAGGGCAACGTGCCGATCTGGGCGTCCGCGTCGGGCAGCCGCTATCTCGGCGGCAGCCTCGCGTATCGTGCGTCGGACTACTCGAGCGTCGGCCGGATCGAGAGCTGGAAAGCCGGCATCGACTTCCAGGTTGCGGAGCCGCTTCGCTTCCGTATGACCCAGTCGCGCGACGTGCGCGAGGCGAGCTTCTCCGAGCGCTTCGACTCGCAGAACGGCGGCGCGAGCATAACCGACCCGAGGAAGGACAACGCGTCGTTCACGACCGTCGTGATCGCGGGGGGCAATCCGGAGCTCAGGCCCGAGATCGCGGACACGACCGTGTTCGGGCTGGTTTACGAGCCGCAGTGGGCGAGCGGCCTCAGCCTGTCGACCGACTGGTACAAGATCAAGATCAAGGACGCGGTCGGCACGCTCGGCGCGCAGCGGATCGTCGACGAGTGCGAGCTGAACGGCGTGCAGTCGCTGTGCAATCAGATCGTGCGCAACCCGGGCGACGGCAGCATCGAGACGATCTACAACGTGTTCCTGAACGTCGATCGGGCGAATGTCGAGGGCGTCGACATGGAGCTCGCGTATCGTACCGAGCCGAACCTCTTCGGCGATCGGAGCGAATCGCTGAGCTTGCGCTTCCTCGGCGGGTATTTGATCGAGCGCTCGGATACGCCGCTCGGCGGGACGCCATGGGACGTCGCGGGCCAGCTCGGCACGCCGGATTTCACCGCGAACGCGACGTTGACGTACAACATCGACAACTTCGGCGTGCAGCTGCAGCAGCGCTACATCGCGGACACGATCCGCAACTTGCGCTGGACCGAAGGGGTCGACGTCGACGACAACACGATTCCTTCCGCGAGCTATACGAACCTGCGGTTGTCGTATTCGGCCGATTCGTTCAACGGTGCTGCCTGGACCGTCGCGCTGCATGTCACGAATCTGTTCGACCGCGATCCGCCGATCATCCCGAGCTCGTCGCCGTACGGCGCAGCGCAAAGCATCCATAACGACTACGACGTGTTCGGGCGCCGCTATCAGCTCAGCTTCAACATGAGCTTCTGAAAGCGGCGGCCGTGGGGCGGGCGCGACGAAAAATCGTGCCAGGCACACTTTTCCGAAAAATTCGTGCCAGGCACGAATTCTTGGAGAAAATCGTGCCTGGCACGAATTTCCGCGGTGCCTGGCACGAATTTCGGCCGGGCCAATACCCGCTGGCTTGATTCAAAAAGGTTCTGGTAGAATTCGCCGGCCGCCGGCCCTTCTAGGGCGGGCCATCCGCTGAAAAGGCGCCGCTCGGTGCCGTCACCGGCGTATCGCCGTCCGCGTGTCAGTGGGCCGTTAGCTCAATTGGTAGAGCAGTGGACTCTTAATCCATTGGTTGTAGGTTCGAGTCCTACACGGCCCACCAGCTTCCCCGGCCGAGTCGCCGAGCCTCCGGAATCCACGTCCGCGTGGACGTGTGCCCGAGCCGTAGCGCGGCTCGTCGTCGGCCGGTAGATCGCCCGTCCGCTCCCCCCGTCGTCAGCGTGCTCGAGCCGTAACGCCGCCTTTGTCGTCGATCGGCGACGCAAACTTCGCGGCTGTTCCACCTACGAAACATTTCAATACCAGGGGCTTATCCGCGTTCTGAAGCTTATGTCATATCGCGCGCGATTTAGCTGTCGCAGATGACCGACAAGAGTTACGTCACATCGCCCGGGTTATGTCTCCTTTCACCGACGTTCACGTGCGGTAATGCGCGGTTGTGCTCGCATAAGTGAATGATTAGTAAAGAGTTGTCTTGCTGGCACGGAAATTGACTAAGCGATAAGGTCACCCGCCGCCGAATGCGTATGTCGGGCTGACAAGGGGCAAAGCCGTCGAAAGGCGGCGACGCAAAGCCTCCGGTCTAACGGGAGCCGTTCCCTAAGACAGCGGGGTTGCCAGCCACGGCATGCGACGAATTAGAACTATCGCATTCCGTCGATGCGACGCGCGATCGTGATCGCGCCGCTCGCTTTTGCAACTCGCGTCTACGGCTCTCCCGACCGGAAAACGGGAGGGAAATAAGAACAAATGATCGACGCACGAACGGCGGGGGCATACTGCCGCGTATCCGTCATTGCTCTGCTCGCGGCCCTCGCCTCCGGATGCGGCGGCGACGACGAAGTGGCCGTCTCGCGAAGCGAGAACCCGCCGCCTGTAAGTGAGACCCCGCCGCCGGCCGGCGAGACTCCGCCGCCGGCAAGCGAGAATCAACCGCCGGCGCTCGAAGGCTCGCCCGAGACTTCGATCAAGGTCGGCGCCGAGTACGAGTTTCAGCCGAAGGCGCAGGATCCCGATGGCGACATGCTGCTGTTCGGCGTCGACGGAAAGCCGCCGTGGGCGGAGTTCGATTCGCTGACGGGCTCGCTGACCGGAGCGCCGGGCGAGGAGGACGTCGGCACGTATCAGGGCATCGTTGTCTGGGTGACGGACGGGGAGACGAAGACGCCGCTGCCGCCGTTCGACATCGTCGTCGAGGCTCCGCCCGTCGAGACGCCGGCGCGGCCCGGGCCGCACGCGCCGGCCGAGCCGGAGAACACCGCGCCGACGATCTCGGGCAGCCCGGCGACGTCGATCGTCGCCGGCGAAACCTACCGATTCGTGCCCCAGGCGTCGGATCCGGACGAGGATCCGCTGTCGTTCACGATTCGCAACGCGCCTTCGTGGACGACGTTCGACGAGAAGACGGGCAAGCTCGAAGGCGTGCCGCCTTTCGATCGCGACGGCGAGTATGGCGACATCGTCATCGCCGTGTCCGACGGCCGCGCGACGACGACCCTGCCGCCGTTCACGATCACGGTCCGCGTTCCGCACGTGAACTCGGCGCCGACCGTCTCCGGAAATCCTCCGCGCGAGGTGCCGGCCGGCAACTCATATTCATTCGTGCCGACCGCTACGGACGTCGACGGCGACCCGTTGACGTTCGATCTCGACAATGGCCCCGCGTGGATCCGCTTCGACGGGTCGACCGGCCGACTCAGCGGGCAGCCGGCGGACTCCGATGTCGGACGATACGAAGGCCTGACGATCACCGTCAGCGACGGCGTCGACACGGCCGTGCTCGGCCCGTTCTCGATCGTCGTCACGGCGCCGTCGTGGAACACCGCGCCGACGATCACCGGAGTACCGGGCCTGACCGTCCTCCAGGGCCAACGTTACGCCTTCACGCCCGCGGCTTTCGACGCGGACGACGACGAGCTTTCGTTCTCGATCGCGAACAAGCCGGCCTGGGCGCGCTTCGATCCGGAGACCGGCATGCTCGCCGGCACGCCGGACGGCGATGACGTCGGCACGCACCGCAACATCGTCATCTCGGTCAGCGACGGTGCGGCAACCGCGTCACTGCCGGCGTTCTCGATCCGCGTCGACGCGGCGAACTCCGCGCCGACGATCTCGGGCAGCCCGGCATCGAGCGTCGAGCAGGGGCAGTCGTATTCTTTCGTTCCGAACGCATTGGATGCCGACGCCGATCCGCTGACGTTCTCGATCGAGAACCGGCCGTCATGGGCTGCGTTCGACACGTCGACCGGACGATTGTCCGGCACGCCCGGCGCCGGCGCTGCGGGCGAGTACTCCGGGATCCGCATCAGGGTCAGCGACGGCTCGGCGACGGCATCGCTGCCGGCGTTCACGATCACCGTGACGGCGCCGCCGAACGGCAGGCCGACAATCTGGGGCACTCCTGCATCGTCCGTCATGGAGGGCGCCGCATACACGTTCGCGCCTTCGGCGCGCGATCCCGACGGGGACGGCTTGACGTTCTCGATCGCGAACCGCCCCGGGTGGCTGGCGTTCGATCCGGCGACGGGGTCGCTCCAGGGTACGCCGGGCGCGGGCCACGTCGGCACCCATCGCGACATACGGATCAGCGTCAGCGACGGCGAGGCGACGGCATCGCTGCCCGCGTTCTCGATCACCGTGACCGCGGCGCCGCTGCCGAACCGCGCGCCGACGATCTCCGGCAATCCTCCACGCACGACGGAGGAGGGGGAGCGGTACGTGTTCAGGCCGTCCGCGACCGACCCCGACGGCGACCGGCTGACGTTCACTATCGCGAACCAGCCGTCGTGGGCGTCGTTCGATTCGTCGACCGGCAGCCTCGAAGGCACGCCGCGCGACGGGGACGCGGGCACCTATAACAATGTCCGCATCACGGCGAGCGACGGCGAGGCGACGGCGTCGCTGGGTCCATTCTCGATCACCGTTGCGGCCCCGGAGCCCGAGAACCGCCCGCCGACGATCTCGGGCTCTCCGAGCAGGACGGCCGTGCAAGGCACCGGATACTCGTTCCGCCCGACGGCGTCGGATCCGGACGGCGACATCCTGACGTTCCGGATCGCGAACCGGCCGGCTTGGGCGAACTTCGATCAGTCGACCGGCCAGTTGAGCGGGACGCCCGGGCCGAACGACGTTGGCGCTTACTCGAACATCCGCATCAGCGTCACGGACGGCGACGCCGAGGTCGCGTTGCCCGCGTTCGACATTCAGGTCGAGGCGATCGTAAACGGCACTGCGACGCTGACCTGGAACGCGCCGACGGAGCGCACCGACGGTTCGCCGCTGACGAATCTGGCCGGGTACAACATCTATTGGGGGCGCGAGGTGGGCAACTACCCGAACAAGGCGACCGTCGGGGCCAACACGACGACCTATGTCATCGAGAACCTGGCCCCGGGCACCTGGTACTTCGTGACGACCGCGTTCGATCGGGAGGACGGCGAAAGCGACTTCTCGAACGTCGCGTCGAAGACGATCAGGTAGCCGAAAAATCGTGCCAGGCACGAATTTCGAAAGAATTCGTGCCTGGCACGAATTACTGCCGGGCAGCGTGCCTGGCACAATTTTTCTCGAAAAGCGTGCCTGGCACGAATTTCCGAGGTGCCCGGCACGATTCGGCGTGCCTATACTGTCGCCGTGCGACTCGTCACCCTGATTGCAGCAGCTTCGGCCATCGCCTTGAACGTCCAAGCGGCGCCGCCCGAGACCGAGAAGCGGCCCTTCACGTACTCGCTTCACGGCACCGAGATCGAGGACCCGTATCACTGGCTCGAGGGCAGCGACGCGCCCGAGATCGGAACGCCGGACCCGGCGCTCGACGCCGCCGTCGGCGCGTGGACCGACGCGCAGAACGCGTACACGCGCGGGGTCCTCGATGCGCTGCCGAACCGCGAGCAGTTCGCCGCAGAGCTCGAGCAGCTGCTGTCGCTCGACGCGTGGGGCATTCCGCGGATCGGCGGCGACTTGCTGTTCTACTCGCTGCGCCGCGGCGACCAGGCGCAGCCCGTGCTCTACGTGCAGCCAGGGCCGGACGCCGAAGCGCGCATGCTGCTCGACGTGAACGCGCTCGATGCATCGGGCCTGCTCGCGCTCGACTGGTATCGCCCGAGCCCCGACGGCCGCTACGTCGCATTCGGCACGTACCACGCCGGCGACGAGAACACGACCGCGCGGGTCCTCGATACGGCGACCGGGCAGTGGCTCGACGACGAGATCCCGGGCCGCGTGGACGCCGTCGATTGGCTGGACGACGGCCGCACCTTCGTGGTGCGCAGACTCTCGGACCCGGCGAACCCGTACAGCGGGCAAATTTTGCTGCACGAGCTCGGCCGCGACGTCGCCGACGACCCGGTGCTGTTCGAGCAGTACACCGAAGGGCCGCTCGCGACGACCTGGGGCCCGTACCCGTTCGTATCCGGTGACGGCCGCTGGCTCGTCATCATTTATTACACCGGTACCGACTCGAACGACGTCTGGTTCTACGACCTCGACGCGTGGCGCGAGAGCGGCCGTCTCGAGCGGCGCGACCTTCTGGTCGGCGAGCAGGCGCTGACCGAGGACGGGTTCTTCGTCGGCGACACGTTCTATGCACTGACGACGTATGGCGCGTCGAACAAGCGCGTGCTGGCGTTCGACCTCGCGAGCGACGCGCCGGCCGAGTTCGACGAGGTGATCCCGGCCCGAGACGACGCGGTGATCGTCGATATCGAGCCCGCGCCCGGCCGAATCGTCGTCGATTACCTTGCGGACGCGTACAGCCGGCTCGAGGTGTTCGCGCTCGACGGGCGCCGCATCGGCGAGATCGAGCTCCCGGGCATCGGCAGCGCGGCGATCGTCACGCATCCGGAGCGCGACATCGCGTGGCTGTCGTTCGAGTCGTTCAGCGAGCCGCGCGGGATCCACCGTGTCGACCTCGATGCGAGGACGACGTCGCTGTGGCGGCGCCCGGAGCTCGGCATCGAGACGCCGGAGATTACGGTCCGGCAGGTACGCTACCGCTCTGCCGACGGCACGGAAGTGCCGATGTTCCTCGTGCACCGGGCGGGGCTCGCGCTCGATGGCGAGAATCCGACGATTCTTTACGGTTACGGCGGCTTCGATATCGCGATGACGCCCGAATTCCTCGCCGCATGGCAGCCGTGGCTCGCGCGCGGCGGCGTGTACGCGATCGCGAATCTGCGCGGCGGCGGCGAGTACGGCGCGGACTGGCATCGCGCCGGCATGCTCGAGCGCAAGCAGAACGTGTTCGACGACTTCTACGCCGCGGCCGAGTACTTGATCGCCGAAGGCTATACTCGCCCTGAGCGGCTCGGGATTCGCGGCGGATCGAACGGCGGGCTCCTGACCGGGGTTGCGATCACGCAGCGGCCGGAGCTCTTCTCGGCCGCGATCGTGCAGGTGCCGCTGCTTGACATGCTGCGGTATCAGAACTACCTGATGGCCCGCTACTGGGTCGGGGAGTACGGCAGCGCCGAGAATCCCGATCAGTACGAGTACCTACGAGCGTACTCGCCATACCAGAACGTACGGTCCGGAATACGGTATCCGGCGACGTTTCTGACCGCCGGCGAGAACGACAGCCGCGTGCACCCGCTGCACGCGCGTAAGATGGCGGCTGCGCTGCAGGCCGCGACGACCGCCGATCCGGAAGAGGAGCCGATCCTCTTGTGGGTCGACCGCGAGACCGGCCACGGCCAGGGCAAGCCGCTCGAGATCCGCATTCGAGAGGCTACGGATTTGCTGGTCTTCATGGCCTGGCAGCTGGGGCTCTAGTCCGAAGGTCGGTGCCGAGCCGATTTTCGGCCGATGAAAGACGGGGCGGCCGCGATCCCCGGGCACACCTTACCCGGCAGCCTTCCGCTCACCGTCGGTATAATGGGCGTCGGCGGGCGAAAGTGGCGGAACTGGTAGACGCGCTGGATTTAGGTTCCAGTGGGGCAACCCGTGGGAGTTCGAGTCTCCCCTTTCGCACCATGGGTTGCGTTGCATCAACGGATGAGCGGACGAACGCGAACGAAGCGGGGTCGAACGAGGGTTCCGCCAAGGCGCCCGGGCTTGCGCGGAGGGCCCGCCGCTCGAAGCAAGGAATAACGGATTAACGACGGTGGCAACTTCGAATTTGGATGTCTCGCTGGAGCAGCCCGGAGGGCTCGAGCGCCGCTTGACGATACGTGTGCCGAGGCCCGAGATCGAGCGTGAGGTCGAGGCGCGACTCCAGAAGGTCGGCCGAACGGCACGGCTGAAAGGCTTCAGGCCGGGCAAGATCCCGCCGAAGGTCGTGAAGAAGCACTACGGCGAGCAGGTGCGCCGCGAGGTGCTGTCCGACGTCATTCGGTCGTCGTACAACCAGGCGATCCAGCAGACCCAGCTGAACCCGGCCGGCGGCCCGCAGATCGAGCCGCTGTCGGGCGTTGCGAGCGCGGACGAGGACTTCACCTACCGCGCGACGTTCGAGGTCTTTCCGGAGGTTGCGCTCGGCGATCTGTCGACGCTCGAGATCTCCCGGCCGAAGGTCGAGATCACCGAGTCCGACGTCGACAACATGATCGAGAAGCTCCGCGAGCAGCGCGCCGAGTGGCGTGCGGTGGAGCGCAAGGCCGAGAAGGGCGACCGCGTCGTCATCGACTTCATCGGGCGGATCGACGGCGAGCCGTTCGAAGGCGGCGAGGCGAAGGAGGTCACGATCGTGGTCGGCGCGGGCCAGGTCATCGCCGATTTCGACGCCGCGCTCGAGGGCCTGACCGCGGGCGAGACGAAGACCGCGCAGGTCAAGTTCCCGGAGGAGTACTCCCGCGAGAACCTGCGCGGTAAGGACGCGGAATTCGAGATCACCGCGCACCGCGTCGAGGAGAAGGTGCTGCCCGAGGTCGACGATGAGTTCGCGAAGGCGTTCGGCGTCGAGGAGGGCGGCATCGAGAAGCTCCGGGAAGAGGTGCGCGCGAACATGCAGCGGGAGCTCGACGAGCGGCTGAAGACCGAGACGAAGACCCGCGCGTTCGATGCGCTGCTTGCGGCGCACGATGTCACGACTCCGCGGGCGCTGGTCGCGGACGAGATCCGCACCCTGCAGGCCGACGCGATGCGCCGGCTCGGCATCGAGGATCCGGCACAGGCACCGCCGCCGGAGCGGTTCGAGGCCGCGGCGCAGCGGCGGGTCGCCGTCGGGCTGCTCGTTCAGGAACTGATTCGCAAGAATGGGATCGAACTCGACCGAGTCCGCGCGCAGCGGCGAGTCGACGAGCTCGTGGCGCCTTACGAGAACCCCCAGGAGGCCGCGCGCATCTACCGCTCGAGCCGCGAGCTGATGGCTCAGGTCGAGTCGAGCGTCCTCGAAGACCAGGTAGTCGAATTCCTGCTCGAGCAGGCGAAGGTCACGGATGAGACGAAGACCTTCGACGAGTTCATGGCGGCCGGGTAATTAATGGAGACGAGAGTGAGTCCTACTGCACTGAATCTGGTTCCGATGGTCGTCGAGCAGACGGCGCGCGGCGAGCGCGCGTACGACATTTATTCGCGTCTGCTGAAGGACCGCGTCGTGTTCGTCGTCGGTCCGATCGACGATCACATGGCGAATCTGGTCGTCGCGCAGCTCCTGTTTCTCGAATCCGAGAACCCGGACAAGGACATTCATCTCTACATCAACTCACCCGGAGGCATCGTGACCGCAGGTCTTTCAATTTATGACACGATGCAATTCATAAAACCGGACGTGAGCACGATCTGTCTCGGCCAGGCGGCGAGCATGGGCGCGTTGCTGCTCACTGCCGGTGCAAAAGGCAAGCGCTTCTGCCTGCCGCATTCGCGGATCATGATTCATCAGCCGAGCGGCGGTTTTCAGGGCCAGGCGTCCGATATCGACATCCACGCCCGCGAGGTGCTGAAGCTGCGCCAGCGTTTGAACGAAATCATGGCCCGCCACACCGGGCAGCCGGTAGAGAAGATCGAGCGGGACAGCGATCGGGACCACTTCATGGACGGAGAAACGGCCGTGGAGTACGGTCTAATCGACACGGTGCTGCAAAAACGCACCGAGTCCAAAGGCAAACTTTGACTCAATCGACATCTTGTAACTTAACTTCAAGGGAAGTGGGATTCCGCGCTTTGCACACCTTCGGGACTAATGCTATAAGGCCGGCAAGCACTTTTCTGACGAGCAGAGGAAGGCGCTATGAGCGATGATTCGCGCGGCAAGACAGACGACGGCAAGCTGCTGTACTGCTCGTTCTGTGGCAAGAGCCAGCACGAGGTGCGCAAGCTCATCGCCGGCCCTTCCGTTTTCATTTGCGATGAGTGCGTAGAGCTCTGCAACGACATCATTCGCGAGGAGCTCGACGAGAAGGCGGAACGCGGGCGAGACAAGCTTCCGAAGCCGCATGAGATCAAGGCGGTTCTCGACGAGTACGTGATCGGCCAGCAGACGGCGAAGAAGGTCCTGGCCGTTGCGGTGTACAACCACTACAAGCGGCTCGAGACGCGTCAGCGGGACAAGAGCAAGCAGGAGATCGAGCTCGCGAAGAGCAATATCCTGCTGATCGGTCCCACCGGCTGCGGTAAGACGCTGCTCGCGGAGACGCTCGCGCGTCTTCTGAACGTGCCGTTCACGATTGCGGACGCGACGACGTTGACCGAGGCGGGTTACGTCGGCGAGGACGTCGAGAACATCATTCAGAAGCTGCTGCAGAAGTGCGAGTACGACGTCGAGAAGGCACAGACGGGTATCGTCTACATCGACGAGATCGACAAGATCTCGCGCAAGAGCGACAACCCGTCGATCACGCGCGACGTCTCGGGTGAAGGCGTGCAGCAGGCGCTGCTGAAGCTGATCGAAGGCACGATCGCGTCGGTTCCGCCGCAGGGCGGCCGTAAGCATCCGCAGCAGGAGTTCCTGCAGGTCGATACGTCGAACATCCTGTTCATCTGCGGCGGTGCATTCTCCGGCCTCGACAAGGTGATCATGAACCGCTCGAAGAAGAGCGGAATCGGCTTCGTGGCCGAGGTGAAGAGCCAGGAAGAGGCGGGCCGCAACGTCAGCAAAATCCTGCAGGACGTCGAGCCGGAAGATCTGATCAAGTACGGTCTGATTCCGGAGTTCGTCGGCCGACTGCCGGTCGTCGCGACGCTCGAGGAGCTCGATGAGGACGCACTCGTCGAGATCCTGACCGAGCCGAAGAACGCGTTGACGAAGCAGTATCAGAAGCTCTTCGAGATGGAGGGCGTCGAGCTCGAGTTCCGGGAGGACGCGCTGCGAGCGATCGCGAAGAAGGCGATGCAGCGCAAGACCGGTGCACGAGGTCTGCGCACGATTCTCGAGAGCGTGCTGCTCGATACGATGTACGACCTCCCGTCGATGACGAATGCGACGAAGGTCGTCGTCGACGACGCGGTTGTCACCGGCGAGACCAAGCCCTACATCATCTACGAGTCGGACGAGCCGGCCGCCGTCGGAGACGGTTACCGGAATTGACCGGGGCGAACGAAAAAAGGGGTCAGAGCCCTTTTTTCTCCCCCCCCCATTTGCGGAAGATCAGGTGTCAGGCACCGTTTTCCGCCGGAAACGGGTGCCCGGCACCTATTCCGTCTTGCGTCCGCACCATCTTCTAATCCGGTACCGAGGGAAACGTAACGATGGAAACAGGTAATCCGGACCAGGTGAATTCCAAACGTCTGCCGATCCTGCCGCTGCGGGACGTGGTCGTTTATCCGCACATGGTGATCCCGCTGTTCGTCGGCCGTGAGAAGTCGGTCGTCGCGCTCGATCAGGCCATGGCGACCGGCAAGGAAATTCTGCTCGTCGCGCAGCAGCAGGCCGATGTCGACGAGCCGACCGAGAAGGACATCTACCCGGTCGGCACGCTCGCGACGATCCTGCAGCTTCTGAAGCTCCCGGACGGTACCGTGAAGGTGCTCGTCGAGGGGATGAAGCGCGCGCGCTTGAAGCATCTCGAGATCGGCGAGTGCTTCTCGGCCGAGATCGAGGAGCTCGTCGAGAGCGACGATTCCGACGAGCGCGAGATGGACGTGCTGACGCGCTCCGTGATCGCGCGCTTCGAGCAGTACGTCAAGCTCAACAAGAAGATCCCGCCGGAGATTCTGACGTCGCTGTCCGGCATCGACTCGCCGAGCCGGCTGGCCGACACGGTCGCGATGCACATGTCGCTGAAGCTCTCCGAGAAGCAGAAGGTGCTCGAGATGATCGATGTGCCGGAGCGGCTCGAGCACGTGCTCGGGCTGATCGACGGCGAGATCGACATGCTGCGCATCGAGAAGCGGATCCGCGGCCGCGTGAAGCAGCAGATGGAGAAGAGCCAGCGCGAGTACTACCTGAACGAGCAGATGAAGGCCATTCAGAAGGAGCTCGGCGAGATGGACGACGCGCCTAACGAGCTGCAGGAGCTCGAGGCGAAGATCAAGGCCGCGGGCATGCCGAAGGACGTGCACGAGAAGGCGACGAGCGAGCTCAACAAGCTGAAGATGATGTCGCCGATGTCGGCCGAGGCGACCGTCGTGCGCAACTACATCGACTGGCTCGTGAAGGCGCCTTGGAAGAAGCGCACGAAGGTGCATCACGATCTCGCCGAGGCGGAGCGCGTGCTCGAGGAAGACCACTACGGCCTCGAGAAGGTGAAGGAGCGGATCCTCGAGTATCTCGCCGTGCAGCAGCGCGTGAAGGAGCTCAAAGGCCCGATCCTGTGTCTCGTCGGTCCGCCGGGCGTCGGCAAGACGTCGCTCGGGCAGAGCATCGCGCGCGCGACGAACCGCAAGTTCGTCAGGATGTCGCTAGGCGGCGTCCGCGACGAGGCGGAGATCCGCGGGCATCGGCGCACGTACATCGGCTCGATGCCGGGCAAGATCATCCAGAACCTCGGCAAGGTGAAGGTGCGCAACCCGCTGTTCCTGCTCGATGAGGTCGACAAGATGTCGATGGACTTCCGCGGGGATCCTTCATCTGCGCTGCTCGAGGTTCTCGATCCGGAGCAGAACTCGGCGTTCAGCGATCATTATCTCGAGGTCGATTTCGATCTTTCGGAGGTGATGTTCGTCTGCACGGCGAACAGCCTGAACATTCCGGCTCCGCTGCTCGACCGAATGGAAGTGATCCGGATCCCGGGCTACACCGAGGACGAGAAGCTCAACATCGCGCGCCGCTATCTGATTCCGAAGCAGATGCGGCAGAACGGCCTCAAGGAGGAAGAGCTCAAGATCTCCGATCAGGCGATCCTCGACACGATTCGCTACTACACCCGCGAGGCCGGCGTGCGCAATCTCGAGCGCGAGATCGCGACGATCTGCCGCAAGGTCGTGAAGCAGCTGCTGCTGAAGCCGCGTAAGAGCGTCGTGCGCGTCACGCACGACAATCTCGACAAGTTCCTCGGCGTGCGCCGGTTCCGATACGGCCGTGCGGAGGAGAATGATCAGATCGGTCAGGTCACCGGGCTTGCGTGGACCGAGGTCGGCGGCGAGTTGCTCGCGATCGAGGCTGCGGTCGTTCCGGGCAAAGGCAAGCTGATCCACACGGGTCAGCTCGGGGATGTGATGCAAGAGTCGATTCAAGCGGCGATGACCGTCGTGCGCAGCCGCGCGGCATCGCTCGGGATCGACGAAGGCTTCCATCAGAAGATGGACGTGCACATCCACGTGCCGGAAGGCGCTACGCCGAAGGATGGTCCTTCCGCCGGCATCGGCATGTGCGTCGCGCTGATCTCCGCGCTGACGCGCGTGCCCGTGAGATCGAACGTCGCAATGACGGGAGAGATCACGCTGCGCGGCGAGGTACTGCCGATCGGCGGCTTGAAGGAAAAGTTGCTTGCCGCCCACAGAGGCGGAATCGAGACCGTATTGATTCCGGCCGACAATGAAAAGGACTTGCCCGAAATACCAAAGAACATCAAAGACAAGTTGAAGATTGTTCCCGTCAAGTGGATTGACGAGGTGATCGCGCTGTCGTTGCAACACGTGCCGCGTCCCGAAAAAGGCGACAACGGCGACGTCGTGGATCGCGAGAAAACCAAGGCGGAAGAAGGCGAAAAAAGCGAAGCAGTATTGCCTCATTAAGCGATGCTGCGCCAAGTTGACACGTGAAAATCGCTGTTGGTATAAGGTTGCGTGTCTCGAAGGTAGCGGGGCGGATCATATGGGGGGCCGCGGAACTTCGGGGCCCACCTCCACGACATGAACACGGGCGTGACGCAACAGATCCACGCGTCTCGGGTCTTATAGTTTAAAAAGCTAACTATCGCGTAAGGGACGGGAATGAATAAAGCGGAACTGATCGATGCGGTGGCAAGTGCCGCCAATCTGTCCAAGGCCGATGCGAGTCGCGCCGTGGACGCCGTGGTCGATACGATCACGAACGCGTTGAAGGAGGGGCGGCAAGTCTCCGTCGTCGGATTCGGCACCTTCAGCGTGAAGCATCGGGGCGAGCGTAGCGGACGCAACCCGCGCACGGGCGATACGATCAAGATCGCCGCCAGCAACGTTCCGGGGTTCAAGGCTGGTAAGGCATTGCGGGATGCCGTAAACTAACCGGCCCTGTCCCAGGGTGCTTAGCTCAGCTGGGAGAGCGTCGCCCTTACAAGGCGAAGGTCGGGGGTTCGAACCCCTCAGCACCCACCAGAGATGAGTCGGAGTGGTAGTTCAGCTGGTTAGAATACCGGCCTGTCACGCCGGGGGTCGCGGGTTCGAGTCCCGTCCACTCCGCCAATTGTTCTAAGCAAAGGGCAGATTTCTTTCCGGCGCGCCGGGAACGAATCTGTCCTTTGTTTTTTTGCCCCAAGGAAGGGGAAAAAGGGGGCGACACCTTTCTTGCGCGGGCAGGGGCTGGGAGAATGGTGTCCGCCACCTTAGTCGTCCACTAGAAGCGGGGCGCCGCCTCTTGCGTCGAGACGCGGAAGCCGGCAGTCCCACGCCTTTCTTGGTGAGCCATGCTGCAACGAATACGCGACGGATTCGGCCGTTCGGTCATCATTGTCATTCTCGGCCTCATAGCCGTCTCGTTCATTTTCTGGGGCATCGATTTCAACTTCACGGGCCCCAGCTACGCCGCAAAGGTCAACGGCGAGGAGATCTCGCTCGAGGAGTTCGAGCGCAATTTGCAGGCGGAGCAGAGCAACTTCCTCGAGCTGTACCGCGTCGAGCTCGACGAGGACATTCGGCGCCAGCTCCGCGCGCAGGTCCTCGACCGTATGGTGCGGCAACGGGCGCTCGCTCAGCGGGTCGCCGAGCTCGGCTATCGCGTTTCGGACGAGCGGCTTGCCGCGTCGGTCCAATCCATTCCGATGTTCCAGGTCGGCGGCGAGTTCTCTTTCGATCTGCTGCAGACTCAGCTGGCGTTCCAGGGCATCTCGGTCGCGGCGTTCGAAGAGATGCAGCGCGAGCAGCTCGAGCTGTTCGATCTTCAGAACGGCATCGCGAACGCGGCGTTCGTGACGCCGGATGAGTACCAGCGATTCGTCGAGCTGATGAACCAGCGGCGCGAGGTCGCCTATGCGACGTTCGAGTTGAGCTCGTTCCTCGACGGGGTCGAGGTCACGGACGAGCAGATCGCCGAGCACTATCAGGAGTTCGGCGATCGCTACATGACCGAGGAAAGCGCATCCATCGAGTACGTCGAGCTGCGCCGCGCCGATATCGCGGAGCAGATCGAGGTCGACGACGCTGCGCTGCGCGAGTACTACGAGCGGCGCAGCGCCGAGTTTCGGACCGAGGAGGAGCGCGCCGCGAGCCATATTCTGATCACCGCGGAAGACGGTGAGAGCGATGACGATGCTCGCGCGCGGGCGGCGGAGCTCGTCGAGCGCATCCGCGGCGGCGAGGAGTTCGCTGCGCTTGCGGCCGAGTATTCGGACGACCCCGGCACGGCGTCCGCGGGCGGCAGTCTCGGCTGGATCGGGCGCGGCATGCTCGAAGGTCCGTTCGAGGACACGCTCTATGCGATGGCCGAGGTCGGCGACGTGTCGGATCCGGTGAAGACGGATTTCGGCTGGCACATCATTCGTCTCGACGACATCCGTGCCGGCGAGGAGCGCTCGTTCGAGGAGGTCCGCGACCAGATCGCGCTCGAGTACCGGACGGAGCGTGCGGATGACCTGTTCTTCGACCAGGCGAACCGGCTGGCCGACGTCGCGTTCGAGGAGTACGACAACCTCGAGCGGGTCGCATCGACGCTGGGATTGCCGCTGAAGCGGATCGAGAACTTCACGCGCAGCGGCAGCGCGGACGCGTTCCCGAATGGTGCGCCGGTCATCGATGCGGTGTTCGGCTTCAACGCGACCGAGACCGGCATCAATAGCGACCTGCTCGAGCTCACCGACGAGCACGTCGTCGTCGTTCGCGTCGTCGACCGGATTCCGCCCGAGCAGCGGCCGCTCGAAGAAGTTGCAGACGAGATCCGTGAGACGCTCCGTCGCGAGCGCGCCGAGCAGCTCGCGGCCGACGCGCTGAACGCGTTCGCTGCCGCGCTGCCGGATCCGCTTACGCCCGAGTTTCTCGGCGCGTCGGTTGCGGACGCCGAACCGAGCGGCGACGCAGAGGCCGACGACGGAGATTCCGCGGCGGACGACGGCGGCGACGACGAGGCCGCCGCTGCGGCGGACGCGGCCGCGTCATCCGACGACGAAGCGAGCGCAGACGCCGCCGCCGACGAGGCCGCGAACGACGACGGCGCACTGTCGCCGGCCGCGCGGCTCGCTGCCGAGCACGGCGGCACGTGGCACGGGCCGATGTGGCTCGGGCGAAACGACATCGATGCGCCGAGCGAGGTCGTCGCCGCGGCGTTTGGGCTCGGCGTGCCCGCCGAGGGGGCTCATCTGCGCGAGACGGTCGTCAGGGCGAACGGCGATCGCGCGCTGCTCGTGCTGTCGCGCGTCGAGCCGGGTAACCCGAACGACGTTCCGCTCGATCAGCGCGAAATGCTGCAGCGGCAGCTGCTCGAAGCGACGATCGGCGCGGAGCTCGGCGCGTACGCGGCGTCCGTTCGCGAGCAGGCGAAGGTGACCGTTCCGCCGCAGGTGCTCGATCCGCAGTTCTAGTCCGGCTTCGGCTCGTCGAAGTGCATGCCGACGATGCTGTAGCCGGCATCGACGTAGACGATCTGGCCCGTGATTCCGGCCGCGAGATCGGAGCACAGGAACGCGCCGGCGTTGCCGACGTCGTCGATCGTCACGTTGCGTTTCAACGGCGACGCGGCCGCGTTCTGCGCGAGCATCTGCCGCAGCCCCTTCACGCCTGACGCAGCGAGCGTCCGTATCGGACCGGCCGAGATCGCATTCACGCGGATATTGCTCGGGCCGAGATCGAACGCGAGAAAGCGCACGTTCGCCTCGAGGCTCGCCTTCGCAAGACCCATCACGTTGTAGCTCGGCAGCGCACGCACGGCGCCCAAGTACGAGAGCGTGAGCAGCGCGCCCGCGCGGCCTTGCATCATCGGCTCGGCTCGCTTCGCGAGGGCCGCGAAGCTGTAGCTCGACACGTCGTGCGCGATCCGGAAGCCTTCTCGATTGACCGCGTCGATGTAGCGGCCTTCGAGCTGATCGGCCGGCGCGAACGCGACCGAGTGGACGAGAATGTCGAAGCCGTCCCAGCGCCCGGCGAGCTGCGAGAAGAACGCGTCGATCTGGCCGTCGTCGCTGACGTCGAGCGGCAGCACGACATCGCTGCCGAGCTCGGCGGCGAAGCCGCGCACGCGCTCGGCGAGCTTGTCCGTCTGATAGCTGAAGGCGAGCTCCGCGCCTTCACGCTGCATGGCTTTGGCGATGCCCCAGGCGATCGAACGATTGCTTGCGACGCCGACGATGACGGCGCGCTTGCCGGTTAGAAAGCCCATCGATGTCGATCCTCGAGTGTTGTGAGTGGCGCGCCTCGGGGGCGGTGAAGGGCGAAAGTATACGTCGTTTCGGCGGCGCTCGACGGGGGCGGGCCTGCTGGCGCCGGACCGCTAACGGAGCGGTCGCGCGGCGAGCGCAACTTCTGGGTTGAGCGCCGTGTTCGGTTGCGCTCGCGCGGTGCGCGCCTAGGTGCTTTGCTCGAGGACGTTGACGTACATCACGACGCGGTCGCCGGGCTGGAGGTAGCGGCTCGTCGACAACGCGTCGTTCCACTCGAGGAGCTGCGGAACCGTGACGCGGAACCGCTGTGCGATCGTATACAGCGAATCGCCGTTGCGGACGACGTAGTTCACGCGTCGCGTCGCGTTCTGGCCGAGCGGGTTCATCGCGGGGACGGACGCGGACGCGAGCACGGGCGCCGCATCCTTGCCGACCCAGACGACGAGGTCGCGGCCGACCGCGAGGGTGTCCCCCGGCGCCATGCCGTTCCAGCTCGCGAGCGAGCGGACGTCGACGCCGTAGCGCTGCGAGATCGACCACAACGTCTCGCCGCGCCGCACCTTATGCACGCGCCGCTCGCCGTTGCGCTCTTGACTCGTCGTGCTCGCGAGGCGCGCATCTGCGGACAAGGCGTAGTCGCCCAACGATTCGCGCGCGTGCGGAATCATCAGGTAGTCGCCGGCGCGGATCAGATTACCGCGCAGTCCGTTGACCTGGCGCAGCACGTCCGGCGTCGTCGAGTACGCGTTCGCGATCGCGATCAAGGATTCGCCCTGGCGGATTCGATGCCGCGTCCAGCGCACGCGCTCGGCGGCGGGCAGCTGCGCGACCGCGGCCGTGAAACGCTCGGCGTGCGAAATCGGCAGCACGATGTGATGCGGGCCTTCGGGATCCGTCGCCCAGCGGTTCACGCCGGGATTCAGCCGATAGAGCTCTTCGGTCGTCAGACCCGCGAGCTCGGCGGCGACCGCCATGTCGAGCTGGCCGCCCGTCTCGACGATCGCGAGATAGGGCTCGTTCGGCACGGCCGGCAACGTGATGCCGTGCTCCTCGGCATTCGCGACGAGATTGCGGATCGCGAGAAGCCGCGGCACGTAGGTGCGCGTCTCGCGTGGCAGATGACTGCGGATGCTCCAGAAGTCGCCGGGCCGGCCCGCGGCCGCGGCCCGTTTCAGCGCTCGCGACACGTTGCCTTCGCCGGAGTTGTAGCCGGCAACGGCGAGCAGCCAGTCGCCGTCGAACATCTCGTGGAGCTTCTCGAGATAGTCGAGCGCGCCGCGCGTCGATTCGACGATGTCTCGGCGGCCGTCGAACCACCAGTTCTGCTTGACGCCGAGGCGCTGCGCCGTGCCGGGAATGATTTGCCACAGGCCGGCCGCCCGGCCGTGCGAATACGCGAACGGATCGAACGCGCTCTCGACGATCGGCAGCAACGCAAGGTCGGTCGGCATGCCGCGCGCCTCGAGCTGCTCCGCGATGTAGTAGAGATACGGCCGCGCACGGGTCAGCACGCGCTCGACGTAGTCGGGATGCTTCGCGAAGTACTCGAGCTCGCGCTCGAGCGCCGGGTCGTCCGCATCGGGCAGCGAGAACGATGCCCGCAGCTCGTCCAGCAGGTTCTCGGGACGGGGCTCCGGTACCTCGTCGAGCGTGATGTCCGGAACCGGGCGCCGGGCCGGCACGGTGTCGAGCGGCGGCGGCACGATCGCAGCGGGATCACCGATGATCGCGTTCGCGAGCGGTGAGATCAGCTGCTGATCGGTGACAGTGGCCGATGGGTGCGGTCCGAACGCCTGGCAGCCGCCGAGCATACCGCCGACGACCAAGGTCAGTGCATGGCGCGCTGCGAAACGCCGGCATGCACCGCCCCGTCCCGCCTGAATCGCGGGTTGCTGGGGATTGAATCGGGGGGTGTCCTGAACCTCGTGCGTTGACCCGCCGGCATTTTTCGAGTTCATTGCCGCGGAATCCTACGTATCGGTTGCCGCCCGGCAAGCGACGTGAATCCCAAAACGGAAACAGGGGAGTTATCAACAGGTTCGACTGTCTCTGTTCGGCGACACTCGTCGGAGCCGAGCGCGAGCGGCAGACCATCCGACGAGCCGGCCGCGCCGCCCGAACACTGCTAGAATCAAACGCATGTCCGACGGTACGACCAAAAGGCTCGAGACGATCGCGGATTGGCTCGGCACGCCGCTCGGGCGCCGCTGCCTCGCGAACGAGCAGCGGCTGGCGCGGCGGGTGCTCGAGCGCGTCTTCGGCGAGCAGCTGCTGCAGATCGGATGCTGGGGCGGTCGGCATACGTTCCTGCGTTATGCGAGGACGCAGCGCAAGGCGCTCGTCGACTGGCGGACCGACTCGGGCGCGGATCTCGTCTGCGATACGTCCGCGCTCGCGATCGCGTCGGACAGCGTCGACGCGGTCATCCTGCCGCACACGCTCGAGCGAATTCCGTCGCCGCACGCGCTGCTGCGCGAGGTGGATCGCGTGCTGCGAGCCGATGGACAGCTGATCGTGCTGAGCTTCGCGCCGACCGGGCCCTGGGGGCTGCGGCATCTGCTGTCGCCCGGCGGCTATCCCGTAGGGCAGAAGCGGATGATCCGCGAAGGGCGGCTGCGCGACTGGCTCGAGCTGCTGAGCTTCGAGGTCGGCTCCGCCCGGCGCTACTGTCATACGTTGCCGCTCGAGAGGTTCCGTCAGGTTGGAACGTTCCCGAAAGAGGACTGGGCGCAGCGCTGGCTGCCGATGCTGTCGGGCGGCTACCTGCTGCATGCGCAAAAGCGCGTCCATCCGCTGACGCCGATTCGGCCGATGTGGCGGCAGCCGCGTCTGAAGGCCGTCGGCGGGCTCGAGCCGTCGACGCGCGTCTCGCAGCACGTCGCGCGCGATGTGTCCCAGCACGTCGCACGCATCCGCCTCGTGCAGCGCAATCCCGAACGAGAGTGAAAGACGTCGAAGCGTTCACGGACGGGGCTTGCCGCGGCAACCCCGGGCCGGGCGGATGGGGCGTCGTGCTGCGTCATCGCGGCCGCATCAAGGAGTTGTGCGGCGGCGAGCCGATGACGACGAACAACCGGATGGAGATGACCGCCGCGATCCGCGCGCTCGAAGCGCTGACGGAGCCTTGTCGCGTGCAGCTCTACACCGATTCGACGTACCTGAAGAAGGGCGTGACGGAGTGGATGCCGAATTGGATCAGGCGCGGCTGGCGCACGGCGGATAACAAGCCGGTGAAGAATCAGGATCTATGGCTCGAGCTCGATGCGCTGATCAAGCATCACGATGTCACGTGGCATTGGGTGCGCGGCCACGCGGGTCACATCGAGAACGAGCGCGCGGATGCGCTCGCGAACGAAGGGCTCGAGAAGGCGCTGCGACGGTAACTCGTGCCGTATAAAATTCGTGCCAGGCACGAATTTCGTCTCTCCACCATTCGCACTGCTCCCCTCGGCGCTCGAAATTCGTGCCTGGCACGAATTTTATACGGCACTTTAAATTTCGATCCGAGGCCGGCAATATACCGTCGGCCGACGGACGAGGAACCATGGCGAGACAAGTAGTCCTCGATACCGAAACGACTGGACTCGAGCCCGCCGCGGGGCATCGCATCATCGAGATCGGCTGCGTCGAGCTCGTCGATCGGCGGCCGACGCGCAGAACGTTCCATCGCTACCTGAATCCCGATCGCGCCGTCGAAGTCGGCGCCCTCGAGGTGCACGGCATCGACGACGAATTTCTCGCGGAGCAGCCCCGCTTCGCGGATGTCGTCGACGAGTTCCTCGACTTCGTGAGCGGCGCCGAGCTCGTCATCCACAACGCCGACTTCGACATCGAGTTCATCAATCACGAGCTGAGGCTCCTCGGGCGCGGGATCCGCGACATTCGCGGATGCTGCAGCGTCCTCGACACGCTCGCGCTCGCGCGCAAGATGCACCCGGGCCAGCGGAACACGCTCGACGCGCTCGCGAAGCGCTACGACGTCGACAACTCGAAGCGGGAGCTGCACGGCGCGCTCCTCGACGCGCAGATTCTCGCCGACATCTATCTTGCGATGACCGGCGGCCAGGTCAGCCTCTTGCTCGACGGCGACGCCGGGCGGGAGGAGGCCGAGGTCGTGCTCGCCGTGCGGCTCGAGCGGGACGGTCTCGCGCTGCCCGTCGTGCGTGCGAGCGCGGAGGAAGAGGCCGCGCATCTCGCGTTTCTCGAGAAGATCCGCGCGAAGTGCGGCGGCGAGACCTTATGGGAGCGCGTGCTCGGCAAGCCGGAGGAGCCCGGAACGTCGCCGTCCGATACGGCGGTCGCGGCCGCGTCGATCGCGGCGGGCTCGGCAGAGCCGGCGCGTCCGGACGCGAAGAAGGGCTCGGGCACGGTCGACGACGCTCGCTACGGGCTCTTCGACGGCGGGGCCGGGCCTGCTCTCGCGCCCGCGTGAGCCCGCCCGCCCTCGTCCGATTCGCGGGGCAAGCAGCGAGACAAGCTCGCGAAAAGCCCCTAAACTCGCGGCTTTCGTGACGCGTCGCCGCACCGACGGGGCGTCGCCGTCACGCTCACGCGCGGCGGCATTCGGAGCGTGCGCCAAGACACGCCGTCGTTGCCGTTGCGGGCGGGCGCTGCGCGTCCGTCATGGGGGGTTCCCAGTCCAGTTTTGCGGGGTCGATGAGGGCCGGTTGAATGAGTGAAGCACGGACGTTGAGCGCTGCGATAATCGGGAATTTTCTCGGTCAATCGCCCGATTGGTACAAGCTGACGATTCTCGCGTTCCTGATCGTCAACCCGATCCTCTTCGCGATAAACCCGTTCCTCGCGGGCTGGGTGCTGGTGCTCGAATTCATCTTCACGCTCGCGATGGCGCTGCGCTGCTATCCGCTGCAGCCGGGCGGGCTCCTCGCGATCGAGGCCGTCGCGATCGGCATGACGTCGCCCGAGACGGTGTTCATGGAGGCCGAGAACAACTTCGAGGTCATCCTGCTGCTGATCTTCATGGTCGCAGGCGTGTTCTTCCTGAAGGATCTGCTGCTCTTCACGTTCACGAAGCTGCTGATCTCGATTCGGTCGAAGCTCGCGCTGTCGTTGATGTTCAGCATCGCGGCCGCCGTGCTCTCGGCGTTTCTCGATGCGCTGACCGTCACGGCCGTGATCATCACGGTCTCGCTCGGCTTTTACTCCGTGTACCACCGAGTCGCATCCGGGAAAACCTACCATTCGACCGATCATGACGCGTCAGAGGATTCCGGCGTGCCGGAGCTGCACCGCGAGGATCTAGAGCGCTTCCGTGCGTTCCTGCGCAGTCTCGTGATGCATGCGGCAGTGGGCACCGCGCTCGGCGGCGTGATGACGCTCGTCGGCGAGCCGCAGAATCTCTTGATCGGCACGGTCGCCGGCTGGGAGTTCATCGAGTTCTTCGTGCGCATGGCGCCGGTCTCGGTGCCGGTGTTCTTCACGGGGCTCCTGACCGTCGTCGTGCTCGAGCAGTTCAAGCTTTTCGGCTACGGCGCGAAGTTGCCGGATCCGGTCCGCAGGGTGCTCGAGGACTTCAACGCCGAGGAGACGGCGAAGCGCACGCTCCGCGAGAAAGCGGCGCTGGTCGTGCAGGCGTGCGTCGCGATCTTCCTCGTAATCGGCCTCGCGTTCCATCTCGCCGAGGTCGGCATCATCGGCCTTGCCGTGATCGTGCTCGCGACCGCGTTCACGGGCATCACCGAGGAGAGCCGGCTCGGTCACGCGTTCGAGGAGGCGCTGCCGTTCACCGCGCTGCTCGTCGTGTTCTTCGGCATCGTCGCCGTGATCCACGAGCAGCATCTGTTCGCGCCGGTCGTCAGTTGGGTGCTCGGGCTCGATCCCGGCGTGCAGCCGCCTGTCTTCTTCCTGGCGAACGGCCTGCTCTCCGCGATCAGCGATAACGTCTTCGTCGCGACCGTGTACATCAGCGAAGTGAAGAGCGCGCTCGACGCCGGCACGATCTCGCGCGAGCAGTTCGACCTGCTGACCGTCGCGATCAATACCGGCACGAACATTCCGAGCGTTGCGACGCCGAACGGCCAGGCTGCATTCCTGTTCCTGCTGACGTCGGCGCTCGCGCCGCTGATCCGGCTGTCGTACATGCGGATGGTCGTGATGGCGTTCCCGTACCTCCTGTCGATGACGGCCGTCGGCCTGCTTGCCGTAATCTACCTGCTGTAAGCGCGGAGCCGCGTCGGACGCCCGCGAGCCTGCTCGCAGGTGTCCGACGCGCGTCGTCCGACCCGCCCGCCGCCGGAACTGTGAACGCGCGTTATACGCCTCGCCGAGCTTGCCCCTAGAATGGCCGGAGCGCATTTCGCGCGGTGAGGTGCTCTCGTGTTGACGTTGAATGACGCCCGGATCGGGGTCATCGGCCTCGGTTATGTCGGGCTGCCGCTTGCGCTCGAGTTCGGGAAGCGCTTTCCGACCGTAGGCTTCGACATCAAGGCCGAGCGCATCGCCGAGCTCCGAGCGGGACGGGATTCGACGCTCGAGGCCGGTCCCGAGGAGCTCGCGGCGGCGACGCAACTCGTGTACACGAGCGACCCCGAGGCGCTCGCGAGCTGCAACATCTACGTCGTGACCGTGCCGACGCCGGTTGGCGCGGACAAGCGTCCGCTGCTGACGCCGCTCGAGGGCGCGAGCAGGACCGTCGGCTCCGTGATCTCGAGGGGCGACATCGTGATCTACGAGTCGACGGTGTACCCCGGGTGCACGGAGGAGTACTGCATCCCGATCGTCGAGGCCGTATCGGGTCTCAAGCTGAACCGCGACTTCTACGCGGGCTACAGCCCGGAGCGGATCAACCCCGGCGACAAGGAGCATCGCCTGCCGACCATCCGCAAGGTCACGTCCGGCTCGACGCCGGAAGCCGCGGAGCTGATCGACGCCCTTTACCGCAGCATCGTCACGGCCGGTACCCACAAGGCCTCGAGCATCAAGGTCGCTGAGGCGGCGAAGGTGATCGAGAACACGCAGCGGGACGTGAACATCGCGCTGATCAACGAGCTCGCGCTGATCTTCAACCGGCTCGGCATCGACACGCTCGAGGTGCTCGAGGCGGCGGCGACGAAGTGGAACTTCCTGCCGTTCCGGCCGGGGCTCGTCGGCGGGCACTGCATCGGGGTCGACCCGTATTACCTGACGCACAAGGCGCAGGAGATCGGTTATCACCCGGAGATGATTCTCGCCGGCCGTCGGCTCAACGATAGCATGGGTGAGTACGTCGCCTCGCGGGTCGTGAAGCTGATGATCGAGAAGAACATCAATCCGGCCGGCGCGAGCGTGCTCGTGCTCGGGCTTGCGTTCAAGGAGAACTGCCCGGACGTGCGCAACACCAAGGTCGCGGACGTCGTGCGAGAGCTCGAGGCCTATCGCTGCCGGGTCAGCGTATGGGATCCTTGGGTCGATCCGGATGAAGCCGAGCACGAGTACGGGATACGGCCGATCGAGGAGCCGCAGGCGAAGTCGTACGACGCGATCGTGCTCGCGGTTGCGCATCGCGAGTTCGTCGAGATCGGCAGCCAGGGGCTGAAGCGCTTCGGCGCGCCGAACTGCGTCGTCTACGACATCAAGTCCGTGCTGCCGAAGACGGAGGTGGACGGACGACTGTAGACTTCGGGAAGCGGATCACCGAAGGGAGAGCGCATTGAAGATCTTGGTGACGGGCGCTGCCGGCTTCATCGGCTTTCACACCGCAAAGCGCCTGCTCGAGCGGGGCGACGACGTCGTCGGGCTCGACAATCTGAACGAGTACTACGATGTCACGTTGAAGCGCGCGCGCCTCGCGCTGCTCGAGCCCTACGGCAACTTCAAGTTCGCGAAGCTCGACCTCGCCGACCGAGCGGCAATGGCCGAGCTGTTCGAGCGAGAGCGCTTCGACCGGGTCGTGCATCTCGCGGCTCAGGCCGGCGTCCGCTACAGCATCGAAGCGCCTTTCACGTATACGGACAGCAACGTCACCGGCACGCTGTCCGTGCTCGAGGGCTGCCGGCACAACGGGGTCGAGCATCTCGTATTCGCGTCGACGAGCTCGGTCTACGGCGCGAACACGAAGATGCCGTTCTCCGTGCACCAGAACGTCGACCACCCGCTGTCGCTCTATGCCGCGACGAAGAAGGCGAACGAGCTGATGGCCCATACGTACGCGAGCCTGTACAAGTTGCCGTGCACGGGCCTTCGGTTCTTCACCGTATACGGCCCTTACGGCCGCCCCGACATGGCGCTCTTCCTGTTCACGAAGAACATCCTCGCCGGCAAGCCGATCGACGTCTTCAACTACGGTAAGCATCGCCGGGACTTCACGTACGTCGACGACATCGTCGGCGGCGTGATCGCGGCGCTGGACCGGGTCGCTGCGCCGGACCCGTCGTGGAGCGGCGACGAGCCGGATCCGGCGACGAGCTCGGCGCCGTACCGGATCTACAACATCGGCAACCAGCAGCCGGTCGAGCTGATGCGCTACATCGAGGTGCTCGAGGAGTGCCTCGGGCGGAAGGCCGAGAAGAACATGTTGCCGCTCCAGCTCGGCGACGTGCCGGACACGTGGGCCGACGTCGAGGATCTCGTCGCCGACGTCGGCTATCGGCCGAGCACGCCGGTCGAGGTCGGCGTGCGGCGCTTCGTCGACTGGTATCTCGACTACTACGACGTCAAGCTCTAGCGCGGCGCCATGACTCGCGAGACGTACGCACCCCGCACCGCCGCCTGGCGCGCGCTGACCCATCACGCGGCCGTCCTCGAGAGCACGCCGATCCGCGCGCTGTTCGACGCCGAGCCGAACCGCTTCGCGCATTTCTCGCTCGAGCGCGAAGGGCTGCTCCTCGATTACAGCCGTCAGCACGTCGATCGCCACGCGATCGAGCTGCTCGTCGAGCTCGCGGCTGCCGTCGACGTGCCGCGCTGGGTCGAGCTGATGTTCGCCGGCTATCCGATCAACAACACCGAGGATCGGCCCGCGTTGCACGTCGCGCTGCGCCGCCCGGCCGACCGGCCGATCGACGCGTGGGGCGAGAACGTGATGCCGCTCGTCGAAGCAGAGCGGCAGAAGATGCGCGCGCTCGCGGATGCGCTCCATGCCGGCAAGCTGAAAGGGCATACCGGCCGGCCGATCACGGACGTCGTGAATATCGGCATCGGCGGCTCGGATCTCGGCATCGTGATGGCCGTCGAGGCGCTTGCCGAGCTCGTGAATCCCGGCCTCGGCGTCCACTGCGTCTCGAACATCGACGGCGTGCGGCTCAGGCACGTGCTCGGCAGAGTCGATCCGGAGACGACCCTGTTCGTGATCTGCTCGAAAAGCTTCACGACGCTCGAAACGCTGACGAACGCGCAGGTCGCGCGGCAGTGGCTGCTCGAGCACGGCGGCGAGCGGGCCGTCGCGGCGCAGTGCGTCGCCGTATCGACGAACCACGCTGCGATGGACGAGTTCGGCATCGCGCCCGATCGCCGGCTGGCGATGTGGGACTGGGTCGGCGGGCGCTACTCCGTGTGGTCGGCGGTCGGGCTCACTGTCGCGCTCGCGATCGGCTGGCCCGCGTTCGAGCGCTTCCTCGCCGGCGGTCACGCGATGGACGAGCACTTCCGGCAACAGCCGCTGCGCGAGAATCTGCCGGTGATGCTCGCGCTTCTCGGGATCTGGAACCGGAATTTCCTGCGCGCGCCGAGCCATGCGGTGCTGCCGTACGACGACCATCTCCATCGCTTCCCGGCTTACCTTCAGCAGCTCGAGATGGAGAGCAACGGCAAGTCCGTGCGCCGCGGCGGCGAGCCGGTCGAGTGCGAGACGTGCCCGATCGTCTGGGGCGAGCCGGGATCGAACGCGCAGCACAGCTTCTATCAGTTGCTGCACCAGGGAACGGAGCGCGTGTCGATCGACTTCCTGTTGCCGGCGAAGTCGGCGGTCGGCGCGCAGGATCAGCAGGATCTCGCGGCGGCGAATTGTCTCGCGCAGGCCTGGGCGCTCGCCGAGGGTGATCCGAGCGGCGAGGCCCGCGGTCCGCATCAGCGGTATCCGGGCAGCCGCGGCAGCACGCTGATCCTGTTCGAGCGGCTCGACCCCGAGACGCTCGGCAAGCTCGTCGCGCTGTACGAGCACAAGGTCTACGTGCAGGGCATCGTCTGGGACGTTAACTCGTTCGACCAGTGGGGCGTCGAGCTCGGCAAGCGGCTCGCGTCGCAGCTTCGCGATCCGGTGGCCGGGGGCGGAGGCGCCGAGGCGCCGCGGGCGGTGCGGGGGGCGGTCGAGCGGCTGCGCTCGCTCAGCGCCGAGAGCTGATAGCGCTCAGTCCGGCGCGACGGGCACGCGCTCGAGCTTGCCGAGCAGCACGCCCCAGCGAGGCATCGCGTGATAGTAGAAGAAGCCGCCGGCGATCCACCCGAGCAGCATGATTCCTTCCGGCACGCCTGCGAAGTGGCCGCCGAGGCCGATCAACGCGAACAGGAGAGCGATCGCGACCATCAGCACGAGCGCTGACCGGTGCGTGAAGCCCTGCTCGATCAGCACGTGATGCAGGTGGTGATGATCGGGCTCGAACACCGAGCGGCCGGCAATCAGCCTGCGCGCGATCGCCGAGAAGAGGTCGTAGACCGGCACGGCGATGAGCCATAGACCCGTGACCGGCGCGAGCCTCGCCTCCGGCGCCTGGCACAGCGCGATGCCGAGCGCCGCGACCGCGAGCCCGAGCGACGTGCTGCCGGCGTCGCCCATGAACACGCGAACCGGACGATTGAACGGCAGCGGCAGGTTGAAGAGCAGGAAGCCGGTAATCACCGCAAGCACGAGCACGTTCAGAATCCACAGGTTCGTGCCGTATGCGATGGCCGCGCACGCGGCGATCGCAATGAACGCGAGCCCGCCCGCGAGGCCGTCGAGGCCATCGATCACGTTGAACGCACTGATCACCGTGACGATGAACAGGATCGAGAATACGATCGATAACGGCCCGAGCGGCAGATCGAAGAACAGCGGGGACCCGAGGTGGGTCACCGAGATCTCTGCACCGAAAACGACGAGCATCGCCGCGCACGATTGCGCGATCAGGCGGACGGTCGGCGGCAGCTCGTAACGGTCGTCGACGGTGCCGACCGCAACGAGCAGGTACATGCTGAGGAGCACGGAGTTCCAGAATACCGGCGCTCCGACCAGGCTCGAGCCGAATCCGAGCCCGACTGCCATCGCGATGCCGCCGATCAAGGGCACGCGCGCATCGTGCCGCTTGCGTCCGCCGGGCACATCGACGAGCCCGACCTCGACGGCGACGGGCCGCAACGTAAACATGAAGAGCACGGTGACGATTAGGGCCAGGAACGGTCCGACGATCGTCATTCCACCGCTCCGTCCGATAGAGCCCTCGCAGTACTACCGTTCTGCAAGCCTATCCTTTCCCTTCGTTTAGGTGGCGTCGCCGTCGATCGGCGGGGCCGCTACCGTAAGACATCAAAAACCGTAAACTCAATCGCTTTGTGTCAACTATTCGACACAATCAAAAAAATCGCAAGTAGGGGCAATTAGATAGCGTGTTGCGCGCTCCCAACAACGCGCGGGCGGGCGCTCACGTCTCCGTGCTGCGCCCATCCTTGCCGTCAATCAGACTAGCACTTTTGAACGAGACCGGAACCCAGGCACGAAACCCGTGGGCCTGATACATGAGACGAACGACGAGGATTCCCGTTCCCATCAATAACAGCAAAGAGACGGAATCGGACACTTTGAACCGATCGATCGCGATGCCGATCGCGGCGAGCAGTGCGGACAGCGCGACGAAGATCGCGAACGCGCCGCGCACGCGAAAGCCTGCCTTCAGCAGCAGATGGTGGAGGTGCTCATCGTCGGCCTCGAGGAGCGATGCGCCTCGCAGTAGGCGCCGGATCACCGTGCATACGAAATCGAACAAGGGTAGGGCGACCACCCACAGCAGCGTGATCGGCGATGCAGCCTGAACCGGAGGCTGCGAGACGACGAGGCATAGCCACGCAACGGCGAAGCCGAGCAGCGTGCTGCCGGAATCCCCCATGAAGCAACGCATGTCACGGTTGAACTTCGCCGGCACGTTCGCAATCAGGAAGGCCGCGACCGCGCCGAGCACCGTCAGCGCCGTCGCTGCGATGATGATCGCGTTGACGTCGAGCGCGAGGAACGCGAGCGCTGCGAGCGCGACGATGCTCGTTGCGCCGGCGAGGCCATCCATGCCATCCAGCATGTTGAACGCGTTGATCGCGGCGACGATGGTGAGCACCGTCACCGCCTGCGACTGAAAGCCTTCGAGCGTAATCTGCGTGCCGTCGGCGAGCGACGCGAGCACCGTGATGGACGTTCCCGACGCGCCGACCAGCAGCGCGGCGGCCGCGACGTGCACTCCGAGGCGGGTCCACGGCGACAGCTCGAAGCGGTCGTCCAGCAGGCCGACCGTCACGAGGAGCGCAGACGCAGCAAGGAACGGGCTCGCCGCAATCTCGGGTAACGGCACGAAGCCGAGCCCGAGCACGATGCCGAGCAGCATCGCGATGCCGCCGACGATCGGGACTTCACCGTTGTGAATCTTCCGCCCGCCAGGACGATCGATCAGCTTGACCGCGATCGCGACGGGCCTGAGCGCAAGCATCGCGAGCAGGCAGAGCAGAAAGCTCGCTGCGACCGGAGCGATCAAGGCACCTCCACCGGGAACGAATGTCGTGCCGAGCAGCGCGCTGGTATTCCCACGTGCGGAAGTATAGCGGCGAGCTCGAGCCACTGAAAGGGGAAATTATTAAGCGAGTCAACGAACCTTTTCGTGTCGACCCTCACGAAACATCACTTGGCGGTGCAAAGGAGAGGCATCGAATGCAATCCAGCGACGCGTTCGACGTCATGACCTGGAGTCGGCCTCGCGTCGACACGTGACGCGTGTCGCAGTCGATCTCGGTCCCGAGGGCGACGACGTACGGCGGGCACGCTGCTCGATGCTCATCGACATCGTGCGAGACCGCGCGTGCTTGCCTCGCGGTTGCCTTGCCCCTTCGCCCCACGCCCCGATATCATTTTTTGGGGCCTGGATCGTCGTCCTGACGCCCTTCGGCGCCGGAGACGGAGCTCGAATGAACCGAGCGGTGGAGCTTCCGGCTACGGGCGAAATCCGGCTCTTGAACCAGGTTCTACCCGTATGTGCCGCAGTCGAGTCGCATAGGAGAGACACGGAAGACAAGCCGAGGCGCTCGCGAATAGACCCTCCTTCGCCCAGCCGGGCGGCCTCACCGGTGCCTGCCGGCACCCGCTCCGCGTACCATCGATGGAGATGGTATAGCGTCGATATGTTATACAGCCGGGCTGTAGTATAAGCGTCACGCCATGGACCGCCTCGAACGTACGCCTTTCAAGATTCAGCGCGATGTCCTCTACGCGCTGCTTCTGCTCGAGCTCTCTTCCCGGTTCGGAAAGAGCAGGGGCGGCTTTTTCTGGGTGCTCGTCGAGCCGGTGGCGCACTTGCTCGTGCCTGTGATGATCTTCACGTTCGTCCGCGCGCGTCTCGTGCCGGGCATCGAGTATCCGGTGTTCCTGGTCTACGGCTTCCTGCCGTTCCTGTTTTTCAGATCCATCTGTCTACAGATCATAGACGCCACGAACAGCGGCCAAGGGTTGCTCGCATACCGGCAGGTGCAGCTCCTCGACGTCTTCATCGCGAAGACGTTGGCCCACTCGGTTATTTATGCCGTCGTGTTCTCGGTCGTTCTCACCGCTCTCGGGATGCTCGGGTACCACGTGTTCCCGCTTCGTCCAATTGAGCTCGGCGGCGTGCTGGTCCTGACGATCGCGCTCGCATTCGGCCTCGGCCTGCTTTTCGCGGCTATCGCGAGCCTGATCCCCGACGCAAGAGCGGCAATCAAGATTCTCTTCATGCCGCTTTATTTCGCGTCGGGCATTCTGTTTCCGGTGACCCGCTTCCCGGATCACTGGGTGCAATTGCTCTCCATCAATCCGGTGCTGCATCTCGTCGAACTGTCCCGCATCGCGAGCGTCGAAGGCTATCAGCCGATGCCGTACACGAGCGTCGTATACCCGTTGGGGCTCGCGCTGCTGACGTTGCTGGTCGGCCTGATGCTCTATCGGTTGCGGGTTCTGACGAAGGTGACGGTGTGATACGCCTCGATAACGTCACGAAATCGTATCTCACGTTGCGCGGGCGCAAGGTCGTGTTCCGCAACTTCTCGCTCGATATCCCGGAGGGGCGCAACATCGGGCTGATCGGCCGCAACGGTGCGGGGAAATCGACCTTAATGCGGCTGATCAGCGCCGTCGATATGCCGGATAGCGGCAAGATCACGACGAGCGCGCGCCTGTCCTGGCCCGTCGGCCTCACCGGAGGCCTGCAGAAGAACCTGACCGGCCGCGACAACGTGAAATTCGTCTGTCGCGTGCAAGGGGTGCGCAGGGCCGGGATGCAGGAGAAAATGCAGTTCGTCCAGGAATTTGCCGAGATCGGCGACTACTTCGATCAGCCGGTGTCGACGTACTCGTCCGGCATGCGCGCGCGACTTGCGTTCGGTCTCAGCATGGCGTTCGACTTCGACTACTACCTTATCGACGAAGTGATGTCGGTCGGCGACGCGAACTTCAAGCAGAAGAGCCGCGAGGTCTTCGGCGAGCGCCTGCAGAAATCGAAAGTGATCCTCGTGTCCCACAGCATGAGGAGGATTCGGCGTATGTGCGATGTCGTCGTTCACCTCGACGCGGGGCGGGCGACGGTCTACGAGGACGTGCTCGAAGGGATCAAAGCCTATCAAGCCGCCGGCGGCGTCGAAGGCCTCGCCGAGCAAGACGCCGACGCGCAGGACGTTGCCGGCCAGGGCGCCGCGGAACAAGAGATGGCCGCCGCCTCGGCGCCGGCCCCCGTCAGCGACGCCGAAGCGGCGGAGAAGGAAGCCGCAGAGGCGAGAGCGGCTGCGCGCGCACGACGCCGCAAGCGAGCCGCGCGGCGCAGGGCGCGCGCCGAGCAGCTCAAGGCCGGGGGCGGACAGTGAAGCCCACTCTCGCGTGGTTCAGCCCCCGTAATCTCCAGATCGGCCTGATCGCCGTTCCTTGGCTCGTCGCGGCCGTCTACCTGAACGTGTTCGCCGCGGACCGCTACGTGTCCGAGTCGATCGTCGCCATCCGCTCCGAGGGCCAGGCGATGCCGCCCGGCATCGATGCGCTCTCGGCGCTATTCGGCAGCTCCGCGGGCTCGCGCGAAGATCAGCACATGTTGAGCGCGCACATCCTCTCTATGGATATGTTGCGCCAGCTCGATGAACGGCTCGACCTTCGGAAGGCCTACAGCAGCCCGAAGCTCGACTTCATCTTCGCGATGGACGAGAACGCCTCGCAGGAGGAGTTTCTCGAGTATTACCGCAGCCGCGTCGAGGTGATCGTGAGCTCCGACTCGGGGCTGCTGACGATCCGCACGCAGGGGTTTACGCCCGAGATCGCGCGTGCAGTCAATCAGCACGTCGTCGAGATCAGCGAGCGCTTCATCAACGAGAGCTCGCACCGACTCGCCCGCGAGCAGATGGGTTTTGCGGAAACCGAGCTGCAGAAAGCACGTGGCCACCTCGACGAGGTGCGAAGCCGGCTGACGAGCTTCCAGAGGAAGCACAACGTGCTCGATCCCACGGCTCAAGCGATGGCGAATTCCGGGCTCACCGCCGAGCTGCAGGGTGCGCTTGCCCGCCAGGAGGCGGAGCTCAAAGGGCTTCTCGCCTATTTGAACGACGATGCCCCGCAGATCCAGGCGCTCGAAGCCCAAATCTCGGGCCTTCGCGCGCAGCTCGACACCGAGCGGATCAGAGGGCTGACGAGCGACGGCGGCACGAGCCTCAACGTGCTCGTCGGCGACTACCAGGAGCTGCTCGCGGAGCTCGAGTTCGTGCAGGATGCCTACCGGGGCGCACTGGTCGCGCTCGAGACGGCGCGCATCGAATCGACGCGCAAGCTCAAGAGCCTCGTGCTGGTCGAGTCGCCTGCGCTGCCCGAATCCGCAGAATATCCAAGAAGGGGCTACACGCTCCTCGCGTTGCTGATGGGACTCACGCTCGTCTACGGAATAGGGCGCCTCGTCGTAGCCACCATCGAGGACCATCAAGAATGATCGAATTCTCCGCTCGCTTTCGCCGGTGCTTGGCCGGCCTGGCGCTGCTGCTCGTTGCGCCGTTGTGCGCGGCGCAGCAGTCGGCGACTGACGTGTCATCGCTTCTGCTCGGACAGCAGGGAGACGCCTCCTCGAGCGCGCTTCGGACCGGTGCAGCCGAAACCCGGCCGATGCAGCAGGACGCCGTGCCGCCGACCGATGCGGCCGCGCTCCTCGGAACCGAGTATCTGCCGGACGAGGACGCAATGTTCGGCGCGCAGCTCTTTCAGCCCGGGATGACGAAGACGTACGGGCAGGGCTTCAACGCAGATTACACGCTTGCGATCGGCGACCGAGTCGCGTTGCGGATGTGGGGGGCGTTCTCGTACGAGGATCTGCAGACGGTCGACCCGCAGGGGAATATTTTTCTGCCGAACGTCGGTCCGATCCGCGTCGCCGGCGTGCGGAACGCCGACCTGAATGATGTCGTAAGAGCGGCTATCCGCGAGGTCTACCGCGCGAACGTCGACGTCTATGCGTCGCTCGATGCATCGCAGCCGGTACGCGTCTTCGTGACGGGCTTCGTGCGCGCACCGGGGCAGTATGCGGGCGTCGCAGCCGATTCCATCCTTGATTTCCTGCTGCGCGCCGGCGGCGTCGATCCCGACCGCGGCAGTTACATCGATATCCGGCTGCTGCGAGGCGGCGAGGAAAGGGCTTCGTTCAACCTCTACGATTTCTTGCTCGACGGCCGGCTGGAGCAGGTGCAGCTTCAGGACGGCGATACGATTTTCGTCGCCGGCCGACACAACACCGCGCGCGTGAACGGCGAGGTCTTCAACAGCTACGGCTTCGAGTTCATGACGCCTACGATTTCGGCCGAGGAGCTTTTGCGGTTCGCGAGGCCCAGGCCGGGCGCGACTCATGTCAGCGTGATCCACAAGACGGGCAGGGAGCAGTTCGGCGAGTACTACGCTCTCGATGACCTCGACGGCGTGGTCCTCGCGTCCGGCGACGAGATGGCCGTCGTCGCCGATCGCACCGTCCGCACGATCCTCGTGCGGGTCGACGGCGCGATCGAGAGCTCGAGGGTGCTGACCCTGCCCTACGGCTCGCGGCTGCGCGATGCGCTCGCGCTGGTCACGCCGATGCCGGAGGCGAACATGGATGCCGTGCAGCTCTTCCGCGAGTCGATCGCCGAGCGGCAGCGCGAGATGATCGAGGTCTCGCTCCGCGTGCTCGAGACGCTTGCGCTGACGTCGCGATCGACGACGAGTGAGGAGGCGGCGTTGCGTGCCCAGGAGGCGGAGCAGATCACGCGCTTCATCGAGCGCGCGCGGACAGTCGAGCCCCGCGGGCAGATCGTGCTCGCCGGCCGCGAAAGCGCGATGGACACACTTCTCGACGACGGCGATGTGATCGTGATTCCGGAGCGGAGCGCTCTGGTCATGGTGCACGGCGAGGTGACGCAGCCGAGCGCGATCGCCTACGACAGCCGCTCCCGCGTCTCCGACTACATCGAGCTCGCGGGCGGCACGACGCAGCGCAAGCGCGATGCGCGGATCCTGCTGCTGCGGCAGGACGGGACGTTCGTCGAGGATACGCGGGCACGTCCCGAGCCGGGCGATGAGATCCTTGTGCTGCCGAGCGTCGGCACCCGTAACGTCGAAGTCGCGCGAGGGCTCTCGCAGATCCTCTTCCAGCTGGCCGTCGTGGCGAGGGTCGCGCTCGACTTGTAGTCGGGCGCGCTACTTCGCGGGGGGCACGTCGTCGATATGCTGCTTCAGAGTCGAAGCGTAGCGAGCGCTTCGGAGACGATCGCGCGCACGTTCTCTTCGGCGGCTTCCCGCAGGTTGTTCTCCGCTCTGCCGGGCGTGAACATTTCGCTCGACAACGCAGAGATCTCGGTCCGACTCGGAAGGTGCGCTGCCAGTCGCTCGCGAATCTCGAGTTGCTCGAATAGATCGGTGAGACTAGCGCCGAGTTCTCGAGTCCCAGCGTAACCGAGGCTCCGGGCGAGGCTCGCGAGCCTTCCGTCGTCGACCGCGGAGTTGAACGCGAGCAGGGCCGGCAACGTGAAGCTGCAGGCGAGGCCGTGAGGCAGGCCGAAGCGTGCCGTCAGCGGGTAGGAGATCGCGTGCGCGAGCGCGGTACGCGTCTGGCTGATCGCGATTCCGGCAAGCGTGCTCGCCTGCATCATGTCGGCGCGGGCATCGCGGTTCTCCGGTTCCTGCACCGCCCGCGGCAGCGCGGACAAGGAAAGCTGCAGCGACTTCGTCACGAGCCCCAGGCTTGCCGGATTCGCATTGCGATTCCAGGCTGACTCGAGCGCGTGAGAGATCGCGTCAAGGCCCGACGAAATCGTGACGTCCTCGGGCAAGCCGAGCGTAAGCTCGGGATCGAGCAGCGCAAGCCGAGGATAAAGATCGTCGCCGACGACCGAGCGCTTCTTATGCGCGTGGTAGTCCCAAACCGTGCCGAACGGAGTGACCTCGGCGCCTGTGCCGGACGTCGTCGGGATCGCAACGAGCGGCAGCGCGGCCGGTGCCGGGAGTTGGTCCGCGGCGAACAAGTCGGCGAGCGGTGTGCCGGCCGGCCGAGTAAGCAGGCGGGCCAAAGCCTTCGCCGAATCGATCGTGCTGCCTCCGCCGAGAGCGATCAGCGCTTGCGGCGCAGTCGGCCGAAGGCGGTCTCCCTGCGCCTCGACGGCGGTCAGTGCAGGGTTCGGTGCGACGTCGTCGATGATTGCAACGAGTCGCTCTCCGAGGGCCGCTTCGATCTCCGCCACGAGGCCGCGACGGACGAATCCGGGGGACGTTACGAGCGCGACGCGCTCGAACGCGATGTGCCCGGCGATTCGCCGCAGCCCTTGCGGCTCGAACACCACCTTGACGGGATTGTGAAAAGTCCAGGGCGACGCGGACATGGCCGTCATTGTACGCCCGCTGCTTCGGTGCATTCGGGCGCCAATCTAAAGGCCGAGACGCTTCATCAGCGCGTCGCGGTTCTCGATCGGCGTCGAGGTAGGCCGCCCGAGGTCTTTCCGGGAGCCTTTTCGAACCTTTACCTCGAGCAGAGTGGGACCTTCGTCGCGTCGCAGAAGTGCAACCTCACTCTTGAGATCCTCGAGGCCGGAAACCGATCGGGCCTGTCGATAACCGCAGGCCCGCGCGATCGCCGGGATGTCGATGTCGTAACCCACCGTCGGCTGACCGCCGACGGACTCGTGCGAGCCGTTGTTGATCACGATATGCAGCAGATTCGGGACGGCCGAGTTGCCGATGATCGCGAGGGCGCCCATGTGCATGATTACGGAGCCGTCGCCGTCGACGCACACGACAGCCCGCGCGGGCTGCGATCGTGCCAGTTCCATCGCGATCGATGCGGTGTGGCCCATGCCGCCGACCGTAAGGAAGTCGTTCCCTTGTACGCCCGACGCCTTCCGGTGCTCGAAGAGCTCTCGGGAAGTCTTGCCGGTAGTCGACACGACGATATCGTCCTCGCTGAGCGCATCGGCGATCGCCTGCACTGCGTCTTCGCGCGTCATCGGGAAATCGGCCGACTCGTCGCTACTCAATGTGTAGCGGTCGAACGTGCCGGCCCGCACGAGGATCGCTGCGGGCCCCATCTTCTCGCGCATCGCGTTGCAGGCGGCGGCGACGACCTCGCCTGAGTCCGGCGTCGATGCCTCGAGAACGAACCACGGGATCTCCATCGCATCGAGCAGATCCGTCATGACCCGGCCCTGCTTAACGTGCTGCGGCTCGTCCTTGACGCCGGGCTCGCCGCGCCAGCCGATGACGAGGAGGAGCGGAATGCTGTAAACGTCGGGATCGGCGAGGGAGAGTAGGGGATTGACAGTGTTTCCGATCCCGGAATTTTGCATGTAGACCAGTGCCGGCTCGGCCGTGCCGAGGTAGTGCCCCACGGCGAGTGCGACGGCGTTGCCCTCATTCGCCGCGATCACGTGGTCGGATTTCGGCACGTGATCGGTGATGTACGCGCAAAAGTCTTTCAGGAGCGAATCCGGGACGCCGGTGAAGAACCGCAGCCCCTGACCTCGGAGCTGCCCGTAGACGGCGGCACAGCTTTGCATTAGCGGGTGCCCGGTATAAGGTCCAGCACTTCGGAGATCGGCATGAGCTCGTCCTCCACCTCGGCGGATCGGCCGTGCTCGAGGATCGACCGCGCGGCCGCGACCATAGCCGGATAAGCGGCTCGAATCAAATGGTTAGCGTAGATCACGACGCTGACGCCATGGTCGATCAGCTCGCTCTCACGCACCTTATTATATGTGGTCGGAACGACGAACAGCGGCACGCGCCGATCGAAGGTTTCGTAGTGGCGGCAGAACTCGAAAACCTCGTCCGGGGTCGGCTGCTTACTGTGGATCAGAATGCCGTCGGCGCCGGCTTCGATATAGGCCTCAGCTCGAGCGACCGCGTCCGCGATCCCCTGCTCGAGGATCAGGCTCTCGATGCGGGCGACGATCATGAAGTCGTCGGTGATCTGGGCTTCTTTGCCCGCTTTGATCTTGGCGCAGAAGTTTGGGATGGTGTCCTGGGTTTGGACGACGTCGTTGCCAAAGAGTGAGTTCTTCTTTAAGCCGACCTTGTCCTCGATGACGGCTGCGGAGACTCCTAACCTCTCAAGCGTCCGCACCGTGAACTGGAAGTGCTCGGGCTTGCCGCCGGTGTCGGCGTCGTAGACGATCGGCTTGGTGGTGACTTCAAGCAAGTCGTGCATTGTTTGTGTACGGGCGGTTACATCAACTGCCTCGATGTCCGGCTTCCCTTTGGCAGTTGATTCGGTGAGGCTACTAGCCCACATACCGTCGAACTCAAGTCGCGCTCCCACCCTATCGATACCGACATTCTCGATTATCAGGCCTGTTAAGCCGTTGTGGGCTTCCATTAGCCGGATGAGGGGCTTGGCGCGTAGCAGACGTTTAAGCTTATTACGGCGAGTTTCCGGAGTCGTGCCGATCTCCTTAAGTGCTTGATGCAACTGAGTCGACGAAATGCCATTTGTATATGGCACTTCGACGAGTTCACCGTCCCATTCCTTTAGGACGCGTATGACTGCCTCCCGTACCTCGCGTTGAACACCCTCGCGCCAGTCGTCACCATGAACGACGTAGTCCGGCTTGTACAGGCGTAAGTTTGGAACATAGTCGAGAGTCTCTTGGGCAACCACGCGCTCCACGCCCTTTAAACTCTCTACTACTTGGCGGCGTTGTTCGAAAGTCATAAGCGGTAGCCGCTTATAGCTTGCTATCGCTGAATCGGTAAGCAAGCCGACTGTTACCTCTCCCAACTCACATGCTCGGCGTATGATGTTTAAGTGGCCTGGGTGGACGAGATCGGCGCTCATCGCCACGTAAACCGTCTTTCTCACAGTAGCTACTCCTGAACCGAAATCTAAGCTAGGTGAAAGTGTCGCCTTGTCTGGCGAATGGGGCTATTGGCGCCGGAAGGCTGCCCTAGATTACAAGCTCATCGCTACCCATTTCTTATGCGCGCGCATTAGTATACGCGCAAAGGCGAGGATTACGTTTGTCCGGTGACGGCTTATGCGGCTAACCAACCTGCGCGAACGATTCGCGATGCAGCTGATATACAGTGGGTCGGTGACAAAACATCAGGAGGATGGAACGATTCGGCGAGGCGGGTTTGACCCAATCCTTCTTCGAAGTCTGTGATCTCAAGTCTTATCGGTTATGAGGAAGCGACGCGACGACCACTCGGCTCGAGTTCGAGAATTGCTGCCCAAGCGTGTATTTTTGCATGTGGGGATGTCCAAAGCTGGCAGCACCGCAATACAGAATGCATTCGATAGGAACTACGAGTTCCTATTGAGTCGAGGGTTGCTATTCCCGAGATCGGTGTTCTCTAGGCGCAATCCGTTCAACCCTCATAGAACGTCTGGCCACCTACAGCTCATTAGGAACATCCGAAACAATAGCCTAGAGGGCTTTCTCGCCGAACTGCAAGCAACTATCACTAGTTGTCACCAGCTCGTTCTCTCAGCGGAGAACATTTTCTCCGAAATCGATGACGATCACTGTGAATCCTTGGCGCAGCTTCTAAAAGGTAAAAAGGTCGAGATCTTTTGTATTCTGAGACCGCAGATAGCATGGTGCGCGTCGCGCTACTACGAGTCCGTTGTTAAGGGGAAACATAAAGAGAAAGCTAGGTACACTGAATTTGTGGAGCGTCTGATTGCCGCAGGGCGCCTTAACTATCACGACCGGCTTGTACGCTTGCAGTCGATGTTCGAAGCCGAGAAGGTTACGACAGTTGACTATGACGAGGTTAAAGTAGAGGGCGGGAGCGTCCAGGCGATGCTTCTCGCCCTCGGAATTTCGGAAGTACTACCTCAGCCGACAGTCATTGAGGAAAGCAACCCATCTTGTCCATATCCAGAGGCGATCGAAGCGCACCGTCAACTGAATACGATTGCTGACATCCTTTCGCATGAAGAATATCTCCAGTGGTGTAGCCAAATGGAGGCGACAGCAGCGGAGTTGAGATCGCAAAGAGGCTTGTCAGTTTCGCATATAAGGGCGAACCCAGAGCTTCAGAGGCGAATACTTGATGCCTGCGAAGAACAGAATCGGCTTCTATCTGAGGTCTTTTTGGAATCGGCGCGACTTTGGTCAGGTCCTCGTCCCGACAACGATTCGAAACAGCATTCATTAGACAGCGGCCTAGTGAGTGAACTCGTAAGTCGAGGCATTGAGCTCCTGCGTCCATTTTCTGAGGCTGCCGGACGACGGAGCAAAGAGCTGCGTGCGGCCAGAAAGCACCTGGAATCGATTCTGAACGCTGAACGACATGGAAGGCGAGCTGCCAAGGTGGAACCTCGTGATGCGGATAACTCGTACCAAGGCATCACAAGAGCGGACGTAGCGAGGATTGTCAGAAAACTCAAGATGTCGACCGGACTAAGTGACGTGAACGAACCAGAACAATCAAATGGGACCTCGCCGTCTAATGCCGTGTGGAACCGCGTTCAGAATCTAGAGCGTCAGTTACGCGATGTGAGTGAGACAGCCAATGCGCATAAGACGGAGCTGAATGTCGTGCTCAAGAGCTTGAGCGAAGCAGAGGCGGAAAGCGATGAGCTAAGGTCAATCCTTGAAGAAGCGAAAAGGAACGCGGAAAGGTACGCGGCCGAATGCGAGACGCTGCGCACTGAACTACAGCAGTGCGTGATTGAACGTGACGAGGAGGTTGGCGCTCTTCAGAAGCGAATCGACGAAGCGACTGACAGAGCACTTGTTCTAGAGCGGCACTTGACTACAACGTATGCCGAGCTCAATAGCAAGATCGAGGCGGTCGAGAATCTCGTAGCATCTAATCTTGAACACGAGAAACAGCTCAAGAGACTCGAGGCTGAAGTTAAACGCCTCGCTTCGACTGTCGAAGCGAAAGAACGGTTACGGAAAGGTTTACTGAGGGAACGCGGAAACCTACGAAAAGAGTACACGCTTCTAAGTCGCGAGATTAAAGGACTCGAGAGTCAGTACGGCGAGTTGGTTCGTAGATTTGAAGGCGTGATGCAAAGCACGAGTTGGAAGATTACTCGACCGTGCAGACAGTTTGTTCGTTTCGCAAGACGCCTCACGACCGGTGCCCCGACCGACGCGGATTGGGTGCCGCCGCAGATTCCGCAAAGGTTCTCGAGCTCCGACCGGACAGTAGAAGGGGCGGCTCCGGCGATAGAGAAGAGGGCCCCGATTCGGCGCGCTGAAGGGAGGCGTAAGAGGACTGCAGAAAGCGGGTCGACGGTGGCCGATCCGATAGAGTTGAAGCGACGAAAGCGTGAAGAACGCCGGCTAAAGGAAACTCGCACGAGGCTGCTGAATTTGGGGTTCGTCGAGCGAGGACTTGCAGACTTGGCCCAAATGGCCTCTACGGGAAGTAGTCCCGGCTTGCGGAGGCGGGCGATCAAAGAGCTGATGACGTGGCATCTAAACCGACCCTCAGCAGATGACTGGTGGAAGGCTATCTCCTACTTCGATGCGGTGGGTGAACGGGCAGCGAAAGGCGAGGACTTGAGGCATCTCGCAATACTTGCTGCCGAGGCATACCGGAAGCTCGATCGGCCGGAAATGGCGCGCAGATTGCTATTGGAGGCTCTGAGTTCAGGTGAACACTGCGACCTATACCTCGCTCTCTCTAACGTCGAAGAGCACCCGGTTGGGAAGGCGCACTACATTAATCGAGCCCTTCAACTGGAAGGTGTAGAGGGAGTCCATTTCGAACACGGTCAATCAACTCTTTACGATGGACTGAGAGCGATCAGTACTGAGTATAGAAATGACCCAGTGGGCGAGGTATTGGTATCGATAGTGATGCCGGCTTATAACGCGTGCCGTACCCTCCGATGCGCTATTGATGCAATCCTCGCGCAAACTTGGAGCAATTTCGAGCTCCTTATCGTTAATGACGCGAGCACGGACTCCACACTGGATCTCGGGATGTCCTATTGCGAAATTGATGAACGAGTGCGCGTGATAACACTGAAGGCAAACTCCGGTCCTTATGTCGCTCGTAACGTCGGTTTGGAACAAGCTAAAGGTGTCTTCGTCACCTGTAACGATTCTGATGATTGGTCTCATCCTCGTAAGCTTGAGCTTCAAGCGCGACATCTGCTTGAAAATACGGGGGTTGTAGGAAATACGTCTACGCAGGCTCGCGCGTTTGAGGATATGACGTTCTTCCGGCGAGGGAAGTACGGTTACACTCAAATGAATATCTCATCTTTGATGTTCAGACGTGAAGTGGTTTTGGAGCGAATCGGGTACTGGGATTGTGTGAGATTTGGTGGCGATTCGGACTACTTGAGGCGAATGAAGGCCGCATTTGGAAACGACGCTGTCGTCGATCTTCCAACGGCGCCGCTGTCATTTCAGAGGCAAACGGAAAGTTCGCTCACTGCATCGCCGAAGTTTGGTTATAACGGCTACAAAGCGGGCGCGCGGCTCGAGTACGACCGCCAAGTTAAACGCAACATTGAAGCGGGGAACTTACGTCTCGACTTCCCTCAGCACTCAAGACCGTTTCCTATACCGGCACCTCTGAGGATCGGTCGCCGAGCAGATCTGCGTCATTTCGATGTAGTGATCGCCTCGGACTTTCGGCTTCCTGGCGGATCGAGCGCGTCGAGCGCAGAAGAGATTCAGGCGCAAAAGGAGAATGGTTTAACGACGGGGTTGGTCCAGATTCCCATCTATGAGATCAACACTGCTCGCACGTTGAACGAACGCGTTGCAAGGCTAGTTGACGGAGAACGAGTAGAGATGATTGTCTACGGGGAGGAGGTTACGTGTGATCTTCTCATAGTTCGCCATCCGTGGATTCTGCAAGAGCGAACTACGCTCTTGCCGCGTGTAAAGGCTCGTGATGTGAGAGTGATTGTTAATCAACCGCCCAAACGCGACTACAGCGACACTGGAGAGACTCTGTACGACATCGAAACTTGTGCTGCCAGATGTTCCGAATACTTCGGAACATCTGGCGTATGGCATCCGATCGGACCTCTAGTACGGGAGGCGCTCTTAGACCATCATCAGCGCGAACTACGACATATCGACTTGGATCCAGAGGATTGGCCGAACATCATCAATCTCGCGGAGTGGCAACGCAAAGATTACCGACGCCCTTCGAGCAGTATTCGTATAGGTCGGCACTCCCGAGACGCGTACGTGAAATGGCCAGATAGCCCGGAGACGCTACTAGCCGCATATCCAAATCGTGAGCCGTATGAAGTTCATGTTCTTGGGGGTGCCAGTACGCCATCGTCTGTGCTTGGTGGTCTGCCTGATAACTGGCACGTAATGGAATTCGGCAGTTTGGACCCGAAGGAATTCCTTCGAGGTATTGACGTTTTTGTCTACTACACTCATCCCTCCTGGGTAGAGGCGTTCGGTCGAGTAATTATCGAGGCCATGGCCGTTGGGGTTCCGGTCATCTTGCCTTACAACTACGAGAAGCTTTTTCGGAATGCTGCTATCTATGCCTCTCCTAATGATGTGGTTTCAATTGTCGAAGAGTTGGTGGCGGACGAGGATCGCTACATGGCTCACGTCCGGAACGCATGGGCGTTTGTCGATGCGAATTTCGGTTATAAATTGCATGTGTCTCGGATCAGTCGATCGCGATTAAGGCATGCTGAGGTAGGTTCTTCTTCTCATGGGCCGACTTTCGCAGTTGCACCTACTCAGGCTTAATAAACATGAAGACACTAGTGCCACTAAAATCGGTCAAGGCGTGAGTTGGTATGGCAGTTGCCCGCAAATCTTCTTCAGTTATTAAGTTGGACAGATCGATACGCTTCCAGTCCTGGAAATGAACTAACACTCGTTCGAAAAAGTCACTTCTCCCGAAATTTCGCATATGTCCTACGTGCCCGAATCGAGCCAATCGAACGTCCGACGGGAGTGATGGGCTTAAGTCTTCCTCAAAGGTGTCGGTGCGGATAGGGACGATAAATGCGTGAAATCCGCCTGGTGCAACTGCGGAGTTCATCTCGCGGAGTACGTAGCCAACGTCAGCCGGGATGTGCTCGAGTACATGAGAGTGAATAAACCCTCCCACGCTGGCGGGCCTGAAGTACCGAGACGGTTGAGATAGGTCCGCGAAGACAACCTCTTTCCCTACCCAACTCTTGCTGTATCTCTCCAAATCAATGTCTGCAGGTGTCCAGTAGCGACCATATCGGGCCCGAAGCGTCGGAACGAGACCTCTCTCCGGGGCAAAATGTACGATAGGTAGGCCGTTTGGCGGTGGGGCTGCCCGAAGTATCGCGAGTCCCATCATTCGGGTCCTGGGGCGCGAGCCACAGCCGGCGCATCGCAGCATCCTTCTCCGTTCTGGGATTGGATTGAAGGTCATACTCCCGCATAGGATGCACTGTGGTTTGAAGCTCTTCATTTCCTGTGCTCAGTCTTGTGGCCTTGCTCTAAGAGACTGGAATCGTGTTGACAACTCAACGGTAGTGGGGGAGTTCATTCTCCGGTTGCGCGAAGGAGAGAGGAACGTCGTGACTACTAGCAGGCCGTTGAAAAAGCCTCTGAAAAGGCATACGGAACGTGGTGGGGATTAAATTCATTAATGAGCACCTTGCTGGCGAGGTGGGCTGCTCGATTTGGTCCCTTCCAATTCATGTTGCCTTTTCCTCTTCGTGTTCGCGGACGGACGGGCGAAGTAAGATGCGTCGGCTACTATCCTGGGCTACTCGTCAACAGGTGAAGTTTGCCCATTCTCGCTTCTGGCGGACTGCCTCCAGCGAGAGTTCTTCAACAGCCTGCTAGTCGCCGCGAGACTGTACGCCAAATGCTCGTGCGAGAAAACTATCTGTACAGACAGAGCGGGAGTCCAACTGTGAGGCGAGGTCGGTAGGAAGAGTGGGCATGAATTGAGAAGGCACAAGCGAAACGCGATCTTTGAGGACTACCCTTGAAGTGGCACGAACGCTCTGTTACATAGCTAGCGCTCTATGGGGGGAGAAGCTGACGTCGATCTCTGGCGAATCATCCGGAGCATCGGATGAAGGCCGCCTATTGCTCGACGCATCCAGTCTACTCTATCGCAGCTGGTTCTGAGTCATCGGAGTCACCGCCTGACGAAGAGCACGCGTTCTCTACAAAGTAATCCTGGTGTGATGTGATCGACGAGTCAAATATTCAGCTGACGGTTGGTCTGCCGGTGTTCAATGACGCCCAGGGACTGCTCAACAGTATTCCGTCCGTATTGCGGCAAGACTGGATGGGACAGCTTCAGTTGCTAGTAGTGGATGACGGTAGCACCGACGACACATGGGCGGTTCTACTTGAGTTCGCAAGAAGGCACACAAACATATCTCTACTGCGCAATAGGTGCAACCGAGGTAGGGCGGTCGCTCGAAATCAGATTCTCGAGAACGTTGAAACTGAGTATCTTGCATGGATCGATTCTGATGATATTTGGTACCCGAGCAAGATCCGTAAGCAATTCCAAGTGCTTCGGGCGAGGAAGGACGACCTTGGTATCTTATGCACGTGTTCCTACAAGCTCATTTGGGTGGGGAGCGGGCGTTCCACGATTCGTCGTTCTCGTCTGTCCGGTGATCAGCTGAAAAACTGTCTGGACACGACCCTCTACCCTTATCTCTGGACAATGTTAGGTCGCACCAGGACGTTTCAATCAGTCGGGCGCTTCGATGAGCGTTTCCGACGGCGGCAAGACTTCGAATTCATACTTCGCTTTCTAGTTGGGGGAGGGCGAGTGGTTACATCGGATCCGGATATCCCGTTATGTGAGTACCATCGCACCGACCTCGGGCGGTCAGGATGGCAGATTGCGAAAGCAAATAGACTTGTGTGGAAGCGGTACCGCGAAATTTATAGGCAATACGGATTGGCCTACGCTTACGAACGAAGGGCGGCACAGCATGCACTTACTGCTCGATTCTTTGAGGCGAACGGTGACCACCTCTTCGCTAGATGCTACTCCGCGCGTGGGAGATTGGTATCGATACAGCAGAGGATCGCTGAAAGGAAGGCGAAGCCTCCGAGGCACTTGACGGCCGCCGAGGCCGAGCAGGGAGATTCACAGGGGTTGAAACGGGCCATCTTTGGGAAGGATGTCAGTCGACCCCCTCTTCCTGTGCCTCCACGAGCTCCAGACGAAGTGCATGCTGGTCGTACGGAATACGACCTGAACGAGCGCGATGATTTTGTACTATATCGAATTATTGGTAACGATCTGCCTCCGCGGCACGCTGAGGGGCAGGTTATTAGGAATTTGCTATTTATTCTGGAGCACGAGCAGGCCTTTCCTTCATGCGAGAAGCGCTGGATCGTCAATCGAATTGCGAGCCCGCAGGTAGAACGACAGATAGTCGAGTTGCTCGAAAGGTATGGTCAGTCTTACCTTGTCGTGCCGTTCAACTATGAGCACTATCGTCGAATCGGATTGGACTTTGATGCGTTTCCTGAGCCCGGAGTCTTCTGGCCTTCGCGCTATGACAAACTCGGCGCGGGAGATAAGCGTCGAATTACAATGCATGCTTTTCGCCGCAAGAACATTTACGCGATGAACAACAACGGCGCTCGAAATCTCGCGTTACGAGATGGGAGGCAGCGAGCGAAGTGGGTTATGCCATGGGACGGAAGCTGCTTCTTGACTCCTAGCGCGTGGCAACAGATTCAGCGGCAGGTTTCCGAGCATCCGCAGTATAAGTATGTCCTGGTTCCGATGGCGCGAGTTCTCGACAACAGTGTTCTTCTCTCTGATGGAGAAATTACTGAGGCGAACGAAGAGCCCCAAATTATCTTTCGGCGGGATGCCCTCGAGTGCTTCAACGAGTCTTGGCCTTACGGTCGTAGACCAAAGGTCGAGCTCTTGTGGAGACTAGGGGTTCCTTGGAAATGGGAACATTGGGTAAATCAGCCGTGGGATCCAGAAGTTCCTCAGCTATCGTCAGATGCCGGAAGTTATTGTTTCGCGGGGTGGGTAGCCCGACTGGATTCTGGACAGCCGGAGTACGACGCACAGGGCCGAGAAGCCTTCTTACGGCGTGGCGTGGCGCGCGAAGCAGCAGTGATTGCGGCGCTTAAGCGGTTCGATTCGTTTGGTTTGAAGGCGGTACACGGGCCGGCGGCCATCGATTCCGAGGTTCTGCGTCGTCAAGCCGCAGACGCGAGCTATTCGGAAGCGGTTCGGGTATTGCTTGCGGAGGCTGATGAGGCGCTGCAGCGAGGGCCGTACACAGTGGTCGCAAAGCGATATGCCGAAGTGGGAACGTTGAACGACTACTGGTTCCCTGCTCCATATTGGTGGCCGAACCCCGAAACTTTGAATGGTAGACCTTACGTTCGTGTCGCGGGTCGACGTGTGCCGGGTACAAAGCCAGGTGATAGACACTTCGAACGTTTCGACCGCCACCGCCTACAACGAGTATGCGATGATACGCTCGTTCTTGCATTGGCACACTGTGTTACCGGCCGACCTCGGTACGCTTACCATGCTCTCGCATTGCTGCGTTCTTGGTTTCTGGATGAGACGACAAGGATGAATCCGCACCTCAAGTATGCGGAGGTGAAGCAGGGGCACAATAACGACCACGGAACCGGACGAGGGATAATTCAGTCTCAGTCGTTCTGGTACCTCCTTGAGGCCATCCGACTACTCGACGCTAATGCGGGGATTTATCGTTCGGAGGCTGAGGGAATCAAGTTATGGTTCTCTCAGTATCTAGATTGGCTTCTGGAGAGCCCGCAGGGTAGGTGGGCGCAGGCCCGGGTGGATTTTCACGGCGCGTATTACGAGCTCCAGGTCTCAGCTATTGCGGCGTTTCTCAATGCCTCTGAAATCTACTTGGAGAGTTTCTATCGAGCGGAAGAGAAGATTCACCATCAGATTCGGGCGCTGTCATCGGCGGGCAACGCGAACACTCAAGGCGAGGTGCCCAGTATCTCGCGGTTAGCCTTCTCGCTAATGGCATGGACTAACCTGCACTACATCACTAACGCATACGGCACCGACTTGTGGGAGATCGATACCGTACGCGCGGGTATCAAGAAGGCGTTGGAACGTTGCTTTTCCGATCTAACTGCAGCTCCCGCAGATGATGAAGGATGGGATATTGCCCTTCCGCTACGCTCAGCCTACATCGCGTGCTTTGATGACGCGCCTCGTTTAGCGGATCTGCTCAAAGGGGCCCAGGAATACTACCTTGGGCAGTCCTATCAGGGTGTGCGACCTTTCTGGATGCTGGGGCTACAACACGTGCCACTACCGAAAGACGGTGCCTTGCTAGTTTTTGCTCAAGGTTCGTGAGTAGAGAGGCATCCGAGACGCTCTGCGTTACAAGGGGTACCGACAGGGGTTAGGCAGTATGCGTGTCGGGTTCATAGTCACATCACCGTATCAGCTCTTTCATTTTGCTCGAATTGCGCAGCATCTTCCTTCGAGAGTTGCGTATATCGAGGTGCGCGAGGAAGACTTCGGGTTGTCGTCTCAGCTCGTCGAGAAACACCTACCCGATGCGGAGATCGTGTGGGTGAACACGTCTCACCTGAGCCGCCTCGACGGCCAGTGCGAGGTCCTGGTGTGTCAAACGCCTGTGCCCATCATGCAGTTCTTCGCGCGATCGCTTGTCGTCGCTCAGCAGTACAGTCTCGCGAAGGAGCGTTATCAGTACGGCGCCTGGCGGGCGCAGGCAAGTATGAACCTGATGTACGGGCCGTATTCGACGGCTCAAATTTCTGGGTTCGCGAATGCCGTTGCTGTGGGTAATCCGCTGCTCGACGATGCATACGTGGCCGATGCGATGATGTGTAAACCCCGTCGCGTCTCTGGGCGGCTGCGCGTGCTCTACATGCCTACTTATGGCGATCTGTCGAACAAGCGTGCAGTTATCGCAGGCCTCCTTACTGAGCGTATCGCTCTCACCGTAAAGTTGCACCATGCGGAAAGGGAACTCCGAGACGTCCAACGGGAAGGGTCTGTGAGGATAGTTCGCTCGGACGTCGATCCGATCCAACTCATCCTCGACCATGATTTGGTTGTGAGTGACTACTCCGGTGCGATCTATGACGCGCTAGCCGTCCGGCGGCCTGTTTTAGTAGTCGAGGGCGTGAATGAAGCCAGTGGCGATCTCCATCGGCTCTCGACCGAAGACCGTACGCGTTCCGAGATTAGTGGATTCGTTGGGCGACTGAATGCAAATCGATCGATCGTCGAATCATACGAAGAGGCGGTCGACAAGCTGCAGGACGACATGGAGTTTAATCGCTACTTAGAGCGCTATTTTGTCAATCTAGGACGAGCAGGAGCTTCTTGTGCCGCGCAGATTGTACACCTCGCGGAGAACGGTGAGCCAAATGCGTTTAACGTCACCCAAGTTCGAGATACGAATCGTCGCTATATCTTGGAGAATCGACAACTACGTGCACGTTTAGCTGCGCTCGACGGGTCTTCTCTGCGCGGAAGATTTCGAAGATTACGAGCAATGCCACCTAGGGTAGCGGCAACCAAAGCACTCGCGTGGGGGTTGCGGCGCACCCCAGGCGGAGATGCCCTGCTCACACGCCTGCGGAAGGTGAGAGCTCGCATTCTGGCGCGACCACTTGAGCTGCCGGAACACCTGGGGAACGTGGACCGGTGGTCGTTGCCGATGCGACCGATTGATAGAAGAAGAGCCCTTCTGAACATCGTCGTGCCTGCATTAAGGCGGGCTGGTGTGGATTGTCGAACGCATATCACACCGTTCAACGCCTATTGTGCCGTGCGACAGGCGGACTTGGACGTAGTTTGCTCCGTGCTCGCCGAGCTTGGAAAAACATACCGCCCAGGAACTCTTCTTGTTTGGTTTGGAAGCGGCTCGCATACGAGCAAGCCAGTTCCTGCTGATTTGATATCGCTCGCCGCCCTAGTCGAGTATGAGTCAGTTACGCTGGCGGTGCCTTACACGCAGGGGGCATATAGTGTCGGAAGGCGCGGGGGGGTTGAGGTCGTATTCGTCGAACCGCGGGATACTCGGATCGTTGCCAAGCGATGGATTGTGGAAAAGACGGACTGGACGGAGGAGTTCCGTTCGACTGATTCTTCGGTAAGGCCTAGGAGTGCCCCAGTAGTTCATGCTGGGGAGCGAAAGCATGTTCTTGAGAACGAGCCGATCGATGTGGTGTACACCTGGGTCGACTCTTCGGATTCACGTTGGCGGGCAGCGCGCGAGGCGTGCGCCGCAGAGGAGCACATCGATCTTCCCGCGGCGAGCAACGAAGAGCGATTCATCAATAGGGACGAGCTGAAGTACTCTCTTCGCTCTGTCTGGCTCTTCGCGCCATTCGTTCGGCACATCTACATTGTCACGGCGGGACATAGACCTAAGTGGCTCGATCTCGAGAGCGACGGTGTCACGATAGTGCCTCACTACACGATTTTCGAGAACCAAGCGGATTTGCCGACCTTCAACTCGCATGCGATAGAGGCATGCCTGCATCGAATTCCGGGTCTAGCGGAACATTTCCTCTACTTCAATGACGACGTCTTCCTCGGACGGGAGACAACGATCGAGACCTTCTTCACACGGTCAGGTCTGATGAAGAGTCGCTTTTCGCCGTCCTGGTTTACAACGGCGACGCAACCCGGTCGAGCGGCGATTCCCACTGACTGGGCTTCCTACAACGCAGTGCAGCTAATGCTGAGGGATTTCGGTATTTTCTTCGATCGCAAGCTCAAGCACGTTCCGATGCCTCTTAAGCGAAGTCTCCTCGAAGAGATTGAGGAAAGGTATCCGGAGGAGGTAAGACGAACACGTGCGTCGCGATTCCGCTCAAGGACGGATCTATCCATTCCCAGCATGCTCGCGCACTACTACGGCATTGCGACGAGGCGGGCTGTCGAGTGGGAAGGCAAGCCGCGTGAGTACGCTTATGCCGATACGGGCCGCAAGGATTTCTTGAATAGGCTCAACGCGATCCGAAGAGACAAGCCGACCTTCATATGTCTGAACGTTACGAGACACACCGATATCGCCCTCGATCGACAGGCGGAGCTACTGCAGCAGTACCTATCAGAAGCCTATCCAGTTCCATCGCCTTACGAAAGTGCTGCAGCGGCGCCCACCAAGAATGCAGTCGTCAATGTTGCGTTGACTAGTACTAGCTTGAAGTAGGGGTGAAGGGTGAGATGAGCTTCTTTAGAGGACTTTCGCGTTGGGGCAAGGGAGGCTCCGTTAAGGTCAAGAACTTCTTCTTCTGTATTCCCTTCAAACCTCGTGCACGATGCGCCGATTGGAATCACACCGTTGCACTGCTACGACAAACTCTGCGAAGTATCTTCCATCAAACAGACAAAGACTTTTTCGTATTGATTGCTGGACATGACCGGCCGGAGCTGCCTGAGCTTGACGATCCTCGGGTTTCGTTTCACCCCGTCAGCTTTCCAATCCCGAGAGACGGAGTCGAGGGGAAGCGGGATCAGACCAGGAAGACGCATTTCTTGGGTGCGATCGCTAAGGAGCACGGAGGCGGCTACATTATGGTCGTCGATAGCGATGACCTTGTGCACAGGGATATCGTTCGATTCGTGCGTGCGGACGATAACCAAGCTGGATATATGATTCGGGCGGGGTACGTGCTTGACGTTGCCAGCGGGCGGCTAGGAAAGTTCAGTGGAAATCCACCGCGTCAGTTCTTCAATCACTGTGGCACTTCTTCGATTATCTACTTGTTGCCCGAAGATCTGCCTGATCGTTCGCCGGATAAGACCGATCTCGTTCGGGGCGACTCGTTTATGGAGTCGGTTTGGGGCCATGGCAGCTGGGAGGCCAAGTTTCTCGAGCGCGAAATATATCCGGCCACGCTGCCGTTCAGAGGGAGCGTATATCGGTTAAACACGGGTGATAATGCATCTTACAACTATAGGAGAGATGACAAGACGATTCAGAGGCTGCTTGCATGTGTGGAGCGGCATCCTGTCTCGCTGGAAATCTTGAAGAAGGATTTCGGGCTGGAGTTATCTGCAATGGAGACGATCGACGGGAACTCTATTGTCCCCCACGTGCGGCGGACCGGTAGAAAGGCAGGCGGTACAGCGGGAATCAACCGGAAGAGCCGTGGGTCGGTAACTTCAAAAAGCCTCGAGACGGACGGCGCAGAGAAGAAGTCGAAGAGCCTGTATGCGGGCCGATTCTACAGTGAGCGACGCGCGAGGACTTTGTACTCGGCGCGTCGCGTACTTGAGATAGTGATGGCGCAGTCCCCTGTGCGGTCCGTGATCGATATAGGATGTGGAACCGGAACTTGGCTGGACGTTGCCCGAAGTCTTGGTGCAACGGAGGTAAAGGGTTTGGAGGGAACATGGCTGGATCTCGCGCATAGGGATTCCGATAAGATTGACATCGTGAAGCAGGACCTCGAGCAACGCATCGTTGAGAACCGAAGGTACGATCTAGCGATATCGCTGGAGGTAGCGGAACACCTTTCCGAGCGTCGAGCGGCGTCGTTCGTCGAGGACTTGTGTCAGTTATCCGATCGTGTTTTGTTTGGAGCAGCGATACCGGGTCAAGGCGGGCGCGGTCATGTGAATGAACAGTGGCAAACCTACTGGGCCGCACATTTCTCCCGATTAGGCTATGTGGTCGTCGATGTTGTTAGGCCAAAGATATGGACCGACAGCAAGATCAGATTTTGGTACAAGCAGAACACTCTGCTCTACTGCAAAGCTGAGATCCTTAACCTGCCAGATGTAGCAAGCTGCTTGCCGGCCCTCGATGTCGTCCACCCTGGCCTGTTCCAACGAAAGCAAAAGAAGTATGTCGAGAAGATGCAAGAGATGAAGAGCGGGAGGAAGCTCAAGCAAGGCGGACTGTAAACCGAGACAGCAGATCGAGTAACCGGCGTTGGCTTTCGCTTGAGATTAAGAGCTTATTCGCCGATCGGCGTAGGCACAACTGTGCGGTCTTGCTGATTGGCATTCCGAGTAACGGTACGGGCTGGCATAGGCACTCTGTTTGGCTTCTGCGTATGCCGGTAGTCTGCCGACTCCTGCCGGAACCGAAGAGGTACTCCAGAGGGGCGGGCGAATGTTGTCGGCATTGAGCTACTTTCCGTTGCCAGAGGGGTAACGTAGACTCATAGCCATTCCCATCTGATCATGCAGCCGAGGCGTATGGGAAAGTCCCCCAGGACAATTATCACCTACGGCACGTTCGATATGTTCCATATCGGGCATCTCAACCTTCTGCGCCGACTGAAGGAACTCGCGGACAATGTGATCGTCGCCGTCTCTACCGATGAGTTCAATAGGCAGAAGGGTAAGAAAACCCTCATACCCTTCGAGCAGAGAGCCGCAATCGTCGCGTCCATAAGATACGTCGACCGAGTGATACCCGAAGTGTCGTGGGAGCAAAAGGTTGACGACGTCCGCAAGTACGAAGTCGATATCTTCGCAATCGGAAAGGACTGGGAGGGGAAGTTCGATTTTCTCAAGGAGTATTGCGACGTCGTCTACCTGGAGAGAACCCATGACATTTCTACGACCGAGCTCAAGCGATCCCTCAAGCACTTCTTAAGCATTCCCCGGGAGGATGTCCTGCAGGCATTTGAAGTATTGGACGCGTTGCGACGGGAGTTGGAGTGAAAATTTTTACATATAGGTAGCGCCACCTATAGCACGGTCGAACGGGAAGGTGACAGTCTCGGAGAACAATCAATGCCGTGCGGACAGGAACTTAAGGTGGTTCGTGTCTGGTTTCTGTCATCCACCCAACGGGCTCGGGGGCGTGTCCGTGATTGAATCGAAGCTTTTCAAAAAGCTCGTTCGCAGAGTGCAGTTCGCGTCTTTGGTCGCCACGCGGCCGTGGGAAGGCGGCGCCATGTATCGGCTCATCGCGAAGCCCGGCACCGTGGACCCAATCTCGCTCGGAGGGGTAGCGGACTCTCCGGTGATCGACAGGCTCAAAGCCTCTTCCTTGATGTCGACCGGAAACGTGCTGGTTCCCGTCAAGGTTGCAGAGAACCTCTATTTGAAGGGCGATGTCGAGGACGCCCTGAAGTTCGTTCGCAGCACACCGGGGCGCGAAGCCCAACTCGCCGATGGTCGCATGTCGCTCTTCGCCGGGGACCTCGATCGCGCGATGAGCATCTTCTCGGCTGCGATGGACCGGCAAGCGACGAAAGCCGACGCGAGCAGAAACCTTGCGTTGTGCTACTACCTGAAGCGCGATCTGGACCGAGCGGTCCGTACGGTATCGATCGGCGCCGCGATCTCGCCGAGGACCGGGTCCCTGATGACGCTGTTTAGTCGCATCGTCCGGGATCGTGACGATATCCGCACCTTCCTCGAGGAGAAGGTCAGGGTCGCACGGAACGGCTTCACGATGGGCACCGCCGCCCAATTCGTCCGCGCGTGCGGGCGTGCGAAAGCGGTCGAGGAGGGCGAGCAGACCGCCCGCGATGCCGTGGTCAACCATTGCCAGAAGGCTGTCACTCCTCTAAACGGCGCTGAATACCACCTAGAGACGGGGCTCAAGAAGGGGGCGTATTCCCGACGCAAGGGGGAGATCGTCCTGGATCATATCGCGCAGGCAACGGGCTCATCAGGACTACGCCTCTTCGCGATGGGAGGGACGTTGCTTGGGCTGATCCGGGACAGTCGGCTGCTGTCCTGGGATAAGGACATGGACTTCGGGTGCTTCTCGGATGAGGCTACGCTCGACGATCTGTGGGAGATCTTTTCGGCAAACCCCTTTTTCATTCCGATGGGTACCGCCGAGGACAGGCTGATCAAGCTTCAGCACTTCACAGGGATTACCGTCGACATCTTCGTGAATTTCAAGGGCGGAGACGGGAGCTGGCACGGGGGGCAGTTCGTGCGCTGGAGAGACAAGCCGTTCGATCTGAAGACGGTGAGCGTCGGAGGCAGAGAGTTCTTCGTGCCGGACGATCCGGAGACCTACCTCATCGGGCATTACGGCGAGAACTGGCGTACCCCGGATCCGCACTTCGATGTGTTCTGGGAAGCCCCGAATGCATTCGGGCCGAACAAGGTTCATCGTTACCTGAATACGATCGCTAAGGGGCTTCAGTTCCTTTCCGCCGGCTCGCTGGACAAGATGAACATTCGGCTCGAGAGAGCACGGAGAGCCGATGCCGACGACGTCGTTGCGGGTTACGAGTTCGTTCTCGACTTGCACCGCAAGTTCGCTGCTTGATGCGTCCAGCTCGACTTCGGGCACGTTACGGCTGCGCGAGTGACGCGAGCCGTTTGTTTTACTTTTCATTAAAGAACGAGCGTGAATTGGCTGTGTCCTTGCCGCGGCCGTTCTTCGTGGAGCATGCATGAATCGCCGAACGGCTGTGGAGATCATGGAAAGCCTTCCGGTTCAGCACATCCCGGCCTTGTACGTCCCGGAGAAGAAGTACGCGAGCTATGCGTTGATGTCGGTTTACTCGGCGATTGCGCATATCGAGCTGCCTGGGGACTATGCGGAATTCGGTGTGTATAAGGGGCGCACGGCCCGTTTCCTGAGCACATTCGTATGGCGGTCGTCCGGAAGGACTCTGCATCTGTTCGACAGCTTCGAGGGACTACCCACGGATTGGTTCGGCCGATGGAAGAAGGGGCATTTCGATCTGAAGGGTGAGATCCCCGAATTCGATCCGCGTATCACGAGGCTTTATAAGGGCTGGTTCAAGGACACCGTGCCGGCTTTCGCCGAGTCCCTCGCTCGCCCACTCGCGTTCATCCACATGGACGCCGATCTCTATCAATCCACTCGGGATGCCCTCGACCCTCTTACAGAGAAGATTGTGCCTGGAACGGTGATTCTCTTCGACGAGTACTACATGAAAGGGAACGACGACGAGCACCGAGCTCTTCTCGATTGGGCGGAGCAGTACGACCGTGGGTTCGAGTATCTTTGGCGCACTCGGCATTGCCAGGTGGCAGTAAAGGTTACGCGGTGAGCGATCACGGGCCCCCGGATTGGAAGACGTGATCTAATGGCCTCCAGACTCCATCGAGTATGGTCGACGATGATAGGAAGGAACTCGCCCGAGCAGCCCGATGCCCCGCCGTTGATCGACGAAGAGCGCGTGGATCGCACCACGAGTAGCGCGGAAGTTTCTGAGGAGCCCTCCGCGACAGCGCCCCGATACTCGTCAAGCAGACCGGACCTCGAGAGCTTCGAGCGCTTTCTGGATGACGTGAAGGCGTCGTTCCCAGAGAAGGAGTACCGATGGACGAAGGGCAAGTCTCGCTCGAGCAAGTGGATCTTGGACCGCGTGCCGGCGGGCTGGAGAGGCGTTGACGTTGGCGGTACCGAGTACCTCTGCAAGAAGCTCGCCGAGAAAGGCTGCAAGGCGACCTTTTTCGATATCGGCGCGCCGGAGGATTATGGCGACTACATTCAGGATGACATGATCAACATCCTCCGCCATTTCGAAGAGAAGTCGCTGGATTTCATCACGACTCGGCACACGCTCGAGCACAGCCTCATGCCTCTATTTCAGCTTTGGGCGTACAACCGCTTGCTGAAGGACGACGGTCGGCTTTTCGTGATCGTGCCGATCCACAACGAGCGGTGGGTCTGGTATCCCACGCACTTCAACTGCCTGCCGTACGAGAACTGGCTGATGCTGTTCTACAGGGCGGGTTTCAAGGTCGAGGAGCACGACGCCGGGACGTGGAGCGTTACGCGCCCGGACTTCATCGAATACCGATTCTCCCTTTCCGTCCAGAGCAGGGAGCTGCGTCTCGCGAAGGGGCGCCGCTAGCTTGTCTCTCGCGAGACTTAGGATCCTTGCGCGACCCTTTGCTGATCCGTTCGTCGATTCAAGCGAGGAGCGCACCACGCGATCGCATACCGCCAGGCCATGTACCGCTGCCAGAATGCGGCATCGAGCCGTTTCGGCACGAGCAGCAAATCGCGAGAGCGCGGATAGAGCGCATTGCGACGCTTTGCGCGCCATGGAACGGCAGGTGTGACGTGGTAGAAGCGGTAGGAAAGCGCCTGCAATCGCTGCCAGACTGGAGACTGGACGAAGCCCGCATGGTGACGGTCGAGCACCTCGACAACTATGGCGGGGCGGTAGCGCTCGATACTATCGAGCCCGCCTTCTAGCACCGCTAGCTCATGTGACTCGACATCGACTTTCAGGATCGTCGGTTCGATCCCGGTCTCGTCGATGTAATCATCGAGCCTGATCGTCTGAACGCTCAGCGTTCCGCGTGCACGTCTGAAGCCGGCCGTAAGCGAGTTCGTGACCTCCGCTGTTCTCGAGAGATACAACGACGCTTCGCCGGTCTCGTTCGATACGGCGACTCGGCGGTACTCGAAGCGCAAGCCGTTGCTGCTGCGGACGCGACAGCCCACGTCGAATGTTTCCGGCGTCGGCTCGAACGCGTGCACGGCGGCAAGGCGATCGCCCGCCAGGTACTCCAAGACGGCGGCGTAGAAGCCGAAGTGGGCACCGATATCGATGAACACGCCTTGTTTAGTGCCGCCGTGTGCGAGCGCGAGAAGCGTTGCGAGCGTTTCGGGCTCGTACTTCGCGATACCCTGCCGCTCGAGACGCCGTTGTAGCCACGTCTCCTGTCCGTCGAGGATATCCAGGTAGGGCCGTTCGCGATGAGCGTCGATGGTCGGCAATGCGATCTGCAGGCTCATCAGATCCCTCCTGTCCGCGGCCCCAAGACGCGATACGCCGTGGTGGGTCGCAGCTCGCGAAGGCGAGGCGGTGCTAGCGCCGCCGCAGTGCTTCGAGAGCGCTTCGTTGTTCTTCCGTCAGGCGCGCACGCTTCAATACCTTCAGCACTCCGGGCTTCTTTTTCTCGAGATACGTCGGATCGGGCTCTCGCCAATTCGGTCCGTAATGAAGCGCGAGGTAGTCTTCGGCGCGATTCGGCACGAAAACGCGCGCGCCGAGGAACTCGACGGCGCGGGGCGGATGCATCAGATCCGGCTCCGCGGGCATCGACTGGGATTGGGGCAGCCAGATGCGCGATTCGTAAGCCCAGCTCGGGAAGACATCGAAATCGACGCCGTCCTCGACGACCTTGTAGAAGCCGCCGTTATGACCAAGACGGACATCCCATCCGTCCTCGAGCATCGCGCGGAGCATTTCGAACATCTCGTCCCGGACTGCTTCGGGAGACGTCAGCATCGAGTAATAGCCGACGTCCATGTCGTCGTCGAACGGCAGGAAGCCATTCTCGCGCACGAGACCGAGCAGCGATCCCGCAATGAAGAACGGGCGCCGCTCGAATTGACGATCGAAATAGTCCGCGAACCGCACGTAGAGCGACAGCACTGCGTTCGCCCACTCCGGCTTCAGCGCGATCGGCAGCTTGAGCTGCCCCCATTTGTCGATGACGTATCCGTCGCGTAGTCGTTGATGCAGCGTGCCGTCGCCGCGCGGCACCTCGACCGCCACGGTGTGCCTGCCGCTCGTGTGAGGGATTACCGCGCCGTCGACCTCGAGCTCGAGCTCGGCCGGATTCGGAAAGTGCGCGAGCGAGGACTTGCCGAATGCGAACGAAACCGCGCATATCCCTTCCTCCCCAGGCTCGGCCGGAACTTCTCTCGCGACCTCACCGGCGAGCCGGATCGACACTCTCTTCGGTGCGTCGCTCGGGAATTTCGCACGTACTCTCAGCTTGCCCTTGCGCCAATCCTCGACCCATTCACCGCCCTCGAGCACCCGCCGCTGCAAGCGCTCCGGCTGCCTCACTCCGCCCGGCTCGATGCGGAACCCTGCGTCTTCGCGACGAGCTTCCCGCTGCGAGCCGGATTCGGGGCCGAAGAAGCGGCGGATGTGAGAGAGAATTTTCATCCGGGTCCGTCAGTCGATTAGTTGTACCTTAGGGAAGTCTGCGTGCAACGAATGCCGATAGGCGCTGCCGGATATGCGCAGGGGATCATCGTAGAGATAGACGCGCTTGCCGAGCAACGCGCCGGCGATCGCTACATGGAGCCGTTCGGTGTGCAGCTCGTGCACGCCTTCGAGATAAGTCAACAGCGCGAGTGCACCGACCTCTGCTTCCCCCGGCTTTGTGCCGGTCTTGAACTGTAACGAAACATCGACGCTGCTCTTCGGGCAGATCCGCTTCGTTCGATTGCGAGTCTTGCGGAAGAAGAAGCGGTGGCCCGCGTCGGACATCAGCCGTTCTATCGGTCGCGAAGGCGTCCGTTTCGCAAGGAGCGCGTCTGCCTCGGGACCTGCTGCGGCGCGCAAGCGCTCGGGATCGACGAGGAAGGACATGTCATGAGCGAGCTGCGCTCGAGCTCGGGAGCGATGCGCGAGCACGTGGAGATAGGACTCGGCGTCCCGGCAGAATATTTCGACCGAAGGCCCGAGCTGCTCGATCAGGTCTTCGTTGCCGCGCACGGTCTGCGGCAGGACGATCACCTCGCGCGCGCTGCGAGCCGTTCGCAGCAAGGTCTTGCGCACGCTGGAGAATTGGGGGACGAAGTTGCCGCCTCCGCCGATCACGAGAGTCTCGCCGGCCGCGTCGTCGCTATCGGACAGCACGTCGAAGCGGATTTTCAGATCGGCGAAGAGCTGATATGTCGCGGCGTGCCGCAGCGAGTCGCCGGCGCTGCCGGGAAGCGGATGGAACAGGATTTTTCGGCCGGACAGTTCCCGTAGACGATCGACGAGCTCGGGACTGCGAAGGTGACGCGGAATCGGGAAGCCGCCGGTGTTCCGGCTTGCGTGACCACCGGCGACGGTTGCGCCGAGCGTGTCTCGTTGCTCCGCCGATTCGAGCCGGTACTGCAACCTGGATAGTCCTCTCCCGAGCCACGACTTCATGTCACCGTGCCGACCGCATCCCTGCTTAGCTTCTGGTCCAGTATACCGGCTCTTTTCGGTTGCGAGCGGCGTATGCGGTTGCAGGGGCGCCTCACGTGCCCGTCGGCGCGGGAGATGCTGCTTCGGCAGGCGGGGGCGCGCTCAGCCGTCGAAGGGCGGCCCGGACTTTGGCCAGATCCCGCTTCCATACGGCCTTGTAAACGGCGACGACCTTCTCCGGACAATTCTTCGCGATCTCGTCGCGGTACGGATAGGAGAAGGCCGCAATCATGTCCAGTGCTTCATGCGTCGACGCGTCGTCTGGAGCCCGTCGGAACTTGATGATGTGCCGCATCAGGCGTTTCCCGAACTCCGTGCTGAACGGTCGCCGATGCGGCGTCGTTCGCTTTCCGTCGGGCCCGTAGACCAGCGCGAGGGTGGTTTCAATCTGCACGAATCGGCCAATGAGCGTCGGCTTCTTCAGCCGGCTTTGCGTCAATGAATCACCGCCGCCGCGCTTTCTGTAGTAATAGACCGAATCCGGGATCACCGTGATGCGCCGCGCCTGACGGTAGGCGATATAGCTGAACGAGAAATCTTCCTGGCCGAGCGTCTCAGGAAACGCAAGGTGATGCTTGTGCAGGAACGAAGCTCTGAACAGCTTCCCGTGAATCGCGATCACGGCGAAAACGGCCGGGAATTCAGCCGCGGTGGTTGCCGGCCGATATTGCTCGAACGTGTGTGTGGGGCTCACGTGCCCGCCGCGCGCGTTGAACTTAACGCGAGCACCCATCGTGATATCCGCGCGTGTGCGCTCGGCCTCGGTGACGAGCTTCTCGACCGCGTCGTGAGCGATGTAGTCATCGGAGTCGATGAAGAGGACGTAATCGCCGTTTGCCTGCGCGATGCCGCGATTCCGTGCCGCGCCTGCGCCGGCGTTACGCTGCTCGACGACGACGACTCGGGGATCCTCGGCGGTCCATCGCTTCAGCTTCGGCACCGTGTCGTCGCTGCTGCCGTCATCGACACAGATGATCTCGAGGCGGTCGTAGGATTGTCCGACTGCGCTCGCAACGCACTCGTCGATGTATTTCGCGACGTTGTAGCAGGGGATTATGATCGATACGGCCGGATGCATTCCTAGGTCTCTCAAAGCGCCGCCTGTTCGACCGGCGGCTCGCCGAGCAGAGCAGCGATCTCAGCCTCGCTCAGCAAGTAACGTGCGTCGCGCTGCAATCCCGCAAGCGGCGAGAAGCCCTGGTCGGGCACGCGCCATGTGGGTCCATAGAGTTGCTCTAGCACGGCTTCCGCATTGCCGGGGACGCGCACGTCGCGATCCAAGAGCCGGCAGCGCCTTTCCTCCAGCAGAGCGCGCCGCCCTCGAGCTGGAGCATAGCGCCAACCGAACGAAACGTTGAGCTCGTCCGATTCCGTGAACCAGCCATAGCTCAAGTCGAGCAGCGGCGGCGCCCCGGGGCGCCGCCGGACGAACACGCACCAAGGCATCGCTTCGATCGCGAAGCCCCGCTCCCGCAGCAAGCCGCAGAGATCGGCGAGCTCCGCTTTGACCTCCGACGGCGAGCGGCCGCGGCACAGTACGAGCACGTCGAAGCCATCCGCGTCGTGCGCGATGAAGTCGTTCTCGCGTATAGCGCCGAGCAGATTGCCATAAAACGGAAAAACCGCGACGCCCGCTTGCGTCTCGAGCAGCTCGGCGACCTCGGCATAGAAATCGAGTGCCGCGCGCTTCGATTCTTCGGAGTGGCCGGCCAGCAGCGCGCCGAGCTTCGTGAAAACATGGCCTTGCTCTAGCTTGCGCTCGAGTGCTCCGAAGCGTGTCGGCATGCCGTTGTGCACCATTGCGGAGACGCCGCCGCCGGGCAGCTCGAGTCTGCCGCGCTCGGTGGTCACCTCGATGAGGTCTCCATCGCCCAGATAGTACAGAAGATCGGCGCAGTTGATGGCGAAGATACGGTCGTCCGAGCCCGGCGCGCCGATGGCCCGCGTCTTCGCGATCGGCATGCCGTTGACGCAGAGGCTGACGTCGGACTCGACATTCGCGTCGGCGACGAGCCGCCCTTTCAGCGGCGCGCGTCCTCCGGCAAGAAAGCCCCACGTCTCGACCAGTCCTTCGATACGTCCGCAGGCGTCGTGCGGAGCAACGTCGATCGGCACGAGACATTCGGGCCAGTCCGCGCATAGACGCAAGTTCTTGTCGAGCTCTCGGCGGAGTTCGTCAGCTGAACCGACGCCAATAGGGGGCAGGATCGCGAGCGCTACCCGCGACCGGCCCGTCAGCCGGTACGCTCTAGCAACGCGCGTCCTCAAGCCGGCGCTCGCGGCGGCCTTACCGTCGGACGACACGCGTTCCCATTGTCGAGTCGCTTCGTCCCAATTCCCCGCGCGCACAAACGCGTCGGCTAGCGCGACGTGCAGCGTGTCCTCGTTCGGATACGTGCGCAGCGCGTCGCTCAAGAGCTCGCGTGCGCGTCGCGGACGTCCGCCTGCGAGGTGCACCGTCGCAAGGCGCTCGATGAGTCGCGGATGAGCTGCCGAGTCCGCGGTGTGCGCCAGGTGGGCCTCCAGAATCGCCTCGGCGCGGTCGAGCTTGCCGGCCGCGCAGCAGGCATGCACGACCGCGAGGATGGAGCGCTCGACGGGCGTCAGCGGTCGAGGTCCCGTACACACGGCGGCGCCGGCCGTCTCGCCTTCGGCGGCCATCGCGGCAAGGCCCGGAGCCACCGACGCGAGGCCCGATCGCCCGGAGCCGGTCAAGAAACGTACGAGCGCAACGACGGCGGGGTGGGTCGGATCGACCGCATTCGCAGCGAGAAGCCGAGTGCCGACGCGCTTCGCGAGCGCGGCGGAGCGCGCGCGCACGGCGTGCTGCGTCCAGCGTGCGCGGTTACCCGCAGACCCGAACGACGTAGTCCGGCCGGCGCCGCCGGCCGCCGCCGATCCGCTGCCGTCATGCCCGGCACCGGACTTGTCGCTCTCGATCGTGCTCCGGTCGCGCATCAGGTGACGTTGATACGCTTTCGCGGCTCTGCGTCCGAATCGCTCGGCGAGCGCCGTCTGATGGCGCACGAGCACGAGCTTCGCTTCGTCGGCAAAATGCGACGGGGCGATCTCGGCGCGCGCGGCCAAACCGCAGAGGGCGAAGTCGTTCGGTATCGCCGCGGCGCTCGCTCCCGCGAGCGCAACGCGAAGCAAGTATTCGGCGTCTGCGAGAAGCGCAAATCGCTCGTCGAGCTCGCCGGCGGCTTTGAAAGCTTCGGTCTCGCCGGCCAACGTCGAGAACGGCGCGCGAGCGTAATCGGGTAGCGGATCGACGTCGGCGGCTTCCGTCACGTTCGCGAAAGCGCAATCGGCTTCGCGCGAGTATGCACGGCAGGATGCGATCGCGGGGCGAAGCCGAGCGCTCTCGAGTGCGAGCATTTGGAGCTCGAGCTTGCGGGGATGCCACACGTCGCCGGCGTCGATCCAGGCAAGGTAGCGCGTCGCGGTGCTGCGCAGTATCACGTTTCGCGCCGCTGCGATGCCGCCGGCCTCGGAGCGGATTACCTCGACCGTATCCCGGCCGGCGTCTAGATGTGCGAGCCGTCGGACGAACTCGCTCGAGGCGCCGACGTCCACGACCTTCAGCACCTTCGCGCCGCCCCACGATTGATGGAGGGCGCTTGCGGCGCTGCGGAGAGAGCTCTGCGAATCGCCGCGCGCGATGAGGGCGACGGTCAGCTCCGCCGCCATCCTGCGAGCCTCTTCTCGAGCACCGCCCGCTCGTCGTCGGTGAGCAGTCGCCGATGGATGCCGATGTTCTTCACCGAAATCTGCGGGTCGAAGCGCCGGTGCGTGCGCTCGACGCGGACGCCTTCGAGCAGCCAGTCCAACGTTTCGCGACGGTAGGCATCATCGCGGACAAAGCGCTCGAACTCGATCTCGCGCGTGTCGCCAGCCTTCGCGGCCGCGAGCTTCGCACGGCCCCGAGCGGATCCGAGACGCACCTCGCGATAGAAGTGCACGAATCGATCGGGCGTCATCCAATGCTTGATGTCCTGCGCGCGCCGATCGGCGTACTGATCGAGCGGATCGCGTACGACGACGGCCGCCTTGAAGTTGTCGAAGATCTCCAGCATGTCGACGTTCTGGCCGAACACCGCGTTGTTGAAGACCGCGCAATCGGTCTCGCCGCAGCGGCCGAGCAGGGTCGTCAAAGCTTCCGTTGTCTCGGCGAGGATGTTGCGCAGCTCGGTGACCGGTGCGTTGGCGGGCAGTCGGGCGACGGCCTCGATCATGCGGCGAAACACCGACGAATAGCGGCTGCCGAAAGTCGCGAGTAAATGGCGCGCGTTCTTCGCGCACTTGTGCTCCGAATGCCCGAACGCGCCGCCGCCGATCACGTGAAACCGCAACAGCTCGAGAAGCTCGCTTTGCTCCACCCGGCCATCGTCACGCGCATTGCGCCAAATCCAGCCAAGTCCGCCCGGGCCTTGAACGAACGTCATCTCGTCGTCCGTACACGCGTTCACGAACTGGTCGATCGGCGTCAGCGGCATCGCGTGCAGCCCTTCGAACTCGAGCAGCGCATCGTAGAGCGCACCGGAGCCGGACCATCCGATGCCGCAGACGAAAAGCTTGCGTGCCGCCGCTCGCTGCGGCGCGCCGCCCGGGGCTGTGCTGTGTCGGTCGAAGCTCGGCGTTCGCATCTGGGCAATCGTGAGCAGCATCGCGCGACAGTCGTCCGCGATCGCCTCCCGCTCGGGATGGTCTGCGAACGCTCGCCGCACAGCGCGCTCGACGGCGGAGGCGGCAGCCTCGCCGGCGCCCGCCGAAGCCATCACTGCGGCGAGAAGGATGAGCCAGTCGGCGTCGAAATCGCCGATGTCGTTTGCGGATGGGAGCTCTTCGATGGGCCGCGGGAGTGAACCTACAGCGGCCGATTTGGAGGTCGCATAAAGGTGCGCGATGCGTTCTTTCGGGCCGAGGCGTGCACGCTGCTGCGCGCGACTAAAGAGCTCCGCACATGCATCGAAGGCTTCGAAGCTGAAGCTCAGCTTCGCGAGCTCGATCTGCAGCTCGCTGCGGCGCGCGTCATCGAGTCTTCCGTGCTGCGCGAGCTCGGTGCCGATTGCAGCGGGACTGGGCGGACTGCTCCACGCGGGTGACGGCCAGCGGAGGTCTGCGACCACCTGTCCCGCGTGCTTCAGCACGTCGTCGAAGACGCGGCGCGCGGCGGCGAATCGTCCCCGCGCGGCCAGCTGGCCGACCAGCTCGAGCCCGATGCCCGGTATGACGCCGCTCTGTGCGAAGTAAGCGGCGACGAGTTGCTCGGCGGCGTCGTATCGGCCCGCGCCGACGCATAGCTTGATTAGCGTGCGGCACGTGTGCTCGTCGAGATGGGAGGCCGTGCTTATCGCTCGCCGCCAGCACCAGTCGCCGAGTCGCCTGTTTCCGCGCTCCTGTAGCTCGAACGCGTAAGCGGCAAGGCGCATCGGCGTCGAGCGCCGCAGGAGCAGCCGGGGCACGAGCAGCAGGACGAAGCGCGCTCGCGGATCGAGCCGGGCGACGTTGAAGCTCATGCGCGCCGCAGCACCCAACTGCGGATCTCGTCCTGATGCGTCTCGATGTCGAGCCCGGCCGCGAGAGGCAGCACCGCCGCTCCGCGATAGAGCCGCGCGAGAAACCGTGTCTTGCGCCGAGCATACGACTCGCCGACGCCTGATATCTCCGGCACGAATTCGATGAGCCAGCCGAGCCGCGAGTAGAACGCGAAATCCGCAACGTCCGTGACGAGCACGGGCGCGTAGTCCGCGATCGGATGCTTCGCGAAGGCCGTGCAAGCCTTGCGCAACGTCTCCCGGTCGGCGCCGAGCGCCCAAATCAACAGAGGCTTCGCGCCGATACGCCCGGGTGCATGACGAAGCGCCGGCGGCCATGGGTGGTAGGGCTTGAGGCGCAGGCGCTCGAGCAGGCGAAGGGTTCTGGCCGCGAGCCACCGTAGCCGCCAGTAAAGCCCCTTGGGCGGGGGAGGGCGCGGCAACGTGTAATGCTCCAGCGCGTCGTCCGGCTCGTTCGCGAGCTCTTCGATTTCTCGCTGCAACGCTGCAAGCTGCTGCTTCAACATAGGCTCCAGACGCTCGTTCGCCTTGATTATAGGACGCAGGCTCGGCTAGCCGGGTGCTTCGAGCAAGGCCGCGATCTCGTCGGCTGCCCGGTCTGCGCCGCTGAGATCGACCGCGCGCAGCGGTGCAGATCCGCCCGACGCCGACGCTACTCGCTCGAGCAAGCGGGTGACCGCATCGGCGCGCTCGGTCGCGGTCTCGCAAGGCGAGACGACCGCCGGCATGCTCTCGGCGACGCGGTGGGCGCGCAGCGTCTGGTCGTCGACGACGAGAGTGTTCGGCACGAACAGCGTCGGCACACGAGATTGCAGGACTTCGCAGCACGTGTTGTAGCCGGCCGCGCCGACGAAGACATCGAATGCCCGCATGTAGCGCGCGAGCGGGTAGACGGCGATCGGCACGACGTCGTCGGGCAGCGGCACGTCCTTCACGGTGATCGGCGGGCGCGTCCACACGACGGTGAAGCCGCGGGCCTTGAACTCGTCGATCAATCCGCGGCCGATGCCCGAGACGTCTTTGAGGTTGCCCGGGCCCAACGAGAGCAATGCGTAGCGGCCGCCGCGGTCCAGACCTAGGGCCGCGCGTGCGTCGTCGCGTGCGAGCAGCTCGTCGTCGCGAAGCAGAGTCACCGGCGGCACCGTTACGCGTCGGCCGGGGCGTGCCTCTCGTTCGACGTTGAAGGAGTCGCCGATCTCTCCGAGTCGAACGACGAGATCGAAGTTGCTCTCGCTGACCGGCACCGTTCGCACGCCTTGCTTATACAAGCGGAGGTTCGACCAGACCATCCGCGGGATGCCGTGCGCCGCAGCGGCGTGGAGCATGCCGCGGAACGGCCACGTGCCGTCGAAGACGAGCACGTTCGGGCGGACACGCTCGAGGAGCAGTCCGAGGCGTAGCGACAGTTGGCGGTTCCAGTGCAAGTTCGAGGCTCTGGACCACGCGTGCGACACGAGGTAGTCGGCTTCGAAGCCCATGTCATGGATCTTGTCGACAGCAGAGGCTAGCGAGAAGAAGACCGGCCGCGCGCGTTCCCGCAGGCGGTGAGCATAGGCAAGGCACGTGCTGAGATGCCCGAGCCCGGTTCCGTTGATGTTGAAGAACAGAATCGTGGGACGGCCGGAGCTGCTCATCGGGTCGTCCCTCGATCGCATAGTGCGAGAATCTCTTCCGCTGCCCGGTCTGCTCCGTCGAGCGGCGGCTGCGGCGGAATGTCGGCCTCGGCCAGAGACAGCAAGCGATCGACGGCTTCGACTCGTTCTCGACGAGAGCGGCATGGGGACACGCACACGCGCGCGTGCCGCGCCGTTGCAGCGGCACGGCGCGTCTGGTCGTCAGCGGCGCTCGTATTCGGCACGAGTAAGCTCGGGACGCCGGATTGCACGACCTCGCAGCAGGTGTTGTAGCCCGCAGCGCCCGCGAACACGTCGAACGCGCGCAGATAGCGAGCGAGCGGGTAGAGCTCGAGCAGACGTACGCCCGGAGGCAGTGAGACGTCCCGCACGGAAATTGGTGCGCGGGCGTAAGCGACGTCGAAGCCTCGCTCGCGGAGTGCCTCCGTCAGACCGCGCGCAACGTCGCTCGGGTCGTCGAGATTGCCGGCTCCGAGACAGACGAGCGCGTGGCGGCCGTCGGAGTCGAGACCGAGCGCGGCGCGGGCTGCGGATCGATCGAGCAGCTCGTCGTCGCGAAGAAGCGTGACCGGCGGCACCGTCACTCGGCGGCCGGGACGAGCTTCGCGGTCCACGGAGAATCGGCCGCCGATCTCTCCAAGCCGAATCACGAGATCGAAGCAGCTTTCACTGACCGGCACCGGGTGCATGTCCTCCCTATACATCGTCAGATCCGACCAGACGATATGCGGCAACCCGTGCGCGGCCGCGGCATGGAGCAGACCGGGAGACGGCCAGGTGCCGTCGAAGACGAGCACTTGCGGCCGGACCCGCTCGAGCAGCAATCCGAGCCTGTAAGCCAGCTGCTGGGTCCAGTATCGATGCCTTGTGCGCGACCAGCTCGGCGAGACGAAATAGTCTGCCTCGAAGCCCATCTCGTGGATCTTCTCCACCGCGGAGGCGAGCGAGAAAAAGACCGGCCGTGCGCGCGTGCGTAAACGATGCGCATACGCGAGGCACGTGCTCATGTGCCCGAGGCCGGCGCCATTGATGTTGAAGAAGACGACGGAGGGGCGGTCGTCGCTCATCCATTCGCCCGTGCGGGGTCGTCCGATCTCGCGCCGATCAGCGCGAGCACGCGCTCAGCCGTGACGTCCGGAACGAGCCCGATCGACCACGGAAGCGCTGCCGCGCCGCGATAGCGCGATGCCAGGTAACGAACCTTTCGATCCGCGAAGCCGGCGGCCGGCGGGGACAGCTTCGGCACGTACTCGACGAGCCAGCCGAGGCGCGAGAAGAATGCGAAATCGGCGACGTCCGTGACGAGCACAGGGACGAAGCGCGGCAAAAGATCGTCCTCGATCCGCTGTAGCGCAAGACATGCGCGCCGCAAGTCCTCCCGGTCGACGTCGAGCGCCCAGACGAGCAGCGGGGCTGCGTGCTCCGTGCCGGCAAGATGCTTAAGGCCTGGCAGCCACGGTGGGATGCGCGGCCTGGCCCGGAGCCCGAGTTCGCGCAGCACGTCCCCGACTCTGACCCGCACTCGGCGGTAGGGGCTCAACCTGAGCCTGCCGAACCGGCGGAGGTAGCGCTTCGCGAGCGGATCGGCGCCCGCCTCTTCGGCGAGCTGTTGCAAGCGCCGCCGCAGGCGCATCGTTTCCTCCTCGATGCTCATGCAGGGGCTCGGGCGCCGACGAGGGCGAGCATCTCGTCGGCCGCGACGTCTGCGCCATCGAGTGTAATACGAGGCGGTGCCGAGCGGAGGTCGTCGGCGAGTGCGAGCAGTCGATCGACGGCGTCGCCTCGTTCCTCGTCCGTGTCGCAGCGCGAGACGATCACGCGCCCGTGGCGGGCGGCGATTTCGGCCCGGCGCGCCTGATCGTCGGCCGCGACCCGGTTCGGAACCAGTAGACTCGGGACGCCCGACTGAACGACCTCGCAGCATGTGTTGTATCCGGCCGCGCCGACGAAGACGTCGAAGGCGCGCATGTAGCGCACGAGCGGATAGACCTCGAGCGGATGCGCGCCGGCCGGGAGCGGGACGTCACGTACCGCGATCGGCGCGCGGGAGTAATAGACGTCGAAACCGCGGCGGCCGAGCTGCCCGATCAGACCGAGCGCGACATCGAGAACATCGTCGAGGTAGCCTGCACCGAGGGAGAGCAGCGCGTACCGGCCTTCCGGGTCGAGGCCGAGCGCCGCCCGCGCGGCGGCCCGCTCGAGCAGATCAGTGTCGCCGAGAAGCGTCACCGGTGGCGTGACGACGGTTCGGCCGGGTTTGGCCGGCCGCGTCACCTCTCGCTCGGACCCGAGCTCGCCCGGTTCGATGATGAGGTCGAACAGCTCACGCTCCGGGATCGCGATGTCGTGGCCGGGTCGATACAGCCGTCTATTCGACCATACGCGGTACGGCACGCCATATGCATCACACGCGTCGAGGAAGCCTGGGAACGGCCGAGTGCCGTCGAAGAGCGCCATTTGCGGACGTACTTCGTCGAGAAGCAGCCCAAAGCGAACCATCAGCTCCCGGTTCCACGCGACGCCGTCCGAACGCGTCCAGGCTTCCGACACGAAGTAATCGCCCTCGAAGCCCATGCGGTGGATGACTTCCATCGCCGATGCGAGGGAGAAGAACACCGGGATGGCGCGCCCTCGCAAGCGGCGGGCATAGGCGAGCGTGCGGCTCAAATGCCCGAGGCCCGCGCCGTTGATCGCGAAGAGCACGACGCGAGGCAGCGTCCCGGAATCGGCGTTCATTTGTCGACTCGTCTTGTCGCGGGCGGGCGAGGAGTGGGTGAGTAGATACCTTGAGAGAGCAAGCACCCGTTGGGGTTTCGATTTTTCTGTGGCCGGCCGAACGTTTACACTACGGCGCGAGAAACGACTAAGGATAAACCTGCAACCCATTCGGGGCCAGAGTTTGGCGCAAGCATGAAGCTGCTGCTATTGACGTTTTACTACCCCCCGGATCTTTCCGCCGGATCGTTCCGTGCGTCTGCGCTCGTCGATGCGCTGATCCGCCGGTTCGGCCAAGACGTCGAGGTCGACGTGCTGACGACGCGCCCGCATCGCTATGCGTCGTACCGCGAAAAGGCGGCCGAGGAAGCCGCGGCGATCGAGAAGCGCCGCTCCGTCAGCGTGATGCGTCTGCCCGTCGGCTTTCACCGCAGCGGGCTGATGGACCAGAGCCTCGTATTCTCCGGCTTCGCTGCCCGCGCGCTGCGTGCGGTGCACGGCAAGCGTTACGACGTCGTCGTCGCGACGACGTCGCGGCTCTTCACCGGTTTCCTCGGCGCGCAGATCGCGCGCCGGACCGGAGCGGCGTTGTACCTCGACGTGCGCGATCTTTTCGTCGAGAACATCCGCGAGATGTTCCGCAAGCCGGGCGTCTCCATGCTGCTGCCGATGCTGGCGCGCATCGAGGAGGACATGCTGCGCCGCGCGGCCCGCATCAATCTCGTCTCGGAAGGCTTCCTCGACTACTTCAGGCGCCGCTTCCCGGCTCGCGAGTACAGCTTCTTCAGCAACGGCATCGATCGGGAGTTTCTCGAGTTCGACTTCCGGAAGCCCGCAGCGGAGCCGGTAAAAACCGTTCTTTATGCCGGCAACATCGGGCTCGGTCAGGGCATTGAGCAGATCGTGCCCGAAGCCGCGCGGCTTCTCGGCGGCCGCTGCGAGTTCCGGATCATCGGGGACGGCGGTCAACGGCCGGCGCTCGCGAGCAGCCTTGCGGCGGCCGGCGTCCGCAACGTCACGCTGATTCCACCGATGCGCCGCGACGCGTTAATGGAGGAGTACCGGCGCGCGGACTATCTGCTGCTTCATCTGAACGGCTTCCCGTCCCTCGAGAAGGTGCTGCCGTCGAAGCTTTTCGAATACGCAGCTACCGGCAAGCCGATTCTCGCCGGCGTGCGCGGCCATGCGAGGCGTTTCATAGCGAACGAGGTCGAAGGCGCGGCGCTGTTCGAGCCGGGCGACGCCCGGGGCCTCGTCGAGGGACTCGAGTCGCTGTCGCCGGATCCGGTCGACCGGGCGCTGTTCAAAGCGCGCTACCGGCGCGAGCGCTTGATGGATGCAATGGCGCAGGACGTGCTCGCCGCGGCCGAAGCCGTCAAGCGCGGCGAGGCCTGCGATGCCCGGTTACGCCGGAGCGCGGCCGGTTGACCCGCGGTTGACGATGGTCGCCGTCTCGAACGCAGCCGATGCCGCGCGAGGCCGAGCCGCTGCTTGCGCTGCGCGCGTGGCATACGTCGACCCTCAGTCCTACCACGGGCTCGCGAAGTACGACGTCGGCTATCTGCGCGGCCTATGCGACGCGGGTTTCGGCGGCGACGTGATCTTCTACTGCTCGACCTTATTCGATGGGAAGACTCCGGATCCGGTCGATGTCCGGCCAATCTTCGCGTACAACCGCAAAGGCTCGGCGGCGCTGAAGGCTTTGTCGTATGCGCGCTCGATGCTGCGCCTCGTCAGGGAGGCGGCGTCGTCGCCCGCCGGCATCTACCACTTCCAATGGTTCAAGCTGCCCGCGCTCGATTACCTCTGCGTGCTCGCGCTGAAGCGTTTGACGCGGGCCAAGGTGATCATGACGGCGCACAATCTCGCGCCGCACGGCAGCGAGAACCGCTCGCATCGCATGCTCGGGCGGATCTATCGCGCGGTGGACGGAATCGTCGTGCACAACGAGAAGACGGCGCGCGAGATCGCGGAGCGCTTCAACGTCGACCCGGCGCGCATCTCGGTGCTGCGGCACGGACCGATCAAGATCGACGCACGCGGCCGGCCTCGCCATCGACGGAGCATCAAGCGCTTTGCAGCCGAGTTCGATCTGCGCTTTTTGTTCATCGGCCGCGGCAGCCGCTACAAAGGCCTCGATACGCTGCTCGAGGCGTGGCCCCGGTTCGTGACAGCTGCGCCCGGCCGGCCGGGCCTGATCGTGATCGGCAGGGTCGACGACGAGCTCAAGGAGCTCGCCAATGCGACCGCACGCGAGCAGAAGTCGCTGCTTTTGATCGACGATTACGTTGCAGATGCCGACCTCTATCATGCGATGCGCAAGGCGAACGTCGCGGTGCTGCCGCACCGTCGGATCTCGCAGAGCGGCGCGCTGCTGACCGTGCTCAACCGGCGCCTGCCGGTGCTCGTCTCGAATCTTCCCGGTCTCGTCGAGCCCTTCCAGTTTGCGAACGTGGGCTGGCAGTTCGACGGCAGCGTCGACGGGCTCGTCGAGGCGCTGATGCGCGTGGCGGAGCGTCCCGAACGTGTCGCCGAGATCCGCGGCGACGAGGCGGGGTGGAATGCGCTGATGGAGGCCTATGCGTGGCGTCGCGTCGGCTCGCGTGCGAACGACGTATACCGCAGATTGGTCGAGCGTCAGGGGTGAGGTCCGGCTCCACTGCGAAGCGGTGGGGGGAGCCGCCGGTGTCTGGCCTTAGTCCGCCCGCTCCACCAACGCCCGCGCCTTATTCCCCACCGGCAACCGGTTGTAAACGAAGTTCCCCAGCGGCTTCTTCGAATACGTCTCCCATCTCAGCAGCACGAACCCCGTCTCGCGCGCCAGAAACTCGAACGACCGCCGCGAGAACTCGTTGCAGTGCCCCGGCACGAAATCGGCCGCATACCGGCGCTCGTGCAGCCTCCGGTTCACGAGCCAGCGCTTGAAGCGCTTGTCCCACGCTTCGATGTTCGGCATCTCGAACAGGGCTTTGCCGTGCGGCCGCAGCATCTCGCGGATCCGGGTCATCGCCAACCGCGAGTCCGGCAGATGCTCGAGGACGTGCCGCAGACAGACGAGATCGTAGCGGCCGAGATCCTCTTGCGCCGGCGTCGTCTGCGGAAACTCGGCCGCGACGACCGGCACGTCGAGCACGTTCGAGACGCGCGCTGCCGTCTCGGCCGAAAGCTCGATGCCTTTCACGTCCCAGCCCGCACGCTTTGCACAATGCAGCAAGCGCCCGTTACCGCAGCCGATGTCGAGCAGGCGGCCGGGTGCAGGCAGACGGCGGCGAATGAACTCGAACGTCATGTCCTTGTCGTGATTTCGCCGATCCCCGTCGTCGGTCGGATCGATCCATTCGTCGGTGTACTGCTCCTGATCGAGGCCGGCGCTGAGATCGAGGTTCACGAGCCCGCAATCGGCGCACTTGAAGTACTTGAACTGGCCAGCATTGCCTTGCCGGTAGTAGAGTTCGAGCCTCCTGCCGAAACACAGTCGGCATGCGAAAGCAGCTGAATTCACGATGTTCAACCTTGGTCCGCCAAACGTCGCCCGCGCAGCGTCGGCGATGATAGCAACTCTATCGATCGCCCTTCGTGCTCTTCTGGCTGCAGCGATGCTGTTGCCCGCATGGGCGGGCGCGGAGCCGTGGCTCGCGCCCGGAGACGTCGCGTTGCGCAGCGATCTGAACACGCTGGCCGACGCACGCGCGCTGCGCACGCCGCTGACGACGTGGCCGCTGCCGTGGGCGGATATCGCCGCAGAGCTCGGCGCGATCGACGCCGGCAAGCTCGACGGCTGGGCGCTCGAAGCGTATCAGCGGGTGCGCGCCCGCGCGGAGGCCGAGGCGGGCCGGCGCGGCGCCGCGGGCTACGGATACGCTTCGGTCGCCGAGGATCCGCGGCTCATCCGCTCGTTCGACGATACGCCGCGCGAGGACGCGCAGCTCGGCGCCGGCTTCCGCTACAGCGGCGAGCGCTTCACGGTCCGGCTGAACGCGACGCGGGTATGGGATCCCGCGGACGGCGATACGGTCCGGCCGGACGGCTCCTACATCGGCGCGGATCTCGGCAACTGGACCTTGTCGGTCGGCTACCCCGACCGGTGGTGGGGCCCGGGGTGGGACGGCAGCCTGATCCTGTCGACGAACGCGCGGCCGATTCCGCAGGTGTCGATCAGCCGCGCGCGCTCGACGCCTTTCGAGCCGCGCTGGCTTCATTGGATCGGGCCGTGGTCGTTGACGTCGTTCATCGGCCAGCTCGACGACGAGCGCGAGATCGACGATGCGTTGCTGTTCGGAATGCGCTTTGCGTTCAAGCCTCTGCCGGGGCTAGAGGTCGGCGTGTCGCGGACGGCGCAGTTCTGCGGCGACGAGCGTCCGTGCGATCTCGACGCGTTCGGCGACGTGCTGCTCGGCCGGGACAACCGCGGCGTGAACGTCGACGAGGAGGAGGAGCCGGGCAATCAGCTCGGCGGGTTCGACCTTCGCTGGGCGCCGTTCGACAGCGGTCTCGCGGCGTTCTACCTGCAATGGATCGGCGAGGACTCGCGTCACGGCGGTCCGCAGATCGGCAGCTGGCTGCGGCAGCTCGGCGTCGAGCTCGCCGGCATGGCGTTCGGACGGGGCTGGCAGCACCGCACCCACTTCGAGGTCGCCGAGACGATCTGCCGCGAAGGCGGCTTCGGTTTGTCCGACGCGAAGCCTCGCTGCGCGTACGAGCATTCGATCTACAGGACCGGCTATCGCTACGAGGGACGCAGCATCGGCCACGGCATCGACGGCGACGGGCGCGCCTACACGATCGGCTCGACGTTGACGAGCTCGGAGGAGCGGGTCTGGCGGCTTTCGCTCCGGCACATGGAGATCAACCGCACGGATTCCTGGTTCAATCCCGGCCACACGATCTCGCCGACGCCGCAGGACCTTTCCGAGATCACCGTGATGCACCGCCGGCCGCTCGCTTTCGGCGAGCTGCGTGCCGCGGTCGGGTATAGCAAGCGAGACGACCGTCTGAACGACGAGCTCGACGAGCGCTCGGTCCTCGGATGGCTCGAGTTCGTCATTCGTTGACCTTGAGTCCAGGCGCGCATACGTAGGCGAATGCGCGCATGGATAGTATACTACCCCGCTAGAACCGGAGGCGGTTGCAAGAATGAACGTTGACCTGATCGCCGCCGCCCGTCCGAACTTCATGAAGATCGCGCCGCTCTACCATGCGCTCGCGAATTGCGGGTGGTGCGAGCCGCGCATCGTGCATACGGGCCAGCACTACGACGCGAACATGTCGGATGCCTTCTTCGCCGATCTTGGTCTGCCGCGGCCGCACGTGAACCTCGGCGTCGGCAGCGGCAGCCATGCCGAGCAGACCGGCCGCGTGATGATCGCGTACGAGAAGGCGTGTCTCGCCGAGCGGCCCGACTGGATCGTCGTCGTCGGAGACGTGAACTCGACGCTCGCGTGCGCGCTCGTCGGCGCGAAACTGCTGATCCCGGTCGCGCACCTCGAGGCGGGGCTGCGCAGCGGCGACCGCACGATGCCGGAGGAGATCAATCGCATCGTGACCGATTCGATCGCCGATCTGCTGTGGACGCCATCGGCCGACGGCGACGCGCATCTGCTCGCGGCCGGCACGCCGGCCGAGAAGATCGAGCGGGTCGGCAACATCATGATCGATTCGTTCGAGCTGCTGCGGCCGCGGATCCTCGAGACGCGAATGGCCGCAACGCTCGGCCTCGAGCCGCGGCGCTACGGCGTCGTCACGCTGCACCGGCCATCGAACGTCGACGTGCCGGAGAAGCTCGCGGCGATCGTCGACCGTCTCATCGAAGCGGCCGAGCGCATTCCGCTCGTCTTTCCGATCCATCCGCGCACGCGTCGGCGGCTCGACGAGCACGGTCTCGGCGCTCGCCTCGACGCATCCGACCGAATCCGCTGCGTCGAGCCGCTGTCGTACGTCGAGTTCATGAGCCTCGTCGTCGACTGCGGCGTCGTCGTCACCGACTCGGGCGGCATCCAGGAGGAGACGAGCTACCTCGGTATCCCGTGTCTGACGTTGCGGGAGAACACGGAGCGTCCAATCACGGTGACCGAAGGGACGAATCGGCTTCTCGGGCCCGACACGCTCGTGCCGGAAATCGAGGCCGCGATCGCGCGCGGCATCGTCGAGACCCGGATCGATCTGTGGGACGGACATACGGCCGAGCGCGTCGCGGAGAGCTTGCGCCGGCGCGCGAGCGGGGGAGGGCTTCGGCCGACATAAACGGAGCCGGCGCTTGGATCCGGCATCCGCAAAGGAGATGCGGCAACGCGATGACGGTGGTGCTCTACCGCTCGAATCTCAGCCTGACGAGCGGTGCCGGACAGCTGATCCAGACCCAGGCCGAAGGGTTGACGGCGGCGGGCGAGACCGTGCGCGTGCTGTGCCGGACCGGCGGTTTGAAGTTTCGGCTGCGAACGGGACTGCGCGTCGGCCGCGCATCCGCCCGAAGCTTCGCCGCGTTGCGCCGCGCCGACGCGAACGTGATCGTCGACCACGGAATGGAGATCCCGGGCGCCGACGTCGTGTTCGTGCACAACCTGTTCGCCGAGGGCTTGCGGCACGTCGATCGCGACGACTGGCGCGAGCGCGCGGACCGGGAGCGCTGCTTTTTCGGCGACTTGCGCGCGGCTGCGCGCATCGTCGCGAACTCCCGGATCGTGCAGCGGGCACTCGTAGACCGGATCGGCGTTCGGCCGGAGCGGATCACGGTCATCCATCCGGGCATCGACAGCCGCAAGTTTGCGCCGGCGACGTGCCGCGCGCTGGCGAATAAGGCGCGGCGCGCGCTCGGCGTGACGAACGGCGCGCCGCTCGTCGGGTTCGTGACCTCCGGCGACTTCAGAAAGCGCGGGCTCGACGTCTTCCTCGACGCCGCGTCCCGGATCGCGGCCGCGCGCCCGGACGTGCGTTTCCTCGTCGTCGGCTCGCGACGCCTGCCCGACGATGCGCGCCGGCACCCTCTCGCGGCCGATAGGCGGCTGCTGTACCGGCCGAAGTGCACGAACCCCGAAATCTGGTTCGCGGCGCTCGATCTCTTTCTTTATCCCGCGCGCTTCGAGGAGTACGGCCGGGTCGTCGCCGAGGCGCAGGCCGCGGGGTTGCCGGTGCTGACGTCTCGGCGAGTCGGGGCCGCGGAGTGCCTGCCGCGCGAGTACGACGGCTGGGTGCTCGACGAGCCGGATGCCGCGGAGTTCGCGGACCGGGCGCTCGCGCTGCTCGACGACGCCGATACTCGCGCGCGGCTTTCGGCGGCCGGGCTCGAGAATGCGCGAAAGCTCGACCAGGCCGACTATATCGATGCGAGCATACGGATGATCCGCGCGGCGCGCTGAGCCGGGCCTCGGGGCGGCGCCGGTCGCGCCGGCGCCCGGCACTTCTCTACAATATCCGGTTTCGCTCGACCCAGGCCAAACCCGTGAAAGTTCGCACCCGCTTCGCCCCGAGCCCGACCGGCTATCTCCACATCGGCAGCGTCCGCACGGCGCTCTATGCGTGGCTTTATGCGCGCCACCATGGCGGCGAGTACATCCTGCGCATCGAGGACACTGATCGCGAGCGCTCGACCCAGGCCGCGGTCGACGCGATTCTCGACGGGCTCGCGTGGCTCGGCATCGACTCGGACGAGCCGCCGATCTATCAGACGCAGCGATTCGCGCGCTACGCCGAGGTCATCGAGCGGATGCTCGCCGAAGGCACCGCGTACCGCTGCTACTGCACGAAAGACGAGATCGAGACGATGCGGGCCGAGGCGCAGGCGCGCGGCGAGAAGCCCCGCTACGACGGGCGCTGCCGCGCGGGCGACCGCCAGCGGCCGGACGTGCCGCCGGTCGTGCGCTTCAAGAATCCGCTCGACGGCGAGGTCGTCGTCGACGATCTCGTCAAGGGCCGGATCGTGTTCGCGAACGCCGAGCTCGACGACCTCGTGATCGCCCGCTCCGACGGCACGCCGACGTACAACTTCACCGTCGTCGTCGACGATGCGGACATGCGGATCACGCACGTGATCCGCGGCGACGATCACGTGAATAACACGCCGCGGCAGATCAACATCTTCCGCGCGCTCGGCGAGACGCCGCCGGCCTACGCGCATCTGCCGATGATCCACGGCCCGGACGGCGCGAAGCTCTCGAAGCGCCACGGCGCCGTCAACGTGCTCGAGTATCGCGAGATGGGCTTCCTGCCGCAGGCGATGCTGAACTACATCGCGCGGCTCGGGTGGTCCTACGGCGATCAGGAAATCTTCACGATCGACGAGCTAATCCGGTACTTCGACCTGGATCGGGTCAGCCGCTCGGCCGCGAGCTTCGATCCGATGAAGCTGCTATGGGTGAACCAGCAGCATTTGATGATGGCGCCGATCGAGCAGATCGCGCCGCTGCTCGACGAGCAGCTGCGGCGGCAGGGGCTCGATCCGCGGAACGGGCCGCCGCTCGACGCGACGATCGCGGCGCTGCGGGAGCGCAGCCAGACGATCGTCGAGATGGCCGAGCGGGCGCATTGTTACTACGAGGAGTTCGAGGCGTTCGACGAGAAGGCCGCGAAGACGCACCTGAAGGCGGAGGCGCGGGACGTGCTCGTCGGCTTGAAGGAGGCGCTCGCCGCGGTCACGGATTGGACCGAAACGGCGACCGAGGAGGCGGTGAAGGGCGTCGCGGAGCGGCTCGGGCTAAAGCTCGGCAAGGTCGCGCAGCCGTTGCGGGTCGCGGTGACCGGGCAGGCGGCGTCGCCGGGGATCGGCGTGACGTTGATGCTCGTCGGGCGGGACAGGACGCTGAAGCGGATCGAGCGGGCCGTCGCGTACGTCGAGCAGCGCGCGGCGGACGCGGACGGCGAAAGCCGCGGGTGAGCCCGCGGCTTCGCCGGTGAAGACTCCCCGCGTCGTCAGCGGATCGTCTTCGTCGCTTCGTTCGAGAACTCGCTCTCTACACCGTCCCGTGCGAGCGCGGTCACGGCGAAGTAGTACGTGCCGCGGCCGAGGTCGTCGACGACGTACGAGCTGATGCCCGGATTGTTGACTTGGACCGACTTCGTGTACTTGCCGGACTCCTGTCCCCAGTAGATCTTGTAGCCGGACAGATCGCTCAACGGGCTTCCGTCGGTCTTCTGCGTCGGGGGCGTCCACGTCAACGTCGCGACGCCGCCGCCGACCGCTTCGACGGTGATCGAGAACGAGCGCAGGCGCGTCGTCGCCTTGCCGTCCGTTACGGCGATGATGACGTTCGAATAGGTGCCAATGTGGGAACTGTTGGGAGTCCCGGACAGTTCTCCGGTCGATGTGCTGAAGGTTGCCCAGTTCGGCTTGTTCTGGATCGAGAAGACGAGCCGGTCGCCGTCCGCGTCCTGAGCTTTGGGCACGAAGCGGTAAGGCGAGTCCGCGACGACGGATGTGGCGGGGGTGCCGGACAGGGTCGGCGCGGTGTTCGGCGCCGGTTGCGGCTCGGGCTCGGGCTCCGGCGCGGGTTGCTGCGTCGGCGGCGGTCTATTGTTCCCGGTGGTGGGGCCGCGGCCTCGGACCCAGTCCATCCAGCTAGAGCCTGTGCCGCCGTCGTCTCCCCCGCATCCCGCGAGCACGACCGCGCAGCAAAACAACGGAATGATTTGGCCGAAACGGTAACCCGATCCCATTCAGTGAGTCTCCCTGTGGTTTGAGAGCGCACCGAACGAGAGTCGGATGGGACCGCTAAAGCCTCGCCTCTCATCCAGGCTGATGGCAGACGGATCCGCCAATTGACCTGCTTGACCGGCAACCCCGCTGTCTTTTCAGACCGTAGGCTTTGCGCCCCGACCTCACGATCGGTTTGCCCTTATCAGTCGTTCTAGTGCGAGGGTTTGTAGCAAGGCCCGGGTCGGGCGTCTAAGTGTCTGTCTGTTGAGACATTCCTGGAACGGGACTGTGCAAAATTAGAGACATTGCAAATCGTACAGTGCTTTGAACTACGAGGTGATCCGGTGCGCCAAGCGCCCGTCGTCGAAAGTGGCCGAGCGAGTAGGGGTGTAGAACCCAATATAAGTAAAAGCACCAGGCATTATGTCAACTTTTGCGCGGTAGTCTTTAGGGATTTTCCAAGCTAACCGTGAACCAGTTCGCACCTTCTCGCGGCCATGCCGCTCACAATTCAACCCCTGACGGCGTCTGAAAAAAGAGGACGCCGCGAAGCCAAGGAAGAGCGCACACAGGGGGTTACCGTGAGCGTCGAGCAGGCCAGCCTTATTGTCAGCAAAAACTCAACCCTAGTCCGCAGTGAGCCCGTCCTGAAAGGCTTCAGGCTGCATGCCGTCGGAGTCGAGATCGAGGACTGGGTCGATCAGAGAACCTGGTACGAGTTCGGCCAGTTGCTGCAGCAGGTCGACCACGCCTGGGAATGGATGGTCGCGGACTGGCTCGCGTTCGGAGATCACAAGTACGGCGATCAGGTCTATGCGACGGCGAGCCGGCTGTTCGGTAAGTCCGCCCGAACGTGGGAAGACTACGCCTATATCGCCCGCAACGTCAGAACCTCGGAACGTTCCGAGATTCTGCCGTTGCTGCTGCACAAGCCGGTCGCGCGGTTCAGCGACGATCCCGAGCTTCAGCGCCGCTTGCTCGGCATCGCGGAGCAGTTCGGGCTCAGCAAGGTCATTTTCGAGGCGGTCATCGAGCTGCATCTGGAAGGCAAGGCTTTCGACCATCTCCTGCCGTCGCAATTGACGCCCATCGCCCGCGCTCGCATGCGGGCGGACAAGGATCGCGAGCGCATCCGCAAGCGGGCTCTCGCTGACGGCGGTGCGGAGTGGCTCGAATACGCGCGTGAGCAGGCCGAGGGCTGGGCGCGGCTCGTGAAGGAGCTTTCGTCCGCCGCAACCGTAGGCAACTGATCGAGGCTCCGTCGAGCTTCGTAACGACAACAACGAGCGGAGTTTTCCGCCGATGCGCCGTGCAGAGCGGCGAAGGAAGAGCAGGGGCGCGGCTTTCCGTGACCGCAGTCAACGCGCCGCCTGTTCCGACCCGCCAAACTCGTTCTGTTGAATTCGTAGGGCTTCGGTGGCCAGTCGATGAGGTTTTTCGGTCAGCATATTCACCCGGCTTACCTGATCCTCGCGACGACCGAGTACGGCCTCGCAGCGCTCGCGTTCGTGATCGCCGTGTCTCTGCTGCTTCCCGGCGGCGTGAGCCTTGCCGCCGAGGCCGGTTCGGATATCTGGCCACTGGTCTTTGCGTTCAGCTCGGCGGTCGTGATCGGGTCGACGGCGGTCGGCCTGTATCAAGCTCGTCAGCGGCTCGGGCCGGGCGGCGTCGTCGTTCGCCTGACCGCGGCGATCTGCGTCGGCGTCGTGATCTCGGGAGCCGTCGCTTTGCTTTACGACGGGCCGCGAAGCGTCGAGCTGTGGGTCGCCGCCTTCGCGACGAGCTTGATTCTTCTCGGATCCGCCCGCGCGCTGTTCAGCAAGGTCGTCGATCACGACGCGTTTCGGCGCCGCGTTCTCGTCTACGGCGCCGGAGACCGCGCGGCGAGTCTGCTCAAGCTGCGCCGACGCAGTGATCAGCGAGGCTTCCGCGTCGCGGGCTTCGTGCCGGCTCCCGGCGATCGATGCGTGATCGACGACGACCGCGTGCTCATGGCGTCGGGCTCGCTGCTGGACCTCGCGAAGCGACTCGACGTCTCCGAGATCGTCGTCGCGATGGACGAGCGCCGGAACGGCTTTCCGGTGAAAGACTTGCTGGATTGCAAATTCTCAGGAATTGCGATAATCGACGTTCTCACATTTTTGGAGCGCGAGACCGGCAAGGTGAAGGTGGACCTGGTCAATCCTGCCTGGCTGATATTCTCCGACGGCTTCGGCGAGCAGCGGAGCTTGAGCGCGTTTGCGTCCCGGATGCTCGACTTCGTCGTATCGCTGGTGCTTGCGATTCTGTCTCTTCCGGCGATGTTGATTGTCGCCGCCGCGATCGTGATCGAGGACGGGTTCCCGGTGCTGTACCGGCAGAAACGCGTGGGCCTAGGGGGACGGACCTTCACCCTATATAAGTTTCGCAGCATGGTGAAGGACGCCGAGGCGGGCGGCCGGGCGCAGTGGGCCAGCAAGGATGACCCGCGCGTAACGAAAGTCGGCCGCATCATTCGCAAGCTGCGCTTCGACGAGCTGCCGCAGCTCTTCAACGTCATTCGCGGGGACATGAGCTTGGTCGGCCCCCGTCCCGAGCGCCCGGAGTTCGTCGAGCGGCTGTCGACGATGATTCCCTACTACCACGAGCGGCATTGCGTGAAGCCCGGCGTCACCGGGTGGGCCCAGCTTTGCTATCCGTACGGGTCTTCGGACCAGGACGCGATGGAGAAGCTCCAGTACGACCTCTACTACGTCAAGCATCGAAATCTGATCTTCGACCTGATGGTTCTTCTGCAGACGGTCGAAGTCATACTCTGGGGAAAGGGGGCCCGCTAGAGCACAGTGGGATGGTTCGGGCTCACCGGTTATGCAGCGGCTGCGCTCGCTTACGGCGGGGCCGCAGCCGTCCTGATCGCGGGCTACCCGGGCGGTCGCAGCGCGCTGGCCGTCATCGCCGCGACCGTTGCTACCGTGTGCTGGGCGGTGGGCTTGATCATCGGCGCGGCATCGCTGCCGATCACGGTCGGGCTCGAGGCCCTGCTGTGCCTCGCTTGGACGATCTGCACGCTGTCGTGGCTCGGCTCCGCGCGGCGCTCGGTCACGGCCGCGCTCGTCTTCGCGTCGGTATTCTTCGCCGCGCTTGCGCTCTGGACCGCGTCCCGCGTTCCGTCGGACCTTAATCAGCCCGGATCCCGACAGATCGTCTATCTGTCGATGCTCGGCATGGGCCTCGCCGGGCTTCTTTCGGTGGAGCAGCTGCTCAGGAACGCGGCGCAGCCGCATCGCGATCGCATAAGGCTCTTGTGCCTCGGTCTCGGCGGGCTGTTCGTCCAGCACGTTTTCATCTATTCGCAGGCGAGCGTGCTCGGCGGCGTGCTGCCCGTCTTCTGGGAAGGACGCGGCTTCGCGATCGCGGCGCTCGCAGTCCTGATCGTCGTCGCATTGAAGCGTCTGAAGGGTTGGGAGACGGAGCTCTTCGTATCCCGGCAAGTCGTGTTCTACACCGCGAGCATGGTCGCGGTCGGCGGATATCTTCTCGCGATGGGGGCGGCCGGCTATCTGCTCTACGCGTTCGGCGGCGAATGGGGTCTGCTGTTTCAGTCCGTATTTCTCGTCGCCGCGATCGCGCTGCTCGTGTCCGTCGTGTTTTCGGCGAAGATTCGCGCTCGCGCGAAGGTTTTGCTCGTCAAGCACTTCTTCAAGAACCGATACGACTACAGAGAGGAGTGGCTGCGGCTCACGGAAATGCTCGGGCGTGCGGGAGACACCCGTAAGCTCGCAAGCAACGCGTTGTCCGGCATCACCGGAATCGTCGGTAGCGATGCCGGCGAGCTGTGGCTGACGACGGACGGGAAGCGTTACGACTGGGCCGCCGCGCTGCCCGCAGGCGCGGTATCGGGCAGAACGTACGACGCGGAGCATCCGCTCGTTCGCTTTCTGCATGCGACCGGTTGGGTCGTCGACTCGGAGGAGTATCGGCGCGATCCCTCCCGATACGATCACGCATTCGGCGGCGCGGACGACTGTGTGCTTCCCGATGCGACGCTGATCGTGCCGTTGGACCGCCAAGGCTTCCTGCAAGGGTTCGTAGTGATGCGCCGACCCGAAACGCTCGAGTCTCTGAACTTCGAGGATCACGACATCCTGAAGACGGCCGGGCGGCAGGTCGCAGTGGTGCTTGCTCAGGCTCTTGCGCAGGAGCAGCTCGCGGCAACTCGTCAGTTCGAGGCGATGAACAAGCTCTCGACCTTTCTGATGCACGACCTGAAGAACGTCGTGGCCCAGCAGGAGCTGATCGTGCAGAACGCACGCAAGTTCAAGCACCGGCCCGAGTTTATCGACGATGCGGTGAGGACGATGGAAGCGGGTGCGCAGCGGATGCGCAGCATCCTGCGGCGGTTAGAGAGCGGCGGCGGCGCCGAGCACGCGATTCGCACCGACCTCGTCAAGCTCCTCGAAGACGTCTGCGGGCAGTGCGGCGACAGGGTGCCGCGCCCGGAATTCAGCAGCGCGGTTTCGGCGCTGCACGTCGACGTCGACCGTGACCGCATTGCGATCGCGGTCGTGCACGCGATTCGAAATGCTCAGGACGCGACGCCGGACGATGGGCGCATCGAAGTGCGCCTTACCGCCGAAGGCGGGCATGCACAAATTGCGGTGATCGATACCGGCGCCGGCATGACGCTCGAGTTCATTCGCGATCGGCTCTTCAAGCCGTTCGACAGCACGAAAGGTGCGAAGGGCATGGGTATCGGCGCTTACCAGATCAGAGAGACCTTTCGCGCAGCGGGCGGCGATGTATCGGTGCTGAGCGAGCCCGGGCGGGGGACGACATTCCAGATGATGTTGCCGGCCGTGAACGAAGAACGGCGCGAGCGCTCGGTGGCATGAGCGCGGTACGTCCATTCGTCGTGCGCGCTGCGATGCCCGAAGCGGGCCGATGGCCTTTGATCGGCGTGCCCGTCCTCGCGCTCATCGCAACGATATGGCCGATGCTGCATGAGCTGTGGATGACGTCGAGCACGTACTCGCATGGCTACCTGATCCTCGGAGTCGCGGTTTGGATGGTGTGGCACGACTTCCGGCGCGAGCGCCCGGTCGTTGGTCGGCCGAGCTGGCTGGGCCTTGCCTTTCTGCTGGCGACCGCTTGCGGCGTTGTCCTGGCTCGCGCCGCCGATGTCCGTCTCGTGCAGCAGCTGGCCGTTCCGGCGCTGATCGTCGGCGCGATCTGGTCCGGGGGCGGTTGGGGGCTCGCGAAGCGATTCGTGATTCCGGCGGGTTATCTCGTGTTCGCGATGTCGATCTGGGGCTATCTCACGGAGCCGCTGCGCGCGATCACGACGGTCATGGTTGGACAAGCGGCGCGGCTGACCGGAATTCCGGTGTACCTCGTCGGCAACTCGATCCACATTCCGGCCGGCACGTTCGAGGTCGAGGGCGGGTGCAGCGGGCTCAACTACGTCGTCGTCGGTCTCGCGCTCGGTGCGTTCAGCGCGATGGTGCATTTCAACCGCTGGCTGCCGCGGATTCTGCTGTTCGCTGCGGTCGCCGCGATCAGCGTCGTCGGCAACTGGGTGCGGGTCTATGCGATCGTGATCGCCGGTCACCTGACCGATATGCAGCACTTCCTCGTCACCGTCGATCATTACTACTTCGGCTGGGTGCTGTTCACGCTTATGGTCGTGCCGGTTCTGGTGTGGGCGGCACGGCGTGCTCCGAGCGAGGTAAGCGAGACGGGCGACGTCGTGCGTGCGGTTCCGGCGACTACTCCTGCGTTCGGCGCGCGACGCCTGATCGCGCCGGCCGCGGCGCTCGGCGTCGTCGCGCTCGTCGCGCTCGACGCTGCATCTCGAATGTCGCCTCCGACGATCCCGAACGCCGTCGCGGCGCCGAGGCTGCCGGCATCGATCGCGGGCTGGGGCTTGGAAGGCGAGTGGACGGGTGAGACGAGGCCGGTCTTCCATGGCCCGACCTCAGAAGTCAGCGGCCGCTTCGCGGCGGAAGCCGGGGAGCTGCTGGTGTATGCGGCGGGCTACGCGGTGCAAAGCCAGGGCGCGGAGCTCATCTACTACGCCAATGCGCCGATCCCGGATCGCGACATCGTCGAGTCGGTCGAGCGGATCGACGTTACGGCCGGCGCAGAGCGCCATGCTGTTCGCCGTTACCACGTTCGCGATCGCGACGGGCGGCGTCGGACGGTGTGGATAGGTTACCGAGTCGCGGGAGTTCCGACGACCAGCGACTGGTCCGGGAAAGTGTTCCAGGCGCTCGGAACGTTGTTCGGGCGTACAGACGGACAGGTATTCGTTCTCTCGATGGCCTGCGCAAGCGATTGCGACAGGGCGGACGGCGTGGTCGGCGAAGCGGCGACGCACTTCGTGCCTTCGCTGCTCGCTGCTGTCGGCAGCAACCTTGGCTCAAACTGATACGGGAATAGTGATGGCGACTCAGCGACATACGATCCGACCGCGTGGCGCGTCGCGCCGTCTGATCAAAGTATTGCCTTCCGTGGTGGCGTACTCGGTTCTGCTCGCGGCCTGCGCCGACGTCGACCCTGAGGCGAGCTTCGCGCTCGCGGAGGCGAGGTTCGACGAGCACAACTACCGCGAGGCCGCGATCCACGCTCGGAACGTATTGCAGGCCGACGACGCCCATGTTCAAGCGCGCATCGTGCTCGGCCGCTCGTCGCTTGCGCTAGCCGATTTTCAGGACGCCGAGTTTCACCTCTCCCGCGCGGCGTCCTTGGGTGCTCCGCCGCGCGATTACGTCGTGCCGCTCGCCGAAGCGAACCTTCAGCTCGGCAATACGAGCGCGGCGCTCGAGGTGCTCGAGCGCCTGCCCGACAACGAGCGCGGAGCCGAGTACTGGGTGACGCGCAGCAGCGCGTTGTTGAGGGAAGGGGACGTGGACGGCGCGAAGGAGGCGCTCGACCAAACGGAGTCGAGAAGCGTGTCGGCGCTCCTCGCTCGTGCACAGATTGCATTGGCGCTGCAGGACGCCAGAGTCGCGGAAGCCCTGGTGCGCGAAGCGGTCGAGCAGGATTCATCCGACCCTTCCGCATGGACGATGTTCGCCAACATCGTGTTTGCCGTCGGTCGACCCGAGGAGGCGGAAGAGGCTCTCGATAGAGCCGCGGAACTTTACCGGGCTCGCGGGCAGTACGCGTACGCGGCGCCCGCGCTCCTGCAGCTCGTGCAGGTCCAGTTAGCCCAGAGCAAGCTCGACTCGGCGGCTGCGTCGGTCGAGCGGCTTTCGGCCCGATTCCCCGGATCGGTCGAAGCGCACGTAGCGGCGGGAGCACTCGCGCTACAGCGGGGCGAAATCGATCAAGCCCTCGACGCGTTACGTCAAGCGTCGGCGCGCGTGGAAAATCACCCCGAGGTCGAGATGATGCTCGGGGCGGCCAATCTCCTCGCCGGCAATCTCGGGCAAGCGGAGCAACGGCTGCAGGCGGCCCTCGCCGCGGGATCTGCGAATCCGGTCGTCGTGCGCCTCCTCGCCGAGACGCGGCTTCGGCTCGGGCGTCCCGGTCCGGCGCTCGAAGCGCTTTCGCGCCTCAACGCTTCCATCATCGGGCAGGATCCCGCGCTCTCCATGTTCGCCGGCCTTGCCCACCTCGAGAGCGGCAACGCGGCCAACGCTGTGCCGTTTCTCGAGCGGGCCGTCGAGCTCGCGCCCGCAAATCCGGGCGCGGTTCTACAGCTCGCGCGCGCGTACAACGAGGCGGGAAGACCGCAGGACGCCGCCCGCTTGATGCAGTCGTCATCGGCCGTAGTCAGCGAGGACGGGTTCGGAGCGAAGGTCGCATTGCTGCTGCAAACGCTGCGCGAGCAGGGCGAAGGTGCCGCGCGCACGTTTGTCGATGAATTGCTTGCCGAGCGTCCGAACGATCCGGAGAACCGGGTCGTGGCGGCGACGTTGGCGTACACGCTCGGCGACCGGGCAACGGCGCGCGCACACCTCGATGTGGCGCTGGCTTCGGATGCCGATAGCGTGTCCGCGTTGCTGTTGACCGCCTCGCTCGATGCAGAGGACGGCCAGTATGCAAACGCGGAGTCGAAGCTGACCAGGGTACTCGCGCTTCAGCCGCGGAACGAAGCTGCACCGCTCGCGCTTGCCCGCCTTCGGCTGAAGATGGCAGACGAAGAGGGGGCACGCAGCGTTCTACGACAGGCGGTTGCAGCAGCAGACGAGGCCTCGCCGAGGCTCATGGTGCCTCTCGCCGAGCTCGAGCTGCGGCTCGGGGCGCCGGACCAAGCTCGCGCGATCGCCGCAGAGCTGCAGCGGCGCTCGCCACCGATGCCGGAGGGCTATCTTCTCGCCGGCGCCATCGAGCGGGAGGCCGGCCGGCCTGCCGAAGCCGCAACGGCTTTCCGAGCCGCGTATGACCTGCAGCCGAGCCCGGAGAATCTGCAGAACGCGGTAGCAGCCTACCGGGCTGCCGGAAGCGGTGAGTGGGAGTCTCTTCTGACCGGTCGGTTGCAGGCTCAGTCAGGTGACTTGATCGCGCGCCTTCTGCTTGCCGATTCCCTCCAAGCCGCAGGTCGAATGGGCGAGGCGCTCGCCGCATACGAGGCCGTCCTCGCTCGTGACGCGACGAACATCATGGCGCTCAACAATGCCGCATGGGTCGCGTACGACCGCGACAATGAGAAGTCCGTACGTTATGCGCAGAGGGCCGCCGAGCTGGCGCCCGACAACGCGGCAGTGCTCGATACTTTCGGCTGGATTCTGGTCCGCGAGAGTCGGCATGATGAAGCCCTGCCATACCTGGAAAGGGCGGTGCAGTTGTCGTCCGGTGCGCCGGAAATCCGCTATCATCTCGCCGTCGCTCAGGCACGCGCGGGGCGCCGCGAAGCCGCGCGACAAGCCCTCGAGGCTTTGCTTGCAGATTCTCCTCAGTTCGAGTCTCGGAACGAGGCTCAAGCATTTCTGGACTCGCTATGACCAGCGCATCTCGAACCGTCTCACCGGTTGACGGCGTTATCGGTGCCTTCTTGGCTGCGATTCGCAGACTGACGCTGCTTGTGTTAGTGCTCGGCGGCGCCAGCGCTTTCGGTCAGCCGTCGTCAGCGACAACGGACTATCAGATCGGACCGGGTGACCAGCTGAACATCTTCGTTTGGCGTCAGGACGAGCTGAGTGCGAGCGTGCCGGTCAGACCCGACGGCAAGATCTCGACGCCGCTCGTCGAAGACATGGTTGCCGTCGGGAAGACACCGACAGAGCTCGCGAGGGACATAGAAGAGGTGCTCTCCGAGTACATCAGATCACCGGAAGTGACGGTGATCGTGCAGGGCTTCGTCGGTACGTTCGGCGCTCAGATTCGCGTCCTCGGTGAAGTGGTGAACCCCGGTTCGATCGCATATCGCGAGCGCATGACTCTGCTTGACGTGCTGCTAGAGGTCGGCGGCCTGACGCAGTTCGCGGCAGGGAATCGAGCGAAGCTCGTGCGCAGCACCGAAGAAGGCACGGAGGAGCAGCGTGTGCGGCTCGACCGTCTCCTCCGACGCGGCGATCTCAAAGAGAACGTCGTGATGCAGCCGGGGGACGTCGTGATCGTTCCGCAAGCGATATTCTAGGGATATAACGTGAGCGACCTGATAGTTCGACTACTCGGCGAGCTTCGCAGCGCGTTGCGATTTCGCTGGTTCGGTATCGTCGCGACATGGGTGGTTGCGCTCGGAGGATGGGCGTACGTCGCGTCACTTCCGGACGTCTACGAGGCCGATGCGCGCGTCTATGTCGATACGTCGTCCGTTCTGCAGCCCGTGCTGGGCAATCGAATCGTCGCGCAGAACGTCGAGTCCCAGCTCGCGTACGTCCGGGAAAGTCTGCTTGGAGTCGAGAGCCTGCAGAACGTTATTCGCGCGACGGGGCTCGATGCGAATCTTCGTGATTCCAGAGAGCGGGATATGCTCGCCGTTCGCTTGCGGGGTGATATTCAGATCCGGCAGGAACCGGTCTCCCGAAATTCCCGGGACGGCAACAGCATTTACACGATCAGCTATCGGCATACGGATCGCGAAAAGGCGATCGCCGTCGTCCGGACGCTGCTCGACGCCTTCGTCGAGGACACGCTGCTCCAAAGGCTCGCCGGCGACGATACGACAAGCCAGTTCCTCGACGAGCGCGTCGCCGAGTACGAGATGCGCCTTCAGCAGGCCGAGAAGCGGCTCGCCGACTTCAAGAGAACGAACGCTGATCGGCTTCCGGGGACCGAGGGCGACTATTTCACGCGCGTGCAGATTCAGAGAGAGGCGCTCGCCGCATCGAATCGGCAGCTCCGGATGCTGAGAGCGCGCCGCGACCAGCTTGCGCAGCAGCTGAGCGGAGAGGCGCCCGTCGTGCAGGACGGGAGCGCCGAGCCGCCGCCGAACAGCATCGATGCGAGGATTCGCCAAGCGCAAACGCAGCTCGACCTGCTGTTGCTCGAGTACACGGAGCGTCATCCGGACGTCATCGCGACACGCGAGACACTCGAGCGATTGCTTCGTCAGCGTGAAGAGCAGTTGGCCGCGCTCGGCGTGAGCGGCGACACGGAGCTCAGCGCCCTCGGCGCAAATCCGGTTTACCAGGCGCTGCAGATTTCTTTGAACGAAGCAGAGACCGAGATCGCGACGCTCGAAGCCGACATCGCCGAGCGCATGGCCGACATCGCCGCGCTCGAGAGCCTGATCGACGAGGTGCCGGAAGTCGAAGCCGAGCTCCAGCGCCTGAACCGCGACTACAACGTCGTCTACGAGCAGTACGTCGAACTCGTCAGAAGCCGGGAAACGCAGGAGCTGACGCAGAAGGCGTCGGCGACTGACCAGGTCGATTTTCGGGTCATCAATCCGCCGTCAGCCGAGTTCGGCCCCGTTGCGCCTCAACGAATGCTGCTGGTCGCCGGCGTCCTCGTCGCGGCGCTCGGGTGCGGCGGTGCGCTGTGTTGGCTCATGGCGCAGATCTGGCCGGTTTTCGTCAACGTGCGCTCGGTTCATGAACGGCTCGGATTACCGGTTCTCGGCACAGTAGCGAATGCGTGGCTTGCGGAGCAGCGATGGGCAAGGCGGCGCTCGATCATCGCTTTCGCATTGCCGGTCATGGGCGTTTTCGCGCTGTTCGTGCTCGTGGTTGCAGTCGAATCGGTCGGGCCCGGGCTTCATCAGCTGTATCAGCAGGTAGCCGGATGAGCGTCTTCGAACGAGCGCTAAAGAGCCTAAAAACGAACGGTGCGCCGCAGCGGAGGGTAAGTCCCGTTGCTTCCGTCGTCGGAAAGCACGGGAAGCCTGTCGTCGAGGATTCGAGAGGCAATAGGGTGAGCATCGCGCTTCGACCTGAACGCCACGTCGAGTTCGATCTCGCAGCGCTCCGCCGAGCGGGGCTCTACGCGAGCGGCAATGAACGGCTCGCGGACGAATATCGCATCATCAAGCGCCCGCTATTGAAGAAGGCTCGAGAGCAGAACGGGATTTCGAACGAGCGCGCGAACCTGATCATGGTGGCTTCGGCGATAGCGGGCGAGGGTAAGACGTTTACGAGCGTCAACCTCAGCATGAGCCTTGCCAGCGAAAAGGACTGGCAGGTGCTGCTCGTCGACGTCGATTGCAAGAACCCGCAGTTGAGCCGGCTGCTCGGCGTTCGCGACGAGCCGGGGCTGCTCGATTTCCTGCGTGAACCGGCGATGACGCTCGACTCTGTCGTGCTTGCGACCAGCGTCGAGCGCTTGAACGTCTTGCCGCTCGGCACGCCGAGCGAAGACGCAGCAGAGCTGCTCGCAAGCGCCCGAATGTCGGAGCTGTGCTCGTCGCTTGCGTCGGCCGAGAAACACATCGTCGTGTTCGATTCGTCGCCGCTGCTGCTGACGACCGAGCCCGTTGTGCTTTCGAGCCAGGTCGGCCAAGTCGTCGTCGTTGTCAACGCGTACAAGACTCCACAACAAGCGGTGGAGGAGGCGGTCGAGAAGCTCGACGAGAGTCTTGCAATCGGTCTGATCCTGAATCGCATCAGCCCCGAGGAGGGCGTGCTGCGATACGGCGGATATGCCTACGGCAGCTATCCGCAAACGGCAGAGTGACTTTCGTTCGGCGTCGGTGATCGATGAAGCAGCGTCTCGCAGTTCGCATTCGTACTCTGGTTGCCCTGAGCGGCGCGCTCGCCGCTTTGTCGGGGGCGGTTCATGGGCAGGTCGCGAACGAGGGCGCCATTCGGTTCCGCGTGGGAGCCGGCTATACGGATAACGTCCTTCGGGAGCCGGCTGACGGGGAGGAGGCGTCCTATACGGCCGTCGGGACGGTGCTCGCGTTCGATCATGTCAGCCGCCGAGTCACCGCGTCCGTGCTAGGGGATGTCGAGCACCGAAGCTACTCGGAAAGCGGTATCGACAACGAGCTCTACGGCGATCTCGATGCGTCGCTCGAGCTCGCAGCCGTGATCGACCGCTTTATATGGGTATTCAACAACAGCTACGGCCAGACGCGCAGAGATCCGTTTCGGATCGATAGCCCGATCAACCGAGAATATATCAATGTGCTCTCCACCGGGCCGCTGTTGATGGTTCCGGTGGGCGGGCGGATGTCGCTCCAGGTTAGTCTCATCGGCGCGAAGCGTTCATACGAGGATTCGTCCGTTTTCGACGGAACTTCGACGACGGCACAAGCAAGCTTACAGCGCGCTCTGAGCACTCGCTCGAGTCTCAGCCTGACGCTGGTCGATCGCACGACGGACTACGACCGGATACCCATACGCGAAAGCACGGTTCAGAACGCATATGTGGCGTATCAGAGCGAGCTCGCGAGCGGAGCCGCATTGGTGGCGGCGGGCGTCACTCGAGTGGACTCGGAGAGCGGGTCCGATACCGCGCCATATGTCGATATTAGCTGGGCGCGGGACGTCGGCGCGCGCTCGCACCTTACGCTTTCCGCCGGAAGCGAGTACGTTGATCCCGCGCAGGATTTCGCGAGCTCCCGCGCGGGCGGCTTTATCCCGGATCGGATAGGCGACATTCTCCCTAGTGCCGACGTTTACCGGCGCTCCGACGCGTCGATTGCGCACGTCACTCGCTATGACCGATTGACGTTCGAGATGGGCGCTAGCTTCGCCCGGCAGAGATACGAGTCGGATACTAGGTTCGGCAACGACGAGCGACGATTCAACGTCAGCATCAGCCGGCAGCTTTCGACGAGCTCCGCACTCGGGATCGGTGCGCGCGTCGCAAAGCGCGAGTTCGACGAGACCGGTCAAGAGGACGAAGACAAGACCGCGCGGCTCTGGTGGAACAAGCGGCTTGCAAGGCGCTTCTTCATCGAGATTGCATATCAAAGGGATCAGCGCGACAGCGTCATCGGCGTCGGTTACGACGAGAACTCCGTCCGGCTTTTCTTCGAGGTGGACGCTCGACCGGCACGTGCGCTGTAGGGAGCTTCGGCATGGATCAGCCGATCAACGCCTTTACGATTGACGTAGAGGACTATTTTCACGTTACCGCGCTTTCGAGGACGATCGCGCGCTCGAGCTGGGAGAGCATTCCTCCTCGCGTCGAACAGAGCACACGGCGAGTCCTCGACGTGCTGGACGAGTTCGGCGTCAAGGGAACGTTCTTCGTGCTCGGCTGGGTAGCGGAACGCTTTCCGGCGCTCGTGCGGGAAATCGATCGGCGTGGGCACGAGGTTGCGTGCCACGGCTATAGCCATCAGCTCGTCTACGAGCAAACACCGGAAGAGTTTCGAGAGGAGACGATTCGGGCCAAGGGCATCCTAGAGGAGATCATCGGCAGGCCGGTGGCGGGCTACCGTGCGGCCAGCTATTCGATTACCCCGCGGTCGTATTGGGCTATCGAGATTCTCTGTGAAGCCGGTTTCTCGTACGACTCGAGCATTTTCCCGATCGTGCACGATCGCTATGGGGATCGGTCTGCGCCGAGGTTTCCGTACACGATCGAGGGCGAGAAGGCCAGGATGCTCGAGTTTCCGCTGTCGACTTGGCAACTACCGGGTTTGCGACTGCCTGTCTCGGGCGGCGGCTACTTCAGATTGCTGCCTTACTGGCTGATCCGAAAAGGGCTCGACAGCATCAATCGGCGAGAGCGGATGCCGTTCATTTTCTATCTGCATCCGTGGGAGCTTGACCCGGAGCAGCCGAGGGTTGCGACGAGCGCTTTTTCCGCTTTCAGGCACTACTCGAATTTGGACAAAACGGAAGCGAGGCTGCGTCGTTTGCTGCAGGATTTTCGGTTTACTACGGTGCAGGAGACGCTTGACGCCATGAGCGCAGCGACGCTCGGGCGCGATGCGCTCGTTGGTGCCGTGCATGCGACGAGTCAAGGGCGCGGCTAGCGGATACGCGGCCGTTACGGAGAATTCGATGGAGGTTGCATTCTGGATCTGCCTCGTCGGCGGGCTGTATTCCTACTTGCTCTATCCACTGATTCTGTGTGTGATTCCTGAACGGCGATCTTTTCGTCCGTCGGCTCCAGCCGACGAGGCCTACGAGCCGACCGTTACGCTGATCATCGCTTGCCGAAACGAAGCGGCGAGAATTCGTGCGAAGATCGAGAACGCGCTCGATAGCGAGTACAAGAATCTCGAGATCGTCGTTGCTTCCGATTGCTCAGATGACGGCTCCGACGCGATCGTGGAATCCTTCGCCGCGCGCGGCGTCCGGCTCGTGCGATCTCCGGAGAGGCGAGGTAAGGAACATGTGCAGGGTCTGGCGCTAGAAGCGGCGAGAGGCGAGATCGTCGTCTTCTCCGATGCCGGCACCCAGATTCCTAGAGGGGCGTTGACGCAGCTCGTCCGGCAATTTAGCGATCCGAGCGTCGGTGCTGTGTCGAGCGAGGACCAGTTCATCAGCGCCGATGGATCTCTCGTCGGCGAAGGAGCGTACGTTCGCTTTGAGATGTGGCTTCGCAAGCAGGAGACCAAGCGGGCGGGGCTCGTCGGTTTGAGCGGCTCGTTCTTCGCGATTCGCAAATCCGTGGTGAAGAGTTGGGATTCGACGATCCCTAGCGATTTTGCCTGCGCGCTCAATACCGTGCGGGCGAGGAAAGTCGCCATCTCGGATCCGCTTGTCCGCGGCGTCTACCACGACATCAAGGACCCGTCAAAGGAATATCAACGCAAGGTTCGCACTGCAATTCGCGGAATGACGGCACTGTGGCGCTTGCGCGAAGTGCTGAATCCCTTCAAGTACGGTCTGTTTTCGTTCCAGGTTTGGAGCCACAAGGTGATGAGATGGCTCACACCGTGGTTTCTTCTGGGGCTCCTGATCACGAGTTGGGCCCTGGCCGATGTATCGCCATGGATAGGTGCCTTGTTCTACGCGCAAGTCATCGGTTACGCGGCGGTCGCCGCCGCGCATTGGCTGCCGGCGATTAGACGATTGTTGCCGTTTAGGATCGCGTACTACTTCATTCAAGCCAGCGTGGCGATCGCGGTAGCCGGCGTGCAGTTCGTCCTCGGAAGACGCATCACCGTATGGGAGCCCTCGGCGCGGTGACCCTGCAGGAGAACACGTCGTCGCTTGAGAATGCCGCCGATGACGGTTATTCGGCGAGCGCGTGGAAGCTCGCTGTGCTGCTCGGCTTGGGGCGCAACGACCTTGTCGCACTAGTGGGTAGCGTCCCTGAAAGATGGTGTAACTCGTTCCGTGATGGAGATTGCGACGTCACGGAATGCGCTGATGCTAATGGCTTGGCTAGCCTGAATCGTCCGGCCGCCTGCATCATCTGGTGCCCCGGCGACGCAGATACTGCCGCCGGTGCGCACCGAGTGGCCGCAGCACTCGCCAGCGATGGCCGAATGCTGCTGCTGCGTAGAAGCAGATTGAGCCTGTTCGCCGGAAGGCGGTCCGCAAAGTTGCTCACCGATCGAACGGCAAGGCTCTGGTGGATAGAGAAACGGGCGTTGTCTCGCGCTGGCCTGTCCGTCGAGCGAGTTTGGATTCCGTGGCCGAGCTTCGAGTATCCGGAGGAGTTTCTCGGCTTCGATGAGCCTGATGAACTGAAGGCATCAGCAGGTTTGAACAATGGGTGGTGGGCTCGGCTGCGCGCGTCGGCGCACGATGGTTACGCGATGCTCACTGCGCGGGCGGGGACGGTCAAGCGTCCAATTGGGACGTTCGTTACGTCTCGTCTCAGAGGAAACGGCGAAGGTGCTAATCGCTGGCGCGTGACGCGCTTCGACATGCGAGATCGCGGCGCACTCGTACTGATGCTCAGCGATGGATCCGGTAAGTCGCTAGTGGCACGTGTGGCGAAGCGGGGCGCTGTCGAGGATCACATCAGCGCTAACGACGAAAAGCTTCGAAGACTTCATCGGGCTGCTGCGCAGACTCCGAACGTGGTCTCCCTACTGCCGGACATTGGGGAACGCCTCGACGGAGATGGCTACACCATCTGGACGGAAAAGCGTCTCTGCGGAACAGTGGCTTGGCGGGTCGCACCACGACTGAGGGAACGCCTCGACCGCGATTGGATGCGCTTCCTAACCGACCTGTCGACTGTAGGAAGGCATCATCTCATCTTGGATCGCGCCAATGCATTGACCGCACTTGAGCGCTTTCACGATAGCCGCTCCCTTAGAGGAGAGATTGCGAGCGAGGTTCATGAGCTCACCCGATGGCTTGTCGATCAAGTCTCGGGAAGAGAATGTGCATTCTCTTGGAGTCATGGTGACTTCGGATACGGCAACCTCCTGGCCAATCCGTACACGGGCTCCCTCACTGGCGTTATCGATTGGGAGACGGCGTCAGAAAAGGAGTTTTGCGGAGTTGACTGGATGAATATGTTAATCGCGAGGGAGGGCGCCATTCGCGGGATCAGATTCGATGAAGCCTTTGTTCGCGTCCTCGAATCTCTATCCGGCGATTCGACTGGATGGGACGGTGTGGTGGGTGCGTTCGCCGCGTTTCTTGATAGCGTGTCTGGCAACAAGGAGGAGTGGCTTGCTTCTATGTTGGGCATCACACTTCTGCGCGCGTTGCAGCGGCAATCGCGATACCCACAGATATTCCGTAAATCCGAAGTCGAGTATCTCCGCGCATTGCGCCGCTTTCACAAGGCTATCATAGGGCAGCCGTTCACCGGCGAAGGTCCATGAGCGAGCTACGCCGTGGATGTTAGGATCCAGACCGCACCCAGCAGTGACTGGGACCAGTTCGTCGAAGCGGCGCCCTTCGCTCCGGTCTACCTTCAGAGCCGTTGGGTGCTTGCGGCACGAGATGCGTTTGATCACACGGCGTACTTCCTCGAGGCACGGACACCGGCAGAAGGCTTGGTGGGCGTGCTACCGCTGATGCGCCAGAAGAGTTGGTTTCTCGGAAACTTTTTGACGTCGCTTCCGTTCTTCAACTATGGAGGTGCGCTCGTCACCACGGATTCAGTAGCTAAGGAACTCATGATTCGCGCCAGCAATCTGGGTCAAGAGACTGGCTGCAGGTATGTCGAGTTTCGCGACTGCGTACCGCGGGAAGGTGAATGGGTATGCCGGACAGATAAAGTTACGATGATTCGTCAACTCCCGGACTCCGAGGCCGTCCTCTCTAAGGAGCTCGGCTCGAAGCTTCGAGCCCAGATTAAGCGAGCGGACAGGGAGGGCGTCGAGGTAAGACATGGCAGTGCCGAACTTCTTGACGAGTTCTATTCCGTTTTCGCTGCAAACATGCGGGATCTTGGTACGCCGGTGTATCCCAAGCAATTCTTCGAAGCCTTGCTCGAACGCGCTTCAGATGCTTGTCGACTCATTGTCTTAACGCTCGGCGGCAAGGCAGCAGCCGCGGCATTCCTGATCACCTATCGGCAGACGACTGAGATCCCATGGGCGGCCTGCCTAACCGATGCAAAGCCCGTTGGCATCAATATGAGGCTGTACTGGGAGGCTTTGAGCGCAGCGATCGGAATGGGCTCAAAGCGATTCGATTTCGGCCGGACGACTGTTGATAGCGGTACGTATCGCTTTAAGAAGCAATGGGGGGCAGAGCCGTCCCAGTTGTACTGGCACCGATGGATAAGGCAAGGCCGGGCAAGGGGGGAGAAAGCCGGAGGCGCGACATCTATGCAGAGAAGGATGAGCTCGGTGTGGCAGCGGTTGCCGCTGTCGATCGCGAACAGAGTAGGCCCTGTGTTGAGCCCATATCTGCCATGGTAGTCGGAACTCTCAAAACACAGGGAGCGCAAAACGAAGTTCCGCGTCTCGGTTCGATATCGGACCTTCGGAGCTCTCTACGAAAAGAACGAATCGCGTTGTACGCGCTGCTTGGATACCTCCTGTTTGAGTATGTGCGACCGCAGTCAATTTACAGCGCCATCGATGTTTTGCCGTGGGGCGCAGCATTCTTATTGCTCAGCGTTCTGCTCGCGTTGACCGAAAAGCCTCGTCGAGGTTTGCATAATGGTATCTCCTTGCTCCTCGCCATGTTTACGCTACTGGTGATTACCTCCTCGTTCTTCGCCTATTCACGGACAGAGGCGTTCAACAATTTCGATATCTACTTGAACTGGGTGCTGCTGTACTTCGCCTTTGTCAGAATCGTGAATACACCAAGACGGTGGGTTCTCCTGATGGCAGCGTTCCTATTGTTCAGCTTTAAGATGTCGCAACACGGGGCGCGGGTATGGGCGATGAGGGGGTTTGCGTTCGCCGATTGGGGGTTGGGTGGACCACCTGGATGGTTCGAGAACTCCGGTGAGCTAGGAATACAGATGTGCATCTTCTTGCCTCTGAGCATAGGTTTCATATTGGCCTTTCGAAGCCGGTGGCCACGCTGGGTGGCCGGTATTGCGTGGCTCATGCCGATTACTGCTGTGGCCACCATTCTAGGGTCATCCTCTCGCGGAGCCGTGCTGGGTGGAGTTTTTTCGCTTTTGCCGTTTCTTGCTCGTTCAAAGTATCGAATGAAAGCGCTGACTGCCGTTTCTGTCGCAGTGGTGATCGGCATCGCGCTCATGCCGCAGGAGTTTATGGAGCGCTTCCGAAGCGCGGGAGAAGACAATACCTCTACTGCCCGTCTTGAGCGTTGGGAAGCCGGAATCGAAATGATGCTGGATCACCCAGTACTAGGTGTTGGCTACTTTAACTGGCCTATCTACTATCCCGCGACCTACAAGCCGGGTATTGATGGGGGGATGCTGTCGCACAACATCTTTGTTCAGGCCGGCTCTGAATTGGGCGTAACAGGTCTCGTCTTATTTCTTGCGATGATCGCTGCTGCGTTCCTAGCGATGGCACGCATCCGAGCAGCGATGAACGGTCATGCTGACGAAGATATCTATCGGCCGCTGGCCAACGGGATGGACGGAGCAATGGTGGGTTTCATCGTCAGCGGGTTCTTCGTTACAGTTCTCTTCTATCCCTACTTCTGGGTGCAGTTGGCGTTCACCGTGTCGCTGTACGGGATTGTTACCAGCCAAGATGATAGGCCCATCCGGCGCCGGCTATCAATGAAGGTACACGGAGAGCAGAATGCCACCTAAGCCCAGCTTGGGAGCGCTCGTAAAGAGACTTTTTTGGGATCTGGCGGATCCTAAAGAGCGTAAGTACTACGGCTATTGGTTCATCTGGCAAATTCCGGGGCTGTTTGGCAGCATGCTTCGAGCACGATACATGGCGCCTCGTATGCGGCGTGCGGGTGTTAATCTTATGATCAACCCGGGTTGCCGCTTCCGTTCAATCGAACGGCTCGAGGTTGGTGACAATGTTCAAATCGGGTTCGACAACTTTTTTCAAGCTCGGGGTGGCTTGTTAATCGGCAATAATGTGACCTTTGCGCCCGGGGTAAAGATTTGGAGTGTTAACCACCGATATGACGATCCCGACACGCCTGTCGCCCAACAGGGGCACGAAGCCAAGCCAGTGAGAATCGGCGATAATGTTTTTGTTGGTGCAAACGCGTTCATTCTCCCGGGAGTGAACCTTTCGGATGGGGTAGTCGTTTGTGCGGGTGCAGTTGTGGGCGGTAAGGAGTATCCCCCGTATGCAATTCTTGCTGGCAATCCGGCGCGGATAATTGGATATCGTGGGCGCAATAGACCCGCCGTCGGATTGGAAGCCGACGGAGCGAAAAAGGCTAGTTAAGTCTTAAGTAGTTCAAAGCCTCGCGAAGCGCAGGTTGCGGGTCGTCCCAACGAAAAATTTCGTGGCGTGTCCTTCTGGGACTGCCCGATAGGAATTCAACAGCGGCCCTCATCTTTGTCTTTAACGGGGCATTACTCTTGAAGATTAGGTACAAGCGGTCAAGGTCGCCGAGCAGCCACCGAAGGCGCACGCCTGGGCGGTATTTCGGAGCTGTCATCGCAGGTCGTCTTCGTAACGCCACGTCGATCAACAGGACTGGGAAATCGACGCCCGCATCGATTGCGAGTTGCAACGAACCCCAGAATCGAGCGTTCACTTCCATGAGTTTCGCTGCCGCTCCATCCCCCTTGAACTCGACCATGGCTACGCCATGCCACATTACCGATCGCAAAAGCCGGATTGCGTAGTCGCTAAGCGTCGGATCTGTTTCACAGCTCTCCGAGAGCACGCTGACGCCACCTTCGGGCGGCTTCTCTCGCAGCCTTCGATGTGAGAAAACGGCGATTGGCTGGCCCTGGTCGAACAACGCAAAGATTCCCCGCCCGCTACCTAGCGCGGGTTTCTGGTATAGGAAGGGTTCCGTTCGGAACTCGGGCAACTTAGACACAGCTCGAAGTTGTTCCGTGGTTTCGACCTTACGTACGTTCGTGCTCAAGTAGCCATTTTCGGTCCACAGTCGAGAGCGTCGAGGTTTGAGGAAGGCAGGAAAGCCAATTCTCTGGATGGCTGAGTCCAGGTCAGAGGAACTACTGACTATGACGGAGTCCGGAACCGGAACGCCTAAGTCCAGTGCGCGCTGGTATAGGAGAACCTTATCCGAAAGCTCGTCAATGACGTCGGTCGAGGCAAACGGCAAGATGAGCTCCGGCCACCTTGCTCGGTGCCTCGTGAGAAGGTCAGTCGTAACCTCGGTCATCGGCAACGCTATGTGAAACTGTCTCCTGTCATAGCACTCGGTAAACCATCTGACGAACCGTTGCGGCTCGCGATAAGGTGACGGGGACCTAAGTTGCTCGCTACAATACCGAGAAGCTCCTGATAAAGACCCCTCCTGTTCGTCCGCGACAAGGACGGTATACCCGACTCGACCTAGTGATCGCACCGCTGCAAGTGCGGACCGCTCGTTTGCGTCAAGCACGAGAATTCTGACAGCGGCGTTGTGTGACCTCATGATCTACTTTCGGGTAGGCGTGAACGCTGAAGTGAAGCTGTAGCTCACTATAGTCGCACCAATCTGAAGTGTTAACCCTAATCCGTCAAAAGTCAGGCCGCACGAGGGAGCGCCTGTTCGATTCTGTTGAACAGGCGTTCCGTGGCGGCGTTACTACTCAATCGCAATACGGTTCGCCCACCTGGGCGTAGCAGTGCTCCGGCACGCGTGAAAACGGTGAAGCGGAGAGTCTGCACGGTCGACAACCGTGGCATGGCCGTGTGTTTACGCGTGCGACGCCGCAGCTCGGCACCGGTGTCGATCTGGAAGTTCGTGAGGAGGTTGTGCGTGAGCGCGACGATCTGCTGCCAGGCACTGTTGGCGGCGTAGGCGAGTGTCGGCACGGTTTGGAAGGCCAGCCCGCTCTTCAGCTGCGCGATCGTCTTCTCGTGCGCACCGCGGCCGGCCATGAAGTGCCAGAGATTCGCGAGCGTGTAATCAAGATTGCTCGTGATCGCCGAGTACTCGTAGTGGCCATCGTCCGGGTCGAACAGATCCAGCTGATAGTTCTTCGCGGATCGATGGGCGACCTTGCGCCGGTAAATCGCGACCGGCAGCGATCTTCCCCAGGGCGTCGCCACGGCCGGCACGATGAAGCCCGATACCTCGTCCGTGACTCGCGTCCAGCTGGGAGCGTTCTTGATGAACCTCTGCAGATCGAGCCAGCGGTAGAAGGGGACTTTGATCGCGTAGCCGACCTCGCGCCACGTGAGCCAACGCAGCCCCGGCGGCCACCCTAAATTCCCCCATCCGTGGCCGGGTCAAATTCCCCCAGTTGACAGCGGCGGGACGGTGTGTGTTTACGCGCTCTGAGCGCGCTTTGCAACTCGAGCGGCGGCCTCCTTCAGGCGCCAGCTCTTGCCCTCGAACTTCAGCAGATGCGAGTGATGCATCAGGCGGTCGAGCAGCGGCGTGACGACGACGACGTCGCCGAGCAGCTTCGGCCAGTCGTTGACCGGCCTGTTCGATGTCACGATCGTGGACAGCTTCTCGTAGCAGCTCATGAGCACATCGGCCAGCTCTTCGCCGGCGGTGGCCGGTAGTTTGCGCAGGAACAGATCGTCGATCACGAGCAGCTCTGCCGCTTTCATCTGCGCGCGGTACTTGCGCAGTTCCCCCAGTTGGCGGGCTTCGTGGATTTCCTCGATCAGTTGGTGCGCTTCGCGGTAGAGCACGCGATAGCCACGCTGCACGGCGAGCTGGGCGATCGCCTTCGCGCAGTGACTCTTGCCGAGGCCCGGCGGCCCGATGAACAGCGCGTCCTCGCGCGCCTCGATGAACTTCAGCGTCGCAAGCTCGAGCACGCCGCGTTTCGGAAGCCGCGCGTTATAGCCCCAGTCGAAGTCCTTCAGGTCCTTGCGATCTGGAAGGCCGGAGTGTGCGAAGCGCCGGTCGAGTAACCGTGAGCGCCGCCGGTCCAGCTCGTCTTGCACGAGGCAGGAGAACGCTTCGATGAAGTCCATCTCGTGCTGGGCGACCTGCAGCGCCCGCGCTTCGAGTGTCGCGATCATGCCGGACAGCCGCAGCGATCGCAGTGCGCGTTCAAGTTCAGTGACTGACATGCTCATCAGGGTTCCTTTCGGTTACGGTGGTGACAGGAGCAGCCCGTTGTGCGTGCTGCTCGAAGAACGTGAGGTAGTCGTCGACCGGTCGGATGTCGTGGCCGGCTTGCACGAGATCCGCGGCGGCACCGATCGTGTCAGCAGCGGCGCGCTGCTCGAGCACGCGCTTCACGGCCTGATATGACGGCGCCGTCAGCGTGAGCACCTTTTCGCACGCCGCCTCGATCTCATCGCGCGTGTACTGTCGAGCGAGATTGGCGAGGCCGTAGATCGCGCGCTGTCCCGGTCGGCCGCGGCGGGCGAAGATGTCGCGGGCGAGCTCGCTGCTGTGGGGGCCGATCTTGTGGATCTTCGCAAGCAGCCGCGCCGTCTCTCGAGACGGGTTGAACAAGCGATCCGCGGCGGGCAGCACGACCTGTCCTCGGGCGACCTTCTCGTGCCGGCGCAGCACCTCGCCGACGTCGTCGAGGATCTCGATCTCCCGCTCGTAGATCCGCACGGTGACCTCTGTGTGCGGCTCAGCTGGCAGCGCCGCGTAGTAGGCGGCCTGCACCTGCACGAGACCGGCGTCGTCGACCGTGCGCGTCTCCTGCTTGAAGTACCGGAACCGCTGTGCCGGCAGCGGCTTCAGGTGCGGTCGCTCCTCGGCGAACATGGCCAGCACCTGACGCTTCTTGCGACCGTGGATCCGCGGTGCCGCCCAGCGTTCTTCCTTCTTCCCAGCGTGCGAGCCACTCGTTCTGCGCCTCGATCGACTCGAACTTCTTGCCCTTGAGCGCGGTGCTCTGCGTATGCTGGATCGCGCTCTCGACCGTGCCCTTGCGGTTCGGGTCGCCGACCCGGCACGCGTCGGCGACGACGCCGTAGTGCGCGAGCATCGCCGCGTACACGGCGTTGAGCTCCGGCTCATAGAGATCCGGGCTAATGACGCCTTGCTTGAGGTTGTCGAGGACAACGTATGTCACGGCGCCGCCGAGTGTCCGGAAGGCCTCTTCATGAAGGCGCGCCCATGTCTCCTGGTCTGCCTTCCAGACGACCTTCCGGAAGCTCTTGCCGGAGTACTTCAGCGTCATCACGAACAGGTACGGGCGGCGGTACTTGCCGTTCGACTTCAGCGTCAGCGCGCCGAGCCCGAAGTCCACCTGCGCCTCCTCGCCGGGCAGGCTCTCGAGCACGTCGAAGCGCTCGGGCTGACGGACCTTCAGGCTCCGCACGAAGCGCTTGACCGAGTTGTAGCGGTGCTCGAACTCGAACCGGTCGACGAGGTCCTGGTAGATCGCCTGAGCGTTGCGGCCGAGCTGAACCTGCTCCTCGATCCAGGCGCGGTGCGGCTCGCAGGCGGAACTCGCATGCCGCGGCGGAGCCGGTGGCCGGGACGGGGGATTTTGGGCTTCAGCCGGCGCAGAGCCGGTGGCCATGGGGGAATTTGACTGATACTTGCGGATCGTCTTTCGATCCACGCCGGTGCGCCGGGCTATCTCGTGCTGGCTAGCGCCGGCCGCGAGCAGCGTCTCGATCGTGATCCGTAAATGCGACTTCAAGACGTTCAACTCCTGCGCTCCCCCAGGCAAAAGGGAAGCAGCGTAAACGTCCCGCCGCAAAGCAGGGCCGGCGGCGCCGGCTCAGGTCAGGGGTGGGGGAATTTCAGGTGGCCACAGATGGGGGAATTTGGGTGGCCGCCGGGGACGCAGCACATCTTCCCGGAAAAACGCGCCATCCATGCGAAAGCGGATCTGACGCCTGAGCATCGAGAAGGCCGACAGCTGTTGCCACAGCTCTCGCAGGAAACGCATAGAGGCCTTGCCGTCGTGCACGTTGCCCGAGCGATTGCGCACCCGCAGCACATGCGTCGTCTCGGCCAGGTGCGCCATGATCGGGTAGTAGCTTGGAACCTTTCGCCGATGAGGGTTGTAGCCGCGCTCGGCTCGTTCCACCTGAAGGCCCGTCGATACCACCGTCCCGTCAACGTCGATCGTCAGGGTGCGCAGGCCGAGCCGCGGCAGGATCTGCACAATCACCGCAGCATTGAGCGTCATCAGATGCTCCACGCTCTTCATCGTGAAGCGCTTGAGCCACCGACTGGCCGTTCGCGCCGTCGGCCATGCCTGAACTCGAGCGAAACGGTACAGCAGCGGATCGGCCGCGAGATACTTCAAATGCTCCAGTCGGCGACCGCCGACTACCAGCAGCCCAATCAGCACGCGGATCATGGTGACGGCCCCGAAGTCTCCGCCGAAGCGTGCCCTACCGAACGCCGTCCGGACCAAGTTGTTGAAACCGATCTGCCGCAGATACCGATCGAGCAACTCCAGTCCCGCATACGAAGTGAGCTTCACGTCGGCGAACTCAAGAGCAAGATTCCCGTTGACATGAGCACGCAATTCGGCTTTTCTTCGTCTCACAGTCAGTGGCCCTTCGTTTGCTGGAAGAAAACGTGTGTGGTAACTCGCTTTCAACCACAACGAAGGGCCTTTTTCAATTCCTACGCAGCTTCACACCTCAAAGGTTTTGTCTGATTAGGGTTAACTGCGATTTGTGTAGCGGAAGTGCGTATACGCAAAAGTCGATAATGCCACTTCGGTCGTAGCCAATGACGATGGGCGGTGTATAGCTTGAAAGTCCTGCATGTAGCCTCCGGAGATCTCTGGGCTGGAGCGGAAGTTCAAATCTATCATCTGCTCAAAGCACTAGCCCATTACTCGGAGATATCCGTGAAGGTCGTGTTGCTCAACTATGGGGAACTGTCAGAGAGTTTGTCGCGATGCGGATTGGACGTGGAAGTAATGGACGAAGTATCCATGCATCCGGCTGCGGTCTTCTGGCGCCTTTGCCAAGTGGTGAAGAGTTTCGACCCAGACGTTCTTCATACGCACCGTTATAAGGAGAACCTCCTTGGTCAGGTGGCCAACGCCTGCTTTGGCCGAGCAAAGGTTTTCAGAACGAATCATGGCAGGAAAGAGCGTCCGACCACGCTTCTGTCACCCGCCAGGTGGTTCATGGTTAAGGCAGAGGAAATCTCGGGCAAGCGAGCGGTGGACTGCAATATCGCCGTCTCAAAAGAGCTTGCGGAATGGCTTAGCGAGAGAGGATGGCGGAATGTTCGGTGTATTCCGAACGGTATTGACGTATCCGAGGTGCAACTAAGTCAAGAGGCTACAAGTCTCCTAACGAGCAGCGGTGATCGTACTCGCATCGGATTTGTCGGGCGTCTTGAACCAGTTAAGCGCGCGGACCTATTTATCGAGATTGCTTGGCAGGCCGTATGTCGTGCGGAATGGAACGCGGATTGGCACATATTCGGTGACGGCTCTCAGCGTGCTTCATTGGAAGCGCGAGTGAAACAGCTAGGAATAGAGGGCCATGTGAAGTTTCACGGCCATCAAACCGACGTGGTCCGTTGGCTGAGGGGGCTTGACGTTCTCGTGATGACATCAGACCACGAGGGACTTCCAATGGTCCTTCTGGAAGCGTTGGCTGCTGGTACTCCAGTAGTAGGGCATGCCGTGGGCGGAATCAAGGAAGTCCTTTCCAAACTCGAAGTTGGCGCGCTCGTATATGAGCAAAACCCAGAGAGCTATCTGCAAGCAATACGAACGCTGACTAGCGGAGGTAAGCGGTTTGAATCCATCCGAGCTGCGCAGCAGCTAGTTCAAGAGCAGTATTCTGTGGATCGGATGGTTGAGCAGACGATAGCGGCGTATTCGAGTGCGGTTGTTTTATGACTCGCGTGCTTCACGTCATTGATACGACGGGGCCAGGCGGAGCAGAAGCTGTGTTTGTGGAGCTGGCGACGAGAACGCAAGAGGCAGGCTTTGAGTCGTTGGCACTGGTACGCGGTGAGGGTTGGGTCTTAGACGCGCTTCGAGAAAGAGGGGTCCCCAGTCGAGTACTGGACGCCCGGGGATCTTTCAATGTGAAGTACCTTTATTCGCTCATTAGATTACTAGGCAGCGAGCGGATTGACCTTATACAGTCGCATCTTCTTGGCTCCAACCTCTATTGCGCGTTGGCAGCCTTGGCGACGAAGCGTCCGCTTGTGGCGACGTTCCATGGAGCAGTGGACTTCAAGGCTAATGAGCGCTTCAAGAGCGTGAAGGTTGCGCTGATGAATCTTGGAGTAAGCCAATACGTGGCCGTGTCGAACAGTCTAAAGGAAGCGCTTCAGCTTCAGAACGTTCGACCCATAAAAGTAATGTACAACGGGGTAGATGAGCGAAAGTACGACCGCTCACGCAAGCACGTGCTTCGACAGAGCTTGGGGCTGGAACGAAGCACCTTGCTGGTTGGAGCGCTGGGAAATGTACGTCCTGCTAAGGCGTATGACGTCCTGCTGAAAGCGGCACGACAGGTGGTTGAGAGCCATCCCAACGTTCACTTCGTCATCGCAGGGGATGACAAGAACCGACAAGGGGCTGCGTTGAGGCGTCTTTGCCTAGAACTTGGAATTGAGGAGCATGTTCACTTCGTCGGGTTTCAACCGGATACTCCAAGCTACCTCGCCGAGCTAGATGTTTTCGCGCTGTCGTCGTCTAGCGAGGGGTTCTCGATCGCTACTATTGAGGCGCAAGCCGTTGGTCTCCCCGTAGTAGTTACTAGATCGGGAGGCCCCGAGGAGATCGTTGAGGACGGCGTAAATGGCCTTATCGTCGATTGTTGTTCGCCGGAGCAGTTAGCAAGTCGTATTCGGCTGCTTGTAGGGAATGAAGGACTGAGGCGAGAGCTCGGACGTGCGGGACGCGAGTCCGTGAGATTGCGGTTCTCTATCAGTGAAATGGTGAAGCGATATCAGGAACTATACGAAGGTCTCGTCGCATCCTAGAAAGTTCTCGTTGTCGCACGCCCATATGACCGGCTGCGGTGGGCGAGGACGCGGCAGTCAAGGTAAGAAGGCGGATAGAACTTCGGATGCTATCGGCGAAGGATGTGAGGTAGTAATCACCACGTGAACGCAACGAAAGGGTTCCGCAGGCGAGTTCGATCTCTTGCCGTACGAGTGGTCGCGGCAACTGGACGACATCGCTGGCCCACCGCAAAGCCCCATCTGTGGGTATTGATGTACCACCGTGTGCTGCCACGCGAGGATCCTCGCTATCAACAGGAAGAGCCCGGAATGGTCGTGACTCCAGGGACCTTAAGGAGACATATAGCGTGGTTGCGGGCGACCTTCGAGATCATGCGACTCCAGGACTGGCTCGATCGGGCGAGACGGAAGGAGCATCTTCCGAAGCGGGCCGTCGCATTGTCTTTCGATGACGGTTGGCGCGATAACTTTGAGTTTGCGCTGCCGATTCTATTCGAGGAAAGGGTTCCTGCGACTCTTTTCCTCGCGACGGACTTCATCGGGACGACGCGCCAGTTCTGGCCAAATCGCTTGCTGCGCGTCCTTCGGAACGACTATCTTAGAACGTGCAGCGCAGATGAGGTGCAGTGGTTGCGGGCGCGATTGCGAACAGATCCTTCGATGAGTACGGCTGATTTGTCTGCTCTCGTCGCTCATGCGAAGCAACTACCGGAACAAGAGTTGATCGCGTGTCTCGATCGTATTGAGGATAAATGGGGTCTCGGTGAAGGTGGTCGCAGTCTCCTCAGCTGGGCGGAAGTAAGGGAGATGGTAGACAGTGGATGCATCGACATTGGAAGCCATGGTTGTTCTCATCTGCGTTTGCGAGAAGGGATCAGTCAGGAAACTTTGTACAGCGAAGTCGTCGAAAGCAAGATGCGCATCCAGAGAGAGTTAGGGAAAGTGGTTCCAATCTTTTGTTATCCGAACGGAGACTCTAGTAAAGACTCCGAGCGCCTTGTGAGAGAGCACTATCGCGCCGCAGTCACTACGCGAGCGGGAATCAACACTCCTCGTACGGATCCTTATCGACTTCACAGAATGGCGGTGCATGAAGACATTGCGAGCGCCGAGAACGCGCTACTAGCTCGACTGAGCGGGCTATAACTCGGGTGTGAGGGGCAGGGTAGTGAAGCGGATCCTATTTGTCGATGAGGCGGAAGGATTTGGAGGATCACTTGTTGTTGCAGGAACCCTGATAGACGGTCTGAAGGAAGCGGGCTATTCGGCAGTCGTGATAGTCCCCTTCCGTGATCGCTTTATCCAAAGCAGACTTCGCAGCGCGGAGCGTGTCTTCATTCGACGATCGTTGTGTCCCTACACGAGAGCGAAGGCGCTCCGTGCCAAAGCGGGGAAACTGAAGAGTGCTCCCCTGAGAGCTTTGGCAGACCTCTTTATCAGCGCATTTGATTCAGTATCGTCGGCGTTGCACGCTGTTTCGATAGCCTTAACGGTGTTGCGATCCGGGGCGTCGATCGTTCACTCGAACAACAGCTCTGAGGCGATCGTGGCCGGTTTGCTTACTCGGCGCCCCGTCGTATTTCACCTGCATGGCTTTGGGCGGCAGCGGTTAGGTCTTTTGAGGCGATGCCGCGTCGTAGCGGTATCGAGATGTGTCCGTGAGTATGCGACCGACAAAGGCTTAAGCGAGAGCAGTGTGGAAATGATCTATAACGGGGTGTCGGTCACGGATAAGAGTGGTGGTTCGACCATGTCAGGTGGCTTCATTCGGAGCCAATTGAATGTGCCAGATAGCGCGCCCCTAGTTGGTTTGGTTGGGCGGGTGGTGCGTTGGAAGGGGCACGAGGAGTTTGTGGAGGCCGCCTATCTCGTGTCTAAGGAATGTCCCGATGCGCACTTCGTGTTTGTGGGCGACGTGTCCGACGGTGATTCTGCTTACCTCGATACCCTAATGAGTCGCGTTAGAGAGCTCGGTCTCGAGAATCGCTTACGATGTACAGGTTTCGTTAATGACGTCGAGTCATATGTTCGAGAGCTGAGCGTGCTCGTACATGCGTCCATCGAGCCAGAGCCCTTCGGGCTCGTGATTGTTGAGGGCATGGCGATCGGTAAGCCGGTCATTGCGTCCAACCGTGGAGCCGGTCCGGAGATCATTGTCGATGGAGTCAACGGCTACTTAGTGGATCCATGCGATCATGAACAGTTGGCGAAGCGAATCGTTGCTTTGCTGCAAGATGCAACCCTCGCTTCACGTGTTGGGGAGCGAGCGCGACAGTATGTTGAGGAGCGGTTCTCAGCTCAAGAGATGACTCGTAAGTTCATCCATCTCTACAGAAGCGTCGATGGAGCGCGATAGTCGCGCTGCAATCGCAGACTTCCCTGAGAATGCAGCGAATCGAATCGCAAAGCACGGTAATAGTTCTATGAATGTGTTGCTAGTCTGGGACGCGGATTATCCATGGGACATTCGCGTGGATAAGGTGGCAACGACGTTAGTTCAGGCCGGACATTCGGTGGTCGTAGCATGCAGGAACATTGGGCGTCGTCCATTGGATGATGCGTACAACGGGGCGCGGATATGCAGGCTGCCGGTGCTTCCGCGATGGTCCGCGACTTTGAACGAGGCGTTGAGCTTCCCAGCGTTCTTTAGTCCAATTTGGATCAATCATATTCATCGGGCGGCGGCGCGATGCGAAGCGAATCTTATAGTAGTCAGAGATTTGCCTATGGCTCCGGCTGCATTACTTGTAGCGAGGCGGTTGCGCATCCCGTGTGTACTTGATATGGCCGAGTGTTACCCAGAAATGCTTCGCTGTATTTGGAAATACGAGGGAATAGAGCTTAGAAACGTTCTGCTTCGTAATCCATATCTCGCCGACATAGTTGAGCGCTTCGTTGTTAATAGAGTCGACGAGATTTGGGTAATGGTCGAAGAATCGCGCGAGCGTTTACTGCGCAAAGGGGTGGCGCCAGAAAGAATTCGCATTATCAGCAATACTCCGACGCATAGGCGATTCGCCGTCGAGGCAAGGCCGAAGCGAGAGGGTCGTCTAGCGCTTATATACGTGGGGTTGTTGAACCCCTCGAGAGGAATCGATACGGCTATCCAGGGGGTAGCGAAGTTTCGAGAAGCTGGTGGAGACTGCGAATTCGTTATTGCCGGCGACGGTAAGGCCCGAGCTCGTTTGGAGAAGTTGGCGTCGGAACTTGGAGTTGCGGAGCATGTGAAGTTTTTGGGATGGATCGACAACGCTAAAGTGCCTGCTCTAATTGGCGTTGCCGACGTCGGAATTGTGCCTCATCATAGGTGTTCTCATTGGGAGACGACTATTCCAAACAAGCTGTTCGACTATATGGCAGCGGGGTTGCCTGTCGTGGTGTCAGATGTTGGCCCTGCCATGCGGATTGTGCAGAGCACCAAGTCTGGAATCGTTTATCGAGATCACGATGGTGTGGCGCTATCTCGCGTTTTGGAAGAACTAACTGATGCGGAGGGCCGGCGACGCATGGGAGAGAGAGGGCGAGCGGCAGTAAGAGAGACCTACCACTGGGGCAGAGAGGAGAAGGTGCTATTAAGGAGTGTTGAAGAGTTGACAGGTATACGTTGAGGCTCCTCACCTTAGTCACGCCCACGAATGGAGAAGGGAATTGCCAGTAGCTTTGCGGTTGCGGGGAACTCGCGGTAGTTATGGCGGTGGGATTAGGAGTTGGATACATCGAAACTGCATCCTGTGGCCCGCCTTACATCTCCGAGGAGAGCGAGTAGCTAAGTACTTGAGAGAGTACCGTGTATCTCAGTGGTTCTCTGGTCACGACTTGCGAAACTTGCAGTTGACGGCTCTCGAACAGTTGCTCCGATACGCCGTCGAGTACAGCACCTTTCATAGAGAGCGCATTCGGTTCTCCGGACCGTGGTCGCCGGGAGCGGCGGAGGAGGTTCTACGGGAATGTGCTCCAATGACGAAGGCGGATCTAGTAGACGAAATCGATGCCGTCAGGAGTAGCAAGCGGCTCCGGCGCGTTAGCAGCAAGACAACTGGAGGCTCGACCGGGCAACCTGTAACCGTTTATAAGAACGCCGATGCAATTGCACGCGAGCGCGCGGCAACTTTTCGAGCTTATGAATGGGCAGGTATATGCCCGGGGGAGCGCGAGGCTCGATTCTGGGGCGTTCCTCACAGTGCAACGCGGCGACGATTCTACATCGTCGCAGATGCCATTGCTAATCGAAAGAGATTTTCAGCTTTTCGGTTCGATGAAGGCGTGCTCGCCGACCATTATCGTCGACTAATGGTGGTGAGACCGTCTTATATCTACGGTTACGTTTCTATGGTGAGGCAGCTCGCTGATTTCGTCACAGCGATGAGTCTTCCAAGACCTCGAGGCTTGAAGGCAGTTATCACGACCTCCGAAGTGCTCAGTGAGTTCGATAGGGGGCGAATATCGAAAGCTTTCGGTGTGCCCGTTTTCAATGAGTACGGGTGTGGGGAGGTTGGGTCTGTTGCACATGAATGTGAGCACGGACGGCTGCATCTCATGGCTGAGAACCTGATAGTGGAGCTGCTAGATGGCGACGATAAGCTATGTGACAGCGGAGAGGTGACGGTAACGGACCTTCATAACAGGGCGATGCCGCTTATTCGATACCGCCTTGGGGATTTCGCTACTTTTGATTCTTCCGGTTGTGAGTGTGGCCGGGGGCTCCCGACGCTAAAGAAGGTGTACGGGCGTGCCTATGACATCGTGAAAACGCCTGAGGGTAAGAGCTTCCACCCCGAGGCGGTGATTTACATTTTCGAGATGCTGAAGGAGAGAGGCATCCCGGTCAGACAATTTCAGGTCGAACAAATCGCTGTCGATGAGTTACTCGTGCGGATCGTGCGAGGGCCGTCATTTCTTGAGGAGCATGAGGCGCGCATCATCGCGCATATTCACGAGTACTTGTCACCGCAATTGCGTGTCACAATGGAGGAGGTCGACGCTATTGGTCGCGAGGCTTCTGGAAAGCTTCGCGTCGTAAAGTCAAACGTAAGGGCTTGAACCGCAAAAGTTAATGCCGTGGTCTTGGGTCTTGCGTTGCCGCGAGAGGATTGGAGTCTTCCGACAATAGAGCATCGTATGGTGACTCGGGAGTTTACGTAACCCTACCGGATGAACCTCACGATGTATCGGAAGCTCTGCGTGATTCCGTCGGCGTTAAGTGACACCTTGCTAAAACGAAACACGACGGGTAAGAAGTCTCGTCCTTCTACATCCGGACCTGCAAAAGAGTATTCGTTTCCGGTATAAGATTATGTAAAGCCAGATAAATGGCTTTGAAGAACGACGAAGAAGAGCGACAAAGGTATTCTCGGAGTGATCGACAATTGCCGACAGCAGGGTGTGCCGTCTGAGTCATCGAGTGAAAAGAACTAATAAAGCGGGGACGGAGGAGTTATGTATCGTCGAGCGGTTTGCGCCATTTTTGCGCTCTTTGCAGTAGCTTTCGCATCAGCTGCGAACGCTCAAGTGATTGCGGAAGACGATTTCGAGCAAGGCAGTTGGAAGAGTTTTTGGGGCTCCAGGCGGAGTGTAACTATCTCGACGGAACAGCCTAGAAGTGGAGTTCGTTCTGCAAGATTCGAGTTCGAGGCTGAGCCACCAGGAGGAGACAGCTTTTCTGAGTTGCGCTTCGACCTCGGGCGCGAGTACAGAGAGCTGACAATAGAGTTCGACCTTTATATTCCCCCGAACTACTTCCATCGCCCGGAGTCTCCAAATAATAATAAGTTTTTTCGACTGTGGCTAAATGATTACGACGACGTAGAGAAGCTAGGTGCTTCACTGTTAAGCCAGGGCACTTCGGGAGAGTCCAGGATTGGCACGGACTACTCCAAGGAAGCTCATAGATCGATCTCAACAGGGGTGAAAAACGCTCCTGATTTCATTACCGCTAGCGACAAAGGCAAGTGGACGGCGATTCGCATCTACGTAAAGGCCGCAAGCGATGCTGAGAATGGCATCATAAGGATATACAAGAACGGCCAGCTCTTCCTCAACGACACAGGTCTACGTAATCACATTCCAGGGACACAAGGATACCGCCACGGCTATCTACTGGGATGGGCAAACAGCGGATTTGCTCAGGAAACGGTGTTCTATATCGACAACGTTCGGTTTCTCGCTGGCGACGCAGCAAAGCCGGCTCCTAAGCCTCCACACCTGACTGTTAAGTAGCTGGCGCCGTTAGCCGCGCAGACGTCCGGGCGCCAATGAGTAGGATCCCGCAGACTCGGCTGTCGAACGACGGTGTGCGAGTTGACCTGATGACGCTGAGCTCCTCTCGTCCGATGGCAGATCGAATGTACCGAGGTCGACTTAGCCCTAATCCGACAAAACCTTGAGGCTGCAGCTGCGTAGGAATTGAAAAAGGCCCTTCGTTGTGGTTGAAAGCGAGTTACCACACACGTTTTCTTCCAGCAAACGAAGGGCCACTGACTGTGAGACGAAGAAAAGCCGAATTGCATGCTCGTGTCAACGGCAATCTTGCATTCGAGTTCAGCGACGTGAAGCTCACTTCGTACGCGGGACTGGAGTTGCTTGATCGATACCTGCGGCAGGTCGGTTTCAACGACTTGGCTCGGACGGCATTTGGTAAGGCACGCTTCGGTGGAGACTTTGGGGCCGTCACCATGATCCGCGTGCTCATTGGGCTGCTGGTAGTGGGTGGTCGCCGGCTGGAGCACTTGAAGTATCTCGCGGCCGATCCTCTGCTGCACCGTTTCGCTCGAGTTCAAGCCTGGCCGACGGCGCGAACGGCGAGTCGATGGCTCAAGCGCTTCAGGATGAAGAGTGTCGAGCATCTGATGGCGCTCAATGCCGCGGTAATTGCGCAGATACTGCCGCGGCTCAGGCTGCGCACGCTGACGATTGACGTTGACGGGACGGTGGTATCGACGGGCCTTCAGGTCGAGCGAGCCGAGCGCGGCTACAACCCTCATCGCCGAAAGGTTCCAAGCTACTACCCGATCATGGCGCACTTGGCCGAGACGACGCACGTGCTGCGGGTCCGCAATCGCTCGGGCAACGTGCACGATGGCAAGGCCTCTCTGCGTTTCCTGCGAGAGCTGTGGCAGCAGCTGTCGGCCTTCTCGATGCCCAGGCGTCAGATTCGTTTTCGCATGGATGGCGCGTTTTTCCGGGAGGATGTGCTGCGTTGGCTCACTTGGCGAGAGGTCGGCTACGCCATCAAGGTTCCTTTCTACCGCTGGCTCGATCTGCAGAAGTTCATCAAGAGCGCTCCCAGCTGGACGCGAGTTACGGACGAGGTATCTGGCTTCATCGTGCCGGCCGTCGCGACGCCCTGGGGTAGATCGCTGCCGGTCGCGATTTATCGTCGCAAAGTCGGCCATCGGACCGCGAAGAACTATCAGCTGGATCTGTTCGACCCGGACGATGGCCACTACGAGTACTCGGCGATCACGAGCAATCTCGATTACACACTCGCGAATCTCTGGCACTTCATGGCGGGCCGCGGTGCGCATGAGAAGACAATCGCGCAGCTGAAAAGCGGGTTGGCCTTCCAAACCGTGCCGACACTCGCCTACGCCGCTAACAGTGCCTGGCAGCAGATCGTCGCGCTGACGCACAACCTCCTCACGAACTTCCAGATCGACACCGCTGCCGAGCTGCGGCGTCGCACGCGAAAACACACGGCCATGCCACGGTTGTCTACCGTGCAGACCCTCCGCTTCACCATTTTCACGCGTGCTGGAGCACTGCTACGCCCAGGTGGGCGAACCGTATTGCGAATGAGTAGTAACGCCGCCACCGAACGCCTGTTCAATCGAATCGAACAGGCGCTCCCTCACGCGGCCTGATTTTTGACGGATTAGGGTTAGCCTTTGACCCAGCGACGTCGTAAGGCGCGACAGGGGCGGCGGTTGTTTCGCACCGACTCGAGTATCTGACCGCACGAGCCTCCTCGACCCACCGCTGCGCAGTAGTTCCGGGGAGCACGCCTCCAAGCGCGCCGCGAGGATGCCCTTGTAGAAGGATCGAGCTTCGTTCCCACCGGCGTCGGAAGAAGGAGCGGGAGCGGGTCTACCATCCAATCGCGGTCGAGTCGCGTTCAAACTTACCAGTGATAAGCTGTTCGCCGGCTGACGCCGAGCCGCTGAGTAGACTTCTTCTTCTTCTTTGTGCCCTGTTTCCTGCTTCGGCCAGGACGAAACACATAGCCACACCCGTCCGTACCAGCGGTTCCGCTCAAGTGTGGCCGCTAAGAGAAGGCGGTCCGAACGGCCTCCGTCAACACGGTGTAATTTCGTTCGCAAATCTGTATAGGTTGCGACCGCCTAGAAGTAGGGACGATGTTCTGTGAGATGCCGCTTGGTTGATGCCCAATATGTCAGGCTAAACTAGGTCCGTTCCAGAAGTGAGAGGGTGGTGAATCATCGATGCGTCACGCTCTTACGGATCTCACAGTAAGAAATATTCTCACGAGGTTGACGGATGTGATCAGCCGTGGGGTAAAGGCTAGACTTCGCCGGTCATTAATTCCGCTGCTTGCACGCGAGTGGGTAAGACGAGCCTTATCCAGAACAATGCGCGACCGCTTATCAGTGTTCATGATACACAAGGTGAAAGCGGACGCTGAAGGAGGGCCCTCACTAGCCGCGCTCCGCGCGATTCTAGAGGAACTGCGAGCGCTACGATTACGAGTGGTCTCACTGCAAAGCAGCATCGAACGTCACATTGCAGGAGAGCCACAGCTGCCAGACAGCGTTGCATTTACCCTAGACGATGGCACGAGCGAGCAGATGGAAGTTATCGCTCCCCTACTTGCGAAGTACGATTGTGAAGCGACAGTATTCTTGATCACAGGGTTCGTCGATGGCGCAGTTTGGCCTTGGGACTATAGAATCGACTATATTTTCTCGACAACTCGCCTGAAAGAGTTGCACCACCAAATCCCTGGCTTGATTAATCCGATCTGCGATCTGAAGAGAAGCGCGTCCAAGCGTATTGTTCTCAACTTCTGCAAGACACTTCCCGCGTCGTCAGTCGAGAGTGTAGTGACAAAGCTGGCTGAGATCGCAGAAGTGTCTCTCCCAGCGGCAATCCCATCCGGGTGGCGGGCTCTAACTTGGGATGGGGCGCGCGGGTTGGAGCAGCAAGGTATTCGTTTCGCTCCTCATGGCGTAACACACTCCATTCTCTCGAAGATGTCGCCCGACGAAGCACGGCACGAAATTCGAACCTCCTGGGAAAGAGTAAGGCAAGAGATGCGCTCGCCGAGTCCAATCTTCGCCTGGCCAACGGGAAGGGCGAGCGACTTTGGAGTGCGAGAGATTGCTTACGCGAAGGACAGTGGCTTGATAGGTGCCGTAACGGCGAGCTGTGATTACGCGGTACTGCCGACAGTCGATGGCTCGGAAGAGCCTCGATATCGAATAGGACGGTTTCCGATGCCGAGTAGTCCCCTGGACTTTCTGCAGTACGCTACGTGGATTGAGCGTGGCAAACAACTTACGTTCCGGCGAGCGGATGCGGCTAGATCCGCTGCCGCGAGCGATAGTCGATTGTGATGCCCGCGCTTCTACCGCCGGTAGGCGCGCGCATTCGGTTTTCACCAGACGAGAAGAAGGGCCCGCGAAATCTCGAGACCTTTAGTAGCGGCACCGCAGCGTTGGCTGCCGTGCTTTCCGGACTTGCGGAAGTAGGAAGCGGGCGCCGGGAAGTTGTTATCCCGGCGTATGCTTGCCCCGCCCTTGTTGCTGCCATTCGCTACGCGAATCTTGAGGCCGTCCTTGCCGACGTCGCGCCGTGCTCGCCCTTCGTCGCTGTCGCTGAGTGGAAGCGCAAGACAACGGCTCAAACGCTTGCGACGATCGCCGTGAATTTTCTCGGAGTGGAGCCGTGCGGCTTAGATGGCGTCGATATACGTTCAAATGAGGAGTGGCCAGCGACGGTCTATGATTGTTGTCAAGGCTGGCCTGCAAACCTTCAATGCCCCGATTGGGCTATAGCAATCGTCTTGAGCTTTGGGCGAGGTAAACCGGTCACCCTCGGGACTGGCGGAGGTGTTGTAGTCAGCGACCGCACGGGCTATGCCCTTCCCCTTCGAAAGGCGGATAGCCGAGATAACGCAACGTTCTTCAGGCTGAAAGTATCTGCTTACAACCTGGGACTCAATCCTCGAGTCTATTGGTGGTTAGAAAAGTTGCCCTTTCTCGGGCTAGGAAGAACCGAGTACCGCGCGATCTCGTCAATCGAAACGATGCCGCTTAACGTCGTAAAGCATCTCGAGGCTAATATCGTTGCTTACGAACGGGCAAAGGCGTGGACGATCGCGGATGTGGACTCCGTTATCGGATTAGCTAATGTGGGAAGATTTCGCGTGCTGCCTGCACTCTCCCAAGCGGATCCTAGCACGCGACTTCTGCGTCTCCCCATGCTGGCACTGAATCGAGATGAACGTGATGAGGCAGTGAAGTTGTTGCGACGACGCGGCTACGGAGCGACTGCAATGTATCAGCAGCCGCTGTGGCGAATACCAGGACTTGAGTGGTTGGGTGAATATGAAAGCACGTGTCCCCAAAGCCAGGTCTTCGCAGATACTCTCATAACGCTGCCTATTCATTGGCAGGTTTCTAAGGAGCATTTAGCGGATATGGCGGAGTGTTTGGCGGAACTTGGCGCGGTTTAGTTCCGCGGAAGTAGCAATAGATGAGTCGAACGAAGAGTGTAACGTCCCACGCTGCGATGTACGGCATCGCGACCGTTCTGTCGCAAATGACTTCGCTGATTCTGCTGCCGGTATATACCCGGGCACTTACGCCGGAGGATTACGGCGTACTGGAGCTCATGCAGCTCGTCGTGGATTTTACCGCGCTCTTTGTCAGCATGCGCTTGGGTGAGGCGATATTTCGCTATTACACGGGGAGCGACTCGCCAGAAGTGGGTAATGAAACCGTCGCGAGTTGTTTAGGGCTGGCGATGATGATGGGAGCACTGGGTTTAGTCGCTATTGCGATGTGCAGTGGTTGGCTAGCCGAGTCGCTGTTCGGCGATCGGGCTCTCCGTGGTTTGCTGCTCTTGATGGGCACGACGTTGCTTCTACAGCCGTTGATCGAGCTCCCAGCTGCTCTTATTCGGGCACAACAGCGTCCGAAAGTTTTCCTCGCGTTTCGCTTAGCCGGCCTGGCGCTAAGAGTCGCGTTAAACGTGGTGTTCGTAGTTGGCATGAAGATGGGCGTAGCCGGCGCGGTATACGCCAACGTTCTCGCTACGGCAACGCAGGCCGTTGTGATGGGGGGTTATGCGGTCGCCCAGGTCGGGTGTCGGTTCAGATGGGAACGTGCAAGAGCGGTCTTCGGCTTCAGTTGGCCGATACTAGTCGGTTCGCTAGGAAGCTACTACATCGGTTTCGCTGATCGGTACTTCCTGCGGATGTTTAGCGACCTGGAAACGATCGGTTTGTATGCGCTGGCCGCACGATTCGGAACGGCGTACTTCGCGTTTGGGTATACACCTTTCAGCATGGCGTGGGACGCCGAGCGATACCGAATCGCGAAATCTGCGAACCCCATTCCTGCATTTCAGCAAGTTTTTCGCATGCTATCGGTTTATCTAGTGTTTCTCGGGCTCGTGGTGTCAGTGCTGGCTGACGACGTTATCCGAATACTAGCCGCCGAGCCGTTCTGGGGTGCGGCGCAACTCATTCCAATATTCATCGCTAATGCGCTTTTCATGGCATGGGGCGCTTACGTGCGCTTTGGCTTGCTGCTTAGGGAGCGAACGATCGAGTTCGCGCGTGTTACATGGATGGCCGTGCCGATCACGACTCTAGCGTTCATCGTGCTTATTCCAGGAATGCATGCGACCGGGGCGGTACTCGCGGTAACGGTTGGCAATCTCTTCCGCCTGATCTACGTCCATTTCAAAGCGAGAGCAGTTTACGATATGCGGCTTGAGTGGAGCCGGATAGCACCAGCAACAATCGTTCTGATGCTTGTCGTTGTCATCCTCCCGCTAGTTCCAGTGTCGAGTGCTATCTCCGCTGCTGCGTTAGATGCGATTGTATTGATACTGGGGGCTCTCTTCCTCTGGTGTGGACCAGTCTTGTCATCGGAAGATCGACGGCGCGTCATCGGGGTGGGCAAATTTGCCCTGAGTCGGCTACCCGTACTGAGTGCGCGCCGGGTATGACCTCGTCTACTATGCCTCCCGCCGTGAAGGCGAACGGCTCCAAACTCAACGTGTTGATCTCCGAGGAGGCCGAGTCGCTCAAGATGTCGGTCGTCCACCTATGGCAACGGGAGGGCTACGATGGGGGAGACGGAGGGCAGAGTCGTTTCGACTGGTTCTACTTACGGAAGAACGCACCCGCACCAAGACTCCATCTACTGTACGCTTCGAATGAGTCTGCACCCATTGGTTTCGTGGGCATCGGCCCTAGGGAATGGTGGGCGAACGGTCGGCAGGTCCGCGCTGGTGTGCTAGTAGACTTCGTCGTGGCTCGGCAGCATCGAACGCTGTTTCCCGCTATCTCGCTGCAAAAGCACGCTCACAAGGCTTGGTTTGAGCGAGGTAGCTTGCTGTACGCGATGCCGAATGCGAAAGCGACAGCGATTTTTCGTCGAATGAACCCTCCCGTGCAGCTAGAGCTCGCGGAGTTCGTGAGGCTGCTACGACCATACGCGCCGCTCACTCGTTACATGCCGCGCGTTTTCGCGAAGTCCGTAGGTTGGGCAGTTGAGCAACTCAATCGTCTGCTACTCCATGTACAGTTGCGAACCTGCACCCTTAGTGCTGATTACGAAGAGAGCTTCGGGCCGGAGTTCACGCGGTTCTGGGCAGAACTGGATAAGACGAGTCTTTCGATCGGTTGCAGAGATGCGACTTACTTGACCTGGAGATTCCATGAACATCCGAATCGCGCTTATCGGATTCTTGTCGTGCGGGACGGGGCCAGCGATTCGCTTTGCGGGTACTTCGTGTGCGAGATGCGGGGGCTGACGCTAGCTGTACGAGACTGCCTGCTTGATGGAGATGTAGAGCGTCAGAAGCTGGCGCTTTTGCTGCTGAGTAGGGCAGCCATTCGTCTGGGCGCTCACTCAGTGAGATTAGTTTGCTCGGAGTTGCCGGTGATGGCGAAGGCGTTGCGTTCAGCGCTATTCATTCGACGTGGGGCGAGGCCGATCTTTTGTATGATGAGCGGTGAACGGGCGAAGGAGTGGCGCGACTTGCACTGGTATTTGACGCCTGCTGATGAGGACGTGTGAAGTTCGTCAAGTAGTGCTGAATTCCTCGATTCTCAGTGGCTTCGGATGTTTGCGAGGTTATGAGGATGGAAGCAAAGAGACTCCGTCCTCATCTGATGTGCTTTTGCGGTGACGCAATCGTGCACGTAGCGGGCTCTGCGCCGGAACGCGTTTCACGTAACGGTCACTCTCGATTTAGGGCTAATTCTACTCGGCTATCGACCAGCGCGCCTAGTGAATTCACCTTTGATGTCAATCTCGAGTGAACAGTACGTCCATGTGATGCGGTGCAAGCTCATCTCGGGCATGTGCAATGGATAGTACATCCGTAAATCGAAATCCGCGTGCGGCCATGAAGGAGACGAGCTCCTCAAAACGATATCCGTTCTCAAAGCGATTAGCTACCGATGCCTCTGCAATGATCACGTCAACACGTTTTAATAGTGCTGTGGATCCTTTGAGGGTCTCGAGCTCATGGCCCTCAGTATCTACCTTAAGAAGGATCGGGCGAGGTAGTTCGCCGCATTCTGCAGCAATGTCGTCGAGCGTTCGGACGGGTACGGTTCGTGCAGAAAATTTGTGATTACGTTTTGTCAACGCAGTTCGAACGCTGAATGAAGACTTTTGCGGATCGTCGAGACTAACCTGAAGTTGTGCCTCTCCAGGACTTGCGCCCGCCGCGCAAAAGAACACCTTGCAGTCGTACTTTGCTTGAACGTCTCGTAACGGCTCCTGATACTCCACGAGTGGCTCAATTAAGATGAACTTTGCGGTCGGGAAGGCCTCGAGCAGTGGAGGCGTGCCTTCCGCGGCGCCTACGTCTATGACTGTGCGTGGCGAGAAGAAGCGTGCGAGATGCGCCGCGACGAAGCCACGCGGGTGAGCTTTTGAGCGAACAAGGTCGTACCCCGCGCGATTGATCGTCCAGAGAATAGCTTTGCGAACAGCTCTCATGTATAGGCGCTCTTATGCAACTTTCGACATTAATGAAGGGAATGGCAGCGCGAAACGGCTCTCTCGATAGCACTTGCTACTTGAGAGCACTCTTGTCTACTTTGCCATTCGGCAACTTGACTAACTTGTCCACGACGACGATCTCTTTCGGTAGCATAAACGCCTCGAGATACATCCGTACCTCGCGCTGAATTTGTTGCTCGGAAATCTGTATGCCGGCGCGAAGCGTCACAAACGCCTTCACCGCTTCTCCGAGCACGTCATCCGGCACACCAATGACGGCGGCCTCCCGCACACCCTCCACGCGTAACAGAGCGGCTTCGATCTCGACAGGACTGATCTTCTCGCCCCGAGATTTAATGATGTCGTCGCTGCGCCCAAGGAAGTAGAGGTCTCCCTCTTCGTCCGTCTTGAACCAGTCCCCGGTGCGCAGGAGTTTCTCGCCAGGGTAGGGTCCAGGCACCAGCATCTTCGCCGTCGCGTCGGGGTCGTTCCAGTATCCCAGCATGATATGGGCGCCGCGGACGTGCAGAATTCCGGCCACACCGGGCGGAACCGGTTCACCCTCCGGTGAAAGAAGTAGCGTCTCGGTCCCAGGAATGGCTCTGCCCACGCTCTCGGGCTTCTTCGCGAGCTTCTCCGGGGGCAAGAAGCTTACGCGCTTACATTCGGTGAGGCCGTACATCGCGTAGATTGCGGCGTTCGGAAATACGCGCTGGATTCCAGTGAGGTAGGCGGGTGGCAACGCGGCTCCGGTGTTGGTTACTCGCCGAACGCTTTCGACGCAGCTCGAGTGCTGGATGTCGGTCGACGTCAGCATCGCAAAAGTCGTCGGTACGCCCGGAAAAACGGTGACGCCGTGCGACCTCAGTTTCCTAAGCACGACCCCCGGATAAGTAAACGAGCGTTCGAGCACGAGCTGCGCGCCGACGTAGACGGCCATCAGCAGCTGATAGAGGCCGTAGTCGAAGGCAAGCGGCAGCACGTTCAAGATGACGTCGTCGGAGCTGAGCTCGAGATACTCGGCGATGCTGCACAGCGCGAAAAGCATCGACTGATGAGTATGCATCACTCCTTTCGGATTTCCGGTGCTCCCGGAGGTGTAGATGAGCGCAGCCAGATCCAGCGAGATGGTCTTCGGCTGCGGGGGACGATCGGGGAACGCAATTGCTGATGCAAAACGATGAGCGTGCGCCGGGGCTTGAGCGTCCGACGGATCAGCGCCCGACGTGACGAGCAGGGCGACGTTGGCCAATGCAACCGCCTCGCGAGCGACCGCGGTTAATGACGAAGCGAAGACGAGCGCCTTGGCATCGCAATTCCGAAGAACATAGGCGAGCTTGTCCTGCTTCGTTTGAGGATTAACAAGCACGAACGCCGCCCCCGCCTTCAGGATGGCGTAAATCGCGACGGCCGCCTCTATCGAGTTCTCCATGAAGACTGCGACGCGATCGCCGCGAGCCACTCCGTTGCTTTGCAGAAACGCCGCGAGGCTATTCGAGCGGTCATCGAGCTCCCGGAAAGTTAGCGTCTCGTCATCACAGACAATCGCCGTCTTGTCAGGGAGCAAGTGGGCTGTGCGCTCGAGCGTCTCGTGGAGGAGGCGGAGAGGGCGAGTCAACGTCATGGCCGTCATTCGCGATTCAACTTCTGGCGCACGAACTCCGCGACCTGATTCACCGAGTCGAGATGCTCCGGAACGAGCTCTTCGTCCGAAATCTCGAGGCCGAAATGCGTTTGCAGGAACATCACGAGGTGGAGCACTCCAGTGGAGTCGATGATGCCGCTATCCAGAAACGATTGGTCGTCGTCCACCGGTGCCGCTTCATCGAGCAAAAACGTGCTCGCCACGAAGCGTCTGATATCGTCTTTGATCGACATGGAGCCTCTCGGTCTCGTGCCGTTACTTTGTCTGAGTTGCAACATTAGATTGCGGCTCGCTCTTCGTCGGGCAGTGCGCCGATGAAGTGATGGTGCAGAATCTGTGTCGACGCGGCGAACGCGAGTGCCATCTCGTCCCGCTCGCTGACGGGGATGGCGGGCGGAGCGCCTATCTTGTTGCGTAGCGCCTCGACGGCGCCGAGGTTCAGGAGCCCGACTGCTTCCACTGGAGCCGGATCGAGCAGTCGAGCGCCGAGGTTCTTCGCGCTACGCATGAAGCACGACGCGATCGGAGCACGATACGGCTGCTTCGGCCGGGTAGTAATCGATTCAGGAAGCAGATCCTCGAAAGCGCGCTTCAATATGTACTTCTCATTCAGCCCGCGAAGCTTGTACTTCGGCGGAATACGCGCCGCAAGCTCGATCAGACGATGATCGAGGAACGGGACTCGCCCCTCGACCGAGTGTCCCATCATCATCCTGTCGCCTTGCGAGCTCAGCAGATATCCCGACATGAACAGCGTCATCTCGAGATACTGCGCACGGCATAGGGGATGCCAGTGCTTCCACTCGTCGCCGAGATAGCTGTCCAGCTCGCTGAACAGCTCGTCGTTCGTTTGAAACTCGGCCCGGACGTCCGGATGAACGAAGCGGCGAATGTGCTCCGCGTTGCGCCAGCGGATGCGATGCGAATAGTAGGGATCGGCGGTCTGCTCGAGGTCGGTCGCGAAAAAGCGCCTCCAGAATGTCTCCGCCCGAGCGTCCCGCGCGATATAGCCGTAAAGGTTCGATAACAGGAGCGATCTCCAGCGCGATCGGGGCGCTCGAGCCCAAAATCGCCGGGCCTTGTCTTCCCGGAAGATGTTGTAGCCGCCGAAGATTTCGTCGGCCCCTTCGCCGGTCAGCACGACCTTGATGCCGTCCGCGCGAACCATTTCGGCGAGCTTGAGCAGCGGAGCCGGAGCGGTGCGCACGATCGGCCGTTCCGACAGGCGAATCACGTCGCTGAATGCATCGCCGATGTCCGCCGCGTTCACGAAAAGATGTCGGTGGTTCGTTCGAAGGTGGCGGATCATCTCCTCCTGGTAGCGGCGTTCGTCGAAGCGCTCGTCGGCGAAGCCTACGGAGTAGGTCGTCAGGTCGTTGATGTGCTCGGCTTTGACGATCGCTGTGAGGATCGACGAATCGAGTCCGCCGCTGAGGTATGTAGCGACGGGCACGTCGGAGCGCAGCTGCAGCCGAACGGCGTCACGGAGCACCGCGCGCACCTCGCCGATCCAATGCTCGAGGCTCCGTTCCTCGTACTCGCCTTCGCGCGGAAATTCGTGCTGCCAGTAGGCCTTCTCCATACGCCGACCGGCCTCGAAGACCAGGTATCGGCCAGGACCGAGCTCGTGGATCCCTTTGAACGGAGTTCTCGGAGGCACGGTGACCCAGGTCATGGAGATCTGACCGAGCGCGATGGGATCAATTTCAGCAGGCACATCGCCGTGCGCGAGAAGAGCCTTGATCTCGGAGCCGAACAGCACCGTCCCGTTCGGCAAAGTGGTGTGAAACAGCGGCCGGATGCCGACGCGGTCGCGAACGAGAATCAGACGGCGGCGCGGCCGGTCCCACAGTGCAATGGCGAACTGGCCGTTGAGCTTCTCGAACGCATCTAGGCCGTACTCCTCATAGAGGTGCACGATCGTCTCGGTATCGCTGCGCGTCCGAAAGGCGTGGCCGAGCCGCTCGAGGTCGTCGCGCAGCTCGATGTAGTTGAAGATCTCTCCGTTGAATGCGACCCAGATCGTGCCGTCCTCGTTGCACATGGGCTGCTGCCCGGTGCTGAGGTCGATGATCGAAAGGCGACGGTGGCCGAGCCCGATATGCGGCTCCGAACGAAAGCCCTCTTCATCGGGACCCCGATGAGAGAGGGCGGTCGTCATTCGTCGCAGCGAGTCGTGGTCGGGTAGTTTCCCGTCCGGATGCCAGATGCCGGCAATTCCACACATGATTGGGACTCTCAGCCGATTCGGCGGCGCGGAGATGCTACTCCATAATGCAGTCCGTCAACATCTCTTGTCTGCGTAATGCGCCTCAGAATCTTCGCGCCGATCGTGGTCAGCTTGAGCGGGACGATGGGAGTGCCGACGCCGGAGCTGGAGTGTGAACCGCGCACGGCAACGGCGCTGTCGGACGTGTCATAATTCGACGCCCGGCTACACAGCACCAACGAAAACGCAGCCGGGTAGACCGGTTCACAGAGGGTATATTTCGATGGCCGACGCGCTCAGGGATCGCATTCGCACCTTCGTGCTCGAGAACTTTCTTTTCACGGACGACAAGTCGGCCGTAGGGCTGGATGATTCTCTGTTGGAGCGCGGCATCGTCGACTCGACCGGCATGCTCGCGATCATTTCGTTCATCGAAGACGACCTCGGGGTGCGGATGAGCGACGACGAGATGATTCCCGAGAACCTCGATTCGATCAACCGGATCGCGCAGTTCGTGGAGTCGAAGGCTCAGACTGCGTAGTCGCGATGTCGGTCGTCGATGCACTCAGTAGCGTCGCTGCCAGCCACCCTAACGCACCATGTCTCTCCTGGCGCGGTGCGAGCTGGACGTATGGCGAAGTCGCGGACGCGACCGACCAGGTTCGAAGCGCCCTCGTGCAACGCGGCGTCGCACGAGGAGACAGGGTCGCGATACTCGTTCGGAACTCCCCCCAGTACGTCGTGCTCGTTTATGGAGCCCTTGCTGCAGGCTGCATAGCGGTACCTCTGAATGGAAATGAACGAGCATCCGTGCTCGTCCGCCACGTCGAGCATAGCGAGGCTGCGCTCCTCGTCGGCGATAGCGAGCATCCAGAGTGGCGGGATCTCGCGACGGGGTTGGAAGGCCGGTCGACGGAGTGCGTGGGGTTCACGGTAGAGCAGGGACCGGAGGCGCTGCAAGCACTGGTTGAGGCACTGCCCTCTGCACGGACTCAGGCAGCTCGGAGCGCGCTCGCGCTCGACGATCCCGCGATGATCATCTATACGTCGGGCACGACCGGCAGCCCGAAAGGCGTGTTGCTGAGCCATGGAAATCTCGAGTCGAACGCGCGGACGATCGCGAGCTATCTCGAGATTCAACCGAACGATCGAACGCTGTGCGTGCTCCCGTTCTATTTCTCGTATGGAAACTCCGTGCTCCACAGCCATCTGTGGAGCGGCGCGTCGATCGTCCTCGAGGATAACCTCGCGTTCCCGCAGGTGACGCTGCGCAAGCTTCAGGACGAGCGGATTACCGGCTTTCCGGGCGTACCATCCACGTTCGCAATGCTGCTGCGTTGCCGCCTCGAAGAGTTCGATTTGAGCAGCCTGCGTTACCTGACCCAGGCGGGCGGACATATGCCGTCCGCGATGGTCGAGCGGCTACGACAGAGCATTCCTCACGCGAAGCTTTTCGTGATGTACGGCCAAACCGAGGCGACGGCACGGATTTCTTATCTCCCGCCGGAGCGGCTTGGCGACAAGCTCGGCTCGGTCGGGCGCCCGATCGACGGCGTGCGCGTGGAGGTGCGCGACGGTTCGACTGTAGTGCCGTCTGGAGAGGTCGGCGAGATTTGCGTCAGCGGGCCGAACGTGATGCTCGGCTACTGGCGCAACCCCGAGGCAACCCGACGCGCCCTCGACGACGGCTGGCTGAGAACGGGCGACCTCGGATACGTGGACGACGAAGGATTTCTGTACCTCACGGGCCGGGCCGTGGAAATGATCAAGGTCGGCGCATTCCGGGTCAGCCCGCTCGAAGTCGAGGAGGTGCTGGCAACGATGGACGGCATTGCGGATGCGGCCGTCGTCGGCGTTGCGGACGAGATGCTGGGTCAGGTCGTAAAGGCCATAGTCGTGCCGGAAGACGGCCGCGCTCTCGACGTGATGGCGATCAAGGAACACTGCCGACGGAACCTCGCGAGCTACAAGGTTCCGAAATTCGTAGAGGTAACCGCCGCGCTTCCTCGTACCTCGTCGGGTAAGGTGCAGCGCTTCAAGCTTATAGGTGAGAGTTTGGCCCATGGCAGCTAGCGACACCGTCATCGATTCAACGGTACTCGGCATCGATTGCGAGAAGACCGTCGAGCACATATGCGCTCGAATGAGGGAGATCCTTCGAAAGGACCTCTCGCGGCAAGGGTTCGTCATTGCGATGTCGGGAGGCATCGATAGCTCGGTGTGCGCAGCGCTTGCCGTGAAGGCGCTAGGGCCCGAGAAGGTGTTCGGCTTGCTGCTGCCCGAGCAGGATTCGTCCGGCTTCAGCACGGAGCGAGGGGAGTTGCTCGCCCGGCATCTCGGAATCGACTATCTGATCGAGGACATAGCGCCGGCGCTCGAGGCGTTGGGCTGCTATCGATGGCGTGACAACGCGATCAAGCGGGTGTTCCCGGAGTACGGCGACGGCTGGAAGAACAAGATCGTAATCAGCGGCGGGCTCCAGGGCGCCTTCAATCATTTCAGATTAGTCGTCGAAAGTCCGAGCGGAGAGCGGAAAGAGGCCCGCCTCGGGTTGCGTGAGTATCTCGAAATCGTCGCCGCAACGAACTACAAGCAGCGCATTCGGAAGACGGTAGAGTACTTCCATGCGGACCGACTGAACTATGCCGTGATCGGAACGCCTAATCGGCTCGAGTATGACCAGGGCTTCTTCGTGAAGAACGGCGACGGCAGCGCGGACATCAAGCCGATTGCACATCTATATAAGACGCAAGTTTACGCGTTGGCTCGTCACATGCAGCTGCCGGATCGTATCTGCGAAGCGGTGCCGACGACGGACACTTACAGTCTCTCGCAGGGTCAAGACGAGTTCTACTTTGCTCTGCCATATCAGCAGATGGATCTTGCGCTGTGGGCGCATAACCACGGCTACGGGCCGGAGGCTGTGTGCGACGCGCTCGGGCTTACAGCCGAGCAGGTGCAGAGGGTCTACAAGGATATCGAAGCGAAGAGACGAACCACGCGCTACCTGCACCTGAAACCGGTCTTGGTGGAGCCCGTTTCGGAGCTCGACCTCTGACGCATGCATGGAGGGCACGAGTGAGCCCGTCTTAGGCGGCTCCGCTCTCGAGCCGCCTGCCGGCAGGTCCAAACTTCGGTGGATCCTCATGGCGGTAGCCGGCGGGTTGATCGCCGCCGCTCTCTTCCTGCCGATCCCAGGAGATACCGGGCTCCTGCGCGATATTCAGAACATCGGACATGCACCGGCGTTCGTCGTCATCACGCTCCTGGTGGAAGGGGTGCTATCTCTGCTGCCTTGGCGCGTCGGCGCTATTGAGCGATACGCGTTACGGATCAGCGCCGTAGCGGTTCTCGCCGTTGCAACGGAAGCTGCCCAGATTCCGCTGTCTCGCGATGCGGATTGGGGCGATATCTTCATGAATCTCGCGGGCGGCGCAATCGGGATTGCCCTGGTCGCCGCTTTCGACAGGGCGTTGACTCGGAGGCTTCGTCTGGGTGCAGGGGCCGTCGCTACGCTCGGAGGCTTGGGAATCGCTTTCAGCGCCTTGACGGTGCTCGAGGCGCACTTCCGAAAGCTGAGCGCCTTCCCGCTGATAGTCAGTGGATCGACATGTGCGCAGGTCGAGCTCCTCGTCCCACAGTCCTCGCAGATCGAGTGTGATTCGCTGCCCCCGCAATGGGCGCACGTGGAGGGAGAGAGGGGGGCGCGAGTCGTCCTTATGACGGGGCAGTGGCCCGGCTTCGCGATCGACGAGCCTGTCGCAGACTGGTCGGGGTATCGAGAACTCGTGCTCGACCTGGTGAACCCGGGCAGCACTCCGCTCGATCTCGTGATTCGCGTGCACGACCGAGATCACGACTTCGAAGCTTCGGATCGGTTCAACCGAGCATTCCGCCTGCCCGCGGAATCGCGGACCGCGGTTCGCATCGATCTCGACGAGGTGCGCGAAGCGCCGATGGGCCGAGAGCTGGATCTTCGTCGGGTGCGCGGCGTCGTAGTTTATCTGCCCGATGACGTCGATCGAAGGGCGGGAGAGGTGCTCTACGTGCAGCGTATCGGGCTGGAGTGATACACGGGCAGTTATGCGATATCGGGCTTTCGGAGCGACGGGAATCGAGGTTTCGGAGATCGGCTTCGGCGCATGGGGCATCGGCGGTGCCTACGGCGCCGTGAGTAAGCGCGACGCGATCGATGCGCTTGCCTGTGCCGAGGACTACGGGTGCAATTTCGTGGACTCGGCGCTGGTGTATGGCGACGCGGAAGCCATTCTCGGGGAATTCCTCGTCGGTCGGCGCGAGAAATGGATCGTCGCAACGAAGTACTCGGGCCAGACCGAAGGCATGCGTGCGACGATCGAGCGCCAGCTCCGCCTATTGCGGACGGACGTGATCGACTTCTATCAGGTGCACTGGTATCCGCGGGGAGCCCAGGAGCAGCTTTTCGAGGAGCTTGCGAATCTTAAGCACGAAGGCAAGGTGCGATTCGCGGGTGTCTCGCTCTATTCTCCGACCGATATTCGCGACGCGAGCCGCAGGGCTGACCTTGACGGCTTTCAAGTCGAGCACAGCCTGCTCGAGCCGAACGTGATGCTGACTGCTGAGCCCTGGGTTACGCCGCGCCTCGGTGTCGTCGTGCGCTCGGCTCTGGCCGGCGGCTTACTGTCGGGGCGCTACGTCCCCGGGACGGACTTCAAGGATGCCGGTGATCAGCGTGCGAAGTGGAGCCGCGAGAAGGTCGATCGATCGCTCCGGGCGGTGGAAGCATTGCGGAGCGTGAGTGACGATCTGCGCGCGCTAGCGATCGGATACCCGCTAGCCTCAGAGGGCGTTTCGACCGTGATCGTGGGTACGAAGTCGGCAGCACAGGCAAAGCTGAACTTCGGCGAGCCCGTAAAGGCGCCGTCGAGGACTGAGCTCGAACGTATCAGTCGGGTTCAGCGTGAGCTTCGGCTGCGTTCCCCCTGGTGGTACGAAGCGCTGACACGTTGGAAGCTGAGACTGGCGTAATAGACGCCTCATGGGTGCCGGTTTTTTTTACGCCCAATAGGTCTCTGGATAAGAAGTAGCTGAATAAACAACAACTTAAAAGTAGGCATGGTCGTTGCATATACGTGGCCGGTAATTCGCTACTTAGGAAAACTCCCATGAAAAAGATTTTTGCTGGATTGTTGCTTTCCTTGATAGCACCGCTATCTGCGAATGCACTCCCCCTCACGTTCGAGTTCTCCGGGCAATGCCTCACCAACTGCTCGGCGATCGGCCTGTCCAGCGGCGGCACCGTGTCGGGTTCGATCACCGCCTCCGACGGGTATGCTGATGACGGTATCCTGTCTGCGAGCGAGCTCGTCGATTACAGTTTCACGTTCGGCACCTACATCGTGTCGACCTCGACGCACACGGTGTCCGGAGCCCTGGCGTTGTACTCGGATCTCCTTGAAGGGCTCCGATTCGCCTCGAACGACACCTTCTTGGGCGTCTCGTTGTCGGCGGCAAACACCGGCTCGCTTCTTGGCCTCTCGGGCTGGACCGTTCGCCAGGTGCTGACCATTACCACCGGAACCGGCGAGTATGTCGGAGTTCCTGAGCCGGCCACGATCACCATGCTCGGTGTCGGGCTGCTCGGCTTCGCCGCTGCGCGTCGCGCCCGCGGTCGCCGCGCGTAAGCCTAACGCCAGATCTGACGTGACCAATAAGATGTGCGCCCTAGGGCGCACATCTTTTTTCGCACATCTTTTTACATGCCTTCCCCCGTCGTCCGGCCTGCGTGAACCGGCCCGACTTTTCCGGAGGCTCCATTTCTTGAGAGGATGGAGCTATGAAGAAGTCCACGAGATATTCGCCCGAAGTCCGGGAACGCGCAGTGCGCATGGTATTCGAGCACGAGAGCGAGTACCCGTCGCAGTGGGCAGCGATCAGTTCGATCGCGTCGAAGATTGGGTGCACAGCGGAGACCCTGCGCGGCTGGGTGCGTCGAGCTGAGACGGACCAGGGCCGACGAGGGGGAATGACGACGAGCGACCGTGAGCGGCTCAAGGAGCTCGAACGGGAGAACCGCGAGCTGCGGCGAGCGAACGATATTCTGCGGACGGCGTCAGCTTTTTTCGCCCAGGCGGAGCTCGACCGCCGACGCAAGTGATGGTCGCCTATATCGATCAGCACAAGGACCGATTTGGGGTCGAGCCGATCTGTGCAGTACTGCCGATCGCCCCGTCGACGTACCACGAACAAAAGGCGCGAGAACGCGAGCCGGAGCTTCGTCCGCAACGGGCGAAGCGTGACGACGCGCTGAAGCCTGAAGTACAGCGCGTGTGGGATGAGAACTATCGCGTTTACGGCGCCCACAAGGTGTGGAAGCAGCTCAATCGTGAAGGCATTGAAGTGGCGCGTTGTACGACCGAACGACTGATGCGCGACCTCGGCCTGCGCGGCGTTGTACGCGGTAAACGCATCAGAACCACGATACCCGACGAGCTGCAGGATCGCCGCCTGGATCGCGTCAATCGGACCTTTACCGTGCCGCGGCCGAACGCGCTGTGGGTGGCGGATTTGAGCTATATCGCGACGTGGCGAGGCGTGGTGTACGTCGCCTTCGTGATCGATGCGTTTGCGCGCCGGATCGTGGGCTGGCGAGTGTCGAGCTCGCTGCGCAGCGACATCGCATTGGACGCGCTCGAGCAGGCCCTCTACGACCGCGATATCGGGGCAGGTGAGACGCTGATTCACCACAGCGACCGCGGCGTGCAGTACGTGTCCATTCGCTACACGGAGCGCCTTGCCGAAGCCGGCATAGAGCCTTCCGTCGGTAGCGTCGGCGACTCCTACGACAACGCACTCGCTGAGACGATTATCGGCCTGTACAAGACCGAGCTTATCCGACAGCAAGGGCCATGGCGCACTCTTGAAGCCGTCGAACTCGCGACGCTTGCGTGGGTCGACTGGTTCAATCATCGGCGTCTCTTCGAGCCGCTCGGCAACATTCCTCCGGCAGAGAAGGAGTTCGAGTACTATCGTATCGAGTCGGCCGTCGCGGCCTGACTCAAACCAAAGAGCCTCCGGCATTCCCGGGCCGGTTCACGCAGGCCGGACGACGGGGGAAGGCATGTAAAAAGATGTGCGAAAAAAGATGTGCGCCCTAGGGCGCACATCTTTTTTCGCACATCTTTTTACATGCCTTCCCCCGTCGTCCGGCCTGCGCCCCATTTGGCGAAACTCTGCCGGAGCGGCTGCGACCATGACTCAATGGTCGTCGATATCTAGTCGACTTATCATAGAGGCAGCCTTTGCCGGCGGTAACCGCGCGCAAAAAGTCGGTTGAAAGGCACCCGCTGGAGAGGTTCTGGGTGCAAAATTGGGTGGGTGTGTCAGCCGCCTTCCTCAGGCTCCATCCGCGTCGCGCAGGCATCCGGTCGTCGGATATCTTTCCATACGGCATAGAGGTGAAATTGCAACTCGTTGAAAAATAACACCTCTGTTCCTTGGCTAGAGCGCAGGACACGGGGCCCGTCGGCGGACCGCTCGATAGCGACAAGGTGATCTCTGTGCGACGGCCAGTTTCAGTACCGGAGCCCACGACGCTGACTCTGTTGGCAGCGGGCCTCCTGCCCTTAATGCGCGTGCGTCGTCGCCGCAGCGTTAGCGTTTAGGTTTGCGTCGCTGAGCGCGCGTCACGCGCGCTCAGCGAGAGCGCCATCACTTTTGCGCCCGTCCCGGAGAATCGGAACACAAGCTTGCTCCGAACGACAGCGCACCATCAGGTCAACCTGAGCGCACGTCCCTCTTCGCCTATACTTGCACGTGGCGCCGTGCCATGGAGTAGCCGCAAGTAGACGTTTAGGCGGAGAATCGATTCTCGACATGGAACCTATCTTCAACGACCTGCGAGCGATCGCGAGCGCGCGCATCTTCTTCGGTCATCGCTCCGTCGGCCGCAACGTTCTCGAAGGTCTAGGCGCGCTAGCGGCGGAGGCGGGCGTACCGCTGAATATCGTCGAGGTGACGGGTGTGCCGCCCGACGACGGAGCGGGGCTGTTTCACGCGAACATCGGCCAGAACGGCGATCCCGCATCGAAGTGCGACGCATTCGAACGCCTGGTGATCGACGGCGCTCCGCAGTACGACATCGCCGCGCTGAAGTTCTGTTACGCGGATCTGCGCACGACGACGCCGCTTTCGGCAGAGGCGCTGCTCGCGCGCTACGCTGCAAGTATCGATAACGTGCGTGCCGCTCGGCCTGATATCCAGCTGATGCACGTCACAATACCGCTGAAGGCACGGCCGGAAGGGGCGAAAGCCAGGCTGAAACGCGCCTTTCGCATGACCGTCGCCGAGGACGCGGACAACGTCTTACGGGAGTCGTTCAATCGGGCACTCCGAGGACGGTATGCAGATGCCCCCATATTCGATCTTGCGACCGTCGAGTCGACGCGGCCCGACGGAAGTCGAAGCGGATTCATTCACGACGGGGAATTCATCCCTGCGCTCGAGCCCGCTTACACCTACGACGGCGGCCACTTGAATACAGAAGGGCAACGAAGGGCGGCGATAGAGCTCGTGCGCACGCTTGCCGCTGTGCTCGCGTCGCAATCAGGCGCGTCTGCGCGCGCCGAGGCGCTTTAGCTCACAGCGAGCTCACTCCGTGACCGCGAGCCGAATGAACGCCATTCGAGCTTACTGAACGTTAGTCGGGCCTACTCAATCGTCTTCGTCGCCTCATTCGAGTAATCGCTCTCGAGCCCATCCTCGGTAAGCGCCGTCGTCGCGAAGTAGTACGTTCCCGGCCCGAGGTTGTCCACGACGTACGTCGTGACGGCCGGATTGTCGATCTCGACGGACTGGGTGTAGCTCCGAGACTCCGTTCCCCAATACACCTTGAAGCCGGCCAAATCGGTTAGCGGCGTGCCGTCGACTCGTTCCGTCGGCGCTACCCATTCCAATGTCACGGACCCGAGGCCAATCGCTTCGACCGTCATCGAGAACGGCTGCAGCTTCGCCGTTGCGGCGCCGTCGGTAACCCAGATGACGATGTTCGAGTATGTGCCGACATCGCTGTTCGTCGGCGTGCCGCGCAACTCACCCTTTGTTGCGCTAAAGCTTGCCCATTCCGGCTTGTTCTGAATTCCGAAACGCAGCACGTCCCCGTCTGCGTCGCTCGCGCTCGCGCGGAACCGATATTCGGAACCTGCCACGACCGTAGTAGCGGGCTTCCCGGAGATGGTCGGGGCCGAGTTCGGAGGCTCCGGGGGCGGCGATGGCGGTGTGGGCTCGGGCTCGGGTTGCGTAACGGATCCGTTTCCGCTCGGGGCCGGGTCGGGCTCGTTGGCGCCGTCCTCGTCGCCTCCGCAGCTCGCAAGCACGAACATCGCACAGAATACTGTCAGCATGCGGCAGCGATCTCCCTTTCCCATCCCGATGATCTCCCGTTAGGTGACGGGCACACCCAAACGGAAGTCATCGATGGAACTATCAAAGCCTTGCCGCGCACGTCGGAGGAGCGGTACGTCATAACCACCCTCCTGCGACTTGCTTGACTGGCAACCCCGCTGCCTTGTTTCCAAGGCCGGTGGCTTTGCGTCCCGACCTCACGATCGGTTTGCCCTTTGCAGTCGTACGATTCGGCCGCTTTTTTCTGAGCAGAGCGCCGTAACTGCTGCGAACGGTCTCGGTAGCGAGACCTACCCGCGAATCCTGTCTATGTTCGAACGTATTACATAGCATTCACCAGAAAGTTAGCAGCGCTATCAAAGCAGTCAATAGGTATTTAGCCTATCTAGTAGTCGTTCCGGGTCGAGCTTCGCCTCCTCGAGCTGAGCGAAGCGTGAAGGCGAGACGCCTGTGTAACGCCGAAAAACCTTCGTGAAGTACGAAGCGTCGTTGAACCCCACGAGAAACGCGACGTCCGAAACTTGCGCGTTCGGGTTTCTCAATAGCCTTCCGGCTTCTCGGAGCCGGAAGCGAATCAGGTACTCCTGGAAGGTCAGCCCGTAGGTTTCCTTGAACAGACGGCTGAACTGAAAAGTTGTCAGGTGGCAAAGTTCCGCCGCCTTGGCGCTCGAGACCTTGCCGCGAAAATTCTGCTCGACATACTGCAGCGCTCTCGACAGCGCGAGCGGCTCCTGGCCGGCGTGAGCGGCGACCCTGTTCTCCATAGGAATCGTGGAGACGGGCATGGCCGCTTTGCGACGCGACGTATCGCGGTAACTCATCATCTGCGCGAACGACGTCAGACAACGCTCGACCTCATCACGGGACAGCGGTTTGACGAGGTAATCCCATACGCGCGAACGAAATGCCCAAACGGCGAGCGACTCCGAATGCTGAACGGTCAGCATCAGGATCGGTATCGAGCGGTGCGTGCTTTTGGTTTCCTGAAGAGTCTTCAAACCCTGTTTCGTCGGATAATCGAAATCGAAACAAATCGCGTGCGGCGAGATGCGCGCGATCTCGCTGTCGATCGACGCCAATGCGGGCAGCCGCTCCACGCGCACGTGGTTTTGAAAGGCCGCGAACGCTTCCTCACCGGGCAGTGAAACCGTGAGGTCGATCCAGAGAAATGAGTAGTCGAGGCCCAAGGCTATTGCGCGTGAAGTGGTTATCTTGATGAGGCATTAGAGCGTGTGCCTAGAACGACGAACGTTGACGTAGCGCACACTGCGAGATGCGTCGCAGACGTTATGTCGTCTCATCGGTTAGCGAGCTCGCGAATCGGACTCGCAAGCCGTCGTCACGAGGCGTCGGCGTTCTTGACAACCGTCGATCAGTACGCGCGATGCCGCGATCTCGCGGTCGCCCGAGCCGCTGCCTGCGCCAAAGAAGAAAGACCGGACACGTCAAAGACCTGCGCCGAGCGCGCAGGCTCCCGAGCCGGCGTTGGCACGCTTAGTGCTAGACGAATTCCGTGGACGTCGAATGCAGTCGATCGACAACGGAACTGGAACGACTATGCCTTGGCTGAGCGCAAAGCAATCCGGACCGTACGCTCCGCTGCCCGGCAGGCGCGGCGCGTACCGCGGCTATCTTCACGCGGCGCCGTCCGCCTGGCGCAGCTCGGCCGTGCCAACAGAGACCCGCACCGATGCACTCGTCGAGGTAAGCTCTCTTCCGAAGATATGGAGAAGCAGGAGGGAGCGTAGTGCAGGTGATTCCAGTGATTCTGTCGGGGGGATCGGGAACTCGGCTTTGGCCGCTTTCTCGGGAGCTTCGTCCGAAGCAGTTCCTGCCGCTCGTCACCGAGCGGACGATGTTGCAGGAGACGTATCTCAGGACTCGTAAGCTCGAGGATCGGCTTCGCCCGCCGATCGTCGTGTGCAACGACGCTCACCGCTTCCTGGTCGCCGAGCAGATGCGAGCGGCAGGGGCGACGCCGCAGACGATCGTCCTCGAGCCGGAAGGCCGTAACACCGCGCCGGCCGTAGCCGTCGCCGCATCGCTCGCGCTACGTGCGGCCGACGCGTCGTCCTCTGACGACGCGCTGCTGCTCGTTCTACCCGCGGACCATGTGATCGCGAACCCCGATGCGTTCGCGGATGCTGCGCGGATTGCGATCGAAGCGGCGGACTCCGGGCGGCTCGTGACGTTCGGCGTCGTGCCGGATCGCCCCGAGACCGGCTACGGCTATCTGCTGAAAGGGCCCGCAGGCGATGCAAGCGGGCGCTGGTTCGAGCTCGAGCGCTTCGTCGAGAAGCCGGACCGGCCGACGGCCGAGAGCTACGTCGAGTCGGGGCGCTACCTCTGGAACAGCGGCATGTTCGTGTTCTCCGCGCGCCGCTATCTCGACGAGCTCGAGCGGCATGCGCCCGCGATCGCATCGGCGTGCGCGCGGGCGGCCGACGAGGCGGCCGTGGACGCCGATTTCACGCGGCTCGGCCCGGCGTTCCTCGAATCGCCGTCCGACTCGATCGACTATGCAATCATGGAGAAAACGAGCGACGCCGCCGTCGTGCCGCTCGACGCCGGCTGGAGCGACGTCGGCTCATGGCCGGCGCTCCACGAGATTCTCGACAAGGACGCTGACGGCAACGTCGTCCGCGGCGATGTCATCGCGAGCGCGTGCCGCGATTGCTTCATCTCGTCGAGCGGACGGCTCGTCGCGGCTGTCGGTGTAGAGGGACACGTGATCGTCGAGACCGCGGACGCGGTGCTGATCGTCCCGCACGACGCGGCCCAGGACGTAAAGCGCGTCGTCGAGGCGTTGAAGGCCGGCGGGCGGGACGAGCTGCGCGAGCATCCGAAGCCTCGCGAGACGGAGCATTGACGGCGTTATAGGAGGGCAGCGCAGGGCGCGGCAGCGGTGCGGGCGGGCCGACGTTGACGGTCGCGGCAAGAGGGCTCTAGACTTGCGTGCAGTGGGCGATTAGCTCAGCGGGAGAGCGCTCCCTTCACACGGGAGAGGTCGCTGGTTCAATCCCAGCATCGCCCACCATCCGTCCGCCGCTCAAGGCCTCGTCATAAGCGCTTTCGAGCGTGTTCTGCAAGATCCCGAGCTACAGCGCCGTTACGCAGCGTCGCGCGATGGGGACGTGTGTCGTAGCCGCGTCGCTGCCCGTATAGTAGCCTACTTGCATCCAGGATAAGGAGCATCGGAATGCGTGTGACGGTTTTCGGATCGGGTTACGTCGGATTGGTGACGGGCGCGTGTCTCGCGGACGTCGGCAATCACGTCGTGTGCGTCGACATCGACGAAAACAAAGTCGAGCGGCTGAACCGAGGCGAGATCCCGATCTACGAGCCCGGGCTCGAGGAGATCGTCAAGCGATCGATGAAGGCGGGACGGCTGCGCTTCACGACGGATGCGGCGGAGGGCGTCCGCCACGGCCTCTTCCAGTTCATCGCGGTCGGCACGCCGGCGGACGGCGACGGCTCGGCCGACCTCAAGGCCGTGCTCGCGGTGGCGCGCTCGATCGGCGAGCACCTGAACGAATATCGCGTCGTCGTCACGAAGTCGACGGTGCCGGTAGGTACGGCGGACAAGGTCCAGGCCGAGATTCAATCGGTGCTCGATGCGAGGCGCGTCAGCGCGGAGTTCGACGTCGTCTCGAATCCGGAGTTCCTGAAAGAGGGCGCTGCGATCGACGACTTCATGAAGCCCGATCGCATCGTCATCGGCGCCGACAACCCGCGGACGGCGGAGCTGCTGAAGGGCCTGTATGATCCGTTCAACCGCAATCACGAGCGCGTGCTCGTGATGGACGTCCGTTCGGCCGAGCTCACGAAGTACGCGGCGAACGCGATGCTCGCGACGAAGATCAGCTTCATGAACGAGCTCGCGAACATGGCCGAACAGCTCGGTGCAGATATCGAGCATATTCGACTCGGCATCGGCTCCGATCCGCGTATCGGTTACGAGTTCATCTACCCCGGCTGCGGTTACGGCGGCTCGTGCTTCCCGAAGGACGTGCGTGCGCTGATCGCGTCGGCATCCGCCGCCGGCTACAAGGCCGAGATCCTGCGCGCGGTCGACGGCGCGAATAACCGGCAGAAGAGGGTGCTGTTTCAGAAGCTGCAGGCGTACTTTAACGGCGGGCTCGCCGGGAAGACCATCGCGCTGTGGGGGCTCGCGTTCAAGCCGAATACCGACGACATGCGCGAGGCGTCGAGCCGCGTCCTGATGGAAGCGCTATGGGAGGCCGGTGCGAAGGTGCGGGCTTACGATCCGGTCGCTATCGGCGAGGCGCGGCGCATCTATGGCGAGCGCCCGGATTTCGTGACGTGCAGCAGCGCGCCGGAGGCGCTCGAAGGCGCCGACGCGCTCGCGATCGTGACGGAGTGGCGAGAATTCCGCAGCCCGGATTTCGACATGATCAAGGCGGCGCTGCGCGAGCCGGTGATTTTCGACGGCCGCAACCTCTACGATCCGCAGCTGCTCGCGCGAATGGGCATTCGCTATTTCGCGATCGGTCGCGGAGATTCGTTGCCGCTTGCATCGTCGGTGGCGCAGATCAGCGCCTGATACCCGACTGACTCATCTTGCCGGGCGTCGATCCCGGCGCATCACCGCGCGCGGCGTGCGATGCGTTTCGCATCGTCCCGCGCGCGCTTCGTTTTACGAAATCTGTCGTTAGCAGCTTTACATATCCTGCTCGGATAGCAGCAGCGCGTCTTCGCGCGTTTCTCGATCGAAGCCTTGATCCCAATCACAGCATTTCCTCCGCCGGCCTCGTAAGCTCGCCGCGAATCGCCTCAACAGAAAAAGAATCGTCGTGACCAGCGGCGCGCAGGCAGATCGGTGCGCGGGCCGCAGGAGGAAAGGCTTCATGAAGCAGCTCGCGGTGTCCGCCGCGGCTTTGACGGTGCTGGCTGTAAGCAGCGTCTGCTCGGCCGACGAGGCGAAGCGCCTCGATCTCGAAATCACTATGCGCGTCCTCGGCGAGTACGAGGAAGCGCCGAGCGTGCTGCTTGCGGCCCGAGAAGAGCTGCGACGGGAAGGCGGCAGCCGCCGCGAGCGCCGCCGCGCCGCCGTGCCGACGGAGGATCGCGTGCGTCCGGTGCGCGGGCACGGGTTCGACGATCACCGTGCGTTGCTGAAGCTCGACGATCAGCTCGAGGCCGAGGTCGATGACGAGAACTGAGTCTCGGCGACGCATGCTCTCGCGCAGCGTGCGATCGATGCTCGCGCTCTGCATGCTCTTCGCGTACAGCGGCGCCGTCGACGCGCAGAGCGCGGCCAGCGGCGAAGCGTTCCGCGAAGGCACTCGGCTCGCGCGCCAGGGCCTCAATAGAGCCGCTCGGCGGAACTACGAGGCCGCGCTCGCGACCGGGCACGACGAGCCGCTCGTTCACTACAACCTCGGCGTCACGCAGTACCGCACAGGTAATTACGCAGCGGCCGAGGCGGCTTTCCGCGAAGCGGCGGCCGATCCCCGTCTTGCGGCCCTTGCGTCCTACAACCTGGGGCTGGTCCATCGCGCGAACGGCGACTTCGCCGCCGCCCGAAGCGCGTTCGCGGCCGCGGCCGCTTCTTCCGAGCCCGCGTTGCGCGCGCTCGGCGAGCGCGCGCTGGTCGAAGCCGCGCCCGTAACGGCTGCGCCGAATCGTCCGTCCCGTAGGCCGCTGGCGAGAAATTCCAAGGCAGGAGAGTTGAGCGTTTCGATCTACGCCGGCTATGGGTTCGACGACAACATCTATCGCGCGCCTTCGGCGCCGTACATCGATCTCGCAAAAGCCGACGCGCCCGAGGTCACTCCGATCATCGAGGCATCGGGCTTCGTGCCAGTGGATCTGACAGCGCAGTACCGGCTCTTCGGTCACAAGGGCGATGCGGACTTTCTGTTCACGTACGACCTCGACGCAAGGTATTACGAGAGCGAGTACGCGAACGCAGACGACGTCTCACAGGAGCTTTCGCTCGCGGTGGACCGCGTCGTCGAAAGCGCGAGCGGCAGGAGCCGCAGGCTGAAGCCGACGCTCTACTTCGTCGACGAGTGGCGAAGCCATTACGACCCAGACGACGGCCTCGACCGCGAGCTCGACGAGGAGAACCTCGAGCATCGCGTTGCGTATCGCGGCGCCGGCCTTCGCTTCGACTACGAGCATCGTCTCGGCGCTTGGACGCTCGGTGCGCAGGCGCAGCTCGAGCAGCGGTTCCACAAGTCGGTTCCGATCGTCGCGAGCTACGACCAGCAGGTCGCGTCGCTGCACACGACGTTGGGCTACGACATCGGCGCGAATAATCACGTGAGGGTCGGGTTACGACGCTACCGCCGAGCGTTCGACGAGCGGCCCGCGCGCGATCTGACGGGCAGCATCACGGACTTGAGTCCTGTCCTCGAGTACGACTACGACGGCATCGATCTCGGCTTCGAGCGGCGGTTCACGCAGGTGCTCGTCGTGCATGTCGAAGGCCTGCACTTGCGCCGCACGGATCGCTTCGAGGGCTACGACGACTACACGCAGACGGCCGTCGAGGTCGCGGTGACGCTTCGGCCGGGGCCGCGCTTCGAGATGACGTTGGCGGCGGTGTCGAAAACCTACGACTACCCGAACGCTTTCGCGTTCGACGCGGCCGACGCGGGTCCAAAGGAAACGGAGCATCAGGGTTTCGATGCCGCTATCGGCTATCGCGTGAGCGAGCGGCTGTCGATCTGGGCGGAGGTCGAATCCTTCGAGGTGACGTCCTCCGATCTTCGCGCGGAGCATCAGCGCACGCGATCGGGATTGGGCGTCCGGTGGCGGTTTTGAGCGGTCGACACGAAGCGGGAGTGCGAGCCGCTATTTCGTGACCGAATTCACAGTTTCTCCTCCGCGCCGCGCATCGGATCGGAGGGCGTTGTAGGCTCTGTCGGCAAACGGCGACAGCACGGGCCGTGGAGCACGTACCTCGGGGGAGGGAGTGGCCACGGCGTCGAGACGGCGAAAACGATGGTTGCAGTACCTTCCTCAACGGCCCGACCCGTCGCGTCACCGAAGGACAACGGGCCAACGTTGCGCATATTGAGCCTGAACTACGAGTACCCGCCGATGGGCGGCGGGGCAGGGAACGCGACCCATCACACGGCCGTAAGTCTCGCGCGGCTCGGCCACTACGTGCATGTCCTCACCGCCCGGCTGCCGGGTCAGCCCGCCGTCGAAACGCTCGACGGCGTCGTGGTCCACCGCGTTCCGAGCTTCCGCCGCAGCATCATGCATTGCGGGCTGCTCGGCGCGGCCAGCTATCTGCTGTTCGCGCTCGCGGCGCTGATCCGCCTCGGCCGCGAGCATCGGTACGACGTCTATCAGATCTACTTCGGCATGCCGACGGGGCTCCTCGCGCTCTACGTGCATTTCGTCTTGAAGAAGCCGTATGTGCTCGCGCTTCGCGGATCGGACGTACCCGGTTACGACTACACGAACTGGTACATGGCGCCATTGCACCGGCTGCTGATGCCGTTGACGCGGTTCCTGTGGAAACACGCCAGCAGCGTCACGGTGCTGAGCCGCGGCCTCGGCGCGCTTGCACGCCGCACGTGTCCGGATATCGAAACCGTGGTCATTTCGAATGCCATCGATTCGAAGGTCTTCCCGGCAAAGCAACCGGCGGCGCCGGCCGCGCCGATTCGTCTGCTGACGGTCTGCCGGATGGTGCGGCGCAAGGGCCTCAACTTCCTGATCGACGCGATGCGCGAGCTCCGCGAGGACGGCATCGAGCTCGAGCTGATCGGCAGCGGCCAGGAATCCGAGAGCGTCGCGCAGCTGATCGAGCAGCACGGTCTCGGCGACTGCGTGACGATGCTCGGCTATATCCCGCGGGACCAGCTCTATCGCTACTACCATCAGGCGGACATCTTCGTGCTGCCTTCGCTCGCCGAGTCGTTCGGTCAGGTGCTGCTCGAGGCGATGAGCTGCGGCTTGCCGATCGTCGCCACGACGGTCGGCGGAATTCCGGAGACGATCCGCCCCGAGCGCAACGGCTTGCTGGTTCCGCCCGGGGATGCGAAAGCGATCGTCGACGCCGTGCGGTATCTCGCCGCGCGGCCCGCGTTGTGCGACGAGATCGGGCGCCGCAACGCGGCGTACGTTCGAGACCGCTACAGCTGGGCTGCGGTCGCCGGCCAGTACGAGGCGCTCTATCGCAGAGCACTCGCCGGCACCGTCGATCAACCTGCGACCCTGATCGAGCCGAGATGGGCCGAACGCGGGAAGTCGCGCTGAACGCCGACGGCGTTCAGGGCGCGCGTCGCATCGAGCTTTACTCGGGGCCGGACCTCGAGCAAGCCGCGTCGCGAAGCGTCGAAGCCGCGGCCGCGTTGCGCCGCGCGCTGTCCTCGGCCGGCCACGTTTCGGTCCGCGCACCTGCGCTCCGCGACCTGATGAATGCGCGGTGGGCCGACTGGCTGCCCGCAAGCACCGTCGTCACCGGCACGGAGCGCGTCTCCGGCGAGACGATGCGGGTGTGGTTCCGCGGGCGGCTGCGCGCCGTGGATTTCGTCGCAACGCATATCTTCGGCACCGACGGCTTCGAGCGCGGGCCGGCGGACGCGCACACCGGCGCCGACGTGTTGGTGCTCGATCATCCGCTGCTCGAGCGCGTGCTGCCCGACGCGCGCACGGGGATGGCGGTACCTGCGTGGCTGCGTCAGACGAGAGGGCTAGGCGCGTCGTGGCCCGAGACGCTGCGCTCGTTCCCCGCGTCGCTGCGAAAGGAACTGTCGCGCCTCCTGCGGCGTGATGCGTACACGGCCCGGATCGAGACCGCCGAGCCGGCGAAGCGGGCCTACTACGAAAGCCTGTATGTGCCGTATCTGACCCGGCGCTTCGGGCCTTCAGCCGTCGTGCGAGGTCCGCGCGCATTCGCGCGCGAAGCGCAGGGCGCGGCTCTGCTCGAGCTGCGTGCGGACGGTGCTCTGCTCGGCGCCGCGCTGCTGCGGCGAGAAGCGGGCGGCGGGCTCGCGATCGTGAACTCGGCGCTGTCTCTCGACAACGATCGGCCCGGGCAGTCGGACTTGCTCGACTACTTCGCGTTCGTGACGGCGCAGCTGCTCGAGTGCCGCTTCGTCGACTTTGGCGTGAGCCGTCCGCACCTCGACGACGGTGTGCTGCGTTACAAGGCGAAGTGGCGCTCGCAGATCGCTCCGGTCGGCGGGCCGAGCAAGTGGCTTCGGATCGTGCCTCTGCGGGCGTCGCCGGCGACGCTCGGCTTCCTGAGCCGCAACGGGTTCATCGAGCGGCACGGCGACCGCTTCGTCGTCCGTCGGCTTTGCGCGGACGGGCATCGCGACTCGGCGGAGCACGAGCAGCTCGTGTCGCTCGCCGCGCGCGTCGGCGTCGACGCGGTCACGCTCGCGCCCGAGAGCGCGCTCGTCAAATCGTACGACGCTCCGACACCCTCGACCGGGGCGCCAAACGAGCACTCGCACCGGCCGCACTCTCCAGGGGCGCACGAGCACGGACTCGACCTGCACGTAACCGAGCCGAACGCCGAGCCGGTCGCGGCGTTCGTCGCACGGAAGTGACGGCCGTGCTGCGCCTCCTCCGCAACGTCTCGTCGAATTACCTTTACGCCGTCGTGAACGGGCTCGTTCTCGTCGTGCTGACCCCGATCGTCGTCCGAACGCTCGGCGTCGAGATGTACGCGGTCTGGGTGATCGTGCAGACGCTCGCGTACTACCTCGGCTTCCTCGACCTCGGCGTCGTCGATGCGCAGGTTCAGCGGCACGCGGTGCTCGCGTCCCAGAAGCGTTTCGACGAGATCGGCCGGCTGCACGGCACGGTGTTGTGCTTCTTTCTCGCGGCCGGCGCGGTCGGCCTGCTGATCGCGATCGCAGTTGCGGCTCTGCCGAGCGCGCAGCTCTTCGATGTGCCTGCCGCTGCCCGCGAGGCCTACGGCACGGCGCTCGTGCTCGCGAGCGGCGCCATGCTGCTTTCGTTCGCCGGTTCTGCGTTCAACGGGATCTACGAAGGCTTCCAGCGCTATGACCTGATGAACGCGGTCAACATCGTCGTATCGATCGTCGAAGCCGTGTCGATCTATGCGGTGCTGGCCGCCGGGGCCGGAATCGTCGCATTGGCAATCGTCAAGATCGGGGCGGAGGCGTTGCGAGCCGTGCTGAAGCTGGCGACGGCGTGGCGCGTATTCCCGTCGTACGCGCTGCCGCGGCTGCGGTTCGACCGGTCCTCGTGGCGCGCGATCCGCGGGTTCAGCTTCTGGAACAGCCTGAACGACATCGTTACCGAGGGCACGGCGCATTTCGACAAGCTGCTGATCCCGATCCTGCTCGGCAGCGCGCTGCTGACGCCGTACTCGCTCGTCTTGATGATCGCCGCGGCGGTTTTCATCGTCGCCGAGCCGATCACCGACACGTACCTCCCGATTGCGGCGAACCGGCATGCGCGCGGCGATGCGACGGGGATCGGCGCGCTGCTGACGCGCGGCACGAAGCTCGTGAACATGGCGACGTTGCCGGTGCTCGTCGTGGTGCTGAGCTTCGGTCAGGAGCTGCTCGAGCTTTGGGTCGGCGAGGCCTACACACGGGTCGCGCCGGCCGTGCTGTGGCTGACCGTGATCAACTGCTACGTCTCGACGTACTTCTGGACCGCGCTGTCCGTGCTGATGGGCGCCGGGCTCGTGAAGCGGATGTTCTGGGCGTCGCTGCTCGAGTTAGCGATCGTGCTCGTGCTGATCATGATCCTCGTGCCGCCGTTCGGTTTGACGGGTCTCGCGCTCGGCGGATTGATCGGCAACGTGGTCATCGGGTTCAAGTACTTCATCGCGAAGGCGTGCCGTCTCGGAGATCTCCGTCTCGGCTCGTTCCTGTTCGCGACGATGCTTCGGCCGGCGGCAGGCGCTGCGCCTGCGCTCGCGGTCGGGATCGGCCTCGAGCTTTTTGCGGCGCCGCAGAGCTGGCTCGGGGTGCTGCTCGCGTGCGCTATCACCGGGCTCGTCTGCTTCGGCGGCGTCGCCGCGGTGTCGAGCAGCCGCTGGGAGCGCGCCCGGTGGTATGCGACGGCGCACCGCCTGATCCAACCGCTGCGGGCAGGAGCCGCGTGATGAGCGGACTATCCGTACGTCGGACTACGGCGAGGACGGCGCAGCCGCCGAGCGCGCCGGCGGAGACGCCCGCGGCGGGCATCACGGCCGCGACGACGGCGACGGCCGCGACGACGAGGCCAGCGGCGACACTACCGATAGCCGCGCAGACCGCGAATGCCGTGACGGCCGTTGCTGCTCGGCCGTCCGTGCACGTTCGACCGCTCACGCCTGCCGACGCGCCGGCGCTTGCGCGGCTCGAAGCGGCGACCTATCCGCGTTGGTTCCGCGCGGGGGCGCGGCAGCTGCGCAAGGATCTCATCGAGGCGGACTGGGAGGACAGTAACCTCGGCTTCGGCCTTTTCGACGGCGACGAGCTCGTCGGGATGTTCCTGGTCTACTACGAGCCTGACTGCCGTCGGATCTTCGACTATTTCGACGCGCCCGCGCCCGACGGGGTCGCCGCGGAGGAATGCCTGTACGTCGCCGATTTCGTCGTTAGTCGCGACTACAGCCGGTTCACGCATCGGCTGCTGAAGGAATGGTGGGGGCAGATTCGCGCCTATCGGGGGCTGCCGATTATCGGCTTCAGCACCGCCGGCGTCCTCGAGCGCTGGAAGGCGCGGCAGGCGGCCTTCAAACGGTTCGGTTATCGCTTCAGCGGAGCCCATCGGCTCGAGAGCGCACGACCGCCGCACGAGATTTTCCTGGTGCGCTTCGAGATGCGGGAGGCGCCGGTCTATCGCGTCGCGCCGGAATCGCCGCTGCGCGTCGAGGTGATCAAGACGATCGACGGCTGGAAGACGCTCGAGCCGCACTGGGACGAGCTGCTCTACGAGACCCCCGATTGGACGCCTTTCCAGACCTATGCGATGCAGCGGATCTGGTGGGACCACTACGCCAAGGAGAGCCGGCCGCATATCGTCGTCGTGCACGACGGTGCGAACGTGCGCGCGATCGCGCCGTTGCGGATACAGAGAACGTTCTACTGGGGAACGGCGCGCCGGCTGCTGAAATTCATCGGCGAGCACGGCGAGATGGACCGCCCGACGATCCTGCGTCGCGGCGAGGACCGCGAAGCCGTGCGTGCGATCCTCGAGCACGTTTGGCGCGAGCGGGACGCGTGGGATGCGTTGCTGTTCTACGAGCAGCCGCCGGACGGTCTCGTGCTTTCGCTTGCCCGGCGTCGCTTCGACGGCCGGCTGCTGTCCGCGCTCGTGCCCGGGCCCGCGTGCCCGTGGACGGACGTGACCGGTTCATGGCAGAGCTTTCTGGCCGCGAAGCCGCGGGCCTTCAAGAAGGGGCTGCGGCGCAAGCTCGAGCGGCTCCGCAAATGCGGCGAAGTTCGCTTCGAGACCTGCGATTCATGGCCGGACGTCGAACGCGCGTTCGACGCGTACCTCGACGTCGAGGCGCGCAGCTGGAAGGCTTCGTCCGGCGTGGGCGTCGCGAAGGACGCCGCGTCGCTCGACTACCATCGCGCGCTCGTGCGCAGACTCGGTCCGGCCGGCAAGCTGCACGTGCGGCTCCTGTCGCTCGACGGGCGCCCGATCGCGGCAACGTTCGGCGTGCTCGATCGCGGCCGATTCATGTCGCTGCATATCGTCCACGACAGCTCGTACGACGCCTTCTCGCCGGGCGTTCTGCTCAGCGCTTATGAGCTCGAGCAAGCGTACGAGCATTCGGATTACGAGCAGTACGACCTGCTCGGCGGCTTCTTGAACAACAAGCTGACGTGGACTACCGACGTGCGGGAGACCGTGCAGTACTACGTCTACCGGCGCGAGCCGCTTTTCGAGTGGCATTTCGCGTTCCACTTCAGGATTCAGCCGGCGATGAAGCGGGTGTTGCGGCGGGTCGGATTGATGGAGCCGGCGATGCGCGCGAAGAGCGCGCTTCGCCGTCTGCTGCTAGGACGCGGAGGGCAAGCGGATGGCGGTTAGCCGCAAAGCGCTCGCGCCCGAGCATGACGGCGCGCCGAGCTATACGATCGAGACGATCACGACGCTCGCGGACTGGCGAGGGCTCGCGCCGGAATGGGATCGCGTGCTGCGCGAGACGCCCGGCGGCAGGCCGCTGCAATCGTTCGATTTCCTGTCGACGTGGTGGGAGCACCTCGCCGGCGACCGGCGGCTCTTCATCGTTGCGTTCTTCGACGGCGCGCGGCTCGCCGGGGCCGCACCGCTGCAGATCGCGAAGCGTTCGATCCTCGGTCAGACGCGCCGGGTCGTGCAGTTCATCGGCATGACCGAGGACATCCTGCTGCCGACCTTGCTGTTTCCGGAATCCGCAGCGCCGGCGATGCGGCGGATGCTAGTCGAGCACCTCGCCGCGCATTCCGACGACTGGGACAGGATAGAGCTCGACGAGCTCGCCGTCGGAGATCCGGCAGTCGAAGCGCTCGAGGCGCTCGCGCGCGGCTCGGGCCTGCTCTATCGGTCGTATCCGTTTCACGACTGCCCGTACCTCGACCTGTCCGCCGAAAGTCACTCGTCGTTCTGGGCGAAGCGCTCGCGCAAGCTCATGAAGAACGTGCGCGCCGGCCTTCGCAAGCTCGAGCGCTTGGGGACCGTCGCGGTCGAGACGTACGAATCGCCGCGCGACATTCGCCGCGGGCTCGACGCGTTCGAACGGGTGGAGGCGGGGAGCTGGAAACGCAAGGCGCGGATAGGCCCGTCGAGCGACTCTCGCTATGGACCGTTCTACGCTGCGTTGCTCGAGACGTTCGTGCACCGGCATGCCGCGCGAGTGCTCGTGCTGCGGCTCGACGAGCAGCCGATCGCCGCGACGTTCGCGATCGCGCTCGACGGGGTCTACTGCTCGCTGCAGATCGCGCATGACGAGCGCTACGCGCAATACTCGCCCGGCACCTTGCTCGAGTACTTCGAGCTCGAGGGCCTGTTGGCCTCCGGCGCGTACCATCGCTACGAGTTCCTCGGCGGTGCGCTGAGCAACAAGCTGCGCTGGACCTCGGACGCGATACGGACGGTATGCGTGACTGCGGCGCGGCCGAGCTTCGCCGAGCGGCTCAGCGACGCGTACACGTTCGAGGCGAAGCCGAGGGTCAAGCAGATGCTGCGACTCGCTCGGGCGCGCGTCGCGCCGGCCCGGTCCGCGCGGTGACGACGCAGCTCGGTTTTCTTACGTCCCCGTCCCCGGTGATGCTCGAGCCCGCTCTGCGGCTGTTCGAGCCGCGGGCCCGAGAGTCATCGGGCGAGCGGCTGTTGCCGGAGCGTCCGGGCAGTCGGGTGCTGCTGACGTTCAGCGCGACCGGCGCGCTCTACCAGGCCGCCGTTGCGCTCGGGCTCGGCCGCGGCGACACCGTGCTGATCCCGGCCTACAACTGCGGCCATGAGGTCGAGCCGTTCCTGCGCACCGGAGCGCGGGTTCGGTTCTACCGGGTTCGATCGGATCTCGCGATCGATACCGAGGATCTGCTTGCAGGAATCGACGCGTCGACGCGCGCGGTGCTGGTCACGCATTACTTCGGCTTCCCGCAGCACATCGACACGTTACGTTCAATCTGCGACGCGCGCGGGCTCGTGCTGATCGAAGACTGTGCGCATGCGCTGCTGAGCCGACGCGGCGCAGAGCCGCTCGGAACGGTCGGCGACGTTGCGGTGTTCAGTCTGCGCAAGACGTTGCCGTTGCCGCACGGCGGCGCCCTCGTCTGCCACGATCCGGAAATTCCGTTGCCGCCCGAGTTGCCGGCTCCGCCGCGGTTGTCGACGTGGGTCAAGCTGCTCGAGCGGTATCAGAAGGGCTGGCTGATGCCGCACGGGGGAGGGCCGCGCGCCGTCGGGCGAGCCGCTTTCCTCGCCACGCGCTTGCTCGTCGACGTCGCGAGGTCGGCGCGCACGATCGCCGCGGCGTGCGGACGCCCGCAGTTCGATCCGGACGACGAGTCGTTCGATTTTCCGCTCGAGCCGCTCCGCACGGGCATGGCGCCGCAAGCCGTGGCGGTTTTGAAAGCCGCACGGGCGCAGCAGATCGTCGACGTTCGGCGCAGGAACTTCGAGGCGCTGCTGGCCGCGTCGAGCGGCTTCGACGGTTGCGTTCCGGTCTTCCGCGAGCTTCCGGCGGGCGTCTGTCCGCTGTATTTCCCGGTGCGCGCCGAGCGCTCCGAGGAGCTCGTCGTTCGACTTCAGCGCGCCGGCATCTCGGCGGTCGAATGGTGGAGCATTCGACATGACGCGGTGCCTTGGGACGCGTTTCCGGAGGCGTCGTCGCTGAAGGACGAGGTCGTTGCGATACCGATCCACCAGGATCTCGGCCGCCCCCATCTCGAGCGAATCATCGAAGTGCTTCGGGCACAGGTGACATAACGGTGACGGTTAGCGATCGCGCATCGATCTCAGCCCGTTCAGCCTTACCGAATTCGCAAGCAATGCGTGGCTCGAACGGTTTCATCTTGACGGGGTCGATCGGCAATCTGACAATGCCAATGTGACCGTTTGATGACAAAGGTCACAGCGTCCTGGCCAATCACCGTCTTGTTGGCGGGCCCACGAACGAGCACGGGTTCTAAGCCGATGCCTGAGGTCACGTCGCGCAGAATGTCCCCTCCAGCCACCCGCTACGTCGTGGTCCTTGCCGCAATCAGCGCGTTCATGCTGGCGGCTCCGATCGTCATCGATCAGCTCGCGTTCCTGAACGGCGACACCCGCGTGACCGTGCGCAACTGGTTCAACCTGGCGATCGAGAACAACGTCGGCGCATGGTGGGCCGGTTTGCTGCTGTTCCTCGGCGCGATGCACGCGTTCGACGGGTTCGAGCGCTACCGTGCTGCGGGCGAGCTGCGCATGAGCCGGGCGTGGCTCATCGTTTCCGCGATGCTGATGGGGCTGTCGCTCGACGAGGTGGGCTCGCTGCACGAACGGCTCGACAGCCTGATGCTGTTGCCGATCGGTCTCGCGCTAATGGCCGCGGCCGGCTGGGCCTTCTGGCAGATCTGGTCGGCGCCGACGGAGCGCAGGAGCGTCACCTGGATGGTCATCGCTTTCGCGTGTTTCGCGTCGGTCGTGGGCCAGGAGTATCTCGAGCACAACGTCGATTGGCCGGCGTGGGCGATTCCGCTGCGAACGGGCATCGAAGAAGGGGTCGAGCTGTTCGGCATGCTGCTGCTGATCGCGGCAACGATGCATCACACCGGCGGCCGGCTGAACCCTGAGGGCCGCGAGGAGCGGCCAGTTTTTTCGCTCGCGCACTCGATGCCGGGTTGGCTGCTGTTGCCGCTCGTGGCGGCCGTTCCGCTGCTCGCGGTCGGCAGCGCGATGCTTCCCGATCAAGCGCGCGGGTTGCCGGCCAACTGGCTGAGCGCCGTGCTGTTCCTGTTAGCGGCGTTGGCGTGCTTGCGCGGCGTCTTGTCCCGGGAGCCGCGTACCTATTTCAGCCGAGTCGGCGTCGCGCTGCTTTTGACCGCCGCATCCGCGGCGTCGGTGCAGGTCGCTCCGACGGTCGGCGAGCTCGCGGGCATGACTTTCAGCGTACGGCTCGTCGTGCTCGCAGTGCTCCTCGCCGCGGTCACCGTGCTCGGGCGCGCCAGGGACGACGCCGGCAGGTTCTTCGTTTTCGCGTGGGCGGGCCTCGGTCTCTTTGCCGTGGCGTTCGCGCTCGCCGCAGAGACCCTTCTGTCGATCTACCTGCTGAACGGCGTGCTCGCGCTCGCGGCCTACCGCCTCGCCTGGCAGATGAGCGCGTCGCCGCGTGAGCACTCGGCCCTCGATGTCGTTTCGCTCGACCCCGGTTCGCGACCCGGAGTCGGCTGAACGCAACCGCTCTTAGTTCCGTCCGGCGAAGCTCTTAGAGCTCGTCGCGCCGCGACAGGCCGCGATAAGAGACGCCGACAAAAACGCCGTTCGAGTTCGCGGTGCCTTCCCCTTCGTACTTCTGGCGCAGCACGTCGACGCCGAAATACACGAACAATGTCCGCTTCATCATGTATTCGAACGACAGCTCGGCACGGGTGTACGTGCGGTCGCCGCGGCTTCTGGCCTTGTCGAGCGCCTCATAGGAGAACCAGCGCACGCCGAATTCGCTCGTGAGCCGGGGGGTGATCTGTCGCTGCGAGAACGCACGCACCTGATCGCGAACGACCACGTGTCCCGCTGCGTTCGGATCCAAGGACCGATTCGCGCTGATATTCCACAGAGAGCGCTGCCCGCGCTTCCTGAACCCCATGTTGAACGTGAAGTTCGTCTCGGCATTGTCGACCATCTCGTCCGTCTCGGGATTGACGAAGCGGAAGTCGCTGCGTTGCACGCCGGCCGACAGGTCGAACGTCCACGTCTGCGTGAGCGGACGGGTGAACTCGCCGGCGACGCCGACGCTGTCCGTCGAGTTCGACGTCGCTTTGGCGCTGTACTCGGAGACGAAGGCTCGCGCCGAGATGACGTTTCGCTGGCTCGTCCGGCGCCGCAGCAGGACGGCGACCGTGGTGTCGTTGAAGTCGGTGCGGTAATCGCGCGCGGCGCTCTGCTGGGAGTAGGAGACGTCCGCATGGCGAAGCTCGATGCCGAACGTGCTGCGCTGCGAAACGTTGAAATCGACGTTCACTCGATTCGCGAGATATCGGCGCTTCTCGTTCAGCGCGGACAGGCGGCCAGTATCGACGTCGACAGGCCCTTCGACGTCCGGGTCGACCGGCGCGGCGCCGGCAAGCTCGGCGCGGAGCGCGCTAATGTTGGAGTAGTCTGTGGAGAACCCGAGCCCGATCTTCTGCCACTCGTAGTTGCCGCGGATATCGAAATACCTGTCGGTCGTTTCGAGATCGCTATGCTCCGACTTCAGGTAGTAGTCGGACGTGAGCCGCGGCCTGACCATCAGCTCGCCGCGTTGAGTGAAATTCAATAAGGACACGCCCAAGTCGAGCGCAGTCCGGGACGCGCTTTCCTCGTTGTCCGGGTCCACGAGCACGTTATCGGTGGTTTCCGCGAGCACGCTGAGCTCCGGCACATACTCCCAAGCTGCCTGAGCGCCTCGAGCCGCGAGCAAGCCGAGCGCGGTTGCGCCGACCGTACAAGCCTTCAGGAAGCGCGCGTTGGTCTTCATACGAATCCCCTTTGCCGCCGAGCGGTCTCTTTCTTCTCGAGCAGTGGCGTGGTTGCCGTGGCGGAATGCCCGGAAGGTGTGTCGTGGGGCCGCATTATAGCGGGCGCAAATGCCGGAGGAGCAGGCAGGGTTCGCGAATTATTTGCGGTCGTTCGCGCGCAGTTGCCGCGAAGCGACGCAAAAGTGCGACATAACGACGTGCGTCGATAACGCCCGTGAGCCTTCGTCGGACGCGTCGGCGGACGACCTGTGGCGCGCATCAAACGCGTGACGCTCGCGTTCGAAGCTTAACGTTTACATAATTGGCGGAACGTCGACTGCGTCACACTTTGCAGCTCGGAAAGGTCTATATACTGCTATATCTTCAGCACGCCGATCGGCGGCAGGAAAAACGATATGGGAGGACGCACGTACAATGCTCGAAAGCGGGTGCTCGTAACCGGCGGCGCCGGCTTCATCGGCTCCCATTTGTGTCGCCGACTCTTGCAGCTCGGCCACGAAGTGCTGTGCGTCGACAATTTTTTCACCGGTGCAAAAGAGAACATCCGCGAGCTGCTCGACAATAATCTGTTCGAGCTGATGCGGCATGACGTGACGTTCCCGCTGTACGTCGAGGTAGACGAGATCTACAACCTCGCGTGCCCGGCTTCCCCTATTCATTATCAGTTCGACCCGGTACAGACGACGAAAACCAGCGTGCACGGCGCAATCAACATGCTGGGGCTCGCGAAGCGCACGAAGGCGACGATCCTACAGGCCTCGACGAGCGAGGTTTATGGCGACCCGACCGTGCATCCTCAGCCGGAAGACTATTGGGGGAACGTCAACCCGCTCGGGCCGCGCTCGTGCTACGACGAGGGGAAACGCTGCGCCGAGACCCTGTTTTTCGACTACTACCGGCAGCACCAGGTGCCGATCAAAGTCGCCCGCATCTTCAATACTTACGGCCCGAACATGCATCCGCACGACGGCCGGGTAGTCAGCAATTTCATCGTCCAGGCGCTCCGCGACCAGCCCGTGACCGTATATGGCGACGGTGCGCAGACGCGGTCCTTCTGCTACGTCGACGACCTGGTCGAGGGGCTTATCCGCCTGATGGGCACGGACGAATCCGTCACCGGCCCGGTGAACCTCGGCAACCCGAACGAGTTCACGATCCTGCAGCTCGCGGAGCTCGTCATCGATCTCGTCGGATCCCGCTCGGTCATAGAGCGCCGGCCGCTGCCGGCAGACGACCCGCGCCAGCGCCAGCCGGACATCCGGCTTGCGCGGGAACTTCTGGGTTGGGAACCGACCATAGCGTTGAAAGACGGCCTGAGAAGGACTATTGACTACTTTGAAGATAGAATGAGGCGAGGGCTGATAAGCTAAATTCGAATGGATTGACGGTTCCCAGCCCGCCGGTCGGAGGCGACGGCACTCCAGTGAGCAGCGCGCCCCATTATTTGCGCGCTCTACCTGACGACGCTCAGGAAGCCTTATCCCGTTCGGCAGTATTTGCTCAAGCGGGAAGAATATAAAGAGAAGAACGACCATGAACCCCTTCGTAGTTCCGAGGCAAAGTCTCCCGATCGCACTCGTCGTGCTTCTCCAGTCCATTGCCCCGGCGATGATCGCCGTGGTCGTCCTCCTCGCCAGCACGACGATCTTCAATCAGCGGTTCGACGACCAGTATGTGGTGCTTGCAGTGCTTACTGCCGCGCTGACATTGCTCGTGGTGCAGCCTCCGGCCGACTTCACTCTCCGGCTGGGTGCGAATTTCCGCAGCGCTTTCCTCAGGGTGTCGCTCCAATGGGCGGTCGTCGTCGCCGTCCTGCTATTCCTCGGTTTCGCCACGAAGTTTTCGGCCGAGTTCTCGCGCAGGGCGCTGACCGCATGGGCCGTCGTGACCCCGGTGCTTTCGGCCGGCGCGATGGTCGTGCTTTCCGCGTGGCTGCGCCGCCTGCTCGTCGTGACCGAGAACGTCCGAACGGCCGTGATCGTGGGCTGCAACGAGGTCAGCCTGAACCTCGCGAAGCGCGTCAAGGAGACGCCGGAAGCGTGCATTCGGGTGAAGGGCTTCTTCGACGACCGAAGCAGCGAGCGCCTCGGCCTCGACGAGCGCAGCGGCGAGCCGCCGGGCCTCGAGGATTTTCCGCTGCTCGGCCGTCTGCCGGAGCTCGGGACTTATGTCCGCAAGCACAACATCTCCGTGATCTTCATCGCGCTGCCGATGCGGCACGTGAAGAGGGTGATGGCGCTGCTCGATGACCTGCGCGACACGACCGCATCGATTTATTTCGTGCCGGATGTCTTCGTATACGACCTGATCCAGGCACGAACCGGCGAGCTGCTCGGCATTCCGGTCGTCGTCATGTGCGAGACGCCGTTCCACGGCTTGCGGGCGATTACGAAGCGCATGATCGACATCGTGATTGCAAGCGCGCTGCTAGTACTGGCTCTGCCGGTCATGGTCCTCATCGCGCTGCTCGTGAAGGCCACGTCGCCCGGCAGCGTGTTGTTCAAGCAGCGCCGTTACGGATTGGACGGCAAGGAAATCATCGTCTACAAGTTTCGGACGATGACCGTCAGCGAGGACGGCAACGATTTCGTTCAGGTCAAGAAAAACGACTCGCGGGTGACGCCGATAGGCCACTTCCTGCGCCGCTATTCGCTGGACGAGCTGCCGCAGCTTCTGAACATCCTGCAGGGCAGGATGAGCCTGGTCGGGCCGCGCCCGCATCCGATCGCGCTGAACGAGCAGTACCGCAAGCTGATCAAGGGGTACATGCTGAGGCACAAGGTTCTGCCCGGGCTCACGGGCCTCGCGCAGATCAACGGGTGTCGCGGCGAAACGGCGAGGGTCGACGAGATGGAGGCGCGTATCCGCTACGATCTCGACTATCTGCGCCGTTGGAGCCCGCTGCTCGACCTGAAGATCTTGTTCCTGACGGCCGTGAAAGTCTTCCGGGACGATAAGGCTTACTGAGCCCTTCAGTCGTCCCGCGCGGACGCGACTGCCGGCGACGGTCCGGCTCCCGACAAGGTCGCTTCGTAGCACTTCTCGATGCTGTCGACGACGTCTTCCCAGTCGTAGTTCTCGGCGACCGTCCTTCTCGCCGCCGCGCCGACCTCGGCGAGGTGGCTCGAATCCATTCCAGGAAGCTGCCCGAGGCGCGCACTCAGGCTCGCGAAGCTGTCGGCATCGTGCAGGAAGCCGTTGCGGCCGTCGACGATCACGTCCTTATGCGGCGGAATGTCGCTGACGAGGCACGGGCGGCCGTAGCTCATCGCTTCGAGCAGCGTGATCGGCAGCCCTTCGAGCGCCGACGGCAGCAGGAAGGCACGGGCGTTGCCGAGCAGCTCTTCCTTCAGCTGGCCGTATACGGCGCCGGTGAAGATGATTCGGTCCTCGGCCGGGGCGGCGACGCGCTTCAGCTCCTCGACGTAGCGGTCCGTGGCGCTCGATCCGCCGGCGATGACCAGCTTCTCGTGTCCCGGGCAGCTCTCGATGAAGGCCTTGATGGCCCACTCGGGGCGCTTCTCGGGAACGAGCCGCCCGAGGAACAGATAGTACTCGTTCGGCCGGAGGCCCAGCTTGCCGAGCTCGTCGGCGCCGATCGCCGACGATGGCAGCGGGACGCCGTTCGGAACGTACTCGACGTCGTAGCCTAGCGCGTTGTAGTGCTCCCTCAGGAACGGTGCGACGACGATGGTTCGGTGCGACACGTTCAGGCAGACGCGCTCCGCGAGCTGCAGGCACGATCTCGCGAACCAGCCCCATTTCCCGGACAGGTAGTCCATCCGGTGGATCGTCGTCACGATTTTCGCGTTCGACAGGCGCGTCAGAGAGCCAAACGAGGCCGGACCGATCGTGTGAAAGTGCACGATGTCGTACGACGCAGAGATCGAATGCACGGCCGAAAGGAAGCTGTGCACGCTCGCGTCCAAATGCTTCGACTTGATCGTCGGAATGTGGCGAAGCCGGATGCCGGCGTCCTCCCGGATCTCCCGCGGCGTGTACTGCGGGCGGACATAGGCCGTCACTTCGTGTCCGCGCAGCACGAGCCTCTTGCCGAGCTCGTGCACGTGCGTCTCTATCCCGCTGAATGTGCCGGGCAGTCCTTTCAGTCCGATGTACGCAATTCGCATTCCAGATCCTTAAGAGAGGGAGAGGCGCGCGACACGCACCGTCAGTTCGACGACGTCAAGCTTTCCTTGCCGGGCGAGCTCGCGCCGCGCCGCCCCCGGAATCGGCCGAGGAACAGCCACGCGAGCGCGAAAGCGATGCATCTCCACGCGATATAGGCCGGCGCCCAGAGCAGAGTCGCCGGGCTGATGCCGTCGCGTGCCGCCTGGGTCACGACCGCCGGCGTATACAGCACGAGCAGCAGGACGGGCAAGAACCCGATCGCGACGCCGGCCGCAGTCGAGGCCGTAGCAGCGGTCCACAGGGCGGCCGCCAAGGATAGCGCGCCGAGGATCGCGACCGGCGGCTGGATCGCGTCCAGAGCCGCGAGCGTCATCAACCGGCTCTTTCGGCGCAAGCCGATCAGCAGCAAGCGAAGGGCATACGTGCCGGCGTTCGCGACTCTGCCTCGCTCCCAGCGGATTCCCTGTTTCGTTGCGGCGACGAGCGAATCGCGAAGGGCCGTGAACACCCTTGCGTCGTCCGCGAATGCGACGCGGTGCCCGTGCTCGGCCGCGCGGACGGCGTGGCGCCAGTCCTCCGTCGGGTGCGTCCCTTGCACGTGGGCCTCGGGAACGGCGAGGCTCCAGCCGTGCCGATCGATGTAGCTGCTCGAATACGCCATGCCGCGACCTTCGATCAGCGCGGACAGCCGAAGTCGTTCCCGGCTGCGGTTCTGGATGTTGCGGTGCGCCAGCATCAAGCCCAGCGAGCGTGCGAACCAGCGCTTGTTCGCCGGATCGACGGCGGGGTGGCTGACGACGATGTCTTCGCCGTGACGCCACATATCGATCATGGCCGGCAGGAAGCGGCTGTCGATCTCTGCGGTCGCGTCGACGACGACGTAGAGGTCGGCTCTTACGCCGGTTTCGGCGAACGTGCGAAACGTCCACGAGAGCGTGTACGTCTTGCCGGGCGGGCCGTCGTTACGGACGAGCACCTCCGCACCGGCTCGTTCCGCGCGCTCGGCAGTATCGTCGTCGCAGTGGTCCGCGACGACGAAGATCCTGACGTTCCGAACCGCGCCCGTCGACTCCTTGATCGAGCGTATGCACCGCTCGATCGAGCTCGCCATGTTGCGGATCGGCACGATGATGACGACGGACGGCTCGCCGTGCCGTAGTATCGGCGGCCGCGCCCTCGGCCGCAGCTTCGAGTAGATCGGAAGCCCCAGCACGTACCCGGCCCAGAAGACCGTGTATGCCCAGAAGATGCCGCGAATGGCGTCGAGCACTCCCACCGCTCAGCTCCGAGCCGCGCACTGGCCGGCGGGGTGCAGAACCTCGTAGACGGTGATCGCCGGGCCTTGCACCTGCCAACGGACCGGCTCCACCGAATAAATCTCGCGGAACCGCGGATCCTTCGGCAGCTCCTGATAGAACCGCGCGCTGTCGGGGTATTGCTCGGCTTCGTAGGTGTCGATGTAGATTCGCGCAATTTGCGAGCTCGTGACGACGTAGTCGAAGCACTCGTCGACATAATGCGTGAGGTCCTGCACCGCAAGGCCCCATACCGTCGAATGCAGGTCGTACTTCGGGCCCTGAACGCGTGCCATCGCCTCGGCGTAAAGCTCGAGAGCCCTGCCGGAAACGCCCCTGCTCAGATCGTCGCCTTCCTCCCCGGCGCCTTCTACTCGGCGCGCGACGGTGCTCTCGTCGGGGTTCAGAGGAGGGCTTTGGATGAACCGGTAACGCATCCCGTCCATCAGAATCTTGCTGCCGGATGGCACGTTTTGCTCGATCCACTCCTTCGCGATGACCCGGGTATCGGGCTGGGTCCACGTGTAGTTCTGCTCGATGAGCTTGTAGATCGGAAACGCGGTGATCGCGGCGACCGCGATGACCGCGGGTAGCGTCTTGCCGCGGGCGATGACGCCGATACCGCGGGCGCCGAGGAGCCACAGCGCCGGCAGGATCGGGAAAAGGTAGCGTTCGGTTCCCGGGCGATCCGCAGCGCTCATCACGGTGACGAAGACGATGACCAGCGCGGCCCAGATGATGTCCCACCGATGTCTGCGCACGATGCCGGCCGCAGCGCCGAGCATCGCCGCCAACGTGAGCCCGATATTCGTGCCGCTCAGCAGAAGCGTGATATAGCTCACGCCCCTATAGATCGTGACGTCGTGGACCGCGGAGTCGAAATCCTGCGCCGCCTGCGCCGATTCGGAGAGCTCCGTTGCATCGGCCAGGAGGCCCGAGAACTGCACCTTGAGCGTGTTGAACAAGCCGACATGCTCAGGAGCGATGATCAGCAGCGCGGCGGCTGCCGAGAAGCAGACGACGGCGCCTTCGCGCAATACGGTCCGAGGAGAAGCCCATTTCGAGAACGGCGTCGCGATAGCCAGCAGAAGCGTCAGGACCGTCAGCACTCCCGGCGTCTTGAAGGCCGTGGAAACCGCGGCAAGAACGCCGGCCAGGACGAGCAGCCCGAGCCTTCGGGAGCTTTCGTACTGCATATACACGAGAAGGCTCCCCCACATCGCGAGAGTCATGCCCGTGTCGACGTTGATGTAATGCGACCACATCGCATGGTAGAACGCCGTGGCGGCGATGAATGCGGCGATGAGCCCGGTGCGGGCGTCGTACAGCCGCTCTGCGATCTTGTAGGCGACGAGGCACGTGACCACGCTCATCACTGCGACAGTGACGCGTCCCGCGATATAGAAGGCCGTCGGATCCTGCACGTACTGCAACGCGAAATCCGTCGGGCCGGACACGCGGCCGGTGAGCCACCACGCTACGAAAAGAAAGCCGTACTCGACGAACAGGAGATAGTAGAGCCCGCCTTTACCGGGGTTCCAGTAGTACTCTCCGGCGCCGAGCTTCAGTGCACGCACGATCTCGTGCACTTCGTCCGGCGTGAAATCGTATGGCAGGCCGAACGTAATCCCCCAGACGCGCAGCACGAGCGCGACGCCGAGAATCGACCCCAGGATCCAATAGAGCCGCGACGCTTCGCGAGTGACTGCCGATCCTGCAAGGTCCCGGAAAGTAGCTGGATTTCGAGATGCCATGTGATCGGGTTCGCACCATTGGGCAATGAGGGAAGGCTACTATCTCACGCGCGCTTTTGCGCCCGTTAATTCTTATTTGGCGGCGCCATATAAAGTATACTCATTCCATACTCGCGCGCCGTGAGGCATTCGGTCACATTTCTTTAGATCCGGCACCTTTTGTGCGCCGTCTTGTGTCCGATTGCGGAAAGAATAGCAGACAAGCGGCGGGCGCGAATGCTATACGCGGCTCGCGTGTCTACGAATAGAGACAGTAGATGAGGACAGACATCCCCGTTCAGCAGAGGCCTCCGTGGTATTTCTCCTTGCTACAGGAGTGGAACCTCGCGGGGTATAGAGGAGCGGTATTCCTGCTTCGCCGCCTCAGGTCTGTCGGTCTCCTCGACAAGTGCTCGGCGTACCCGCTCGGGGGCTCGGAAAGCATCTTGATCCCTCTCCATTTCTCCTCGTTGTGGGAACGCAAGTCGATGGAGGGGTACGAGCGGGAAGCGATCGATGTGTTCGCGATGCATGCGGGCCTCCTCGGCGACGAGACGATACTCGTCGATTGCGGCGCCGACATAGGGCTTTTCAGTCGGCTGGTTCTCAGGCAGGCAAAGAACATCGCCACCGTCGTCGCGTTCGAGCCGAATCCCGCCTCTTATAGCGTCCTGCGCCGCAACCTCGAGAAGCTGCCGATCAAGGTCGTCGCACTTCAGGCCGCCGTCTCGAACGAATCGGGGCAGGGCCGCCTGCAGTCGGTCGAGGGGCGGTCGAGCTACGACAACCACTCGAAGTTCATCCAGCTCGATCCCGCGGGCTCGATCGACGTGCGAACGATCGACGAGACGCTCGACGTAACTCCGAATACCTCGTTGGCGATCAAGATAGACGTCGAGGGGAACGAGCTCGCGGTGCTCGAAGGTGCGGCAAAATCCATCGCCGCGGCTCGGCATGTCGTCATTCAGATCGAAGCGCATCCGGACGTGGCGCGGCGCACGGGAGTCGATCCGATAGAGTGCCTCAAATTCATTCACGGGATCCGGCCCGTCAGATTCGTCGTCTGCGAACGGCCGCAGTTCTCGCTGTCGCTCGATAGGCCTTTCTTCGACCAGCTGGACCGCGACGCGATCTTCAACGTCCTCGCGACCAGCGTCATGGAAGATGACGCCGCGTCTGCACGCTGATCGTTCACGCCTTCGGCGGTTTCCTCGACGATTCTCGTTCGGTTGACGCGCAGCTCGCGCCCACTGTTCCCCATCAGCGACATGCAGGAAAACCTCGGTTCAAACACGCCGCGCGATGCCGATGCGAAGCCGGGCGCCGTGATCTTCACGCACTCGCTGCTCGAGGGCTCGAACACGTTCATCAAGAGCCACGCCGAGGCGCTCGCACGGTATCGGCCGATCTATGCGGGCGCGCACCGCGTCCGGGGCATGTCCTTGCCGGAAGACCGAACGTTCGTCGTCAACGACGGATCGTTCCTCGGCTGGGTGCGCGAAGCGATGTTCCGGCAATTCGGGGTCGCGCCGCGGCTGATCAACGCGCTGCGGCGCGAGCACGTCGGCGTCGTGCACGCGCACTTCGGAACATCGGGGCCCGCCGGGCTCGCGATGGCTCGACCGCTCGACGTGCCTTTGGTCGTGACGTTTCACGGTCACGACGCGACGATGACCGAGCACGAGGCGCGGAAGACCCATCGAGGCCGGGAGCTGATTCGAAAGAAGAGCACGCTGATCGACGGGACGGCCGCCTTCATCGCCGTCTCGGGCTACATACGCGAACGGCTCCTCGAGCAAGGGTACCCCGAGAGCAAGGTGCTGCTGCACCGAAACGGGATCGATCTCGACTACTACTCGCGGACGGGCGACGTGCCGCGAGAGCCCGTCGTGCTGTTCGTCGGGCGCTTCGTGGAGAAGAAGGGCGCACGGTATCTAATCGAGGCGGCGAAGCTGCTGAAAGACACCGGTGTCGAGTTCGAGCTCGTGCTGATTGGCAACGGGCCGCTCGAAGAGGGCTTGAAGGATGCCGCCGCAAGGGCCGGCATCCAATGCCGATTCACGGGGTTCTTGCCCGTCGCCGAGGTCAGACACTGGCTCGAGCGCGCGCGCGTCGTGGCCGTGCCGAGCGTGATCGCGTCCGACGGCGATTCGGAGGGGCTGCCGACGGTCTTGCTGGAGGCCCAGGCGATGGAGGTGCCGATAGTCGCGACGCGGCACTCGGGCATCCCGGAGGGAGTGCAGGAAGGCGTCACCGCGGAGCTCGTCGACGAACGAGACGTTCGCGGTTTGGCCGAGAGCTTGCGGGGCTTTCTGTCATCCGCGGAGAAAGCGGAATCGTTCGGTCGTGCAGGGCGGCGATTCGTCGCGGAGAATTTCGACTTGCGCAAGCAGGTCGCCGGCCTCGAGGAGCTGTACGACCGGTTGCGCTCGAGCGGGAGAGGCGGCTCGCGCCTGCGAAGGACCGCTTAGCCCGCGCGAAGCTTCACGTCGTGTTGGTGCACGGCCCACGCACCTACCGCCGCGACGAGCACCTGTTGGGTGCACGCTAACGCAACGAACAGCCACAGGGTCGCGTACACGTCGAGCCCCAGCAGATAGGCGACGACGAACGCGCTGCTGCGAAGCACGAGGCTCGACCCTTGCAGCACGAGCTGTACCCGGTTCCGGCGCAGCGAGTCGAGCGTCGGAGAAAAGGCCGTGCTCACCCACGTGAACCCGAGATAGACGGCAAGAATCTCGAGCATCTCGCCCGCTTCGTACCATTGGGACCCGAGAACGAAGCCGAGTATCTCGCCGCCCCACAGGTGCATCACGGTGAAGATCGGTATGCCGGTGACGAGAAGCGCCAGTGCGGCTTTCCAGATCGCCGGGCCGATCGGCTGAGCGAGGTGTCGCTGACCGGTTGCTTTGCGGAGCAGCGCGTCGTTCAAGGCTTGGCTCGTCGCCTGTAGCGGCAGCCCCGCGACTCGATACGCCATCGCGTAAAGGCCGACCACGGCTGGAGGGTACAAGAAGCTCAACGCCAGGACCGGCACCTGACCGGCGAGCGAGAAGACCAGGTGGGCCGGCAGGCGGTACTTCGGATAGTCCTGATGATGTTTCGCTACGGTGAGCAGATTCTGCCACGTGAGGTTCGACGCGGCCGACGCCAACCATTGCTTCGAATCTTTCCACGCGAGCCCTACGGCGGCGACCAGGCCGGCCAAGTGACCGAGGACGAGACCCAATCCGGATGATCCGAGCGACAAGCCCCATGCGATCCGTGAACCGACGACGGTTCCGCTCTGCCCGAAGTCCATGAACGCCATTGCCGAGAACCGGCTGCGTCGCAGCTGCAGCACGTAGAACGTGTCCCGCCCTGCAACCAGCAGCGCGCCGACCGGGATCAGCCAGAAGACCGCGGAGGTGACGCCGACGTCCGACGGCAGGTCGGGCGAAATCGCGATCGCGATGGCTAACCCGGCGTATAGGCTTACGGTGACGATGACGCTGAGAACGAGCGTGCCGGTGAACAGGCTGGCCGCCGTTGCGTCCTCTGGGGGAAACAGCACGGATCGCGGGTAACCGCCCGTCAGCAGAGCGGAAGCCACTGTTATGATCGCGAGGAATATCGCTGCTTCGCCGTAGCTGCTCGGGTCGAAGAGGCGCGCAATGATCGGGGCGGACGCCGTAGCCATCGCCATCGCCGCGACGCGGCCCGTCAAGAGCTTTGCAGCGCTCTGTAACAGTGCACTGTGCCGCCAGGCGAGTAACGCGGAGCTCGTCGTCCCCATCCAGTCATCCTCCATGGGGCTGCATCAAGCTCGTCGGCCCCATGTCCGCTTCAGTCCGTTGCGTACAGTAGGTAATTCTTGTCGATCGAAGGAGGTCGTGTTTCCCAAGACGGATCTACGGCGAGGATCACGCTCGGAGCGCTTCGTTTTGCGTTACTATCCCGCGTTCCTGAGTCGCACTGCACGTTGACAACAATGCTTTCGAAGAAAGCCGCCCGGATCGTCAAGAGGCTGCGTGGAGACGCTTTCAATGCCGCGAAGGCAGTCTACCAGCGCGCGAAGTATCGCCCGGATTGCCCGAAGTCGATAGGCCTCATCATGGGGTTCCAGCGCTCGGGTACCGGCATGCTGGACGAGGCGTTCGGCAGAGACTGGTCGTGCATCGCCTACTCGGAAGACGGCGGCCTCGCGATCGGCGAGCACGCCGGCCTGCAGATGCGCTGGAGGTGGAAGGACTACTTGAAGGTAGCGGAAATTCTAGGGCGGCAGCGCGCGCCGCTGCTGATCGCGAAACCGCTCGTCGAGTCGCAGTGGGCAGAGTTCATTCTGCAGATCCTGCCGGGCGCGAAGATCATCTGGGCGTACCGCCATTACAAAGACGTCGCCTTGTCGTCGCAGCAGCGCTTCGGGCCGGAACCCATCAAGTTCAATCTTCGATCGGTCATCGAGGATCGCCCTCGGCATTGGTTCTGCGAGAACCTGGATGACGAGACGAGACAGACTGTCGCAACGTACTTCGACGAATCCAGGCCGATCTGGGACCTGTGGGCGTTGGGCTGGTATGTCCGCAACTCCTACGTTTTCCGCTACTCCCATCTGCCGGTGATCATGTCTCGTTACGAGAGCCTCGTCGTGAACCCGGAGGAGGAGATGCGCCGTCTGTACGCGTTCCTGGGCCGGGAGTATCCGGGAAATCACGTGATCGCCCATATGCACTTCCGCTCCGTGAATCGCGGCAAGGACGTGCCGATCAGCGACGATATCGCTGCGTTGTGCGATCCGATGCTCGCGAGGCTCGACGCACTCCGGGCGAGCCAGTACGCGAACGACGCTTCCGGAGCTACGGTTACGCCTGCCCTCGCATCGAGCGCCGGCTAAGCGCGCGTACGTCCGGCGGTTAGCCGGGTCGGCACGAACGAATTTCCTTCTGCTCGGGAATCAAATCTGGTAGCTTGCGGCAGGCTCTCGGGACCCGTGAGGTTCCGCGAGAGCCAGGATGAATCTTCTCGAGCTTCTCGATTCGCAATCTAGCGACATCTAGCGATATACGGAACGAACAGGCAGCCGACGCTCAGGAGCGCCCGTGCTATGAGACTTCAAGGGTTACTCGATTACTACCGTCGCTCGCGACAGACCACCGACCTGCTGGAGGCGTTATGTCATGCGCAGTTGCGCCGCGAGTATCAGAACATCATCGCGTCGAGCCGCTATGACGATCCCCGATGCCTGACCCGCTTCGGCTTCAAGGCGTACTCCCAAGGGGATGAGGACGGAATCATCGAGGAGATCTTCAAGCGGATCGGCACGACGACGAAGCAATTCATCGAGTTCGGCGTTGGAAACGGCCTCGAGAACAACTCTCACTACCTGCTTCATAAGGGCTGGCATGGCACCTGGATCGAAGGGGATCCGGAAAAGGTGGCCGCGATCCGCCGCAAGTTCGAGCCGGTCATAACGGGCGGGCAGCTCCGAGTCGAGCAGCTTTTCATTACCCGGGACAATATCAACGGGAAGATCGAGGAGGTCGCAGGCGGAGAGGGCGTCGATCTTCTGTCGGTCGATATCGACGGCAACGACTACGAGGTGCTGAAGTCGATCACCTGCATCAGTCCGAGAGTCGTCATCGTCGAATACAACGCCAAGTATCGCCCCCCGGTCGAGTGGGTCATGAAGTACGACAGCTCGCACTCATGGGACGGCACTGACAACTTCGGCGCATCTTTGAAGTCCTTCGAGCTGCTGCTGGCTTCTCGCGGGTACTCGCTGGTCGGTTGCTCGACGACGGGGGTGAACGCCTTCTTCGTGCGCAACGACCTGGTCAATGAAGAGCTCTTTCTGGCGCCTTTCGATTCCGAGACTCATTACGAGCCCTACCGGCATATGTTCAACAGGGCGTTCGTTTCCGGCTTTCCGGCGTCGGAACATCCGATTCACGTATCGAAGTAACGGGGAGATCGCGAGTGCCGGAAAGGGTATTGGTGACGGGAGGCGCGGGCTTCGTCGGCTCGGCCGTCGTCAGAGCATTGCTCGACCGCGGCTACGAAGTAGACGTCGTCGACGCGTTCTTCAAAGGCAGACGGGAGAACTTGCCGGACGCGCCGGGTGTCGCTCTCTTCGAAGGCGATCTCGTCGATGCGAACCTGATCAAGCAGGTGGTCGCGCGCAAGCCGATCGCAGTGCTGCACCTCGCGGCTCACCACTTCATTCCGTATTGCATCGCGCATCCGTCCGAGACGATTCGAAGCAACGTGCTCGGAACGCAGACTCTGCTCGAAGGGCTGAGCCCGCTCGAAGAACGAGTGAAGATCGTCTTCGCATCGACGGCAGCGGTGTATGCGCCGAGCGATCAGCCGCATTCGGAAGACGACGCCGTGCGTCCGATCGACATCTACGGCGTCTCGAAACAACTCGGCGAGCAGCTGATCGAGTTCCACTCCCGTCAGCATGGGGCTCCGTACGCGTGCGCCCGCCTGTTCAATGTCATCGGTCCGCGGGAAACGAATCCGCACCTCGTGCCGGACATCATCGATCAGCTCGAGAATGACCGACTTCAGCTCGGTAATCTCTTGCCGAAGCGGGACTACATCTTCGTCGACGATGTGGCTTCGGGCCTCGTGCGCTTGATGGACGAGGACGCGCCTTCCGGCGCATACAACATCGGCAGCGGGGAGGCTTACTCCGCATCCGACGTCGTCGATTCGATTGGCCGGGCGCTCGGACGAGCCTTACAGGTCGATTCGGTACCGGAGCGGCAGCGCGCAGGAGATCGTCCGGTCCTGCGGAGCGACTGCAGCAAGCTTCAGCGCCTCGGTTGGGCGCCAAGGTACGGCCTCGACGAAGCGCTTGCCGCGACGTTGAGGTCTTACGGGTACTGAATGGCTAATCTTGTCAACTGGCTGACGTTGAATATTTTGAACTGTATCTAGCTCTGCGGAGGACGCTCGGGATAAGGTAGCTCGGAACGACAAAGAGGAGGGTTCGCCAAGTGCGCGCAGGACTTCTCGGGTATTTCTTCTTGGCTACAGCTCTTCCGTCTTCTGCCTTAGCGGATCGGCCGGTCCTTATCGAGGCCGCATTCGAAACGGGTGAAGTTCAGCCGTCATCGGGCCACATCGATGCCTTATGGTTAATGACGTTGCCGGACCCGCAGCCGGCCGGCACGTGCGACTTCTTCACGCCGGAAGGTAAGGGCGGCTTCGGGCCGAATAGCCGAACCGACTTCCGGGTGGTCCAATCGGAGGTGTGGAAGAAGGAGCTGATCACGCCTCGAGCCGGCAAGTACTTCGCGCGGAACGTTATCGACCGTACGAAGTGCTATCCCAGGGATGCGCCGCGCAGCAATTTCATATTGACTACGCCGGAGCAGGAGTATCAGTGGGACGAAGAGATCTGGCTCGGCTTCTCCGTGTATCTACCGACGACCTGGCAGCACGACAACAAGTTCAAGAAACCGCACATGGCCCACCTGTCGGGAATCGGCTTGCTCGGCAGCAACGCGACCGCAGACTCCTCGCATCTGGCTTTCCGAATCCACCCCGCGGAGACGAGCGACATCAACGAATGGGTGCTTCGCCTCGTGCCGGCCGACGCGCAGCGCATCACCGATGAACGGGATGCCTATCACAGCATCGCCTCTATCGGTCCCGACCTGGGGAAGTGGACCGACTTCGTGTTTCGGATCCGGTGGAATCCGTTCACCGAGCGAACCAATCCGGCGCGCGCGGGGATAGCCGGAGCCAAGGATCAATGGTACGAGGGCAATCGCGGCATCTTTCAGATCTGGAAGAGCGTCGGCGAAGAGGACGCGAACGGCGATCGACGGATGGAGCTCGTGTTTAGTCGGGTGAACCAGCCGCTCGGGCTGGTCCCGCGCGCCGACCGAGGCCTGCGTCTTTTCTTCGACATGTATAAGTACAGCTGGCAGACGTTCGATACCGATCCGACGGAGCCGATCTTCATAGGCTTCGACGAGATTCGCTACGGGCGCGCAGCCGACGGAATAGGGTTCGACGATGTCGTGCCGCGCTCCGGCCGGTTCGCTAGCGCGGCGAATTCGAAGCGACCGCCGGCAGCTCCGTTGCTGTTGAACTAATAACCAGAATAGGATTGCAAAGCGTTCGGCTGCCTCGGACAGCGAGCCGAGGCGCCGCTTCGCCTCGAGTATAAGCCGTGTAGGACGTCCGGCCGCACTTGACCCAAAGCGGGCCGGACGATATGTACTTCGTCGACGCCAACGTACGGTTGATTTCTCGAGACCGAGGACCGGCTTCGTCCCCGTTTGGGCAGGCTGCCCCCGAATAACTTGAATAAAGCACTACCCCCTATGAAGGTTCTCATGGCCGCAGATTTCCCCCGGTCCTTATCCGACGTTCGGGGGGGCACATGGGCAGCCGCTCTCAATCTCACTGAAGCGCTGATTGAGCACACGGATGCCTCCATCGTCACGGTTTCTTTCCGAAGGGACCTGAAAGCGCCGGAGCGCATCGTGAGGCATGGAGGGCGCCTCGACGTTCGTCAGTACCCGCTCGGCCGATATGGCGGCGTAACGAGACACGCGAGCCAACGGCGAGAGTTCAAGAGACTGCTGAAGGAAACGAACCCGGACATCGTTCATGCTCAAGGCGAAGGGTTCTATTCGAGCCTTGCCGTTCATTCGGGGCGCCCGCACGTGTACACCATACACGGCATTCGCTTGAAAGAGCTGCGGATGGAGCGCCGTCAGCTCGGGTACTTGAGGTATACGCTCCGAAAGCGCGAAATCGAGGAGCATCACCGCCTCGCGAAGCACATCATCACGATCAACGAGTACACGAAAAAGGCGATCGAGGGGCTTCATAACGCTCGGGTCTGGGAGATACCGAACGCCGTCCGGCAGGATCTGATCGATCTCGGGGCAACCCGGGTGGTGAACACCGTCGGCAGCCGAGTCTTGATGGTGGGCGGGGTCCGCCCGCGTAAGGATATCATCACCGCGCTGCGTACCGTCGAAGCGCTCAGAGAACGCGGGATGCCGATAAAGCTCGACGTCGTCGGGCCGAACGCGGACAAGGATTACGTGGGCTCGGTCGAACGGTTCATCCAAGAGAACGAGCTTGCGGAGCACGTCACGATCCATGGATTAGTCGACGACGACGAGCTCAAGCGGCGATATGCCGAAGCCGACGTGTTCCTGCTGACCTCGATCGAGGAGTCATCGCCGATCTGCCTCGTGGAGGCGATGGCGGCGGGGCTGCCGATCGTCGCTACGGATGTCGGCGGAATCGCCGAGATGCTTGCGGATAACGCGGTATTGTGCCGCTCCGGGGACGTCGACGGCATCGTAGATGCGCTTGCATCCGTCTTGTCAAGTGCGGATGCAAGAGCTCGGATGAGCTCGGTCAGCAGCGAAATAGCGCGTTCGAAATGGTCTGCGAAGGCGGTCGCGCTCGCTACGTACTCGGCATACCAGGAAATCGCGCGCACGTTCTGATTCGCCGAAAGGCGACGGCTGCTATTTGAAACAGGAGACGATTATCATGCCCGCATGGAGGTGATGTCGTTTGAAGGGCAGGGACCCATGCAGGCTTACGTTGAAGGCGTCCGAGAAAGGCTCGCCGATATTCGGCAAGTCGCTCGGCTCAACGAGTACGACATGTGGACGTCCCATGGGCCGGTACTGTGGAGAGCCGAAGCTTTTCTCGGGAACCCCGTCTTCTACCCCGTCTACCGCCTCGGCGATCTGTATTCCTATTCCCCTCTCGCACTGATCTTGACGAAAGGGTTCGTCCGCTTCGATGCGGAGCTCGCGAAGCAGTGCGATGCCCCCGGCTTTCGTTTTCTGTCCGGCCGCGGTGTGCTCGACCGCGACATCGAACGGCTCGGCGGCCCCGTAATGTCGGAGCGGAGGATCGTTGCGTCGTCCGCGTACGTAGACCGTATCGTCGCCGCGCTGCTGAGCGACGTGACGATGGTCGAGCGCGCCAATCCGGAGCACACCAATATCGTTCTCTGCGGCGGGAAGGACAGCCTCAATCTGCTGCTGCTGCCGTGGCGTAACCCCGTCTACGCCGCGAGCGCTCCGCCGAACTATGCGTTGGTGAAGCAGTTCGTCGAGGACAACGAGCTGGACGTCAGGGTCGTTCCGCTGCATGACGTTGCCGACGACGCGCTGCTCGATGCCGAGGTGATCGAGAACGGGTGCCGCAACAACCTCGAGCACTGTCGCTGGGGAGGGGACTTGCGGGCTCTGAGCCGGAAGCACGACGGCAAGGTCATCTTCTGGAAGGGGCAGATCGGCGACGCCTTGATGACTCCGCATTGGAAGGAAGTCGGTCGCTGCCCGGATTCCCTGTACGAGAAGGGGCGTAAGGCTTACCGCAGGGCCGAGAAGCTGCTGCCGGTGTTCGCGAGAACGACCGTCGGTCACCGCTTCCTCGAGCCGAGCTTTCGACGCATCCTATGGGAGCGCTGCGCGATGTGGCAGGGCGCGCATGTCTCCCTGATTCGCGCAGTTGCGGATTGTCTCGTCCTGTCCGCTTACCACGGCCCGGAGATGGCCAAAGCGACCGCCGAGGTCGATCTGACGCGGGCCGTGCTCACCGACTTGCGGGACGAAGTCGGTGCTCGCCTGTTGGGCCGCCCTGTGAAGTACCCGGACACGAATCCGGGCCCTCCCGTATCGACCCTCCGCTCGAACCGTTCGAGCCCCGCGCTCTATCTCGACTTGCTGCGGTCGGCAGGCGTCGACGTCATCGGCTGAGCGTCGCGCTCGGCTGTTGGATCACCGGGAAGCGGTAACGTTGGTCAGACTCTCCCTGGCGTGGGCAGGCACCATGCTCGGAGCGGCGCGCGCGTAGACGCGGCTGCTCGACGCCTCCGCGGCGACCTGGGACTCGATCCGGTGGCAAACCGCGATGAGCACGCCGCACAAGCCGAAGAAGAAGTGCCAATAATCGGCGAGATTCAGCCGCATCTGGTCGATCTTCAGCCCGTCGATCAGGAAAAGGATCACCAGTAGCACGCCTGTACGTGCGAGGTCGGCCGAGTACGACGGTTCGGTCGCACGCTTCATTGCCTTCGCGCAACGAATGGCCACGCTGCCGACCAACCAAAGAAACAACAGCATTCCCGGAATCCCGACCGTGAAGAGCAGATACAAGTAGAGATTGTGGGGGTAGTCGATGTAAACGTGGTTGTCGTAGATGATGCCGCGGCCTTCCAGGAAAAATCGCAGCCGAGGCCCATGGCCGATGATCGGCGCGTTCTGAATCTCTCTCCACGCCTGAGGCCACAGCAGAGCTCTCGTATCCGGAATGCCTTCCTCCGTAAACTCGGTCCGCTGGAGTCGATCGAACAGCCCGCCGAATTGCGTGAAGTTCTCGAGGATCAACGCGGTCGCGAGCAAAGTGACCGCCATCCCGCACGCCAAGGCCGCCGCTCGGGCGGTGCCGAGGCGCCGCCGGAAGAACCACAGGTAGAGGCCGAGGCCCCCGACGAGCAGCAAGAATTCGCCGCGAGAGCCCGTCGCAAGCAAGCACAAGACGTTGAGCGCGCCGATGACGGCGATTCCTTTGCGCATCAACCCCGGCTTCGCGTGCCAGAACTGGTGGATCAGCAGGAACTGCATCAGCACCAGATACTGAGCCGTGATCTCGGCCGACTCGAAGGGGCCCGTCAAGCGTCCGTCAGCGCGTACGCGCGTCATGTAGATGTCGCGGATGCCGAACAGGTACATCCGCTCGCCTGGGCCGATCCAAAGCTGGATCGCACAGTAGATCAGCACGAATACGTTGGCGACGATGAAGACCGTCACCACCTTGGACGGATCCTGGAAGCGGTTCACGAGGTCGTAGCACAACCAAAAGACCAGGAATGCCGAGACGAGACTGAACAGGTATACGCCGTGCTGAATGTACGTGCTCGGCTCCATCAGGCTCATGGAGATCATGTACCACAGGAGCAGGAACAGGAAGTGCGGCAGCATCGGCAGCTGCATGCGTTCCTTGCGCAGGAGCGCTGCGATGAATACCACGTAAGCCAGCACTATGCTCGACGTTCCGAACCGCGTGTCGATCAGCTGGAATGGAGCGATCATCAGCAGGACGCTCGTGGCTACCTTCTGGGGCAGCGCCGACGCGAGCACGAAAAGAATCGTGGCTAGCAGGAGTATCAGCGTCAGCTGGTTGAGTTCGGACGCAGAGAGCATGGCGTGGCTCTATCGTTTGCGGTTGCCCGCCGTTCGCCCGATGCAAGTCGGCTCGGACGGACGGCAGTCCACGGAGACGTCAGGGTGTTCTCGGAACGGTGCGCCGGGCCGGGCCCGTGCGCATCTTTCCATGTTGTGCGACGTCAACGTCAGTAGTAGTAGCTCCGATTCTCGCGTTCGACGGATTTGTTGAGCAGCGTGCCGACAAGGTTGAACTCTGCAAGCAATTCCCGTGCCTCGTTCACGTCGTCACGCTTCGTTTGTCCCTCGGCGACGACGAACAGCAGGCCGTCCAGCATCGGAGCCACGGCGAGAGCGTCGTCCGCGGCAAGCAGCGGAGGCAAGTCGACGACGATGACCGTCTCTCTAGGGAGACGCTCGCGCAGCTGTGCGAAGAATTCCCGTCCGCGAGGAGAACCGAGCAAATCCGAAGGCCGATCGAGCGGAACGGACGTCAACAGGCAGCCCAATCGATCGATGCCCGGGCACACGAAGAAGGACTCGAGGTCTTCGCCGTCGCCTTCGAGGTACTCGGTCAGGCCCCGAAAGCTCCCGGGATCGACTCCCAGATACTTGTAGACGGACGGCCGCCGAAGATCCATGTCGATCAGAACGGCCTCCTGGTCCACCTCGGCCGCAATGCTGATCGCGAGGTTCACGGCCGTATAGGTCTTGCCCTCGCCGGGGCCGAGCGACGAGATCCCCAATACCCTCCAATCGTTGCTGCGCATCTTGCGCATGATCCGCGTGCGGACCATTCGGTACGCAGGCTCGGCAGGGTTCCGCGTGTGCTCGGTGATGATTCGTGCCGCCTGAAGGGCGGACCAATTCGCCTCGAGCCTCGTGATTTCCGACAGGCGGATCACATTCTCGGGGTAGCGCGCTCCGTCGCTCGGTGCGGGCAGCGACGGCTCGACGGGCGCTCCGCCGGCCCTGGCGGCCCGTTGCCTTTTCGCTCGCTCGATGGTCGTCCGTATCGTGCTCATTGACCGTTCTTCTTGTTATCCAAGCGCCGTCATCAAAATCAATGCGACGCCGCCGATTCCTGCAAGGCCCATAGCGGTGTTCAGCGCGATACGCTTGAAGGCGTCGCGTCGACTTTCGACGTACGGGATGATTCCGATCGGCGGCATTTCGAGCAGTGCCTGCAGGTCATGCTGACCGCGCACGCTGGTATCGGCCGCCTCGGTCAACGACGCCACGCCGAGGCCGATCGCGATCGAAAGGATGATTCCGAGGAACGATAGCGACACTCGATTCGGGCTCGCGGGACTCGTCGGAACCCGCGCCGGCTCGATGATCGTCAGCCGCTCGCCGCCTTCGCCCGTTTCGAGATTCTGAGCGACTGCGGCCTGGCCCTCGAGATTCCTGAGCTCCTGATACTGCACGAGGGCGAGCTGGCGCTCGTTCTCCAACAGGTTGAATTCGCGCTCCACCTGCGGAGCACGGGCACGGAGGAGCTCGAGCTCGTTGATGCGGCTGAGGAGGTCCTCCCGCATCGACGTCAAGTCGGAAATTTCCTCGCGGGCCGTCTGAATCCGCGCGGTCAGCTGAATGTACAGCGGATTGTTCGGCTGCGTTTGATTCGGTCTGACGTTGCCGAGGCTCGCGAGCTCCTCTTCGAGCGCTCTGACGCTGCTCTGGAGGTTGAGGACGTCGGGATGATTGCTCGAGTACGTTTCCCGCGCAGCCTGCAGCTCCTGGCGCCGTGCGTCGAGCTGAGCGCGCAGCTGCTCGGCGAGGTTCGCCTGGTTCACCGGGCCAGACGACAAAGCCGCGATCTCGCGGCGCAGCGCGATGACGTCGGGATGGTTCTCGCTATAGCGGCCTTGCAGGCGAATCAGCTCCTGCTGCGCGGCCGCGAGCCGATCGACGCCGCCGAGGACAGGCTCGCCGGACGCGTCCATTACCGGCCGAAAGCGCGGCGTTTCCGCGATCTCGCTCTCGAGCACGGCCAGGCGCTCTCGCGCCTCCCTGAGTTGGGCCTCGACTCTCGTCAGGTCCTCCCGGGCGCGCGTCCACATCTGCAGATTGACGGGCTGATCCTCGGGCAGGTTACCCGCGTTCTGTTCCTTGAATTGCGCGATGCGCTCGCCGATGTCGGCCAGCTTGTCCTGAAGCTGCTTCGCCTCGGCGTCGAGAAACGCCGTCGTCCGGGCCGCCGACTCCGTCCGAACGGCTCGATTCTGCTCGATGTAGAGCTGCGACAGCCGTTCGACGACGTCGCGGGCCTTGACCGGGTCGGGGTAAAGGAACGAAAGCCGGAAGGCGTAATTGACGATGGTCTCGCGACGAGTTCGGGGATCTACTGTAAGGATGTGCTGCGGTTCCATCGCCGCATCGTCCTGGAAGCGTGCAATCAGCTCACCGATCGGAACCGTTCCGCGATCCTCGGGATACAGATCCAGGCTTTCGATCAATGCCTCGACGTTCGGCGCCGCAACCACGCGTTGGTGGATCGCCTGAATCCGCTCGTCGAGGTAGCTGGTCACCGTCGTCGGAACGAAATCGGGCGAAACATCCTGCTGTTCGATTAATATCAGCGCATCCGACTCGTACATCGCCGGCAAGGCGAACGTAATGTAGATCGACACGAGCGCCACGAGCCCGCCCGCGGCCACTGTCTCACGCCATCGCCGGCGGAGCACCGCAATATAGGCCGACCAGGTCATTTCTTTTGGTTCAGAGGCCATGTCGCTACCGAATGTGTCGGGAGACGAAGTATCGTGCCGCAATCGACTTCGATATGGCAACGTGAGTCACAGTTCCGTATCGCATAGTGTGCGACCGTCGCACCTTTCTCGATGCGGGCAGTTCGCAAAGCCGCGCGTCGCAGGGTTTGTCGAAAGGCGCCCTCGGCGTGAAGGGCTGGGGCGGGCCTTGGCACGAGTTCGTTTGCAGTATTATGTTAGATGCCTAGCGGCAAGAGCTACTGTATCTCTACCCGCTTCTCGAGGAGTTCATATGCACCTGAGACTCGTCCTCCTGACGTTCGTCGTGACGATGCTAGCCGGCCGGGCGGTGGCTCAGACGGCAGAGCAGGCATACCACGTGAAGCCGGGAGACGTGCTCCAAATCTCGGTGTGGGGCGAGCCCGAGCTGCAGGGACCGGCGCTCGTCGGGCCCGATGGTACCTTCTCGTTCCCGTTGGTGGGGCATCTCGATGCGAAGGGCAAGACCGCGGCCGAGCTCCAGGAGATCGTCGTGCAGCGGCTTTCCGAATATCTGTCGACGCCGGTCGCGACGGTGTCGCTCGCCGAGGTCAACGGAAACAAGATTTTCGTGATCGGGCAGGTCAATAATCCCGGCGAGTTCGTGATGGGCGCGCCGGTCGACGTCATGCAGGCGCTCAGCATGGCCGGCGGCGCGAACCCGTTTGCATCGCTCGATAACATATTGATTTTGCGTCGGAATGGCGACGAGCAGGTCGCGCTGCCGTTCCGCTACTCACAAGTGATCCGGGGTAGGGACCTGAATCAGAATATCCTGCTGCAGAGCGGGGATGTCGTCGTCGTGCCGTAAGAACTCGTCGCAATCGCGCGACAACGCTCGAGGTTCCGCGTAGTGGCTGCCGGTGAGCGCACGAAGGCTCGCACGAACGGCGGCGGGCACGGTCGACTGTTTTTCGCCCAACCCACACAACGACTGTGATGAAATTCACTCGCTGCGCCCTACGGAATCGCTAAGCTTCCCGTTTGCCGCCCGTCCCACGAAAATGTCGTCCATAGACGTATCGATAGTCGTACCCCTTTATAACGAAGCCGAAAGTGTCGCGCTTTTGCATCGCCGTATCACGGATGCGCTGCACGGCTCGGGCCTCGAGTACGAAATCTTGTTCGTCGACGACGGCAGTCGGGACGAAACGTTATCGCTTGCGACGAACCTCGCGAAGGAAGACCCGCGGCTCCGCGTCGTCGAGTTCCGGGCCAACTACGGTCAGACGCCGGCGATGGCGGCGGGGATTGACCTGGCCCGCGGCAAGATCATCGCGACGATGGACGGCGACCTCCAGAACGACCCGTCGGACATACCGCGGATGCTGGCCGAGATGGATGCGGAAACGGACATGGTCGTCGGCTGGCGAAAGAACAGGCAGGACAAGCTCATTACCCGCAAGATTCCGTCCTGGATCGCGAACCGGCTGATCGGCAAGGTGACGGGCGTGCCGATTCGGGACAATGGCTGCTCGTTGAAGCTGTACCGCGCGAACATGATCAAGCGCGTTCCGCTGTATTCCGAGATGCATCGCTTCATTCCGGCGATGGCGTCGATCACCGGCGCGCGTGTGAAGGAGGTTCCGGTCACGCATCACGCGCGGCAGTTCGGGAAGTCGAAATACGGCCTGTCGAGAACGTACAAGGTTTTGCTGGATCTGCTCGCGATCAAGACGATCATCGGGTTTGCGCAACGGCCGCTCTTATGGTTCGGCCTGCTCGCGGCGCCTTTGCTGATCGCGGCCCCGATATTCATCGTCGTCTCGATCGTGCCATTGCTCGTATCCGACAAGGAGGCGATCCTTCCTCTTGCGGGAACCGGTGTGCTGTTCGGCACGCTCGGATTGTTCCTCATCCTGTGCGGAGCGATAGGAGAGCTCGTGTATACGACGGGTAGCGTTGATTTGTCAGAATACTCGCGGCTCCTCGCAGCGGACCGCACGCCAGCCGAGTCCCGGCGCTACGACGCATCGGTGCACGGCCGTGTCTGACGCTTCTGCGGCAGGAAAGCCGTATTACTCGGCCGTCGTGCCGGTCGGCGCCCGCGTCGACGATCTTCCGGTGCTGCTCGCCGAATACGACGAAGCGTTCAAGGCGATCGGCCAGCCCTACGAGATCATCGTCGTGCTCGACGGCGAGGGGCAACGTTGGCTCGAGCCGCTCCGCAGCGCGTGCGCGAACGGGCTCCGGCTGCGCGTGATCGAGCTCGCGCGCCGCTTCGGAGAAGCGGCGGCGCTCGCTGCCGGATTCGACGCGGCTCGCGGCGACGTGATCGTCACGTTGCCTGCGTACTATCAGGTCGAGCCCGGCGAGATTGCGAAGCTCGTCGCGGAGCTCGGCGACGGCAACGACATGCTGATCGCCGTGCGGTGGCCGAGAGTGGGCGGGGCGTTCGATCGGCTGCGGCGAGGCACCTTCCACCGCTTGTTCTTCGCGACGAGCGGCATGCGCTATCGGGATCTCGGCTGCGGCGTGCGCGTGCTGAAGCGGCCGATCGTCGAAGAGATCACCTTGTACGGCGACCAGCATCGCTTCTTGCCGGCGCTCGCCGCGCGCCGCGGATTTCGCGTCCGCGAGATCGAGCTCGCGCAGTCGCGCCACGACTTCTTCCGCGGCCGATACCGGCTGCGGGACTACTTACACGGTTTCCTGGACGTCCTGACCGCGTTCTTCCTCGTGCGCTTCACGAAGAAGCCGCTGCGGTTCTTCGGCACGATCGGCTTCGTCGCAGCGAGCCTCGGTGGATTGTATACGGCCGTTCTGCTCGTCCAACGCGTGTTCTTCAGCGTGCCGCTCGCCGATCGGCCCGCGTTGCTTCTCGGTTCGCTTCTGATCGTGCTCGGCGTGCAGACTTTCGCGCTGGGCTTGATCGGCGAGCTGATTATTTTCACGCACGCGAGTAGTATGAAGGAATACGCGGTACGCTCCGTGATAGAAGGCGGGACGACGGGCGAGGCAAACGCTACCGAGCCGTCCGACGAAGGGCCGAAAAGCGCCCGAACGCCGAACGCTTTGCGAGACGTCGCCGGGTCGAGCTGAGCACTGTCCAGCCCGCTAAAGAAGAACAGCAAGAAGCGACTCGAGTCGGCAGCAGGATGGACGAGAACGACCTTCGGCAGTTGTTCGCCAAAGTCTTCAACCTGGACGCGTCGACGGTTACCGGCGAGATGAATCCCGACACCGTCGCTGGGTGGGATTCGTTCGGACATATGCGCCTGATCACCGCCGTAGAAACTGCTCTCGGCACTCAGCTGCGCATGGAGCAGATCATCGAGATCGACAGTTTCGAATCGCTCTGCCGCACGGTTGCAACAGCGCGCGCAGAATGACGACAACGATGCTCCTGCGGCGCGTGCTCACGCCGCCGCTCCTCGTATCCGTGTTGTGCTGGATACGGTGGCGCGCGAAGGTTAGCTTCCGCTCGGAGGTCGAAGTCAGCGACAACCTCTGGTTCGGCGCGAATTGCGTCGTCGCGTCGTTCTGCAAGATCAAGACGTCTGCCGGACCGATGCACATCGGCAGCAATGTGGAGATCGCGACGCATTGCTTCCTGTCGTCCGATGCGGGAGGCGTGTGGATCGGCGACGACGTGATGATCGGGCCGATGGCGTGCATCATCGGCAACAACTACCGCTACGACCGGCTCGATCAGCCGATCAGAGTGCAGCCCAAGGTTTCGAAGGGCATCCGCATCGGACGCGGCGTGTGGGTCGGCTCGGGCGTCGTCGTGCTCGACGGCGCAGAGATCGGCGACAACGCGATCATCACCCCGAACTCCGTGGTTTCCGGGCGGGTTCCGGAGAACGCAATCGTGCAGGGCAATCCGGCACAAGTGATCTTCAAGAGGCGGTGACGCTCGGCGCGAGCGGGTGAGAGCATGGACGTGTCCGTCGCCGATCTGGTCCGCGCGTCGATGCGAAAGCATCCGGAGCGGCTGGCCTTGCACGCGCGCGACGAGCAGCTGACCTATCGGGAGCTCGCGCGCCGCATCGCCGGAGTCCGCAGCCGGCTGCGCGAGCTCGGGCTCGACTCCGCGCCGCGCCTCGGCATCGTGACCGGGGACGACGCGAGCACGTACGTCGCGATCATCGCGGCATTTTTGAGCGGCGCGACGTACGTCCCGCTGAACAAGAAGGCTCCGCTCGCCCGCAACCTCGATATCGTCGAGGACGCGGATCTGTCTGCGATCATCGCGGCCGAGCCCGGCGAGCTCACCGAAGCCGCCGGCTTGCCGGTCGTGACCGGGTTCCAGCGGGCCGTCGCCGAGCCGCAGGTCGACGATGCGGTCCCGGCGGTCGAGGATGCGGCTTATCTCTTGTTCACGTCCGGCAGCACCGGCAAGCCCAAAGGCGTGCCGATCGATCACGGCAGCCTGAACCGCTTCATGACCATGATGCTGCGGGAGTGCGGTTATACGTTCGGGCCCGACGACCGCTTCCTGCAGATGTTCGAGCTCACGTTCGACTTGTCGGTCGTGTCGCTGTTCCTGCCGCTTTGCGTCGGCGCGAGTTGCCACATCGTGCCGGATTCGCGTATCGGCTTCGTTGCGGCTCTGAAGGTGCTGCGCGAGCAGCGCATCACGGTCGCACTGATGGTGCCGTCGCTACTCGCGTACGTCGAAGCGCACCTCGAGACCGTCCGCTTACCGGACCTGCGACTCTCGATGTTCTGCGGGGAAGCGCTATTGCAGCCGCTCGTCGAGAAGTGGTCGAAGGTCGTCGACGGAAGGGCCGTCCACAACTGGTACGGGCCGACCGAGGCGACGATCTTCTGCATGCGCTACGAATGGTCTGAAGACCGCTCGGCCAATGCCGCGGTCAACGGCGTCGTGCCGATCGGTCGTCCGATGGGCGATACCGAAGCCTGGCTGATCGACGCGAACGGACAGCGCGTCGACGCGCCGGGCGAGAAAGGGGAGCTCGTGCTCGCCGGGCGCCAGCTGGCATCCGGCTATTGGCGAAGCCCCGCAAGGACGGCGGAGGCGTTCTTCAAGGCCCCCGGCGCCGAGCGGCCGTCCGGATATCGGACCGGGGATCTGTGCTTCAAGAACGCCGACGGCGATTTCGTCTACTGCGGTCGCACCGATGCCCAGGTCAAGGTGGACGGCCACCGGGTCGAGCTCGGCGAGATCGAGCACGCCGTCCGCAAGGTCACCGGGCGGACGGCGGTAGCGGTCGTCGCGGTGCCCGACGGCCGAGGCGTCGTGCTCGCGCTCTTCATGGAGCGTCCGGAGATCGACGAGTCGTCGTTGATTTCGGAGCTGAAAGGGCTGCTGCCCGCGTATATGCTGCCGCGTCACATACGCTATCTGGACCAGCTGCCGCTCAACTTGAACGGCAAGTTCGACCGGCCGAAGATGCGAGCCCTTTTTCTGGAAGCAGCGCCGGCCTGACGACTCGGCTCACTGCGCGAGACCGACCTCCTCGACGCCCTTGATGCGGTCGAGCAGCACCTTCATCTTGCGCTCGTACACCGGGCGCGAGTACTTCGACTCGTACATCGCCCGGGCGGCCCGTCCCTTCGCGGCGGCGAGGTCCGGGTTCGTCAGCGCCGCCGTGATCCCGCGCGCCATGTCCTCGGCCGACGGTTCGACGAGGAAGGCCACGTCCTCGGAAAGCACTTGCGTGTGCGAGTAGATACGGGTGGCCACGAGCGGCTTGCCGAGCGACAGCTGCTCGTAGAGCTTCAGCGGAGTGTTGGTTCCGCTCGAGCGCGGCGACGTCAGCACCGTCGCGGCGTTATTGATGCGCTTCGCCTCCATCTGAGGCACCCGGCCGATGATGATCACGTCTTCGTCGAGGCCGCAGCGCCTCGCGAGCTCCTTCATCTCGCTGACTTGCTGAGGCGTCCCGCCTGCCATCAGCAGCACGGCGTCCGGGCAGCTGCGCTTCGCTTCGGCAAATGCCGGGATCAGGATATCGAGCCCCTGGTACCTCTCGAACGTGCCGGCGTAGACGACGAGCGGTCTGTCCGCAGGGATCTCGACGTCGAGCGCTGTCGGCTGCTCGTTGCGCTGCCCCGACATGCCGGCGAGGCGTACCGGCTCGAATATCGAGTTCTCGATCAGGACATGCTTCGGGCTGTCGCCGATCTCACCGATCACGTAGTCCGACAGATCCGGGCAGATCGTGATGACCGCGTCCGCGGCCTTCAGGGAGCTGCTCTCGAGCTTCGAGAAGAGCGCCTTCAGCGTCTTCGACTTGCTGAACTCGAAGTTGTCGAGCTGCTGCGGCAGGCTCGAGTGCATGTCGTACACGAGCCTGAATCCGAACAGCGGCTTCAGAAAGCGGCAGAAGAACACCGCCTCTTCGTGCGCGTGGACGAAATCGTAGCGGCGCCGGATCAGCATTCCGACCGTCCAGATGAACATCAGCGCATCGAGCAGCACCTTCGGCATGGACGGTCCCGTCTTGATCTCGCCGAGCCCCGGAACGTTCGGGATGCGGACGATCCGCACACCGGGGAGATCGACGTCCTGCCCCTGGCCGTAGGTGAGCAGATCGATCTCGATGCCGAGCTCCGCCATGACCAGCGTGCGGTAGTAGACGCTGAAAGGCGTGCCGCGAGGTGAGAAGAAGGGTTGCGGTGCGACGACGAGTGCTTTCATATGGGCGTTGCGGGCCTCGTTCTCGTTCTGGTTATCCCCCGCGACCAGCGGCCGGCGCAAGGGACACACGGCCACGCGAATTGCCCTGGCAGGTTATGCCATCCCTCGTAAGAGTGCAACTGACGTAGCGGTGACGCCACTACCGGGTGGTCACGGGGCGATCCTACGGCATGGCCGCAGGCGAAAGCGTGAACTGCGACACGATTCGCGGGCCCGGCGGAAATTACGATCGCGTGTCATATTGCCTTTCGATCGGCGGCGGGCAGTCGGATAGCAGCCAAGCCATGGTTGCGCGTCGCGTTCCCACTTACAATCGGCCCGGAAGAGGCTACGGATCAAATAATAAAGATGTGTGGGATAGCAGGCATCCTGTCCCAGGATAACTTGGATCTCGTCCGGCGCATGACCGCTGCCATGGTGCACAGAGGGCCGGACGACGAGGGATACGTTTTCGAGGACGGCGTTGCGCTCGGACAACGCCGGCTCAGCATCATCGACCTCGAAGGCGGGCATCAGCCGATCGGCAGCCCCGACGGGCAGCTTCAGCTCGTCTGCAACGGCGAGATCTACAACAGTCCCCAGTTGAGGAAGCGTTACGAGGCTCGCGGCTACCCGTTCAAGACCCGTACGGACGTCGAGGTCATCCTGCCGCTCTACCTCGAGTACGGGGAGGATTGCGTCAAGCACCTCAAGGGGATGTTCGCGTTTGCCGTCTGGGACGGCAGGAACCGATCCTTGCTCCTCGCCCGGGATCACATGGGCCAGAAGCCGCTGTTCTACGCGCACACGGATCGCGCGTTCCTGTTCGCATCCGAGGTGAAAGGCATTCTCGCGACGGGGCTCGTTACGCCGGAGCCCGATCTCGAGGCGCTCTGGCATTACATCTCGCTGCGCTTCGTCCCAGACGACCGCTCCCTCGTCAAAGGCGTCCACAAGCTCCGCGCGGGCCACACGCTGACGCTCGTCGACGGCAAGGCGACGGAGCGCAAGTACTGGAGCCCGGTGTTCACGGACAAGGTCAAGCGCAGCGAGGACGAGCTCGCGGACGAACTCGACGAGCTTCTGAACAGGATCGTACAGGAGCATCTGCTCAGCGACGTCGAGGTCGGCGTGTTCCTGAGCGGCGGCATCGATTCGAGCACGGTAGCCGCGATCGCAGCCCATCAGCAAAGCTCGCTTTCGAGTTTCTCGATCGGCGTTAAGGATCAGTCCTTCGACGAGCTGCCGTACGCGCGAATGGTGTCCGAAAAGTACGGCTTGACTGCGCACGAGCGCATCGTCGAAGCCGACCTCGTCCGGCTGATGCCGAAAATGATCAGAGCGATGGACGAGCCGTCCGATCCGTTCGGCGTCGGCGTGTATCTCGTGTCCGAGGTCGCGAGCGAGCACGTCAAGGTCGTGCTGAGCGGCGATGGCGGTGACGAGAATTTCGCGGGCTACGACCGCTACGCCGGGCAGCGGCTCGCCGAGTATTACAGTTGGTTGCCGCGCCCGCTGCGGCAGCACGTGATGCCGCGCTTGATCGGTCTGATTCCCGAGTCGTTCGGCTACAAGAGCCTTGCGCAGAAGGCGAGGTGGCTGAACGAAATGTCGTTGTATTCGAGCGGGCATCGCTACGCTCAGAGCATGAGCTTCCTGAGGTTCATGCCGGAGGCCAAGCAGCAGCTCTTTACGGACGACGCGCTGGCCGGCATCGCCGAACGCGATTCCGCGCAGAAGATCCTCGACTTTTTCGCTGACGGCAGCGCGACGGACGTCGTCGATAGAATGCTCTACACGGATCTGATGACGCGCATGCCGGATCATCTGCTGACGCTCGGCGATAGAATGTCGATGGCGCACTCGCTCGAGGCGCGGCCGGTGCTGGTCGACTACGAGCTCGTCGAGTTCGCAGCCCGGCTCCCTGCCGATATGAAGCTGCGCGGGCGGCAGCTCAAGTATCTGCTGAAGAAGGTGGCGAGCCGCTATCTTCCGGCGCCGTTGATCGAGCGGGAGAAGCAAGGCTTTTCGTTCCCGATCGCCCGTTGGCTGCGCACGGACCTGAAAGAGTACACTCGGCGCCTCTTTGCTCAGTCGCGCTTCGTCGAGCTGGGTCTCTTTCGAGAAGAATATATGACGCGCCTGTTCCGCGAGCATCTGGACGGGACGGCAGACCACAATTATCGCCTGTGGATACTGATCAACCTGGAAATCTGGTACCGGATGTACTTCGAAAACAATAGCGTCGAGGACATGCAGGATTTCACGGAAGAGCTGCTTGCGGCCTAGCTTGTCGATGCGCCGGCGCTCGCCGGCGGAAGATTCTTTAGTACAACGATCGCTGCGGTTCCCGGTTTCCGCTCGGGAGCGTTACCGAGTGATCCTTCGAGCGGTGAGACGACTATGACGACGGCTCTCAAATCTGCGCCTGACAACGACACCTCGAACGACCCGCGCCTCGATGCGGTCAGGTCGTTCTGGGACAACCATGTGCACGATTGGAAGGTCGCGAAGAGCGAGGCCGGCACACACGAGTTTTTCCTCGAGATCGAGGCGTATCGCTTCGAGAAGCTCGCTTACCTGCCGAAGCTCGTGAAGTTCGACGGGTACCCGGGTAAGACCGTCCTCGACGTCGGCTGCGGCGTAGGCAACGACCTGTCGCGGTTCGCGAGGCACGGCGCGAAGGTGACGGGCATCGATCTCGCGCCGCATTCGATCGATCTCGCGCGCCGCAACTTCTCGCAGCGGGGGCTCGAGGGCGAGTTCTTCGTGATGGACGGCGAGGCGATGACTTTCCCGGACAATTCGTTCGACGTCGTCTATTGCCATACCGTTCTGCACTTCACGCCCAATCCTCGCCGCATGATCGCCGAGATCGAACGGGTGCTGAAGCCGGGCGGCGAAGCGATTCTGATGACCGTGAATCGAAACTCCTGGCTGAACTTCATGCATCGGATCGCGAAGGTCGAGATCGATCATCTCGACTCGCCCGTCTTTTACATGTACTCGATCGACGAGTTCCGCGACATGCTCGACGTCTTCGAAGACGTGCAGATCATCCCGGAGCGTTTCCCGGTGCGCACGAAGGTGCATTCCGGGCTGAAGGCCAGATTGTTCAATGCGGTCTTCGTCGATGTGTTCAATCTGTTGCCACGCAGCGTCGTACGCGGTGCGGGCCATCACCTGATGGCGTTCTGCCGAAAGCGCGCTGCCGAGCGCGGCTGACGCGGAACCGGACGGTGAAGCGAGAGCCGGAGCGTCTGCTCGAGCGCACCTTCGACGTCGTCGTGGTCGGCGGCGGCATCCACGGCGCGTGCGCCGCGATGGAGGCGGCGCGGCGCGGGCTTAGCGTCGCGCTTCTCGAGCGCGGCGATTTCGGCTCGGCGACGTCCCATAACTCCCTGAAGCTGCTTCATGGCGGCTTCCGCTACATACAGCACCTCGATTTCCGGCGGATCCGGCAATCGATTCGCGAGCGCCGCTATTGGCTCGCGGCCGCGCCGCATATGTGCCGCCCGCTTGCGTTCCTGATGCCGCTGCGCGGCGTCGGAACCCGCAGCCGGGGCGCGCTCTACGGTGCGTTGAAGCTGTACGAGTTGATCGCCGCGGACCGCAATCGGGGCGTCCCCGCGGAGCGGGCAATACCGGCCGGACGCATCGTAGGCAAGCACGAGCTCTACTCGCTCGCTCCGAGCCTGCGCCCCGGCTATACGAGCGGCGCGATCTGGTACGACGGCCAGATGCTCGACGCCGATCGGCTGCTGTTGAGCTGTGTCGCCGCGGCCGTGGAGTCAGGCGCGGTAGCGATGAACTACGCCGCGGTCGAAGGCCTGTCGCTGACCCGCGACAACGCAGTCGCAGGCGTGAAGGTCCGAGACCGCTTGCGCGGCGAAGAGCTCGACGTGCGGGCGAAACAGGTTATATTCGCGGCCGGACCGTGGAACGCCGCGCTGCTGAAGACGGCCGGGATTGCGAGCTGGCGGCAGCAGGCCGCGCAGGTCAAGAGCATGAACGTCGTCGTTCCGGCGCTGTTCGAGCGCGACGACCTTGCCGTAGGCATCGAAAGCAAGAGGCGCTCGGATTCGGTGGTCGGGAACACGAACAGGCTGTTCTTCGTGACGCCGTGGCAAGGGCTCTCGGTGATCGGCACGACGCACGAGCCGTTCGACGGCGAGCCCGAGGCGTGCACGTTCGGCCGCTCCGAGGTCGAAGCGTTCCTCGGCGAGTTCAACGATGCGTACTGCGGACGCCCGGTGGATCTCGACGACGTCGTCTATGTTTACGGCGGGCTGACACCGGCGGTCGAGGGCCGCATCGCGCTCGGGCGCTCGCGGCATGCGGTCGTGACGGATCACTCGGCCACGGACGGAGTAGCGGGGCTTTGGAGCGTTGCCGGCGTGAAGTTCACGACGGCCCGATACGTCGCTGAAATTGCGGTCGCCGCGGTCGCTGCACGCGCGGGGCTCGACAGCCCGGCCCGAGTGCCGACGACAGCGCTGCCGGGCGGCGAAGACTTCCCGGGCGAGGATGTGCTGATCGAACGGTTGCGCCGATCCACCGATTTGGACGGGGCGCTCCTCGGCCAGCTCGTGCGCGCGTACGGCACCCGCGTCGAGCACGTTCTCGAGGCCGGCGGCTACGTGCCCGGCAGCGGCGAGGAGGGCGTGCTCGCGTGCCGGATGCGCTACGCGATCCGCGAGGAGATGGCCGTGTGCATCGACGACTTGCTGCATCGCCGCACGCATCTCGCGATGACGGGGAAGGCGGACACGAAAAGCCGCGAGCTCGCGGCCGCGCTGCTCGCCGAAGAGGGCGGCGACGCAAGCTGTTTAGATATCGACGCGCGGGCATTCGATTCGGCAAGCTCGGCATCGGCCGAGCTCGTTTCGTAGCCCGCGCTGCGTAAGGTTTCCGAAAATGGAAGGACGGAAGATATGAGGGTCTGTGTTACGGGCGGTACCGGCTTCACCGGTGCGGCTCTCGTCAAGCGTCTGCTCGAGGAGGGACACGAGGTTTCCGTTCTCGATAAGCAGAAGGGTCTCATTTCGGACGAGCTCGAGCGGCTCGGAGCGAGGCTGGTCTTCGGCAGCGTGACCGATCCCGCGACGGTCGCCGATTGCGTCCGCGGATGCGAGGTCGTCTTTCACCTCGCCGCCGCGTTCCGCGAGCTGAACGTGCCGGACAGCGTATATAAAGAGGTGAACGTCGACGGCACGAGGATCGTCGCCGAACAATCCCTCGCTGCGGGTGCGCGGAAGCTGGTGTACTGCAGCACGCAAGGCGTGCACGGTCATATCGACAATCCGCCCGGCAACGAGAACTCTCCGATCGCACCGGCCGATTACTATCAGCAGACGAAGTACGAAGGCGAGCTCGAGCTGCCGCCGTTTGCCGAGCGCGGGCTCGAGTACACGATCATTCGACCCACCGCGATTTACGGTCCCGGAGACCCGGGCCGCTTCGTGATGATCTACCGGCGCGCGAAGAAGGGCGTGTTCCCGATGTTCGGCTCCGGGCAGACTTATTACCATCCGGTCTACATCGACAACCTGGTCGATTCGTTCCTGCTCGCGATGCCCGAGGGTGCCGGCCGAGGCGAGGCTTATATCATCGGCGACGAGGAGTATTTCTCGCTGGACGAGCTCGTGAAGCGGGTCGGCAAGGCGATCGGCGTCGACGTGAAGGTGCCGCATTACCCGATCCTGCCTCTGATCGTCGCCGGGCACGTCGTCGAGAAAGCGTGCAAGCCGTTCGGCATATCGCCGCCGATCTTCCCGCGCCGGGTGGACTGGTTCCGGCAAGTGCGCGCGTTCGATATCAGCAAGGCGAAGCGTGATCTCGGATACGTGCCGCGCGTCGGTATCGACGAGGGTCTTCGCAAGACGGGAGAGTGGTACCTCGCGAACGGCTACATCTGAGCGCGCGGAAGACCCCGTCATCCGAGGCGTCGACCGTGTTCTTATGGATCCCGTTCGAGGCTGTCTCGAGGCTGCTCGCGCAGCACGGACCGACCTAGCGTGCTGGGGCGAATAGCGACCAACGCCGCGGCTCTCGCTATCGCGGGGTTGGTCGCTCAGCTGATCTTCGTTTCGATCGAGGTCGCGATCGCGCGGCAGCTCGGGCAGGAGGATTACGGTGCGTTCGCGACGGTTTATGTCTTCGCCGTCACGATCTGGGTATCGATCGATCTCGGTACGAGCTGGCGCCTAATCGAGTCGGGTTCGCGCGACCCTTCGACGATCGCGGAGCTGCTTGGCACGACGGCAGCGCTGAAGGTCATCGGCCTCCTGCTGCTCTGGCCGGTGGTCGCGGGCGGCCTCGTGCTGCTCGAATACGATTCGCGAATCATCGTCCTGTTCCTGATTTTTTTCGTTTACGCGGTCGCGATCTCGCTGCAGGATTCGATCGCCGCGGCGTATACCGCGCGGCAGCGCATGGTCATCAACGCCGCCTTCCAGGCGGGGACGCCGATAGCGATAGCGATTCTGGTCGCCGTGGCGCTGATGATCGGCGGCGATCTGTACTCGGTCGGGTTCATGTATGGGCTCGCGGGGCTCGGCGCTACGACTCTGTGGCTCGTGTTGGTGTTCAGAGCGGAGCGTCCCCGCGTACGCTTCGCGTCATCGGGCGAAATCCTTCGCGGCAGCTACCTGTACGGTATCAGCGGATTTTTGTCGCAGCTCTTCTATAAGAGCGACGTCATGCTGCTGTCCGCGCTCGCCCCGATCCAACAGGTCGGCATCTACGCTGCGGGGTACAAGCTTCTGGACCTGGCGTACAAGGCGCCGATCATCAGCGCAAAGGTCGTGTCGCCCGCGCTCTTCGTCCAGCACCAGGCGGACGTCGAGCAGTATGGCCGTTCCGTCGACGCGTTCGTGCGCATCAGCACCGTTGCGGGCATCATCCCGGCAATCGTCTGCTACTTGAATGCGCCGCTGATCATCGGCCTGCTTTTCGGCCCTGGGTTCGAGGAAGCCGCGCTCGTGCTGCAAGTGCTCAGCGTGAGCTTCGTGCTGAAGTTCGTCGGCGGCGCGCTGCAGACGGTCTTGACGACGCGCGGGCAGCACCGGCTGCGGACGGCCGGGCTCGCGTGCTCGGTCGGCGCAGGGGTGGCAGGGCACGTTCTGCTGATTCCGACGTACGGCGCCGTCGGAGCGGCGTTCGCGGTGGTCGGGGCAGAGACTCTGCTCGTGCTGATCTACCTCGTCGGGATCGCCGATGCCGCGCTGCGGCGCTTGCTCGGCAGGCGGCTCGCGGTGGCGGTCGTGGCCGGCGCTGCGGCGCTCACACTTGCGGCCGTCGTCGGTCTCGGCCGCATAGGTGCCTCTGCGGTCGGGCTCGCGGCGTGCGTCGGCGTGCTTCTTGCGTTCGGCTATCTGACTTCCGCTGATCTGATGGTCTTGCGAGCCTCGGTCACCGGACGCAAAGCGGGCGGCTAGCGGGCTGCCGGGGCGCTTTCTTGACACCTCCGGGAGGGCTCAGTAGCCTTGCTGCTCTGCGCGGGGCCATAGCTCAGCTGGGAGAGCGCTACAATGGCATTGTAGAGGTCGCCGGTTCGATCCCGGCTGGCTCCACCACCCTCTCTGCGGCTACACTTACCGCCCTTCTCGAACCAGACGTCCCCATCGTCTAGAGGCCTAGGACACCGCCCTTTCACGGCGGCAACCGGGGTTCGAATCCCCGTGGGGACGCCAATCTCGTGCGTACCTCCACCGAGCGTCCGCTACCTCCTCGCGCGTCTGCTACCTCCGTCGCGGCCTCTGCGACAGAATCTCGTCTCGCTGCCTGCACCCGCATCTCTTGCCGGCTGTACCGCGTTTCGCGCCGTCTGCATCGTCGGCTATCGTCGATACTGGGTGAGAAGCAGCGCGTGCTCCGTTGTAGCCCGCTAAACAGCGTTCGCGAACTAGAGATAGTTAGCTGTGGAATATATTTCGGAACTAAGTGTCTTTTCGAAGCTGTTATTTCGTCGCATATCGGCGACGACTTGGGCATCCTGTCTCGATGGATATTATAGGAGCCTTCTCAGTAATTGGATGGTTCAAAAAGAACAATGAAGAAGCCTGGGCAGCAACAGAACGCATGGGGGCAGCCGGTTTCATCCGAGCCGCATTACAAGAGGGCAGCACGATTCGTCGGGCTCGCAGCAGTCACTGCATTGTCAGGTCCTGCGCTCGCCGCGGAGCATTTCATATCGCCGGGAGCGACAGGCTTCGATTGCTCCCGTGTTGCTCCGGGCGACACCGTGACTTTCCGCACAGGCGTCTACCGCCTCTCGAGCGCGTTCACGCTTCGAGATTGCAATGGAACCGCATCGAAGCCGATCAACATTCGCACGAATGGGCGCGTCGAGTTCATCAAGACGTCGACGAGCAAGAGCGGCTTCGTTTGGAACTTGCGCAGCGTCCGCCATGTCGTCATCGATGGCGGCAGCGGTCGCTTCATCGTCACGAACTCCTCCGGAAGATCGCCTGCGGCCTACGTCGCTTTCACGGGCACGTCGTCGAACTTCACGTTTCGTAACGTCGAGATCGACGGCAAACGCGCAACCGGCGGCGCCGGAATAGGGCTCAGCGTCAACGATGCGGACGTGAACGATTCGTGCCAGCCGTCCAGCGTATGCAAGTGGCGAGAGAACATCGTCATCGAGCGAATCAAGGTGCGCGGGCTGCGAGATATCGGCGAGTGTCTCTACATCGGCCCGAATTGGGGAAGTACCCAACCTGCGAAGGACGATTGGCGGCTCCGCAACATTACGATCAGAAATAACGACGTGCAGGATTGCGGCCGCGACGGCATTCAGCTGAAGTCAGCCATTGCCGGCAAGAATCAGATATCCGGTAACACCGTTCGCCTGACCGGTGCAGCGGGAGGGGCGGACTCGAAGCCGACCGGGCAACGGCACGGAATATCGGTTTACGAGGGCTGCGCAGACGTCACGAACAACGTGGTCGACAGCGCCGGCGAGCGCGGCATCGAGTTCTACAGCCATTACCTGCCCGCAAAGTACGGCCCGTGCAAGGCGACGGTCAGAGGAAACCGAATCGTTTCACCCGGCAAGACGGGCCCTCTGCCAGGCTCCGGAATCGAGGTAGGTCGGATAAGCAGCAGCACCTACGATTTCGCGCTGACGATCGACGGCAACACGATCGAACGTGCGCCGGGGAATGCGGTATCCATCAACGGCCAGGTCGCTCAGCGCGGGGTCATCTCCTCGACGAAGATCTGCCAAAGCGGCTCGATCAAGAAAGGCAAGTACAGCGTTTCGGGCACGGTGAACTCCTGTAGCAGCACGGCGACGTTCTCGTCGAGCATTCAGCCGTCGGCGCCTCTCGGGTTCACGGTTCAGTAGAAGCAGGCCGGTCGTCGTGCTGTGTGTGGTGCGTTCAACGAGAGCCGAAGCGTCTTCGATACCACAGTGCCGCGTGCGCTATCGGCAACAGAACGGGCAACAACAGCACGACGACCGCGATCGTAATCCATGCTTCGACGGGGCTCGGGTCCTTATGGAAGTTTGAGCTTATCTTCACGTCCTGTTCCTCGTTTGCGAAACGCTCTATGCTTGAGTTAGGCTCGGCCGATCAAAGTTCCCATTGAGCGGGCGCCGAGCGGCCCGACAATCATAAGCTCGGCCGCATTTTTCGCCAGACTCTAATTCAGATTATCGCGATGGACACGGGACTGCCGACCCAGAGCAGGTTGCCGGGCTGCACGATGTGCGAGCGGGATGCGGGCGGCGATCCGCCGGTCATCTCGGAGAACGGCTACACGGGCTATCAGTGTAGTCGGTGTCGGTTGATCTATATCCATCCGCGCCCCGAATTGTCGAGCATCGCCAACCTCTACGATCACGACAGCGCGCACGTTTCGGCCGCGCAATGGATCGCGGCCAGCTCGACGTACGGCCGAGCGCTGAAGGCGCGTAATACGTTAAAGATCATACGGCGGCACGTCCCGCGAGGACGGCTCCTCGAGATCGGTGCGGGCGGCGGAGCGTTCGCGAGGCAAGCAAAGGCGTATTACGACGTATCAGCCGCGGAGCTGAATCCCGGTCAGGTCGAGCACATGCGCTCGATCGGCGTCGACTGCCGTCGCGGCCTCTTCAGCGACGTATTTCGCGGCGAGACGTTCGACGTTATCTATCACTGCGACGTGCTGTCGCACCTGTATGATCCGGTCGCCGAGTTTCAGGCCATGCGCGCGATGCTGAACCCCGGGGGCGTGCTGGTATTCGAGACCGGTAACAACGGGGACATGGACCAGCGCTTCTACCGGTTCGTCCAGGAGTGGATGTATCCGGACCATCTGTTCTTCTTCTCCGAGCAGAGCCTCGCGAATCTCGGTCGACACGCCGGGTTCGAGCCAGTGGAGACGCATGTCTACTCCCGCGAGATCGAGCACCGGCTGATGAAACGGCTTCAGGGCGCGAAGCAGCGAGCTCAGTCCGGGCCGGGCGCCGAGCGGATCAGCGCGAAGCGCAAGGCGATGCTCAATGTGAAGCATCTGCTCGACTACGCCCTGATTTACGTGCTCGGCGCGTGGACGCCGAAACGCGGAAGGCCGCAAACCGTGATCTCGGTCTGGCGGCCAGCGAGCTAGGGTCCCCTTCTGCACGAACGTCGAGCGCAAGGGGCGCAGGCTATCGCGCGACCCTTTCGATTCGGCTTCTGCATGGCTGCTCGTGCTTCGGGTCTGCGTTAAGGTAGCAGGCCCCGTCCGCGGCCTATCGCAATGTCGTCGATTCCTCTGTTAGGTCTCGTTCTCGCCGGCGGCGCGAGCCGCCGCATGGGGCAGGACAAGGGCTCGCTTCGCTACCACGCCGAGCCGCAGGCCGTTCATGCGTGGCGGCTGCTGACCGAGCTGTGCGGCTCTGCCTGGGTCTCGACGAATGTCCATAATGCCGATCGCGAGCCGTACTCCGGGCTTCCGCTGCTGCTCGATGAAGGAGAGTATCGGGGGCCGATCGCCGGGCTCGAGGCGGCCTGGCGCACTCGGCCCGAAGCCGCATGGCTCGCCCTTGCGATCGACATGCCGCTCGCGGACCGGCCGCTGCTGCAATACTTGATCGATCATCGCAACGCCGAGGCGCTCGGAACGGCGTTTCTGCACGAGGACGGCACGATCGAGCCTCTGTGCGCGATCTGGGAGCCTGCGGCGCGGCAGCCGCTGCTCGAGCAGGTGCGCCGCGGAGATGCGTCGCTCCGTCGCTTCCTGAGCCGCGGCAACGTCGAGTGCCTGGTTTGCCCGACGCCTGAAAAGTTACGAAACGCCAATGACATAGCAGCGTATCGGGAACTTTTGGACGGGCTCGGGACCTGAGACCTTGGACAGGGTTTTAGGCCGCGGGTATCTGTGCGACGATACCCAGCCCCAGTCGCCCGTCCCCGAAGGTCGACGTCGAAGCAAACGAAAAGCCCGTCGGGGGGCAAGCGAGCAGCGAAACTATGGGAGCGAACCGCGACTCCCTCTCAGCCAAGGCATTCGAAAATTCCACTCGTGCACGCGGCCGCTCGGGCGGTGCCCGTGGATCATCGTCGTCGCTCGACAGCACGTTGCCGCCGACGCCGCTTCGGGATTTGCTGATTGCGGACGGCGCGACGATCTACATCCTGTCCGCCGACGACGAGCTGATTCACGCGGTAGAGCAGGCTGCTGGCGACCAGTACCCGATCCACATCGTCGACGACTGGGACGAGCTCGTCGACGCAGCAGAGCGCCAGCGCGCGCATATCGCTCTGCTCGATGCCGATGCGCTGCCGACCGATCTCCCGGACGCCGTGGCGGAGCTGCACGACGTCGCGCGGGTGCTCGTCGTGCTGGTCGCGGCGACGAGCGAAGAATCACGATCGCTGACCGGACTGCTGACCGAGCGCACGATCCACCGATTGCTGATCAAGCCGCCCGCGGAGGGCATCACTCGGCTGCTGATCGAGTCCGCGATTGCCCGCTACCTGCAGATCCGCGATCGGCACGAGCCGCCGCCGGTCGTCGTGGTCGACGACGACGATCTGCGTGTTCCGCCGCGCCGGTACCGGAAGCCGCGTTCGTCGCGGTCGCCGTGGCTGCTGATGTTCGGGCTCGCCGCCGTGGTCGCCGGCGCGGCGTTCGTCGCGGAGCTCCAGGGCTTTCGCTGGCGTGACCGGGTCGACGGCCTGATCGCGACGGTCTCGGATCGTTTGTCGGCGTCGTCCCCGGACGAGCCGCGGATTTCGTTCCCGCCCGAGGGCTCGCCGAGCGCGGATTCGATCGATTCGATCGACGCCCCGAGCTCGGAAAGCGACCGAGCGAGCGCGGCGCGTTCCGCGTCGCCGGACCCGGCAGGCGACGCCGGGCCGCCGGATCTCGACGCCGCACCCTCGGTGTCGCGCCCCCCGATCGTGCCTCTGCAATCGTCCGAATCCGGCGTCGAGCCTTCCGGCGGATCCTCCGCGGGCGAACGATCCGCTGTGCGCGGCCTGGCCGAAGGTGGCGCCGTTGTCGCGGCGGGCGACGCGATGAGGCCCGATATCGCGCCGCCGGAGCTCGACGAGCCGCAGCTCGGCGCGCGCGAGCCTCGCGAGCCGCAATCCGCGCCCGACGCGTCCGGTGAGCCGCGCGGCGGCTCGATCGCGCGAACCGGCGATCGGCAGGGCCGCCCGGCGACGCCGGAGGCGGAGCCGTCGGGGCCCGATCGCGAAGCGGAACGGCGGCCGGTCACCGAGGTCGATCGACTCTTCGACCGCGTTTATGCACGGCTCGCCGACGGCCGCGTGCTCGAGCCCGATCAGGACAGCGCGATGACCTACTTCCGGCGTGCCGTGGAGCTCGCGCCGATCGATCCGCGCGTGGTCTCGGCCCGTTCGGCGATCGCTGCGGCGCTCGTCGATGCAGCGGAGACGGCGCTCGCCCGTGGCGACCTCGATGAGGCGCAGTATCTTTCGCGGGAAGCGTTCCGTCTCGGCGCCGAAGTCGCGGCGCTGACGCGTCTCGACCGCGAGCTCGACGAGGCGCGGCGCGAGCAAGAGCTCGCGCGTGACAGACAGCGCCTGTTCGCTGCGCAAGGGCTGCTTCGCGAGCGGCGTCTGCTCGACGCGAACGGCGAGCAGGGCGCACTCTCGCGCCTCGCCGCGCTGCGTCGCGCCGGCTCGACGGTCCCGGGTCTCGACGAAACGTGGCAGGAGCTCACGGGCGCGATCGAGGAGAACGTGCGTGCGTCGATCGACGCGGGCGATTTCGCGACTGCGAAGCGCTGGGCCGCGACGCTCGCGATCGACGGCGGCGACGCCCGGCTCGCGTCGGAGCTCGAGTTCGAGGCCACGCAGGCGGAGTTCCTCGCGACGACCATTCCGGCGAGCCAGCTCGAGCTGATCGACGCGCCGGCGCCGGTCTATCCGCCCGACGCACGCGCGAGCAGAGTCGAGGGCTGGGTCGACCTCGAGTTCGTCGTCGACCGCAACGGGCGTCCTCGCGATGTCGTCGTCGTCGATAGCCGCCCGGGTGAGCGATTCGTCGATGCGGCGCTCGCAGCCGTCGCCGGCCACCGCTACCGACCGTTCGAGCTGAACGGGAGGATCTACGAGCGTCGCGCCAGCCTGCGGGTTCGCTTCACGCTGCGGTAGAGCGAGCGAATCCCGTCCCCGTCGTCGGTGCGGCCGCAGGCCGAACTATGTCGTACGCTACTGTGTTGCCCATTCCCAACACTGAAGCGCGATGCGGGGCACGTTTTCCACCCCTTTGCCATAAGTTGCGTACTAGAGACAAAAGTGAGTCGCTTATAGCGTTGATTTGGAAAAGGAAATAATTAGGCGCTGCATATACGCAACAGTCGGCCCGTGGACCCTTGCAATCCGGGATAGTCCGCATCCGCAACGTTAATACATTGTTAATTCGAGCATTTTTTTGGTGCCCTTGGCTAAGGGACCGCCGCCGGGTATCCTCCTGCCACGACTTCTCGGGGCGCGCTTTGAAGATTCTTTTTGAGGGCGCGCTGCCGGGCTCGAGCCGGTCGGAAGCCATGGGTAGTCCCGCGTGTCGGCGGTCGGTTTCCTGGCTCGAGTCTTGGCAGTGGCGCCCTCTTTTCGTTTCTCCGCCCGTGTTTCAAATCGGTAACGTCGTTTCCAATCGATGACGCCGCTGTCAATCGGTCACGCTCGTTGCGAAGCTCGGCCCAACTCACACCGCACCGCTGTCCTTGACGCCCATGGGTGATTCGCCAACACACGTGCAAGAAGTTCCGCTGTTGGATTTGCGGGCGCAGTACGCGCCGATTCGTGACGAGGTCGAGCGGGCGATACGCGAGGTGTGTGACAGCCAGCAGTTCGTGCTCGGCCCGCGGGTGAAGGCGCTCGAGGCGGAGGTCGCGCAGTACTCGCATGCTCGTCATGCGGTCGGGGTCTCGTCCGGCACCGATGCGTTGCTGCTCGCGTTGATGGCGCTCGGCATCGGACCCGGTGACGAGGTCGTGACGACGCCGTTTACGTTCTTTGCGACGGCCGGCGTCGTCTCGCGGCTGAACGCGCGGCCGGTGTTCTGCGACATCGACGAGGCGACGTTCAACCTGTCGCCCGACGCCGTTGCCGACTTTCTCGCTCACGACTGCGAGCGCCGCGACGGCAAAGTCGTAAATCGCCGCACCGGCGGCGTCGTCAAGGCGATCATCCCGGTCCATCTTTATGGACAGATGGCCGACATGGGCGCGCTGATGGAGATCGCGCGCCGCTACGGGCTCGCCGTCGTCGAGGATGCGGCGCAGGCGATCGGCGCGGAGCTCGCGAACGGGCAGCGCGCGGGCAGCGTTGGCGACATCGGCTGCTTTTCGTTCTTTCCGACGAAAAATCTCGGCGCGTTCGGCGACGCCGGGATGTGTGTGACGAACGACGCAGAGCTAGCGCGCAAGATGGAAATCCTGCGCGTGCACGGCGGAGAGCCGAAGTACTACCACGCGGTCATCGGCGGCAATTTCCGCCTCGACGAGCTGCAGGCGGCGGTCCTGCTCGTGAAGCTGCCGCACCTCGACGACTGGACGCGCGGCCGCCAGGCGAATGCCGCGCGCTACACGCAGCTGTTCGAAGCGGCCGGCGTCGGCGGCGCGATTCGCACGCCGGACATCGTCGAAGGCCAGCGACACATATTTAATCAGTACGTGATTCGGGTCGCGCGGCGCGACGAGCTGCGTGCGCACCTTGCCGCCGAGCGCATCGGCACCGAGATCTACTACCCGGTGCCGCTTCATCGGCAGGAATGCTTTGCGTACCTCGGATACGCGGCGGGGGCGTGTCCGGTCGCCGAGCACGCCGCGGACGAGGTGCTCGCGCTGCCGATCTACCCCGAGCTCACGGCGCAGCAGATCGAGTACGTGGCCGATCGCGTTTCGGCCTTCTTCGCGGGCCAGGGGACGGGCTGAGCCCCGGGAACGATCGCGAAGTGCCGGCCGGATTCGTCGCTCGATGCTCCGTTTGTGATGCCGGCTCTACTCCTTCCCGGCAGATGATGGCAGCATCCGCGCCATGACGGACGCCACCTCCCGCAAGCTGCTGATCGTCGAGGACGATCCCGGCATTCAGAGCCAGCTCCGCTGGTGCTTCGAGGACTACGAGGTCATTGCGGCGACGGATCGCGCGTCGGCGATCGCCGAGCTGCGCCGCCACGAGCCGGGTGTCGTGCTGCAGGACCTCGGTCTGCCGCCCGACCCGGAAGGGGTCGACGAGGGCTTCGCGACGCTGAAGGAGATCCTCACGCTCGCGCCGTTCACGAAGGTCGTTGTCGTCACGGGACACGGAGATCAGCAGAACGCAGTGAAAGCCGTCGGTCTCGGCGCATACGACTTCTATCAGAAGCCGGTGGACGTCGATACGCTCCAGCTGATCGTCAAGCGCGCATACCACATCTACGACCTCGAGGCCGAGAATCGACGGCTCGCGGAGGAGACGGGCGCGTCGCTGCTGAACGGCATCATTGCCGCGAGCGACGCGATGATGAAGGTCTGCCGGATGATCGAGAAGGTCGCGCCGACCAGCGCGACGACCTTGCTGCTCGGCGAGAGCGGCACCGGCAAGGAGCTGCTCGCCCGTGCTTTGCACAACCTGAGTCAGCGGGCGAAGAAGCCGTTCGTCGCGATCAACTGCGCCGCGATCCCGGATTCGCTGCTCGAGTCCGAGCTGTTCGGCTTCGAGAAGGGCGCGTTCACCGGCGCGGTCAAGCAAACGCCCGGCAAGGTCGAGGTGGCCGACGGCGGCACCTTGTTCCTCGACGAGATCGGCGACATGCCGTTCGCGCTCCAGGCGAAGCTGCTGCGGTTTCTGCAAGAACGGGTCGTCGAGCGGATCGGCGGCCGCACCGAGATTCCGGTCGATGTGCGCGTCGTCTGCGCGACGAATAAGAACCTGACGGAAGAGATGGCGGAAGGACGCTTCCGCGAGGACCTCTACTACCGGATCAGCGAGATTACGATCAAGATTCCGCCCGTCCGCGAGCGGGAAGGCGGACGCATTCTGCTCGCGCGGCACCTGCTCGCGAAGTTCGCGAAGGAGCAGGGCAAGAGCATCAAGGGCTTCTCGGACGACGCGCAGGACGCGATCGATACCTATCCGTGGCCCGGCAACGTGCGCGAGATGGAGAACCGGATCAAGGCGTCGGTCATCATGGCGGACGGCAAGTACGTGACCGCCGAAGACCTCGGTCTCGCAGCGAGCGCGCCGCCGACCCTGAATCTGCGCGCGGTGCGGCAGCATGCCGAGACGCGCGCGGTCCGACAGGCGTTGATCCGTACCGGCGGGAATATCTCGCGCGCCGCGGATCTTCTCGGCATCACGCGCCCGACGCTCTACGACCTGTTGCAGAAGTACGCCATCCGCGTGGAGTCGATCGCCGACGCGTCCGCGGAATCGCAGGCGGAAAGCTAGCGGCGCGTCGCTTCCGCCCCGCGTCGTCCCTGACTGTCCGAAATGCCGAACACGCTTGCCCACATCGCCGTGCAGGGCGTCGCGAATGCGACATGGCAGCCGGCCCGCTATCTGCCGTGGGTGCTGCTCGGCTGTATCCTGCCGGACGTGCCGTGGATCGCGAGCCGCGCGATCCGTTTCGTCGACCCCGGGATCGACGTCGTCGCCCTGGACCTCTACAACACCGTGCAGGCGACGTGGCTTTTCTCCACGCTTCTCGGTATCGCGTTCGCGGCATTCGCGCGGCGACCGGTCGTCGTCGGCGCGCTGCTCGCCGCGAACGTCCTGCTGCACCTGCTGGTCGACGCGGTCGAGATCAAGCCGGGCAGCGGCGTTCATCTTCTCGCGCCGTTCTCGTGGCAGAGCCTGAGCTTCGATCTCGTGTGGCCCGAGCATCCGCTGATCGGCGCGGCGACGTTGCTCGGCGTCGCGGCCGCGCTCGTGATCATCGGCGCGCAGCACGTCCGTTTCCGTGACGAGAAATTGGTCTTCAGCGCTCGGCGCATCGGCGTCGCGATCGCCGCGTTGACGGCGTATCTCGTGCTGCCGTTGATGTTGAGCGGCGGGCCGTGGGATGCGGACTATCGGAGCATCCGCACGCTGAGCCTTTCCGAGATTTTTGTCGGGAACCCGATCGAGCTCGATCGGGATCCGATCGTCGTGCGCGACGGGGAAGCGTTCGTGCAAGTGTACGGTCGCGAGTTTCGCCTGCTGATCGAGCAGGAGCTCGAAGGCGGCGAGATCGTGTCGCTCGTCGGGCATCTCGCCGCGCCGAACGCGATCCGCGCGGACGACGTCCACGTGAACCTGTCCGGTCTGCGGAACGCAGCGAGCATCGTCGGCTTGCTCGCGATCGCCGTCGTTTGGATCAGGCTGCTCGCGACGAGCCTCGGCCGTCCGGACCGAAGCTGAAGCACGCGCGCCGAGCGGCGCGTTTTCACTACCCGAGGCCGGGCTGCGAACTACGCGCGGCCCGAGCGCGGCTCACCGCTCCTTGAACTGCTCCGGGTTCAGCTGATGCCGGCCGAGCAGCTTGTAGAAATCCGTTCGGTTGCGCTTTGCAAGGCGTGCCGCCTGGCTCACGTTGCCGCCCGTGATCTGCAACAGCTGCGACAGGTAGTTCCGCGTGAACTCGTCCCGCGCCTCGGAGAACGACGGCAGCGCATTCGCCTGCTCGCCGAGGGAGTTGCGCACCTGGTCGGCCGTGATCACGCGCCCCGGGCTCAATGCGACGTTCTGCCGGACCACGTTGTACAGCTGACGCACGTTACCGGGCCACTGGTTCGCGACGAGAAGCTCGACCGCCTCCGGCGCGTACACCTTGCGCTCGGCGCCCGATTCCGCCGCGATCTGCTCGAGGAAGTAATCGACGAGCAGCGGTACGTCCTCGCGCCGCTGGCGAAGCGGCGGCAGCTGGATGTTTACGACGTTCAGCCGATAGTAAAGATCCTCGCGGAACGCGCCCTTGATCATCAGGTCGTTCAAGTCCTGATGCGTCGCCGAGATCACGCGAGTGTCGATCCGCACGGCCTCCGCGCTGCCGACCGGCCGGACCTGCTGCTCCTGAAGCACGCGCAGCAGCTTTACTTGCAAACGCATCGGCATGTCGCCGATCTCGTCGAGCAGCAACGTGCCGCCGTGCGCGGCCTGGAACAGGCCTTTATGGGTGCGCGTCGCACCGGTGAACGCGCCCTTCTCGTGGCCGAACAACTCGGACTCGAGCAGATTTTCGGCCATCGCGCTGCAATTGATCGCGACGAACGGCTTGTCCTTACGGTCGCTCGCGCGATGAATCGCTCGGGCCATCAGCTCCTTGCCGGTGCCGGACTCTCCGGTGATCAGCACGCGCGCGTCGCTCGCCGCGACCATCCGCGCCTGCTGGAGGCACTCCTGCATGATCGGGCTGCGCGTGATGATCTCGGCATTCCAGTCGTCCTCGGACTTCGGGAGGCCGGAGATCTTCATCGCGCGCTCGACGGCATCGAGCAGCTGCTGCTTGTCGACCGGTTTCGTCAGGAAGCCGAACGCACCGCTCTGCGTCGCCTCGACGGCGTCCGGAATCGTGCCGTGCGCGGTCAGCAGCAGCACGCATAGGCCGGGCCACTGACGTTGAATCTCCTTCAGCAACCCGATCCCGTCCATGTTCTCCATGCGCAGATCGGTGATCACGAGATCGGGACGGTAGCGGGGGAGGGCGCCGAGCGCCGCGCTCGCGCTTTCGACCGCTTCGACGTCGTAGCCTTCCGCGCGAAGCCGGATGCTCAGCAGGCGCAGCAGGCCCGGGTCATCGTCGACGAGGAGGATGCGGCCGCGAGGGGCGTCCGTATCGTGTTTGAACACTCTGCTATGGATTTGCACCATTTTCACGTTCCCTGATCGATCGCTCGATGTTCGTGATCTGATCGAGCTTTTGTTGTGCCTCTAGAAGCTCCTTTGTGAGCCGTGCGTTGTCTTGCAGCGCGGCCTCGAGGCGCCGCGCGTTCTCGTGGTCCTGCGCTTCGCGGGCCGTTTCGGCCTCCTCGCGCAGGCGTCGGGCTTCGGCCTCGAGAATTAGCTGTTCCTCGACCTGCTTCAGCTGGATCGCCACGAGCGTGCGCTCCTCCGGAAGCAGGGCCGGCCCCGCAGCGAGCAGATCCGCAAGGAGCTGCCGCGCCTCGACCGGATCCGAGTTCGGATGTCCCGGCATCGCGACGGCGAGCGCGAGCTTCACTCGATTCGTCGTCGTCGGGAGGGCGGCCGTCGCTTCCGCGACCTCGCGGAACGTCTGCGTCTGCGTCAGGAGGTCTCCTTCGGTAAGCCGGCGCATCACCTCCAGATACTCGACGAAGTGCTGATCGTTCAACCCGTCTTCGTCGTCGCCGCTTTGAAAATCGGCCGTCGGAGTGTCCTCCCGAGTGAACACGTTGCCGAACTCGCAGCCCGAGATCAACGGCAATCCGAGCACCGACAATGCAGCAGCCAGAAATCGCAAGCTCGAGCACCAGGTCCTGTTCATACCGCCCTACGCATTGACGACGAGTTGCGGACGGTCGGTCGCGCGCCGCATCGGCAGCCGGACCTGAAAGTGCGCGCCCGGCCAGTGACTGTCGATGAGCTCTACCGTTCCGCCATGCGCCTGTACGCACTCGGCGACAACCGAAAGACCTATACCCGTTCCGCCGACCGGGCCGCCCTGCAGGCGCCGTCCTTGGTAAAACGCTTCGAAAATCCGATCCCGATCCTCGGGCGCAACGCCCGGCCCGGTGTCGGCGACCTCGAGCACGAGCTCCGTCTCGCGAATCTCCGCGCCGACGTACAAGGTGCCGCCGTTCGGCAGAAATTTGATGGCGTTCGAGACGAGGTTCTCGAGCACGAGCCGAAGCTTGCCCTCGTCCGCACGCACGCGCACCGCGCCGATGTTGACCTGCAGCTTGATCTTTTGATTCGAGATCAGCAGCCGGTGCTGGCTCAATACGCCGAACACGAGCGGCTTGAGCTCGAAGCTCGTGATATCGAGGGACGCGGTCTTCGTCTGCCACGCGCTGAAGTTCAGCAGGTTCTCGATCAGCTGCTGCAGCTTGATGCCGTTGTCGCGCAGGATCGACGTGACTTCCTGCTGCTGCATATCGAGCGAGCCGACGGAGCCGTCGAGCAGCAGCTCGGTGCCCTCGCGGATGTTCGCGAGCGGCGTCTTGAGCTCGTGCGACATATGCCGCAGAAACTTGTTCTTTTCCTCGGTCGATTCCTTGAGGCGGTGCCGCAGCCACTCGAGCTGTCGGCCGAGCGTCTCGATGTCGCGCGGGCCGCGCACCGCGATCGGATGGCTGAAGTCGCCGCTGCCGAGCTCGCGGATCGCCCGGTCGACCTGCCGCATCGGCCGGCCGACGAGCCCGAGAAAGAAGAAGATCAGCACCACCGTTCCGGGAATGAGCAACGCCGATTGCCACAGCAGCGCCTGCTGCGCGTCGCGCGTCGATTGCTGCAGCGCGGCGAGCTGCTCGTTGCGCGCGATTCGCAGCCCGTCCCTGATCTCGGCGGCCGCGGCGCGCATGCTCTGGAAGTTGTAATCGATGATCTGCGTCGCGTCCTCCTCGGTCAGCTCGTCGGCGAGGAGCGCGGCGTGCAGGATCCGCGCGAGGCGGGGCAGAAGCTTCAGCTGCGCCGCGACCTCGGGCGCCTGCTGGAGCGCTGCGAGCTTCGCGATGCTCTGCTCGAGTGCGGCGAGCTCGTCCTCGTAGAACTGAAGCGTGTCCTGAGCCTGCTGGCTCATCGACTCGTCGCGCCACAGCAGATTGTATTGGCGCGCGTATCGCTCGAGGTTATTGACGACGTTCGACAGGCGCTGCGATTCCGACGAGCTAGTGCCGCTCTCGTCCGCCACCGCCTCGCTCTTGCGCGCGAGGCGATCGAGCTGCAGCGCGGCGTTACCGATCGCCACGAGCAACGGCAACGTGACGAGCGCGAGAGCCACGAGCGTCAGCCCGAGCAGCGTTCGTGGTCGCCCGAATTTCACGTGGGTTGTTCCGTCACGCGTCGCTGCGCCTTCCGCCCTTTCAGCTCGCCCAGATGCCGGCGGCGAGCTTTCGTTCCCAGTTCAGCGAGCTGGAGACGATCAGCTCGAGGTCGTCGTAACGAGGAGTCCAGCCGAGAGTCGAGCGAATCTTGTCGGCCTCGGCGACGAGCACCGGCGGATCGCCGGCTCGGCGCGGCGCCTCGCGCTTGTCGAGCGGCTGTCCTGCGACCCGCTCGACGGTCGCGAGCAGCTCGCGGACGCTGTAGCCGCGCCCGTAGCCGCAATTCAAGACCGCGGATTCGCCGCCGGCGCGGAGATAGTCGAGCGCCTTCAGATGCGCGTCGGCGAGATCCTCGACGTGGATATAGTCGCGGATCCCGGTACCATCAGGCGTAGGATAATCAGTACCAAAGATCGATACGTGCGGCCGCTTGCCGACGACGACCTCGCACGCGACCTTCGTCAGCAACGTCGCCTTTGCGGTCGATTGACCGATTCGCCCTTCCGGATCGGAGCCCGCGACGTTGAAGTAGCGCAGCGCGACGTAGCGCATCGGCGTCGCGAGCGCGAGGTCCCGCAGCATCCATTCGGTCATCAGCTTCGACGTGCCGTAGGGATTGATCGGCGCAGTCGGGCTCTCCTCGGACGCGCGACCGTCCGGCGGAATGCCATATACCGCCGCTGTCGACGAGAACACGAAGTGTCGGACGCCGTTGCGTTGCGCGTGCTCGAGCAGCGTCCGGCTCGCGCAGGTGTTGTTCCTGTAATACTTCAGCGGATCCGCGACCGACTCGGGGACGATGGTATGCGCCGCGAAGTGCATCACCGTGTCGATGTCGTAGCGCGAAAAGATGTCGGTGAGGCACGCGCTGTCGCCGGTGTTGCCGACGACGAGCTCACCGTACAGGACGGCTTGACGGAATCCCGTCGACAGATCATCCAGGACGACGATGCTTTCGCCCGCCTCGCCGAGCTGCCGCACCACGTGCGAGCCGATGTACCCGGCGCCTCCGGTAACCAGAATCGTCTTTTCGGGCATGCGGTTCTTGTTGGATGACATAATTCCGAAAATCGGGCGAGTCTAACAGTTCTTGCGTTTCATCGACGGTACACCGGTCGCAATCCGCCGACATAAACGAACCAGGCGGAACGGATGAGTATGCGCTCGATCGAGCAGGCGGAAATCGGCTCGATGTCTCGATTTCACACGGCTCTTGCGATCGTCGACGCGTCCCCCGTACGCGCTCCGGCGCAGTGCCCCGTATCCTCAACCCCCCAAGCCCCGGTATGGTAGCCGACACGGACCCGAATCGAGAGAGCTCGATGGAGCAGAGCAACTCATGACGCGAAGTTCGGCAGCCGTGCTAACCCTCTATGCCGGCTTCGCCGTCACGGTTCCGCTTCTCGTCGGCTGCGGCGGGGGCGGCGGCAACGCGGATGCTAGCACCTTGCCGGCTCCGGTCGTCGTAAGCGGCGCGATCACGTTCGATCGCGTCCCCGTCGCCGGTAACGCGCTCGATTATACGGCCATCGAGGCGATTCCCGCGCGCGGTGTATCGGTACAGGCACTTGCGGACGGCCGCGTCATCGCGTCGGCCGTGACCGACGACGCGGGCCGCTACGCGCTGAGCGTGCCCGCGGACACGCCGAACGTTACCGTGCGGGCGCTCGCCGAGATGCGGCGCGACGGCACGCCCGGATGGGCGTATCGGGTCGTCGACAATACGGCCGACGACACATTATTCGTCCTCGAGGGCCCGGGCATCGAGATCGGCCGCACGGACCGCGTGCTGAATCTGCATGCCCCGTCCGGCTGGGATGGGTCCGCGTACACGGCGCCGCGTGCGGCGGCGCCGTTCGCGATCCTTGACGTCGTGCGCGAGGCGACCGATTTCGTGCTCGCGAGCGCGCCGGACACGGTGTTTCCGCCGCTGATCCTGCATTGGAGCCCGAACAACGTGCCGTCGCCGGGCGCCGACGGCGAGGCCGACTTCACGTCCGGGGAGATCGGCTCGAGCCTGTACCGGCGGGGCTTCGGCATCTATCTGCTCGGCGATGCGGACGGCGATACCGACGAATACGACCGTCACGTGATCGCGCACGAGTGGGCTCACTATCTCGAGCAGGCAATCGGGCGCTCCGACAGCATCGGCGGGCCGCACACGCGCGGGGACCAGCTCGACATGCGCACGGCGTTCAGCGAAGGCTTCGCGAACGCGTTCGCCGCGATGGCCCTGCGCGATACGCGTTACGTGGACGTGCTCGGGCCCGGGCAGTCGGAGGCGTTCTCGTTCGACATAGAGGGGCCGTTCGCGCCGCTGTCGGCGTTTCCGAACCCGTTCCCAGGGTGGTTCAGCGAGGAGTCGATCCAGGAGATCGTCTACGACCTGTTCGACGCGGAGCAGGATCGTCCCGAGGACACGCTCGAGCTCGGTTTCGCGCCTTTGCTCGACGTGCTCGCGGACATGAAGGACGGACGTGCGCTGACGAGCATTTTCGCGTTCGCGCACGCGCTGAGGACGCGTTTCCCGCAGCTCTCCGCGCAGATCGACGCGCTGCTCGCGGCGCACTCGATCGGACCGTTTACGAATGCGTACGCGGACGGTGAGACGAACTCGGGCTGGCCGCTCGCGCCGGCGCGCGTCGAGACCGCAGACATCCTGCCGATCTACAAGGAGTTGTCGCTCGGCGGCAACGTGAATGTCTGCAGCAGCGACGCGTACACGTATCCCGGCGAGACCGGGTTTTACAACAAGCTCGGCGCGCGCGCGTTCGTGCGGTTCGAGGCGCCTGCCACAGGCACTTACGCGTTCAGCGCGACGGCGACCGCGGTGCCGGCCGGCAAGCGGGCCGATCCGGACGTCGTGCTGCACGGCGCGGGCGTGCTGCACGTCTCCGAAGCGGCGCCGGACGACGCGGCATGCACGCCGGAGACCCCGCTCGAGTGCGCCGAAACGTTCGAGCGGTTCCTCGGCCCCGGGGAGTACGTGCTGGAGGTGTACGAATGGACGAATACGCAAGCGTCGGATGCCGAGAATCCGCCGATCGGCCGCACGTGCTTCGACGTGACGGTGTCCGTGCGATGAGCCTCGTCGCGCGGATCCGCACGGCCGTCGTCGCCTCGACTGCCGTTCCATTTCTCGGCACGTTCGTTGCCGCGGTCGTCGTGCCGCTCGTCGCCGTCGTCGCGCTGGCCGCGGCCGGCGTCGTGCCGGCCGCCGCGCAGCCCGCGCCGCCCCTCGATGCCGCGAAGCCCGTCGCGCCGTTCACGGTCGAGGCCGACGCGCTCGCGGCGCCGACGGTCGGCGTGCCGGTCGACGTGCGGATCACCGTCGGCTCTCGCGCAATGCTCGAAGGGGTCGAGGTGCGGATCTCCGCGGATCCCGGCTTGTCGGTCGACCCCGCGGGGTCGACCTTGTACGCGCCCGAGTCCGGACCGGACGCGCCCGCCGAGTGGCAGATCACCGTCGTGCCGCTCGAGCCGGGCGCGCAGCGCCTGCGGCTTTTCGCGGAGGCGCTCGTCGGCGGCGTCCGCCAGTCCCGCAGCACCGTCGCGACGCTTCGGGTTGCCGAAGGCGCCGGTGACGCTGCGGCCGCCGAGGGCGTCGGCCGCGAGTCGGCGGTACGCAGCGCCGGACGGGGCGCGGATCTTCGCGAGCTCGGTGACAAATCGGGAGCGGAGGCGGGCGGTGACGCCGGGTCTCCTGCTGCCGACGACCCGGACGCGGAGCGCGTGATCCGCCTCCCGGCAGTCGTCCGGCCCTGACGCGGCCGCTTCGCGCGGCGCGAGTTCCGGATTTGGAACGGTACTTTAGTTAAACGAGAGCTGAATCACGGCGCTCCCGGCCCGCCGATTCCTATAGTGCGGGCCTCTTGATTGTCCATGCCGGTACCTCGCCGGCGAGCCGGCCCGAGCGCCGGGCACGGCGCCGCGCCGTCTCGCCGTGGACGGACGCCGGACGCCGGAATGCCTCGATGCTGGATGAAGGTCTGAAGCGCCGCATTGCCGAGGCGCTCGCGCACTCAGGTGCGCGGGAAGCGCTCGCCAGCGTGCTGCGCGGCGTGGAGGACGTCGGGCTCGCCCCGTCCGTCGGCCGCAGGTCGAACGCCCAGAAGAAGGAGCCTCCGACGCTCGGGGATGCGGAGGTCGCGCTCGTGCTCGATCGGCCGCCATTCATGACCGCGGCGCCCGCGCGGCCGACGGTGTCGTTCGTGCACGCGGCGCCGCCGTCGCCATCGGACGTCGATGACGAAACGTCGTTGCAGGCCATCCTCGATCACGTCAAGGACGCGATCGTCACCGTCGATCCCGACGGGCGCGTGCTCGGCGCGAACTCGGCCGCCGGGCGGCTGTTCGCGATCGATACGGCCGCGCTGCGGGGCGCCGCGATCGGCGCGTTCCTGCCCGCGCTCGACCCGCCGGGCGAAAGGCTCGCGGACCTCGCCGAGCGCGCCGAGGACACGATCGTCGATCTCGCGCCGACGTCGCTCGCGGCGAAGCGCGCGACCGGCGAGGAGCTGACGGCGGAGGTCACGGTCAGTGCGGCAACCCGTCGCGGACGGGACTTCTACGTGCTCTGCCTGCGCGACGTCACCGAGCGCATCCAGCACGAGCATGCGTTGCGCGACAGCGAGGCGCGCTATCGTGCGCTCGTCGAGAATGCGCCCGAGGCGATCGTCGTGTTCGACGTCGACGAGAACCGCTTCGTCGACGCGAACGAGAACGCGGCGCGGCTCTTCAAGCTCCCGCGGGAGCAGCTGCTCATGATCGGCCCGCAGGACATCACGCCGCGGTGCCAGGCAGACGGATTGCCGTCGTTCGGCCTCGTGCGCGGCTATATCGACCGAGCGTTGAAGGGCGGCAGACCCGTGTTCGAGTGGCTCCACTGCGACTCGGACGCCAACGAGATTCCGTGCGAGGTACGGCTGATTCGGCTGCCTTCGTCGACGCGGCGTTTGATTCGCGCGAGCATCATCGACATCACGTCGCGCCGCCGTGCGGACACGCTTGCGCACGGCGAGCGCAGAGTGCTCGAGCTGATCGCGGCGAACGCACCGCTCGAGCGGACCCTGCAGGCCGTCGTGCGGCTCGTCGAGCAGATGTATCCCGAGCTCTGCGCGGCGCTGATGCTGCTCGACGCGGACGGCTCCCGCATCATGCTCGCGGCGTCCGCGGGCCTGCCGAACGCGCTGAAGACGGCGCTCGCAGACCGCGCGCTCGGTGCGGACGCGGGCGCATACGGCGCCGCGGCATCGCTCGGCCGTCAGGTCGTCGTTCGCGACCTCGAGCGCGACGCGCTGCCGGACGACCTGCGCGCCGCATTCGCGGACGCGGGCATGGCCGCGTTGTGCTCGACGCCGATCGTGACGGCGGGCGAGCGCATTCACGGCACGCTCGACGTCTATCTGACCGTCTCGCGCGGCCCGAAGACCGAGGAGCTCGATCTGATCGCGCGGCTCACGCAGCTCGCCGGTATCGCGATTCGCCGCAAGCAGGACGAGACGGCGCTCAGGGAAAGCGAGGCTCGCTACCGTGGGCTCTTCGACAACGTCGTCGACGGCGTTTTCCAGGCGACGATCGACGGGGAGCTGATCTCCGCGAATCCGGCGCTGATGCGCATGCTCGGCCTCGAGCCCGGCGCATCGCTCGGCGCGCAGCGGCTCGCCGATTTCTACGCCGATCCGCGCGATCGCGAGCGTCTGCTCGCGGCGTTGCGCGCGGACGGCAGTGTCCGGGACTTCGAGTATCGCCTGAAGCGCGGTAACGGCAGCACGATCGTCGTCGTGGAGAACTCGCGGCTCGTACGCGACGAGGAAGGCCATCCGCTCTATCTCGAGGGCACGATCACCGACATCACCGAGCGGAAGGCGGCCGAGCGCGCGCTGTTCCGCGAGAAGGAGCGGGCGCAGGTCACGCTCCAATCGATCGGCGACGCGGTGTTGACGACGGATGCGGCCGGGCGAGTCGAGTACCTGAATCCCGCCGCGGAGCAGCTGACCGGGTGGGATCGCCGTGATGCGCAGGGCAAGCGCGTCGAGGACGTGATCGAGCTGCTCGACGAGGAGTCGGGCCGCACCGTCGAGCCGCCGGTCGTGCGCTGCCTTGCAGAAGGCCGGACGATCACGTTGTCGGGGAACATCGCGCTGATGCATCGCGATGGCACGTCGATCGCGATCCAGCACTCCGCGGCGCCGATTCAGGATCGCGGCGGACGCGTGATCGGCGCCGTGATGGTATTTCACGACGTGAGCCGCGAGCGCCAGCTCCACCGCAAGCTTTCGTACTACGCGAGCCACGACTCGCTGACCGGCTTCATCAATCGGCGCGAGTTCGAGGAGCGGTTATCCGGAGCCGTTCGCACGGCGCAGCAGGGCGGCGCGCCGGCGTCTGCGCTTCTCTATATGGATCTCGACCAGTTCAAGGTCGTGAACGATACCTGCGGGCATGCGGCCGGCGATCTGCTGCTGCGGCAGCTTGCGGAGGTGCTGAAGGCACGCATTCGGGCCGGCGACGTGATTGCGCGGCTCGGCGGCGACGAGTTCGCCGTGCTGCTCACGGATTGTCCGGTGCAGCGCGCGGTCGAGATCGCGGACAATCTGCGCGAGGCGATCGCGAGCTTCCGCTTCGTCTGGCGCGACGGCTCGCTGCAGGTCGGCGTCAGCATCGGCGTCGTGCCGATCGACGAGAACGCGGAGAACGTCGGCAGCGTGCTGAGCGCTGCGGACGTCGCGTGCTATGTCGCGAAGGATCTCGGCCGCAACCGGATCCACGTATACGAGGAGGGCGACGCGGCCGAGCGCCATCAGGAGATGCAATGGGTCGCGCGCATCAACCGCGCGCGCGAAGAGGAGCGGCTCGAGCTTTTCTATCAACCGATCGTGCCGATCGGCGACTCCGAGCACGCGGTCACGCAATACGAGCTGCTGCTGCGCATGCGCGACGAGCACGGCGAGCTCGTGCCCCCCGACGCGTTCATACCGGCCGCCGAGCGCTACAACCTGATGCCGAGCCTCGACCGCTGGGTCATCACGCAGGTCATCGGCTCGCTCGTATATCGCGAGCACCGGCTCTGCGAGCCGTACATGCTCGCGGTCAACCTGTCAGGGACGACGTTGAACGACGCGCGGTTCCTCGACTTCCTGCTCGATCAGCTCGCAGCCGACAGTATTCCGCCCGGCGCGCTCTGCTTCGAGATCACCGAGACCGCGGCGATCGCGAATCTCGCAAACGTGGTTTCGTTCATGCGCGCGCTGAAGGAGCGCGGCTGTCAGTTCTCGCTCGACGATTTCGGGACGGGGCTGTCGTCGTTGACGTATCTGAAGCATCTGCCGGTCGATTACGTGAAGATCGACGGGCAGTTCATCCGCAATGTGACGCAGGATCCTGCGGACGAGAGCATGGTCGATGCGATCGCGCGGATGGCGCGGGCGCTGAATATCCAGACGATCGCGGAGCGCGTCGAGGGGCGGGAGGTGCTCGAGCGGCTTGCGGAGATCGGGATTGCGTATGCGCAGGGGTACTACATTGCGGTGCCCCAGCCGATTAGCGAGTTGCCGATTGGGCGGTGAGGCGGTTTCTCACGGTCGCCCGGCTTTTGAGCGCTCAGGAAGACGCTTCCGTGACGGACGGCGGTGGGCGGGGGCTTGGCTATGAGGGCGTTCGAGGGACCGCCGTGAATCCGTCCATGGAGGCTGCGTGTGTGCCATCCATGGCACACACGCTCCCTCGAACGCCCTCATAGCCAAGCCCCCTCCGAAGCGTTGTGTCGGCGGAGCGGCTGTTCTTTTGGCGTCGCGGTGCGGACCGTTCGTTGCGGACCGTTCATTAACGTGCGGGCACTCCGACGGTCGATGATCGGCGGGGCGGGTGAGGCACGGGCGGTGCGGAAGTGGGGTACGCTATCCGCATGTCTATGCCGCTGATCGCCCCGGACGAGCCCCCTGCGTACGTCTCCGTCGCGTCCGGCGGCGCGCGCGCCGGCCGCGAGGTCGTCTTCGTCTGCGACCATGCGTCGAATCGGGTGCCCGCCGCGCTCGACGGGCTCGGTCTCGACGAGCGGCACCTGCTCGATCACATCGCGTGGGACATCGGCGCGGCGCCCGTCGCGCTGAAGCTCGCCGAATGGCTCGGCGGGCGCGGCGTGCTCGGCGGCTACTCGCGGCTCGTCGTCGATCTGAATCGCAATCTCGCCGACGGCAGCGCGTTCACGCCGCTCAGCGACGGCGTGCTCGTGCCCGGCAATATCGGGCTCGATGCGGAAGCGAAGGCCGCGCGGGCCGACGCGTTGTACTGGCCGTATCACGATGCCGTCGACCGCGCGCTGGATGACGCGACGACGGACGACGCGCGTCCCGTCATGATTGCCGTGCACAGCTTCACGCCGCGCCTGCACGGCATCGAGCGGCCTTGGCATATCGGGGTGCTGTGGGACAAGGATCCGCGGCTGCCGCTGAAGCTGCTGGCGGCGCTGCGCCGTCATCCGGATATCGTCGCCGGCGACAACGAGCCGTATTCCGGCCGCCATCCGGCGGACTTCACGATCGATCATCATGCGGAGCCGCGCGGGATCGCGCATGTCAGCATCGAGATCCGCCAGGATCTGATTCGCGACGATGACGGTCAAATGCGCTGGGCCGAGCGGCTTGCAGACGTGCTCGACGATATTTTGAAGGACCCGGCGCTCTATCGGCCGAATGCGGCGGAAGGCTTCGGCACCGACGAGACCGGCGCGGGCCGGTTCACGGCCGCGCGACCGCGGCGCACGCCGAGCGGGTCTCGCGCCGGGGCCGGCGGCAGGCGGCTCGCCGCCTACGGCGGGACGAGCACCGAGCCGTGACCGCCGGCCGCTCGCGCGCGGCCCGCGCGGTCGAACACGACGGCGTTTCGCGAAGCAGAAGAATAGGACCGCACCGATGAAGGAACCTTCGTTCACGCTGGGCGTCGAGGAAGAGTACCTGCTCGTCGACCGCGAGACGCGCGACCTCGTAGAGAAGATGCCGACGCCGATGCTCGAGCAGTGCGCGTCCCGAATCGACGGGCAGCAGGTCACGCCCGAGTTCATGCGCTCGCAGATCGAGATCGGCACGCGAATCTGCCGCAGCATCGCCGAGGTCCGCGAGTCGCTCGCGGTCCTGCGCGGCGCGGTCATCGACGTCGCGGACGAGCACGGGCTCGCACCGCTTGCCGTCTCGACACATCCGTTCGCCGTATGGGCGAGCCAGAAGCATACCGAGCGTGCGCGCTATCACGCGCTCTTCGAGGAGATGCAAGCGGCTGCGCGCCGCCTCCTGATCTGCGGCATGCATGTGCACGTCGGCATCGAGGACGAGGAGCTGCGCGTCGATCTGATGAATCAGTTCAGCTACTTCCTGCCGCATCTGCTCGCACTGTCGTGCTCGTCGCCGTTCTGGGAGGGCATCGATACGGGGCTCAAGTCGTTCCGGCTCACCGTGTTCGACGCGCTGCCGCGCACCGGCGTCCCGGAACGGTTCTCGAGCTTCGCCGAGTACGAGCGGCTGGTTCGGGTAATGACCGAGGCGGGATTGATCGAGGACGCATCGAAGATCTGGTGGGACCTGCGCCCGAGCGCGCGTTATCCGACGCTCGAGACGCGCGTGATGGACGTCTGCACGAACGTCGAGGACGCGCTTTGCCTCGCGGCGCTCGTCGTATCGCTGCTCCGGATGCTGTGGCGGCTGCGCTGCAGCAACCAGCGATGGCGCACGTACTCGCCGCTGCTGATACGCGAGAACCGCTGGCGCGCTATGCGCTACAGCTTCGATCAGGGGCTGATCGATCTCGGCCGCGGCAAGGTGATTCCGTTCCCGCAGCTTGTCGAGGAGCTGCTCGAGCTGATCCGCGACGATGCCGAGGCGCTCGGGTGCACGTCCGAGATCGAGCATGCGCGCACGATCCTTGCGCGCGGGACGAGCGCGCACCGCCAGATCGACGTGCGGCGTAGGGCGCTCGCGGACGGCGCGAGCGACGAGGAAGCCTTCGAAGCGGTCGTGGATCACCTGATCGAGGAAACGCGCCGCGGCGTGCGTCCGCTGACAGGCTCCGCGAGCGCGGTAGCGGACGCGAGCTGAGCATGGATCGCCGAGTCGAGCACACATCGCAAGCCCGGGTTCTCGATCGGACCCTGAACGTCGCGCCGATGATGGAGCGCACGGACCGGCATTGCCGCTACTTTTTGCGGCTCGTCGCGCCGAACGCGCTGCTGTATACCGAGATGGTGACCGCGGCAGCGCTGCGGCACGGCGACCGGCAGCGGCTGCTCGCGTTCGATCCGGCCGAGCATCCGGTTGCGCTTCAGCTCGGCGGAAGCGATCCGTCGGAGCTTGCCGCGGCGGCGCGGCATGGCGCGAACGCGGGTTACGACGAGGTCAACCTGAATGTCGGCTGTCCGAGCGATCGGGTGCAGGCCGGGTGCTTCGGCGCTGCGCTGATGCTCGAGCCCGAGCGCGTCGCGGCGTGCGTACGAGCGATGCGCGACGCGGTCGACGTGCCCGTGACCGTGAAGACGCGTCTTGGCGTCGACGATCGCGACGACTATACGTTTCTGCGCGACTTCGTCGGCGCCGTCGCGGACGCGGGCTGCGAGACGTTCATCATTCATGCGCGCAAAGCCTGGCTCCAAGGCTTGAGCCCGAAACAGAATCGCGAGATTCCGCCGCTCGACTACGCCCGCGTTCGGCGTCTTAAGCGCGATTTTCCGTCGCTCGAAGTGATTCTGAACGGCGGTTTGAAGGACGAGACCGTTACGCTTGCCGAGCTCGAGCATGTCGACGGCGTGATGCTCGGCCGCGCGGCCTACGACGATCCGATGCTGCTCGCGCGGCTCGACGCGGCGATCTTCGCGCACGATCCGGTCTCGCCGAGCGAAGCGCTCGAGCGCTTTTTCGAGTACGCGGAGCGCGAGACGGCCGCCGGCACTCGTCTGCGCGCGATGACGCGTCATCTGATGGGCGTGTTCGCCGGCCGTCCGGGAGGCCGCGCGTGGCGGCGTGCGCTCGGCGAGTGGCCGAGAGGGGACGACGATCCCGCGACGCTTGCCGCGCTGCGCGCATTGGCGCAAAGCCTCGCTCGGGGAGCGCACTCGCGCGCAGCGTAGCGTCGCGGCCGGTGCATTGCGGCGCCCGACTCGGCGTTCGCGACGATCCCGAGTGAAGCGCGCACGCTTCTCGCTACAATACGTCTCTTGTCCCGCTTGAGAAGGATTTATTCCACGATGTCCACCGCGAAGCGAAAGCCCGTCCTCACGATGGCGCAGCAGGCCGATAAGCACGAGCTCTACGAGGAAGCCGTGCAGGCCGTCGACGGCGAAGTCGAATACCTCGTCGATACGTTCAAGGAGCTGCGGGGCCGCGAGCCGATCAGTTTCCGGGAGGATTTCTGCGGCACGGCAAGCGCCGCCTGTGAATGGGTTCGAACGCATCCAAAGCGGATCGCGATCGGCGTCGATATAGATGAGGAAACGCTCGAGTGGGGCCGAGCGAACCGGGTCGGACAGCTTCCCGAGAAGGACCGTCCGCGCGTGAAGCTGCTGCTCGACGACGTGCGCACCGTGAAGACGGATCCGGTCGATATCGTCGGCGCGTTCAATTTCAGCTACTACTGCTTCAAGACGCGCAAGGAGCTAGGCGGGTATTTCCGCAGCGTCCGCAATGCGCTGAACGACGACGGCATGCTGGTTCTCGACGTCTTCGGCGGCTCCGAAGCCTTTACGGTGCAAAAGGAAAAGACGAAGTACGACGACTTTACGTACATCTGGGACCAGGCGGAGTTCGATCCCGTCACCCATCGCATGGTTTGCCACATCCACTTCAAGTTCCCGGACGGCTCGAAGCTGAAGAATGCGTTCACTTACGAATGGCGCATTTGGACGATGCCCGAGATCCGCGAGCTGCTGGAGGAGGCCGGTTACTCGAAGGTCCGCGTCTATTGGGAGGACGAGGACGAGGAGGGGGAGGCGAACGGCGAGTTCTACGAGACGGAGACCGGCGAAGCCGATCCGGCGTGGATCGCGTACGTCGTCGCGGAGAAGTAGCGCTCCCAGCGCCGTCGCGACGTTCGGCGCGTCAGCGCATCTCGAGCGCCGATTTCGCGGCCGGCGGCGCCGGTGCGAGGGGCTGCGCGGCCCCTTCACCGGCGCTCGGCGTGCGGCCCGTGCACGAAGTGGGTGGTCGCGCGGAGCTTTAGCGCGTATCCTCCCGTAACTGCGGAGTTTTCAGGCGGCGGGCTTCCGAGAGGCTCCGGCGCCGGATCACATGACGAACGTCGGGCGCGACGTATAATTCCGCTGGTTCCGCCTCGCGCTGCGGAAGGAAGGCATGGGTAGGGAAGTCGAAGTTGCGATTTTGTTCGCCGACGTGGTGGGCAGCACGCAGCTTTACGAACAGCTCGGCGACGACAAGGCCCGCGAGATGGTCGGCCGCTGCCTTACGATCATGCGCGACGCGACCGAAGCCTGCAGCGGCACCGTGATCAAGACGATGGGCGACGAGGTCATGTCGACCTTCCCGACGGCCGACGATGCGATGAGCGCCGCCCGCCGGATGCAGGAGCGCATCTCGACCGCGCCGGATCTCGTCCACGACAGCGGCCGCGTCGCGATCCGGATCGGCTGTCACTTCGGGCCGGTCGTCCAGGAGCAGCGCGACATCTTCGGCTCCGCGGTCCATATCGCGAACCGGATGACGAGCCAGGCGAAGGCCAAGCAGATCGTCACGACGCTTTCCACCGTCGAGCGGCTGTCGCCCGAATGGCGGTCGATCGCGCGGCAGATCGACGTCGCGACGGTGCGCGGCAAGGCGGACGAGGTCATTCTGTTCGAGGTGCTGTGGCAGCCCGAAGAGGCGACCAGCATGCTGCCGACCGTCCAATGGAGCAAAGATCCGAACGTTCGGCCGAAGCGCTTGAGCCTGCGCTACCAGGGTAAGGAGATTCTCGTCGGCGAGGGCCGCAAGAGCGTGACGCTCGGTCGGGCCGAGGACAACGACCTCGTCGTGAAGGGCAACCTGATCTCGCGGCTGCATGCGCGGGTCGAGGCGAGCCGGGACAAGTTTACGCTGTTCGACGAGAGCACGAACGGCACGTTCGTGCGGACGGACACGGGCGAGGAGATTTTCGTCCGGCGCGACAGCACGCAGCTGACCGGCGAGGGCGTGATCGGGCTCGGGCGCGCGGCGCAGCCGGGGACGGCGTTGGCTGTGCATTACGTCGTCGAAGACTAAGGCGTCGCTCGCCGGTCGCCCGCCAGCGGTTCTCGAACAGTTTCGTCGGCCGGCGGCTGCGATCCGTCGTTCAAGAGTGCCAGTAGCCGCGATGGCGCGCCGTTGGCATGCGCTTTCGGCGGCACGCGCGAAGAACGTCCTGTCGCTCGGCGGCGGCCATCCCTGGCCGCCGAACGGCCGCCGAAAGCGCATGCCAACGTCACGCGGTCGCTACCGATGCGCTGGAATCGAAGGTCGCTGCCTGGCGTCGTGGCGTTGACTTGGCGGTAGCGCGGCGGTGAGCTCGGCTACGCTGTTCGTGGCGATTCGGCGGAGTGTCGAGTGGGGTGCCCTTCGATGAGCCGGAGTTGCTGCGCCGTCCTACGAATCGCACTGCGGTGGTCTGCGAATCGCACTTTGGTGTCCGACCGCTGGCGGCTCCGGTTACCGCTGGAAGCGCGCCGCTGGTTAGTCGGCGAATACACACGCAGCGCCTGCGGCGTCTCGACCCCGTGCGACCCAGCCGTCGACGTCAGCGCGCGGCGTGGTCCATCCCGAAACGCACCTGCCGTGGTAGCGAGGGTGCGTCGTCGATAGTGCGCTTTCGGCGGCCGTTCGGCGGCCAGGGATGGCCGCCGCCGAGCGACAGGACGTTCTTCGCGCGTGCCGCCGAAAGCGCACTATCGACGGCGCGCCCTCGCGGCCGACTGGCACCGAACGGTGCCGTCGACCGCGAAAGGCAGGCCTCAACCGAGCGCGTCGACGACGCGCTGATGCTCCTCGCGGAGACGCTTCGGCAGCCGATCGCCGAAGCCGTCGAGGTACTCGCCGAGGTCATTCATCTCCGCGCGCCACTGCGCCGGGTCCACCGCGAGCAGCTGCGCCAACGTCTCCGGCGTCACGTCGAGCCCGGACACGTCGAGATCCTCGGGCCGCGGCAGATAGCCGATCGGGGTCTCGGTCGCGCTCGCGCGGTTCTCGCAGCGGTCGATGATCCAGCGCAGCACGCGCAGGTTCTCGCCGAAGCCCGGCCACAGGAATCGGCCGTCGGGGTCGCGGCGGAACCAGTTCACGTGGAAGATCTTCGGCAGGCGGCTCGTGCGCTCGGCGAAGCTGAGCCAGTGCGCCCAGTAGTCGCCGTAGTTGTAGCCGCAGAACGGCTTCATCGCCATCGGATCACGCCGCACGACGCCGACCTTGCCGGTCGCCGCGGCCGTGGTCTCGGATGCGACGCTCGCGCCGACCAGCACGCCGTGCGCCCAGTCCTTCGCCTCGTAGACGAGCGGCGCGAGCTCGCGGCGGCGGCCGCCGAAGACGAGCGCCGAGATCGGCACGCCTTCCGGCGCCTCGGCGAGGCTCGAATAGCTCGGGTTCTGCTTCGCGGACACCGTGAATCGCGAGTTCGGATGCGCGGCGGGGCCGTTGCCTTCGTATCGATTGCCCAACCAATCGATCGCCGGCTCGCCTTCGTTCTTCTCCTCCCACCACGGCTCTTTATCGGCCGTGACCGCGACGTTCGTGAAGATCGTGTCGTGCGTGATCATGTCGAACGCGTTGCGGTTCGTCTTGCGGTTCGTGCCGGGCACGACGCCGAAGTAGCCCGCTTCGGGATTGATCGCGCGCAGCCGGCCGTCCTCCCCGATGTGCATCCACGCGATGTCGTCGCCGAGCGTCCAGACCTTCCAGCCGGCATGGCTTGCGGGCGGAATCAGCATCGCGAGATTCGTCTTGCCGCACGCCGACGGGAACGCGCATGCGAGATAGTGCGTCTCGCCCTTCGGGTTCTCGATGCCGACGATCAGCATGTGCTCGGCGAGCCAGCCCTCGTCGCGCGCCTGCCAGCTCGCGATCCGCAGCGCGTGGCACTTCTTGCCGAGCAGCGCGTTGCCGCCGTAGCCCGAGCCGTAGCTCATGATCGTGAGCTCCTCGGGGAAGTGCATGATGTAGCGCCGCTCGGGGTCGAGCTCGCCGGTGCAGTGCCAGCCCTTCACGAACGTGCCGTCCCGCTCGATGCGCTCGAGCGCCGGCTTGCCCATCCGCGTCATCAAGTACATGTTCGCGACGACGTACGGGCTGTCCGTGATCTCGACGCCGCAGCGGGCGTACGGCGAGTCGATCGGCCCCATGCAGTACGGGATGACATAAAGCGTCCGGCCGCGCATCGAGCCCCGGAAGCACTCGATCATCAGCTGTTTCGCCTCATCGGGCGGCATCCAGTTGTTGTTCGGGCCGGCGTCCTCCTGCTCCCGGGTGCACACGTATGTCAGGTGCTCGACGCGGGCGACGTCCTGCGGATCGGACCGGTGGAGATAGCAGCGGGGGTAGGTATCCTGATTGAGCTCGATCAACGTCCCGTCGGCGAGCATCTGCTTGATCAGGGACTGGTATTCCTGCTCGGAACCGTCGCACCAGTGAACTTTGTCCGCTTGTGTAAGCTCCGCCACCTCGGCGATCCAGTCGCCGAGTGATTTGAGTCTTGTCGTCATTGATTATTTCGCTGCTGATGGGGAGGTTTGCGTGGCCACAGTATAACGCGCCGGTCCTGCGATTTGCGGGAACAGGCGCTACGGACCCATCGGTACGGGCCGTCAGATCGCGGAAAATGCCCGCAGCCGCCGTTGCCGGCCGGGCGCTCGCCGGCGCCGTCGTTACGGCTGTGCGGCCGTCGGCCTTAGCGAATTCGCGGCCTTGGCGGCCGGATTCGCGGCTGCGGGCAGCCGGCCGAATCGCGCTATAGTCCGCCGATGCAAGCGCTCGCGGATCTGTTCGCTCCGGGCGGCATCCTCGCGAGCCGCCTGCCCGGGTTCTCGTTCCGGGAAGCTCAGGCGCGCATGGCGGAAATCGTCGCGGAGGCGCTCGCGCAGCGCACGCACGTCGCGATCGAGGCGGGAACGGGCATCGGCAAGACATTCGCGTACCTCGTCCCGGTGCTGCACTCGGGGCGTCGCGCGATCGTCTCGACCGGAACGCGCACGCTGCAGGATCAGCTCTTCGCGCGGGATCTGCCGCGCCTCGGCCGCGTGCTTGGCCGCCCGGTCGACGTCGCGCTGCTGAAGGGCCGCAACAACTATCTGTGCCGGCATCGTCTCGAGCTCGTGCGCGCGAGCGGCGATGCGGATGCCGCGACTCTCGCGACGGTCGAGGCGGTCAGGGCTTGGGCGCTCGGCGGCGGCAGCGGCGACCTGACGGAGCTCGAGGATCTGCCCGAGCAGCACCCGGCGCGCGCGTGGCTGACTTCGACCGTCGACAATTGCCTCGGCAGCCGCTGCGACCATTTCGAGCGCTGCTTCGTCGTCGAAGCGCGTCGCCGGGCGCTCGCGGCGCAGGTCGTGATCGTGAATCACCACCTGCTGCTCGCGGACCTCGCGCTGAAGGAATCCGGCTTCGGCGAGCTGCTGCCGGGCGCGGACGCGGTGATCGTCGACGAGGCGCATATGCTGCCGGACGTCGCGCAGCAGTTCTTCGGCGTCAGCGCGTCGAGCCGCGAGCTCGAGCTGATCGCACGGGACGCGATCGCCGAGGCGCGCGCGGCGCTGCGCTCTCCGGCAGTCGAGCAGGCGGCCGACGGATTGACGAAAGCCGCGGCGGATGCGCGCATCGTGCTTCATTCGGCGCCGCTCGGTCGGCTGCCGTGGGCGGCCGCCGCGGGCCTCGGCGCGCAGCTCGACGCTTGGCGCGAGCGGCTCGCAGCGCTCGACGCGGCGCTTGCGGACGCCGAGCCGCCGAGCGCGGGCTTCGCGAGGCTGCGCGAGCGCTGCGAGGATGCCGCGCTGCGCGTCGCGCAGATCGTCGAGACGCACGACGACGCAGGACTGCGCTGGATCGAGCGCACGCAGCGGACCGTCAGCATTCACTCGACCCCGCTCGACGTCGGCCGTGCGCTGTCGTCGTCGATCGAGACGCAGGGCGGGACGTGGGTATTCGCGTCCGCGACGCTCGCGGTCGGCGACGACTTCGCGCATTTCCTGAACCGGGTCGGTCTGCCGAACGCGGCCGGCCACGTGCTGCCGAGCCCGTTCGACTATCGCCGCAACGCGCGGCTCTATCTGCCGCAAGGGCTGCCGCCGCCGTCGCGCGGCGACTTCATCGACGCGCTGATGCAGGTCGTCTGGCCGCTCGTGACCGCAGCGGGCGGCGGCGCTTTCCTGCTCTTCACGAGCTATCGTGCGCTCCACCTCGCGAGTGAGTGGATCGCCCTTCGCGATGCGCCGGGGCCGGTGCTCGTCCAGGGCAGCGGGCCGCGGCATCAGCTCCTCGAGCGCTTCCGCGAGGCCGGCAACGCGGTCCTGCTCGGCACGGGCAGCTTCTGGCAGGGCGTCGACGTGCCGGGGCGGGCGCTGCGTCTCGTCGCGATCGACAAGCTGCCGTTCGCGGTGCCGAGCGACCCGCTCGTGCAGGCGCGTGTCGATGCGATCCGCCGCGCCGGCGGCGATCCGTTCGTCGAGTCGCAGCTCCCGGAGGCCGTGCTCGCGCTGAAGCAAGGCGTCGGCCGGCTGATCCGGGATTTCGACGATCGCGGCATGGTCGTGATCGGCGACCCGCGCGTGCGCACGCGCGCATACGGACGCATCGTGCTGCGGAGCCTCCCGGACATGCCGATCGTCGACGAGCTCGACGACGCCCTCGCGTTCGCGGCGTCGCTCGCCGAGGAGCCGGCGTGTGCGACAATCGCGGGCTCGGATCTCGTCGAATCGGCGTCATGAATCTGCTCGCGCTCGAAACCTCGAGCCCCATCGGCTCGATTGCGCTCCTTCGCGGCGACGACGTTTTCGAGCGCTTCATCCAAACGCCCCGCGAGCAGACGGAGCTCGTTCTGCCGTTCATCGACGACGTCCTCGACGCCGCGGGCGTGTCGTTGCGCGAGCTCGACGCGATCGTGTTCGGCCGCGGACCGGGCTCGTTCACGGGGCTGCGGATCGCGGCGGCGGTGACGCAGGGGCTCGGGTTCGCGTCCGGCGTTCCGGCGGTCGGCGTCTCGAGCCTCGAAGCGCTCGCGCAGCGGGCCTGGCGCGAGCTCGGCGCCGATGATGTGCTCGTGCTGGTCGATGCGCGAATGCAGGAGGTATTCGCAGCCCGCTACGTGATTACGCGGGCGCGCGCGATGTTGCGCGGCGAGGAACGGCTCTGCCGGCCGGACGCGCTCCTCGCGCCCGGCGCGGTCGTCGGGGACGGCTGGACCGGCGTCGGCAGCGGCTTTTCGGCGTACGCCGATGCGCTCGCGCCGCTCACGGCCCGCGCCGCCCGTATCGTGCCGAGTCTCGTGCCGTCCGCGCGTGACCTGCTCGTCGCCGCAACCGAGGAGGTCGCGGCCGGTCGGCTGCTCGCGCCCGAGGAAGCGCTGCCGACTTACCTTCGCGACGAGAGCGCGTGGCGGCGCTGATCGAGAGGCTCTCCTGGCGCTGATCGAGAGGCTCTCTATCGAACCGTCACTCGACCGTAACATTGTGAAGCTCTAATGACGGCGCCATGTCAGTCTCAAGTTCGCCATGCATGAGAAGACGGTATTAGTCGTCGAGGACGAGGAGCCGATTCGCGACCTGTTGCGGTTCCGGCTCGGGCGCGCGGGCTACGCTGTCGTGCCGGCCGGGACGGGCGCCGAGGCGCGGGCCGCGATCGCCGACGCCCATCCCGACGTGATCGTCATGGACTGGATGCTGCCGGACGTCAGCGGTCTCGAGCTCACGAAGCAGCTGAAGCGCGACCCGACGACGCGCGACATCCCCGTAATCATGGTCACGGCCCGCGCGCAGGAGGACGATCGCGTCGCGGGTCTCGAGGGCGGCGCGGACGATTATGTCGTGAAGCCGTTCTCGCCGCGCGAGCTGCTCGCGCGGATCAAGGCCGTGATGCGCCGGGGACCGGTCGACGATGACGAGGTGCTGACCGCCGGCCGGCTCGTGCTCGACACGGCGAGCCATCGCGTGACCGTCGACGGCGCCGAGATCTCGCTCGCGCCCACGGAGTTCCGGCTGCTGAAGTTCCTGATGGAGCACCCCGATCGCGTTTACAGCCGGGCGCAGATGCTCGATCGCGTGTGGGGCGGCAACGTCTACATCGAGGAGCGCACGGTCGACGTGCATATCCGGCGCCTGCGCCAAGCCTTGACCCCGTTCGGGTACGATAAGCTCATTCGCACCGTTCGTGGGGCTGGCTACGGCTTTTCGCCGGATCGCGCGTGAGATTGCCTAACCGCTGGGTATCGCAACTCGGAATCCTGACCACCTGGCTCGGCGTCGCGCTGCTGCTCGGCGCATGGTTCGGCGGCGTGAGCTGGTGGCTGGTCGGGGCGCTCGGGCTTTATGTCGCACACGTGCTGCGACAGGTGTATCTGCTCGATCGTGTCCTAGAGGGCGAGAAGCGCCTGCCGAGCTTCGAGACGCGCGGGCTGTGGGCCGAGATGTTCGCGCGCGTCGACAAGATCCGCGCGAAGGCGCGCAGCCGCAAGAAGAAGTACCACCGGCTGCTGCGCGAGGTGTGGGAGAGCACCGGCGTGCTGCGCGACGCGGGCATCATCCTGAACGCCGCGAACGAGATCTTGTGGTTCAATCCGGCCGCGACGCGCCTGCTCGGGCTCGATCCGTCGCGGGACATCGGTAACCGGCTCGACAATCTGGTTCGACATCCGAAATTCGTCCGTCATCTGTCGGAGCCGAAGGGCGAGGACGTGACGATCCCCGCGCCGCACCGCGCCGATTGCTGGCTGTCGATTACGCTGATCCCATACGGTCAAAACCAGCGCCTTGCGATCGTTCGCGACGTGACCCGGCAGATGAAGCTCGAGACGATGCGGCGCGATTTCGTCGCGAACGCGTCGCACGAGCTGCGCTCGCCGCTGACGGTGATCAGCGGTTATCTCGATTCGCTCGCGGATGACGACGAGCTGCCGGAGAGCTGGCGGCAACCGGTCTCGGAGATGCAGCAGCAGGCCGATCGGATGACGCAGATCCTGAAGGACCTGATCGAGCTCACGCGGCTCGAGTCCGACGAGGCTCCCGCGAGGCAGGACTTCGTGAACATCGCGGCGCTGCTCGAGCGGATCATGCGTGAGTTCCGTGCGCGGGCCGACGGCCGAACGTTGGAGCTCCATCTCGAGACGGATGCGGCGTTGCTCGGCAAGGAAGTCGAGATCCACTCGATCGCGTACAACCTGATACACAATGCCGTGCGGTTCACGCCGCCGCCGGGAAGGATCGACGTGACCTGGCGCGCGGACGGCGACGGGGCGGCGCTCGTCGTCGCGGATAGCGGAATCGGCATCCCGAGCGATCAGCTCACGCGCGTGACCGAGCGCTTCTATCGCGTCGATCCCGGCCGCTCGCGCGCGTCGGGCGGCACCGGGCTCGGCCTTGCAATCGTCAAGCATGCGCTGCAGCGCCACGGCGGATCGCTCGAGATCGAGAGCCGCGAAGGCGAAGGCAGCACGTTCACGTGTCGCTTTCCTGCGTCGCGCATCGCGCGTCGCGGCGGTCAGGCCGCTGCGCGGGCGGCCATGTAGGCGTCGTATACTTTCCTCTGGGCCGCGGCAAGCGCGGCGGGGAGCCGGCGATGGAAGTCGAAGACCTGGGTCACCACATCTCGAGGCGCTTCAACGAGGACCTCGAGCGCGTCCGCAACTCGGTGCTGACGATGGGCGGTCTCGTCGAGCATCAGCTCGATCGCGCGATGCGAGCGTTGGCCGAGGCCGATAGCGAGCTCGGGCTTCAGGTCGCCGAGAACGATGCGCAAGTCAACAAGATGGAGGTCAGCATCGACGAGGAGTGCAGCCGCATCCTCGCGACCCGCGCGCCGGCTGCCGGGGATCTGCGCCTGATCATCGCGGTGATCAAGACGATCACGGATCTCGAGCGCATCGGCGACGAAGCCGAGAAGATCGGTGTGCTCGCATCGCGGCTCGCGAGCCAGGAGCGCCCGTCGACGAACTATCGGGAGCTGCGCAATCTCGCGCAGCACGTGAAGGAGATGCTGCGCGGAGCGCTCGATGCTTTCGCCCGCCTCGACGCGAAAGCGGCGTTGGCCGTCGTGAAGGCCGACGACGTGGTCGACGAGGAGTACGAGTCGATTTATCGTCAGGGGCTGACGTTCATGATCGAGGATCCGCGTACGATCTCGCGGGTCATGGATACGATGTGGGTCGCCCGGGCGCTCGAGCGAATTGGCGATCACGCTAAGAACATTTGCGAGTACGTGATATTTATGGTGCACGGCAAAGATCTGCGATATACGGGGCTCGAGAACATCGAGGCGGAAGTGCAGGAGGCGGTGCGCCGTCGGGAGGGCCGCTCGTGATCGCCGCGGTGGGCGAGGGCGGCGCAGCTCGCGCGTGGTTCGGCACGCGGGGCGGCAGGCGGGTGTTGAACGGGCTCGGCGTCGCGGCCGTCGTCGGGCTGATGGCGTATGCGCTCTATCAGGAGCACGTCGTCGGGCTCGACGCGTGTCCGCTCTGCATCTTTCAGCGGGGCGCGATGATCGCGCTTGGGCTCGTGTTCCTCGCGGCCGCGCTGCACGCGCCACGCGGCGTCGGCGCGCGCGCGTACGCCGGCCTCGGCGCGCTCGTCGCGCTGACCGGTATCGGCATCGCTGGCTGGCACGTTCGGATGCAGAACCTGCCGCCGGACGCCGTGCCGAGCTGCGGGCCGGGCCTCGACGTCTATTTCGAGGTGCTGCCGGTCTTCGAAGCGCTGCGCGCCGTCTTCACCGCGTCCGGCGAATGCTCCGAGGTCAACTGGTCGTTCCTCGGCCTTTCGATGCCCGCGTGGGTCTTGATCTGGTTCGTGCTGCTCGGCGGGCTCGTCGTCGCCGCAAACTGGGCGCGCCTTCCCCGCTGAAAATTCGTGCCAGGCACGCTTTTTCCGGAAATTCGTGCCAGGCACGAATTTCGCTGAAAATCGTGCCAGGCACGAATTTCGGTCAGTCCGCGTCTTCGTCCAGCCAGCCGACGGTCGGAGTGTCGCGTTTGCTTTTCGCCGGCCGGCCTCGCTTCGGCTTCACCAGCGGGCGTCGCAACGAGGTTTCGAGATCCTTCCGGAACCCCGCATCGCCGATCGGTAAGCCATCCTTCAGGCGCTGACGAATGAGCCGCAGGGTGTCGGCCGGGAGCGGCTGTCGCAGCAGCTCGCGATAGCGGAGCGCCCGCTCGAGCGGCGTCTTGCCGAGGGAGAACAGAACCGGATGCGCGCTGATCAGCGAGGTCGCCGCTTCGGTCGCGTTCGCCCGATAGCTGCTCCAGCGGTATGCGTCCGGGCTGCGTACGATTCCGGCCCGAACCGGGTTCAGCTCGATGTAGCGATAGCAGGCGAGACAGTAGCGGTCGGAATCAACCGGCGACGCATGGAAGCGGCGCTCCCACAGCGCACCCGACCGACCGTGGCGCTTGTTGAAGTGAGCCGAGTAGCGCCCGGAGACGTAGTGGAACAGGCGCGAGACGCCGTCCGGAATACGAGACGTGACGAGCAGATGCACGTGGTTCGTCATCAGGACGTACGCATGGATACGCGTCTCCGAGCGGAGCGCTCCGGTCCGGAGGAGCGCGAGATAGTCGAGGTAGTCCTCGGTGCCGCGAAACGACGCGTCGCGATTGTGCCCGCGTTGCACGACATGGAAGGTTAAGCCGGGCAGCTGGATTCGACGCGCTCGACCCATCGCGGGAGGAAAAAGGAGAACGGAGCCAAAAGCGTAGTTGGATCGGCTCCGCGAGCAGCAGCCCGAAATCCGGCAATCGCGCGCAGAAAATCGTGCCAGGCACGAATTACGCGAAAAAGCGTGCCTGGCACGAATTAGAGGGAAAAATCGTGCCTGGCACGGATTTCTCGAAAAAGCGTGCCTGGCACCATTTTTTAGAGCAGCAGGCGCTCGGCGATCCGGAAGTAGATGCGCTCGAGGCGGACGAGGTCGTCGATCGCGACGGTCTCGTTGACCTTGTGGATCGTCTCGTTCAACGGGCCGAGCTCGACGACGGCGATGCCGTGCGGGGCGATGAAGCGGCCGTCGGACGTGCCGCCGCTCGTCGACAGCTCGGGCCGCACGCCGGTCTCGTGCTCGACGGCTTCGCTGACGGTTTCAGTCAGCGCGCCGGGCGGCGTCAGGAAAGGCTCGCCGGCGATGCGCCACCTGATCGCGTAGTCGATGCCGAGCCGATCGAGCTCCGCCTCGACGCGCGCGGCGAGAGACGCCGCCGTCCATTCGGTCGAGTAGCGGAAGTTGAAACGGCAGTTGAGCTCGCCGGGGACGACGTTCGGAGCGCCGGCGTCCGAGTGCACGTTCACCATCTGAAACGTCGTCGGCGGAAAATGCGCGTTGCCCGCGTCCATCGGCTCGCGCGTGATCGCGGCGACGAAGCGCGCGAACGCGTGCATCGGATTCTCGGCCGCGAGCGGGTAGGCGACGTGCCCCTGCACGCCGCGTACCGTCAGGAATCCGGTCAGCGAGCCGCGGCGGCCGATTCGCACCGTGTCGCCGAGCCGCTCGCTGCTCGACGGCTCGCCGACGACGCAATAATCGAAGAGCTCGCCGCGCGCCGCGAGGCGCTCCATGACCTTGAGCGTCCCGTCGTCCGCTGCGCCTTCCTCGTCGCTCGTGATCAGTAACGCGATCGACCCGGGCGCGTCCGGGTGCGTGGTCGCGAACCGCTCCGCCGCCTTGACCATCGCCGCGAGGCTGCCTTTCATGTCCGCGGCGCCGCGGCCGATCAGCATGCCGTCCCGAACCGTCGCGGCGAACGGCGGCGCGACCCACTGATCCTCGGGGCCTGGCGGCACGACGTCCGTATGCCCGGCAAAGACGAGGATCGGCTTGCCGGCGCCGCGGCGCAGCCAGAGGTTGTCGACGTCGCCGAAGCGCATCGGCTCCGCCCGGAAGCCGACCGGCTCGAGCTGCTCGCGGATCAACGCCTGGCAGCCGGCGTCGTCGGGCGTGACGGACGGGCGCTCGATCAGCGCGCGAGCCAACGCGACGAGATCCATACTCACGGCGACACCCTTACCAGATTCGATGTGAGGAATGGCCTGTAGCTGATTGAATTCAGGAGGTCTGGGTTCGCCCGCGATCTAATCGCGTACTCTCGCGTCCTGCGTCTGCAACAATTTCGTAACATTCCCTGACTACCTTTCGGCCCGTGATGCGAGCCGACGATTTCCGGTCAGCGCCCTCCGATCGTCCGGTCCGGGCGGCGCCGTTCTCGGCGATGGCCCGACCCAAGCCGTTCGCGCGCGCGGGCCGTGACTTAGGCCGATCCCTCTGGGCGGGGGCGATCCTCGTGCTCGGCGGCGCAGTCGCGAGCCCGGCCGGGGCGCAAATCGCACGCGACTATATCAACATCGTCGGCTCGTCGACGGTTTATCCCTTTGCGACGGTCGTCGCCGAGCGCTTCGGACGTGCGACGCGCTTCAAGACGCCGAAGGTCGAGGCGACTGGAAGCGGCGGCGGCATCAAGCTGTTCTGCAACGGATTAGGCGTCCGCCATCCGGACATCGCGAACTCGTCACGGCGTATCAAGCCGTCGGAAATCGAGAACTGCGCGCGGAACGGCGTGGACGGAATCGTCGAGTTCATCGTCGGGTACGACGGCATAGTGCTCGCAACGTCTCGAGAAACTGCGCCTATGTCGTTGACTGTACAGCAAGTCTATCTCGCGCTTGCGAAGCGGGTACCGGATCCATCCGGCGCGCCGCGGCTCGTTCCGAACCCGTATCGCACGTGGTCGGACATCGACCCGTCGCTGCCGAGCACCCGCATCGAGGTGCTCGGTCCGCCGCCGACGTCCGGGACCCGGGACGCGTTCCTCGAGCTCGCGATGGAGCGCGGCTGTGACACCTTCGATTTCATTCGCGAGCTCGACGACGGCGACCGCCTCGTCGCCTGTCACACGATCCGCGAGGACGGTGCATATGTCGAGGCCGGCGAGAACGACAACCTGATCGTGCAAAAGCTGAACGCCAACCCGAACGCGCTCGGCATCTTCGGCTACAGCTTCCTCGACCAGAACGCCGACCGGGTCCGCGCCGTGTCGATCAACGGCGTCGCGCCGACGTTCGAGACCATCTCCGACAATTCCTACGTGATCTCGCGGCCGCTCTATTTCTACGTGAAGAGGGCCCACGTCGGCGTGATCCCCGGGATCGAGGGCTACCTCCGAGAATTCATGGGCGAAGCGGCGGCCGGCGATTTCGGCTATCTGTCCGATCTCGGGCTCGTCCCGCTCGACGAGGACGAGCGCCGCGAGATGCTCGAGCGGATCGAGTCCCTCGAGCCCGTGCGCCTCGCGACTCTCGCGCAATGACGGCCGCCGAGGTATCGCGGTGAGCGCTTCGACCGTCCTGATCGTCCTCCTCGGGCTCACCGCGCTCGCGTACGCCGCGGGGCGCCAGCGTGCGATCGCCGGCGCGGGATCCGCGCCGCGGCGCACTTACCACTCGTTGCCGGGCTATTACGGCGGCTACGTCGCGCTCTGGTGTTTGCTGCCGACCGTGTGCCTGCTCGCGATCTGGCTCGCCGTCGAGCCGATCGTGCTGAAGGCGGCCGTGATCGACGCTCTGCCGCCGGCCCTCCAGGCGTTGCCGGAAGCGGAGCTCGGGCTCCTGTACAACGACGTGCGGAATCTCGTCGACGGCAACGTCGTGTTCGGTCAGCCCGATCCCGCCGTCGTCGACGCCGCGGAGCGCTACGCGAGCCTGCGGTCGGTCAGCCGGTATCTGCTGGCGGCGACCGTGCTCGTCGCCGGAATCGCGTCGATCGCGTTCGCGTATCGGCGCGTGCGCCCGGAGATGCGTGCGCGCAATCAGGTCGAGAAGGCCATCGAGCTGCTGCTCGTCGCCGCGTCGCTCGTCGCGATCCTGACGACGGTCGGCATTTTTCTGTCGGTGCTGTTCGAGGCGCTCAGGTTCTTCCAGCTGGTCTCTCCGATCGAGTTCCTGTTCGGCTTGAGCTGGAGCCCGCAAACCGCGATCCGCGAGGACCAGGTCGGCTCGTCCGGCGCGTTCGGCGCGATCCCGCTGTTCACGGGCACGCTGCTGATCTCCGGGATCGCGATGCTCGTCGCGGCGCCGGTCGGGCTAATGTCGGCGATCTACCTGTCCGAGTACGCCAATCCGCGGTTGCGCAACTACGCAAAACCGCTGCTCGAGCTGCTTGCCGGGATTCCGACCGTCGTATACGGCTACTTCGCCGCGCTGTGGGTCGGGCCGACGCTGCGGCGTTTCGGCGAGACGGTCGGGCTCGACGTCGCATCCGAGAGCGCGCTCGGCGCGGGGCTCGTGATGGGCATCATGATCATTCCGTTCGTGTCGTCCTTGTCGGACGACGTGATCAATGCCGTTCCGCAGGCGCTGCGGGACGGCTCGTACGGCCTCGGCGCCACGCGCTCGGAGACCATTCGTCAGGTCGTGCTGCCCGCAGCCCTGCCCGGCATCGTCGGCGCGATTCTGCTCGCCGTATCGCGCGCGATCGGCGAGACGATGATCGTCGTGATGGCCGCCGGTCTCGCCGCGAACCTGACGGCCAACCCGCTGGAAGCGGTGACGACCGTGACCGTGCAAATCGTCACGCTGCTCGTCGGCGACCAGGAGTTCGACAGCGCGAAGACGCTCGCCGCATTCGCGCTCGGTCTCGTGCTCTTCCTCGTGACCTTGCTGCTCAACGTCGTCGCGTTGAAGGTCGTACGGCGCTACAGGGAACAGTATGAATGACGTGAGCGCACCCGACCCAAACGGGCCAGAGCAATCCACGCGCGCTCGCGTCGCCGAGGGCCTCGCGCGCCGCTACCGTCGGGAGCGGCGTTTCAGGCTGCTTGGGCTCGCCGCGTTGCTGTTCGGGCTCGGCTTCCTCGCGGTGTTCTTCGTCACGCTGATCGCGAACGGGCACAGCGCGTTCCAGCAGACGAGGATTCTGCTCGACGTCGAGCTCGATGCCGCGACGATCGACCCGGAAGGCCGTCGCGATCCGATCGCGCTCGAGACGGCGAACTATCAAGGCCTGATTCGAGACGCGCTCGTCGCCCGCTTCCCCGCCGTGACCGAGCGCAGGGATTTGCGCGAGCTCTATGCGCTCTTGAGCCCCGCAGCGGATCTCGAGGTCCGCAAACTCGTGCTCGACGACCCCGACGTGATCGGCGAAACGCACAGCTTGTGGCTCCTCGCGGACGACGACGTCGACATGCTGATGAAGGGCTATATCGACCGCGATGCGAGCGAGGCCGGGCGCCGCCTGTCCGATCAGCAGATCGGGTGGATCGACGCGCTCGTCGCGGAAGGGCGCGTCGACCGGAAGTTCAATCGTTACTTTTTCACGTCAGGCGATTCCCGCGACCCGGAGCTTGCCGGCATCTGGAGCGCGACCGTCGGCTCGTTCTTCATGCTGCTCGTGACGCTCGCGCTGTCGTTTCCGCTCGGCGTTGCGACGGCCGTGTACCTCGAGGAGTTCGCGCCCCGCAACCGCTGGACGGACCTGATCGAGGTCAATATCAACAACCTCGCCGCCGTGCCGTCGATCGTGTTCGGGCTGCTCGGGCTCGCGCTGTTCATCAATCTGTTCGGGCTGCCGCGCTCGGCGCCGCTCGTCGGCGGCCTCGTGCTGACGCTGATGACGTTGCCGGTGATCATCATCGCGTCGCGCGCGGCATTGACGGCCGTGCCGCCGTCGATCCGCGAGGCTGCGCTCGGTGTCGGCGCATCGAAGATGCAGGTCGTGATGCACCACGTCCTGCCGCTCGCGCTCCCCGGCATGCTGACCGGCACGATCATCGGCATGGCCCGGGCTCTCGGTGAGTCGGCGCCGCTGCTGATGATCGGCATGGTCGCGTTCATCGTCGACGTTCCGGATTCGCCGCTCGACCCGTCGACCGCGCTGCCGGTGCAAATTTTCCTGTGGGCGGACAGCCCCGAGCGCGCGTTCGTCGAGCGAACGTCCGCGGCGATCCTCGTGCTGCTCGCGTTCCTCGTGCTGATGAACGGCGCCGCGATCCTGCTGAGAAAGCGGTTCGAACGAAGGTATTGACGCATCGATCGCCGAATCGACCGGACAAGCGACCGGGATGATCGACCGACGACGAGTAAACGGGCTCCGGCCCTCTTTCCGACCGGGTACACTATGAGATCGATGTTAAGGCAGGCGACCGCGAACCCGATGCCACCGACGACGAATCCTGCGAGCGCGCCCGTGGCGCAGTCCGCCCCGGCGATCGCGCCTGCGCCGACGTACCGCACGGTCGGCGACTACCGGGCGGCGAATCCGATCATCACTGCCCGCGACGTCAACGTCTTTTACGGCGAGAAGCAGGCGATTCAGCACGTGAACCTCGACATCGGCCTGAACGAGGTGATCGCGCTGATCGGGCCTTCGGGCTGCGGCAAGTCGACGTTCCTGCGCTGCCTCAACCGGATGAACGACACGATCGAGTCGGCGCGCGTGAGCGGTGAGATCAAGCTTTACGACGAGGACATCTACGCGAAGCAGATGGACGTCGTGATGCTGCGCGCGCGCGTCGGCATGGTGTTCCAGAAGCCGAACCCGTTCCCGAAGTCCGTTTACGACAACGTCGCGTACGGCCCGCGCATTCACGGGCTCGCGCGCGACCGGGCAGAGCTCGACGAGATCGTGCAGAAGAGTCTCGAGCGCGCGGGTCTTTGGTCCGAGGTCAAGGATCGGCTCGAGGAGCCCGGCACCGGCCTGTCGGGCGGTCAGCAGCAGCGGCTCTGCATCGCGCGCACGATCGCGGTGAGCCCCGAGGTCATCCTGATGGACGAGCCGTGCTCGGCCCTCGACCCGATCGCGACCGCGCGCATCGAGGATCTGATCGACGAGCTGAAGCAGAACTATGCGATCGTCATCGTCACGCACTCGATGCAGCAGGCCGCGCGGGTGTCGCAGCGCACCGCGTACTTCCATCTCGGGCGGCTGATCGAGGTCGGCGCGACCGACGAGATCTTCACGAATCCTCGCCACAAGCTGACCGAGGACTACATCACGGGCCGGTTCGGCTGACGACGATTCGGCCGGCGCTCGCCGACGCGTCGAGCGTCGCGCCCCCACATGCCCGTCCGTAGCGCACCCGATGCGGCCGCGTGCGCCCGCGTGGCGAAATCGAAGCTCGTTCCGGTGGGGCGCAGCGGGGCATGGTGGCGCAGGAACACGGCGAGATTCCCGTCGATCTGATCGAGCAAGTCCGGCAGCGGCGCGCGATCCTGTTCGTCGGCGCGGGCGTTTCCGCGGGCCTCGGCGTTCCGGCCTGGCGCGGGCTCATCGAGCACCTCGGTCAGAGCCTCGGCTACGATCCAGAGGTCTTCTGCGGCTACACCGACAGTTTCCTCGCACTCGCCGAGTACTACCGCATTCGTGCGGGATCGTTCGCCGCGGTCCGGGACTGGATGACGCGCGAATGGAACGTGTCCGACGGCGCACTTCGCGAGTCGCGCGTGCACGAGCTCCTGATCGAGCTCAATTTCCCGCTGATCTACACGACGAACTTCGATCAGTTCATCGAGAGGGCGTTCGAGGTTCGAGGCAAGTGCTTCAATAAGGTCGTGAGCGTCGCGGATCTGTCGAAGGTCGAAGCCTCGCTGCCGACGATCATCAAGTTCCATGGCGACATCGACGACGAGCAGTCGCTGATGCTCTGCGAGACGGACTACTTTCGCCGTCTGACGTTCGAATCGCCGCTCGATATCAAGCTCCGCGCCGATACGCTAGGGAGCAGCGTGCTGTTCATCGGCTACAGCCTGTCCGACGTCAACGTGCGGATGATGCTGTACCGGATGAAAAGCATGTGGCTCGAGAGCGGACATCGGCTGCCGCAGCCCTGCTCGTATATCTTCATGCCGCGGCCGAATCCCGTGCAGGAGGCGATCCTGCAATCATGGGGCGTGATGCCGATCGTGGGCGACCGACACGACGCGGAAGATGCGCTTCTCGTGTTTCTGACTCGTCTCGCCGAGCGCAGCCGCAAGCCAGCGGATTAGAGCCTAGAGCCGGCACGCCAGCAAAAGGGCGACGCGAGTCGACGCCAAGAGCCCGCCGCGCTCGACCGGCCGTTTAGCGGTCAATCGGCGACGTGCTTCGCCTCTGCGGTTGCGAGCACCTCGGCGTGCTCGACGCGGCGCGGCCGCTCGAGAAACGGGTGCGCGAAGACCGCCGCGAGAATGATCGCAACGCCGAGATAGAAGAGGCCGGTCAGCTCCCGCTGCTCGCCGAGCAGCGGAATCGCGAGCAGGATCGCGTAGACCGGCTCGAGGTTCACCGCGAGCTGCGCGCCGAACGCCGAGATGTGCCTGAGCGCGACGAGCGACAGCGCGAACGGCAGCAACGTGCACGCGAGCGCGAGCGTCACGAGCAACGCCGCGTCGCGCAAGTTCGGCAGCACGAACGGGTCGCTTGCGAGCTCCGGAAAAATACGTCCCAACGCGGGCGACATCGCGCAGAGCGCGATCGCGCCGGCGCCGAGCTCGAGCGCCGTGACAGCGAGCGGGTCCGCACGCGTGACGAGCCGCTTGTTCAGCGAGCCGAACAGCGCGACGAGGAGCGCGGACAGCGCGCCGACGGCGATGCCGATGCGCATGCCTTCGTGCACGCCGCCGACGACGAGCGCGACTCCGGGCACGATCATCACGCCGAGCGCGAGATCGCGCACCGAGAACCTCGCGCCGGCGATGCGGGGCTCGACGATCGCGACGAACGCCGTCGCGAGCGCCATGCACGTCGCGGCGACCGACGCGTTCGCGAGCTTCACCGCGCCGTAGAACGTGAGCCAGTGCAGCGCGACGAGCACGCCGATGCCCGCGTAGGCCGCCGCGAGCCGGAGCGGCAGCGCACGAAGCGCGCGCCAGACCCGCGGCACGAGCGCGAGCGCGGCGACGACGATCGTCATGCGCCACAGAACGAGCGGCAGCGCCGCCAGGCTGATCAGCTTGCCGAGGATCGCCGTGAAGCCCCAGAGCACGACGCAGACGTGAATCTGCAGCCTGGCTTTCGCGAGCGGCGCCATGGGCTCTTGTCCGACGGCTTCTGTTTCTTCTTGCGGCCGCCGCGAGCCCCGCTCGACGTGCTCCGGCCGGGTCCGAATCTAGTCCGTCGGCCGCAGCAGCTCGTTCAAGCTCGTCTTCGCGCGCGTCTTCTCGTCGACCTTCTTGACTATTACGGCGCAGTAGAGGCCGTATTTGCCGTCCTTCGACGGCAATGTGCCGGGCACGACGACGGAGCCTTCGGGCACGCGGCCTTGCAGGACCTCGCCCGTCTCGCGGTCATAGATTCGCGTGCTCTGGCCGATGTAGACGCCCATCGAGATTACGCTGCCGCGCCCGACGATCACGCCTTCGACGATCTCGGAGCGAGCGCCGATGAAGCAGTCGTCCTCGATGATCGTCGGCGATGCCTGGAGCGGCTCGAGCACGCCGCCGATGCCGACGCCGCCCGACAAGTGCACGTTGCGGCCGATCTGCGCGCAGCTGCCGACCGTCGCCCACGTATCGACCATCGTGCCGCGGTCGACGTATGCGCCGATGTTCACGTACGACGGCATCAGCACCGCGTCCGGCGCGACGTATGCGCCGCGGCGGACGATCGCGTGCGGCACGACGCGCGTGCCGCCTTCGGCGAAGTCGCTCTCCGAGAAGCCCGCGTACTTGAGCGGCACCTTGTCGTAGAACTTCGTGAAGCCCGCTTCGATCACGCGGTTCGGCTGGATTCGGAACGACAGCAGCACGGCCTTCTTCAGCCATTGATTGACGACCCAGTCGCCGTCGCGTTTCTCGGCGACGCGGAGGCGTCCGGCGTCGAGGCCGGCGATGGCCTCCTCGATCGCGTCGCGCAGCTCGCGATCGACGCTCTCCGGAGAGAGCTCGCTGCGCCGCTCCCAGCCCGCGTCGACGATTTCGCTCAAGTCCGCCATCTGAAGCTCCTCTTGCCGTCCCTGTACCGTGGCTCGAGGCGGAACTGTACCCCATTTCGACGCCGAGCTGCCGCGGTGGCGCGGCGCGCGTTTCTGTCGGCAGCGACGCGATTCGGCAGTCGGCGCCGCCGCGTGTCCGCCGAGAGAATTCGCTATCGGGTCGACGGGCAGCGAATGCGTAGCGGGGGAGGGGCTGGCCGGGGTATGGTGACGGCGATCGCGAATGACGGCGTTTTCAGTCGGGAAAGAACGTATGCGCGCGGAAGTCGCAGCTTGGCCTCGCCCGCACAGGCTCACGGTAGAGGACTATCGCCGAATGGCGGAGATTCAGCTCTTCGCCGCCGACGAGCGCGTTGAGCTGATCGAAGGCGCGATCGTCGATATGCCGCCGATCGGCAGCCTGCACGCGGCGACGGTGACGGCTCTCGCGGAGCGGCTGATCCGAAGCATTGGCGCTTCGGCGCACGTGCGCGTTCAGCAGCCCGTGACGCTCGGTCCGGATTCAGAGCCGCAGCCCGATCTCGCCGTCGTGACCGGCAGACCGGAACGCTACAGGGCCGAGCATCCCAGGCCCGAAGACGTGCTCCTCGTGGTCGAGGTCGCCGACGCGACGCTGCGCTTCGATCTCGATGTCAAGGCGCGGCTCTACGCGTGTAACGGTATCGCGGAGTACTGGGTCGTGGACCTCGTGAACCGGAAGCTGCACGTGCTCGGCGGCCGACGCGGCGATGAATACTCCCGCCGCGGCGCATTCGCATCCGGTGTAGTCAGCGCGGAGCCGCTGCGCGTCGGTATCGACGTTGCAGAGCTCTTCTGAGCGACGCCGCGGAGGGATTCTCGAAACGGTTCTCGTTCAGAAAACGCTTCCGCTGAAACTCCGTTGCGCCCCTTCGGACGGGCGCCGTCGAGGGGCCTGTCAGCCGCGCTCCTGCTCCGACAACGCCTGCTTCAGCCGCTCCTCGAGCCGCTTCGAGCGGGTCTCGTCGAGCGGCAGCCCGTCCGCGCCGGTCACGAAGAATACGTCCTCGGCGCGCTCGCCGATCGTCGCGATCTTCGCGTTTTGCAGCGCGACGTCTTCCTGCTCGAACACGCGCGCGACCTGCAACAGCAGCCCGGGTCTGTCGCCGGCGACGAGCTCGACGACGGTGCGCTCGTTGATCGGATCGTGCGCGATTGCGACCTGCACCGGCGTCGAGAACATCCGCACCTGACGGGGTGCGCGCCGACTGACCTTGAGCGGCGGCGCCTCCGGGCTCGACAGGATCTTCTGCAGCCGCTGGCGGATCTCGGCGAGCCGCCGCTGGCCCGCGAGCGGGCTGCCGTCGCTCTCGAGCACGCGATAGGTGTCGAGATTCTGCGCCTCGGTCATCGGCACGATGCGCGCATCGACGATCGTCAAGCCGAGCTCGTCGAGGACGGCCGTCGAGCGCATGAACGAATGCAGCTCCTTCGGCGCATACACCATCACGACCGTCGGGCCGTCGGTGCCGACCTGCTCGACGTCGACGAGAATCGATGTCGACGTCGGCGCCTCGGTCAGCACGCGCGTGTGCCACGCGATTTCCTCCGGACGGTGCCGCAGGAAATACTCCTCGGTGAAGCTCGCCCAGATGTGCTGCCAGCGGGCCGGCTCGAGCCCCTGCTCGTGCAGCAGATTCTCGGCGCGGGCCTGCGTCTCGAGGATCAGCTCCTCCTTGTCGATCGGGTTCGAGAACCCGCGGCGCAACGCGCGCTTCGTGAGCTGGTAGAGCTCCCAGAAGAGCGTGTCCTTCCACGAGTTCCAAATCTTCGGATTCGTGCCGCGCACGTCCGCGACGGTCAGGACGTACAGATAATCGAGGTGCGTCTCGTCGCCGACGGCGCGCGCGAATTCGTCGATCACGCGCAGATCATGCAAATCCTTCTTCTGGGCAGTCAGCGACAGCAAGAGGTGATTGCGCACGAGCCACGCGACGAGCCGCGCGTCGTAGCGGCTCATGCCGTGCTCCAAGCAGAACGCCTCCGCGTCGACCGCGCCGAGCTCGGAGTGATCGCCGCCGCGGCCCTTCGCGATGTCGTGGAAGAGCCCGGCGAGATACGCGATCTCGGGCTTCTCGAGCTGCTGCATCACCGCGCTGCAGTTCGGGAACTCGTGGTTGAAGCGCTCGAGCGCGAAGCGCCGCAGATTCTCGACGACGAACAGCGTGTGCGCGTCGACGGTATACGCGTGGAAGAGGTCGTACTGCATGCGGCCGACGACGCGGCCGAACGCCGGAATATAAAGACCGAGCACGCCGTACGTGTTCATCCGCTTCAACGTGCGGGTCACGCCCTGCGGCGCGCGCAGTATGTCGAGGAACAGCCGATGGTGACGCGGGTTCTGCCGGAACTCCTCGTCGATCAGCCACAGGTGCTGCTTGATCAGCGCGATCGTCCGCGCGCTGATGCCGCGCAGCTCGAGGTTCTGCTCGAGCAAGAGGAAGATTTCGAGCAGCGCTGCGGGCTCGCGTGCGAAGACGTTCTCGTCGACGACCTCGATATAGCCGTGACGCTCCTGGAAGCGCGGGTTGATCGGCAGCGCGGGCGCGTTCTTGTCGAGAAGGATCGCTTCCTCGAAGAGCTGGAGCAGCATCTCGTTGAGGCGCGAGAGCTCCATGACCGTGCGGTAGTAGCGCTGCATCAGCTGCTCGACGGCGAGCGTGAAGCTCGCGTCCTCGTAGCCGAGCATCGCCGCGAGCTTGATCTGATAGTCGAACAGCAGCCGATCCTCGCGGCGGCCGGTCAGCAGGTGTAACCCCCAGCGGATCCGCCACAGGAACGACTGCCCGTTGAGCAAAATCCGCAGCTGTCCCGCGGTCAGGAAATCGTGCTCGACGAGCTGCTCGAGCCCGTCGACGCCGAGATGCCGGCGCGCGACCCAGCCGATCGTCTGGATATCGCGCAGCCCGCCGGGGCTGCCCTTGACGTTCGGCTCGAGGTTGTACGCCGTATCGTGGAAATGATGATGGCGGGCCTGCTGCTCCTCGACCTTCGCGCGGTAGAACGCGGCCGCGTCCCACATCCGGTCGGGCCCGATCCGCTCCGGCAGCTGCCCGAACAACGTGCCGGGACCGTCGAGCAGCCGGGTCTCCATCAAGGTCGTCAGGATCGTGACGTCGCCGCGCGCTTGCGTCTCGCAGTCGTCGAGCGTGCGGACGCTGTGGCCGACCTCGAGGCCAATGTCCCACAGGAACGTCAGGAAACGGCTGATCGGCTCGTCGGTCGCGCGCTCGGAGGCGTCATCGAGCAGCACGAGCAGATCGATATCGGACTCGGGGTGCAGCTCGCCGCGCCCGTAGCCGCCGACCGCGACGAGATCGGCGAGCCCGGCGATGCGGCGCGCGAAATGCCGCCACGACGCGATGATCACGTCGTCGACCATCCGCGCCCGCTCCCGGACCAGGGTCTCGATCGGCTCGTTCGCGAGAAAGCGCTGCTTCAACAGCGCGTCCGCGGCGGCGAGCGCGTCCTTGAACGCGGTCAGCGGGTTCGCGCCGCTCAACGCGGCCGTCAGCGCATCTCGATCGATCGGTGCGGCCGTAACCGTACCGTCGGTCGACTCGAGCGGCGTCGACATATCAGCCCTGCCGGTCCCGAGCGCCGAGCGTCAGCACCTCGTAACCTTCTTCCGTCACGAGGACCGTGTGCTCCCATTGAGCGGACAGCGAGTGATCCTTCGTCACGACCGTCCACCCGTCGGCGAGCAGCTTCACGTCCCGACGCCCGGCGTTGATCATCGGCTCGACCGTGATCGTCATGCCCGGCACGAGCTCGGCGCCGGTGCCGGGTTTGCCGTAATGCAGCACCTGCGGGTCCTCGTGGAACTGGCGGCCGATGCCGTGTCCGCAGTATTCGCGGACGACCGAGAAGCGCTCCTGCTCGACGAAGCTCTGAATCGCGTGGCCGATGTCGCCGATCCGTGCCCCGGGGCGGACCGCCCGGATGCCGCGCCACATCGCCTCGTGGCAGATCCGCGTGAGCCGCTCGCCGATCACGGTAGGCTCGCCTACGAAAAACATGCGGCTCGTATCGCCGTGGAAGCCGTCCTTGATCACCGTGATGTCGACGTTCAGGATGTCGCCGCTCTTCAAGCGCTTGTCGCTCGGGATCCCGTGGCACACCACGTGGTTGACCGACGTGCAGATCGACTTCGGGAAGCCCCTGTAGTTCAGCGGCGCCGGGATCGCGTCGAGCTCGCCGACGATGTAGTCGTGGCAGATGCGGTTCAGCTCGTCCGTCGACACGCCGGGACGGACGTGCTCGCCGATCATGTCGAGCACGTCGGCCGCGAGTCGACCGGCGACACGCATCTTGTCCTGTTCCTCAGGCGTTTTGACGGTGATGGCCATGGGGGGTAGGGTAGGCGGCCGGCGCTGGCCGCGTTTGTTGCGCCGAGCTTGCTATGGTATAAAGCGCGCGCCTTTCAGGCAATCAACGACACACACGCGCCGCTCACCCGTCAGCCGGGTGCCTGGCCCGAGAGGGTATCAGGTCGCTGCGGGGGCGCGTGGAGGTTCAACCCGACAATGAGGAGCTTCCGATGGCCGACGTCACGATGCGTCGAATGCTGGAAGCGGGCGTCCATTTCGGACACCAAACCCGCTTCTGGAACCCGAAGATGGCCCCGTACATCTTCGGCGAACGTAACAAGATCCACATCATCAATCTCGAGAAGTCGCTGCCTCTGTACCTCGAGGCCGCCGAGTTCGTCCGCAAGCTCGTCGCGGACGGCGGCGTCGTGCTCTTCGTGGGCTCGAAGCGCGCGGCCCGTCAGGCGATCACCGAGGAGGCGACGCGCTGCGGCATGCCGTACGTCAGCCAGCGCTGGCTCGGCGGCATGCTGACGAACTTCAAGACGATTCGCCAGTCGATCAAGCGGCTGAAAGAGCTCGAGGAAATCACCGCCGGCGGCGGCTCCGAGTTCACGAAGAAGGAGCTGCTGACCCTCTCGCGCGAGCGCGACAAGCTGCAGCGCGCGCTGGGCGGCATCAAGGACATGGACGCGCTGCCCGACGCAGTGTTCATCATCGACGTCGGCCACGAGGAAATCGCGGTCAAGGAAGCGAAGAAGCTCGGTATCCCGGTCGTCGCGGTCGTCGACACGAACTGCTCGCCGGACGGCATCGACTATCCGATCCCGGGCAACGACGACGCGATGCGCGCGATTCACCTCTACGCAGCCGGCATCGCGGACGCGGTGCTTGCCGGCAAGGCGTCGATTCCCGAGGTCCCGGCCGGCGAGGACGACTTCGTCGAGCTCGATGAGGAAGGCCGACCGAAGGTCGGCGCCGGCCGGAGGAAGGCGGCGGCGAAGAAGCGGCCGGGCCGCGCGGCGAAGCCGCGGCCGCGGACCGACGCGAGGCCCGCGGGCGAGGCCCAGCCGGCGGACGGCGGCGCCGAGGCCGCGCCGGCACCCGGCGGTGACGCGCCGGCACCCGGCGGCGACGCGCCTGCATCCGGCGGCGACGCGCCTGCGGAGGCCGCGGCGGCTCAGCCCGCGGACGCCGACGCGCAGCAGTAGTCCGACGCGTTGACGGCGCAGCCGCGGCAAAGGCGTCATAGACCTTTCCCGCGGCGCGGGCCGTAGTCTGCGCGCCTTTACGGCGCGTCGGGCGACGGACACTTTAGAGACTCGGCCCGCGGCGCGGGCCGACCAACCGACATCCCTGGCCCGCGCAGGCGGGCCGGCTACCGAACGAGGACCGGCATGGAAATCAAACCGGCGATGGTCAAGGAGCTCCGCGAGCGTACCGGCGCGGGGATGATGGATTGCAAGAAGGCGCTCGTCGAGGCGAACGGCGATATCGAGGCCGCAGCCGACCTGCTGCGCAAGTCCGGGCAGGCGAAGGCCGACAAGAAGGCCTCGCGGGTCGCGGCCGAAGGCGCCGTGATCGTCCGGAGCGGCAACGGACGGCACGTCATCGTCGAGGTGAACTCGGAGACGGACTTCGTCGCGAAGGACGACAACTTCCGTCGCTTCGCGGAGCGCGCTGCGGACGCGGTGCTCGCGAACGCGCCGGCGGACGTCGATGCGCTGATGCAGCTCGACGCCGACGGCGAGTCGTTCGACGAGGCGCGCCGCGCGCTGATCGCGAAGGTCGGTGAGAACATTTCCGTCCGTCGGTTCGATACGTTCGAGACGTCGAATCCGGTCGGCGCGTACGTGCACATGGGCCGCATCGGCGTGCTCGTCGAGATCGAAGGCGGCGACGAGGAGCTCGCTCGGGATCTCGCGATGCAGGTCGCGGCGACGTCGCCGCGCTACGTGTCGGCCGACGAGGTGCCGCAGGACGAGGTCGAGAAAGAGCGCGAAATCTTCCGCGCGCAGGCCGAGCAGGAGGGTAAGCCTGCCCAGATCGTCGAGAAGATGGTCGAGGGGCGGCTGCGCAAGCAGCTCGACGAGATCACGCTGCTCGGCCAGCCGTTCGTCAAGGATCCGGACAAGCGCGTCCGCGATCTGTTGAAGGAGGCGAACGCGAAGGTCGTGCGGTTCCTGCGCTACGGGCTCGGCGAGGGCATCGAGAAGCAGAAGGTCGACTTCCGCGAGGAGGTCATGGCGCAAGCTGCGCAGTCTGCTAATCTTAGCGGATCGACCAAGGGTGACTGACGCGCGGCCGGCGTGCGGAATCAGCGAGCCACGATGAGCGAAGGCGAGCCCGCGTATCGAAGAATCCTGCTGAAGCTCAGCGGCGAGGCGCTGCTGGGCAAACAGCAGTACGGTATCGATCCCGACGTCATTTCCCGCATCGCGAGCGAGGTCGCCGAGATCTCGCGCCTCGGCGTTCAGGTCGGTCTCGTGATCGGCGGCGGCAACATCTTTCGCGGCGCGGGGCTTGCCGAGGCCGGCATGGATCGCGTGACGGCCGATCACATGGGCATGCTCGCGACGATCATCAATGCGCTCGCGCTGCAGGATGCGCTCGAGCGGCGCGGCGTCACCGCCCGCACGATGTCCGCGCTGCAGGTCCACGAGATCTGCGAGGATTACATTCGCCGCCGCGCGATCCGGCACCTCGAGAAGGGGCGGATCGTGATCTTCGCCGCCGGTACCGGCAATCCGTTCTTCACGACGGATACCGCGGCGAGCCTGCGCGCGATCGAGATCGGCGCGGATGTGCTGATCAAGGCGACGAAGGTCGACGGCGTCTATTCGGCCGATCCGATGAAGGATCCGAATGCCGTTCGCTACGGCAGCCTCTCTTACGATCAGGTCCTGTCCGACAAGCTGCGCGTAATGGACGCGACGGCAATCGTAATGTGTCGCGACAACGATCTGCCGCTCGTCGTCTTCAATCTCAATAATCCCGGCGACCTGGTTCGGCTCGTCCGCGGGCACACCTTGGGCACCGCGGTCGGCAACAGGTTGCCGATGACCGGAACGAGCTCATGATCGCCGACATAAAAAAAGATGCGGAGCACCGCATGCAGAGATCGATCGAGGCGCTGAGAGAGGAGCTTCGCCGCCTGCGCACCGGGCGCGCACACACCGGGCTCCTCGATCACATCACGGTCGAGTATTACGGTTCGCAGGTGCCGATCTCGCAGACGGCGACGGTCACGGTCGAGGATGCGCGCACGCTCGCGGTCGCACCGTGGGAGAAGTCGATGGTGCCGGCGATCGAGAAAGCGATCCTGAACTCGGATCTCGGCCTTACCCCGGTGTCGGCCGGCAGCGTGATCCGCGTGCCGCTGCCCGCGATGACCGAGGAGCGGCGCAAGGATCTCGTGAAGGTCGTCCGCCAGGAAGGCGAGAACGCGCGTGTCGCGATCCGTAACGTTCGCCGCGACGCGCTGAGCGACGTCAAGGAGCTGCTGAAAGAGAAGCAGATTACCGAGGATGACGATCGCCGCACCCAGGACGAAATCCAGAAACTGACGGACCGCTACGTGGCCCAGGTCGACGCGCTTCTGAAGGAAAAAGAAGCCGAGATCATGGAGTTCTAGGACCGCCGCCGGATGGTAGCTTGGCCGGCGCGGCCTGACGCAGAGCAGGCGGTTCCGCGGCACGTTGCTGTGATCATGGACGGCAACGGCCGCTGGGCGCGCAGGCGTGCTTTGCCTCGGCAGGCAGGGCATCAGGCCGGCATCAAGCCGGTGCGCGCGGCCGTCGAATACTGTGCGAAGCGGGGCGTCGAGGTCCTGACTCTGTTCGCGTTCTCGAGCGAGAATTGGCGCCGGCCCGCAGACGAGGTCAGCGGCTTGATGACGCTGCTCGTCGATGCTATCGAGCGCGAGGTCGAGGAGCTCGATGCGAACGGTATCCGTCTGCGCTTCATCGGCGATCTGTCCCGGCTCGGCGCGAGGCTGCGCGACGCGATGCTCGCTGCGGAGGCGCGTACCCGCAGCAACTCGAAGATGACCCTCGTCGTCGCCGTCGCCTACGGCGGCCGCTGGGATCTCGCGCAGGCGGCCCGTCGGCTCGCGCTCGAGGTCGCCGAGGGGCGGCTCGATCCGAACGACGTCGACGAGACCCGTCTCGCGGCCGCGTTGACGACGTGGGGCCTGCCGAGCGTCGATCTTCTGATCCGCAGCGGCGGAGAGCGGCGGATCAGCAACTTCCTGCTATGGGACATCGCGTACAGCGAGCTGTATTTCTCGAGCCTTCCATGGCCCGAGTTCGATGCCGCCGAGCTCGATCGCGCGTTCGAGTTCTACGGCCAACGGCAGCGGCGATTCGGCAGGACCGGAGAGCAGGTCGAGGTCGTTCCTTGTTGATCCAGCGCATCATCACCGGGGCGATCTTCGGGATCGTCGTCCTTGCTGCAGTCTTGTGGTTGCCGACGACGGGCGCCGCGGCCGTGCTTGCGCTGCTCTTCATCGTCGGCGCATGGGAGTGGGCCGGCCTCGCCCGGCTCGGTCGGACGCCGCGCCTCGTGTATGCGGCCGTGTTCGCCGCGCTCGTCGCGAGCGGCTTCGCGTGGGCCGACGATCGCGGCGTCGTTGCGCCGCTTCTCGTCATCGCGATGCTCGGCTGGCTCGTCGCGCTCGGCGCGGTCCTGACCTATCCGCGCCTGCTGCCGCTCGCGGCGGTAGGAGCCTCCGGGTTCCTCGCGCTGCTGCCGCCGTGGGCGGCGCTGACGTACCTGCACGGCGCGTCCGGCAACGGCCCGGGCCTCGTGCTGACCGTGTTCGCGATCGTATGGTCCGCGGACAGCGGCGCGTTCTTCACCGGCCGGACGTTCGGCCGGCACAAGCTCGCGCCGAAGGTCTCCCCCGGCAAGACGTGGGAGGGCGTTGCGGGCGGCGTGTTCTTCGCCGGCGTCGTCGCCGGCATCGCGGCCTGGGCGCTCGGTCTCGCCGTCGGCCCGGTCGTCGCGATCGGCGCCGCGACCGCGCTCGTGTCCGTGCTCGGTGATCTCACGGTCAGCATTGCGAAGCGCAACATCGGCGTGAAGGACACGGGCCGGATCCTGCCCGGCCACGGCGGGATGCTCGACCGCATCGACAGCCTGACGGCTGCGGCGCCGGCGTTCGTTCTCGGGCTGATCGCGGCTCGCCTCGTTTAGGCTCTGACCGTTGGCGCTCGCGCGGGGCGGGTGCTGTGTCAGAGGGGCGTCTTGGGGACCGCCGTGAACACGTCCATGTGGGCTGCGGGCGCGCCGTCCATGGCGCGCACGCTCCCCAAGACGCCCCTCTGACACAGCACCCGCTTTGACGGCGGTGCTAGACCGAAGCGCTTGGCGCTAGCGGCTTTTCCTGGCGGCGCGCTCGATCGGGGCCCTGTGGCGCGGCGATTCCTTCTACGTTCACGGCGGTCCCAAGACGCCTATATGACACAGCGCCCGCCCGCGCGAACGCCACGGCCAACGGCTTCCGCGCGAACGCCAACGCCAGTTGCGGAACCCCGCGCCCCGCTAGGGGTCTGTAGCCATTGCGCGCGGGGAAAACGCAACAAGTCGACGATATGCGCGCCCGCACGCACGCGCGTGCGCGGTTAGAATGACCCCTTTCCAATCCGAGGTCGCCCGATCGTCCCATGCTCGATATAGGCCTGTCGCTCATTGCTTTCATCGTCGCGATCGGCCTGCTCGTGTCCGTCCACGAGTTCGGGCACTTCTGGGTCGCGCGCAAGCTCGGCTTCAAGGTCCAGCGTTTCTCGATCGGGTTCGGCAAGCCGATCGCGCGCTGGCGCGGGCGCGATCCGGACCGCACCGAGTATTGGATCTCGTCCTTGCCGCTCGGCGGCTACGTGAAAATGCTGGACGAGCGCGAAGGCGACGTGCCTCCGGCCGAACGGCACCGCGCGTTCAATAATCGGCCGCCTCCGCAGCGAATTGCCGTGCTGCTCGCGGGCCCAGGGTTCAACTTCCTGTTTGCGATCGCGGCGTACTGGCTGCTGTTCGTAACCGGCGTGCCGGGCGTGAAGCCGTATATCGGCGAGGTCTCCACCGGCTCGATCGCCGAGAGCGCGGGGCTGCGGGCCGGCGACGTGATCGAGTCGATCGACGGCGAGCCGACCGAGACGTGGGAGCATGCGACTCTCGCGATCCTCGACGGGCTCCTCGACGACAGCGCGCTGCAGCTGCGCGTCCGCGGCGCCGATGGAGCCGTCCGCGACGTTCAGCTCGACGTGCGCGGCCGGGTTTCGGAGCTCACGGAGCCGGACGCGCTTTTCCCCGGCCTCGGTATCCGTCCCGGTCCGGTCGTCCCGATGCCGGCCGTCGTCGGCGGCGTCGTGCCGGGAAGTCCCGCCGAGCAGGCGGGGCTCGAGCCCGGCGATTGGATCGTGTCGATCGACGGCATGCCGGTCGAGACGTTCGAGCAGTGGGCCGAGCTGATCCGCGAGCGCCCCGGCGAAAGGGTCGAGCTGCGCGTCGCGCGCGACGTTCCCGCCGGATTGCGGCCGGATCCCGCGCAGACGACGACGTTGATCGTGCAGGTCGGCGAGGTCGAGGCCGACGGGCAGCGAATCGGCCAGATCGGCGTTTCGAGCCTCACGCGCCTGCCGGCGGAGCTGCTGCCCCCGGAGACGATGTCGTTGATCGAGAGTCTGCGCGCGGAGCAGCGCTATGGTGTCGTCGATTCGATCGGCCGCGCGTTCGGCAAGACGTGGGAAATGTCGGCGCTCACGGTCCGGATGCTCGGCCGCATGGTTGTCGGCGACGTCTCGATGCGTAATATTTCGGGTCCGATCGCCATTGCCGGCTATGCGGGGGAGAGCGCACAGGCAGGCTTGAGCGCGTTCTTGAGCTTTCTCGCGATCGTCAGCATCAGCCTCGGCATCCTGAATCTGCTTCCCGTACCGATCCTGGACGGCGGTCAGATCGTTTACCAGGTCGCCGAGTGGATTAAAGGCACGCCGCTTTCGGAGCGAGCGATGGCGTTAGGTCAGCAGCTGGGCATTCTGCTGATGATTCTTCTGATGGGTTTCGTCTTCTACAACGATCTGTCGCGGGTATTCAGCTGATGGCATTTGGAGCGTTCCAACCGGAGGTCGCGTTGCGGCGGCTCGCTGTCGGCATGGTGGCCCTCGCGGTCTCTGCCGGCTTAAACGCACAGGAGCGGATCGCGGCCGGCGAGCCGTTCGTCGTCCGCAACTTCCGAGTCGAAGGTGCGCAGCGCATCTCCGAGGGAACGATCTACAACTACTTGCCGATCAATATCGGCGACACGGTCACGTTGCAGCGCGAGCGGGAGGCGATTCGCGCGCTGTACAACACTGGGTTTTTCCAGGACATCGAGCTGCGCGTGGACGGTGATACGCTCGTGATCGCGGTGCTCGAGCGTCCGTCGATCGAGGAGTTCACGTTCAGCGGGAACAAGGACATCCCGGACGAAGCCCTCGAAAGCTCGCTCGGCGACATCGGGCTGCGGCGCGGCAACACGTTCGACCGCTCGGTGCTCGACGAGGTCACGATGGTCCTGACGGAGGAGTATTACGCGCGCGGCAAGTACGGCGCGCGGATCACGCCGTCCGTCGAGGAGCTGCCGGACAACCGCGTGCGCGTCTCGCTCGAGATCGAGGAGGGCGAGCGGGCGAAGATTCGTCAGATCAACATCGTCGGCAACGAGGCGTTCTCCGACAAGGAGCTGCTCAACCAGTTTCAGCTGACCACCGGCAGCCTCCTTTCGTTCATCCGCGACGACAACCGCTATTCGAAGGAAGCGCTCGAGGGCGACCTCGAGACGCTGCGCTCGTACTACATGGACCGCGGCTACGCGGATTTTCGCTGGGACGACGTCCGGGTCGCGATCTCGCCGGACAAGCGCGACATCTTCATCACGATCAGCGTGACCGAAGGGGATCAGTACACGTTCGGGGAGATCGATCTCGCGGGCGAGATGGTGATCCCGGAATCGCAGCTGCGCGCGCTGATCCTGCCGCGTGAGGGCCTCACGTTCTCGCAGCGTCTGCTGACGACGACCGAGGAGAACATGCGTTTCGTGCTCGGCGCGTCCGGGTACGCGTTCGCCGAGATCCAGGCCGTTCCCGAGCTGAACCCCGAGACGAAGCAGGTCGACGTCACGTTCTTCGTCGATCCGCAGAATCGCGTGTACGTCCGCCGCATCAACTTCAACGGCGCGGACAACGTCGACGACGAGGTTTTCCGCCGCGAGCTGCGTCAGCTCGAGGGCGCGTACCTGTCGAATCAGGCGCTCGAGCGCTCGAAGCAGCGTCTCCAGCTCCTGCCGTACGTGCAGTCCGTAGAGTACGAGACCGTGCCGGTCGCGGGCAGCGGCGACCAGGTCGACGTCGACTTCGAGATCGAGGAGGGGCTGCCGGGACAATTCGGCGGCAGCCTCGGCTACTCCGAGTCGCAGGGCATCATCCTCGGCGGCAACTTCATTCACTCGAACTTCATGGGCACGGGTAACCGCGTTGCGCTCAACTTGAGCGGCGGCGAGTACTACAAGCTGTACGAGTTTTCGCTGACCGACTACTACCGCAACGTCGACGAGCTGTCCCGGACGATCCTGTTCTCCTACCAGGACATCACCCGGTTCACGTCGTACACGTCGCAGTTCTCGACGGAGACGCTGAGCACCGGCATGAGCTGGCAGTACCCGATTGCAGAGCGGCAGTACTTCAACTTCGGGTTCCAGTATCAGGATTCGGAGCTTCTGACGAGCTCGTACAGCTCGCAGCAGGCGCGCGAGTGGGTGCAGCGCAACGGCGACCCGTTCACGATCGACGGCTCGAGCAACCTGTGGGGCACGCAGGTGCAGAGCTTCGAGCTGTCCGCCGGCTGGCAATACCTCAGCCTGAACGCGTCGATCTTCCCGACCCTCGGCACGCGGATGCGCGCGAACGTGACCGCGACCGCGCCGGGAAGCGAGGTCGAGTATTACGTCGCATCGCTCGACTTCCTGAAGTACATCCGCATGCCGGGCCGCTGGCGATTCAAGATCAACAGCGAGCTCGCTTACGGCGAAGCGCTGGGCGACACGACGTCGCTGCCGCCGTACCGCAACCGTTACGCGGGCGGCCCGGGCTCGGTGCGCGGCTACAAGCAGAGCTACCTCGGCCCGCGCGATTCGTTGAACAATCCGTACGGCGGCAATCTGCTCTTTGCGAACCAGTTCGAGCTGGTCATGCCGACGCCCGAGAAGTTCGGCAACTCCGCGCGAATATCGCTCTTCTACGACATCGGCAACGTGTTCTCGACCGACGGCGTGCAGTTCTACGACCGCCTGGGCGATCCGGTCGATTGGGGATTCGACTATGATAAGTTGAAAAAATCCGCCGGTATCGCAGTCGAATGGCTGTCGCCTATGGGGCTTCTGAGCTTCAGCTATGCCGTTCCTCTGAATGAGGACAAGGAAACCGATCGGTTCTTCGGCGACGAGATCGAGACGTTCCAATTCAATGTCGGAAACGCGTTTTAGCACTCGAGGATGGATTTCATGTTCAAGGCACTACGAGCGTTGACTCCCTTCGCGCTGCTGGCAGGGTTGCTGATGGCCGCGCCCGCGCAGGCACAGAAGATCGGCGTCGTCGATTTCGCGCGTCTCGTGCAGGAGTCGCCGCAGTTCAAGTCGATGATGGAGATGCTCGAGTCGGAGTTCGCGCCTCGTCAGCGAGAGATTTTGAACCTGCAGCAACAGCTTCAGGAGAAGCAGCAGCGGTACGAGCGCGACCGCACCGTGCTGAGCGAGCAGGAGCGCACCGCGCTCGAGCGCGAGCTTCGCGACGGCTCCCGCGAGCTGCAACGTCAGGCCGCCGAGTTCGAGGAGGATCTGCAAATCCGCCAGAACGAGGAGGTCGGGAAGATCCAGCGTACCGTGCTGCAGGCCGTCCAGGCCTATGCACGCGACGAGCGCTACGACCTGATTCTCGGCGAGGCGCTCTATTTCGACAGCGACATCGACATCACGTCGGCGGTCCTCCGGCAGCTGAGCCGCTGACGCGGCGCCAGGTCCGCGTTTCGATGATTCCGTACGCCGATACCGCCGGCCGGAGCGCCGGCGGCTTCCGCATGCGGTAGCGGAGCGTCGCCTGTGACCCTCGGCGAGCTCGCGGAACGGCTCGGCTGCGTGTTGCACGGTCCCGGCGATGCGGCCGTCGCGCGGGTTGCGACCTTGTCGAGCGCGGGGCCGGACGCGGTCGCGTTTCTCGCGAATCCGGCCTACGCGCCGCGCCTCGCCTCGACGCGCGCGGGCGCCGTGATCCTCGACGAGCGCCACCGCGCGGACTGCCCGGTGCCGTGCCTCGTCGCGAAGAACCCATATGCGACCTACGCGCGTGCCGCGGCGCTGCTCCATCCGCCGCGCACCGCGCGGCCGGGCGTGCACCCGAGCGCCGTCGTCGCGGCCGACGCAACCGTCGCGCAAAGCGCCGAGATCGGCCCGCACGTTTCGATCGGCGCGGGCAGCACGATCGGCGAGGGAGCGATCGTCGGCCCGGGGTGCATGATCGGCGACGGGGTCGAGATCGGGGACGGCACCCGGCTCGCGGCGCGCGTCAGCATCCTCGACGGCGTGAAAATCGGGCGGCGCTGCATCGTGCATCCTGGCGCCGTGATCGGCGCCGACGGCTTCGGCTTCGCGGAGGACTTCGCGAACGGCGGCTGGGTCAAGGTGCCGCAGCTCGGCGGCGTCACGATCGGCGACGACGTCGAGATCGGCGCGAATACGACGATCGATCGCGGCGCAATCGAGGACACCGTGATCGAGGACGGCGTGAAAATCGACAACCTCGTGCAGATCGCGCACAACGTGCGGGTCGGTGCGCATACGGCGATGGCGGCCCGCACCGGAATCGCCGGCAGCACGACGGTCGGCAAGCGGTGTATGATCGGCGGCGGCGTCGGCATCATCGGGCATCTTTCGATCTGCGACGACGTGATCCTCCAGGTGAGGAGCCTCGTCGCGCAGTCGATCGACAAGCCCGGCATGTACGGCGGAACCTTGCCGGCGGACGACGCCGCGCGTTGGCGACGCAACGCGGCCCGCTTCAAACAGCTCGACGAGCTTGCGAAACGCGTGCGCGCGCTCGAGCGAAAGAAGTGAGATGACCGAACCTAAACTCGATATCGCCGCGATCTCGCAGCGGCTGCCGCATCGCTATCCATTCCTGCTCGTCGACCGAGTGCTCGAGATCTCGATGCCGAGCTCTCTCGTCGCGTTGAAGAACGTGACGATCAACGAGCCGTTCTTCACGGGGCACTTTCCGGATCTTCCGGTAATGCCGGGCGTGCTGATCGTCGAAGCGCTCGCGCAGGCCGGCGGCCTGCTCGTGTTCGAGCTCGTCGGCGAGGAGAAGCACGGCGCGGTGCTCTATCTCGCGAGCGTCGAGAAGGCGCGCTTCAAGAGCCCGGTGCGCCCGGGCGATCAGCTGATCCTTCGCGTCGAGCTCACGGCGAGCCGTACGAGCTTGTGGCGTTTCGACTGCCGCGCCGAGGTGGACGGCAAAGTCGCCGCGGAGGCCCAGATCACGATGGTCGCCGGGAAGCGCAGTTGATCGACGAGCGCGCTGTCGTATCGCCGAAGGCCGAGATTCACGCGGAAGCGTACGTCGGCCCGTACGCCATCGTCGGCGATGACGTCGTGATCGGCCGCGGTACGCGCGTCGAAGCGCACGCGGTCGTGAAAGGCCCGACGACGATCGGCGAGGACAACCGCATCTTCCAGTTCGCGTCGATCGGCGACGATCCGCAGGACAAGAAATACGCGGGCGAGCCGACGCGCCTCACGATCGGAAACCGCAACACGATTCGCGAGTACGTCACGATCAACCGCGGCACCGCGCAGGATCGCGGCGAGACCCTCATCGGCGACGACAACTGGATCATGGCGTACGTGCACATCGCGCACGACTGCGTGATCGGTAACCACACGATCTTCGCGAACGCCGCGACGCTCGCGGGGCACGTGCGGATCGACGACTATGCAATCCTCGGCGGCTTCTCGGGCATCCACCAGTTCTGTCGGATCGGCGCGCACGCCTTTCTGGCCGCGCACAGCTTCGCATCGATGGACGTGCCGGCGTACGTGACCGCGGCCGGCCGGCCGGCGGAGCCGCGCGGCATCAACGCCGAAGGCCTGAAGCGCCGCGGCTACACGCCCGAGCAGATCCGCAACATCCGCGAGGCGTACAAGCTCGTGTACCGCCAAGGGCTCAAGCTCGAGGATGCGATTGCAACGCTGACGGAGCAGGTCGGCGACGCGCCCGAGCTCGGGCTGCTGCTCGAGACGCTTCGCGACAGCAAGCGCGGCGTCGCGCGCTGACCCTGACGAGCCCATGACGAGCCCGAAGCGTTTCGCCCTCGTCGCCGGCGAGAAATCGGGCGATTTGCTCGGCGCGGGGCTGATCGAGGCTATCCGGCAGCGCGTGCCGGATGCCGAGTTCTATGGCGTCGCCGGCGAGCAGATGGTCGCGGCCGGATGCGAAGCGTGGTACCGGGCCGAGGAGCTGTCGGTCATGGGGCTCGCCGAGGTGCTGCATCATTTGCCGCGGCTGCTGCGGCTGCGGCGCGACCTGGTCCGGCGCCTCAAGGCCGATCGGCCCGACGTCTTCATCGGCATCGACTCGCCCGACTTCAACATCTCGGCCCTCGCGGCGCTGCGGGCGGCCGGCGTGCCGACGGTGCAGTACGTCAGCCCGCAGATCTGGGCGTGGCGCCAGTCGCGCGTGCGCACCGTGCGCGCCGCGGCGGATCTCGTGCTGTGCGTGCTGCCGTTCGAGACCGGCTTCTACGGCGAGCACGGCGTCAATGCGCGCTTCGTCGGTCATCCGCTTGCGGATGCGATTCCGCCGCACGTCGACCGCGCCGCGGCGCGCGCGGCGCTCGGCCTCGACGGGGAAGCGCCGGTCATCGCGCTGCTGCCCGGCAGCCGCCGCGGCGAGGTGTCCCGGCTCGCGGAACCGTTCCTCGGCACGGCCGCGTGGGTTCAGGAACGCGTGCCGGGCATGCGGGCCGCGGTCGCGCTCGCGAACGACGAGATGGGACGCGTGTTCGACGAAGCCGTGCGCGGCATGCGCCTCGATCCGCCGGCCGTGCGGATCACCGGCCGTGCGCGCGACGTGATGGCCGCCGCGGACGCAGTGCTGACCGCATCCGGCACCGCGAGCCTCGAAGCGCTACTGCTGAAGCGGCCGATGGTCGTCGCCTACAAAGTCACGCCGCTGACGTATCGCGTCGTGCGCCGGCTCGGCGTCGCGCGGCTCCCGCACTTCTCGCTGCCGAACCTGCTCGCGGGGCGCGGGCTGGTGCCGGAGTTCGTGCAAGATCGCGTTCGGCCGGACACGATGGGCCCGGCGCTGCTCGGCTGCCTGACGGGCGAGGGACTCGATCCGGATTGGTATCATGAGTTCGACTCGATTCACGCGTCGCTGCGCCGCGATGCGAACGCGACGGCGGCCGCCGCCGTGATCGAGCTGCTCGAGTCCGGGGGGCAAGAAGAAGCCGCATCATGTCGGATGGGCGAAGAGCCGAGCTGAAGCGACGAGTGGGTCGCCGTCGCATCGCGCGCGGCGCGCGCGGTCGCACGGGCGGCTGTCGCCGCGCGCCGGAGCGCAGGCGATGAGGGGATCGACGCGCGGGCTGCCGTTCGTAGGCGCCGAAGCCACGATCGCGGGCGTCGACGAGGCCGGCCGCGGTCCGCTCGCAGGGCCGGTCGTCGCGGCCGCCGTCGTGCTCGATCGGCGCAGGCGGATCCGCGGGCTCAAAGACTCGAAGAAGCTGACGCCGGACGAGCGAACGCGGCTCGCGGCGGAAATTCGCCGCAAGGCCGCGGCGTTCGCGCTCGGCTATGCCGGCCCCGCGGAGATCGACGAGGTGAACATCCTCCAGGCGACCCTGCGCGCGATGGAGCGTGCCGTGCTGCGCCTCAAGATCGTGCCGGATCTCGTCCGCATCGACGGCAATCAGCTGCCGCGCTTCGAAGGCCATCCGCGGCCGTTCCTGCTCGAATCGGTCATCGACGGCGACGACAAGGTCCGGGCGATCAGCGCCGCGTCGATCCTGGCGAAGGTGTGCCGCGACCGGCTGATGCGCCGCTGGCATCGGCGCTATCCGCTTTACGGTTTCGACCGGCACAAAGGCTACGCGACCGAGGAGCATCTTGCCGCGCTCGAGCGGCACGGGCCGTGCCCGATCCATCGGCGCAGCTTCGCGCCGTGCGCTCCGCGGAGCTTATCGACGCCGCAGAAATTGGTTTCGGGCCCGATCCTTGCGGAAAGCGTGCCCGGAGCGCTGTTCGCGCTCGACGACCTTCCCGGGCCGGAGCATGAGTAGCCCGAGCTTCGTGCACCTGCGCGTGCACACCGAGTACTCCCTCGTCGACAGCGTCGTGCGCGTCGGCCCGCTCGTCGACGCGATCGAGCGGCTCGGCATGCCCGCGGTCGCGGTCACGGATCTCGGCAACGTGTCCGCGATGGTCAAGTTTTACAAGGCGGCGCTCGCGCGCGGCATCAAGCCGATCATCGGCGCGGACGTGTGGACGGCGCCGGGGCGCGACGGAGCGGACGCGCATCGGATGACGCTGCTGTGCATGGACCGCGACGGCTTCAGGAACCTGAGCCGGCTGCTGACTGCGGGCTATGCCGAAGCGCAGTCGCATGGCCGCGCGCTCCTGCTCGACGAATGGCTGACCGCCGACGCCCTCGAAGGGCTGATCGCGCTTTCGGGCGGGCAGCACGGCGAGCTCGGCCGCGCGCTTGCAGGCGGGGCCGAAGACGTCGCCCGCGCCGTGCTCGACAAATGGCGCAAGCGAATGCCGGGCCGCTTCTACATCGAATGTCAGCGGCTCGGCCGTCCGGGCGAAGTCGAGTATCTCGAGCGCGCGGTTCGGCTCGCGAGCGCCGGGAGCGCGCCGCTCGTCGCGACGAACGAGGTCTGCTTCATCGAGCCGGCCGATTTCGACGCGCACGAGGTGCGGATCTGCATCGCGCAGGGCCGCACGCTCGACGATGCGTCCCGACCGCGCGAGTACACCGAGGAGCAGTATCTGAAGGGTGCGGCCGCGATGCGCGAGCTGTTCGCGGATCTGCCCGAGGCGCTCGACAACACGATCGAGATCGCGAAGCGCTGCAATCTCGAAGTGCGGATGGGCGAGCTGTTCCTGCCCGCGTTCGAGACGCCGGACGGGTCGACGACCGCCGATCATCTGCGCCGCGTCGCAGCGCGCGGGCTCGCCGCGCGTCTCGAAGCGGCCGGGCGGATCGACACGGACGGCACCTACGCGCAGCGGCTCGAGCGCGAGCTCGACGTGATCTGCCGGATGGGCTTCGAAGGCTACTTCCTGATCGTCGCCGACTTCATCAACTGGGCGCGGCAGAACAGCATCCCGGTCGGGCCCGGCCGCGGCTCGGGCGCGGGCTCGCTCGTCGCGTACGTGCTCGGAATCACCGATCTCGACCCGATCGAGCACGATCTGCTGTTCGAGCGGTTCCTGAACCCCGAGCGCGTGTCGATGCCGGATTTCGACATCGACTTCTGCATCGAAGGACGAGATCGCGTGATCGGCTACGTCGCCGAGCGCTACGGCCGCGACCGCGTGTCGCAGATCATCACGTACGGCACGATGGCCGCGCGCGCGGTCGTCCGCGACGTCGGCCGCGTGTACGGCATGCCGTACGGCTACGTCGACCGGATCGCGAAGCTGATTCCGTTCGAGATCGGCATGACGCTCGAGCGGGCGCTCGCCGAGAGCGAGGACCTGAAGAACGAGTACCGCCGCGAAGAGGAGATCCGCAACCTGATCGACATGGCGCGCCGGCTCGAGGGGCTCGCGCGCAACACCGGGACGCATGCGGGCGGCGTCGTGATCGCGCCGGCGCCGCTGACCGAGTTCATGCCGCTCTACACCGAGCCCGAAGGCGCGCTGACGCAGCTCGACAAGGACGATCTCGAGGCGATCGGCCTCGTGAAGTTCGACTTCCTGGGCTTGAAGACGCTGACGGTCATCGACAAGGCGCTCGCGACGATCAACGCGGCGCGCGCGGCGCGGAGCGAAGCGCCCGTCGACCTCGCCGCGATCCCGGTCGACGATCCGAAGGCCTACGAGCTCTTGAATCGCTGCCAGACGACTGCGGTATTCCAGCTCGAATCGCGCGGCATGCGCGATCTGATCAAGCGGCTGAAGCCCGACTGCTTCGAGGATCTCGTCGCGCTGATCGCGCTGTTCCGGCCGGGGCCGCTGCAGTCCGGCATGGTCGACGATTTCATCAACCGCAAGCACGCGCGCGGCGGCGCGCCGATCGACTACCTGCATCCGTCTCTCGAGCCGGCGCTGCGCGCGACGTACGGCGTGATCCTCTATCAGGAGCAGGTCATGCAGATCGCACAGGTGCTCGCGGGCTACTCCCTCGGCGGCGCGGACCTGCTGCGCCGCGCGATGGGCAAGAAGAAGCCCGAGGAGATGGCGAAGCAGCGCCAGATCTTCATGACCGGCGCCGTCGAGCGCGGCATCGACGAGAAGCTCGCAACGCACATCTTCGACCTGATGGAGAAGTTCGCGGGCTACGGCTTCAACAAGTCGCACTCCGCCGCGTACGCGCTCGTCACGTATCACACGGCGTGGCTGAAGGCGCATTACCCCGCCGAGTTCATGGCGGCGGTGATGACCTGCGACATGGACAACACGGACAAGCTCGTCGTCCTGAAGAAGGATTGCAACGAGCTCGGCATCGAGCTCGAGCCGCCGAACGTGAACCGCTCGGATTACGCGTTCACGACGCTCGGTCCGCGGCGGATCAGCTACGGGCTCGGCGCGGTCAAGGGCGTCGGCAGCAGCGCCGCGCAAGCGATCGTCGCGGAGCGGGAGGCGAACGGCGAGTACAAGGATTTGCTCGATCTTTGCCGCCGGATCGACGGCCAGAAGCTGAACCGGCGCGTGCTCGAGGCGCTCGCGCGCTGCGGCGCGCTCGACGGTCTCGGTGCGAACCGCGCGACCCTGATGCAGGCGATTCCGGACGCGCTGCGCCTCGCGGAGCATTCCGCGCATGCGCTCGCGGGCGGACAGGCGACCTTGTTCGGCGACGATCCGGGCGAGGCGCTCGAGCACGAGTTTCCAGTCGTGCGCGAGTGGACGAAACGGGAGCGTCTTCAGGCGGAGCGCGAAAGCCTCGGGCTCTATCTGACCGGCCATCCGTTCGACGACTTCGCGAAGCATTGCAAGCACTTCACGAACGGGCCGATCGCGAACGTGCTCGGTGCGCTGCCGAGCGACGGCGGCGGACAGTTTCAGTACGCGATGCGCCGGGACGTGACGCTCGCGGGCGTCGTGATGGACGTGCGCCGGCGCGGCGGCCGCGTATCGCTCGAGCTCGACGACGGCTCGGGCGCGCTCGAAGTCACGTTGTTCGACGAGGTGTACGCGCTCGCGCGCCATCTCGTCGTCAAGGATGCGGTGCTCGTGATTCGCGGCCAATTGCGCTACGACGATTTCCTGTCCGCATGGCGGCTGACCGCGCAGCGCGTGCGCTCGGTCGACGACGAGATCGAGGAGCACGCGCGGCGAATCACGATCAGGTGGCGCGGCGGCGAGACCCGCGGCGACTTCGTGCCGGCGCTGAAGAACGCGCTGAAGCCGTTCACGCGCGGCAAGTGCGAGGTATGTCTGAAGTACGAGACGAGCGCCGCGGAAGCGCTGCTGACGCTCGGGGAGGAGTGGGCAGTGCGTCCGACGCGCGAGCTGCGGGACGCGCTGACGCGGCTGCTCGGCGAGGAGCGCTTCTCGATCCACTACCCGAAGCATTTCGTCTGACCTCGGCGGGCGCGCGGCGATCGGCGATATGTCAGCCACGAACGTCGGCAAGAAACGCAGGTCGCGATGGATCGCAGCCGCGGCCGCCGCCGCGCTTGCGGTCGCGGTGCTGCTCGGGGTCGTCTTCCGCGACGCGTCCGACAGCGCGGATCGGCCGCAGAGCGGGGACATCGCAGCCGTCTCGCCGTTCGAGCTGCTCGCGGTCGCGGTCGACGAGGATTTTGCGCAGCCGCCTGCGCGCTGGGCGTTCGAGTTTCCGGCCGATCACGGCGCGCACGCCGGCTATCGGACCGAGTGGTGGTCCTTGAGCGGAACCTTGAGCGGCGCCCGCGGCAGCGACCTGCCCCGCGTCGGCGTGCAGTGGCTGTTGATGCGCGTCGCGCTGCGCGCAGAGCGCGAGCCGCCGCCCGTCGACGCGCCGGCCGAGCCCGAGTCGGCCTGGCGCACGACGCAGGTCTACGCGGGTCTTCTGTCGATCTCGGCGCCGGCCGGCGCAAGCCTTCGCGCGGACGGAAAGCTGAGCCGCGGCGCGGTCGGGCTTGCGGGCGCAACGGCGGAGCCCGTGCGCATCTGGATCGAGGATTGGCAGCTCGTCGAGCTCGAGCCCGGATCGGCAGCGCCGGGCTTCGCGCTGCGCGTCGGCGCCGACGGCATCGAGCTCGATCTCGAGCTCCGCGGCGCGAAGCCGCGCGTGACCGCCGGCGACCTCGGCGGCGCGGGCGGCGCCTCCGCCGCGCCGTTTCAGTTCTACACGGAGCCGCGCCTCCGCGCGCGGGGCACGCTGGTCGCCGACGGCCGGCAGACGGAAGTCGACGGGCTTTTCTCGCTCGAGCACGCGTGGGGCGAGCTGCCGCTGCCGGGCGGGCCGGTCGGCAACGACCGCTTCACGTTGCACCTCGACGACGGCAGCGAGGTCATTCTGCTGCGCACGCACCGCACGCGCGGCGGCGGCGAGGAGTCCGCGTCGGCGACGGGGCTCGTGATCGATCCGAGCGGGGCGGCCAGCGCGCTCGCGGGCGACGACGTGCAGCTCGAGCCGCTCGAGCACTGGACGAGTCCCCGCACGCGTGCGCGCTATCCGATAAGGTGGAGGCTGCGGATTCCGGATCGGAGCCTCGACGTGACGTTGACGCCGCCGTCGCCCGATCAGGAAGGCGAGACGTGGCTGCCGTTCTGGGCCGGCCCGGTAGAGGTCGACGGGACGGCCGCCGGCGCGGGCTTCGTGCAGCTGTCGGGCTACGCCGAGCGGTGAGCGTCCGGACCGGCTTGCCGCGACGCGCACGCGCGACTCCGGACGGACGACAGGAGCGAATCACGATGACCGTCGCAACAGGACATCGCCGCGTTACGACGCGGTCGCGTGCGGCCCGATCGAAACGCGCTCGGTTGCTCGGCGCGGCCGCGGCTGCAACGGCTTTGCTGCTCGTCGCCGCCTGCTCACGCTCCGACAGGGAGGCGGTCTCGAAAGCCGAGCCCGGGCCGATCCCGGCCGCCGTGCAGCGGCCCGGCGATCCCGAAATCGGGCGGGAGGTCGTCACGAGCGGCCGCTACATGACGTGCGGGATGCCGTATTCGGCCTGGCGCCGGGTCAGCGGCGCGCCGGCGATCGGCGCCGGCGGCGACGCGGCTGCGGCCGCTTCGGGCGGAGGGGCGCTGCCGTATTACATGAGCGTCTCCGAGGACGAGCGCGGCGTCGAGATCGTGAACCCGAACTGCCTGCTGTGTCACGGCGCGCTGTTCGACGGCGAGCCCGTCATCGGGCTCGGCGACGAGACGCTCGACTTCACGTCCGATCCGAACGAGCTCGCCGACGCGGTCGGCGCGTACGCGCTCGGCCCGGAGCAGGCCGATGCGTGGCGTAAGTGGGCGGACCGGATCGCGGCGATCGCGCCGTACATGATCACCGATACCGTCGGCGTCAATCCGGCGCCGAATCTGACGCTCGCGCTGATCGCGCATCGCGACGCGCAGACGCTCGCGTGGCACGACGCGCCGCAGCTCGAGCCGCCGCCCGAGCGTCCGCTGCCAGTCAGCGTCCCGCCTTGGTGGCGAATGGGAAAGAAGCACGCGATGTTCTACAACGGGATGGGCCGTGGCGATCACGCGCGCTTCATGATGATGAAGTCGCTCGTCTGCACGGACAGCGTCGACGAGGCGGAGCGGATCGACGAGATGTTCACGCACGTGCGCGCGTACATCGCGTCGCTCGAGCCGCCCGAGTTCCCGTATCCGATCGACGAGGCGCTCGCCGCGCGCGGCGAGCCCGTGTTCGAAGAGCACTGCGCGTCGTGTCACGGCACTTACGGTCCGGACGGCGAGTACCCGAACCGGCTCGTGCCGCTCGACGTCGTCGGCACGGATCCGGCCTATGCGCGTCAGGCGTACGAGGACGCCGATCGCTTCATGAGCTGGTTCAACCGCTCGTGGTACGGCGAGCTCGCCGAGGCGCGGCCGGCGCTCGGCTACGTCGCGCCGCCGCTCGACGGCGTGTGGATCACGGCGCCGTTCCTGCACAACGGCTCGGTGCCGACGATCGACGCGCTGCTCGACAGCCGCAAACGTCCGACGTACTGGATCCGCAGCTTCGATTCCGGCGATTACGACCCGGAAACGCTCGGCTTCGCGTATCGCGCGGTCGATTACGGCAAGGCCGGGGCCGAGAGCCGCCGCGAGCGCACACGGGTCTACGACACGACCCTGCCGGGGTATTCGAACGCCGGCCATACGTTCGGCGACGAGCTGACCGACGACGAGCGCCGCGCGCTGCACGAGTACATCAAGACCCTTTGAGCGGGCCGGCCCCGCGCGCGCCGGGGAGCCTCGGGATCACGCACTTCTCTAGCGCGCCAAACCCCGGCACACTGCGCGGCGTATCGTTCGCCGGCGGTCATCGGAGCGCCGGCCGGAATCGCCAAGGAGGGCGGCGCCGAAGGTCGCCGCTTCGCGCGCACGCCGAGCGGCTTCGCTCGGCAGTCGAACTGGGCTCGATTCGGATCGATCGTCGTCGAATTGAGTCGTAAGCTCTTGAAAGCGCATCTGCGATGGATGTATCGTGGAGAACAAGTCAACAGGCGTTCATATGGACTTGAAATTCCTAGATTTCGAGCAGCCGATCGCGGAGCTCGAGGCGAAGATCGACGCGCTGAAGTTCGTCGGCGACGATTCGGACGTCAATATCAGCGAGGAGATCGATCGGCTTCGCAAGAAGAGCGAGTCGCTGACTCGAGGAATTTTCTCGAGCCTGACGCCGTGGCAGGTCGTCCAGCTTGCGCGCCATCCGCAGCGCCCCGATACGCTGTACTACATCGAGCAATGCTTCACGGACTTCCAGGAGCTGCACGGCGATCGGATGTACGCCGACGATCACTCGCTGATCTGCGGCCTCGCCCGGCTCGAGGGGCAGCCGATCGCGCTGATCGGCCACGAGAAGGGCCGCGATACGAAAGAGCGTATCGACCGCAATTACGGCATGACGCGGCCGGAGGGCTATCGCAAAGCGCTGCGGATCATGAAGCTCGCGGAGAAGTTCTCGCTGCCGCTCGTCACCCTGATCGACACGAAGGGCGCGTACCCCGGCGTCGGTGCCGAGGAGCGCGGCCAGAGCGAGGCGATCGCGCGTAACCTGTTCACGATGGCGAGCCTGAAGACGCCGATCGTCAGCGTCGTGATCGGCGAGGGCGGCTCGGGCGGTGCGCTCGCGATCGGTGTCGCGGACAAGATGCTGATGCTGCAATACAGCATCTACTCCGTAATCTCACCGGAAGGGTGCGCGTCGATCCTGTGGAAAACGGCCGAGAAGGCCGAAGCGGCCGCGGAGGCGATGGGCGTCACGGCCGATCGTCTGCAGAAGCTCGGCCTGATCGACGACGTGATCCCCGAGCCGCTCGGCGGCGCGCACCGTGACCCGCTCGGCATGGCCGAGACGTTGAAGAACGCGCTGCTGCAATCGCTCGAGGAGCTGCGCGGGGGCGGCGTCGACGAGCTCGTTGCTGCGCGGCGGGCGAAGCTCGCGGGCTACGGCACGTTCAAGGAAGGCTGACGACGGCCCGCCGGACGGAAGACGACAGCGACCGCCGATTCCTGGACCGCGTCCGCGCGGCCTTGCCGAGACCGGCCTCGGCCGAGGCTCGCATTGCCGTCGCGTTGAGCGGCGGCCTCGACTCCACGGTGCTGCTTGCCGCGCTGTCGCGGATTCCCGACGTCGGCCGATTGCGCGCGCTCCACGTAGATCACGCTCTGCACCGCGATTCGGCCGCATGGGCCCGTCACTGCGAGGTCTTGTGTGCGCGGCTTCGCGTGCCGATCGCGGTCGTGCGGGTCGCCGTCGATACGCGCGACGGGATCGGTATCGAAGCCGCCGCGCGCCGCGCGCGCTACGCGGCCCTCGCGGCGCGGCTCGAGCCGGGCGAAACCCTGCTGACCGCGCATCACGCCGACGACCAGCTCGAGACCCTGCTGCTGCGCCTCGTCAGAGGGAGCGGCGTCCGCGGCCTGCGCGGCATCCTGCCGGTTGCGCGACTTCACCCCGGCCGCGTCGCGCGGCCGCTGCTCGGCTTCACGCGCGCGGAGCTCGCGGCCGCGGCGGAGCGCTGGGGGCTCGACTGGCTCGAAGACCCGTCGAATCGCTCCGTCGATTTCGATCGGAACCTGATCCGCACCGAGGTCACGCCCGTCCTGCGTCGGCGCTGGGGCGATGCGGCCGCGCAGCGCGCGGCGGAGCTCGCCGATGCGATGCGCGACGCGGAATCGCTCCTCGAAGAGGTCGCGGCGCGCGATTTCGCGGACGCGGGCGCCGAGCGGGGGCGCGTGCCCCTCGAGCCGCTGCGCGCGTTGAGCGACGCGCGCCAACGGAACCTGCTGCGGTACGCGATCCGCGCCGCCGGCGTGCCGATGCCGAGCGCGCGCCGGCTCGAAGCGCTGCGGCGGGCGATCGGCCGGTCGCCGGCGGATGTCGTGCCGCGCGTCGAATGGCGCGGTGCGGAGGCGCGGATTCATCGCGACCGCCTGTACTTGCTCGCCCGTACCGACTCGCATCGGGGAGACCCGCTCGCCGGCGACGCCGAGCCCGGTCCGCAGAGCGCGACCGAGCGATTGCGATCCGGCGCGGCCCGCGTGAGCGCGACCGACCCGTGGCATGGCCCCGAAGGTCGTCTCGTGCTCGAGCCCGATACGTCGACCGCGGCCGTCGGGCTGCCCGAGTCGTGGGCGCGCGGCGGGCTCGAGGTCCGTTTCCGGCAAGGCGGCGAGCGCTTCAAGCCGGTCGGCGCCGCGCATCACCGAACGTTGAAAGCGTGGCTGCGCGAGCGAGGCGTCGTGCCGTGGATGCGCGAGCGCATTCCGCTGCTGTATCGCGACGGCCGGCTCGTCGCGATCGCGGATCTTGCGATCGACGATGCGGCCGCGAACGCCGAGCCTCACGAGCCGCGCTGGCGCGTGCGCTGGCTCGATCATCCGCGCATCGATTGAAACGTAAGCTGCCGCGAGCGCGATTGCGCCGTGTGCGCTCGTCGGCGCTTCGGCGCGTTTTCGGTGCATTGCGGTGCGGTCGCGGCGGTGCGGTCGCGCTCGCGCGAAACGCGCGCATCGGTTTCGGACTGGCCGCGTCGAGACCGTTCTGGTACGTTGTAACACCGTCTCCGAAGCACCAATTCGATCTCTAGCATGTGGGAGCGCCGCCGCAGGGCAGGCGCATTTTTCGGCGTGGCCGTTCTCGCGTTCCGGACAGGCGGAGTATGACCCGATTTGTTTTCATTACCGGCGGCGTCGTGTCGTCTCTCGGCAAGGGCATCACGTCGGCCTGTCTCGGGGCGATCCTCGAGGCGCGCGGGCTCAAAGTCCGCCTGATCAAGCTCGATCCGTATATCAACGTCGATCCGGGCACGATGAGCCCGTTTCAGCACGGCGAGGTGTTCGTGACCGAGGACGGCACGGAAGCTGACCTCGACCTCGGGCATTACGAGCGGTTCGTGCGCACGAAGACCGGCCGCAACAGCAATTTCACGACCGGCCGAATCTACTCGAACGTAATCGCGAAGGAGCGGCGCGGCGAGTACCTCGGCGCGACCGTGCAGGTCATTCCGCACATCACCGACGAGATCAAGCAGTCGATCTTCAAAGGCGCGGAGGATGCGGACGTCTGCATGGTCGAGATCGGCGGCACGGTCGGCGACATCGAGTCGCTGCCGTTCCTCGAGGCGATCAGGCAGATGGGCGTCGAGCTCGGCCGTGATCGCACGCTGTACCTCCATCTGACCCTCGTGCCGTTCATCTCGGCGTCGAAGGAGATCAAGACCAAGCCGACGCAGCACTCGGTCAAGGAGCTGCGCTCGATCGGTATCCAGCCCGACATCCTGGTCTGCCGCTCCGAGCAGCCGCTGCCGCCCGAGCAGCGCGTGAAAATCGCGCTATTCACGAACGTCGAGGCGCGGGCCGTGATCTCGGCCGTCGACGTCGACGACATCTACAAGATCCCAATGCTGCTGCACGAGCAGCGGCTCGACGAGATCGTCGTCGAGAAGCTGCGGCTCGAGGCGCCGCCGGCGGACCTTTCCGAGTGGCAGGCGGTCGTCGATGCGAAGGCGAATCCGGAGGGCGAGGTCACGATCGCGATGGTCGGCAAGTACGTCGACCTCAAGGATTCGTACCTGTCGTTGACCGAGGCGCTGATGCACGCGGGTATCCATACGCGCACGCGCGTCAAGATCCAGTACGTCGAATCCGAGGATATCGAGAAGGAAGGCACGGAGTGCCTCGCCGACGCGGATGCGATCCTCGTGCCCGGTGGGTTCGGCGAGCGGGGCATCGAAGGGAAGATCCAGGCGGCCCGCTTCGCGCGGGAAAAGCAGGTTCCGTATCTCGGCATCTGTCTCGGGATGCAGGTCGCGATCATCGAGTTCGCGCGTAACGTGCTCGGCTTGACGCAAGCGCAATCGACCGAGATCAACAGCGCGACGCCGGATCCGGTGATCGCGCTGATCACGGAATGGCAGGACGAGAGCGGGCGCACCGAGGAGCGCAGCGCCGATTCCGATCTCGGCGGCACGATGCGGCTCGGCGCGCAGCGCTGCAACTTGAAGATTGGAAGCCTCGCCCACAAGGTCTACGGCCAGGACGTGATCTACGAGCGCCATCGCCACCGCTACGAGTTCAACAACAGGTATCTCGAGCGCTTCGAAGCGGCAGGCCTCGTGTTCTCGGGATTCTCGGTCGACGGGCTCGTCGAGATGATCGAGCTGCCGGGCCATCCGTGGTTCCTCGCCTCGCAGTTCCATCCCGAGTTCACATCGACCCCGCGCGACGGGCATCCGCTCTTCACGAGCTTCGTCACCGCGGCGCGAGCGTGCCAGGGTCTGCGCTTGCCGCGCGCCGCCGCAGCGCGCGCATGAATCTCGCCGGCTTCGAGACCGGCCAGAACGCTCCGCTTTTCGTCATCGCCGGTCCTTGCGTGATCGAAAGCGAGTCGCTCGTGCTGCATACGGCCGAGCGGCTCGCGGCGATTGCCGGCAGGCTCGGGATGCCGCTCGTCTTCAAGTCGTCGTTCGACAAGGCGAACCGCACGTCGATCGACAGCTTCCGCGGGCCGGGGCTCGCCGCAGGGCTGCGGATCCTCGAGCGGGTCAAGCGCGAGATCGGCGTTCCGGTGCTGACCGACGTCCACGAGGACACGCCGCTCGACGAGGTCGCGGAGGTCGTCGACGTTCTGCAGACTCCGGCGCTGCTCTGCCGGCAGACGAACTTCATCACCGCCGTCGCGAGCCGCGGGAAGCCGGTCAACTTGAAGAAGGGGCAGTTTCTTTCGCCAGAGGAGATGACCCTGGTCGTCGAGAAGGCGCGCTCGACCGGCAACGATCGGCTGCTTGTCTGCGAGCGCGGCGTCGCTTTCGGCTACCGCGATCTCGTCGTCGACATGCGCGCGCTCGGCGTGCTGCGTGCGAGCGGCGCGCCGGTCGTATTCGACGCGACGCACGCGGTGCAGCGGCCCGGCGGCCTTGGCCGCGCGTCAGGCGGCGAGCGGCGGCACGTGCCGCTTCTCGCGCGCGCGGCGGTTGCGGCCGGAGTCGCGGGCGTCTTCCTCGAGACGCACCCGAGCCCGGCCGATGCGCTCTGCGATGCGGCGACGCAGTGGCCGCTCGACCGGATGGAGACGCTGCTCGGGCAGCTGAAGCGCATCGACGAAGTCGTGAAGTCCGACGGGCTCGAGCACGCCGATTTCGACGAAAATGGTGCCTGACACCGCTTTTCGGAGCATCTTTGTTTGACACGACTTGCTAGGGAGTGATCGATGAGCAAGATCAGGACGATTCGCGGGCTCGAAATTCTCGACTCGCGGGGTAACCCGACGGTCGAGGCGGAAGTCGTCCTCGAGAGCGGGGCAGTCGGCCGCGCGGCGGTGCCGTCCGGCGCATCGACCGGTACGCGCGAGGCGGTCGAGCTTCGCGACGGCGATGCGAGCCGCTATCTCGGCAAGGGCGTGACGAAGGCCGTCGCGAACGTCGAAGGGGAAATTGCAACGGCGTTGGTCGGCATGGACGCGGCGGATCAGGCTGCGCTCGACCGGCGGATGATCGAGCTCGACGGCACCGAGAACAAGGCGCGCCTCGGCGCGAATGCGATCCTCGCGGTGTCGCTCGCGAGCGCGAAGGCGGCCGCGGCCGAGAACGGCGTCCCGCTGTTCCGGCATCTGCGCGACGCCGCCGAGTACACGATGCCGGTGCCGATGATGAACATCGTGAACGGCGGCGCGCACGCGGATAACAACGTCGATATCCAGGAGTTCATGATCCTGCCGGTCGGCGCGCCGACGTTCAGCGAGGCGCTGCGCTGCGGGGTCGAGGTGTTCCATGCGCTGAAAAAGGTGCTGAAGTCGCGCGGGCTCAACACGGCGGTCGGCGACGAAGGCGGATTCGCGCCGGATCTCGGCTCGAACGAGGAGGCCCTCGAGACGATCGGCAAGGCCGTCGAGGCCGCGGGCTATGCGCTCGGGCGCGACGTCTACCTCGGGCTCGACGTCGCGAGCTCGGAATTTTTCTCGGACGGGACTTATGCGCTCGAATCCGAGGGCAGGCGATTTCGCGCCGAGGAGTTCGCGTCGTTCCTCGAGGATCTGATCGCGCGCCACCCGATCGTGTCGATCGAGGACGGCATGGCGGAGAACGACTGGGACGGCTGGCGTTACCTGAGCGGCCGGCTGCGGAACAAGGTTCAGCTCGTCGGCGACGATCTCTTCGTCACGAACACGAAGATCCTCGAGCAAGGCATCGCCGAGAAGGTCGCGAACAGCATCCTGATCAAGCCGAATCAGATCGGCACGTTGACGGAGACGCTCGCCGCGATCGACATGGCGGTCGATGCCGGCTACTCGGCGGTCGTGTCGCATCGTTCGGGCGAGACGGAGGATGCGACGATTGCCGATCTCGCGGTCGCGACGCGCGCGACCCAGATCAAAACCGGCTCATTGTGTCGATCGGATCGGCTCGCCAAGTATAATCAGCTGCTACGCATCGAGCGGCTGCTCGGGGGAAGCGCGAAGTATGCCGGTGCAAGCGCCTTTCCGATCAAACTCTGACGAGCGGGGGAGAGCAGGCGTCGCACGCCTTTCTCGACGCCCGAGCGCTCTGCCGAAGCGGGGTCGGTTGAGAAAGGTGCGCGATACCTCTCTTCGTATCGATCGGCGAGCATGCGGCCGCTGATCGTCGTTCTCGTTGTCGCGCTTGCGGTGCTGCAGTTTCGGCTGTGGGTCGCGGACGGCGGCTTTCGCGAGGTTTGGCGGCTCGAGGCGCAGGTCGAGCAGCGGACGAACGAGAATCGACGGCTCGCCGACCGTAATGCCGCGCTCGCCGCGGAGGTGCAGGACCTGAAGAGCGGTCTCGCGGCCGCGGAAGAGCGCGCTCGCAGCGAGCTCGGCATGGTCCAGCCGGACGAAAGCTTCTATCAGATCGTGCCGCACGACGCGGCCGTGCGAATCGGCGCGGCCCGCGGCTCCGTGTCAGCGCCGTCCGAGCAGAACGTAGACGGCGCCGCTGCCGCCGTGTCGTCGGTCCGCTGACGAGAACGCGAGCACGTCTCCGCAGCGGGCCAGCCATTCGTGCACGGCGAACTTCAGCACCGGTCCGCCGGGACCCGAGCGGCTGCCCTTGCCGTGCACGACGCGGACGCAGCGATGTCCGCACGCGACGCTCGCGGCAATGAACGCCTTGAGCGCCTCCTCCGCCTCGACGCGGGTCAGGCCGTGCAGGTCGAGCTCGTCGGCGACGGCGAAGCGGCCCGTGCGGAGCCTGCGCAGCGTCTCGGCGCCGATGCCGTTTTGCCGAAACTCGATTTCGCCGCCGGCCTGCTCGATCAGCTCGCCGCGGAGGCTGTCCTCGAGGACGGTCATGCGCGCCGCCCGCCGGAAGCGCGCGCGGGCGGCCGGGCGCGGCCGCGCCGGCGGAACCCGGTTCTGCCGCTTCAATGGTGTGACGCCGAGCATTGCTTCGCGGAACGCCGCGCGCTCGTCATTGCCGCCGTCCATATCCACTCCGCCGTTCCCGGGCTCCCGGGTCCCTGCGCCCTGACGCTTCAAGTATAGTTGCACCGTTCTTCGCTCTACCAGGGAACGGAGCGTGCGCATCCTTCTGTCAAACGACGACGGATATCGAGCCCAAGGCCTGCAAGCCCTAGCCGACAGCCTCGACGACATCGCCGAAATCACTATCGTTGCACCCGAACGCAACCAGAGCGGCGTCAGCAACTCGTTGACGCTCGATACGCCGCTGCGCGTCGAGGAAGTGCGGCCGCGCGTGTACTACGTGAACGGCACGCCGTCCGACTCCGTGCACATCGCGATCACGGGGCTGCTGCAGCGCGATCCCGATATGGTCGTCTCCGGTATCAATCACGGCGCGAATCTCGGCGACGACGTGCTCTATTCCGGGACCGTCGCAGCAGCGATGGAAGGCCGATTCCTCGGCTACCCGGCCGTCGCCGTGTCGCTCGTGCTCGACGGCGGCGGCCACTTCGCGAGCGCCGCGGAGATCGCGCGCCGACTGATAAAACACATGCTCGAACATCCGCTGCCTCCCGATACGATTTTCAACGTGAACGTGCCGGATCTGCCGCTCGAGCAGATCCGCGGCTTCGAGATCACGCGGCTCGGCTTTCGGCATAAGTCGGAGCCCGCGATCAAGCAGCTCGATCCGAAGCAAAGGCCGATCTACTGGATTGGACCGTCCGGGCCCGGGCACGATGCGGGGCCCGGCACCGATTTCCATGCAGTCGCGAACGGATTCGTGTCCGTGACGCCGCTGAAGATCGATCTGACGGACCACAAGTCGCTCACGCCGCTTCGCGACTGGATCGGGAAGCTGCAATGACCGGTCGCGAGCTGCATGGCATCGGGATGACGAGCGCCCGCACGCGCGAGCGCCTCGTCGAGCGCCTGCGCGCGGAGGGCATCGACCACGAGGCTGTGCTCGAGCGTATCCGCACCGTGCCGCGGCATCTGTTCGTCGACGAGGCGCTCGCGAGCCGCGCGTACGAGGATACGGCGCTGCCGATCGGCTACGGCCAGACGATCTCGCAGCCGTACATCGTCGCGCTGATGACGGTTGCGCTGATCACGGACCTGCCGCCCGGCAACCGTTTGCAGAAAGTGCTCGAGATCGGCACGGGGTGCGGCTATCAGACGGCGGTGCTCGCGCCGTTCGTGCAGCACATCTACAGCGTAGAGCGGATTCATGCGCTGTTCAGGCGGGCGCAGGAGAATTTGCGCAAGCTCGGCATCAACAACGTCAGCCTGCGCCACTCGGACGGCTGGCACGGCTGGAAGAGCCAGGCGCCGTTCCAGGGCATCCTGTGCGCGGCGGCTCCGAAGGAGATCCCGCCGGAGCTCCTCGAGCAGCTCGACGACGGCGGCCGGCTCGTGATCCCGATCGGCGGACGCGGGCGGCAGCACCTGATCAGCGTGACGCGCGAAGGCAACGAGTATAAGACCCGGCGAATCGTGCCGGTCAGCTTCGTCCCTCTCGTCGAAGGAACCGAAAATTGAAGCTTTTCTCGGCCCTCTACGACCGCGTGATCCAGTGGTCTCGGCATCGTCACGCCGAACGTTATCTCGTCGCGTTGAGCTTCGCGGAGTCGTCGTTCTTCCCGATCCCGCCGGACGTGATGCTCGCGCCGATGACGCTCGCACAGCCGGAGAAGGGCTGGCGGTTCGCATTCTGGACGACGGTCGCTTCAGTGATCGGCGGCGTCGCCGGCTACACGATCGGCTGGTTCGCGCTCGACGCGGTCGCGCCATTTCTGCAGGAGCACGGCTACTGGGAGAGCTATCTCGCCGCGACCGAGATGTTCGAGAAGTGGGGCTTCGTCGCGGTGCTCGTCGCCGGCTTCTCGCCGATACCGTATAAGGTCTTCACGATCGCGGCCGGGGCGCTGCATTTCCTGCTGCCGGTATTCATCGTCGCATCGTTCATCGGCCGCGGCGGACGGTTCTTCCTCGTCGCCGCGCTCTTGAAGTGGGGCGGTCAGGCGATGGAGCGCCGGCTGAAGCAGCATATCGATACCCTCGGGTGGATCACGGTCGCGTGCATCGCCGTCGCGCTCGTGATTTACGGGTGGCGATGAGAGCGGGATCGATCGCTCTTCTGTTACTCATAGCAGGGTGCTCCGGCTCCTCGAGCTCGCTGATCGACTACCCGCCTCGCGTCCATGTCGTGCAGCCCGGAGAGACGCTGTACGGTATCGCATGGCGGTACGGGCTCGATCACCGCGATATCGCCCGCTGGAACGAGCTCGACGATCCGAACTTCATCCTCGTTGGGCAGCGGCTGACGCTCGAGCCGCGGTCGGGCGGACGGGCCGCGGCGACTGCAGCGGGGCGTCCGTCATCGAGCAGCGCATCGTCGGCCACGGGCGCGCGAGGCGATGCGACGGGGTCGTCGCGCGCCGGCGCGAGCCGGCCGGCGCCGACGCCGTCGTCCCCGCCGCCGTCGTGGACGTGGCCGACGACCGGCCAGATCGTCAGCCGCTTCGGCGCCGGCGACGGCGTGACGACCGGCATCGGCATCGCCGGACGCGAAGGGCAGGCGATCGAGGCGGCCGCGAGCGGCCAGGTCGTCTATGCCGGCAGCGGGCTGATCGGTTACGGCCAGCTCGTAATCATTCGCCACAACGACACGTACTTGAGCGCGTACGGCTACAACAGCCGGCTGCTCGTCGAGCAGGGGCAGAGCGTGACACGCGGGCAGCGGATCGCCGAGATGGGCCTCGGGCCGGGGCGGCAGCCGCGGCTGCATTTCGAGATCCGCCGCAACGGCGTGCCGGTCGATCCGCTGCAGTTCTTGCCGGCGAGATGAGCGGGGGTGCGCTCATGCTCTCGTCCGTTCCGAACGGCGCGGACGGCATGCCGCCAGGCGGAGGTCTAGCCGGGATTGAAAAGGGCGGCGACGACTCGGCGGTGCTCGTTCAGCAGGACGTTGAACGTGCGGCATGCGGCCGGCGTCGTCATGGTTTCGACGCCGATCGCCTCGGCAGCAAGCGAGCGCATCAGCTCGAGGTTCGGCAGCAGCACGTCGCGGCCCGTGCCGATCAGGATGATTTCCGGCGACAGCTCGATCGCGGGACGCAGCGCTTCGAGGCCGATCGTCTCCGCGGACGCAATCGACCAGCCGGTGATCAGACGGTCGGCGGAAATGATGACGTGGCCCTCGATCCACTTCCCGCCGACGCGCACGCGTCCGGGCTCCCACGCGCGTACGACGTTCGGTTCTGCGTTTTCCCTCGCTATTTCCATTGCGGCGTCTCAGGGCCCTCCGCTCGCCTGCGCATGCAGGCCGACGCGCGGCGTCGGGGGCCTCGATACACGTTAGCAGGTTTAGAGCGATGCCGAAAATCGAGCGCCGTCCGCTGACCGCGGGCGCGGAGCGCTGGCAGTGGCCGGCGAGCATGCATCGCGTGCTTCGCCAGGTGCTCGCGCGCCGGCCGTTGCGGGGCATCGACGAGCTCGCGCTGTCGCTGCGCGCGATGACGCCGGTCGGGCATTTCACCGCGCTCGGGGGCGCGGTCGAGCTGCTGCTCGCGCACCGCGGCCACTCGATCGTGATCGTCGGCGACTTCGACGCGGACGGGGCGACGAGCGCGGCGCTCGCAACGCTGACGCTGCGCCGGCTCGGCTTTTCCACGGTCCACTACTTCATTCCGGACCGGTTCGAGCTCGGCTACGGGCTGACGCCGGAGGTCGTCGAGCGAATCGCGCCGCTCGAACCGCGGCTGATCATGACCGTCGACAACGGCATCACGAGCAACGCGGGCGTCGAGGCCGCGCGTGCGCTCGGCATCGACGTGCTGATCACGGACCATCACCTGCCGCCGGCCGTCGTGCCGCCTGCGAACGCGATCGTGAACCCGAATCTGCCCGGGGACGAATTCTCCGGCAAGCATCTTGCGGGCGTTGGCGTCGTGTTCTACCTGCTCGCGGCGCTCGGCAAGGCGCTCGGGAATCCGAACGCCGTGCTCGAGTTCGTCGATCTCGTCGCGCTCGGCACGGTCGCGGATCTCGTCGTCCTCGATCGGACCAACCGGATTCTCGTCAACGAAGGTCTGCGGCGCATCCGCGCGGGCCGCTGCCGCCCGGGTGTCGCTGCGCTCGTCGCGGCGGCCGCGACGCGGCTCGCGGACGTGACGGCGGCGACGCTCGGATTTCAGATCGGACCGCGGCTGAACGCCGCCGGCCGGCTCGACGACATGTCGGTCGGCGTGCGCTGCCTCGTCACCGACGACCCGGCCGAGGCCGAGACGCTCGCCGCGCGGCTCGACGCGTTGAACCACGAGCGCCGCGAGCTCGAGACGCGGATGAAGGAGGAGGCGATCGAGCTCGTAGCGGCGGCGGATCTCGACCGCGGCTCGCTGCCGCCGGTCGTCTGTCTGACCCACCGGGAGTGGCACGAAGGCCTCGTCGGGCTCGTCGCGTCGCGAATCAAGGAGCGCTATCACCGCCCGACGTTCGCTTTCGCGCCGACGGACGGCGACCGGCTCAAGGGCTCCGGCCGCTCGATTGCGGGATTCCATCTTCGCGACGCGCTGGCCGACGTCGCAGCGCGGCATCCGGGGATGCTCGAGCGGTTCGGCGGTCACGCGATGGCGGCGGGGCTGACCCTCGGCGCGGCCGCGTTCGACGCGTTTCGCGCCGCGATCGAACGGGTCGGCCGGCAGTGCTTGACGCCGGAATGCCTCGCCGAGCGCTTCCTGACCGACGGCGAGCTCGACGCGGAGGATTTGACGGTCGAGGTGGCCGCCCTGCTGCGGGATGCCGGCCCGTGGGGCCAGGGCTTCCCCGAGCCGTGCTTCGACGGACGTTTCGAGGTGCTCGGCTTCAAGCTGATGCGCGACGCGCACCTGAAGATGACGGTGCGGCCGAAGTCGGGCGGGCGTCCGCTCGAGGCCGTCGCATTCCACCGCGCGGCGCCGCCGCCCGGCGACGAGCTCGTCATGGCCTATCGGCTCGACATCAACGACTACTGGTCGCCGCCGAAGCTGCAGCTGATCGTCGAGCACATGGCCGCCGCGGGCGATCATGACTGAGCGGGCATGCTAGTATTCCCGCCCCACGAATGAGCGTGTCGGGCATCTTTTCCGCGAAAAGCGTGTCTGACACCCGTAGTTTTCCTTGACGCGACGGAACAGAGGTCACCGATGGAACCCGGACAACTCGGCGCATTGATCGCCGACCTCAAGGAGCGCTCCGAAGCTCTCTGGAGGTATCTTTGACTATCGCGAGAAGCGGGAGCGCCTCGAGGAGGTCGATCGCGAGCTAGAGGACCCGAACGTCTGGTCGAATCCCGAGCGGGCGCAGGCGCTGGGTCGCGAGCGCGCATCGCTCGAAGCGGTCGTGCACACGCTCGATCGGATCAAGTCGGCGCTGCGCGACACGGAGGAGCTCTATCAGCTCGCGCGCGAGGAAGGCGACGAAGCCGCGCTCGCAGACATCGAGAAAGAGGCGGCGCGGATCGAGGAGGACGTCGAGCGGCTCGAGTTCCGCCGAATGTTCTCGAACGAGATGGATTCGCGTAACGCGTTTCTCGATATCCAAGCGGGGTCCGGCGGCACCGAGGCGCAGGACTGGGCCGAGATGCTGCTCCGAATGTATTTGCGCTGGGCAGAGGAGCGCGGCTTCGAGACGGAGATCCTCGAGGTGTCGCCCGGCGAGGTCGCGGGCATCAAGAGTGCGACCGTGCACGTGCGCGGCGAGTACGCGTACGGCTGGCTCCGCACCGAGACCGGCGTGCACCGCCTCGTGCGCAAGTCGCCGTTCGACTCGGGGCATCGGCGGCATACGTCGTTCGCAGCGGTATTCGTGTCGCCGGAGATCGAGGACGACATCGAGATCGACATCGATCCGAGCGATCTTCGGATCGACGTTTACCGGTCGAGCGGCGCGGGCGGCCAGCACGTGAACAAGACCGAATCGGCCGTGCGCATCACGCACGTTCCGACCGGTATCGTCGTGCAATGCCAGAACGATCGCTCGCAGCACAAGAATCGGGCGACGGCGATGGGTCAGCTGCGAGCGAAGCTGTACGAGCTCGAGCAGCAGAAGCGGCGCGAGCAGGCGCAGGCGGTCGAGGAAGGCAAGGCCGATATCGGCTGGGGCAATCAGATCCGCTCGTACGTGCTCGACCAGTCGCGGGTGAAGGATCTGCGCACCGGGTACGAAAGCGGTCAGCCCACCGCCGTGCTGAACGGCGATCTCGACCCGTTCCTGCAGGAGAGCCTCAAGCAGGGACTGTAGACCAAAGGAGTGACGACGCCGATGACGGAACCTGGCCACGGCGACGAGAACCGCCTGATCGCGGAGCGGCGTGCAAAGCTTGCACGGCTGCGCGAGCAGGGCGATGCGTTCCCGAATACCTGGCGGCGCACGGCGCTCGCCGACCAGATCGTGTCGGCGTATTCGGCGCATTCGGCCGAGACGCTCGAAGGCGAGAACATTCGTGTCCGCGTCGCGGGCCGGATGCTTGCGAAGCGCGTGATGGGACGCAACAGCTTCGTGAAAATCCAGGATCGCTCGGGCCAGCTGCAGCTCCTCGTGCAGCGGGACGTGCTCGGCGACGAGCTCTACGCGGATTTCAAGAAGTGGGACCTCGGCGACATCATCGGCGCCGAAGGGCGCGTGATCAAGACGAATACCGGCGAGGTGTCCGTCGCGGTCGACACGCTCGTGCTGATCGTGAAGTCGCTGCGTCCGCTGCCGGAGAAGTGGCACGGGATCACGGACCCGGAGCTGCGTCTCAGGCTGCGCTACGTCGATCTGATCGTCAACGAGCACTCGCGGCACGTGTTCCGGCAGCGTTCGCGGATCGTATCGCTGATCCGCCGGTTCCTCGATTCGCTCGACTTTCTCGAGGTCGAGACGCCGATGATGCATCCGCTGCCTGGCGGTGCCGCGGCGCGGCCGTTCGAGACGCATCACCGCGCGCTCGACGTCACGCTGTACTTGCGCATTGCGCCGGAGCTCTATCTGAAGCGGCTCCTGGTCGGCGGTTTCGAGCGGGTCTACGAGATCGGCCGGGCGTTTCGTAACGAGGGGCTGTCGACGCGTCATAACCCCGAGTTCACGATCCTCGAGCTGTATCAGGCGTACGCCGATTTCAAGGACATGATGGCGCTGACCGAGAAGCTCGTGCGCGAGACCGCGCGCACTCTGCTCGGCGAGACGGACATCGAGTACCAGGGCGAGCGTTTCGATCTCGGCCGGCCGTTCCCGCGGATGCCGCTCGAGGAAGCGCTGCTCGAGATCGCCGGCCTCGGCGACGCATTACCGAAGGATCGCCTTCGCGACCGCGAGACGTTGGCGGCGCTTTGCGAGCGTCAAGGCATCGAGCTGCGGCCGGAGGACGGCGCCGGAAAGATGCAGCTCGAGCTCTTCGAGAAGCTCGTCGAGGCGAAGCTGCGCGGCCCGATGTTCATCACGCACTATCCGGCGGAGGTCTCGCCGCTCGCGAGGCGCACGGACGGGGATCCTTTCCTGACCGATCGCTTCGAGCTCTTCATCGGCGGGCGCGAGATCGCGAACGGCTTCTCCGAGCTGAACGATCCGGAGGATCAGGCCGCACGTTTCCGAGCCCAGGCCGAAGCGAAGGCACGCGGCGACGAGGAGGCGATGGTTTACGATGACGACTATATACGCGCGCTCGAGTACGGCATGCCGCCCGCGGGCGGGCTCGGGGTCGGCATCGACCGGCTCGTGATGCTGCTGACCGACAGCGCGTCGATCCGCGACGTGCTGCTCTTCCCGCACTTGAAGCCGGAAAGCTGAGCGCTTGACGACCGACTCCCGCTCGACGGGCGGCGAGCTCGACGCGAGCCGAGCGCGCGAGGGCTTGCTCGCCGGGCTCGTCGCCTACGTGCTCTGGGGCTTCCTGCCGATCTACTTCAAGGCCGTCGAGAGCGTGCCGTCTCTCGAGATCCTCGCGCATCGGATCCTTTGGGCCGTGCCGTTCGGCCTGCCGATCATCCTGATGCTGCGGCAATGGGGGGATGTCCGTGCCGCGCTCGCGGATCGGCGCACGGTCAGCCTGCTCGCGCTGTCGGCTACGTTGATCGCGGTCAATTGGCTCGTCTACATCTGGGCCGTGCAGCGCGAGCAGATCTTTCAGGCGAGCCTCGGCTACTACATCAATCCGCTGATGTACGTCGTCGTCGGCGTCGTGTTCTTTAGCGAGCGGTTGCGGCGGCCGCAGGTTGCCGCGGTCGCGCTCGCCGCTGTCGGCGTCGGCGTGCTGACGCTGAGCGGCGGCACGTTTCCGGCGATCGCGCTGACCCTTGCGACGTCGTTCACGATCTACGGCGTGATACGCAGCCGGGTAGCGGTCGGCGGCATGCCCGGCCTGTTCATCGAGACGTTGATCCTGTTTCCGGCCGCGGCCGCGTATCTCGCGCGTCTCGTCGCGGCCGACGCGGCGGTGTTCGGCACGAGCGAGCCCGCGCTCGCCGGGCTGCTCGTCGTGGCGGGCCCGCTCACCGTGCTGCCGCTGCTTGCGTTCGCGCTCGCCGCCCGCCGCCTGCCGCTTTCGACGATCGGCATCATGCAGTTCATCGCGCCGACGATGCAGTTCGTCGTCGGCGTGGCGTACGGCGAGCCTTTGACGCGCGCGCACATCGTATGCTTCACGTTGATCTGGATTGCCGTGGCCGTGTTCAGCATCGACGCGTGGTACGCGTCCCGCCGAGCGTAGCGCGCGCCGCGAATCGCCGGCCTTCCGCATCGAGCAGTCATCCCCGACCATGAGAGTTGGCGCTCTCGCAGGCGGGCGGAACGAAGAGCCCGGCCAGCACGCCGAGCAGCATGCCGCCGACGTGCCCCGCCGTGCTCGAGCTCGGCGCCGCGAGCCATGCGAGCGTGACATTAAGCAGCGCGAACCCCCCGGCGGTGACCGCGAAGCGGCTCGGAAAGCTTGCCGGACAGCGCAGCGCAGCGCCCGCGCACCAGCCGAGCAAAGCGAAGATCCCGGCCGATACCCCGACGTAGACGTCCGATGGAGCGGTGGCCTCTACGGCGAGGCTCGCGAGCGCGCCGAAGGTCGAGCCGCAGACGAAGAGCACGGCCGGTCGCGCGCCGGAAAGCAACGGCCCCGCGATCGCGCTGCCGACCGCCAGCATCGCGAAGTTCGTGAGCCAGTGCGTGACGCTGCCGTGCAGAAACGGCCCGACGACGATGCGCCACGGCTCGTCTGCCGCGAGACCGCGCACCGCGCCGATTGCGACGAGGAGCGCTTCTCGCCCCCCGACGCGCATCTCGGCGTAGAGCTGCAGGCCGCCGATGGCGAGCAGCGCAACGCTTGCGATGAGCGTGTGCATCGCACCGCGCCGAACGATCCAGACGATGAACAGCGCCCGCTCCGCGAGCGCATCGATATGACGGACGACGAGATAGTAGTCCGCGAGCACGAACGCGCCGACGACGAGGGCGACGGTGCCGGCTCGAACTGCGGAGGCGCGATCCGCGACGAGACCCGATGCGGCGAGCAGCACACCGAGCACGAGCAGCACGGCGATCGACGCGACGTGTTTGCGGCGCAGCGCCTCGTGGACGCGGTTCCGATACTCATCGACATGCAGCACGGTCAGAAAACGCGAGCTGCCCGCCGGGCTCACGACCAGCGGGTCGAGCGGGTTCCATTTGGCCACCGCGGCATCGACGGCCGCCTTGCCGACGATGCGCCGACCGCCGATTCGCCGTGCTTCCCACGATGTCGTCTCGGCCGGCGGCAGCCGGTCCAGATCTCGCCAGCTCATTCGCTCTCCGCCCCGGCGCCGAGGCGCCCGGCAGGACCGGGCGCCCGCGAAGCGTCGCTCTGCGCTACGCTTCGCCCTTCACGCCGCTCAGCACCACGCGTAGTAGATCAGCGCTGCGACGCCGACTCCGATCACGATCGGCGACGAGGCGCCGAGCGCCATCAGGCCGATCGTCAGCACGGCGGCTTCGTAGTTACTGAGCCCGCCGGATACGGCCTCGAGCTCGCTGGACGTCAGTTCTCGCATGGGATTCACCCTCCTTGGTTTCGACGGATGGTCGAGAGCTGCCCGGGCTCCGTCGCGGCCCGAGCAGCCCGTGGGGGCCGCTGCGCCGGCCGGCAACATCCACTAGCCCGCGGGCGTCGTGGATCCATTAGAAAATCTCGACGCGTCGCGCGCAGCTTGGCTTTCTCGTGTTTTCGTCGAGATTTCGACTCGGGCTCCGGCGATGAGCGGCCCGCTCTCGAGACCGCGTCGCGAGACCAGCAGCGTGTCTTTCACGATCTTTCCGCCGCTCAGCGTCACGACGCGATCGGCCGTCGCTGCAGTCTGAGGACGATGGGCAACGATGACGCGCGTCATTTCGAGCTCGCGGATCGCCGCGCCGACGAGGATCTCGCGCTTCACGTCGAGATGACTCGTCGCCTCGTCGAGGATCAGAATCGACGGCTGCTTGTAGAGCGCGCGAGCGAGGAGGATCCGCTGCTGCTGCCCGCCCGACAGCACGGAGCCCATGTAGCCGACGAACGTGTTGTACGCCATCGGCATCGAGACGATCTCCGCGTGCACGGATGCGAGCTTTGCGCACGTCTCGATGCGCTGCTGATCCGCAAGAGGATCGAAGAAGCTGATGTTGTCCGCGATCGAGCCGGCGAAGAGCGTGTCGTTCTGCATCACGCAGCCGATCGTGCGCCGCAGCGTCTCGGCGTCGATCGCGCGGATGTCGCGGCCGCCGACGAGGACCGTGCCTTCCGTCGGCGGCAGCATGCCGAGCAGCACGTGCAGCAAGGTCGTCTTGCCGCATCCGGACGGTCCGACGATCACGACGGACTCGCCCGGAGCGATCATTAGATCGACGCCGTCGAGGACGTACGGCTCGTGCTCGGCATACCTGAAACGCAGTCCGCGAATCTCGATGCCGCAGCGCCCGGGCGCGGCGTGCTCGAGCGCGAGCCTGTTCGTTCCTTCGCTTGGCTCCGGCTCGGTCAACACGATGTCCGCGAGGCGCTCGCCCTGGATGCGCAGCATTCTGAGCTCGACGAGCCTGTCGATCAGCGCGCCGACGCGCGTCGAAAGCTGCTCCTTGTAGGACATGAACGCCATCAGCATTCCGACCGACAGCTCGTTGTCGAGAACGAGCCGCGCACCGAGCCAGACGACGAGCACGTTCTCGAGCCCGAAGGTCAAGCCGTTCGCGAGCCGATGCGCGATCTGCAGCTTCTGCGCGCGAAGACCTGCGTTCATCTGCCGGACGAGCAACTCGAGCCACGCTTCACGCCGCTCGTGCCGACGCCCGAACAGCTTGATCGAGCGGATGCCGCGGGCCGTCTCGAAGAAGTGGCTCTCCTGTCTCGCCGCGTGCACGATCTGCTCCTCGGTCGCACGCCGCAGGGGCCGGTATCCGATCCAGCGAACGAATCCGTAAAGCGCGACGGCGGCGAGCGCGACGGTCGCGAGCAGCGGGCTGTAGAGATACACGACGACCAGGACGACGATCGTCATCACGCCGTCGACGATCGCTTCGACGAATGCAGTTGTCAGCGTGCGCTGTATCACTTCGACCGAGCGGAAGCGGGACACGATGTCGCCGAGGTGCCGTTTCTCGAAATACGGCATCGGCAGCCGCAGCAGGTGATCGAGGACGTTCGCTTGCCATTGCACGCTCAGCACGGCGCCGATGTGCATGATCACCCACGAGCGCAGCGCCGCGACCGTGTGGCGAAAAACCACGAGCAGTCCGAAGCCGAGCGCGAGCGTCGTCAGAAGATCGCGGTTCGCCGCGGGCAGCGCATGGTCGATGACCCACTGCAGATAGAGCGGGCTCACGGCAACGAAGACCTCGATCGCGGCCGCGAGGAGCAGGATCTGCGCGAACGATCGGAAAAGCCCTGTCACGCGGCCCATCAGCGCGCGGAGGCGAACCCGCTCCCGCTCCTCGCCGCGAACGAAGTCGGCTTCAGGCCAAAGCTCGAGCGCGACACCGGTGAACGACCTCGACGCCTCCGCCGGCGTCAGCCGGCGCTCGCCGGCCGCCGGATCGAGCACGATCCACGCTCTTCGCCGCGCGCGCTTCAGCACGACGAAATGATCGAGGTCGAAGTGGAGAATGCACGGCGTGCGCAACGCGCCGATCTCGTCGAGCTCGAGCCGCACGGCGCGCGTCGCCAGCCCCAACCGCTGCGCAACGTCCCGGAGCGATGCGAGCGTCGCTCCCTTCATCGATACGCCGTGCCTGCGCCGCAGCACGGCGAGATCGATGCGCCGGCCGTGGTAGCTCGCGATCATCGCTACGCACGCGAGCCCGCACTCGGCCGCCTCGGTCTGCAGCACGAGCGGCAGCCGGCGACGAGCGCCGACGGCAAGTGCAGCGAGGACCTTCATCGAGAGGCCCGGCGAGCATCGTCCGCACGCGCGTGCGCGAGATCGTCGCGCAGCGTGGCCGCGACGCGCACGAGATGCGCCGCCGCCCAAATCCCGGTGACCGTAACGATCGTAAGCAGCGCAAAGCGCAGCGCGTCGGGCCCGACGCGCGGGCCGAGCATATCGCTGACGATCCCGACGGCGACGGGGCCGAAGCCCATCGACACGAGGTTCACGAGGAGCACGTAGACGGCCGCCGCCGTCGCGCGCCGCTCGATCCCCGCGAGCGTCTGCATCATCGCCGTGACGGGCCCGAGAAACATGTGACCGAAGGTCGTGCCGACGAGCAGCGCAGCAACCGCGACGCCGGCGTGGTCGGTCAAGTAAAGGAGGGCCGCGCACGGCACCGTCGCCGCGACGGCCGCGGCCGAGCCCCACGCGTACCAGCGCTCGTCGCCGCGGTTCCGGACCAGGCGATCGGCGAGGTACCCGCCGCAGAGCACGCCGACGCCGCCGCCGCAGCCGTACGCGACGGCCATCCATATGCCGGCCTCGGCCGGCCCGACGCCGAACGTGCGGACGAAGTACGACGGCAGCCAGACGGCGGCCGCGAACGCGCCGAGGCCGTGGGCCGCGCCGGCGAGCGGCAGGTGCCGCAGCGACGGACGGGTGAGGAACCATCGCAACGTCGTGACGAACGCCGCGCGGCTCGGCGGCTCGGCGCTGCCTTCGGAGAAGCCCCGCGGAGGCTCTCGCAACGTAAGCCGCAGCAGAACGGCGAGCAGCACGCCGGGAAGGCCGACCGCGATGAACGTGAGCCGCCATCCGAGCGTGTCGCCGAGCCATCCGCCGAGCGAGAAGCCGACGAGAAAGCCGAGCGGGATGTACAGGTACAGGATGCCGAGCGCCGAGGCCCTCTGCTCCGGCGGAAAGTAGTCCGATACGAGCGATTGGGACGGCGGCGAGCCGCCGGCCTCGCCGATGCCGACACCCATGCGCGCAAGGAACAGCGACGTGAAGCCGGCCGCGAGCCCGCATGCAGCGGTCATCAGGCTCCATAAGCCGAGCGCGGCCGCAAGGAGCAGGCTGCGATTGCTGCGGTCCGCAAGCCAGGCGACCGGCAAGCCGACCGCCGCGTAGAAGACGCCGAATGCAGTACCGCCGAGCAGCCCGAGCTGCGTGTCGGACAGATCGAAATCGAGCTTGATCGACTCGAGCAGCACGGCGAACACGTTGCGATCGACCCAACCGACGACGCCGACCGCGACGAGCAGGGCGAGCACGTAGCCTCGGTACGCGCGCGTTGCGGAGAACGTGGCGGCCGACTGCGATGCGGCTCGAGCGCGGGCACGGCGGTCGACGGCAGGCGTCAGCTCATCGCTTGCCGCGCTCATGACGTCTGCTCCTCGGCAACGCGTTCTCGATCCAAGCTGCGCAACCGACGCCGATGCAGCTTGCCGTTCGGGTCGCGCGGAAGCGTATCGACGAACTCGATCCGCCGCGGCAGCTTCATCGGCGAGAGCCGCTCGGAGAGATACGCGAGAAGCTCCGCGGCGAGCGCGGGGCCGGGCGCCGCGCTGCTCGACGCCTGCACGAACGCCTTCGGAACCTCGCCGAACAGCTCGTGCGGTATCCCGATCACGCCGCAGTCGACGACGCTCGGATGCTCGACGAGCGCATGCTCGATCTCGGCGGGATACACGTTCATGCCCGACGAGAGGATCAGATCGGTCCGACGATCGCATAGAAACAGGAACCCGTCGTCGTCGAGCGTGCCGACGTCGCCGACCGTGACAAGCTCGCCGCGCCAGCACTTCGCCGTCTGCTCGGGCGCGTTGTGATAATGGAAGCGGTCGCTGGTATGCGGTTTGATGTAGACCATGCCTTCGGAGCCCGGCGGAAGCTCTCGTCCGTCGTCGTCGAGGATTTTCAGCGCCGAGCCCGGAATCGGTTGCCCGACGGTGCCCGGCCGCTCGAGCCAGTCGCTCGCCGACACGATCGTGCCCTGCGCCTCGGCCGCGCCGTACGCTTCCCAGACGATCGGTCCCCACCAGTCGATCATCGTGCGCTTCGTCTCGATCGGGCACGGTGCGCCGCCGTGCACGACGAAACGCAGCGATTTCGTCGCGTAGCCGCGGCGAATGCGCGGATCGAGCTTGACGAGCCGCACGAACATCGACGGCACGAGGAACGTGGTCGTCACCTCGTAACGCTCGATCAGCTCGAGAAGCGTGCGCGGATCCGGGCGGTCGGCGAGCACGATGGCGTGACCCATCTGCAGCGCGATGAAGGCGCCTTCGAGCGGGGCCGAGTGGTACAGCATCGACGTGCAGAGGTGAACGTTATCGTCTTCCGGCTCGATGCCGAGCGATGCGTGCCACGCAATGGTCTTAGCAAGCGCTTCGCGTGCGTTGCCGAGAGGCAGACACACGGCTTTCGGCCGGCCGGTCGTGGCCGACGTGTACGGCATCACGCGGCCGAGCTCGGCCGTCTCGACCGGCGCCCGCGAAGCGCCGGCGGCGAGCGTATACAGGCTCGCGTAGCCGGGAGCCCGGCCGATCGCGATGTGCAGCCTCGCGGTGCCCGCATCCTCGCGGAGCTGCGCGAGCCGCCGATGGCCGAGACGTTCGTGCGCGACGACGACTGCCGCCGCGGAATCACGCAGCACGAACGCGAGCTCGTCCCGTGCGAGATGCCAGTTGATCGGCACGATGCGCAGGCCCGCGCAGACGCCGGCGAGATACACGGCGAGATACTCCGCGCAATTCGGCGAGACGATCGCGATGACCTCCCCGGGCCGGACGCCGCTCGAGCGCAGCGCGTTGGCCGTGCCGTTCATCAAGGCAGCGAACTGACTCCGCGACCATTGCTCGCCGTTCGGGCCGACGACCGCGAGCGAGTCCGGGTTGCGGTCGGCGTAGTGCTGAAACGGCAGCGCGCTCACGAGGTCGCCTCCGCGTTCGCAACGGGCGCCGGCCTGCGATGCAAACGACGTCGTGCGCCTTCCGGAACGCGCTTGTACGCGCTCGCGCCGAGCAGGAGCCCGACGTCGCCGGCGCGCGTGCGGAACAATCCGAGCGAGAGCTGCGGCAGCGGACAGCGCACGACCACGCGCGCATCGTCGTCGACGACGAGCTCCACCGGCAGCCGATGCTCGCCGTGCACGATCTCGAGCTCGAGCCGCCCGTGCGCATGACGTGCCGTCACCTTGCTGCGGCCGGGGCCGACGTAGCTGCCTTCGAATGCCGCGAGCTCGATGTCGAGACGCGGTGCAGGGCCGGCCATCGGCCGACCAAGCAGCTCGACGCAGATCGCGTCGAGGACGTGATCGCGCAGGTGCGGCAGCATCGCATTCATGCCGATCGCGACCGCGAGCCGCTCGGTCGGCGCGTAGCGCAGGCCGACGCACTGTCCGTAGGTCAGCCCGTTGTGCCCGTGGATGCGGCCCGGAAACTGCGCGGCGCCGTGCCCGAACGCGACCGGCAGAAGCTCGCGGATCGGGCCGCCGAATGCGGGCGGGAGCGTGACCGCAGCTTGCTCGAGCCGGGCGCGGGTCGCCGCGCTGACCGGGGACGCGGCTTCGCCCGGCAGCAGCGCAGTCGCGAGCACCGCGAGGTCGGCCGTCGACAAGGTGAAGTCCGAGAACGCGGCGTTCCAGAACGCCGAAAGCGACGGCACGGCCGTGATCGGCACGAAGCGGCCCGACGCGCGATCGAGATCGTGGCGACCGGCCCATAACGGGTCTTCGTCCGCGTTCTCGACCCGGCCGGGGTCGAGCCCGAGCGGCTCGAGCAGCAGCTCGCGCACGAGCGCGACGGGGCTCCGGCCGGTCGCGCGCTCGAGTATCCGGCCGAGCAGGATCGACTCCGTGTGCTCGTAGCTGAACACCGTGCCGGGCGCAAAGAGCTGCGGCGCGGCGCGCAGATGCGCGATGAGCCGGGGCCAATCGAGATCGCGGGTCGCCGGGTCGAGCAGATGCGTGCCGCGATAGCCGCTCGTGTGCGACAGGAGATGCGCGATCCGAACGGTTCTGCCGTGTATCGTGCCGCGCAGCTCGGGAAGCGCGTCGCCGATCGGCGCGTCGACGTCGAGGCGGCTTTGCGCTGCGAGCTCGAGCGTGACGACCGCGAGCAGCAGCTTGATCGTGCATCCGGCATGAAAACGGTGCGACGTGCTCAGCGGCGGGCCGTCGCGCATCGTGCGGCCCGCAGCGATCGACATCCGCCGATCGCCGACGCGAATCTCGACCGCGATTCCCGGCACGCCGGTCTCGTGAATCACGCGGCCGACGAAAGCCTCGATGCCGCTCGCGAGCTTCGTATGGGCATCGGCGAGCGCGCCGCCACTCCTTGGCGTATGGGTCATGGCTCAACTCCTTCGCGCAGTCCGTTGCGCGTCGCTCATTGAGCGCGATCGCGGCGCCGCGCGCAGCGGCCGTTTCCGGCGGGTTCGGCCAGATTCAAGGCGTCCGCGGGCGCCGCCGCGCCGCTACGATGCGGTGCGAAGAGCGGACAGGAATCGGCGGCCGACGTGAGCGACTTGTTTCGAGCTGAGGCGGTGCGTGCGCGGGGAGCGAAAGCGGAGGGCGACGTCGTGCTCGCGTCGCCGCTATCGCATCGCGTGCTCGCCGCGCTCGCCGGCGCGCTCGCATTCACGCTCGGCTCGTTTCTCGCTTTCGGCACGTATACGCGTCATGTCACCGTCGCCGGGCAGCTCGTTCCCGAGCGCGGGGTCATCGCAGTGCCCGCGCCGCAAGCGGGCGTGATCGTCCGCAAGCACGTGGACGAGGGCAGCCGCGTCGAGCGCGGCGACGTGCTGTTCGTCGTATCGGGGGAGCGCACGAGCGCGGCGCTCGGCGCGACGCATCGGTTGATCGGCGAGCGGCTCGGCGAGCGTCGGCGCAGCGTGCTCGCGCAGATCGCCGAGATGCGCCTGCTGGAGCAAGCCGAGCGTGCGGCCATCGAGACGCGCATCGCCGCGGTCGAGGCCGAGCTCGCACGGCTCGACAGCACGATCGCGGCGCAGCATGCGCGGGTCGAGCTCGCGGACGCGACGGCGCGGCGCTACGCGGACATGCGCAGCGAAGGTTTCGTTTCCGAGGAACAGCTCGTCGCCAAGCGCGAGGTGCTTCTCGATCAGCGCGCGCGGCTCAGCGGCCTCGAGCGCGAGCGAGCTCAGCTCGAGCGCCAGCTCGCGGAGGCTCGGCTCGAGCTCGAGAACCTGCCGCTGCGCTATCAGCTCGAGATCGCCGAGCTCGAGCGCGCGGCCGCGAGTATCGAGCTCGAGGCCGCCGAGAACGAGGCGCGGCGCGAGACGGCGATCGTCGCGTCCGCGAGCGGCATTGCAACGGCCGTCGTCGGCAGAGTCGGACACGTCGTCGACGCCGGCACCTTGCTGATGAGCATCGTGCCGGTGGATTCGCGCTTGCGAGCCGAGCTGCGCGCGCCGAGCCATGCGATCGGCTTCGTCGACGAGGGCTCCGAGGTGCTGCTCCGATACGCCGCGTATCCGTATCAGAAGTTCGGTCACCACCGCGGGCACGTCGTGGCGGTCTCGCGGGCGTCGTTGCCGGCGGAAAGCGCCGCGGGCTCGGCGGCCGGTCGTGAGCCGAGCTATCGGATCGTCGTCGCGATCGACTCCCAGACCGTCGACGCCTACGGCCGGCCGCGCCAGCTCCGAGCGGGGATGCTCGTCGAAGCGGACGTGAAGCTCGAGACGCGGCGCCTCTACGAGTGGGTGCTCGAGCCGCTCTACGCGATGAAGGTGCGCGCGTCCGGGAGCGGGGGGCCGTGACGGTGATCGGCGCAAGCGTCGCCGCGAGGTCCGGCCCGGCGCCGGCGCCGTCCGGACGGCCGCGCGGCCGATTACGCGGGCGGCGTATCGTCGGCCCGATGCAGCGGCACGCCGTTCGGCTCGCTCAGGAACAGCGCGTGCTCCGTCGCATCGAGCTGCACGACGGCGAGGAGCTCGAGCGCGCCGTCGACGGCACCCGCCCGTACGACGTCGCCGACCTCGTTGCCGCTGCCGTCGACGATCGGCGTGCCGGGCGCCGGGGGAGCGCCGGGCGCATGGTCGGCCGCGGCGACGAGATGCACGAGGCGCCGTTTCACGGAACCGAGGTGATGGAGGCGGGCGACGACTTCCTGGCCCGGATAACACCCTTTGTCGAACGCGATCCCGTCGAGGCGGTCGAGGTTCAGCATCTGCGGCACGTAGCGCTCGGCGAGCCGGGCGCCGACGAGCGGCAGGCCCGCGCGAATCTCTGCGCGTGCAGCGAGCTCGCTCGCGGCGGGCTCGAGGCCGGCGCGGAGCCCGTCGAGCGCCGGACGCGGGCCGATGACGTGCAGCAGCTCCGCGCCGAGCCGCAGCCATACGAGGCCGTCCGCACGGGCGGCCGCTCCGGGATCGGGCCCGAGGTCGATACCGCGCTCCGCGAGGAGCGTACGCGAATCGCCGAGCACTGCGCCGACCTCGAGGTCGTCGCTCTTCTCGAACGCGACGTCGCTGCGCAGCACGAAGATCCGCAGCTTCGCGAGCACGGCGTCGATTCCATCCCGCTCCGCGACGAGCAACGGACCGTCGCCGCCGCGTACAACCCGAAACAGACTACGCACGCGCCCTTTGGCATCGTTCCATGCAGCGAGCACGAAGCGGTCGCTGGTTGCCGGCGGGTTGTTCGTCAGCTGACGCTGCAGAAAGTCATAGGCGTCGGCGCCGCGGACGCGCACGCAGCAGAGCCACGGAACCTGGCAGTACAGCAACGACGTGTGCACGAATCGCTCTCCTTTTCGCTTTCGCGCCGAGCCCGCGCTCCGTCGCGGACTGCCCGAACGCGGCGGTGCCGCGAAGTCCGGTGCCGCGGACGTGCTCGGGTGGGGTGCGAAAGGTCGACGTTTCTGGCACACTCTAGCGATGCTCCGCGGACCCGAACAAGAGCTGGTCGAGCAGCAAGAAGGTGCTCGGCCCGACCCGTCGCACGCAAGCGCGGGGGAAAAGCCCGAGAAAGCTCCGCGTGAGATCGAGATCGGCGGACCAAAAGGGCCGGAGCCTACTCGCTTCGGCGACTGGGAGCGTGCCGGCCGCTGCATCGATTTTTGATTTGCAGATGAAGCTTGACGTGACTCGCCCTGCATGCGGGCCGGAAGCGGCCTGCTTGCGCGTCCGTTGAAGGGAGAATCGACGAATGCACGATCGGCCCTTGTCGCCGCACATTTCAGTTTACGGCTGGCGCATCACGAACACGTTGTCGATCCTGCACCGGGGCACCGGTCTGGTATTGACGCTCGCGCTGATCGGGCTCGCATGGTGGCTGCTCCGCCTCGCCGGCGGTCCCGAGAGCCACGCCGACGCGGCCCGGCTTCTCGGCAGCGGCTGGATGAAGCTGCCGCTTCTCGCCGTCGCGTTCAGCTTCTTCTATCACCTCGCGAACGGCATTCGCCACCTTTCGTGGGACTTCGGTTACGGCTTCGACCGAAGGCAAATTCGCGTGAGCGGATGGGCCGTCGTTGCGATTGCCGCGGCCGCGACGTTGATCTACGCCGCGATCGCGATCATCTGAGCTGGGGGGACGTGCCTTGAATCTCGTCACGCCGTTGAATCGGGTCTTGGGTCTCGGCTCCGCCAAGGGCGGCGTCGAGCATTGGTGGGTGCAGCGCGTCAGCGCTGCCGCGCTCGCGCTGCTCGGGCTGTGGTTCGCGTTTTCGATCGCGTCGCTCGACGACTACGCGTACGAAACCGTGATCGCGTGGGCCTCGCAACCCGCGACCAGCGTCCTGCTGATTTTGACCGCGCTGACCGCGAGCTATCACTCGTATCTCGGCGTGCAGGTCGTGATCGAGGATTACGTTCACGGCAGCGGCGCGAAGGTGATCCTGCTCACGCTGTCGACTTTCGTTCACGTCGCGGTCGCGATCGCCAGCCTGTTCGCGATCCTGAAAATTGCACTTGCACCTGCGCCATGAGTAACGAATACGCGTTCGTCGATCATACGTTCGACGTGGTTGTCGTCGGCGCCGGCGGCGCTGGTCTGCGCGCGACGCTCGGTCTCGCGGAGCAGGGGCTGTCCACCGCGTCGATTAGCAAAGTATTCCCGACGCGCAGCCATACGGTCGCGGCGCAGGGCGGGATCAGCGCCGCGCTCGGCAACATGGGCGAGGACGATTGGCGCTGGCACATGTACGACACCGTGAAGGGCTCCGACTGGCTCGGGGACCAGGACGCGATCGAGTACATGTGCAAGGAGGCGCCCGCTTCGGTCGTCGAGCTCGAGCACTACGGCGTGCCGTTCTCGCGCACCGAGGAGGGCCGCATCTATCAGCGTCCGTTCGGCGGCATGACGACGCATTTCGGTCAGGGTATCGCGCAGCGCACGTGCGCGGCGGCCGATCGCACCGGCCATGCGATGCTGCACACGCTTTACCAGCAGTCGCTGAAGCACGACGCGGAATTCTTCATCGAGTTCTTCGCGATCGATCTGATCATGGAGGACGGCGCGTGCCGCGGCGTCATCGCGCTCGAGCTCGCGACGGGCCGGCTGCATCGCTTCCGCTCGCGAATGGTGATCCTCGCGACGGGCGGCTACGGCCGCGCATACTTCTCGTGCACGTCGGCCCACATCTGCACCGGCGACGGCAACGCGATGGTCGTGCGGGCAGGGCTGCCGCTCCAGGACATGGAGTTCGTGCAGTTTCATCCGACCGGCGTCTACGGCGCCGGCATGCTGATCACCGAAGGCGTGCGCGGCGAGGGCGGCTACCTTACTAACTCCGAAGGCGAGCGCTTCATGGAGCGCTATGCGCCGAACGCGAGGGATCTCGCGTCCCGCGACGTCGTGAGCCGCTCGATCACGATCGAGATTCGCGAGGGCCGCGGCGTTGGCAAGCATAAGGACCACGTCTATCTGCACCTCGAGCACCTCGGCCGCGACGTGATCGAGGAGCGTCTGCCGGGCATCGCCGAGACCGCGAAGATCTTCGCCGGCGTCGACGTGACGAAGGCGCCGATCCCGGTGTTGCCGACCGTGCACTACAACATGGGCGGCATTCCGACGAACTACATGGGCGAGGTGCTCGCGAAGAACGAGCGCGGCGAGGAGTACGTCGTGCCGGGGCTGATGGCCGTCGGCGAAGCGGCGTGCGTGTCCGTGCACGGCGCGAACCGGCTCGGATCGAACTCGCTGATCGATCTCGTCGTGTTCGGCAGGGCCGCCGCGCGTCGCTGCGGCGAGCTGATCAAGCCCGGCGAGCGCCAGGCGCCGCTCGCGCCGAATGCCGGCGAGGAAGCGGTCGCGCGCCTCGACAAGCTTCGGCACGCGAACGGCAGCCTGCCGACCGCGCAGATCAGGCTAAGCATGCAGCGCGTGATGCAGGATCACGCGGCCGTATTCCGCACCGGCGAGTCGCTGCAGGAAGGCATCGACAAGCTCGAGCCCGTGTTCGCGTCGTTCGCGGACGTCGGCATCAAGGATCGCGGCCTGATCTGGAACACGGACCTCGTCGAGACGCTCGAGCTCGAGAATCTGCTGCTGCAGGCGATGGCCACGATCAAGTCCGCGCTGAACCGCACCGAGAGCCGCGGCGCGCAGGCTCGCGAGGACTATCCGGAGCGGGACGACGTCAACTGGCTGAAGCACACGCTCGTATGGGTCGACTCGAAGGGCGGCGTGCGCTTCGACTATCGCCCGGTGCAGATGAAAACCTTGACGGAAGAGGTGGAGCCGATTCCGCCGAAGGCGCGTACCTACTAGACGATGGGGTCAGAGCCCATTTTTCGAGGATGCCGCACGGCAAATAGTTGATTCGGGGAAAATGGGCTCTGGCCCCGTTTTTCTCCTTCTTGGAGCAGCGAAATGGCGAAGTTCCGTCTACCGCGCAACTCGCAGATCAAGCCTGGCAAGGACCACGGCGGCCCGGAAGGGGCGAACGTCCGCAAGTTCGAAGTGTATCGCTACGATCCTACGTCGGGAGAGAACCCGCGGATCGACACGTATCGCGTGGATATGGACGACTGCGGGCCGATGGTTCTCGACGCGCTGCTGAAGATCAAGAACGAGATCGACCCGACGTTGACGTTCCGGCGCTCGTGCCGCGAAGGCATCTGCGGCTCGTGCTCGATGAACATCGACGGCTCGAACGCGCTCGCGTGCCTGAAGCCGGTCGAGGAAGTGAAGGGCCAGACGGTCAAAATTTTCCCGCTGCCGCACATGCCGGTCGTCAAGGATCTCGTTCCGGACCTGACACGCTTCTACGCGCAATATGCGTCGATCGAGCCGTGGCTGAAGACGAAGACCCCTCCGCCGCCGCCCGATCGCGAGCGCCTGCAGTCGAAGGAGGATCAGGAGCGGATCAATACCCCGTCGGCGTGCATCCTCTGCGCGTGCTGCTCGGCCGCGTGCCCGAGCTATTGGTGGAACTCCGAGCGTTATCTCGGTCCCGCCGCGCTGCTGCAGGCGTATCGTTGGATCGTGGACAGCCGCGACGAGGCGACCGGGGAGCGGCTCGATGCGCTCGAGGATCCGTTCCGCCTGTACCGCTGCCATACTATCCTGAACTGCACGAAGGATTGTCCGAAGAACCTGAACCCCGGCAAGGCGATCGCCGAGATCAAGAAATTGATGGTCGAGCGCCAGCACTGAGGAGTGCCCAGCACCGAGGAGATGAGCGCGGACGTCGGACGACTACGGTGGCGGTCTCGGCGCGGGATGCGAGAGCTCGACGCCGTATTGCTCGCATTTCTCGATCATTCGTTCGAAAAGTTGAGCGAAGCGGATAAGGCGCGATACGACGCGCTTTTGGACCTGCCGGACCCGGTGTTATACGACTACCTTGTCCGGCGGCATGTCCCCGAAGACGACGCGCTCGCGCGGCTCATCGCCGTCATCCGCGGCGAGCAGGAGGGCTGACGGGTCCGCGGCGGTCGCGACATGGCGGATTCGCCCATTGCCGTCGCGCCTGCTCGCGTGCTGGCATATCGCCGTTCACGTCCTCGCCGTCGTTTCCGTCTACGTGTCGGGGCTCGCGTGGCCGCTGAAGGCGGCGGCCGCGGCCGGGCTTGTCGCACACTTCGCGCTGCGTCGGCCGCCGGCGCCGATCCCCGTCACGCGCCACGCGGACGGCACGTGGTCCTTGCCGTCAGTCGGTCCCGATCGGCTGGCGCTTCGTCCGGGGACGGCGGTCGGGCCATTCTGGGCTCGCCTCTCGCTCGGCGGGGCAGAATCCCCGAAAACCGTAACTGTTCTGCTCGTTAAAGACCAGCTCGGCGCCGAGGACTGGCGCCGACTTCAGGCCGAGCTGCGGCGCCGGGCCGGGACTGGCACGGTTTGAGCACGACAGTTCCGGCGATTCATTTTAGAATGAGTCTTGATGATGCTACGGAGTGCACACTCCGCTACCGGTCAGTCGCTCTATCCGGTGAGCGAACTTTTTGGTGAGGTATGCGGTCTACAGAAAGGCGTTTGACGGAACCCGGCGAAGCCCAAAAGTCGGGGAGTGGGGCATCCGACCTCGCTTTGATCAAACGCGTTCAACAGGGTGACAAGTCGGCTTTCGACTTGTTGGTCGTCAAGTACCAGCACAAGATCTTGAAGCTGATCATGCGGTACGTAAGAGACCCGTCCGAAGCGATGGACGTGGCGCAGGAGGCCTTCTTGAAGGCGTATCGAGCGGCGCCGTCGTTTCGCGGGGAGAGCGCGTTCTATACATGGCTCTATCGTATTGCGATCAACACCGCCAAGAACTATCTTGTCGCTGCTGGGCGACGTCCGACTCAGTTTGAAGTCGACCTACAGGATCCCGAGCAGTATGAATCGTTCGCCAAGCTTCGAGATCTCGATACACCGGAAGGCTTGGCGCTTTCGGACGAGATTCGCGATGCGGTCAACGGCGCGATTGCCGATTTACCCGATGACCTGCGCACTGCCATATTGTTGCGCGAGATCGAAGGCATGAGCTATGAAGAGATCGCGCAAACGATGGAGTGCCCCGTCGGCACCGTACGCTCCCGAATATTCCGCGCTCGGGAAGCCATAGATAAACGTATCGGTGCGCTGCTTCAATAACGACGACTATGAGCGAACAGATACACGACCAAGTATCCGCCTTCATCGACGACGAGTTGTCCGCTGAAGAGTGCGCCTTCCTGGTCCGTCGCTTCGAACGAGATCCGGAGTCACGCAACAAGCTCGTTCGCTACTCGCTCATCGGCTCGGCACTTCGCGGAGAGCTTCTCCAGCCCGACCCCGACATGCTGCGCCGCCGAATCCAGGACGCTTTGAACGGATCGCCGTCCGCGATCAAGCCGGCCGCATCCGCGCCGCAGCCGCGCGCAGCGGCGAACGCTCGCTGGGCGAGCCCGGCGGTGGGGCTAGGGCTTGCGGCGAGCGTCGCGGTCGCGGCCCTGTTCACGTTGAAGGCGATGAACGAAACCGATGCCGTCGGCGGCTCGGCAACGCCGGTTCTCTCGACGATCGTCCCGGCCGATTCGTCCTCGTCTCAGGATACGCGCGTCGTTACACCGCTGCCGCCGATCCGTCTGACGAATTATCTGCTGCATCACGGCGAGTACGCGCGAATGAGCCGCACGTCGGTGCATTCGAACGTCGTCGGCTCGATGGAGCCGCCCGTCGTGATGGATGCGGTGATGGTCGACGATGCACCGCCGCCGCAAACGGAGCCTGAAGTTCGATGATTCCGCACGGCACTGCGTGGGCGAGGCTGTCCTGCGCGCTTTTCGCCCTAGTCACGCTGGACGCCGCCGCGCAGGATGCTCCGCAGGAATGGCTCGAGCGAATGAACCGAGCCATCGAAGAGCTGAACTACGAAGGCACTTTCGTGCATGTGCTCGGCAATCACTCCGAGACCATGCATATCGTTCATCGGAACGACAACGGGCGTATCAGTGAGCGCCTCTCCTCGCGCGACGGCGTCGGCCGCGAGATCATTCGCGAGGAAGACATCGTCAAGTTCATCCTGCCGGAGCAGCGGCTCGTGCTGGTGGAGGCGCGTACGGATGCTAGCGAGCTGCGTTCCGCCCTGCCGGGGTATTGCGTCGAGCTCGAGCCGCATTACGAGTTCAGGATGGGCGCGGGGACGCGCGTCGCGGACCGGCCGGTCAATGTCGTCTCGATCAAGCCGAAAGACGAGTATCGTTACGGCTATACGCTGTATCTCGACCGCGAGACTGCTATGCCGCTGAAGTCGCTGCTGCTGAACGAGCGCGGCGAGATCATCGAGCAGATCGTCTTCACCGAGATCCGCATCTCGGACGCGATTTCGCCATCCGCGCTGCAATCCGCGATCGACACCCAAGGGTTCGAGCTTCTCGAGCCCGAAAGGCAGCGAACCGAAGAGATTCCGCTGTCGGCGCCGGAGTGGCGTCCGTCGATGCTGCCGCCGGGCTTCAGATTGTCCGCCGCGACGCAGAGCGCGATCGGCGGCTCCGATTATCCGGTCTCTCACCTCGTTTATTCCGATTGCCTCGCGACGGTATCGGTGTTCATCGAGGATCCGAAGACCGATACGGATGTCAGCGAAGGCTTCTCGAGCCTCGGCAGCACGAATGCATACTCGAGGAAGCTGAACGGCCGTTCGGCGACCGTCGTCGGTGAAGTGCCGCGGCAGACCGTGCGCTCGATCGCGCTGTCCCTGTCGCTGACCGCGGAGTGAGCTCCGGTAACTGTCTTTCCGCCGACGCGATCGTTCGGTCCGTCGACAACGAGGGCTACGTCGAGCTCGAGTTCGACGCGGCATCGCGTTGCGCCGGATGCGCAGGGCTGTGCACGTGGACGCGCACCGACGCCGAGCCGAAGCGCATCCGCCTGCGCGCGCCGCGCGGGATCGAGCCCGGCACGCGAGTTCGCGTGACTCTGCCGGCCGATCGCGTGCTGTCGAGCGCGCTGCTGCTGCACGGCTTGCCTCTTGCGGCGTTGCTCGCCGGCGCAGCCGGCGGGGCCGCGCTGACCGGCGCCGATGCCGGCACGTTGGCCGGCGCACTGATCGGGCTGTGCGCCGCGGTGCTCGCTACCCGCGGACTGCGCCGCCGCGCGGAGGAGCTTACCTTGTCGCATGCGCAGCTCGACCCGCGGCAATGACGAGGACGCTGACCCTGTACAGCCGGCCCGGGTGCCACTTGTGCGAGCACGTCGAGACGGAGCTCTACGAGCTGCTGCAGGGGCGGCGGGACGTCGCGGTCCGCATCGTCGACATCACGGACGACCCGGTGCTCGAGCGGGAATACCTGATTCGGATTCCGGTGCTGACGGACGGGGCGACGGAGCTGTCGGAGTATCCGCTCGATCGGGCCCGGGTGGAGAGGTGGCTCGCCGGCGAGTGACTCGTTTGCCGGTCGGTCGGCGGTTCGCTTGGTTGGCGTGGTCGGGGTTCGGCGGGTCTTCGATGATCTCTGTCGACCACACGCGCGAAAAGCATCCTGCCGCTCGGCGGCGCCCATCCATCGCCGCCGAACGGCCGTCGACATAGATCATCGAAGACCCGCCCCCGATCGCCGGCTCGGCGTTGAGGCTCCCCGGCATTACGGCCTGAGAGCACGCTCGATGTCCGCGCGGCATTTGGTTGGCGGCGGAGTGGCGCGCGTTCGCAGCGCAGGCATATCGGCAGAGAGGCGGCGCCGCAGGGTTTGACTCGCCCGCAGCACGGCAACTGGCGACGAGGCGGCCCACGTGCGGGCGGCGCCCTCGGAGCGCGAAGTATAGGCGGCACGGCGATAAACCTTCGGCGCGGACGCTCGGCGCACCGGCCCGATCGGCCGCCGAATCGGTTACCAAGGCGGGGTGTGTCTTCGATGTGCTCTTTCGGCGGCCGTTCGGCGGCCATGGATGGCCGCCCCCGAGCGGCAGGATGCTTTTCTCGCGTGCCGCCGAAAGAGCACATCGAAGGCGCACCCCGCCGCCGCGCCGCAGCCCGAAGCTGCCGCCGCGCCGCAGCCCGAAGCTGCCGCCGCGCCGCAGCCCAAAGCTGCCGCCGCGGCTTTGCCCAAGGCGGCCGTTGGCGCTCAAGCCGCGCAGGGCGCGGCGTCAGATTAACTTAGGAGCGGAAAGCCGCGCCGCTATAATGCGCCGTCGCACCGCCCCCGTCGGGACACCATGGAACGGATTCGCAACTTCTCGATCATCGCGCACATCGATCACGGCAAATCGACGCTCGCCGATCGCTTGATCCAGCGCTGCGGCGGCCTCACGGACCGTGAGATGGCCGATCAGGTGCTCGATTCGATGGATCTCGAGCGCGAGCGGGGCATCACGATCAAGGCGCAGAGCGTCTCGCTCCGCTATACCGCACGCGACGGCGAGACCTACCTGCTCAACATCATCGACACCCCCGGCCACGTCGATTTCTCCTACGAGGTCTCTCGCTCGCTCGCCGCGTGCGAGGGCGCGCTTCTCGTCGTCGACGCTGGGCAGGGCGTCGAGGCGCAGAGCGTCGCGAACTGCTACACCGCGATCGAGCAGGGGCTCGAGGTCGTGCCGGTCATCAACAAGATCGACCTGCCTACCGCAGATCCCGAGCGCGTGATCCGGCAGATCGAGGACATCATCGGCATCGAGGCCAAGGACGCAGTGCGCATCAGCGCGAAAACGGGCTTCGGCATCGACGATTTGCTCGAGCGGATCGTCGAGCGCATTCCGCCGCCGAAAGGACGCGCGTCGGAGCCGCTGCAGGCACTGATCGTGGACTCGTGGTTCGACAGCTACGTCGGAGTCGTCTCGCTCGTGCGCGTCGTCAACGGCACGATCGCTAAGGGCGATCGCATCGTCGTGCATTCGACCGGGCGCCGCTATCTCGTCGACCGCGTCGGCATCTTCACGCCGCGGCCGAGCGAGCGCGACGTGCTGTCGGCCGGAGAGGTCGGGTACCTGATCGCATCGATCAAGGAGATCGACGCGGCGCCGGTCGGCGATACGATCGTGTCGGCGGATCGGCAGGACGTGCCGCCGCTGCCGGGCTTCAAGCGTGTGCAGCCGCGCGTCTTCGCGGGCCTTTTTCCTACGGTGTCGGACGACTACGAAGCGTTCCGTCAGGCGCTGCAGAAGCTCGCGCTGAACGACTCGGCGCTCACGTTCGAGCCGGAAACGAGCGTCGCGCTCGGCTTCGGCTTCCGCTGCGGCTTCCTCGGCCTGCTGCACATGGAGATCGTGCAGGAACGGCTCGAGCGCGAGCACAACCTGTCGTTGATCTCGACGGCGCCGACGGTCGTGTACGAGGTCGAGACGGTCGATGGCGAGGTTCGAAAGATCGAGAACCCGTCGCAGCTGCCGCCGACGACGAAGATCAAGGAGATCCGCGAGCCGCTGATTCTCGCGAGCATTCTCGTGCCGCAGGACTATCTCGGCGCCGTGATCACGCTCTGCATCGAGAAGCGCGGGACGCAGCGCAAGCTGCAGTATCTCGGCGGTCAGGTTTCGCTCGAGTTCGAGCTCCCGCTTGCGGAGGTCGTGCTCGATTTCTTCGATCGGCTGAAGTCCGTAAGCCGCGGCTACGCATCGTTCGATTATCAGTTTCTGCGCTTCGAGGCCGCGCCGCTCGTGAAGCTCGATATCCTGATCAACAAAGAGCGCGTCGATGCGATGGCGATGATCGTGCATCGTGACGGCGCGGAGCGGAAGGGCCGCGCGCTCGTGGAGCGGCTCCGCGAGGTGATTCCGCGGCAGCAGTTCGAGGTCGCCGTGCAGGCGGCGATCGGCAGCCAGGTCATCGCACGCAGCACCGTGAAGGCCTACCGTAAGGACGTGACGGCGAAGCTCTACGGCGGCGACGTCACACGCAAGCGCAAGCTTCTCGAGAAGCAAAAGGCCGGTAAGCGCCGAATGAAGCAGATCGGCTCGGTCGAGATTCCGCAGGAGGCCTTCCTCGCCGTGTTGCAGGCGGATAAGAAATAACCAATACTGGATGGCCCCAACGCGCCCAACACCCCGGTTCTACGAAGGAAAAGTCCCTTGGATTTCGCGCTGATTCTCGTCGTGGCGACGTTCGTCACCGGGCTCATCTGGGCTCTCGACGCATTGCTATTCAAGCGCTTGCGAACGGCCGGAGCCGCCGACGGCGCGTCCGTCCGGGAGCCGGTCGTCGTCGAGTATGCAAAGTCTTTCTTCCCGGTGTTGTTGCTGGTTCTGTTGCTGCGATCGTTCCTGTTCGAGCCGTTTCGTATCCCGTCGGGCTCGATGATGCCGACGCTCCTCGAAGGCGATTTCATTTTTGTGAACAAGTTCGTGTATGGCCTTCGCCTTCCAGTTCTTAATACGAAAATACTGGAGCTCGGCGAGCCGAAGCGCGGCGACGTCGTCGTGTTCAGGCTCCCGTCCGATCCGGCGGTGAACTACATCAAGCGGGTCGTCGGTCTGCCCGGTGATACGGTGTACTACGATCAAGGCACCAAGCAGCTGACGATCAACGGAGAGAAGATCCCGCTCGAGATCATCGGCCCGTATCCGGAGGACAGCGGCTTGCTGCTCGCAGAGGAGCAACTCGGTGAAGGCAAGCACCAGCTGCTCCTGACACGGGGTGCGCTGAGTCGCGGCGGGACCTATGAGGTGCCGAAAGGGCACTACTTCATGATGGGCGACAATCGCGACAACAGCCGAGACAGCCGCTTCGAAGGGGTGGAATTCATACCGGAGTTCCGCCTCGTGGGCCGCGCCGAGCGAATTTGGATGAACTGGCGTTCGCCAAGCGAAGGGGGCCCGCAGTGGAGCCGAATCGGCAAAGGTATCGACTGACCGTTCCGTCGCGCCGCAGTCAGGCCGGCATCACCGTCATCGGTTTTCTGATCCTCGCAGCCCTTTTCGGCATCGTCGGCTATGGCGGGCTCAAGCTCGTTCCGCTGTACATGCAGAACATGCGGCTCAACACGGTCCTGAACGACGTGCGTCAGGAGCTCGACGGCAGGAACGCGACCGCCGGCCAGATCCGCACGGCGTTGTCCCGCCGCTTCGATGTCGAAGGGATACAGCTCCCTCCCGACAGTGTTAAGATCAACCAAGCCCGAAACGGCTACGAAGTCAGCATCCAGTACGACAACCGCACTCCATACATCGCAGATATTTGGTTCCTGGTGACGTTCGACAAGAAGGTCGAGATCAGGCGGTGACCGCTCGGTCCCGTTGGGCCGAGACGTATCTGCAACATCGTTTCCAAGATCCGGAGCTGCTCGCACTCGCGCTGACCCATCGAAGCGCGTCGAAGAGGAACAACGAGCGGCTCGAGTTCCTCGGCGACGCGTTCCTGAACTTCAGGGTCGCACAGCGCCTCTATGCGCTGCGACCCGAAGACAACGAAGGCGATTTGAGTCGCGCCCGCGCGTCCCTCGTGAACCAGGCGACCCTCGCGGCGCTCGGCCGTGAGATCGAGATCGACAAGCACCTCGTCCTCGGCCGCGGCGAGCTGCGCTCGGGCGGTGCTCAACGGGCCGCCGTGCTCGCCGATGCGGTCGAAGCCGTGATCGGCGCCGTGCTGCTCGACGGCGGGGCCGAGGTCGCCGAGCGGCTCGTGGACCGGCTCTTCGCGGATCGTTTCGAGCAACTCCCGGAGTCTGCGGCGCTCAAAGACCCGAAGACGCGCCTGCAGGAGTGGCTGCAGGGGCGCGGGCTCACGTTACCGGTGTACCGGGTCGAGTCGGTTCGCGGCCGCGAGCACGAGCAGACCTTCACCGTCGTCTGCGAGGTCGACGAACGGGACGTGAGGACTATCGGCCGGGGGCGGAGCCGACGCCTTGCGGAGCAGGAAGCGGCCGCATCGATGCTCATGGAGTTGACGCGTGACAGCGAAGAATGACGCGGGCCCGGATTCGACGTCGGGTGCCGGCAGCCCTGAAATTCCAAACGACGAAGGCGCGAATACCCGCTCGGGGTACGTCGCGATCGTCGGCCGGCCGAACGTCGGTAAATCGACGCTGCTGAACGCGCTCGTCGGCGAGAAAATCAGCATCGTCAGCCCGAAGCCGCACACGACGCGGCATCGAATCCTCGGCATTCTGAACCGAGACGGGCACCAGGCCGTTTTCGTCGACACGCCCGGACACGCCGCGCGCACTCAGCGCGCGATGCACCGGCTGATGGCGCGCGCGATCCACCAGGCGGTCGAGGACTGCGATCTGATCCTCTTCGTCGTCGATGCGCGCGGCATGACCGACGAGGACGAGAAGCTCGCGGAGATGCTGCGTCCGCGCTTCGACCGTACGCTGCTCGTGCTGAACAAGGTGGATACGGTGAAGCCGCGCTCGCGACTGTTGCCGATGCTCGAGCGGCTCGCGAAGGAGTACCCGTTCGCGGCGTTCGTGCCGATATCGGCAACCCGCCGCGACAATCTCGATGGGCTGCTCGCGGAGCTCTTCTCGAGGCTTCCGCCCGGGCCTCCGCTCTTCCCGCCCGAGATGAAGACGGATCGCGATCTCGCATTTCGCAGCGCGGAGATCATACGCGAGAAGCTGATGCACGTACTGCATCAGGAGGTGCCCTATGGGCTCGGCGTCGAGATCGAGCATATCGCGAAGACCGAGGACGAGCGCTGGCTCGTGCATGCGCTGATCTGGCTCGAGCGCGAGAGCCATAAGCCGATCGTGATCGGCAAGGGCGGTGAGGTATTGAAGCAGGTCGGCCGCGAGGCGCGTCTCGAGCTTTGCGACCTGCTCGGCGGCCGCGTCCATCTCGAGATGTGGGTGAAGGTTCGCGAGCACTGGTCGGATAGCGAACGCGAGCTCAAGCGTCTCGGGTTCGACGTCTGATACGCGATGGCGGACAAAGAAACGGTGCTGCTCGAGCGCGGGTTCGTGCTCCATCAGCGGCCGTATCGGAACACGAGCCAGCTCCTCGAGTGCGTGACGGCGGCGCACGGCCGCGTCGGGCTCGTCGCGCGCGGCTCGCGTGCGGGGCGGGGCTCGCGCCGGGCGTTGCTACAGCCGTTCACGCCGTTGCGGCTCTCGTGGACGCGCCGCGGCGAGCTCGGCACGTTGACCGACGTCGAGCCGGACGGCCCGCCCGCGGCGCTGACGGGCGAAGCGCTGCTTGCGGCGTACTATGCGAACGAGCTCCTGCTGCGTCTTCTCGCCCGCGGCGATCCGAACGATGCGATCCATTCCTGCTATAGTGACTGTCTTTTGAATCTGGCCGAGACGTCGAACGTCTCCCGAGCGCTCCGGCTCTTCGAGCTCAGGCTGTTGCGCGCGCTCGGCTACGGGCTCGAGCTCGATTGCGAGATCGAGACCGGCGAGCCGCTGCGGCCCGACGGCCGGTATCTGTACGATCCGGAACAGGGGCCGAAAGCGGCGGCCGATCGGATCGAGGACGAGCACGCGTACTGGGGCCGGGAGCTGCTCGCGCTCGGCCGCGAGGCCCTCGACGACGAGGACAGCCTCCGGGCCGCGCGCCGGCTGCTCGGCGGCATCCTGCAGTGTCACCTCGGGGAACGCCCGCTGAAGAGCCGCGAGGTGCTGAAGGACATCATCGCCAGAGGGCTCTGACAAACTCGTGTCAGGCACCATCTTTCTCCGGCGGGGAGAACGGTGTCCGGCAACTTTGCTCGAAGCGTCATGATTTTCGGAATCGGAACGGACATCGTGCAGATCTCGCGCGTCGAGAGCACTTACGAGCGCTTCGGCGACGCGTTCGCGCGCCGGGTGCTGATGGACGAGGAGTACCGGCTATTCACCGATACGACTCGTCCCGTGCGCTTTCTCGCAATGCGCTTCGCCGCGAAGGAAGCCGTCGTCAAGGCGATGGGCACCGGATTCGCGAACGGCATGTGGGTGCGCGACGTCGGCACGGTGCCGGACGCGCTCGGCCAGCCGCAGGTCATCTACTCGGCGCGCGGCAAGGCCATGTGCGACAAGCTCGGCATCGGCGACGGTCACCTCAGCTTGACCGATGAGGCGGGCCTCGTGCTCGCGTTCGCGGTCCTGCTGAAGCGGGGCGGTTGAGCGCAGAGACGGAGGCGGCGCGACGATGACGCTGATCGGCGAAGACGCAGTTCCACGCGACGAGCCGCCGCGCAGGCGCGGCACGGCGACGCTCGTCTTCGATATCGAGACGATCCCGGATATCGAGCTCGGGCGAAAAGTCTACGACGTTCCGGATCTCGCGGACGAGGACGTCGCGCGGATCATGTTCTTCAAGCAGAAGCAGGCGCGGCAGACCGAGTTCCTGCCGCTGCCGATGCACCGCATCGTCGCGATCTCCGGGGTCATGCGCACGGCGAACGACGTGCGCATCTTCAGCCTAGGCGCGGAAGGCGAGCCCGAGGAGGAGATCGTCAGGCGGTTCTTCGACGGCCTCGAGCGCACGAGCCCCGAGCTCGTGTCGTGGAACGGCTGCGGATTCGATCTGCCGGTGCTGCACTATCGATGTCTCAAGCACTCGATCAGCGCCGCGCGCTATTGGGAGATGGGCGACACCGACCCGGCGTTTCGCTTCAACAACTACGTGAACCGCTTCCATTGGCGGCATCTCGACCTGATGGACGTGCTGTCGGGCTATCAGGGCAGCGGCCGCGCGTCGCTCGAGCTCGTCGCACAGCTTTGCGGTCTGCCGGGCAAGCTCGGCATGAGCGGCGACCGCGTGTGGGATGCGTGGCGGCAAGGCGATCTCGCGACGATCTGCAACTACTGCGAGACCGACGCGCTGAACACCTACCTCGTCTACCTGCGCTTTCAGCTGATCCGCGGCGTATACGATCGCGAGCGCTACGCGGCGGAAACCGAGCGGCTCGAAGCGAAGCTCGACGAGTCCGGCAAGCCGCATCTTTCGGCCTTCCTGTCCGCATGGCGCTCTTCCCGTGGCAGCGGTTAAGCACGCAGAGATCGAGGCGACGATCGCCGATCTGACGCACGACGGCCACGGCGTCGCCGACGTCGACGGCCGCCGCGTATTCGTGCCCGGCACGTTGCCCGGCGAGCGCGCCGTGATTGCGCCGCGGCGCAAACGCCGCCGCTATACCGAGGCGGATCTCGTCCGCGTCGTCACGCCGTCGCCCGATCGGGTCGAGCCTCCGTGCGAGGTGTTCGGCCGCTGCGGCGGCTGTGCGCTGCAGCATCTCGCGTATGCCGCTCAGGTGCGCTTCAAGCAGAAGACGGTCGAGGAGGCGTTCGCGCGCATCGCGGGGCTGATGCCCGACGAGTGGCTTCCGCCGATCCTCGGCCCCGAGTGGAGATATCGGCGCCGCGCGCGGCTCGGTGTGAAGTACGTCGACGCGAAGGAACGGGTGCTCGTCGGCTTTCGCGAGCGGGGCGCGCCTTATATCACCGACATGAGCCGCTGCCCGGTGCTCGTGCCGCCGCTCGATTCGCTCGTCGGCGATCTCGCCGAGATGATCGCGGGCTCGGCGCTGAAGCGCCGGCTTCCGCAGATCGAGGTCGCGGTCGGGGACGACACCGCAGCGATCGTGCTGCGCGTGCTCGATCGGCCGGACGCCGACGAGCGGCGGCGTTTCGCGGAGTTCGGCGCGCGGCACGGCCTCGACGTGTACATCCAGCCCGGCGGGCCCGGGACGATCGAGCCGCTCGGCGAGTCGCGTCCGCTCGAGTACCGGCTGCCCGACTTCGGCGTTGTGCTCGAGTTCCTGCCGACCGATTTCATTCAGATCAACGGCGCCGTGAATGCGCAGATGGTCGCGGCGGCCGTCGAGCTTGCCGAGGTCCGCGCGGACGATCGGGTCCTCGATCTCTTCTGCGGCATCGGCAACTTCACGTTGCCGTTCGCGACGCGCGCCGGCGAGCTCTTCGGCGTCGAAGGCGAGGCGGGGCTCGTTGCGCGCGCGGTGCAGAATGCGCGCCGGAACGGCATCGACAACGCGCGGTTCGTCGCTGCGGATCTCGCCGAGCCCGACTGGCCCTTCTATCGGCAGGAGTGGGACGTCGTCGTGCTCGATCCGCCGCGAACCGGCGCGGAGGTTCCGGTGCGCCAGCTCGGGCGCACGAATCCCCGCAGGATCGTGTACGTCTCGTGTCACCCGGCGACGCTTGCACGCGACGCGAAAATCCTGAGCGACGCGCACGGTTATCGATTGCGGGCCGCGCGCGTGCTCGATATGTTCCCGCACACGCACCACGTCGAGGCGATGGCCCTGTTCGAGGCCACCGAGCGCCGCGCGCGGCGATGATGTCGACGCCTCGTCGAAGGGAAGACGCATGGCGCAGGAGATCGAGCGCAAGTTCCTCGTGAGCAGCGACGCCTGGCGGGCGCTCGCCGTGCGCCGGGCGCGAATGAGCCAGGGCTACATCGCGGGCTCGGAGCGCGCGTCCGTGCGTGTGCGGATCACCGGCGATGCCGCGCACCTCAACATCAAGGTCGGCGGGCTCGAGGCGGTCCGCCAGGAATTCGAGTATCCGCTGCCGGTCGCGGACGCCGAGGCGTTGCTCGCGGCGGCGAAAGGGCCCCTGATCGAGAAGACCCGGCACTACGTGCCGTACGAAGGCTTCGAATGGGAAGTCGACGAGTTCCACGGCGCGAACGCGGGCCTCGTCGTCGCCGAGATCGAGCTCGACAGCGAGCATCAGGCGTTCCCGCGGCCGGCATGGATCGGGGCCGAGGTCACGCACCTCGAGCGGTACTACAACGTAAGCCTCGTCGCGCGTCCGTTCGCCGTCTGGGACGCGGCCGAGCGCAACCCATGAGCGTGCGGCTCGAGGTGGATCTCGCGACGCAAAGCCTGGCCCTGATCGAGAACGGCCGGGTTTCGAGCGTCTATCGCGTGTCGACGTCGAAGTACGGGCCGGGCGAGCTGCGCGGCAGCTTCCGTACGCCGCGCGGCCGCCATATCGTGCGAGCGAAGATCGGCGCGGGCGCACCCGTCGGCGCAGTGTTCCGCGCGCGGCGTCCGACCGGCGAGATCTACTCGGCTGAGCTCGCCGCGGCGCATCCGGACCGCGACTGGATCCTGACGCGGATCCTATGGCTTTCGGGCACGGAGATCGGGCGCAATCGTCTCGGCGAGGTCGACACGATGCGCCGCTACATCTACATTCACGGCGCACCCGACTCGGAGCCGATGGGAGTGCCCGGCTCGATCGGCTGCATCCGGATGCGCAACGATGAGCTCGTCGAGCTGTTCGATCGCGTGCCGGTCGGTGCCGTCGTGGACATCGCGTAAAGGGGTCAGCCTGGTCGTCGAGGAGAGCCGCGTGTCGCTGGGTCCGCTGATGATCGATCTGAAGGGAACGTCGATCGATGCCGAAGAGCGGGAGTGGCTGGAGTCCCCGCTCGTCGCCGGCGTGATCCTGTTCAGCCGTAATTTCGCGGACCGCACGCAGCTCGAGCGGCTCGTCGCGGACGTGCACGCGGTGCGCGAGCCGCCGCTGCTCGTCGCCGTCGATCAGGAGGGCGGACGGGTGCAGCGGTTCCGCGAGCCGTTCTTCCGGCTGCCGCCGATGCGCGCGCTCGGCAGGCTCTACGATCGCGATCCCGCCGCAGGCCTCGACGCCGCGCGCGCCTTCGGTTGGGCGATGGCCGCAGAGCTGCGCTCCGTCGGCGTGGATCTTTCGTTTGCGCCGGTCGTCGACCTCGACCGCAAGCTCGCGGACGTGATCGGCGATCGGGCCCTGCATCCCGACCCGGACGCGACCGCGCAGCTCGCGCGCCGGTTCATGTCGGGCGCGCACGACGCCGGGATGGCCGCGACCGCGAAGCACTTCCCGACGCATGCGGGCGTCAAGGCGGATTCGCACGTGCAAGCCGCGGTCGACCGGCGCGACTACGAGGATCTGCTCGACGACCTCGTGCCGTATCGGCGGCTGATCGCCGCGGGATTGCCGTCCGTGATGGTCTCGCACGTCAGCTTCCCGGCCCTCGATCCGAAGCCCGCGAGCCTGTCGGCGTGGTGGATCGAGTCGCAGCTTCGCGGCGAGCTCGGCTTCAACGGCGCGATCATCTCGGACGACATGTCGATGGCGGGCGCGGCGGCCGGCGGCACGACGGCGGAGCGCGCGAAGCAGGCGCTCGAGGCGGGCTGCGATCTCGTGTTGATCTGCAACGCGCCGCAGGAAGTGCCGAGCGTGCTCGCCGCGCTCGACGGCTATATCGATCCGGTCGGCCAGGTCCGGCTGATGCGGCTTCGCGGGCGCGGGCGCGTCGATTGGGATGCGCTGCACGCGTCGGACGAATGGCGGCGCGCAATCGGCATCCTCGAGCCGCTCTGCGGCCGGCCGGACCTCGAGCTGCACGGTTGACGATGGACGCAACGCGCGACGATGCGGTCAGAGTCCGACGCAGCGCGCGGGTGCTGCTGTCCGCGTCCGACGTCGCTGCGGTCTACGACCGCATGGCCGCGTCGATCACGCCGGCGCTCGCCGAGCGCGATCCGATCGTGCTCGCGGTCATGAACGGCGGCGTGTTCACCGCGATCGAGCTCTGCAAGCGCTTCGACTTTCCATACGAGTTCGCGTACGTGCACGCGACGCGCTATGCGAACACGACGACCGGCGGGACGCTCGACTGGCACGTCGAGCCGCGTCCCGAGCTCGAGGGCCGCGCGGTGCTCGTCGTCGACGACATCCTCGATGCCGGTCTCACGCTCGCCGCGCTCGAGCGTGCGCTGCGCGAGCGGCGCGTCGCTTCACTCCATAAGGCCGTTTTCGCGGTCAAGGAGCTGCGGCAGCCGGTCGCGCGTCCGACCGTCGAGTTCGCAGGCACGTCGGTGCCGGACGTATACGTGTTCGGCTGCGGCATGGACTATCGCGGCTACTGGCGGGGCATTCCGGAGCTTCTCGCCGTCGCGGAGAAGGGCGACGCGCGATGACCGACACGCTCGGGCTGATCGTAGGGAGCGGGCTCGTCGCGCTCGGACTCGAAGTCACCGCGCGCTCGCCGACGCATACGCCTTACGGGCCGCCGTCGAGCCCGGTGCTGTCGGCGCGAATCGGCGGGCAGCGCGTCCGCTGCATCGCACGGCACGGCGAGTCGCACGGCATCGCGCCGCACGAGGTGAACTATCGCGCGAACGTTTGGGCGCTGTATCAACATGGCGTCAGGCATCTGATCGGAGTGAACGTCGTCGGCACGATCGCCGCGGATTTCTCGCCCGGAGATCTCGCGGTCCCGGAGCAGCTGATCGACTACACGTGGGGCCGCGAGTCGACGTTCGGCGGCGGCGAGCACGGCGTGGTGCACGTCGAGTTCGCGGAGCCGTTCTCGGCCCCCCTGTCGCACGAGATCGTCGCGGCGGGGCGTAAGCTCGGGATCGAAATGCGGCGCGGCGTATACGGTGTCACGCAAGGTCCGCGGCTCGAGACGGTCGCGGAGATCGATCGCCTCGAGCGCGACGGGTGCACGATGGTCGGCATGACGGCGATGCCGGAGGCCGCGCTCGCGCGCGAGCTCGGCATGGACTACGCGGTGCTCGCGGTCGGCGTGAACCATGCGGCGGGACGCGGTCCCGCAGGCGAGGGCGTGCACGCGCAGATCGAGCGTCACCTGCGCGATGGTATGACGCGTGTCTCACGAATCCTCGAAACCCTCGTCGGCGAGAAGACCTCTTCCTCGACATTGTGATTCGCGTCATAGACGCGTCATGCGGCGGTCATCGAACATAATTCGCGATGGAAGCCGCATTGGTCATGAACGACAGTTTTCCGGACCGGCTGTACCTCGAGCAGATCGTGGCGCGAAGCTCGGAGGGCATCGTGCTCCTCGATGCACGTGAGGCCGGTCATCCGATTATCTTCGTCAATCCCGCGTTCGAGTCGCTGACGGGCTACCGTGCCGGCGAGCTGACCGGTAAGCCGTGGCACGTGCTGAAGCGCGAGCGCGGCCAGCATCGAGGGATCGACGAGCTGCAAGGCGCCGTCGAGCGCGGCGAGCCGATCGAGGTCGAGCTGCCGGACCAGCGCAAGGACGGCACCGTGTGGATCTCGCGGATCGGCTTCTCCACGCTGCGCGATGCCCGCGGGGAGGTGCGCTATTTCCTCGTGCAGCAACGCGAGTCGAACGCGCGAACGGCCGCGGGTGCAGCGCCCGCCGAGCGCCTCGCGCATGTGCCGGAGCCGGCCCGCGCGCGTCCGATGAAGCTCGAGACGATCTCGCGCACCGACGCCGCGACCGGGCTGCCGACGTACGAGCACTTCGCTGCGATCCTGAATCGCGACATCGCGATCGCGCGCCGCGACCGCCGTCCGGTATCCCTGCTGGTCTTCGAGATTCTCGAGCTCGACGTGTACCGGCAGACGTTCGGTGCGAAAGCGGCCGATTCGTGCGTGCGGATGATCGGCGCGCAGCTCTCCAGCACGCTGCGGCGCGCCGGCGACCTCTATGCGCGCTACGACGACACGCGGCTCGTTGCGGCCGTCGTCGGTCAGGATGTCGCGGAAGCGGCGCGGTTCGCCGAGCGCATCGTGTCGAACGTGCGCGGGTTGCGGCTGCACAATCCGCGGGCGAAGTCCGGGCGCTACGTCGAGGTCGAGATGGCGATGAGCGGCGGCGTGCCGGGACCTGCGGACGATTCGGATGCGCTCCTCGAGCGCGCGCTTCGCGCCCTCGAGCGGCGTCAAGCGGAAGCGGCCGAGCGTCTCGACGCGAGCGACGCCGAAGACGCCGATACCGCTGCGGCAACGCTCTAACGTTCGACTAGAATCAAACGAACTCCGCGCACTGCGTCGAACGCCCGCGCCGTTCGCCTGTGGGCGTTCGCCGTTGCGACGGCCTCGAGTCGTCGAATATCAGGCGGCCGGCCGAACGCCTTCCGTTTCCGGCGGCGCGGGCGGCTCGTACGGCCGGACGACGGCGATCACGCCGAAGAACGGATGATCGAAGTAGTGCACCTCGCCGCTGCGCATGCGCCGTTCCGCCTTGAGGTGATAACGGTTCGGAACGTCGACCTCCGCGAGCGAGACGCCGAAACCGGGCGCCGCGGGGCTCGAGCCGAACGCGTCGCTCCCTGACGGCCCCGCGTTTTCGCTCGCGCTGCGCGGACGATACTCGAGGTCGACCGTCAGGTGCAGAAAGCGGCTGACGTGCAGGCGAATCGTTCCGGACGGGCTGCCGACGCCGAGGTACGCGAGGTCGAACGGCCGCGCCTGCAGCTGCGGAAGCCCTTCCTGGATCCAGCCGCCGTGCACGAGCGGCGTATAGCCGCGCGCAAGACGCTGGCGCACAGCGCCGAGCTCGAGCTCGCTCGGCTCGAGCAGCCGGAAACGGAACGCGGCGACGGCATTGCCGGGATCGCCGCCGAACGGATCGAAGGCCGTCCCAGCTTCGTCCTCGGCCGCCTGGCCGCCGTCTGCAGATGCGGGATCAGTCGTGTCCGCATCCGCAGCGTCCGTCGTATCCGGCAGCGCAGCGTCCGCCGGCTCGTTCGCTGCGCCGGCGCGCGGAGTCGTTTGGTCGGCGCCGTCGGCCGCCTCGTTCTGTCCGAGCAGCAGGCGCGACCGCGCGGAACCTTCTGCGTTCCGGAGCCCGGATGGCTCGCCGGAGACGCCTTCTTCCGGCAGGTAGGGCCCGAAGTCGAACTGCGCGATCTCGCCGCGGCCGCGCGTGCGTGCGCCGCTCATCGACTCGCGGCGCGCGATATACGCGAAGTCCTCCTCGGCGAGGTTGCCGCGGTTGTGCGCGAAGACGATGACCTCGACTCGGTACAGCGGCGGTCCGCTTGCAGCGCTCGACGGAGCTTGTCCGAATGCCGCGGACGCGAGCGCAATGCCGAGCAGCGCGGTCGCGAGCGACAGGCCGAGCCGGCCGGGGCGTTGGGCGTTCATGGGCCGATCGTTCATGAGCCGATTATAGCCGCGGCCCCGGCGCCCGCGCTCGAACGGCGCACGCAGGCCGAACGCGCGTGCGCACCGGCCGTTCAGGCCGCGGCGGCCGTCTCGAGCGTCTCCGCACCGAGCCGCTTCAGCAGCTTCTCCGCTTCGCGGAGCCGATCCGCCTCGGAGTCGGCGCGCCACGTGAATTTCAGCTTGTACGGGCCGTCGAGCCTGTAGCGCTCCGGAAACTCCTCGACGAGGCCGATCAGCAGCGCCGGGTCGACGGTCGCCCGCTCGCCGAAGCGCAGCGTGCCGCCGGTCGCGCCGGCCTGCAGCTTTGCGGCGCCGAGCTGCTGCGCGAGGAGCTTGAGCCACGTGATCGCGAACAAGGTCTTCGTCGGCGGCGGCAGCAGGCCGAAGCGATCGATCAGCTCGACCTGCAGCTGATCGAGCTCGTCGCGCGACGTAGCGTTCGCGATCCGCTTGTAGTGCACGAGGCGGGTGTGCACGTCGGGCATATAGTCCTCGGGGATCAGCGCCGGCAGGCCGAGCTCGATCTCCGGGCCGTGCGTGAACGGATCCTCGAGATCAGGCTCGCGGCCGTCCTTCAGCTCCTTCACGGCGCGCGCGAGGAGCTCGTTGTACAAGGTGAAGCCGATCGCCTGGATCTGCCCGCTCTGACCTTCGCCGAGCAGCTCTCCGGCGCCGCGAATCTCGAGATCGTGCGTCGCGAGCGTGAAGCCGGAGCCGAGCCCTTCGAGCGACTCGATCGCCTCGAGCCTTTTCTGCGCATCCGGCGTCAGCGAGCGCAGCGGCGGCGCGATCATGTACGCGTACGCCTGATGGTGCGAGCGCCCGACACGGCCGCGCAGCTGATGGAGCTGCGCGAGGCCGAGCATGTCCGCGCGATTGATGATGATCGTGTTCGCGGTCGGAATGTCGATGCCGCTCTCGATGATCGTCGTGCAGACGAGCACGTTGAAACGGCGATGGTAGAAGTCGAGCATGACCTCCTCGAGCGCGCGCTCGGACATCTGCCCGTGCGCGACTCGGATCGACGCCTCCGGCAGCAGCCGCTCGAGCTCGTCGGCGATCTGCTCGATGTTCTCGACGCGGTTGTGCACGAAGTAGACCTGGCCGCCGCGCCGCAGCTCGCGGAGCACGGCGTCGCGGATCTGCCGGTCGTGCCACTCGCCGACGAAGGTTTTTACCGCGAGACGCTCCGCCGGCGGCGTCGCGATGATCGACAGATCGCGCAGCCCGCCGAGCGTCATGTTCAGCGTGCGCGGGATCGGCGTCGCGGTCATCGTCAACACGTCGACCTCCGCGCGCAGCTTCTTCAGCTGCTCCTTGTGCTTGACGCCGAAACGGTGCTCCTCGTCGATGATCACGAGGCCGAGCCGCTTGAACTCGACGTCCTTCGACAGCAGCTTGTGCGTGCCGATCACGATGTCGACGTTGCCGTTCGCGAGGCCTTCGAGCACCTCGCGCGTCTCCTTCGAGTTTCGGAAACGTGACAGCAGCTCGACGCGGACCGGCCAATCGGCGAAGCGATCCGCGAACGTGCGGTAATGCTGCTGCGCGAGCAGCGTCGTCGGCACGAGCACAGCGACCTGATGCCCGGCGTGCACGGCGACGAAGCTCGCACGGAGCGCGACCTCGGTCTTGCCGAAGCCGACGTCGCCGCAGACGATCCGGTCCATCGGCTGCTTGCTCGAAAGATCCGCGAGAACCTGCTCGATCGCGGCGAGCTGATCGTCGGTCTCCTCGAATGGAAACTCGAGCGCGAAGCGCCGGTAGCTGTCTTCCGCGAGCGCGTACTCGGTGCCCTGACGGGCGGCGCGTTTCGCGTACAGGTGCAGGAGCTCCGCGGCGACGTCGCGCGCCTGCTGCGCAGCCTTGCGCTTCGCCTTTGCCCACTGGTCGGTGCCGAGCCGATGGAGCGGCGCATTGTCCGGATCGGCGCCGCTGTAGCGGGTCACGAGATGAAGACTGTGCACTGGCACGTACAGCTTGTCGCCGCCGGCGTACTCGAGGACGAGAAACTCGGTCAGCACGTCGTCGATCTCGAGGGTCGTCAGCCCCCGGTAGCGGCCGACGCCGTAGTCTTCGTGGACGACGGGGGCGCCGACGCGCAGGTCGGTGAGCTCGCGAATGACGGCTTCCGGATCGCGCGGCGGACGACGTCTGCGCTGCCGTTGCCGCGGCCGCTCCATGCCGAGCTGCTCCGCCGTCAGCACGCGCAGCTTCGGCCCCGGAAGCCATACGCCCGCCTCGAGCTCGCCGACCGCGATGCCGAGCCGGTCGTCGCCCGCGACGAACGCGCTCCAGCCGGCGAGCGATTTTGGTGCGTAACCGCGCCCGCGCAGCAGCTCGAGCAGCATCTCGCGGTGCCCCGGCGACGACGTGACGATCAAGGTGCGATCGTTCGGCGACGCGTCGAGCCAGCGCGCGATGCGATCGGCGTCCTCGGCGACGCCGGACGCGAGCGGATGCTCGGCGGGCGAGTTCTCGCCTTCGCCGTCCTCGACTCTCGTCTGCACGAGCTGCAGGGTCGGATGCTTAGCGAGAGCAGCGATCACGTCCGTCGGATGAAAGAACGCGCGGTCCGGCGCGAGCACCGGCCGCTCGATGTCGCCGCTGAGCTGCTCGTAGCGCTCCTCGATCAGACGCCAGCCGGCCTCGAGGCCGGACGTCGCATCGTCGACGAGGATGACGAGACCCGCGTCCGCGCCGTCCGCCGCGAGGTAGTCGAGCAGCGACACGGTCTCGTCGAAAAACAGCGGCAGGTAGTACTCGATCCCGGCCGGAAGCTGCGCCTCGGAGATGTCGCGGTACAGCGTGCTCTGCGTCGGATCGGCCTTGATCGACGCGCGAAAGCGTTGCCGGAAGCCCTTGATCGCGTCCGGATCGAACGGAAATTCCCGGGCCGGGAGCACGCGCACGGCGTCGGTTTCCTTGCGCGTGCGCTGCGTCTGCGGATCGAACGTGCGCAACGTCTCGATCTCGTCGTCGAAGAAGTCGATGCGCACCGGCTCCGTTGCGCCGGCCGGAAAGACGTCGAGCAGCGCGCCGCGAACGGCGAACTCGCCGGGTTCCGCAACCTGCTCGACGCGCATGTAACCGTGCTCCGACAGCTGCCTGACGAGCGAGTCGCGGTCGACGACCTGGGCGACGGCGAGCTCGAGCGAGCGGCCGAGGATGAACGCCGGCGGCGGCAGCCGACTCAGCAGCGCGTCGGCGTCGACGACGAACACGCTGCGCTCGCGCCGTGCAAGCCGGTGCAGCGCGGTCAAGCGCTCGGCGAGCAGATCCTGCGGCGGCGAGATCGGCTCATACGGCAGCGTCTCGTAGTCGGGGAAACGCTGCGCCGCGTGGCCGCCGGCGAAGAACGCGATCTCGCGCTCGAGCCGGTCCGCGAGCGCCGCGGTCGGCGTGACGATCAGTACGGGCCCCGAGTGGCGCGCGGCCGCCTCGGCGGCGGCGAGCGCGATCGATGCGCCGGGCAGGTGTCCCCAGCGCACACGTCGGCGCGACGAGTTCGGCAGCGGCAGGCCGAGCAGCGGCGTTTCCGGCTTCATCGGGCGATCGGAAAAAACTCGAATTATTCCACAGACGGTCGGCAGGCATCGATTCGACCCCCGATTCGCCCCAATCGTTCCGCTGATCCGATATCCGTAGCGCTCCGAGCAGGCAGATATGCGAAGCCGCACGAGCCGGCGACCATCGCATCAACAACGCAACCCGAGAAATTACGCGAGGACGCAGTCCCGGAGGCGCGCTCGCATGCGCGCTCGCGGGACCGTGAGCGGCCATGGACGGCCGCGACCGAGCGGCAGGGAAGCTTTTCCCGCGTGTCCCGCGAGCGCGCATGCGAGCGCGCCTCCGGGACGGACTATCGGTCCGGCGCCAAAGATTCGTGGTCCAACGCTAATGATTCGGCGCCGCCGCCGCTCAGCGCGGCCCAGGCGCCGACCCGCCTAGCGCCGAACGACCGAATGAATGACGTGGTCGTATTCGAAGTACACGACGAAGTCCGGATAATCCCACCGCGTAATCGGCGGCTCGCCGACCGGCGCTCCCTTCGCGCTCGGCGCCCCGAACCTCGACTCGACCCGCGCCTTCGTCATCCCTCGCGCCGGCCGCGCGGAAGCGGTTGGCGCGGCCGCCTCGACGCCGTCGATCAGCAGCACGTCACCGATCGCCGTCGGAGCAGCGGCCGTGAGCAGAAGCGCCAATGATCTAGTCAGCCACATCGCGTCATCCTCCGTGGATCGGCCCGGACTATAGCACCGCGCCGTCCGCCGTCCGTCCGCGAGCCGCGCGTTTTGTGGCATCGATCACAAAACGCGCTCCGGCATGCTTTAATGCGCCGATGTTTCAGCCCGTCGAAGTCTTCATCGGCCTGCGTTACGTACGCTCGCGCCGCCGCCGCGGCATCGTGTCGTTCATGAGCGGCGCGTCGCTGCTCGGCGTGGCCCTCGGCGTCGCGGCGCTGATCGTGATCTTGTCGGTGATGAACGGCCTCGAGTCGGAGCTGCGTACACGGCTGCTCGGTCTTACCGCGCATGCAACGATCAGCGCCGACGGCGGGCTCGACGACTGGCGTGCGCTCGCCGCGCAAATCGAGCAGGTCGACGGCGTCGACAGCGTCTCGCCATACGTGACGGTTCAGGCGATGCTCGGCTCGGGAACGAATCTGCGCCCGGCGATCGTGCGAGGCATCGTGCCGGCCGAGGAGCACGTGATCGGATCGAGCGTCACGATGATCGACGAAGGGCGGATCGACGCGCTCGACCCGGGCGCGAACGAGCTGATCCTAGGCCGCACGCTCGCGGCGATGCTCAACGTCAAGATCGACGGCAAGCTGAACGTGCTCGTGCCGCGCCTCGTGAACGGTCAGCCGACCGCGGCGCTCGAGGGCTTCACGGTCGCCGGCGTCTTCGATGCCGGCGTGCCTGACCACAACACAGGGCTTGCGCTGACGCATCTGCAGGATGCGAGCGTGCTCGCCGGCCTCGGCGGGCGCAGCGAAGGTCTCGCGGTACGTTTGCAGGACGCGCTCGCCGTCGACGAGTTCCGCGCTTCGATCGCACACCTGCTCGACGCGTCCGGGCTTCGCTACTCGGACTGGACCGAGGAGCACGCGAGCTACTTCACCGCGATTCGCATCGAGAAGACGATGATGACGATCATCCTGATGTTCATCGTCGGCGTCGCGGCCTTCAACATCGTCGCGTCGTTGATGATGGTCGTGACGGAGAAGAAGCGGGACGTCGCGATCCTGCGCACGAGCGGGCTCGAGCCGGGACGCGTCGCGCGCATCTTCTTCGTGCAGGGCGCCGCGATCGGCCTTGCGGGCACGCTGATCGGCACCGCGCTCGGGCTCACGCTCGCGCTCAACGTCGACGTGATCGTGCCGTGGCTCGAGGAGACGTTCGGCTTCCGGATCTTCCCGGGCGACGTGTACTACGTGACCGAGGTGCCGTCCGAGGTGCATCTCGCGGACGTCGTCACGATTCCGATCGTCGCGTTCGTGCTCACCGTGCTCGCGACGTTGTATCCGGCGCGCCGGGCTGCGTCCATCGCTCCCGCCGAAGCGCTGCGTTACGAATGAAAGCGGGGCCTGCGCCGATGCATCGCGAGGTCGCTCGATGAAGCAGCCCTACGAGCTCGCGATCGCCGCGAGATATCTGCGCGCGCCGAGGGGCGAGAGCTTTATCTCGTTCATCTCGCTGGTTTCGATGATTGGTATCGGCGTCGCGGTCGCGGTACTCATAGTCGTCACTTCGGTGATGGACGGGTTCGAGTACGAGCTGCAGCGCAGGATTCTCGGAGTGGCTTCGCATGCATCGATTTACGCCGCCGACGGCACGCTCGAGGAATGGAGCGAGCTGCGCGATCGCGGGCTCGAGCGCGGCTACGTCCTCGGCGCCGCGCCGTTCGTCGAGGAGCAGGCGATGGCGATGACATGGGACGACATCGGCGGCGAGAACCGCGAAGACGGCGGCGAGCCGGCCGCGGCGGCATCGGCCGATGCGGGCACTGCGATCGCTACCGCCGGGCTGTTGATCCGCGGCATCGATCCGGCGCTCGAGCCGACGGTGTCCGAGATCGGCTCGCTGCTGCGCTCCGGCAGCCTGTCGGCGCTCGAGCCCGGCGCTTACCGTATCGTGATCGGCGTCGGGGCCGCCGAGACGCTCGGCGTCGATGTCGGCGATCGGCTCGTGCTCGCGCTCGCGAAAAGTCCGATGGTCACGGCGGTCGGCATCCGGCCCAGAACGCGCGCGTTCACGGTCGCGGGCATCTTCGATGCGGGCATGTACGAATACGACCAGGGGCTCGCGCTGGTGCACATCGAAGATGCCGCGCGGCTCTTCCGCACCGGCGGACAGCCCGGCGGTCTGCGCCTCACGGTCGCCGACGTCTACGCGGCGCCTTTCGTTTCCGTCGATCTCGCGCGCACGGCCGGCGAAGACACTTACGTGACGAACTGGACGCGGGAGCACGTGAGCTTCTTCGCGTCGATCCGGCTATCGAAGTCCATCATGTTCGTGATTCTGTCGATGGTCATCGCGGTCGCCACGTTCAACATCGTCTCGACGCTCGTGATGGTCGTGCGCGACAAGCGCGGCGACATCGCGATCCTGCGCAGCTTCGGCGCGCCGCCGTCGAGCATCATGAAAGTGTTCGCGAGCCAGGGCACGATGATCGGCCTGGTCGGCACGCTGCTCGGCCTCGTGCTCGGCCTGCTCGTCACGACGCAGCTGCAGAACGCCGTCGAGCTGATCGAAGCCGTGCTCGACGTCGATCTGTTGTCTGCCGAGGTGTACTGGCTCGGCGAGCTGCCGAGTCGGCTGCGCGTCGTGGAGATCGGCCGCATTTGCGGGCTCGCGCTGCTCCTCGCGATCGCAGCAACGATCTACCCGGCGCTCGCCGCCGCCCGACAGCCGCCCGCGGAGGCCCTGCGATATGAGTGAAGCACGCGCCGCAGCCGCAGGCGCTCCGGTCCTCGTCGCGCGCGGTCTCGTGAAAACGTTTCACGAGGCCGGGCGTACTCTCGAGGTGCTGCGCGGCATCGATCTCAACGTGGATCCGGCCGCACGCATTGCGATCGTCGGCGCGTCCGGATCCGGCAAAACGACGTTGCTGCAGCTGCTCGGCGGCCTCGACGAGCCGACGTCCGGCGAGGTCATCGTCGCCGGCGAGAGCATGACACGCCTCGGCAACGTCGAGCGGGGGCGGCTGCGTAATCGCGCGCTCGGGTTCGTCTACCAGTTCCATCACTTGCTGCCCGAGTTCACGGCGCTCGAGAACGTCGCGATGCCGCTGCTCGTCCGCGGCGTGAAGGCGGCGGAGGCCGAGCGCGACGCGCGGGTGCTGCTCGAGCGAGTCGGACTGGGCGAGCGTCTCACGCATCGGCCGGGGCAACTTTCGGGCGGTGAGCGCCAGCGCACCGCTGTCGCGCGCGCGCTCGTCACGCGCCCGGCCGCGGTGCTTGCGGACGAGCCGACCGGCAATCTCGATCGGCCGACCGGGCAGCGCGTGTTCGACCTGCTCCTCGAGCTGAACGCGTCGCTCGGCACGAGTCTCGTCGTCGTGACCCACGATCCGGATCTCGCGCGGCGAATGGATCACGTGCTCGAGCTGACGGACGGCCTTCTCGTTCCCGCGTAAATAAGCCGAGCGGGTGGGCGAGCCGGCAGGGAAGCCGGGCGGGCCGAGCCTTCCGTTCGTCGCCGCCGTGGTGTGCGCCGCGATCTGCGTCGTCCATCGTCTTCCGGAGCTGCCGGGTCCCGTGTGGCTCGTGCCGACCGCGCTCGTCGCGATGCTCGCGCTCGGCAGCGCGCGCACGCGCTGGCTTCTCGTCGTCGTCGCCGCGTGCATATGGACGGTCGCGAGCGCCGAGCGGCGGCTGAGCGATCGGCTCCCCGACGAGGCGACCGGGCGCGACTTCGCCGTGACCGGCTGGGTCGCCGGCTTTCCGACCGGCTCGGCCGAGCGCATGACGTTCTCGTTCGTCGTCGAGGACGCCGACGATCCGCTCGTTCCCGAGCGGCTCAGGCTCGGCTGGTACGATGCGCCCGCGTCGCTTCGCGCGGGCGAGTGGTTCGAGCTCACGGTGCGTCTGCGCGCACCGCGCGGGCTCGCGAATCCGGGCGGCTTCGACTACGAGCAATGGCTGCTCGTGAACGGCTTCGGCGCGACCGGCTATGTGCGCGCCGGCGCGCATGTCGACGCCGTGCGGCCGCGGCTCGCGCGCTGGTGGCTGTCGGTGCGGCGCGCCGCCGCAGAGGGTCTCGCGGCGCGGATCCCGAGCCCGGACGCCGCAGCGCTCGTGATCGCGCTCACGATCGGCGAGCGGCACGGTTTCTCCGACGCGCATTGGGAAGACTTGCGCCGCACGGGCACGAGCCATCTCGTCGCGATCTCGGGGCTGCATGTCGGGCTCGTCGCGATGTTCGTGCTCGTCGTCGTGCGTAACGCGTGGCTTCGGCTGCCGCAGCGCATCGCGCACGTCGATCTCGAGGTCGCGGCCGGAAGCGCGGCAGCTGCCGCCGTCGTCTACGCGGCGCTGGCCGGCTTCGCGGTGCCGACGCAGCGCGCGGTCGTGATGATCGTCGTCGGCCTCGCGATAACGGTCGGCCGTCGATCCGGCGCATGGGCGCAGGGACTCGCGGCCGCTGCGCTGATCGTGCTCGCGTGGGATCCGTTCGCGGTGCTTGCCGCGTCGTTCTGGCTGTCGTTCGGCGCGGTCGCGCTGCTCCTCGCGCTCGCGACGCGCCGCGAGCCGAAGGTCGCGGCCGAGTCCCGCGGACGGCGTCTGCAGCGCATCGTCGCGACGATCGTCGCGCTGCAAGTCAGCATGAGCTTCGGTCTCGCGCCGATCGGCGCGGCGTATTTCGGCGAGGTGTCCGTGATCTCGCCGGTCGCAAATCTCGTCGCCATTCCTTACTTCAGCTTCGTGCTCGTGCCCGCGAGCCTGTGCGCGCTCGCCGCTGCGTCGTTGGCGCTGCCCGGCGCCGAATGGGTCGCGGCGCTCGCCGCGAGGCTCGCCGAGCTCGGATGGGCGTTCGTTCACGCTGCCGGGGCGGTGCCGTGGGCGGCGGCGACGGTGCCTCGTCCGCCCGGCCTCGTCGCGGGGCTTGCGCTCGTCGGCGTGCTTGCCGCGTTGCCGGCGCATCCGCTGCCGGGCCGGTTCCTCGCGTGGAGCGTGCTGCTGCCCGTGCTCGTGCCTGCAGCCGCGCATCCGCCGTACGGCGCGGTCCGCGCCACCGTGCTCGACGTCGGTCACGGTCTCGCCGTGATCATCGAGACCGCGAGCCGGCGCGTCCTGTACGACGCGGGCCCGAGCTTTCCGTCCGGCTTCGATACCGGCGCGGACGTCGTCGTGCCGGCGCTCGCGCAACGCCCCGGCGCGCTCGACCTTCTGATCGTGAGCCACTCGGACAACGATCACTCGGGCGGTGCGGCCGGCGTGCTGCGCGCGTATCCCGACGCGGACGTGATCGCGGGGCCGGACGTCGAGACGTTGCCGGCGCGCACGTGCGAGGCCGGCATGCGCTGGCGCTGGGACGGCGTCGATTTCGAGATTTTGCATCCGGAGCCGAACTTTCGGCCGCTCGGCAACGACAGCTCGTGCGTGCTGAAAGTGACCGCGGCGGGGCGCTCGGTGCTCGTGCTCGGCGACGTCGAGCGTCGCGGCGAGCGCGCGGTCGCCGCGCATCCGGGCGCGGAGGCCGACGTCGTCGTCGTTGCGCACCATGGCAGCGCGACGTCGTCGACGCCGGCGCTCGTTGCGGCCGCCGGGGCGCGTCTCGCGCTCGTATCGGCCGCGCACAAGAATCGCTGGAACTTCCCCCGCCCCGACGTCGTGCAGCGCTGGACGGCCGCGGGCGCGGAGGTGCGCTCGACGGCCGAAGCGGGGGCGCTGTACGTCGACGTCCGCGTCGGCGGTATCGAGCTCACGAGCGAGCGTGCGCGTCGGCGGCGCTACTGGCGGCCGTGATGCTCGACAGCGCGATGCGCTCGTGCGCTTCGTCGACGCGCTTCGACTTCGGCGCAACCCCATGCCAGAGCCGAATCGACGCCCGGCTTGCCCGCCGCCGTCGAAAAGCGTGCAACGGTTCTCGAAATGGCGGATCGTTCCTTTCGCGGCCGATGCCGCCGCGCTATAGTGCGGCCCGGTCACTCGGAGCTATGGACACACATGCTCGAGATCGTGCAAGCCGGCGGCTGGCTGATGCTGCCGATCATCGCATGCTCCGTCATTGCGGCGGCGATCATCCTCGAAAGGCTGTGGACGCTGCAGGAAAAGCGCGTCCTGCCGAAGCATATCGTCACCTACGTCCGCGATTGGATGCAGCACAACGAGCTCGAGCCGGAGCACCTGCAGAAGCTGCATCAGAGCTCGCCGCTCGGGCAGATTCTCGCGGCCGGTCTCGCGAGCCGTGATGCGCCGCGCGACGTCGTGCGCGAGCGCATCGAGGACAGCGGCCGGCACGTCGTGCACGAGCTCGAGCGCTACCTGAATCCGCTGCATACGATCGCCGCGATCTGCCCGCTGCTCGGCCTCCTCGGCACGGTCATCGGCATGATCAAGGTCTTCGCCGCGATCATGGCGAACGGCGTCGGCAATCCCGCGTCGCTCGCGGGCGGCATCTCCGAGGCGCTGGTCACGACCGCCGCCGGTCTCTCCGTCGCGATCCCGGCGCTGATCGGCCATCGCTATCTGCGCAGCCGCGTCGACGGGCTCGTCGTGAAGATGGAGAAGGAGGCCTGGCGGTTCCTCGAGAGCCTGCCGAATCGCGAATCGACGCCTTACGGCTACTACGCCGAGACGGAAGCGGCGCAGCCGCTGCGCCGACGCGCCTGATCCGTCGGGCCTGATCACCACGGGTCGCGCTCGTCTTGCGCGGCTAAACCGGCGGGCGTCCGCGTTTGACAGCGAGGGCGCCGCGGCTACCATGGACCGGTTCCTCCCGACCACGGTAGGTTCATGATCAACAGAATCTCGAGCTTGGCGGCGCTCCTCTGTCTGCTGACGGCAACGAGTGCCGGCGCGCAGTCGAGCGCCCGCGACGGGCAAGCCGCGGCGGGCGCGGCCGACGCGGAGCAAGCCGACGAGGCCGCCGCGGCACTTCCGCCGGACGACCCGCTGTCCACTACGCCCGTTGACGAGGAGGTCGTCGTTCGCGGTCAGCTGAGCCGCGCCGCGCTCCGCGCGCAGATCGAGATGGCCCAGGAGGCGTTCTACAACCGCTTCAACGAGATCAACAGCAGCGACGAGTTCGACATTCATTGCCGCAGCGTCGTCGAGCTCGGCTCGAGGATTCCGCGGCGCAGGTGCGAGCCGAACTTCTGGCGCAGCGCGCACAGCGAGTATGCGCGCGAGACGGTCATCGCGCTGCAGGGCGGCAGCGCCGCCCCGGAGCAGGCGATCGCGAGAGCGAGCTACATGAACCTCGAGCTCGAGAAGGAGATGCGCGAGCTCGCCGCGACCGACCCCGGGCTGCGTGAAGCGCTCGCGCGGATCGCGACGCTCGAGGAGGCCTACTCGACCACGGCGAGATCGCGCCGAAGGTGATCCAAATCGCACTGCGGCCGCGCGGCGCTTCGCGTGCGCGGCCCGGCGCTGTAGACTCCACGGCTTGCGGGCCTGCGCCGAGTTCGCGGGTTCCGCACCCGAAGTCGTACGAGCGAGCAGCAACCCGTGAAGCTCCAGACCCGCCCGAAGGAAGAGTCCGAGATCAATCTGACGTCGTTGATCGACGTCGTGCTCCTCCTGTTGATCTTCTTCATGGTTTCGACGAGCTTCGTGCGCGAGGCCGAGATCAACCTGCGCCTGCCCGAGGCGAGCGCGAGCGAGATCACGGAAGTGCCGACCGAAGCGCTCGAGATCACGGTGACCCAGGCCGGCGCTTACCTCGTGAACGGCCGCGCGCTCGTCAACAGCGAGCGCCGCACGCTGCGCGCGGCAATCGAGCGCCTGACCGGCGAGCAGCGCAACATGCCGGTGTATATTCGCGCCGATGCGAATGCGACTCATCAGGCCGTCGTCACCGCGATGGACGTCGCCGGCCAGCTCGGTTTCGTCAACGTCAACATTTCGACCGTCACGCCTCCTGATGCGTGAGCCGTCGCTCACCGCGGGCGGCGGCGCGGCGCACGCCGTTGCGTCGTCGCGGCTGCGGCCGCAGCGCCGCTCGCGAAGCGCACGATGCCCATCGTGAATCGCGAAGCGGCGGCGGTATACCGCCGGCTGCTGCGCTACGTTCGTCCGCATCGGCTGATCATCGTCAGCGCCGTCGTCGCCGCCGTCTTCTATGCCGGCGGCACGGGGCTGCTGCCGCTTCTGCTCGGCGACGTCGTCGGGCAGTTCGATACCGGCACGCTCGTGCAGGAGATCGAGCAGGGCGGGCGGTTCGCCGACGCGCCGTGGATGATCGCAGTCGCGATCGCCGTCGTGTTCGCGGTCCGCGGCGTCATGGATTTCCTGATGGTGTACGGGCTCGGCTGGGTCGGGCGCTCCGTCGTCCGCGACCTGCGCACGGATCTTTTCTCGCACTACCTGCTGATGCCGTCGAGCGACCTCGACCAGGCGTCGTCCGGCGATCTGATCTCGAAGCTGACGTACAACACCGAGCAGGTCGCCGAGGCGATCTCGAACGCGATCGTCGTGCTCGTCAGGGACAGCCTCACGATCGTCGTGCTCGTCGGCATCATGATCTGGCTCAGCCCGCCTCTGACGTTGCTCGTCTCGATCGTCGGCCCGACGATCGGCGCGCTCGTCGGCTATATGAGCAAGGCGTTTCGGCGCCATAGCTCGCGGATCCAGAGCTCGATGGGCGACGTGACGCGCGTCGCCGAGCAGACGCTGCAAGGGCATCGGATCATCAAGGTCTTCGAAGGGCAGGACTACGAGCGCGAGCAATTCGAGGCGATCAACCGGCGCAACTTCCGGCTGAACATCCGTCTGACCGCGACGCGCGCGGCGGGCGATTCGCTGACGCAATACGTCGTCGCGCTCGGCGCGGCTGCGGTGTTCTTCGTCGCGCTCAGCGACTGGGTGCGCCCGACGCTCGATGCCGAGCTGTTCGTCGAGTTCATCGCATACATGGCGATGTTGCTCGCGCCGCTGAAGCGGCTCGTGAACATCAACGTGTCGCTGCAGCGGGGCATCGCGGCCGCGCAAAGCCTGTTCGAGACGATGGATGGCGCCGTCGAGCGCGACACCGGCACGGTGACGCTCGAGCGCGCGCGCGGCGACGTCGAGTACCGGAACGTGTCGTTCGGCTACGGGGGCCGCGACAAGCGCGTGCTGCACGACGTCAGCTTTCGTGCGCCGGCGGGCTCGACCGTCGCGCTCGTCGGCCGCTCGGGCAGCGGCAAGTCGACGATTGCGAACCTGCTGCCGCGCTTCTACGAGATCGACGACGGGGAGATTCTGCTCGACGGTATCGACATCCGCCGTTATCGGCTTGCGGACCTGCGCCGGCAGATCGGCTTCGTGAGCCAGGACGTCGTGCTGTTCGACGATACGATCGCGAACAACATCGCGTACGGCGGGCTCGCGGGCTGCTCGCGCGAGCAGATCGAGGCGGCGGCCGACGCGGCCTACGTGTCGGAGTTCGCGTCTACCTTGCCGGACGGGCTCGACACCGAGGTCGGCGAGCGCGGCGTGCTGCTGTCCGGCGGGCAGCGGCAGCGGATCGCGATCGCGCGCGCGCTACTGAAGAATGCGCCGGTGCTGATTCTCGACGAGGCGACGTCTGCGCTCGATACCGAGTCGGAGCGGCGCGTGCAGAGCGCGTTGAACCGGCTGATGGAAGGCAGGACAACGCTCGTGATCGCGCACAGGCTGTCGACGATCGAGCGGGCGGACCTGATCGTCGTGATGTCGGAGGGCCGGGTCGTCGAGACCGGCACGCACGCGAAGCTGCTCGAGCAGGGTGGGCACTATGCTGCGCTCTATCGAATGCAGTTCGCGGACTGAGCGCGCCCAGCGCCGCTGCACCGAAGGACGGTTGCTTTGAACGCATGGCCGACACGCGCCGCGCGCGTCGCGGAGCGCATCTGGTATGGGGGCAGCGCGTGGCGCTTCGCGCTGTGGCCGCTGTCGGCGCTTTTTCGTGCGCTCGTCGGGCTGCGCGCCCGCCTGTACCGCGCCGGCGTAAAGCGCAAGGTCGAGCTGCCGGTTCCGGTCGTCGTCGTCGGCAACGTCACGGCCGGCGGGACCGGCAAGACGCCGTTCGTGATCTGGCTCGCCCGCGAGCTCGCGGAGCGCGGACGCGCGCCCGGCATCGTGACGCGCGGCTACGGCGGGCGCGCGGCGCAGTGGCCGCGCCGCGTGACGCCCGAGTCGTCGCCGGACGACGTCGGCGACGAGCCCGTGCTGCTCGCCGCGCGCACGGGGCGGCCGGTTCACGCGGGGCCGGATCGAGTCGCTGCGGCGGAGGCGCTGCTTCGCGACGCGCCGGAAGTCGACGTCGTCTTGTCCGACGACGGGCTGCAGCATTACCGTCTCGCGCGTGCGTTCGAGATCGCCGTCGTCGACGGCGCCCGCGGTCTCGGCAACGGGCTGTGCTTGCCCGCGGGTCCGCTGCGGGAGCCGGCCGAGCGGCTCGCGAGCGTCGACGCGCTCGTCGTGAACGGGGACGGCGCGCGTGCGGCCGGGCTGCCCGGTGCGGATCGCGACGTGCCGCGGGTGACGATGAAGCTCGCGGTGAGCCGCGTCTACCGACTCTTCGACGGCGCCGAGACGACGCTCGCCGAGTTCGCCGGCCGCACGGTGCACGCGGTAGCCGGCATCGGCAATCCCGAGCGCTTCTTCCGGACGCTCGAGGATGCGGGCATCACGGTGCTGCGGCACCCGCTGCCCGATCATGCGCGGCTTCGGCCAGAGCATCTGCCGCGGGAGCCCGCGGTTCCGGTGCTGACGACGGAGAAGGACGCGGTCAAGCTGCGCGGCGTCGTCCGCGACGACGTATGGTGTGTCGCCGTCGACGCCGTCGTCGGCGAGGCCGATGGTGCGCGGCTCGTCGCCGCGATCGAGGTCGCGACGGCGTCCCGACGTTGAACGACGACCTTTGCGAAGCGAGCATCCCGCTTCGACGGAATCAACGACGACCATGCAGACACGATTCAGCGCAGTGATCCCGGCTCGGTATGCGTCGAGTCGCCTGCCCGGCAAGCCTCTCGTCGACATCGGCGGTCGGCCGATGATCGCGTGGGTGCACGAGCGCGCGGCGGCGAGCGGCGCGTCCGAGGTCCTCGTCGCGACCGACGACGAGCGCATCGCTCGCGCGGCCGCCGCGCACGGCGCCCGCGTCGAGATGACGGGCACGCATCACGAAAGCGGCACGGACCGGATCGCCGAGGTGGCCGAGCGACTCGGCTGGCCGGACGAGCACATCGTCGTGAACGTGCAGGGCGACGAGCCGCTCGTGCCGCCCGAGCTGATCGCGCAGGTCGCGGGGCTCCTCGCGCGGCATCCGGACGCGGCCATCGCGACCTTGACGACGCCGGTCAGAAGTCCAGAAGAGCTCACCGACCCGGGCACCGCGAAGGTCGTCGCGGACAGAACGGGCCGCGCGCTTTATTTCAGCCGCGCGCCGATCCCGTGGAGCCGCGACGGCGACCGTCCGGACGCGCCGCGCCGGCACATCGGCCTTTATGCGTATCGCGTGCGGGACCTGAAGCGGATCAGCGCCGAGCCGCCATGCGCGCTCGAGCTGGCCGAGCGGCTCGAGCAGCTTCGCGCGCTGTGGCTCGGCATGCAGATCGTCGTCGAGGACGCCGTCGTGCCGCCTGCGCGCGGCGTCGATACCGTCGCCGATCTCGACGAGATCCGAGCGGCCGTCGCGCGGCTCTCGGCCGCCCGTCCGGGCGCTTGACCGACTCGTGCGAGCGGCTACTGTACAATCGGCAGCGCAGGACTCGCGCAATTTCGACGGGCGTTACGCCCAAAGGTTAGCGGTGAAAGCGATTCTCGACAGGCTGCGACGCAGCGGCACGGATACCCCGACCGAAACCGTCCAGGAAGGGGAGGGCTTCGGCCTGCTGTTCGTCTGCATGGGCAACATTTGCCGATCCCCGACGGCCGAGGCCGTGTTCCGCAAGGTGTGGCAGGAGCGCGCTCCGGAGCTCGAGCTGCGGATCGACTCCGCCGGCACGCACGCGTATCACGTCGGGGAGCCGCCCGACCCGCGCGCCCAGCGCGCGGCGGCGCGCCGCGGCATCGACCTCAGCGGGCAGCGCGCCCGCCGTGTCCACGTGCAGGACTTCGATCGCTTCGATCTGGTGCTCGCGATGGATCTGCTGAACGTCGAGCTGCTGCGCGAGCTCGCGCCGCCCGAGCACCATCGGCGAATCCGCCTGATGCTCGAGTTCGCGCCGCATCTCGGGCGCACCGAGGTGCCCGATCCGTACTACGGCGGCAGCAACGGCTTCGAGCAGGTGCTCGACCTCGTCGAGGAGGCGTCGATCGGCCTGCTCGAGCACGTCCGCGAGCTGGTACGCAGCGACTCCACGCGGCGGCTCGGGCCGTAACGTAGCTCGAGCCGCAGCCGGCGGCCGAAACGGCCGCCGGCGCGATTCAACGCACCGCGAGCGTCCTCACGCGGACGCTTCTTTACCCGGCGGCTCTGCAGCAGGCTCCGTCCGCGACTCCGGCGCCTGCGTCCGCGGCTCGGACCGCGGCGTATCGGCGCGATCCTCTTCGGCTCGACGCGGCGCGCGCTCGTCGTCGCCGCCGGCGCCGGAGCCGTTGCTCGCGCGTCCCGCGGGGGGCGCCACCTCTGGCACGCGCGCAGGTTCTCGGGACGCAGCTTCCGATGTCGGCTGAGGCCGTCCGGCGTCGCTGGAGCCGCCGGCTGTTTCGCCCGCGTCACGTGCGCGGCGCTCCTCCGGCTGAGCCGCGGGGCCACGCTCCGCCGGGCTCTCCGAGCTGCGATGCTCGGATCGGTGCCGAGGTTCGGGGCGCTCCGGCCGGTCCTCCGGTCCGCGACTCTCTGCCCGCGGATCCGGCTCACGGCCCTCCGTCCGCACGTTCGGCTCGCGATCCTCCGTCCGCGTGTCCGGCTCGCGGCGCTCGGCTCGCGCCTCCGGAACGGCGTCCGCACGCTCGCCGTGCTCGGCACGCTCGTGGCCTCCGCGCCGGCGCTGTTCGCCGTCGCCGGACTGCTCGCCGCGGCCGGGCTCGTCCGCGCCGGTCGGCGCGGCTTCGGCGCGCTCGCGTCGGCGACGGCCGTTGCCGCGGCGCTCGCCGCCGCCGGATCGCCGCCCGTCAGCGGCGTCGGCCGACGCCTCGGCTGATCTGGCCGCAGCGTCGATCGGCTGCGCGGCCGATTCGCCGGCTTCGGCCGGCTCCGCATTCGCCGCGCTCGCTGCGCTCGCCGCATCGGTCTGGCGTGTATTGCGCTCGTCCTGGCCCGCGCCGCCGCTGCGTCGCCGCCCGCGCGAACGGCGCCGCGACCCACCTTGGCTCGCGGAACCGCCTGCCTGCGGCTGACCGTTCTGCGCCGGCTGGGCTTCGGCGTGAGCGTGCCGGCCCGAGCCGCTGTCCGCGTTGCTCGCGTCGCGGCCAGACTCGCGGCTCGAGCCGTTTTGCGGAGCCGCATCGCGCGGCTTGCCCTGATCCCGGCCGGGCTTCGCGCCCTGGCCATTGCCGCCGTCGCGCGATTTCGTCTGTGCCGCGCCGTCGGATCGGCCGCGGCCGCGCCGCTGCTGATTCGATCGGTCACGCTCGTTGCGTCCGCGCCGCTCGCTCGTCCCGCCGCGGCCGTCGCGGCGCGACGACCCGGACTTGCGGCCGTCTCGCGTGCTCGGCTTCGCTTCCGGCTCCGTGCTGCCGCCGCCGTTCAGCCAGCCGAACATCCGCTGCCAGATACTCGGCTCGCTGCGCTTCACGGGCGCGGGCGGGGGCGGCTGCGGAGCAGGCGTCGCGGGCAGCACCTTCGAGATCGCCGCCTCCTCGGTCTTCACGACGCGCTTGATCTCCTCGTAAGCGACGGACGGATCTTCCTTCGGCTCGATCATCTTGTAGCTCGACACCGTGTTCTCCGGCAGGTGCGCCTCGTCGTCGCGCACGCGCCGGATCGCGTAGTTCGGCGTATCCATGTCCGGATTGCCGATCAGCACGATCTGCACGTTGTTCCGCTCCTGGATCGTCTGGACCCATTCGCGCTTCTCGTTCAGCACGTAGTTCGCGACGTCGACCGGCAGGGTCGCGATGACCTTCGCGGTCCGCTCCTTACGCGCCTCCTCGCCGACGAGCCGCAGGATCGCGAGCGCGAGCGATTCGACGCCGCGCACGTTGCCGGTGCCGTTGCAGCGCGGACACACCGACTGGGTCGATTCCTCGAGCGACGGCCGCAGGCGCTGCCGCGACAGCTCGAGCAGCCCGAAGCGCGAGATGCGGCCGATCTGGATCCGCGCGCGGTCCTGCTTCACGGCCTCCCGCAGCCGGTTCTCGACCTCGCGCTGGTTGCGGTGCGGGCCCATATCGATGAAGTCGATGACGACGAGACCGCCGAGATCGCGAATGCGCAGCTGACGCGCGATCTCGTCGGCGGCCTCGAGGTTCGTCGTCAGCGCGGTTTCCTCGATGTCCTCGCCCTTCGTCGAGCGGGCGGAGTTGATGTCGATCGCCGTCAGCGCCTCGGTGTGGTCGATCACGATGCTGCCGCCGGACGGCAGCTGCACCTTGTGGGCGAACGCGGACTCGATTTGGCTCTCGATCTGAAAGCGCGTGAACAGCGGAACCGTCGGGTCCTCGTACAGCTTCAGCTTGCGGACGCTCTCCGGCAGCACGCGCTCCATGAACTCGAGCGCTTCCTGGTAAACCTTCGGATCGTCGATCAGGATTTCCCCGATCTCCGTCGAGTAGTAATCCCGCAGCGCGCGGACGATCGCGTTGCCTTCCTGGTAGATCAGGAACGGCGCAGGCCGGGTGACGACGACCTGCAAAATCGTTTCCCAAACCCGGAGCAGGTAGTCGAGGTCCCAGCGCAGCTCCTCGATGCTGCGGCCGACGCCGGCCGTGCGGACGATGCAGCCCATGCCCTCCGGCGGATTCAGCTCCTCGAGCGACTGCCGGACGATGTCGCGGTCCTCGCCGGTGATCCGGCGGGACACGCCGCCGGCGCCGGGATTGTTCGGCATCAGCACGAGGAAGCGGCCGGCCAGGCTCACATACGTCGTGAGCGCTGCGCCCTTCGTGCCGCGCTCCTCCTTCTCGACTTGGACGACGATCTCCTGGTTCTCGCGGAGCACGTCGCGGATGTTCACCCGGGCGCCGGGCTCGGGTTGACGGATGAAGTACTCGGGCGAGATTTCCTTCAGCGGCAGGAAGCCGTGCCGCTGCGCGCCGTAGTCGACGAATGCTGCCTCGAGGCTCGGCTCGATGCGGGTGATCCGTCCTTTATAGATGTTTGCCTTGCGCTGCTCTCTGGAAGGGACCTCGATATCAAGATCGTATAGTTTCTGGCCATCTACCATGGCCACGCGCAACTCTTCTTGCTGAGTTGCGTTCACCAACATGCGTTTCATAAGACCTCAGCCCATGGGGGGCGGGCCCGGTGTCTGGTGGGATCGCCGCGAGTCGCGCAGCAGAATGTAAGCAGTGTGGGTCGTGTAGACGTAGCACGATTCTGCGCGAGGCCTTGTCAGCTCGATCCGTCAACGTATGTTGATCACTTTCTCGACGGAGAGTCCTCGCCTCGATTGATCGCGGCACCAATCCGGGTTCGCCGAAAACAAAACCCTTTCGAACGTAAAGTAAAAGGCCGCTCAGTACCTGAGACGGCCGGAATAGGACGCGGATAGGCCGGGCGACGCGTTCGCCACAGGCGAAATCCGTTGTCCGTACTATAACATAGACCTTCTTATGCACAATTTGGCGGATCTGGTGGGCAACGAGCGGGCAAAACGCGCCGTCGAGCAGGGAAAGAAAACCGTCGAGCACCGAGAGGTCGACGGGGAGTTCGAAGGCCAACGGCTCGACAACTTCCTGATCGCCTGCCTGAAGGGCGTGCCCCGCAGCCATGTGTACCGGCTGATTCGCTCCGGCCAGGTCCGCGTCAACTCGGGCCGTGCAGGCCCGAGCTACAGGCTTAGAGCCGGCGATCGGGTCAGAGTGCCGCCGGTCGGCCGGTCCGCGGCCGCCGCGGCGCCGGCCGCGCCGGCGTCCGTGGCGTGGCTTGCGGAGCGGATCATCTACGAGGACCAGCGGCTGCTCGTCCTCGACAAGCCGGCCGGCCTCGCCGTGCACGGCGGCAGCGGAGTGACCCTCGGCTGCATCGAGGCGCTGCGCGTGCTGCGTCCGGAGCAGAAGACCCTCGAGCTCGTTCACCGCCTCGATCGCGGCACGTCCGGGTGCCTGCTCGTCGCGAAGCGCCGCAGCGTGCTGCGGGCGCTGCACGCCGTGCTGCGCGAAGGCGGCATGGAAAAGCGCTATCTCGCGCTCGTTCGCGGCATTTGGGAGCACGGTGACGTCGAGATCGACGCACCACTCGACGTGCGCCGGCGCAAGCAGGGCGAGGTCGTCGTCCGGGTCGACGACGCCGGCAAGTTCGCATCGAGCCGGTTTCGCCGGGTCGACGCGTTCGGCTCGGTGGCGTCGCTGGTCGAGGTCTCGATCGCGACCGGCCGCACGCATCAGATCCGCGTGCACGCGGCGCACGCCGGCCATCCGCTCGCGGGCGACGAGCGCTATGGCGATCCGGCCTTCAACGAGGCGATGCAAGCCTATGGGCTCAAGAGGATCTTTCTGCACGCCGCGGCCGTCGCGTTCGACTGGCCGGACAGCGGCGAGCCGTTCGCGGTCAGCGCGCCGTTGCCGGCCGAGCTCAAGGATGTGCTGCAGGCGCTCGATCGCGAGCAAGCGGATCGAGGCCGCGGGCGCGAAGGGTCGCGGCGACCCAAATCAGCGGCAGACCGATCAAAGCGGTCGGGTCGCGGCTCCGGATCGCGGAAAAGAGTATGATGCCGAGCCCTTCGGCCTTGAAACCGCCGGCGCAGTCGTACGGCTGCTCGAGCGCGAGGTAGCGGTCGAGCTCGCTGCGCCCGAGGCGCGCGAAATCGACCTCGGTGACGTCGACGGTCGTCGCAGCGCTGCCGTCGCGGCCGTCGATCACGGCCGCGGCCGTATGGAAGATGACGGTGCGGCCAGCGCAAGCCTCGAGCTGCTCGAGCGCCGCACGATGCGAGCCGGGCTTGCGCAGGACCCGGCCGTCGAGCGACGCGACCTGATCGGCGCCGATCACGACGACGTCTGCGCCGTGCGCGACGGCTTCGGCCTTCGAGCGCGCGAGACGGAGCGCGGCGTCATGCGGCGGCTCGTCCGGCGGGATGACCTCGTCGACTTGCGGCGCGCGCGTTTCGAACGGCAGGCGCAGCCGGCGAAGCAACTCTGCGCGGTATTTCGAGGTCGAAGCGAGAACCAGTTGCCGGCTCACGGCGCGCGCCTTTCGGCGGGCATCGGTGGTCGTACGCTAACTCGCGGTTTTGACAGCATAAACTCGCATCCCTATCATAGCTCGATTATGCCCGCGTCCCTCTACAGTTGGTACGGTGCGCGCGAGCTTTCGACCCTCGGAGAGCGGCAAAGCGTTCTTCGCGGCGAGATCGAGTTGAAGCGATTCAACCGGCTGGTCGATCTGCTCGAGTCGGACGCGGGTGTCGTGACGGCCGCGCTGCAGTTCCGTAAGGATGCGGGCGGCTGGCTGATCGTCGAGCTCGAGTTCGAGGCGACGGTGCACCTGTTGTGCCAGCGTTGCCTGACCCCGCTCGAGCATCATGTCAGAGACAAGGTCGAGATGGCGTTGCTCGAGACGGCATCGCTCGAGCAGCATCTGCCCGATCGCTACGAGCCTGTGATTTTGGAAGAAGATCGGCTGATGCCCGCGATGCTGATCGAAGATGAACTTATAATCTCGCTGCCCATCGTCCCGCGGCACGAGCGGCCCGAAGAGTGCGATGCGCCTTCGGCCGGGATCGTCGGGGACGAGCGCGGCTGACGCCGGCGGGCCGGCGCCATCACGCTTCGACTTTCTTTGTATCGGAGAACCTGAAATGGCTGTGCAGAAATCGCGCAAGACGCCGTCGAGGCGTGGCATGCGTCGTTCCCATGATGCCCTGAAGGGGCCTACACTCACCGTCGATCAGACGACGGGCGAGACCCATATGCGACATCACGTGACCGCCGACGGATACTACCGGGGCCGGAAAGTCATCGAGGTCCCGCAGGAAGCCGACGAGGAGTAGCGCGCGGCCGCGCGCGGCGGCCGGCGGAGCATTCCCCCTGCGGTCGTCCCAACCACTTTCAATGAGCCGCAAGGTTACGATAGCCCTCGACGCGATGGGCGGCGACCGCGGCCCGGACACGGTCGTGCCCGCGGCGCTCGCCACGCTCGAGAAGGACGATTCGGTCAGTCTGATCCTCGTGGGTCTGCCGGACGTGCTCGAGCGCGCCCGCCGCGAAGGCGGCGCCGCGCACGGGGACCGGCTGCGCTATCAAGTCGCGACCGAGGTCGTCGCGATGGACGAGCCGCCCGCCGAGGCGCTGCGCCGTAAGAAAAACTCGTCGATGCGCGTCGCGCTCGAGCTCGTGAAGGCGCGCGAGGCCGATGCGTGCGTCAGCGCCGGCAACACCGGCGCGCTGATGGCCACGGCGCGCTACGTGCTGAAGACGCTGCCCGGCATCGACCGGCCCGCGATCATCTCCGCGCTGCCCGCGATGACGGGGCCGACCTACATGCTCGACCTCGGCGCGAACGTCGGCTGCACGGCCGATCATCTTCTGCAGTTCGCGCTGATGGGCTCCGTGATCGCGTCCGACATGCTCGAGCTGCCGAGGCCGCGCGTCGGCCTGCTGAACATCGGGCAGGAGGACATCAAAGGAAACGAGGTCGTGCGCGAGGCCGGCGAGCTGCTCGCGCAAAGCGGCCTCAACTACATCGGCTTCATCGAGGGCGACGGCATCTTCCATGCGGAGGTCGACGTCGTCGTCACGGACGGCTTCGTCGGCAACGTCGCGCTGAAGACGATGGAAGGCGTCGCGCGCCTGATCAGCGCTTTCCTGAAGCAGGAGTTCCACCGCAATCCGGTGCGGTCGCTGCAGGGCCTGGTCGCGAAGTCCGCGCTCGATTCGATCCGCGAGCGCGTCGATCCGCGCCGCTACAACGGCGCGAGCCTCGTCGGCCTGAACGGGGTCGTGCTGAAGAGCCACGGCGGCGCGGACGAGTTCGCGTTCGAGACCGCGGTTCGCACCGCGATCGTCGAGGCCCGCAAGGGCGTCCCCGTGCAGATCGACAAACTCATCAGGGACCAGCCAGCAGAATGTATTCGCGCATAGCGGGGACCGGCTCGTATCTTCCGGAACGCGTCCTGACGAACTTCGACCTCGAGAAGATGGTCGAGACGTCCGACGAGTGGATTCGGACGCGGACCGGTATCGAGCGCCGCCACATCGCGGACGAGAACGAGACGACGAGCGACCTTGCGTATCGCGCGGCGGTGGCGGCGATGGAGAGCGCCGGCGTCGGCGGCGCCGACATCGACCTCGTGCTGGTCGGCACGACGACGCCGGACCTGATCTTCCCGAACGTCGGCTGCCTGCTGCAGGAGCGGCTCGGCATTCGCGGCGGTCCGGCGTTCAGTCTCGAGGCCGCGTGCTCCGGGTTCATCTATGCGCTCACGGTCGCCGACCAGATGATCAAGAGCGGCCAGGTAAAGCGAGCGCTCGTCGTCGGAGCCGAGACGATGTCGCGCATCGTCGACTGGACCGAGCGCGAGACCTGCGTGCTGTTCGGCGACGGCGCAGGGGCCGTCGTCCTCGAGGCGTCCGCCGAGCCCGGCATACTCTACTCGAGGCTCGGCGCCGACGGCCGCTACCGTAACCTGCTCTATGCGTCGAGCGGCGTCTCGAAGCCCTCCGAGACCGACGACGCGCCCGCACTGCGGATGAAGGGGAACGAGGTGTTCAAGGTCGCCGTGAAGACGCTCGAGACGATGGTCGACGAGGTCCTCGAGGCGAACCAGCTCGAGAAGGGCGCGATCGACTGGCTGATCCCCCATCAGGCGAACATTCGAATCATCAAGGCGACGGCGAAGCGGCTCCAGCTGCCGATGGAACGAGTCGTGCTTACCGTTGCGGAGCACGGCAACACGTCGGCCGCCTCGGTACCGCTCGCGCTCGACGTCGCGGTGCGCGACGGCCGCGTGAAGCGCGGCGATCTGTTGTTGCTCGAAGCTTTCGGCGGAGGCTTCACGTGGGGGGCGTCGCTCGTCCGCTTCTAGGCGAAATCGCAGCTGCAAATGCGAACGGCGTCCGGTTTCTGAGAACGTTACGTTACGTATAATGGGCAGCATGCAAAAGCAACGCTTCGTCTCCCTGATAGCGCCGATTCTCGCGTTCGTCGGTCTCCCTGCCGGTGCCGCCGAATACGTGCTGCCGAAGGAGCACGACATGATCGGCGAGGTGCAGCGGATCACCGCGCGCCACGAGGATACGTTCGTCAAGATCGGCCGCCGTTATGGCGTCGGCTACGAGGAGCTCAAGCTCGCGAACCCGACCGTCGATGCGTGGTTGCCGGGGGAGGGCACCGAGGTCGTCGTGCCGACGCGCTTCGTGCTGCCGCGCGCGCCCCGCGAGGGCATCGTCGTGAACATCGCGGAGCTGCGGCTCTACTACTTTCCGAAGGATCAGCCGGAGAAGGTCTATACCTATCCGATCAGCATTGGCCGGATGGAGTGGGGTACGCCGCTCGGCAAGACGACGATCGTCGCGAAAGCCGAGAACCCGTCGTGGTATCCGCCCGAGTCGATTCGCAAGGAGCACGCGGAGCGGGGCGATATCCTGCCGCGTGTCGTGCCGCCGGGGCCGGATAATCCGCTCGGCAAGCATGCGCTGCGGCTCGGCCTGCCGGGCTATCTGATCCACGGCACGAACCGGCCGTCCGGCGTCGGCATGCGCGTCACGCACGGCTGCATCCGCATGTTCCCGGAGGACATCGAGGCGCTGTTCAAGATGGTGCCGATCGGCACCCCCGTGCGGATCGTGAACCAGCCGTTCAAGCTCGGCTGGAGCGAGAACGGCGCGCTGACGCTCGAGGTCCATCCGCCGCTCGAGGAGGAGGCGGAGTCGGGAATGTGGACGCTGACGGATCTCACGCGCGAGATCGTCGCCGTCACCGAAGAGAGCTTTACCGAGATCGACTGGGACCAGGCCGAGAGCCTGATGCGCAATCCGCTCGGCGTGCCGTTCCCGGTCTCGCCGGCGATCGATCGCGACGCGGACGAGCCCGACGAGGCGGCCGAGACGCTCGAGGTTGCGATGCGCGAGACGGCCGGCGCGACCGAGCATTTTGCGGACGACGCGTAATCCGCTTCTAGATCCCGCTCATTCTGCGTTCACCGGCGGCGCTTCGAACCGAAGCGCCGTCGCCGCCGTTCACGTCGCGGCTGCGGCCGACCGATTGCTTAGCCCCTTCGTCGCCGCGAGCGTCTCCTGCACTCCCCGAACCGCTGCGGCCGCCGGAAAAAAAAAGAGTCGCCGACGGCGCGTCGGCGACTCTTCTCGAACAGGGGCGATGCGAAAAATCGCTTCGCTGTCGGCTTTGTTTTCGTTTAGTCGTTGTGGACTGCAATTACTTCCGCTGCAGCTCGTCGAACATGCGATCGACGCGCTGATTCGTCGCGTCGCAGCAGGCCTGTGCAGCTTGAGCTGCCTGCAGCGCCTGGTTCGCAGTGCTCTGCGCGCCTTGAGCTGCTTGCCGGGCTTCGTTCGCTGCTCGCTGAGCGGCATCCGCGGCATTCTGAGCTGCCGTGGCTGCGGCCCGGACTTCTTCGAGTTGTTCCGTGGTCACGGATGCACAGCCGGTTGCAACGGCGGCGCCGATGACCAGGGCGCTCGCGCGCAGGACGCCCGCTAGGTTCATTGCCATTAGCTATCCCCTGAAGTGGTTGTGACGAAAACAGGCGTGATTATTGACTAAAGCGAACCTTACTGCAATTGCGGTTATATGGCGTCTGCATAAGCAGACATTTGACGTTACAGAGGTTTTTTAATCCCGAATGTGCGGGTTGACCCGGGCCCTAACCTGTATATAAGATCATGGCTAGTCGATCATACAGGTCTGCCCCGGAGGTTCAGTCCGATGCGCGATCTCACTCCTCGTCAAAGGCAAATTCTGAATCTGATCCAGAAGACGATTCACTCCACCGGCATGCCGCCCACCCGTGCCGAGATTGCTCAGCGTCTGAAGTTCAGATCGGTCAACGCGGCTGAGGAGCATCTGCGCGCGCTCGAGCGCAAGGGCGCGATCGAGCTGCTGCCGGGCACGTCTCGCGGCATCCGCTTGAAGGATTCGTTGCGCGAGCAGCTCGGTCTACCGCTCGTCGGCCGCGTGGCGGCCGGCTCGCCGATCCTCGCCGAGGAGCATATCGAAGCCCGCTATCAGCTCGATCCCGATCTGTTCAAGACGCAGCCGCATTTCCTGTTGCGCGTGAAAGGCATGAGCATGCGGGATGCCGGCATTCTCGACGGCGATCTCGTTGCCGTGCATCGCACGCCCGATGTCAGGAATCGTCAAATCATCGTCGCGCGCCTCGAGAACGACGTGACCGTCAAGCGCTATCGGCAGGAAGGTCATCGCGTGTGGCTGTTGCCGGAGAATCCGGATTTCGAGCCGATCGAGATCGATTTGCGCAAGGAGTCGCTGACGATCGAAGGCATCGTCGTCGGCGTCGTCAGGCACGCGATGGAGTAGTCATGAGCGCGGGCATCGAAGCGCTCACCGGGCCGCATTTGTGGCGAGGGCGAGCGGGGTGCCCGGCGCACGACGTTCGCTCGACAGGCTTCGAAGCGCTCGATCGCGCGCTGGGCGGCGGTTGGCCGTGGGGCGCGGTCGTCGAGATCCTCGTCGAGCGTTACGGCTGCGGCGAGCTCGGCTTGCTGATGCCGGTCCTCGAATCGCTTTCCGCGTCGGATGACGACCCCGCGCCCGGCTTTTTCGTCTTCGTCACGCCGCCCTGGGTGCCGTATCCGCCGGCCATGATCCGTTTCGGTATCGATGTGGGCCGAGTGCTCGTCGTGCGAGCCGATGCCGGCGAGGCGCTGTGGGCCGCCGAGCAGGCGGTGCGTTCCGGCGCCAGCACTGCGGTGCTCGCTTGGCTCGGCGCCGTGAACGATACGGTGTTGAGGCGTTTGCAGCTTTCGGCCGAGGAACGCGGATGCGGCCTCGTGCTGTTTCGTCCCGAGCGTGCGATGGGGCACAGGTCGCCCGCGGCGCTCAGATTGAAGGTCTCGATCGAGTGCAACGAGACGCGCGTCGACGTTTTGAAGCGCCGCGGCGGAGCGCCGCAATCGGTCCGACTCGATCTTTCCGGCCGGCCGCGATTCGCAGCCGCTTATTGAGCCAGCCTGTCGCGGTGCGCTGCTGACTCGAAGCTCCCTCTTCGAGTCACGCTTCGAGTCACACGCTCGAGTCGCGCGCTTCGAGTCGCGTCGTCGAGTCACTCGTTCTTGCGCCGAGCATCGGCATCGTTTCTTCATCATGTCCAGCAAGCCGCTCGCTCTGACTTTCGGAGAGGCCCAAGGCACCCCAGCCGCCGCGGACGGGCGTCCGCGTATCGAGCAGCTGTGGATCGGCGTGCATTGGCCGGCACTTGCCTTGCAGGCGGTCGAAACGCTCGGCGATGACGCCGATACGCGCCTTGTGACCGAGGCCGGTCGTTCGGGGCTCGACGCTATCGTCCGAGCCGGGCGCCTGCACGAGGATCGCCGCCCGACGGTCGTCGTCGAGCCTTCCGCGGGACGGCTTCGTGTCATCGCGATGAACGACGCTGCGCGCCGGCGCGGCATTCGTCGAGGCCTGGATCTGGGCGCCGCGTTCGCCTTCTCCGGTGCTTTGCGCGTGCTCGAGCGCTCGCATCGAGCCGAGCGCAGTCTGCTCGAAGGGCTCGCGATGATCGGGCAGCGTTTTACGCCGAGCGTGAGCCTCGAGCCTCCGGACGGCCTGTTGCTCGAGGTGCAGGCGAGTCTCGCGTTGTTCGGCGGCATCGACCGTCTGAGGAACGTCCTTTGCGAAGCGCTGGCCGCGCTCGCGCCCGGCTTTCGCGTGGCCGTCGCACCGACGCCGCTCGCCGCACTGTGGCTGTCGCGGGCAGACGGTGCGGAGGCGGCCGGCGATGAATCGCTCGCGTCTCGCCTGGGCCGCCTGCCGCTCACGGTCACCCGTTGGCCCGCGTCCGTGCTCGATCTGCTCGACGGCATCGGCGTGACGACGATCGCGGGCTGTCTTCGACTCCCGCGGGACGGCTTTGCGCGCCGGGTCGGCAACGCCTATCTCGAGGCGCTCGACAAGTCGCTCGGCAAACGCGCCGATCCGCGCGCTCCGTTTGATCCTCCGAAGCATCTCGATTTCGAGATGGAGCTCGTCGACGAGAGCACGAGCCTCGCCGTTTTCGTCGATGCGGTCACCCGCATGACGGAGCAGCTCGCGCGCGAGCTGGCGATTCGTCAGGCCCAGGTCGGGAGGCTCGTGCTCGTTTTCGAGCACCGGCGTGCGGAGCCGACCGTGCATCGGCTCGAGCTGCTCGAGCACACCGGCAACGGCCTGCGTTTGCTCGAGCTTCTGTGCGACAAGCTCGAGCGCATCGAGCTGCAAGCGCCGGCGACGGCGCTGCGTCTTACGGCCGGGCCGCTCGAGCCTGCGACCGCCGTGAACAGGCGTCTCTTCAAAGGAGAAGGCGGCACCGAGGGCGGGGCGCGCGCCCGTCTCGTCGAGCGTCTGCGCGGTCGGCTCGGCCAATCCGCCGTGCACGGCCTCGGGTGCGCCGCCGATCATCGTCCGGAGCGGGCATGGGTCGCGACCGAGGTTCCGGGCGTTTTGCTGCGCCGCGGCGGTCCGCGCGCGCGCTCCGAAGCGCGTCAGGACGGGACCGGCGAAATGGGGCACGCGTCCGACATGCCGCCGCGCACGAGCGCCGTCGTCGCGGCCGAGCGGCCGCTTTGGCTTTCGCCCGTGCCCGAGCCGCTTCGCTGCGTCTCGGGCCGGCCGCATCTCGACGGCAGGCTGCGGGTGGTCGAAGGCCCGGAGCGCATCGAAAGCGGCTGGTGGGACGGCGACGACGTCGGCCGCGATTACTTCATCGCAGTCGGGACCCGCGGCGAGCGGCTCTGGATATTCCGCGATCGAGCCGACGGGCGCTGGTATCTGCACGGAAGGTTCGGCTGATGCGATACGCTGAGCTGCAAGCGCGAAGCAATTTCACGTTCCTCGGCGGTGCGTCGCATCCGGAGGAGCTGGTCGAGCGCGCCGCGGAGCTCGGCTACGCCGCGCTCGCGTTGACCGATGAGTGCTCGGTCGCAGGAGTCGTTCGTGCGCTAGGCGCAGCCGAGGAGCGCGGCATCAAGCTCATCGTCGGCAGCAAATTCTCCGTCGAGGGTTCGTCGCCGTCGGCGGATCCGCCGCGCGGGCCTCCGTCGCGCGGCTTCGATGCGGTCGTCCTCGCGCCGGATCGCGCATCCTACGGTGCGCTGTGCGCGCTGATCAGCTGCGCGCGGCGTGCGGCGCCGAAGGGCGAATACCGGCTCGGTCCGGAGGACTTCGCACGTTACCTCGAGCCGTCGGACTGCCTCGTGCTGTGGCGGCCGGGCGCGGTGCTCGATCTCGACGCCGGCGCATGGCTCAAGACGCATTTCGCCGGCCGTCTTTGGCTCGCCGTCTCGCTGCTTCGCCGCGGCGCGGAGCGGCGCATGCTCGAGCAGTGGCGTTCCGCGGCGGAGCGGCTCGGCCTGCCGATGACGGCCGTAGGCGACGTGCTGATGCACGTGCGCGAGCGCCGCGCGCTGCAGGATACGTTGACCGCGATTCGACTGAATACGCGTGTCGACGCGCTCGGCTTCGAAGCGTGTGTAAACGGCGAGCGGCACCTTCGTCCGCTCGAAGAGCTCGCACGGCTTTATCCGGAAGCGCTTCTGCGGGAGACGGTCGAGATCGCGGACCGCATCGACTTCTCGCTCCGCGAGCTGCGCTACGAGTATCCGTACGAGCTCGTGCCCGAGCGGGAGACTCCCGCGAGCCATCTGCGCGCGCTGACCGAGCAGGGGCTTGCGTGGCGGTGGCCACAAGGGGCGCCCGACAAGGTGCGCGCCATGGTCGAGCACGAGCTCGCGCTGATTCGCGAGCTCGAGTACGAGTCGTATTTCCTGACCGTGCACGACATCGTCCGCTTCGCGCGCGAGCAGGGCATTCTGTGCCAGGGGAGGGGATCGGCCGCGAATTCCGCGGTCTGCTACTGCCTAGGCATCACCGAGGTCGATCCGTCGCGGATGGAGATGCTGTTCGAGCGCTTCATCTCGAAGGAGCGCAACGAGCCGCCCGACATCGACGTCGACTTCGAGCACGAGCGCCGTGAAGAAGTCATTCAGTACATCTATCGGAAGTACTCCCGCGAGCGCGCGGCTCTCGCGGCGACCGTGATCACGTACAGGCCGCGCAGCGCCGTGCGTGACGTCGGCAAGGCGCTCGGCTTCGCCGACATGCAGGTCGACGCGCTCGCGAAGTCGCTGCATTGGTGGGACGGGGGGGAGCTCGATCCGAGCCGCTTGACGGAGGTCGGGCTCGATCCGGAGAGCCCGCGCTTGAAGCTTCTGAGCGCGCTCGTCGGCGAGATCCTCGGCTTCCCCCGGCATCTGTCCCAGCATGTCGGCGGCTTCGTGATCTCGCACGGTCCGCTGAGCCGTCTCGTGCCGATCGAGAATGCGGCGATGCCGGAGCGCACGGTGATCCAATGGGACAAGGACGATCTCGAGGAGCTCGGCTTGCTCAAGGTCGACATCCTCGGGCTCGGCATGCTCACGGCGATCCGGCGCAGCTTCGATCTGATCAATACGTTCCATGCGAAGCGCAGCGTAACGGGCGCCGACGGCAGCGCAGCGAGCGCCGGCGGCAGCGTAACGGGCGCCGACGAGAAGAGCCCGATCTCCTCGCTGCTGCCGATCTCGATCGCGAAGATTCCGGCCGAGGATCCGGCCGTCTACCGCATGATCTCCCGCGCGGATACGGTCGGCGTATTCCAGATCGAGTCGCGTGCGCAGATGGCGATGCTGCCGCGCCTGCGGCCGCGCTGCTATTACGATCTCGTGATCGAGGTCGCGATCATCCGGCCGGGCCCGATTCAGGGCGACATGGTCCATCCGTATCTCAGAAGGCGTAACGGCGAGGAGCCGGTCACGTATCCGAGCGGCGAGGTCCGTAAGGTGCTCGAGCGCACGCTCGGCGTACCGATCTTCCAGGAGCAGGTCATGCAGATCGCGATCGTCGCCGCGGGCTTCTCGCCCGGAGAGGCGGATCAGCTGCGCCGAGCGATGGCGGCATGGCGGCGTCGCGGCGGCCTCGAGCACTTCGAGAAGCGGCTGATCGACGGCATGCTCGAGCGCGGCTACTCGCCCGAGTTCGCGAAGCGGCTGTTCGAGCAGATCAAGGGCTTCGGCGAGTACGGCTTCCCGGAATCGCATTCGGCGAGCTTCGCGCTTCTCGTCTACGTGTCCGCGTGGCTGAAATGCCACCAGCCCGCGGCGTTCTTCTGTGCGCTGTTGAACAGCCAGCCGATGGGCTTCTATGCGCCGGCGCAGCTGCTGCGCGCCGCGCGTGCGCAGGGCGTCGAGGTGCGTCCCGTCGATGTCGCCGCGAGCGGCACCGAGTCGACGCTCGAGCCGGACGAGCGCGGCCGGCCTGCGATCAGGCTCGGGCTCGACAGGGTAAAAGGGCTCGCGGCGAAGGCTGCAGAAGCGATCGTCGCCGCGCGCGCCGAATCGCCGTTCGTCGACGTGCAGGATCTCGCGCGCCGCGCCGGGCTCGACGCGAAGGCCCTCGAGGTGCTCGCATCGGCCGGTGCATTGCAACGCCTCGCAAGCCATCGCCATCGCGCCCGCTGGGACGTCGCCGGCATCGAGAGGCGGCAGCCGTTGCTCGAGACGACGCGCATTCCGGAAGGCAATCCGCTGCTCCGCCGCCCTCGCGAGGGAGAGGACATCATTGCGGACTACAAACGTCTCGGCTTCACGCTCGGCCGCCATCCGCTCGCGCTGCTCCGCGCAAGGCTCGAGCGGATGGGCGTCGTCGCGGCGGCGGACGTGCACGCGCTCGCCGCCGGCGCTCGCGTGCACTCGGCCGGCATAGTGATCACGCGTCAGCGGCCGTCGAGCGCTGCGGGCGTGATCTTCGTCACACTCGAGGACGAGACGGGTTATCTCAATCTGATCGTTTGGGAGAGCGTGGCCGAGCGCGAGCGCCGTGCATTGCTCGGGGCCAGGCTGCTAGGCGTGATCGGCCGAATTCAAAAGGAAGGAGAGGTGTTGCACCTCGTGGCAGAAAGGTTGATCGATTACAGCGAGCTTATCGGGGATCTGGCGGCCGAGGCCAGAAACTTCCATTGACAGATCGGCCGCCTCATATTTCGTAGTCTTCGAAATCCTCCAGTTCTCTCTTCGCTCTTCTCTGCTCCATCAACTCTTCGAGACGACGACGCGTTCTCGCTTCCTTGTCGAGTCGACGCTGAATCGTCTGCATTTCGATTTCGTGAATCAGCTCCTCGACGTTGATCTCGACGGACGCATCTCCGACGTTGTCCGTGATCACATCGACGTCTTCGTTGTCTTCGTCTTCAGCCGTCTCCTCTTCCGGAAGATCGTCCTCGACTTCCGGCTCTTCGTGCTTCATCGCTTCCTCCAAAGCTCAGAGTCGGCAACGCAACCGCCCCTGCGGTTGCGCGCTGTTATAAACCTAAGGTAAGACCTTGGCAATAGGGCCGCAAGACGTCTATGCACGAGCTTTTGAAGCCCGTCACACTGCGGGAAAAGGAGCGGGGAACAGTCAGCCGACGAGCTGGTTGATCTGGAAGATCGGCAGCAGAATCGCCATCACGATCGCGAGCACGATCAAGCCCATGACGACGATCAGCGCCGGCTCGAGAACGCTCAGCATCGTGCCGAGCAGGCTGTCCATCTCGCTCTCCTGATGCGAGGCCGCGCGCTCGAGCATCTGGTCGAGCTCGCCGCTCGCTTCGCCGCTGCCGATCAGATGGATCGTCATCGGCGGAAACAGCTTCGACGTTCCGAGCGAGCGGCCGATCGCACCGCCCTCGCTGACGCGAATCGCCGCGTCCTGGATCGCCTCGCGCATCGGCAGGTTTGCGACGACCGTCGCGCTGATGCGCAGCGCCTCGAGCACCGGCACGCCGCTCGACGTCAGGATGCTGAGCGTGCGCGTGAAGCGCGCAGTATTCACACCCCGGTTCACGCGGCCGACGACCGGGGCGCGCAGCAGCCAGCGATGAACGTTGCGGCGAACGCTCTCGACTTTCAGCATCCGCGCGCACGCGAATCCGGCGAGCACGATCACGGCGAGCACCGCGTACCACCAGGATTGCAGGAAATCCGACGTCGAGATCAGCGACCTCGTCAGCATCGGCAGCTCCTGCTCGGTGCTTTCGAACACGCTGACGACGCGCGGCACGACGTAGATCAGCATCATGACGATGATGCCGAGCGACAGCGCCGTCAGCACGATCGGATAAATCAGCGCGTGGCTGACCTTCTGCCGCAGCGCGTGGCGCGACTCGGTGTAATCCGCGAGCCGCTCGAGCACCGCGTCGAGGCGTCCGGCCTGCTCGCCGGCGGACACGGTCGCGCGATAGACGTGCGGGAACGCGTGCGGGAAGTCGTCGAGACCGCGGGCGAGCGAATGCCCTTCGAGCACCTTGCCGCGGACGCCGAGGACGATGCTCTTGATGCGCGCCTTCTCCGTCTGCTCGCTGACGGCGAGCAGGGCTTCCTCGAGCGGCAGCCCTGCGCGCAGCAGCGTCGCGAGCTGGCGCGTGACGAGCGCGAGGTCGAGGCTCGACATGCCGCGCCGCAGCGAGATGCCGCGAGCGCCGCGGCGCTCGCGCGACTCGACCTCCGACACGTCGACCGGCAGCAGGTGGCGCTCGCGAAGGAGCTGGCGCACGTGCCGCGGCGTATCGCCTTCGAGAACGCCCTTGTGCTCCTTGCCGCTCGCGTCTACCGCGACGTACTGATAGGCCCCCATGCCAAGCGCACCCGCGTCTTCAGTCGCTGCGCGTCACGCGCAGCACTTCCTCGAGCGTCGTCGTGCCGTTCAGGACCTTGCGCATGCCGTCCTCGCGGATGCTCGGCCCGCGCTGCCGCGCGTACCGCTCGAGCTCGTGCTCGCCGGCTCCGTCGTGGATCATTGTCCGCATCGTGCCGTCGACCGTGATCAGCTCGTAGATGCCCGTTCGGCCCTGATAGCTCGTGCCGTCGACCGGGCGGTAGAGCGTCGGCGGATCGCTCGGATCGACGCCGAGCAGCCGGCATTCGTATTCGCTCGCGCGATATGCCTCGCGGCGCGCGGGATCGATCACCCGCACGAGACGCTGCGCGAGCACGCCGATCAGGCTCGACGACAGCAGGAACGGCTCGACGCCCATGTCGCGCAGGCGGGTCACCGCGCCGACGGCCGTGTTCGTGTGCAAGGTCGACAGCACGAGATGGCCGGTGAGACTCGCCTGCACGGCGATCTCCGCGGTCTCGAGGTCGCGGATCTCGCCGACCATCACGACGTCGGGGTCCTGCCGCAGGATCGCGCGCAGCCCGCGCGCGAACGTCATGTCCACTTTCGTGTTGACCTGCGTCTGGCCGATGCCGTCGACGTGATACTCGATCGGATCCTCGACGGTCAGGATGTTCCGGCTCGCATCGTTGATGCGCTCGAGCGCCGCATACAGCGTGGTCGTCTTACCGGAGCCCGTCGGCCCGGTGACGAGCAGGATGCCGTGCGGCCGGTGGATCAGCTCGTCCATGCTCGCCTGGTCGGCCGGCGACATGCCGAGGTGGTCGAGCGTGAGGCGCCCGGCCTGCTTGTCGAGCAGGCGCATCACGACCCGCTCGCCATGCCCGGACGGGATCGTCGACACGCGCACGTCGACGGCGCGCCCGGCGATCCGCAGCGAGATGCGCCCGTCCTGCGGTAACCGCTTCTCGGCGATATCGAGCTTCGACATGACCTTGATGCGCGAGACGACGAGCGGGGCGACGGCCCGCCGGGTCGATAGCGCCTCGCGCAGCACGCCGTCGATGCGAAAGCGCACGACGAGCCGGTTCTCGAACGGCTCGATATGGATGTCCGACGCGTTGTCCTTGACCGCCTGCGTCAGCAGCGCGTTGATCAGCCGGATGATCGGCGCTTCGTCGTCGCTGTCGAGCAGGTCCGACGGCTCGGGCAGCTGCTGCGCGACGGCGAACAGGTCCTCGTCGTCGTCGAAGCCTTCGACCATCGTCCGCGCGGCGCCGCTTTCGTACGCGGCCTGCAGGCGCTGATCGAACGTCTCGCCGTCGACCTCGACGAAGCGGAGCGGGGCGCCGGCGAAGCGCCGCACTTCCGCAAGGCTCTGCATCGACGCGCCCTTGCGATAGATCGCCGTCATCGGCTCGCCGCCCGCGTCCTCGATCAGCACGCCGTGACGCCGTGCGAACTGAATCGGCAGCCGACGAAGCGGACCCGGCTCGTCCGGCACCGCGAGCGCGGCGGCCGCGTCGACGGCCGCGGACTCGGGTTCCAACCTAGTCGCCATCGTTCGAACCAGTTCCCTCGTCGCCATTCGGCGCCCCGGGCTGCGCCTGCGGAATCGTCGGCTCGGACTCGAGCTCGGGCAGCAGCGGCACGGTCTCTTCGCGCATCAGGCGCACCGGCTCCTCGGATTGCTGACGCTGCAGCTCGCGGATGTACTCGTACTTCTGACTCGTGACGAACTGCCGCTGCACGCTGTCGCGCAAAATGACCGGACGGATGAACATCAGCATGTTCGTCTTCACGCGCTCCGTGCTGCGGGCGCGGAACAGCCAGCCGAGACCCGGCACGCGGCCGAGACCCGGCACGCGCTGCTCGTTCTGGCGCAGCTGATCGTCGATCAGCCCGCCGAGCACGAGGATCTCGCCGTCCTGCGCAAACACCTCGCTGACGATCCTGCGCTGGTTCAGGATGATGTCGGCCGCGCCTTGCGCACCCGGCGCGATGCTCGACTGCTCGAGCTCAATCGTCAGGATCATGCCGCTGCCTTCGTTGATTTGCGGCGTGATCCGCAGCGTCGTGCCGACCGGCTCGCGGTTGATCGTCGTGAACGGGTTGATTGCGCCCGGCACCTGGCCGACCTGCGCGTATTCGCCCGTTCTGAACGGAACTTCCTGGCCGACGTGCTGCTCGGCCTCGGCGTTGTCGAGCACCATGATCTGGGGCTCGGAGATGATGTTCACCTGCCCGTCGCCGCGCAGCGCAGAGACGATCGCGGCCCAGCTCGTGCCCTGATCCCGGATTCGCCCGACGGCGAATACGCCGCCCTCCGGGATCGCCTGCGGGGACGGGGTATCGCTCGCCGCGGCGGTGCCGAGCTGCACGACGCCCGGCGTCGTCGAGCCGAAATTCGTGAGGCCGATCGCATCGTTGCCGCCCGAGCCGTCGACGACCCACGTCACGCCGAGCTCGGCCGCCTTCTGCTCGCTCATCTCGACGATGATCGCGTTGACCTGCACTTGCGCGCGCGGGATATCGATCTGATCGACGATCGCGAGGATGTTCTGCATCACGCGCGACGGCGCATTGATCACGAGCGCATTCGTCGGCGGATGCGCCCAGATCACGACCGGCCCCTCGTCGGGCAGGGCGCCCTCGGGCGGCGCCGCGCCGCCGGCCGCAGGCGCCGAGCCGCCGCGGCCGAACTGCTCGTTGAGCCGCGTCGCGAGATCCTCGGCATCGGCGTACTTGAGGTAGTGAACGCGCGTGTCGCCGCCGCCCTGGACCGGCTCGTCGAGGAACGCGATCAGCGCGCGATAGCGGAGCCGCTCGGCCTGCGAGCCGCTCAGCAGCACGCTGTTCGTGCGATCGTGCGCGACGAGCTGCACGAGGGGCATGCCGCCGGTCGCCGCCTGCGTCGCCTGCGCGGTCGTGCTCAACGTGCGCACGACGTCGCCGGCGAACGCGTGCTCGAGGCGGATGACCTCGATGTCTTGCGCGGCCTCCCGATCCATCGCATCGATGACGTCGACGATCCGCTCGACGTTCGCGAGGCGGTCGACGATCACGAGCATGTTCGAATTCTGCAACGCGGTCAGATGCGCGCTCTGCCCGAGCATCGGCCGCAGCACCGCGACGAGCTGGGCGGCGTTCACGTTGTCGACGCGCACGACCTGCGTCACGAGCGCTCCGCGCTCGTCGGCCGTCGTCGGGCTCGGCAACGTGCGCGAGTTCGCGTCCGGCACGATCCGGATGAACTCGCCGTCCGGGATCGCGACGAACTGGTTCATCTCGAGCATCGTAAGGAACGCTTCGTACAGCGCCTCTTCCGACAGCGGCGTGCTCGTCAGGAACGTGACGCGGCCGGTCACGCGCGAATCGATCAGAAAGTTGCGTCCGGTGACTTCACTGATCGCGGCGATGACCGTCCGCAGGTCCGTATCCTGGTAGTTCGGCGTGAACTGGGCGCCGGCGGGCTTCGCGGCGAGCGCTATTGCGATCGCAACGGCGGTGGACGCGGCGAGGCGCGTCAGGCGTCCGGGCGCCGTGCCGGCGCTCACGTCTTGCCCCTTTCTCGCGGTGAAGGGTTCATTTCAAGCTGCCCCCATGGTCCAAAGTTACTGTCGGCCTTCCATCAAGCTCTGGATTTGTGTCGTATCGATGACGATGACGTTCGGGACGCCGTCCCGCACGACGGTCACGGACGCCTGAGACGACTCCCCGAGCGCGTCGAATACTTGCAGCGCCCGCGACGGATCATCGAGCGCGATGCCGTTGATGTCCGTGACGACGTCGCCGGGCAGCAGCCCGAGCGCGTCGAAAGTCTCCCGATCGCGCCCCGGATTGAGGCGGAAGCCGATCATCTGATCGCCCTCGAGATGCGGGGCCATGCGAAAGATATTGGTCAGATTCGCCGAATTCTCCGACACCGTGCTGCGCAGCGAAACGTCGTCCGCCGGATATTCGGGCTGCGGCGGGGGCGGCGGCGGCATCCGGCCGATTCTCCCGCTGCTCGCCGTCGCCATTCGCGCCTCGTCGAAGCGCAGCGTCTCGAGCTGCCCGTTGCGGTTGATCAGCACTCGATCCCGATAGACCGCATGCAAGGTCGCTCCATTCGCGTTCTCGATCTCGTCTCCGACCGCGTAATTGCGCTCCTCGCCGCGGCTCCCGCTGCGGCCGCTGATGATATGCGCCTGCGAGCGCCGGCTGTTTTCCTCGACGATGACCCCCGTCAACGTCAGCGGGAGCGTCGTGTCGGGCGCGTCGACCTCCGAAGTGACCGGCTGCTCGACCGGCGCCGGTTCCGCCTTCAGCTCGCCAAAAAGATGGGATTCCGCGAGCGCGGAGAAGTTCGCCGTCGCCCCCGCCCGGCCGTCGGCCGGGGCGGGTTGAACGATTCGGGGCGGCGGGCTGTCGAAGGCATGGTGTGGGATCACCGCCCACGTCAGCTCGGCGAGCTGATAGGCGATTGCAAGCAACAGGAGAGCGGCAACGACGGGCGGCAGGACTCGGTTTGCGGATCGGGCCAACTGCTCGGGCGACTGCTCTCGCCAAGAAGCGAGTGATTTTGCGAGGTCCATCACGGTAACCCTCGAGCCGGGCGGTACCGAATCATAGGCGCGCGCGGTGCACCGTCACAAGTCGCTACCGTGCGACAAGTGGCTGAATTTAGTGGTGCAAATGCGCGTATCATGACTGTATCGAGAAGCGGTTGCCGGAACATTGCGAGGTTCCGAATCCGTCGGTAAATTGGGAGACGAAGGCCGGATGATTTCCACCCATGTCCGATGATCGATTGAAACCGGGAAGAGACGACGACCACGGGCTCGCCATAGAAGAGGCGCGCCCGATACTGAAGCGCCCTCCGCTGTATCGCGTCATTCTACTGAATGACGACTACACGCCGATGGAGTTCGTCGTGCAGGTGCTGCAGAAGGTCTTCTCGCTGGACCGCAACACGGCGACGCGCATCATGCTGGAGGTGCATACGAAAGGGAAGGGTGTCTGCGGTGTCTACACCTACGAGATCGCCGAAACCAAGGTGGCGCAGGTGACGGGCATGGCCCAGCAGCATCAACATCCGCTGCTCTGTACTATGGAAGAGACCTGATGCTATCGAGCGAACTCGAATATTGCTTGAACGAGGCGTTCCAGCGCTCGCGCGAGGAACGTCATGAATATATTACGGTCGAGCACCTGCTGCTCGCGCTGCTCGACATTCCGCAAGTCATCGAGATCCTGCGGGCTTGCGGCGCCGATATCGCGCGCCTGCGCCAGGAGCTCACCGATTTCATCGAGGATTCGACGCCGCGGCTGCGTCCCGACGAGGAGGACGACGTCGACGTGCAGCCGACCCTCGGCTTCCAGCGCGTGCTGCAGCGGGCCGTGTTCCACGTGCAGTCGAGCGGCAAGAAGGAAGTGACCCCGGTCAACGTGCTGGTCGCGATCTTCAGCGAGAAGCAGTCGCAGGCCGTTTACTTCCTCGGCCTGCAGGATGTGTCGCGCCTCGATGTCGTGAACTACATCTCGCACGGCGTCGCGAAGCTGCACGAGGACAAGCCCGATCCCGAGCGAACGCTCGGCGGGGAATCGCGCGGCGGCGCCGAGCCGAGCGCGCTCGAGCGGTTCACGACGAACCTGAACGCGCAGGCCGAGGCCGGCAAGATCGATCCGCTGATCGGCCGCGAGCTCGAGATCGAGCGCACCGTGCAGATCCTGTGCCGCCGGCGCAAGAACAACCCGCTGTTCGTAGGCGAGGCCGGCGTCGGCAAGACCGCGCTCGCCGAGGGGCTCGCGCGGCTGATCGTCGAGGGCCGGGTGCCCGACGTGCTGGCCGACAGCACGATCTATGCGCTCGACATGGGCTCGCTGATCGCCGGCACGAAGTATCGCGGCGATTTCGAGAAGCGGCTGAAGGGCGTCGTCTCGGAGCTCAAGAAGCAGCCCGGCGCGATCCTGTTCATCGACGAGATCCACACCTTGATCGGCGCGGGCGCCGCATCGGGCGGCGTGATGGATGCGTCGAACCTGATCAAGCCCGTGCTCGCGAACGGCGATCTGCGCTGCATCGGCTCGACGACGTATACCGAGTTCCGCAATATCTTCGAGAAGGACCATGCGCTCGCGCGGCGCTTCCAGAAGATCGACGTGCCCGAGCCGTCGGTGGACGAGACGGTCGAGATTCTGCGCGGCCTGAAGTCGCGCTTCGAGGAGCACCACGGCGTCGTCTACGAGGACGAGGCCCTGCGGGCCGCGGCCGAGCTCTCGAGCAAGCACATCAACGACCGGCATCTGCCGGACAAGGCGATCGACGTGATCGACGAGGCGGGCGCGAACTGCCGCCTGCAGCCGGCCGAGTCGCGGCGCATGGTCGTCGACGTCGAGATGATCCAGAACATCGTCGCGAAGATGGCGCGGATTCCGCCGAAGACGGTTTCGGCGTCCGATCGCGATACGCTGCGTAATCTCGAGCGCGATCTGAAGCTCGTGATCTTCGGGCAGGACGAGGCGATCGATGCGCTCGCATCGGCGATCAAGATGTCGCGGTCCGGGCTCGGCGACGAGCGCCGACCGGTCGGCTCGTTCCTGTTCTCGGGCCCGACCGGCGTCGGCAAGACCGAGGTCACGCGGCAGCTCGCGCTGACGATGGGCGTCGAGCTCGTGCGCTTCGACATGTCGGAGTACATGGAGCGGCATACCGTATCGCGGCTGATCGGCGCGCCGCCGGGCTACGTCGGCTTCGATCAGGGCGGGCTGCTGACCGAGGCGATCACGAAGAACCCGCACTGCGTGCTGCTGCTCGACGAGATCGAGAAGGCGCATCCGGAGGTCTTCAACCTGCTGCTGCAGGTCATGGATCACGGCACGTTGACGGACAATAACGGCCGCAAGGCAGATTTCCGCAACGTCACGATCGTGATGACGACGAACGCAGGCGCGCAGGAGATGAGCCGTGCGTCGGTCGGCTTCACTAATCAGGACCACACCTCCGATGCGATGGAGGTGATCAAGCGGATGTTCACGCCGGAGTTCCGCAACCGGCTCGATGCGATCATCCAGTTCCGGCCGCTCGACGAGAAGTCGATCGCGCGAGTCGTCGACAAGCTGATCCTCGAGCTCGAGGCGCAGCTCGACAAGAACGACGTGACGATCGAGCTCGAGCCCGCGGCGCGGACGTGGATCGCGGAGCGGGGCTACGACGAGAAGATGGGCGCTCGGCCGATGGCGCGCGTGATTCAGCAGTACATCAAGCGCCCGCTGGCCGAGGAGCTGCTGTTCGGCAAGCTCGTCGACGGCGGACACGTGCGGGTCGACGTGGCGCCGGACGGCGAGAGTCTCGAGCTGATCACGGAGCCCACGACCCGCGAGCTCGAGCATCTGCAGGACTGAGACAGAACCGTGTCAGGCACGAATTTCCGACGAAAGAGTGTCTGACACGGTTTCTCGGGCCGGGCCCTACCGTGACCCGTTACCGTGACCGGTAGACGATGCGGCCCTTCGTCAGGTCGTACGGCGTCAGCTCTACCGTGACGCGGTCGCCTTTCAGGATGCGAATGTAGTTCTTGCGCATCTTGCCCGAGATGTGCGCAGTGACGATGTGCCCGTTCTCGAGCTCCACCCTAAAGGTCGTATTCGGTAATGTCTCCATTACCGTGCCTTCGATCTGAATTGCGTCTTCTTTTGCCACAAAACAACAAGTTTAGGCCCGAACGGGGCGCAGCATTGTTGCACAACCCCGGCAGAAGCGGCAAACGCCGGATCTACCTGCATCCTTAGACCCGGCCGAGCGGGCTATGACGCCGCAAGCTCGGCGTCCGTGAGCCAGGACTCGAAGTCGTCGGTCCATGATTGCTGCAGGTTCGGTGCCGGGCACCAATCGGCAAGCATACGGAGAAAGCGCTCGCGCGGAACGTCGGTCGCGCCAAGGCTGCGCAGGTGCGCTGACGCAACCTGGCAGTCGATCAGCTCGAACCCCCGCGCCGCGAGATAGCGCACCGTCGCGACGAACGCGGTTTTCGACGCATCGGTGACCCGCGCGAACATCGATTCCCCGAAGAACACTCGGCCGATCGCGACTCCGTAGAGGCCGCCGACGAGCTCGTCATCGCGCCACGCCTCGAACGAGTGCGCCCAGCCGAGCCGGTGCAGCTTGCGGTACGCGATCGACATCTCGTCCGTGATCCACGTGTCGAGCGCATAGCTGCGCGGCGCGGCGCACGCTGCGATGACCTCGGCAAACGCGGTATCCGCCGTCAACGTGAACGGCCGCCGACGCACGACGCGCCGCAGGCTCCTCGATACGCGCAGCTCGGGCGGAAACAGCACCGCGCGAGGGTTCGGACACCACCATAGGATCGGCTGACCGCGCTCGTACCACGGGAAGATGCCGCGCCGATAGGCGGATAGCAGGCGCTCCGGCTTCAGATCGCCGCCGGCGGCCAGGAGGCCGTTCGGCTCTTCCAGCGCTTCGTGCGGCGGCGGGAAGGACTCCGGATCCGTTGCGGACGAAAGCCACCGAATGGCGCTCATTGCTCGTCTAGCGGGCCTCCCGGCGGTACGGCACGTGGTCTTCCAGATAGTCGATGTAAGCATCCACTTGCATCGTTTCGCGAGTCAAGAACTGCTGGACGGCGCGCCGGAAGCGGGGATCCTCGAGGCTATGCCAGGACCAGGTCGCCGTCGGCGTGAACCCCCGGCTGATCTTGTGCTCGCCCTGCGTGCCCGGCTCGAACTTCTCGAGCCCTTCACGGATGCAGTACTCGATGCCCTGGTAATAGCACGCCTCGAAATGCAGGCTGTGAAAGTCGGCGAGGCTGCCCCAGTAGCGCCCGTAGAGCGCGCCGCCGCCGCGGAAGCAGATCGCGGCCGCGATTGGCGTCCGCTCGTACCGCGCGAGCATGATCACGATGTCCTCGGGCATCGTGCGCGCGACCTCCGCGAAGAACTCGCGATTGAGGTACGGCGGACGGCCGCGGCGCAGGAACGTACGCGCGTGGAAGTCGTAGACGGCGTCCCAGTCCTCGACCGATAGCTCGTCGCCGCGGGCCTGCTCGAAACGGATCCCGGCCTCGCCGACCCGGCGCCGCTCGCGCCGCGCCTTCTTGCGCTTCTCGGAGCTGAACGTGCCGAGGAACTCGTCGAAGTCCGCGTATCCGCGGTTGTGCCAGTGGAACTGGCAGCTCTTGCGCGCCAGGTATCCAGCGGACTCGAATGCTTCGCGCTCGGCGTCGGTCGGAAACAGGCAGTGCAAGGACGACGCCCCGAGCTCCTGTCGGATCGCCTCGGCTTCCGCGAGGAGCGCGTCCTCGATCTGGCGGCGGGGCGCGTCGGCGGCGACGAGCAGCCGGCGGCCCGTCGCCGGCGTGAACGGGATCGCCGCGACGAGCTTCGGGTAGTAGCGCCCGCCCGCGCTCTCGTACGCATCGGCCCAGCTCCAGTCGAACACGAATTCCCCGCGCGAGTCGTACTTCACGTACAGCGGCAGCGCGCCGACGAGGCGGCCCGCCGCGCGCGCGGCGACGAACGCGGGCTCCCAGCCGGAGCCCGGGCCGACGCAGCCCGTGCGTTCGAGCGCGACGAGAAACTCGTGACGAAGAAACGGGTTGCCGCCCGAAAGCGCATTCCAGTCGGTGCGCTCTATGCGCTCGACGGAAGCGATGCGCTGCAGCTCTAGATCCATCTATGCAGTCGTCCGATCCGCCCTCGAATCCCGCGGGCGCTAGGTGAGGTCAGGCTTAAGTTTAGCCCGATCGCGTCTCTATCGGCCCGTTTCGCGACATTTCGCGTCGGTTCGGCGAGCCGGCTTTGCTCGCTGACGCACATACGTATAATCAGGCCCTTAAGATCGGAATTTGCGGTAGAACTTGACTAGAGCCAGATCGAGCACGGCGGTGCAGGGGTTCTTCGTGCCTCGGATCAAAGGGTTGAAGGAGTCGGCATTCTGGGTGCTGACGGGCCTCGCCCTCGTGCTGCTGTGGGCGCTCGTCTCGTATGACCCGGCAGATCCCGCGTTTACGGTGCTCGGCGACGATCCGGTGTCGAACCGCATGGGCCCGGCCGGCGCGGTGTTCGCGGACGTCGCGTTCCTGCTGTTCGGCGTTTCGGCCTACCTCTTCCCGATTCTCGTGCTGCTCGCCGGCGTGATGCTGTTCCGCGGCAAGGACCCGAGCGCGCCGAAAAGCTCCGCGTGGTACAAGGTGATCGGCGTCGTGCTGACGGTCGCGACGAGCTCGGGTCTCGCGACGCTGCATTTCGCCGCGCCGAACCTTCAGGAGACGGCCGGCGGCGTCCTCGGGCAGCTCGTCGGCATCGGCCTCGCCAACGCGTTCGGCGTGCTCGGCGCGACGGTGCTGCTGCTCGTGCTGTGGCTCGGCGCCGTCTCGCTCGCGACCGGCGTCTCGTGGCTCGCGGTCATGGACGGCGTCGGGCGCGTCGTGTACGCGGGCCTCGGCGCGGTGAACGAAGCGCTCGCCCGCGTGAAGATCTTCCTCGAGGGCCGCCGCGCGAAGCAGCAGCGCCACGAGGTGATCGAGAAGGCGCGCAGCAAGCCGAAGCCGAAGGTCGTGCCGCGTATCGAGCCGACGATCGGCAAGGTCGAGAAGAGCGTGCGCGTCGAGCGCGAGCGGCAGGTACCGCTGTTCGAGCCGGTCGCCGCCGGGGAGCTGCCGCCGCTGTCGCTGCTCGACGAGCCGCCGCCACGCGAAGGCGGCTACTCGGCCGAGGATCTCGAGAAGATGTCGCGGCTCGTCGAGCTGAAGCTCGCCGACTTCGGCATCCAGGTCGAGGTCGTCGCGGTGCAGCCCGGGCCGGTCGTCACGCGCTTCGAGCTGCAGCCCGCACCGGGCGTGAAGGTCAGCCAGATCACGAACCTGTCGAAGGATCTCGCCCGCTCGCTCGCGACCGTCAGCGTTCGCGTGGTCGAGGTGATTCCCGGCAAGCCGTACGTCGGTCTCGAGATCCCGAACGAGGTCCGAGAGCTCGTCTCGCTCGGCGAGATCATCAAGTCCGAGGCCTACGACGAGCAGAAGAGCCCGTTGACGCTCGCGCTCGGCAAGGACATCGGCGGCCAGCCGGTCGTCGCCGATCTCGCGAAGATGCCGCACCTGCTGATCGCCGGCACGACGGGCTCCGGCAAATCCGTCGGCATCAACGCGATGGTGCTGAGCCTGCTGTACAAGGCGCTGCCCGAGCAGGTGCGTCTGATCATGATCGACCCGAAGATGCTCGAGCTGTCGGTCTACGAAGGCATCCCGCATCTGCTCGCACCGGTCGTCACCGACATGAAGCAGGCGGCGAACGCGCTGCGCTGGTGCGTTGCGGAAATGGAGCGCCGCTATGCGCTGATGGCCGCGCTCGGCGTCCGTAACATCGCCGGCTACAACAAGAAGGTGCAGGAGGCGGCCGCGAAGGGGCAGCCGCTGAAGGACCCGACGTTCAAGAAGGTGCTCGAGGACGACGAGCCGCCGGTGCTCGAGCCGCTGCCATACGTCGTCGTGATCATCGACGAGCTGGCCGACATGATGATGACGGTCGGCAAGAAGGTCGAGGAGCTGATCGCGCGGCTCGCGCAGAAGGCGCGTGCGTCCGGGATGCATATGATCATCGCGACGCAGCGGCCGTCGGTCGACGTCATCACGGGCCTGATCAAGGCGAACATTCCGGCGCGCATCGCGTTCCAGGTGTCGGCGAAGGTCGACTCGCGGACGATCCTCGATCAGATCGGCGCCGAGCACCTGCTCGGCCACGGCGATATGCTGTACCTGCCGGGCGGCACGTCGATTCCGACACGCGTGCACGGCGCATTCGTCTCGGACAACGAAGTGCATCAGGTCGTCCGCGCGCTGCGCGCGTCCGGCGAGCCGGTGTACCTCGACGAGGTGCTCGAAGGGCCGGCCGGTGACGGGGTTCCTGGCGTCGGCGGCGACGCCGGCGGATCATTGGACGGAGAGCAGGATCCCCTTTACGATCAGGCCGTGCGGATCGTCACGGAAACGCGCAAGGCTTCGATCTCGGGTATCCAGCGGCGCCTGAAGATCGGCTATAACCGCGCGGCCAGGTTGGTCGAGACCATGGAGGAGGCCGGCATCGTTGGAGAGTTACAGTCGAATGGCTTCAGGGAGGTCCTTGCTCCGCCCCCGCCGTCGGACTGAGCCGGGCGTCGCTCGCCCGACCGTGCCGATCCTGGCCGCTTTCGCGCTCGTCTTCGCCGTTTCCGCTGCTTCCCAGGAAGAAGCCCGATCGGGCATCTTGCTCGACCGCTTCCTCGACGAGGTTACGACCCTGCGCGCTGACTTCGAGCAGCGGGTCGCGTTGGACGACGACGTCGAGACGCAGTCCGGGTGGCTCGCGCTCGAGCGGCCGAGCCGGTTTCGCTGGCATTACGAGGAGCCGTTCGAGCAGCTGATCGTCGCGGACGGCAAGAACCTGTGGATCCACGACGTCGAGCTCGAGCAAGCGAGCGTGACGCCGCTCGATGACGCGGTCGCGTCGACGCCGGCGATGCTCCTCAGCGGCGACGACGCCGTGCGCGAAGGCTTCACGGTCGTCGACGAGTACGACGATGGCACGCTGTCGTGGCTGCGGCTCGAGCCGAACGTCGCCGGATCGGAGGTGCAGTCCGTGCTGCTCGGCTTCGACGATCTCGTGCCGCGCCGGCTCGAGTTCGTGAACGGCCTCGGGCAGGTGACGGCGATCGTGCTGTCGAACGTCGAGATCAACGTCGAGCTCGACGACGGGCTGTTTCGCTTTGACCGTCCCCGCGGCGTCGATCTGATCGGCCGGCCGGCTCGTTGACGATGGTACCGCTGCGTTATCCGTGGCTGTGGAGGCTTGCCGGCTGGCTGATGATCGCCGGCGTCGTCGTCGGCAGCCTGATGCCCGGCCACGCGATTCCGAAGATGGTCGCGAGTGACAAGCTGATGCATGCCGGCGTCTACTTCCTGCTGATGATCTGGTTCGCGGGTCTGTATCGGCGCAGCCGTCATGCGTTCATCGCGCTCGGACTATTGGCGCTCGGGCTCGGGCTCGACCTGCTCCAGGGCCTGACGTCGACTCGATCGTTCGACCCTGCCGATATCGCCGCGAATGCAGCCGGCATCTTCGCCGCGTTCCTGCTGTCCTACCTGATGCTCGAGGGTTGGTGCCAGAGAATGGAACGCTGGCTCGCGCCGTCCTGACGTTTCGAATCGAGCATCGCGCTCGCGCAGTTCGCCGCGAGCGGAGGCCTCCGGGCCTCGGCTCGTCGTGAACGGCTCTGCGTGACGCGATACTATTTATCGATGCTGGATCCAAAACTTCTCCGTTCTGATCTCGACGGCGTTGCGCGCGCGCTCGCACGCCGCGGGTTCGTGCTCGACCGCGGCCGTTTCACCGAGCTCGAGGCCGAGCGAAAGCGCGTGCAGGTCGAGGTCGAATCGCTGCGCCAGCGGCGCAACGAGCGCTCGAAGGAAATCGGCCGCGCGAAAGCCGCCGGGCAGGACGTCGAGCCGCTGAAGGCCGAGGTCGGGGAGCTCGGGCGCTTGCTCGGCGAAGCGGAGCAGGCCCTCGAGAAGGTCGGCGCCGAGCTCGAAGCGCTTGCGGCCGGCCTGCCGAACGTGCCGCACGACAGCGTGCCCGACGGCGCCGACGAGACGTCGAACGTCGAGGTCCGGCGCCGCGGCGAGCCGCCTCGCTTCGACTTCGAGCCGCAGGATCACGTCGCGATCGGACAGCGGCTCGGGCTCGTCGACTTCGATGCCGCCGCGAAGCTCTCCGGCAGCCGCTTCGTCGTGCTGCGCGGTCCGGTCGCGCGCCTTCATCGGGCGCTTGCGCAGTTCATGCTGGACCTGCACGAGCGCGAGCACGGCTACACGGAGGCGTACGTCCCGTATCTCGTCCGCGACGCCGCGCTGTACGGCACAGGCCAGCTCCCGAAGTTCGCCGAGGATCTGTTTGCCGTCGAGGGCGGCTACCGGCTGATTCCGACGGCCGAGGTGTCGCTGACGAACCTCGTCCGCGACGACATCGTCGATGCGTCCGCGTTGCCGATGAGGCTGATGGCGCACACGCCGTGCTTTCGCTCCGAGGCGGGCTCTCACGGCCAGGACACGCGCGGGATGATCCGGCAGCACCAGTTCGACAAGGTCGAGCTCGTGCACATCGTGCGGCCGGCGGAGTCGTACGACGCGCTCGAGCTGCTGACGTCGCATGCGGAGGCTGTGCTCGAGCGGCTCGGGCTCGCGTATCGGGTCGTCGCGCTGTGCGCCGGGGATCTCGGGTTCTCCGCCGCGAAGACGTACGATCTCGAGGTCTGGCTTCCCGGACAGAACCGGTACCGGGAGATTTCATCGTGCAGTAATTGCGAGGCGTTCCAGGCGCGGCGCATGCAGGCGCGATGGCGGAACCCCGAGACCGGCAAGCCGGAGCTCGTGCATACGCTGAACGGGTCCGGCGTCGCGGTCGGGCGGGCGCTGGTCGCGGTGCTCGAGAATTATCAGCAGGCGGACGGGTCGGTGCGGGTGCCGGAGGTGCTGCAGCCCTATATGGGCGGGCAGACGACGATCTCGCCAGTTTGAGCTTGCGCCCCGTTGGCCGCCTGTTCCGCGCGGTGCTCGAGTCTCGTTTCCGCGCGGTTGGCGGGGCCGCTCACCGCATCGCTCATGCACGGGGGCGGTCTCAGGGTGGCGGGCGCTGTGCGATCACACCGTCTTGGGGACCGCCGTGAACCCGTCCATGGGGGCTGCGGGCGCGGCATCCCTGCCGCGCACGCTCCCCAAGACGGTGTGATCGCACAGCACCCCCTTGGCGCCGGCGCGCGTGCATGAGCGATGCGACGAGCGGCTCGCGGGCCGTGATGACGGCGGGTGTCGCGATGTTGTGTGCCGCGTCCGAGCGGCTTCATGAGCTTGTCGGCAGGTGGCCGGCCTGATTCCGCAACGCCACTGGCGCGCCAATGACGCCTGATCCGTTAGCGTCGCCAATGCGTCCACGCGTCAGCGGTTGCTGTAGGAGCTCAGCGACCGGAACGCGTGTCGCGCAACGACCCGCCGACGCAGCGACGCCTCGTCGCCGCCTTCATGAACGCCGCATGAGCCAAAGAAGGGCGCTGTGTGAAGCGGCCGTGTTGGGGAGCGTGCGCGGCACGGAAGCCGCGCACGCAGCCCCCATGGACGGGTTCACGGCGGTCCCCAACCCGGCCGCTTCACGCAGCGCCCGCCCGCGCCATCGCCTCCGTTCATGAAGGCGGCGGTGAGGCGTCGCGAAAACGTAGGGAAGCGGCGAGCCCGCAACCGCGCTACTTCGCGAGCGGATTAGGCCGCATCTGGAAATGCACCACCAGCGGCTTCGTCCCCTTGCCGCCTTCCATCAGCCACGGCGTCCTATCGCCGCTCGGCACCCATAGCCCGCGGCCTTTCCACCCCGCATCCGGATCGTCGATGCGGCCGTCGAAGCCCTTCGTGTAGAAGCCGAGCGGGTAGGGGACACGCAACGTCACGAACTCCCCGTCGACGAGCGCGTGCACGCCGTCGAACAGATTGCCGGTCGCGATCGGCACGTTCGCGCCGAGGCCGAGCGTGTTGTGCTGATCGACCCACGTGTAATAGCTCGACTCGACGCTCGGCCCGGGCAACCCCTCGAACGCCGGCCCCGGGAACCGATAAAACGACCAGCCTTCCGGGCAATGGTCCCCGGTCGCTTCCGGGCCGTTCAGCGGACCTTCGCACTTGCTCCGGTCGAACGAGCCGAGGTGTCCGCTGCCGAGCGAAACCCATACGACGCCGTTGCGGTCGATGTCCGCGCCGCGCACGCCGAACCCCGGCAGCGGCGGGGTGTAAATTTCCGCGAGCGCGGTCTCGGGCGGGTTCGGGCCCGGATCGAGACGGATGATCGCGCCGGGGTACCCGATGCTCGACCCCCAGACGGAGCCGTCGACCGGGCTCGGCATGACCGCGTAGAACCCGTTCGCGATACGTTTGTCCTTCTCGGGATCGATCGGCTCGTCCGGCTCGACGTAGTCGTCCCGCCGGCCGTTGCCGTTCGTGTCGAGCACGAGCGCGGTCCAGCCCTGCGCGAGCGCCGCGTCGCCGGTCTCGTCGAAGACGCGGGTATTCAGCCAGCCGACGACTTGACCGCCGCCGCTCGTCCAGAGCGTGTGATCCTCGTCCTCGGCGAACTGCAGATGGTGCGTCGAGAAGCAGGTGTCTATGAATGTGTATTCCCCGGTGTCCGGCTCATAGACGGCGAGGTGCCGTCCGGTGCGCTCCGTCGGAAACAGCTTCGCCGACGGATGATCGGAGCCCTCCCGGCAGAAGGCCGGGTTCTCGGGCCCGCGGATCCGTGCCGTGTACCAGACGCGGCCGAGGTGATCGAACATCGGGTTATGCGCGTTCGCGCGGCTGTCCCAGATGATCTCATTATCCCAGTAGGGGGAAGGTGCCGTAGGCGGCGTTTCTGCGGTCGACGGCGTATCGGGGTCGCGCACCGGCGCATGAAAGCTCGTCGCGACGTTCGCGACGGGGTCGAGGATCGGGAATTCGTCCGTGCTGAGCTCGGGAGCGCCGTAGAGCTTGCCGTACGCATTGACGGTCGGGTTGCGACGGTCCGTCGACGAGAGGTCGTGCATATAGACCTTCTCGTTCGCCCAGTCCCGGATCGTGACGACGACGTTGCGCTCGGGCCCGCGCGGGCGAACCGGCCGCGTCTTCGGCAGCTCGCCGTCTGCGATACGATCGGTCCAGTCCGCGAGATAGCGCAGCGGCAGGCCGGCGAGCTGCCCGCCGGCGATCGCGATCATCTGCGAGCCCGCCTGGCCGGAGCGGAGGCGGCGCGTCCAGGCTTCGACGGAATCCTCGAACTGGCCGAGCGAAGCCGGGATCGTTCGCGTCGACTTCTGCCCGAGCTGATGGCAGCCGATGCAGCCGAGGTTCTTCATCGTCGCGAGATACTGGTTCAGCCCGCCCGGCACGGCCTCGAGCTCCGCCGGGGTTGGCAGCTTCATCATCGAGTACCAGTACGCGGCGGGATACGTCTCGGCGGCGACGGCCGGATCCGCGGCCGGCACGGCCGTCAGCGCGATGCGCTCGCCGGGCCGGGCGGCGACACGCTGCGAGTCGACGAGGCCGTAGCCGCGAACCCAGACGTTGTACGCCGCGGGCGGCAGGTCCGGGACGACGAACCGGCCCTGGTCGTCCGTGACGACGATGCGAATGAAGCGCGTGTCAAAATCGGACGTCTCGGCGATGACCCAGACACCGGCCTCCGGACCGTTGCGGCTCATGACGACGCCGCCGATGTCGTCGTCGTCGATCGCGATGTCGGCGCTCGTCTGTGCGACCGCGGTCGCCGAGAGCGAAACGAGAACGGCCGCGACAGCGGGTGCGACGGCAGCGGCGCGCGTTCGCCGTCCGCCCGCGCGCCGGTCGAAGTCTTCCGGAGTGATCATCGGGGCTCCTCGATCCAGAGTCGGTCCCCAGTAGATCGGAACACATTCGAGTGCGCAAGGGACTTGCATTTGTGTCTCTCGGACGGCGAGCTATACTCGCCGGGAACCGGTGACGAAGGACGCTAGAGGGGAGCGCATACTCGCACGTGCGGCCCGGCATCGTACGAGTATCGTCGCCGAGCGCGCCGCGGTCTTTGCCGACGCGTCGATCTCCGTGCTGCTGTTCCTCCCGAGCTCGGCGTCACCGTTCACCGTTGCCGATCGCGAAGTAGTGCAGTCAGAAGCGGAGGCGATACCGAGTGCTGAGCACACTTTCCACGCCGCATCGGCTCAGCGCGCTGCATGAACGGCTTTTCCACGACGCGATCGACCCGATCGTCATCGAAGACCTCGACGGGCGCATCGTCGACGTCAACGCCGCCGCCGTCGAAGCGTTCGGCTGGTCCCGCGAGGAGCTGATCGGCCGGCCGTACACAGTGCTCGTGCCGCGCGAGCTGTGCTCGGAAGAAGCGACACTGCGCCGACGCTGCGCAGCCGGCTCGCAGACCCGCAGGGTGCGCGGCATGCGCGTCGGCAAGGACGGCGTGCCGTTCGAGGTCTCGCTCTCTTTGTCGCTGCTGCGCTCGGACGACGAGTCGATGAACGCGATCGCCGCGGTCTGCTACCTGTCGCCGGCATGGCAGACGGGGTCGCCCGCTTATCCGCTCGCCGTCGATCCGAAGCTTGCCGCGCTGTCCGTATGGGCGGAGGCGACCGGCACCGGCGTTTTCGACATCGACCTGATCTCCGGGCGCGTGTACTGGTCGCCGGAGCTCGTCGCGCTGCTCGGCCTGCCGCCGGAAGCGGCCGGCGCGCACCGCCAGAGCGATGTGCCCGATCACGTGCATCCGGACGATCGGGCGCGAGTCGAGGCCGCAATCCGCCGCTCCCACAACCCGAACGGCGACGGCATGTTCGAAACCGAGCATCGCGTGGTGCGTGCGGACGGCGAGGTGCGCTGGTTCCTCGTCCGCGGCCGCACGTTGTTCGAAGGCCACGGACGGGACCGGCGCCCCGTGCGCGCGATCGGCATCGGCTACGACGTGACGGCCCGCAAAGCGGCCGAGGAAACGCGTCTCAAGGCGCTGATCGACGTCTCGTCGCACCGGGCGTGGGCCTGCGACGCGGAGGGCAGGCAATTCGAGGATTCGCCGTCCTGGCGCAAGCTGACGGGACAATCCCCTTACGTCTGGAAGCGGGCGGGCTGGCTCGGCGCCGTGCACCCGATGGAGCGCGACGCGGCCGCGGCTTCGTGGCGCGAGGCCGTTACGCGGCGCGCGAGCTACGACCGCGAGTGGCACGTGATCGATGCCGACGGCGAGACGCGCCATATCCGCATCCGCGCGCTTCCGCTCGTGAACGACGACGACACCGTGCGCGGCTGGGCCGGTATCGGCGAGGACATCACCGACACGAAGCGTGCGGAGCTCGAAGCCGAGCGCGCGAGGGAGCGGGAGCGCGAAGCGAACGCGCTGCTCGACGCGATCTTCGCGGCCGCTCCGATCGGCCTCGGGTTCTGGGATCGGGACCTGCGCTTTCGCCGGATCAACGAGCGGCTCGCCGAGATGCACGGCATCTCGGCTGCGGAGCACGAGGGCAAACGTCTCGACGAGCTGCTACCCGACATCGAGGCGCCCGAGGAGCTGTACCTCAAATGGCGCGAGGTGCTCGCGACTGGCGAGCCGTGGCTCGGCGTCGAGGTGCACGGCGAGACGCCCGCGCGTCCTGGTCAGCAGCGCACGTGGAAGGAAGATTTCTTTCCGGTCCGCGTTTACGGCGAGATCGTCGGCGTCGCGGCCGTCGTGCAAGAGATCACGGAGCGGCGGCTCGCCGAGGCGCAGCTTCGCGAGAGCGAGGCCCGCTTCCGTCAGCTCGCGGACAACGCGCCGTTCATGATCTGGGTCACGGCGCCCGATGGCGGGTGCATCTTCCTGTCGCGAAGCTGGTACGAGTTCACCGGAGGCTCGCCGTCGGAGAGCCTCGGCACGGGCTGGCTCGACGCCGTCCATCCCGACGATCGTGCCGAGTTCGACTCGGCGTTCCACGACGCGCAGGAACGTCTCGAGCCATTCCGAATCGAGTTCAGGATGAGGCGGCACGACGGCGAGTATCGATGGGTGCTGCAGGCCGCCGCGCCGCGATTCAGTCCGGGCAGCAAGTTCAAGGGCTATATCGGCTCGATCATTGACATTACCGAGCGCAAGCTCGCCGAGCAGGCGCTCGAGCTTTCGGATCGGCGCAAGGACGAGTTTCTCGCGATGCTCGCGCACGAGCTGCGGAATCCGCTCGCGTCGCTGATGACGGCCTCCGAGCTGCTCGGACACCTGCCGCACGACGAGACGCTCGACGAGCTGCGTCGGATGATCCAGCGGCAGCTGAATCACTTGACGCGTCTCGTCGACGATCTGCTCGACACGTCGCGGATCACGACCGGGCGGATCATCCTGCAGCGGCGCCGCGTCGATCTGCGCAGCATCGTGCGTCATTCCGTCGAGACGTGCCGTCCGCTGATCGAGTCGCGCGCGCACGAGGTCGTGTCGGTCGAGCCGAAGGAGGCGGTGATCGTCGATGCGGACCCCGTCCGGCTCGCGCAGGTCGTGACGAATCTGCTGAACAACGCCGCGAAGTTCACGCCGCCGTCCGGTCGCATCGAGCTGCGCATCGAGGTGCAGGATGCCGACGCGGTCGTCATCGTGCGCGACAGCGGCGTCGGCATAGCGCCGGATTCGCTGCCGCATTTGTTCGATCGGCAGAAGCGGGTCGACGAGCCGCGCGAGGACGGCGGGCTCGGCCTCGGGCTGTCGCTCGTGAAGCGCCTCGTCGAGCTTCACGACGGCACCGTCGAGGCGCAGAGCGAAGGCCTCGATCGCGGTGCGACGTTCATCGTGCGTTTGCCCGTTGTGAAGGACGCTACAGCCGCACCGCTCGAGCCGCCGCGGGCCGCAGCGGACGCGCCGCCGCGCCGCATCCTGATCGTCGACGATAACGACGACGCGGCGTCGAGCCTTGCGCTGCTGCTGTCGTCGGCGGGGCACGAGGTCCGCGACGTTCGCGATGCCCGCTCGGCGCTCGAGGTCGCGCGCGAGTTCGAGCCGAACGTCGTCCTGCTCGACATCGGCCTGCCGGACATGGACGGGTGGGAGCTCGCACGCAAGCTGCGCGCGGCGAACATCGTTCCGGACCTGAAGCTGATCGCGATCAGCGGCTACGGCCAGAAGGCCGATCGCCGCCGCTCCCGCGACGCGGGCATCGATCACCACCTGACGAAGCCGGTCGACTACGCGGCGATCGCCGCCTGCCTGTAGGGAAATTCGTGCCAGGCACGAATTTCCCGATGAAAGTTCGTGCCTGGCACTACGCCTCGAGCGCGGGCTCCGCGCCGACATCTTCTTGCCCGAACTGAAGCTCCGCGAGGCGCGCATAGAGCGGGCTGATGTCGAGCAGCTCCGCGTGCGAGCCGATCGCCGCGATCCGACCTCGATCCATCACGACGATCCGATCGGCCTTGCGCACGGTCGCGAGACGGTGCGCGATCACGATCGTCGTCCGGTGCTCCATCAGCCGCGCGAGCGCCTGCTGCACGACCCGCTCGCTTTCCGCATCGAGCGCACTCGTCGCCTCGTCGAGCAGCAGGATCGGCGGATCCTTGAGCAGCGCGCGGGCGATCGCAATGCGTTGCCGCTGCCCGCCCGACAGCCGCGTGCCGCGCTCGCCGAGGAACGTGTCGTAGCCCTGCGGCAATGCGCGGATGAAGTCGTCGGCCGCGGCGGCGCGCGCTGCGGCTTCGATCTCCCGATCGCTCGCGTCTGGGCGTCCATAGCGAATGTTCTCGCGCGCCGTCGCGCCGAACAGCACGGTGTCCTGCGGCACGAGACCGATGCGTTGCCGCACGTCCTCCGGGCTCGCCTCGGCGATGTCGACGCCGTCGATCAGAATGCGGCCCGCGCTCGGATCGTAGTAGCGCAGCAGGAGCTGAAACACCGTGCTCTTGCCCGCGCCCGACGGCCCGACGAACGCAACCGTCTCGCCGGGTGCGACGGATAGCGTGAAGTCGTCGAGCGCCGCCGACTCGGGCCGCGATGGGTAGCGAAAGCTGACGTGCTCGAAATCGATCCGCCCGCGACCGGGCGACGGCAGCGGACGCGGGTTCGGCGGCGTGCGAATCATCGGCCGCGCGTCCTTCAGCTCGACGAGCCGCTCCATCGCACCGGCCGCGCGCTGCACCTCGCTCCACATCTCGCTCAGCGACGCGGCGGAGATGCCGAGATAGCCCGCATAGAGCAGGAACTGACTCAGCTCTCCGAAGGAAATCCTGCCGCTCACGACCTGATGCGCGCCGATCCACAGCACGAGCGTGATCGCGCCGAACACGAGCATCGTTGCGATCGCAGTCAGCAGCGCGCGGACGCGGATGCGCCGGATCGCGACGGCGAACGAATGCTCGACCGCATCCGTGAAGCGGCGCGTCTGCAGATTCTCGAGCGTGAAGGCTTGCACGGTCTGCACCGCGTTGATGGTCTCGCCCGCGAGGGCGCTCGCGTCCGCGATCCGGTCCTGCGAGTCGCGCGAGAGCGTCCGCACCCGGCGGCCGAGGACGATCAGCGGCGCGACGACGACCGGCATCAGCAGCACGATCATCGCGGTCAGCAGCGGACTCGTCAGGATCAGCATCACGAGCGAGCCGGCGAGCGTCACCGCCGAGCGCAAGGTGATCGAGATGCCGACGCCGGCGATCGACTGCACGAGCGTCGTGTCCGCGGTCAGACGGGACAGGACCTCGCCCGTGCGCGTGACCTCGAAGAACGTCGGGTCCATGCGAATCACGTGGGAGTACACTTGCGAGCGCAGGTCGGCCACGACGCGCTCGCCGAGCCACGTGATGAGGTAATAACGCAGCGCTGCGAACACGCCGAACGCGGCGGCCGCCGCGATGAACGCGATGAAATAGCGGTCGATCGTCGCCGTGTCGCGGACGACGAGGCCCTCGTCGATCAAAAAGCGCAGCGCGATCGGCAGCGCGAGCTGCGCGGCCGCGGCGATGAACAGCGCGGCGAGCGCGCCCGCAAGCACGTGGGCGTGCGGTGCGAGCAGCGCCGGGAGCGCGCGCAGCGGCTTCAGCGATTTGCCCTTGGGGCGCTCCGCGGTGGTAACGGCCATCCGTGCAGCGTAACGTGAATTCGCGCCGGCCGCGCCTCGGCGGACGGTCGGCGGGTCGAGCCGGTAGGGAGGCGGTATGGGTCACGATAAGCGTTTGCCGGGCAGGGTCCGGGCGCGTTCGCGCCGGCCCGAGATCGCTCCGATCCTCGAGCCCGAATCGATCGCGCTGATCGGCGCGAGCGAGCGGCCCGGCGCGCTCGGCACGGTCGTGATGAAGAATCTCGTCGACGCCGGGTTCGAAGGCGACCTCTATCCCGTCAATCCGAAGCACGAGCGCGTGCAGGGCAGGCCGTGCCACGCCCGGATCACGGACATCGGCCGGTCGGTCGATCTCGCCGTGATCGTCGCGCCGGCGCGCGCCGTGCCGCAAGTTCTGCGCGAATGCGGCGAAGCGGGTGTTCCCGCGGCCGTGATCCTGTCCGGCGGCTTTCGCGAGACCGGCGCAACGGGCCGCGCGCTCGAGGATGAGGTGCTGTCGATCGCGCGCGAGCACGGTATTCGCTTCATCGGGCCGAACTGCCTCGGCGTGCTGCGGCCCGCAGCTAAGCTGAACGCGAGCTTCAGCCAGGCGATGGCGAAGCGCGGCCGGGTCGCGCTCGTGTCGCAGTCGGGCGCGGTCTGCACCGCGCTGCTCGACTGGGCGAGCGCGCGCGACATCGGCTTCTCGAACGTGATCTCGACGGGCATCGGCGCCGACGTCGACTTCGGCGAGATCCTCGATTACCTGCTGCTCGACTCGGAGACGCGCGCGATCATGCTGTACATAGAAGGCGTGCATGACGCGCGGCGGTTCCTGAGCGCGCTGCGGGCCGTATCGCGCGCGAAGCCGATCGTCGTGATGAAGGTCGGGAGGCATTCGACCGGCAGCCGTGCCGCGATCTCGCACACCGGCGCGCTGGTCGGCGCGGACGACGTGTTCGAGGCCGCGCTCGAGCGTGCGGGCGTCGTCCGCGTGCGCGAGTACGCGGATTTCTTCGCCGTCGCCGAGACGTTGCACGTCGGGCTCTCTACCGCAGGGCCGTCGCTCGCGATCGTCACGAACGGCGGCGGCCCCGCCGTGATGGCTGCGGATGCGATCGCCGATAAGGGCCTCGAGCTCGCGACGCTCGGCCCGGCGAGCATCGCGGAGCTCGACCGGCGGCTGCCTGCGGCCTGGTCCGGCGGCAACCCGATCGACGTGCTCGGCGACGCGGACGCGGAGCGTTACGCGGCCGCGGTGCGCGTCGCGGCCGCCGACCCGGCCGTCCACACCGTGCTCGCGATTCTGATTCCGACCGCGTTGACGGACCCGACGGCCGTCGCCGCCGGCGTGATCGACGCGGCCCGGCACGCGAAGAAGCCGGTGCTCGCGTGCTGGATCGGGGATGCGACGATGCGCTCGGCGTGGGCGCTGTTTCGCGCCGCGCGGATTCCGGTCTTCCGCACGCCGGAGGACGCGATCGAAGCGTTCGCCGCGATGGCGGCGCATCGGCGCAACCAGGAGGAGCTCCTGCAGGTGCCGGAGCCGCTCCGCAAGCTCGACCCACCGGACACGGCAGCCGCGAGGCAGATCGTCGAGCGCGCTCTCGGCGCCGGCCGCAGGGTGCTCGATCCGATCGAGTCGAAGGCCGTTCTTGCCGCGTTCCATGTCCCGGTGCTGCCGACCGCGCGCGCGGCGAGCGCGGACGAGGCCGCGGAGCGTGCGCGGGAGCTCGGCTTCCCGGTCGTGATGAAGCTGCTGTCGCCCGACATCACGCACAAGACGGACGTCGGCGGCGTACGGCTCAACATCGTATCTGAAGCGGAGGCCCGCGACGCGTACGACGCGATCATGGCAGCCGCGTCCGCGGCGCGTCCGGACGCGCGACTCGACGGCGTGCTGCTCGAGCCGATGCATGCGCCGCACCGGGGCCGCGAGCTGATGCTCGGCGTATCGACCGACGCCGTGTTCGGACCGGTCGTCAGCGTCGGCCTCGGCGGCACCCTGGTCGAGGTCATCGCCGATCGCGCGGTCGGTCTGCCGCCGCTGAACCGTCTGCTCGTCGACCGCATGATCGAGCGGACGCGCGCGGCGAAGTCGCTCGGCGCGTTCCGCGGCGCACCGCCCGCGAACCGGGAAGCGCTCGTCGATGCGGTGCTGCGGGTCTCGGAGATGGTCTCGCAGCTCCCATGGTTAGACGAGCTCGATATCAATCCGTTGGTCGCCGATGCCGACGGAGTCGTGGCGATCGACGCACGCATCGTGCTGCGCGACGCGCCGGCGGATGAGCGGCCGTACGCGCACATGGCGATCCATCCGTACCCGAGCGATCTCGAGCGCCGTTACGTGCTGCGCGACGGCACGCCGCTCGTGATCCGGCCGATCCGGCCCGAGGATGCGCGGCTCGAGCAGCGTTTCGTCGCGCAGCTGTCCGAGCGTTCGCGCTATCTCCGCTTCATGTACGTGCTGAACGAGCTGACGCCGGAGATGCTGTCCCGCTTCACGCAGATCGACTACGACCGCGAGATGGCGCTGATCGCCGTCGCGGACGACGAGCACGGCGCCGAGCAGGTCGGCGTTGCGCGCTACATCGTCGACGCGGACGGACGCGAGTGCGAGTTCGCCGTGGTCGTCGCGGACCGCTGGCAGGGGCGGGGCGTCGCGACGCGCCTGCTGCGCGATCTGATCGCCGTCGCGCGCGACCGTCGGCTCGAGCGCATGAACGGCGTCGTGCTGCGCGAGAACGTCAATATGCTCGCGCTCGCCCGCGACCTCGGCTTCGAGCAGCGCGTACACCCGGACGACGTCAAGCTCGCGCTGATCAGCCTCGCGCTGTAGGCTATCCGCGTGACTGGACGGGTCATTTCGCCCGCGTCGTGGCGGCGCGGTGCGATCGCCCGGCCCCGGTCCCGTCGGTGCGCCGGCCGCCGGCCGGTCGCCCGCCGCGGGACCGCTACGGATCGGGACAAGAGGAGGAGAAACACATGCGCCGATGGGTCATATCGGGCCTGCTCGTTCCGCTCGCCTTCCTGGCGACGCAGGCTTCCGCTCATCACTCGTTCGCCGCGGAGTTCGACGCCGACAAGCCGATCGAGCTCGACGGCATCGTCACTAAAGTCGAATGGACGAATCCGCATGTCTGGATCTACTTCAACGTGCGCGATGCCGACAGCGGGGAGGTCACGAACTGGGGCGCGGAGCTCGGCCCGCCGCACCAGCTTCAGCGTCGCGGCTGGCGGCGCAACACGCTCGAGATCGGCACCGCGATCACCGTCGACGGCTTCCTCGCGCGGAACGGCATGCCGCGGATGAATGCGCGCAGCATCACCGTGCAGGCCACCGGCGAGACGCTCGGTACCGGGACGAGCCAGCTGCAGGGCAATTGAGCCGCAGGCGCTGCACTCTGCGCTTCGAGCCCCTGCGGGCGCGGCCGCGAGGCCGAGTCGGTCTCGCGGGCGGGCGCCGATGCGCCGCCAGCGGGGGTGGCTGGACCACTCCTTCCGCCACGCGCCTTGACCCGGTCACGGTCGGGGCCGCTACAATCGCGCGACGACGAAGAAGTGCGACCGCTGCGCTACGCGCTGAAGCGATCGGATCAGAACCCCAGACCAGGGTCGTTTTCACGACGAGGATCTTTTCGATGACGGACCTCTTCCGCTCGCGGACGCCGCGAGGACTCTTCCGCATGGCCATCGCCGCCGCGGCCGCTGCCGTGTCGGCGCTGGCGTTCGCTCAACCCCCGCGCCTACCGGACGGCTACATTTCCGGCGTCGTCGAGAGCGCGAACGGCCCCGAGGCGGGCGTATGGGTCATCGCCGAGACGACGGAGCTCAAGACCCCGTTCGCGAAGATCGTCGTAACGGACGACGATGGCCGCTACGTGCTGCCGGAGATGCCGGAAGCCACGTATCGAGTCTGGGTTCGCGGTTACGGTCTCGTGGACTCCGAGCCGGTCGAGGGACGCCCCGGCGACCACGAGCTCGCGCTCGAAGCGGTCGTCGCCGAGACGCCGCAGCAGGCGGCGCAGGTCTATCCGGGCGATTCGTGGCTGTCGCTGCTCGAGCTGCCGGGCGAGGACGAGTTTCCCGGCACCGGGCCGAGCGGCAACGGAATCTCCCCTTCGATGCAGGAGCGCGGGCAGTGGCTCCACAACTTGAAGAGCACCTGCAACTTCTGTCACCAGCTCGGCAACGAGATCACGCGAAGGCTCGATCACATGGATCACCTCGGGTTCTCGTCACACGAGGAAGCGTGGATCTATCGTACGCAGCTCGGCGTGCGCGGCGGGCAGATGGCAGGCGGTTTCGCGCAGTTCGGGCAGGAGCGGGCCTCGAAGTTCTTCGCCGACTGGACCCGGCGCATCGCCGCCGGCGACGTCCCCGAGCAGCCGCCGCGTCCGCAGGGCGTCGAGCGCAATGTCGTGATCACGCTGTGGGATTGGGGCGTCGAGACGTCGTTCATGCACGATGAGATCGCGACCGACAAGCGCGATCCGACCGTGAATGCGTATGGGCCGATCTATGCGGTCTCGTCGGGCCACGGCAAGGTCACCGTGCTCGACCCGCTAGAGCACCTGACGTACGAGCTGACGATCCCGACGCGCGAGGATCCGCGCGTCGTCTCGTCGCGCTTTCCGCCTCCCGGTCAGCCGTCGAACTTCTGGGGCAACCAGCACCTGTGGGGCCTCGAGAATCCGGCCGATCCGCATAACCCGATGATGGACCACAAGGGCCGCTTGTGGATGACGTCGAAGATCCGCAACGAGCAGCCCGAGTGGTGCCGCCGCGGGTCGGACAACAAGTTCGCGCAGTACTATCCGCTGAATTTCAGCAACCGGCAGGCGTCGTACTACGACCCCGCGACCGGCGAGTTCGTGTTGATCGACACGTGCTTCGCGACGCATCACCTGCAGTTCGACAACGACCCGGACCACACCTTGTACTTCAACGAGCTGCTCGGTCCGATCGTCGGCTGGATCAACACGCGCCTGTTCGACCTGACGCGTGATGAGCAGGCGTCGCAGGGCTGGTGCCCGCAGATCCTCGATACGAACGGCGATGGGCGGATCACGCGGCCGTGGAACACGGCGGACGGCGAGTTCGATCCGAGCCGCGACACCGAGGTGCGCTACAACCTGTACTCCGTGATCCCGAGCCCGGTCGACGGCTCGGTCTGGGGCGCGTCGGAGGAGTATCCGGGCTACATCGTCCGGGTCGATCGCGGCGACAACCCGCCCGAGACCTGCATCGCGGAGCTGTACAAGGTTCCGGAGGGCGGCATCGATCCGCGCGGCATCGACATCGATACGAACGGCGTCGTGTGGACGGCGCTCGCGGCGAGCAGTCACCTCGCGAGCTTCGATCGCTCGAAGTGCAGCGTGCTGAACGGACCGGAGACGGTCAACGGCGAGCATTGCCCCGAGGGCTGGACGCTTTACCAGACGCCCGGCCCGAAATACAGCAATGCCGATATCCCGACCGACTTCCACTATTACAACTGGGTCGATCAACACAACATCTCGGGCCTCGGCGAGAACACGCCGTTCGCGACCGGGTCGAACTCGGACGCGCTGCTCGCGCTCGACCCGGAGACCGGCGAGTGGCTGACGTTCCGCGTGCCGTATCCGCTCGGCTTCTATCAGCGCGGCATGGACGGTCGCATCGACGACCCGACGGCCGGCTGGAAGGGACGTGCGCTCTACGCGAACTACGGCACGCACCTCGTCTGGCACATCGAGGGCGGCAAGGGCACGAAGGGCAAGCTCGTCAAGATGCAGATCCGCCCGGATCCGCTCGCGCACTGACGCGCCAAGGCGGCACGCGGCCGGCGACTTCTGCGCCGGCCGCGTCCGCGATTCCGCGATCTCGTTCCGAAACTACTCCCCCCCCTCGCATCTTCCTTCCCGGAAATGCTGCAGCGCCGGCCGAAGCTGCGCTAAGCTCTCCTCTCCAGCCCCGAGTCGCCGCGAGTCGTCCCGAAGAATCGTCTGCGGGCGTACCTATGGCGGCCTCGAAAACGACGTGCTTGACTCGCCCGAGTCGGCCGGCGCGGAGTCGAGACGATGGATGCGGTGCTCCTCGCAAGAATCCAGTTTGCGTTCACCGTCACGTTTCACATCCTGTTCCCCGCGTTCACGATCGGGCTTGCGAGCTGGCTCGCGATGCTCGAGTTCTTGTGGCTGCGCACCGGTAAGCCCGCCTACGAGAGCCTGTATCGGTTCTGGGTGAAGATCTTCGCCGTGTCGTTCGGGCTCGGCGTCGTGTCCGGCATCGTGATGAGCTTCCAGTTCGGCACGAACTGGAGCGCGTTCACCGAGGCTTCCGCGAACGTGATCGGGCCGCTGCTCGGCTACGAGGTGCTGACCGCGTTTTTTCTCGAGGCGACATTCCTCGGCATCATGCTGTTCGGTCTCGGCCGCGTGCCGCGTGCGGTGCACTTCTTCGCGACGTGCATGGTCGCGTTCGGCACGTTGCTGTCCGCGTTCTGGATCCTGTCTGCGAACAGCTGGATGCACACGCCGGCCGGTTACGTCTACGAGAACGGCGTGTTCTATCCGGACAGCTGGCTCGCGATCATCTTCAACCCGTCGTTTCCGTATCGTCTCGCGCACATGGTCGCCGCGGCCTACCTGACGACGTGCTTCATCGTCGCCGGCGTCGCCGCGACCTACCTGCTGCAGGGCCGGTTCCCGCGCAGGGCCGGGCTCACGCTCAGGCTTGCGGTGATCTTCGCGAGCATCGTCGTCCCACTGCAGATCGTCATCGGGGATCTGCACGGGCTCAACACCCAGGAGCACCAGCCGATCAAGGTAGCCGCGATGGAGGGCAACTGGGAGTCGCGCACGAATGCGCCGCTGCTGCTCTTCGCGATTCCGGACCAGGAAGCCGAGCGCAATCACCTCGAGATCGGTATCCCGGGCCTTGCGAGCTTCATCCTGCAGCACGACTTCGACGGCCGCATCGCTGGCCTCACGGATGTCCCGGCCGATGAGCGTCCGCCGGTCGCGTGGGTGTTCTTCTCGTTCCGCGTTATGGTCGGGCTCGGGCTCGTGATGCTGTTCGCGGCGTGGGCCGGGCTCTATCACTTGTGGAGAGGTACGCTCGAGCAGACCCGCTGGCTGCTCAAGCTGTTTCGCTGGTCGACGCCTGCAGGGCTCGTCGCGCTGCTCGCAGGCTGGTTCGTGACGGAGATCGGCCGGCAGCCGTACCTGATCTACGGGATGATGCGCACGTCCGAAGGCATCTCGCCGGTACCGGGCGCGAGCGTCGGCACATCGCTCGCGCTGTTCGTCCTCGTGTACGGGGTCGTGTTCGGCGCCGGCCTGTACTACGTCCTCAAGCTGATCAAGCATGGCCCGATCGAGGTCGAGCGGCCGGCGAAAGAGGGCGCGGCTACGGTGCGGCGACCGCTATCCGTGCCCGCGGACACTATCGAGGATCCGACCTGATGGAAGGGGAGTGGCTGCCGCTCGTTTGGTTGCTGCTGATCGCGTTCGCGATTTTCATGTACGTGCTGCTCGACGGGTTCGTGCTCGGCATCGGCATCCTGTTCCAGTTCGCGCCGGCGGATCACGATCGTGACACGATGATGATGTCCGTCGCGCCAATCTGGGACGGCAACGAGACGTGGCTCGTCCTCGGCGTCGGCGGTCTGCTCGCAGTGTTTCCGATCGCTTACGCGATCGTGCTGCCGGCGCTCTATCTGCCGTTCATCTTCATGCTGCTCGGCTTGATCTTCCGCGGCATAGCATTCGAGTTCCGCTTCAAGGCCGACAAGAGCCGGCGGATCTGGGATCGGTCGTTTCAGATCGGCTCGATCGTCGCGGCCTTCTTTCAAGGGGTCGTGCTCGGTGCGTTCGTCCGCGGCTTCGAGATCGAGGACGGCGCGTTCGTCGGCAGCACGCTCGACTGGCTGACGCCGTTCAGCTTCGTCGTCGGCGTATCGCTCGTGCTCGGCTACGCGCTCCTCGGCAGCACGTGGCTGATCATCAAGGCGCCGGGAGAGCTCGAGGACTGGGCGCGCCGAACGTCCGTGCGGCTCCTGTTCGCGGTGCTCGCCGCGATCGCGGCGATCAGCCTATGGGTCGCGTTCCTCAACGAGACGATTCAGGCGCGGTGGTTCTCGCTGCCGAACTTCTACGTGCTGTCGCAGGTGCCGCTGCTGACGCTGGTGACGGGCTTTCTGCTGTGGTATGCGACGCGAAAGGGCTATCGGGCGGCGCCGTTCGCGCTGACGATGGTGCTCTTCACGCTAGGCTATCTCGGCCTTGCGATCAGCCTGTGGCCGAATATCGTGCCGCATGAGATCTCGTATATCGACGCCGCCGCCCATCCCGACACGCAGCTGTTCGTGCTGATCGGCGCGATCATCACGCTGCCCGCAATCTTCTTCTATACGACCTACTCGTACTACGTTTTCAGGGGCAAAGTCGGGCGCGACCTTTCTTATTGAGCCGTTCTATCGATCTTCCGCCTTGACAGGCCGGAAGCACTGCGCAGAACATGCGCAGAGCGTGCGACGCGACATCTCGAGAAAAAGGGCGTCGACGCGTTGTCGGGGAGGGCTCTGATGCGCATCGGGTCCGGCGTGTTCGCCGGTCGAACGTGATGTCGACGTCGAACGAGTACGACGCGATCGTCGTCGGTTCCGGAATCTCGGGAGGCTGGGCCGCGAAGGAGCTGACCGAGAAGGGGCTCGAGGTCCTGCTGCTCGAGCGCGGCAAGAACGTCGAGCACGTGAAGGACTACGTGAACGCGTTCAAGGGGCCGTGGGAGTATCCGCATCGCGGCCGCCGCACGCGGGCGATGGAAGAAGCCTACCCCGTGCTGCGCCGGGACTACCCCCTGAACGAGAAGAACCTCGAGTGGTGGGCGTCCGATCAGGATTCTCCGTATACCGAGGTCAAGCGCTTCGACTGGTTTCGCGCGTATCAGGTCGGCGGGCGGTCGCTGCTGTGGGGCCGGCAGAGTTACCGGCTCAGCGAGTTCGATCTCGAAGCCAACGCGCGAGACGGCGTCGGCGGCGACTGGCCCGTTCGCTATGCCGATATCGCGCCGTGGTACGACTACGTCGAGCGGCACGCCGGCATCTCGGGATCTCGCGAAGGGCTGCCGCAGCTTCCCGACGGGGAGTTTCAGCCGCCGATGCCGCTGAACTGCGGCGAAGCGCTGATCGCCGGCCGCTTGGAGAATCTGTTCGACGGCCGCCGCCGAATGATTCCCGGCCGCGTTGCGAACCTCACGCAGCCGTTGCCGGGCCGTTCGCCGTGTCAGTATCGCGATGCGTGCTGGCTTGGCTGCCCATACGGCGCGTACTTCAGCACACAGTCGTCGACGTTGCCTGCGGCGATGGCGACTGGTCGCCTCACGCTGAAGCCGTTCACGATCGTGACCGAGGTCCTCTTCGACCGCGACCGTCGGCGCGCGACGGGCGTGCAGGTGCTCGATGCGGTGACCGAGAGCGTGACGGAGTATCGGGCGCGGATCATCTTCCTGTGCGCGTCGACGCTGAACACGACATGGATCCTGATGCGCTCGGCGACCGACGTCTGGCCGGGTGGGCTCGGCAGCAGCTCGGGCGAGCTCGGCCACAATCTGATGGACCATCATTTCCGCGTCGGCGCCGAGGGCGATCTCGAAGGACTCGACGACCGCTACTACTACGGACGCCGTCCGACGGGCTTCTACATCCCGCGCTATCGCAATCTGTTCGGCGACCGCCGGGACTACCTTCGCGGCTTCGGCTATCAGGGCAGCGCGAGCCGGCGGGGCTGGGATCGGGCCGTCGGGGAGCTCGGCGTCGGCGCCGCGTTCAAGGATCGGATGGCCGAGCCGGGCGGCTGGCGAATCGGCGCGACGGCGTTCGGCGAGATGCTGCCGAATCACTCGAATCGCGTAACTCTCGACGAATCGCGGCGCGACAAGTGGGGGCTCCCCGTGCTCGCGATCGATTGCGCGCTCGGCGAGAACGAACGGCTGATGCGCCGCGACATGATGAACGACATGGCGGAGATGCTCGAAGCCGCCGGCGTGAAGAACGTGCGCACATACGAGACGGACTATGCGCCCGGCATGGGCATCCACGAAATGGGAACCGCGCGGATGGGACGCGACCCGCGCACGTCGGTGCTGAACGAATGGAACCAGGTGTGGGACGCGCCGAACGTGTTCGTCACGGACGGGGCGTGCATGCCGTCGTCGGGCTGCCAGAATCCGTCGTTGACGTATATGGCACTGACGGCGCGAGCCGCCGATTACGCCGTCGAGGAGCTGAAGCGGCGCAATTTGTAGTCGCGGCGCGTTACGGGGGAGGAGCCGATGCACGAAGGATCGAAATCCGAGCAGCGGGCCGCGGCGATTTCGCTGACGCGGCGCGAGGCGATCGAGCGGGTCAGCATGCTGCTCGGCGGCGTCGCGCTCGTCGGACAAAGCGCATTGCTCGGCGCCTGCGCGTCGACGCGTGCGCCGGGTCAGGACGCGTCGGCGCGCAGCGGGGCGCTGTTCACCGACGCGGACGTCGCGCTGCTCGACGAGATCGCTGAGACGATCCTGCCCGAGACGAGCACGCCGGGTGCGAAAGCGGCGGGCGTCGGCCCGTTCATCGCGCTGATGGTCGAGGACGCGTACGGCGAGCGCGATCAGGGCGTCTTCGTGCAGGGGCTGCGCGCGGTCGACGAGGCGTCCGAGACGATGCACGGCGTCGGCTTCATGGCGGCGAGCGCCGCACAGCGGCTCGCGTTACTCGAGCGCCTCGATGCGGAGCAGCTCGCGTATATGCGCTCGCGCCGGCCCGACGAGCCCGCGCACTATTTTCGGATGATGAAGGAGCTCGCGCTGCTCGGGTACTTCACGTCCGAGATCGGCTATACGCAGGCGATGCGTTACGTCGAGGCGCCGGGACGCTTCGATCCGTGCGTGCCGCATTCGCCCGGGGACAAGCTATGGGCGCCGCACGCGTGACGTCGGTAACGATCGGGCGCTAGCGCGTCGTCGCCGACGCGGACGCTGCCGATGCAAGCGAGATCGAGCCTTCCTGCACATGCCGCCCGGCTCGCGCTCGCGATCGGCGCCTGTGCCGCGCCCGGGATCGCCGGCGCACAGGATGCGCCGGCCGATGACTGGATCCAGCTCTTCAACGGGCGCGATCTCGACGGCTGGATCGTAAAGATTCGCGGCTACGAGCTCGGCGACAACTACGCGGAAACCTTCCGCGTCGAAGACGGCCTGTTGACCGTCTCGTACGACGACTATGACGAGTTCGCCGGCCGCTTCGGGCATCTCTTCTATTCCGTTCCGTTCTCGCACTATCGGCTCAGGATCGAATACCGCTTCGTCGGCGAGCCGGCCCCCGGCGTCGAGGAATGGGCATATCGGAACAGCGGCGCAATGCTGCACGCGCAACCGCCGGCGACGATGCCGCGCGAGCAGGACTTCCCGATCTCGGTCGAGTTTCAGTTTCTCGGCGGATTGAGCGATGGGCGTGCGCGGCCGACCGGCGCGATGTGCTCGCCCGGAACGCACGTCGTCTATCGCGGACGGCTGGACGACACGCATTGCATCGGCTCGTCGGCGCCGACGATCGACGGCGACAGGTGGGTCGTCGCGGAGGCGCTCGTTCTCGGCGGCGAGCGGATCGTGCACTTCATCGACGGCAGCCCGGTCATCGAGTACGGCGGGATCGTTTACGGAGGCGGCGTCGTATCGGGCCATCGGCCCGAGATGAAGCCGGACGGCGAGCCGCTCGATAGCGGGCATATCGCGCTGCAGAGCGAAGGCCACCCGATTCAGTTCCGCCGCGTCGAGCTGTTGAACCTGAGAGGCTGCACCGACCCCGCGGCGCCGAGCTATCGGAGCTACTACGTCGCGGCCGATCCGGAGGCTTGCGAGCGTCAATAAATACCGGCCCGCGACGGGCCGACGGCGTACGACGAAGCACGAGCCCGGGCTCGCTGCCGCCGTACCGTCCACACTTAGGGAGGAGAAACAGAATGGCATTCGCAAGCATAGTCATGCGCAGACATCGCCTCGCGATCGGCGTCGCGTTGGGGGCGGGGCTCGGCGGAATCACCGTATCCGCGCAGCCGCAGGATGGCGGCGCGATCGAGGAGGTCATGGTCACCGGCTCGCGGATTCGGCAAACGGACGGCATGACGACGCCGGTCCCGGTAACCGCGCTGACGACCGAAGAGCTCGGCGCGTTCGATCCCGGCGGCACGGTGGCCGAGCAGCTCGAGATCCTGCCGCAGTTCTTCGGCAACTTGAGCTCCCAGAGCTCCACCGGCGCGCTGAATTTCGGCTCCGGCTCGTCGCGCCTCAATCTTCGCAACCTCGGCTCGCAGCGCACGTTGGTCCTGCTCGACGGCTCGCGCGTCGTTCCGAACAACACGACGTCCGCCGTGAACGTCGATGCTTTTCCGACCGCTTTGGTGCGCACGGTCGATGTCGTGACCGGCGGCGCATCCGCCGCATACGGCGCCGACGCGCTCGGTGGCGTCGTCAACTTCGTGCTCGAGCGCGAGTTCGAGGGGCTGAAGATCGAGGGCGGCGCCGGCGTGACCGACTGGGGCGACGGCGATCGCTGGAACTTTTCGATCGCGGGCGGCCGTCGGATCGGCGAGCGCCTGCACGTCATCGGCTCGCTCGAGGCGCGGCAGATCGATCAGATCCTGCGCGCACCCGAAGAGCTCGACGCCGACTGGTGGCAGCGCTGGGGACACGTGCAGAACCCGGAATGGACCCCGTCGTCGCCGCCCGGCGTGCCGCGCCGGCTGACGCTGCCGTGGGTCTCGTCGACGGAGCATACGCCGACCGGCATGATCGACGCGCCGGGGTTCTCTCTGCACGGCTATACGTTCACCGAGGACGGGCAGAACGTGCGCCCGTTCATCTTCGGCGACGTCGTCGGCGTCGGCAATCAGAGCGGCGGGCCGGAAGGGCAGATCGCGAATCGCGCGTTCGAAAGCGGGCCGTACGGCGCCGAGGTCGTCGGCCGGTCCGGTTTCGCGGCAGTCAAGTACGACTTCACCGACAACCTGTCCGGCTTCGCGCAGCTCATGGTCGGACGCTCGGAGTCGAACTCGCCGAATCGGCGCAGTGCGTACGTCCTGCGCGGCGGCTGGGCCGCGACGATCTATCGCGACAACGCGTTCTTGCCGGAAGCGGTTGCCGCGGCGATGGACGCGGAAGGAATCGATTCGTTCCGTCTGCAAAAGGCCGGCTCTTTCCTCGGCCGCAACGAGATCGGGCTCGGCGACGGCAAGGCCGTCTACACGATGTATTCGTGGAGCGCAGGCCTCGACTGGCAGCTGCCGAACGGCTGGGCCGCGCGATTGTCATGGCAGCGCGGCGAATCGAAGGGCCGGGCCGGTCTTTACGGGCAGACGCGGATCGACCGGATGTTCCTCGGCATGGATGCCGTGCGAGATCCCGCCACCGGTGCGATCGTCTGTAACGTGCAGCTCTACAATCCGACGGAGGAGCAGCTCGCCGCGACGCCGGGCATCCAAGGACGCGAGTCGGTCGCAGGCGGGCCGCTGCGCTCGCCGATCGGGCTCGACAATACGATTCGGGACTGCGTGCCGTACAACGTGATGGGTGCGGGCAACATCAGCGACGCCGCGGTCGCGTACACGCAGTCGCCGCGCATCGATACGCAGCGCGTCGAGCAGGATTTCGTCGAGCTCGTGTTCGACGGCGAGCTTTTCGAGGGCTGGAGCGGGCCCGTGTCGTTCGCCGGCGGCCTGACGTGGCGCGAGCAGTCGTTCGTCCAGAAGATCATCTCGGACGTCTACGAGTTCGGTCCGCCGGTGAACGCGCCGGAGCTCGGGATTCGCGGCATCGCACCGCTCTACGTCGGCGGCAGCGAGACGCTGCACCGCTTCACGTCCGCCCGCGACTCGGACGGCGACATGGACGTATGGGAGTGGTTCACCGAGCTGAACATCCCGCTGTGGCAGGCCAGCTCCGGCGAGCGGCGGCTCGACGGCAGCGCCGCGTACCGCGCATCGGACTACTCGCGCTCGGGACGCATCGAGGCGTGGAAGCTCGGCCTCGACCTGCAGGTCACGTCGGACCTCAGGCTGCGCGCGACGCGCTCGCGGGACGTGCGCGAGCCGACGTTCCAGGAGCTTTTCGACAATCGCGGCGGCGGAGGCGGCAGCGTCGACGATCCGGTCACCGGCACGATCTACCCGACGTCGGTCCGGTCCGGCGGCAATCCGAACATGCGTCCCGAGATCGCGAACACGACCGTCGCGGGTCTCGTATACGCACCGCGCTGGCTCGACGGGCTGCAGCTGTCGGCCGACTGGTACGAGGTGGACGTCCGTGACGCCGTCGGCACGCTCGGCGGGCAGCGGATCGTCGACGGCTGCTATCGCGACAACGTCGCGAGCTTTTGCCAGCTGATCGAGCGCGATCCCAACTCGGGCCTTATCGTGATGATCGAGAACGGCTACCTGAACGTCGCGAAGGCGCGGGTCGAAGGCGTCGACTTCGAGGCGTCCTATCGGATGGAGCCCGACTTCTTCGCGGGAGAGTCCGAGTCGCTCAGCGTGCGCCTGCTGGCCGGCTACCAGATCGAGCGCTCGGATACGCCGCTCGACGGCTCGCCGCGCGATATCGCCGGTTCGCTCGAATCGCCGGACCTGACCGCGGTCGGCACGTTGACGTACAACGTCGGCCCGTTCGGCGTTCAGCTGCAGCAGCTCTATACGGCCGAAACGACGCTCAACGTCGATTGGGTCGAGGGCGTCGACGTCGACGACAACACGGTGTCGTCGGGCAGCTATACGAACCTCAGGCTGAGCTACGACGGCGCGCGCAACGCGGGAGGCGCGTGGACGCTCGCGCTCAACATAAACAATCTGTTCGACCGACCGCCGCCGATCGTGCCGAGCTACGGCGCGGGCGGCAACGCGCAGACGATCCCGAATGGGTACGACCAGTACGGCAGGCGCTATCAGCTGAGCTTCACGATCGGCTACTGACGCCAGCGTCGAAGAGCGCGCAGCGCGCTCGACGTGCTCGGCCGCGAGCCGCCGCCGACCGGCCAGGCGGCGGCTCGCAGCCGCTCAGAACGAGAGCCGCACGCCGACCCGGTAGCGCCGTCCGAGCGTGTCGAAGAACACCGGGTTCGTCGGATACGCGTTGCCGCCGGGCGCAATCTCGGGCTCCTCGTCGAGCAGGTTGTTCACGACCCAGAAAAGCTGGAGCCCGTTGTCCTGCCCGCCGCGCGGGAAATCGAACGATCCCGACCAGCTGAGGTAATACGCATCGCCGACGCTGTTGTCGTTGACGGAGAACGGCAGCGTATTCGTCGGTGCGCCCGGCGGGCTCTCGATCCACGTGGCGTTGAGCTTGCCGGAGCCGACGTAGCGTGTCTCCAGCGTGCTCGAGAATCGATTGCGTGCATACGTGACCCACACGCGCGCCTGCCAGTCCGGAGACGTGTTGAAGCTGCCGAACGATGCGACCGGGCCGCTCTGCCCGCGGTAGTCGACCGGAGCGCCGCCGAGACCGGTGTCGACGATCAAGTCGTACAAGTAGGTGCCGATGAAGCGCACGTTCAGGTTCCCGTTCGCGCCGACTTCGGTGTTGTAGCTGATCTCGTAGTCGTAGCCGCGGGTCAGAAACTTGCCGATGTTGATCGCGCCGGCATCGATCGCCGTGATGTCGTTCGTGCCGAAGCCGGCGACTCGATCGCATGCGCGGCTCGCGCCTCCGCTCCTGAAGCACGCATCGACCAGCGGCTGCGATCCCGGGCTTTGCGTGATCGCGCCGCCGAGGTCGATCTCGAACCAGTCCGCCGAGATCCGGAAGCGGTCGAACGACAGCACGACGCCTAACGTCTTCGTATCCGCCTCTTCGGGCTCGAGCTCCGGGTTGCCGCCCGTCGTGCTCAGAAACTCGTCGTTCGCGTTGCCGTTCCACGGGTTCGTGATCGCGCCCGGGAATCCGCCGACGACCGCAGGCGTCGTCACGCGCGGCAGAAAGAGCTCGCGGAAGCCGGCGGCGCGGACGTCGCGCGACAACGTCGCGCGCACGCGCAGCCATTCGAGCGGATCGTAGATCGCGGCCGCCTTCCAGCTCGAGAACGAATGGGTCCCCGAGATCGTCGGATCGGTCGCGCTGGTCGCCTCGTTGCGGGTGCGGCGCGCAGCGAAGTTGGTCTGCAGCTTTTGCGTCATCGGGACGTCGATCTCGGCATACGCCTCGAGGACTTCGATGTCGCCGCCGCGGTCCTGACCGTACGACAGCAGATACGACGTGTACCACGGCTGATTCGCGATGTCGTGCGTTGTATCGGCCTCGTCCGACCGCCACTCGATGCCGGTCGCGAGCGCGATCGGGCCCGCCCAGCCGTCGGCGACCGTGCTGCGGAAGTTCACGCCGATCACGTCCTGCGTGTACTCGTTGTCTTCTTTCAAGGTCCGATACACGTACTCGAGGGCCGCCGGGTCAGCGTTGCCGTTGCCGAAGATGTTGAGCGGCACGCAGCCGGCCGCGAGCGGACTGAACGTCGGGCTGTCGGGCAACGTCGCGCGGCAGACGATCGGGCTCGTCGGATCGCCGGGAATCGCGTGCACCGCATCGAGCGCCCAGCGCAGGAAATCGTATTGCCTGACGACCGGCCCCGCGAGGCTGCCGACCATGTTGTTGAAGAGCCGCTGATGGTTCTCGTTCTTGCCGTGCTGGTAATACGCGTCCCACGTCCACTTGCTGCCGAGCTCGCCGTCGACGCCGGTCACGAAGCGCTTGGTCGTGTTCTCGGTCGTGTTCCGTGCGTTGATCACGTCCGGCATGAAGATTCGCGACAGATTGCCGCCGAACGGGCCGAGCGCGGCCTGGACGGCCGGCGTGAGAAACGCATTGTCGGGCTCGATTCGCAGGCTGGTCGGGCCGAGGCCGCCGTTCGCCGGAACGCTGAGCGCATCGCTGTTCGCGTATGCGACCTCGGCGAAGTAGCGAAGCCGGTCGCTGACGTCGAAGCTCACGTGGGCGAGGGCGGAATAGCGCTCGACGTCCGGGCGAACGTTCGACGTATCGTAGCCGAGCAGCTCGCCGTCGCCGCCGACGCGCTGCGCGAATCCGGCGGCGGGAAAGCCGAGATCGAACGGCGCGACGTCGGTGCCGTCCGCGTTGAACGTCAGCGGCTGGCCCACCGCGCCGGGACCCGCGCATACGGGCGTCAGGCACGGCGTGATCACGCCGTTCTCGGACGTCGTCTGCTTTGCGCCGGGCGACACGACGAAGTTCGGCAGGCCGTTTCCCGTAGCGAAATCCGCATTGTTGCGGATCGCCCATCCGTCGCGGCACCAGTCTCTCGTCCGCGAGCACGGGCCGATCCTGTCCTGGCTCTGGTACTCGATGCCGACCAGCACATGGCCGCGATCGGCATCGCCGAAAGCCGTGCCGAACGCGAACGACGCATGCGTGTCGCCGCCGTCGCCTTCGCCGGTCTCGCCGTAGTCGAGCTGCGCTCGGAACCCTTCGAGCTCTTTGTCGAGAATCACGTTCACGACGCCGGCGATCGCGTCCGAGCCGTACGCGGCTGATGCGCCGCCGGTCACGATCTCCGTGCGTGCGACCAGCATCGACGGAATCAACGTGAGGTCGACCGAGCCGCCTTCGGTCTGCGGCACGACGCGTCGGGTATCGACGAGCGTCAGAGTCCGCGAGCCGAAGAACGGATTCAGCCCTCGCAGGTTCGCGAGCTGCGAGCCGACATTGAAGTTGCCGATACCGACGTTCGTCTCGGTGAAGAACGGCGTGTTCTGCGGCAACGTGCGCACCACGTCGCCGACGTTGACGATGCCGAGATTGCGAATCTGATCGGAGTCGATCACGGACACCGGTTGAGGCGTGTCGAAGCCGCTGCGCGCGACGCGCGAGCCGGTGACGACGATCTCCTCTTGCGGTCCGCGCTGCTGCGCGAACGCGAATGCCGGCAATGCGGCGAGCGCGAGCAGGGTGCGGGAAGCGGGAAGGTACGAGCGCGGCGTGCTGACCATCGTGCAGCTCCTTCGCTAAGGGAGGAGTTAAGCGTTCTTTACTGCAAGACTACCCCTCGGAAGAGACTATACCCCCGGGATCGCCCAGCGGATACTACTTGCCGCGACCACACCGATACCGGCGCGATGCAACTGCGGAGACGCATAGTCGCGTCCGCCGCGACGCTTCGCCGCGGCGCGCCCGCTCGGGTATGCTTGCCGGAAAGAATCGGCCGCACGGCCTCGTTTCGGTGAAGGGGGAAGCCAATGTCATCCGGACGTCTTCGAATCGCTCTTGCCGCAGCCGCGGCCACCGTCTTCGCCGCATCGGCCTTCGCTCAACGCCGCGGCGGCATCCCCGTTCCTCCGCTGCCGGACGGGCCGATCGAGTATCAGACCGCCGAGCTCGATATCCGTGTGACGGTGCTCGCGCGCGGCCTCGAGAATCCGTGGAGCCTCGCGTTCCTGCCGGACGAGTCGATCCTGATCACGGAGCGCCCGGGACGGCTACGTCATTTTCGCGACGGCGCGCTGTCCGACCCGATCCCGGGGATGCCGGACGTCGTGACCGACAACTTCATCAGCGGCCTGCACGACATCAAGCTGCATCCGGACTTCGAGCAGAACCGCCTCGTCTACATGGTCTACAACAAGGCCGTCCCGGGCGCGAGCAGCGGCCGCGGCCCCGGCGGCGGCAGGGTGCTGACGGTCGCGCGCGGCGCGTTCGACGGCAACGCGCTGACCGATGTCGAGGACATCATCACCGTCGACGGTGCGAGCACCGTGTCGCGGATGCTGTTCCTGCCGGACGGCACGCTCCTCGTCAGCACGTGGGGCGAGCCGGGCGAGATGGCGCAGGACACGAATGGCCTGAGCGGCAAGATCCTGCGCTATAACGATGACGGCAGCATTCCGGACGACAATCCGTTCGTCGGCGTCGAAGGCTACCGCCCGGAGATCTATACGCTCGGCCATCGCACGCCCGAAAGCCTCGTCTGGCACGAGCCGACCGGCCAGGTCTGGGAGAGCGAGATGGGGCCGAACGGCGGCGACGAGATCAACATCATCGTGCCCGGCGGCAACTACGGCTGGCCGTACGTGAGCCTCGGGCGGTCCTATGCCGGGCCGTTCCAGCCGGACAAGTTCCATCGCGACGGCATGATCGATCCGGTCGTCTCATGGGTGCCGTCGATCTCGGTGACCGGAATGACGTTCTATACCGGCGAGCGGCTCGCCGGCTGGACGGGCAATCTGTTTATCGGCGGCGTGCGCTACGGCGAGATCCCGGGCACGGGCCGGCTGCAACGAATCGTCTTCAACGAGAACATGGAAGAGCTGCGGCGCGAATCGCTGCTCGAGGATCTGCGGGTTCGAATCCGTGACGTGCGGCAGGGGCCGGACGAGCTGCTATACGTGATCACGGACGAGCGGGACGGCGCGCTGCTGCGCATCGAGCCCTTGGATTCGCCGGAATCTTAATCGTCGCGATGCCGCGCGGTGACTGCGCCGCGTAGGGTCTTCCTCGAGACCGTAAGCGGCCGAGGCTGTGTGAAAACGGCCCGGCGTCTACAATCCTGATTTTCCGGCACTAAGGCATCATGTGAGCGGCTACATACAGGGCGAGAACCGCCATCAGGCGACGTTGTTTCCGGAGCG